>Ga0182736_1000083_pt1 | contig 188527 bp, 168 predicted proteins | sample eDN5th30CKraftBY_FD_128882 | JGI IMG/M metagenome (GOLD analysis project Ga0182736, IMG submission 128882) | Enriched backyard soil microbial communities from Emeryville, California, USA - eDNA 5th pass 30_C Kraft BY (version 2) (version 2) | ecosystem: Environmental > Terrestrial > Soil >... | reverse complement strand
GTCAGTACAGCACGACCGATCGTATGGACTCGCCGCTCTTCATGAGGTCGAATCCCTCGTTGATGCGTTCGAGGGGCAGGGTGTGGGTGATGAGTTCGTCGATCTTGATCTTGCCGTCCATGTACCAGTCGACGATGGTGGGCACGTCGGTGCGGCCGCGGGCGCCGCCGAAGGCCGAGCCCTTCCATTCGCGGCCGGTGACGAGCTGGAAGGGGCGGGTGGCGATTTCCTGGCCGGCGGCGGCCACGCCGATGATGAAGGACTGGCCCCAGCCCTTGTGGCAGCATTCGAGGGCCTGGCGCATGGTGGTGGTGTTGCCGATGCACTCGAAGCTGTAGTCGGCGCCGCCGTCGGTGAGCTGGACGATGTAGTCGACGACGTTCTGGACGTCCTTGGGGTTGACGAAGTGGGTCATGCCGAACTGGCGTCCCAGGGCTTCGCGCTCGGGGTTCAGGTCGATGCCGATGATCTTGCCGGCGCCGACCATTCTGGCACCCTGGATGACGTTCAGGCCGATGCCGCCCAGGCCGAAGACGACGACGTTGGCGCCGGCCTCGACCTTGGCGCTGAAGACCACGGCGCCCACGCCGGTGGTGACGCCGCAGCCGATGTAGCAGGCCTTGTCGAAGGGGGCGTCCTCGCGGATCTTGGCGACGGCGATCTCGGGGACCACGATGTAGTTCGAGAAGGTGGAGGTGCCCATGTAGTGGTGGATGGGCTTGCCGCCGAGGGAGAATCGGCTGGTGCCGTCGGGCATCAGGCCCTTGCCCTGGGTGGTGCGGATGGCCTGGCACAGGTTGGTCTTGCGCGACAGGCAGAACTTGCACTGGCGGCACTCGGGGGTGTAGAGGGGGATGACGTGGTCGCCCTTTTTCAGGGTGGAGACGCCGGGGCCGGCATCGACGACGATGCCGGCGCCCTCGTGGCCGAGGATGGCGGGGAACAGGCCCTCGGGATCGGCGCCCGACAAGGTGTAATAGTCGGTATGGCAGATGCCGGTGGCCTTGATTTCGATCAAGACCTCGCCGGCGCGCGGACCTTCCAGGTCCACTTCTTCGATGGTCAGGGGCGCGCCTGCCTTCCAGGCGATCGCGGCTTTGGTCTTCATGGGCTGCTCCTTTAGCGGCGTATGCGGCGGCAATATAGCCGCGCGTGCGCGCATGGCGGGCGCCTTGCCCAGAAAATGGCCGCCACCCGTCGAAAATTGGCCGAAACGGATCCCTCGGCCATATGCGGACGGCCTGGCGGCTGGCGCGGTCGGCTTACAGCCGCTTGATGAACACCTGGCTGTTGCGGCTGCGGTCGTAGTGCGCCTGCTTGTCCTTGGGCAGGTCCGCCACGCTGCCCTGGGCGAAGCCGCGCTTGATGAACCAGTGCGCGGTGCGGGTGGTCAGCACGAACAGCCGCGTGATGCCCGCCGCCCGGGCGCGGCTTTCGATGTGGCGCAGGAGCTTGTCGCCTTCGCCCGCGCCCTGCCATTGGGGATTGACGGTCAGGGCGGCCATCTCGGCCATCTTTTCATCGGGGTAGGTGTAGAGTGCCGCACAGCCGTAGATGACGCCGTCGTGCTCGCTGACCGAGAATTTCTCGACGTCGCGTTCGATGCTGCCGCGGCCGCGGCGCACCAGCGTGCCATCCACCTCCACCGGCTCGATCAGGTGCAGGATGGCGCCGACGTCGTCGATGGTGGCGGGGCGCAGGTCGTCCAGCGTGTCTTCCACGACCATGGTGCCCACGCCGTCGTGGGTGAAGACCTCCAGCAGCACGCCGCCGTCCAGCTCGTAGGGTACGAGGTGGGCGCGCGCCACGCCCAGCTTGACCGCCCGCGAGGCGTGTTTGAGCACCACGGCCGTGCCCGCGTCCAGGTCGCCCTGGGAGATCAGGGCGTCGGCATCCTCGCGTGCCAGCTCGGTATCGACGTTGCCTTCCTTGTCCTGGATGACGGGCGCGTCGGTCAGGAAGATCAGTTTTTCGGCGCGCAGGGCGACCGCCACGGCGGTGCCGACGTCTTCCATGGAAAGGTTGAAGGCCTCGCCGGTGGGCGAGAAGCCCAGCGGCGACAGCAGCGTGATGGATCCCTGGCCTAGCGCCATGTTCAGGGCCTCGGCGTCCACCTTGCGCACCTGGCCGGTGTGGCGGTAGTCGACGCCGTCGATGACGCCGACGGGGCGGGCGGTGATGAAATTACCCGAAATGACCCGGATGTGGGAGTGGGACATGGGGGTGTTGGGCAGGCCCTGGCTGAATGCCGCCTCGATGTCCAGGCGGATTTCGCCGGCTGCCTCCTTGGCGCACTCCAGGGCGGCCGCGTCGGTCATCTGCAGGCCGCGGCCGAACTGGAAGGGGATACCCTTGAGCCGGAGCTGCTCGTTGACCTGGGGGCGTGAGCCGTGGACCAGCACCAGGCGTATGCCCAGGGCGCTGAGCAGCGACAGGTCCTGGATCAGGACGTTCAGGGAGCCGGCCTGGACGAGTTCGCCGCCGAAAGCCACCACGAAAATCTTGCCGCGGAAGGCGTGTACATAGGGCGCCACCTCGCGGAACCACTGCACGAACCGGGCGTGCAGATCGGAGGGGGCAGGATCGGGATCGGGAGGTTGTGCGGCTGCGTTCATCCCAAAATTATAATGATGGGTTACTCCAAGTTCTTCTCATGGTCGCACAATCCCGCAAGAATGTGCCTTTGGCACGACGGCGCAACCCGGTTCCGCCCATTACCTACCCCGAAGACCTGCCCGTCAGCGGCCGGCGCGGCGAGATCGCGCGCGCCCTGGCGGCGCACCAGGTCATCATCGTAAGCGGCGAGACCGGGTCGGGCAAAACCACCCAGTTGCCCAAGATCTGCCTGGACGCCGGCCGCGGCGTGGCCGGCATGATCGGCCACACCCAGCCGCGGCGCCTGGCGGCGACCTCGGTGGCGCGCCGGATCGCCGAGGAAATCGGCACGCCGCTGGGCGAAGTGGTGGGCTACCAGGTCCGCTTCAACGACCGCACGGCCCCGGGGGCCTCGGTCAAGCTCATGACCGACGGCATCCTGCTGGCCGAGTCGCAGCGCGATCCGTGGTTGCGCGCATACGACACGCTCATCATCGACGAGGCGCACGAGCGCAGCCTGAACATCGATTTCCTGTTGGGCTACCTGCGCCAGTTGCTGGCCCGGCGGCCCGATTTGAAACTGATCATTACGTCGGCAACCATCGACGCGGAGCGTTTCGCCCGGCATTTCAGCCTGCCTGGCCAGCCCGGGGTGCCCGTCATCAACGTCTCGGGACGTCTCTACCCGGTCGAAGTGCGCTACCGGCCGGTGGATACCCGCGGCATGCAGGCCAGCGACGCCGACGAGCAGCCCGCCAGGAAGCCCGAGCGGACGCGCGACAAGGAAAACCTGTCCCGCGACGAAGAACGCGACCTGATCGACGCCATCGTCGACGCCGTGGACGAGTGCGCCCGCCATGGCGCGGGCGACGTGCTGGTCTTCCTGCCCGGCGAGCGCGAGATCCGCGAGGCCGCCGAGGCCCTGCGCAAGCACCATCCGCCCGGCACCGAGGTGCTGCCGCTGTTCGCGCGGCTGTCGCAGGCCGAGCAGGAGCGCGTGTTCCACCCCAAGGGCAGCGGCCGCCGCGTGGTACTGGCCACCAACGTGGCCGAAACCTCGTTGACGGTGCCCGGCATACGCTTCGTGGTCGATACCGGCCTGGTCAGGATGAAGCGCTACTCCTGGCGCAACAAGGTCGAACAGCTGCGCATCGAGCCGGTCAGCCAGGCTTCCGCCAACCAGCGCGCCGGCCGCTGCGGCCGTATCGGCCCCGGCGTGTGCATCCGCCTGTACGAGGACACCGACTACGCGGCGCGCCAGCCCTTCACCGATCCGGAGATCCTGCGTTCCTCGCTGGCCAGCGTCATCCTGCGCATGAAGTTCCTGAAGCTGGACGACATCGAGCAATTCCCGTTCGTCGAGGCACCGCCGGGGCGGGCCGTCGCCGACGGCTACCACCTCCTGCAGGAGCTGGGGGCCATCGACGAGGACAACGCCCTCACGCCGGTGGGGCGGGAACTGGCGCGGCTGCCGGTGGATCCGCGCATCGGCCGCATGATCCTGGCGGCACGCGACCAGGCCTGCCTGAGCGAGGTGCTGATCATCGCGGCCGCGCTGTCGGTGCAGGACCCGCGCGACCGGCCCATGGACGCGCAGGAGGCGGCCGACCAGGCCCATGCCAAGTTCGCCGACGAGCGGTCGGAGTTCATGGCCTTCCTGAAACTGTGGAAGTGGTTCAACGAAGCGGTCGAGCACAAGCAGTCGCAGCGCAAGCTGGTGGAGAACCTGCGCCAGAACTTCCTGTCGCCGGTGCGCATGCGCGAATGGCGGGACGTGCATTCGCAACTGGCCGCGGTGGTGGGCGAGCATGGCTGGCGCCTGAACCAGACCGAAGCCACGCTGGAACAGATCCATCTCGCGCTGCTGTCCGGATTGCTGGGCAACATCGGCTACAAGTCCGACGAGGAAGCGCAGTACCTGGGCGCGCGCGGCATACGCTTTTTCATCCATCCGGGTTCCCGGCTGGCGAAGAAGGCGGGGCGGTGGGTCGTGGCGGCCGAGCTGGTCGAGACCTCGCGCCTGTTCGCGCGCTGCATCGCGCGCATCGATCCGACGTGGGTGGAGCGCGTGGGCGGCCACCTGTTGCGCAAGAACTGGTCCGATCCCCGATGGGAAAAGAAGGAAGGGAGGGTGGTCGCCAACGAGCGGGCGACCCTGTACGGGTTGACCGTCTATGCCGGCCGGCGGGTCGACTACGGACGCATCGATGCCCGCCAGGCGCGCGAGCTGTTCATCCGCGAGGCGCTGGTGACGGGCGAACTCGACAGCCGGCTGCCCTTCATCGCCCACAATCGCAAACTGGTCGCCGAGATCGAGAAGCTCGAACACAAGTCGCGCCGTCCGGACATCCTGGTCGACGAGGACCTGATCTTCGCGTTCTACGAACGGCAGGTGCCGGAGGACGTGAACCGCGTCGTGACGCTGGAGAAGTGGTATCAGGACGAGGCGCGCAAGCCCGGCGGCGACAAGCTGCTGTTCCTGTCGCGCGACGAACTGATGCGGCACGAGGCCGCGGGCGTCACGACCGAGGTGTTTCCCAAGAAGCTGTCGCTGCATGGCATCGACATGGCGCTCGACTATCACTTCGAGCCGGGGTCCCCGCGCGACGGCGTGACGCTGTCGGTGCCGCTGTTCGCGCTGAACCAGCTCGATCCGGCGCGCTGCGAGTGGCTGGTGCCGGGCATGCTGAAGGAGAAGGTCCATCTGCTGCTGAAGTCGCTGCCCCAGAAGCTGCGGCGGCATTGCGTGCCGTTGCCCGAGTACGCGGCGGGTTTCTACGATCGCTGGTTCGAGCAGGCGCACAAGCCGGATCGTGGACTGGTCGACGCGCTGATCGCCGACGTGCGTGGGCAGACCACCGTGCAACTGGCGCCGTCCGACTTCAAGCAGGAAACGCTGCCGGCCCACCTGTCCATGAATTTCCGCGTGGTGGACGAGCACGGCCGCATGCTGGACATGAGCCGCAATCTGTCCCATCTGAAGGCAGAACTGGGGCGCGAGGCGCAGGCCACGTTCCAGCAGGTGGCCGCGCGCGACAAGGAAGTCGCGCAGGCGCTGGCGCACGAGAACCTGACGGACTGGACCTTCGGGCCCTTGCCGGAGCTGATGGAGATCAAGCGCGGCGGCCTGTCGGTGATCGGCTATCCGGCGCTGGTGGATCGTGTTACGCACTGCGATCTGGACGTGTTCGACGATCCCGACGAGGCCGCGCGCCATCACCGCGCGGGGCTGTTGCGGCTGTTCCGTCTGCAACTGAAGGAGCAGGTCAAGTTCCTGGAGAAGAATCTGACCGGGATGACGCAGATGAGCATGCTCTACATGCCGTTGGGATCCCAGGAGGACTTGCGCGACCAGATCGTGGATGCGGCGCTGGGGCAGGCTTGCCTGGCCGATCCCTGGCCGGCCGACGCGGAGTCGTTCGCGCAGCGGCGTACCGAGGGCAAGGGCAGGGTGGGGCTGCTGGCGCAGGAGATCGCGCGCCTGGTGTCGGCCGTGCTGACGGAATGGGCCGCCGCGCAGCGCAAGCTGCCGCAGGCCAAGCCGCATGCGGCGGCCCATGCCGATATGGAGCAGCAGATGCGCGGGCTGATGGGGAAGTGGTTCGTGCGCGAGACGCCGTTCTCGCAGTTATCGCATTTCCCGCGCTACTTCAAGGCGGTCCAGGCGCGGATCGACAAGCTGCGCGCGGATCCGGCGCGTGATGCGAGGTTGCTGGCGGATCTGAATCAGTTGCTGGTGCCGTATCAGCGGGCTCGGGCGGCGCGCAAGGGAGTCGCGGACGGGAGGCTGGACGAGTTCCGGTGGATGCTGGAGGAGCTGCGGGTGGCGTTGTTCGCGCAGGAGTTGCGCACGCCCATGCCGGTTTCGGTGAAGCGGTTGCAGAAAAGTTGGGAGGCGTTGAGCCGGTAAGATCCTTGAGACGGCCGTGTCCGGGGTGTGCCGGGCGAAGGGGTCAGGTCAGGCTGCGCCGCAACTCCGGCGCCCCCGGCAGGTTGGGCGGGGGGCTGTCGGACTGGAGGCTGTCGAGCAGGCGCTCCAGGTGGCCGATGTGCGGCAGCATGGGGCCGTAGAACAGCGTCTGGGTGCCGTTCTGGACCAGGAGGGTGGGGAAGTCCTCGATGTCCTGGTCGTCGAGGAGGTCGGTGTGTTCCTCGACGTCCAGCCACAGGAAGACGTGGTCTTTGAATCGGCCGGACAGTTCTTCGAATTTGGGCAGGTATTCTCGGCAGGTGCCGCACCACGCCGCGCACAGGCATGCGACCAGTATGGTCTGCGGATCGTCGAGGCGCCGCGAGAGGTCGCTGGCGCCGGTGTCGGGAAGATAGACGGCCATGATGCGAGGAAGTAGGGATCTGGCAGCCATTATGCCTGTGCCATGCGTCATACTTGCAACCGTGGCTGAATTTCCGGAGCTCCGATGACTTACTCTCCTGTCGAACGCGGTGACGTCAGCGCCGGCCTGCAAGGCGTGGGTCTGGCCTTTGGGCGCGCGGTGGTTTCGCAGTTCCGCGGGCCCATGCTGCTTGCGCTGCTGCTGCCGTTCGTGGTCGCGCTGGTGGGCGCGGTGGTGTTGATTTGGCTGTTCTGGACGCCGCTGACCGAATGGCTGCAGGGAACGCTGTTCTCGCTGCCGCTCATGGGGCAGATCGACGGCATGCTGGTCGCGATCGGCATCGCGTCGCTGAAGCTGTGGCTGATTCCCGTCGTGGCGACGCTGATCCTGCTGCCGCTCTCGGGCATCCTGGGGCTGGTCGTGGCGGCGGTGCTGATCATGCCGCTGGTGCTGCGCAACCTGGAAGAGAACGATTACCCGGGCCTGCAGCGGCGCGGCCGCAATGCCACGGTGGCGAGCGTCTGGAACGCGGTGTGGGTGACCACGCTGTTCGTGCTGGGGTGGCTGTTCACCATGCCGCTGTGGCTGCTGCCGCCACTGGCGATCCTGTTGCCGATCGCGTGGTGGGCCTTCGCGTTCACCCGCATGCTGCGGCTCGATGCCATGATCGAGCACGCCTCGCCGGAAGAACGGCGCATCCTGATGGCGCGGCACAATCGCGGCTTCTGGGGGCTGGGGCTGATCTGCTCGCTGCTCAATCTGCTGCCGCCGGCCTGGTTCCTCCTGCCGGTTTTTTCCGCGCTCTTGTTCTCGCACTTCGCACTCGAGGCGCTGCGCCGTCTGCGCAGCGAAACCACGTCATGAACGATACCCCTGTTCCCCAGCGCCGCATCGGCCTCATCATCATCGGCGACGAAATCCTGTCGGGCCGTCGCCAGGACAAGCATTTCTCCAAGATCGTGGAGCTGCTGGGCGCGCGCGGCCTGCGCCTGTCGTGGGTGGAGTTCCTGGGCGACGACCGCGACGCCCTGGTCGCCGCCCTGCGGCGCAGCTTCGCCAGCGGCGACGTGGTGTTCTCGTGCGGGGGCATCGGCGCGACGCCCGACGACCACACGCGCCAGGCGGCCGCGGCCGCGCTGGACCTGCCGCTGGCGCTGCATGACGAGGCCCGCGAGCTGATCACGCAGCGCTGCGCGGAAACCGCCGCCCAGGGATCGGGCACCGCCGACATGACGGCGCCGGACAACATCCGGCGCCTGCAGATGGGCGAGTTTCCGGAAGGCAGCGAGATCGTGCCCAATCCGTACAACAAGATTCCGGGATTCTTCATCCGCGACCACACCTTCGTACCGGGTTTCCCGGTGATGGCGTGGCCGATGATCGAATGGACGCTGGACCACCGCTATGCGGGGCTGCATCACGCCGTGCCGCATGTGGAACACTCGTTCATGGTGTTCGAACTGGCCGAGTCCAGCATCGCGCCCGTGATGGAAGCCATCGAGCGGCGCTGGCCGGGCGTGAAGGTGTTCAGCCTGCCCAGCATGGGCGAGGGCAAGCGGCGCCACATCGAACTGGGCGTCAAGGGCGATCCCGACAGCGCGGCGCAGGCCCTGGCGATGCTGCGGGACGAGGCCCGCCGCCTGGGCGGCGTCTTTGGCGCCGCGACCTGACCCGCGGGAAGGGAGACGAAAACAAAAAGCGGAGAACGTATCGTTCTCCGCTTTTTTTTACCCCAGGGCACCCAGGATCCGGTTTTGCCGGTCCGTCAGCGCCGCTTCCCCACGAGGTCCGGCGCCGGGCCCCGGCCCTCTTTGAGGGCTGCCGCGTAGCGGCTCCGGGGCCTGGCCATGCCGGGCGAGGGGGACGGACCTATCAGGCCGCGGTCTTGCGAGCGCGCGTGGTCTTGCCGGTTTCGGCGGCGGCCTTGAACGTCGCGTTGGCGGCGGCGGTCAGGTTGGATTCGGCCAGCTCGGCAGCCTGCTTGGCGGCCTTGTTCACCGAATCGTAGGCCGAGGTGGCGGTGGCCAGCGAGGACTTCAGCAGGGCCAGGGCGCTTTCCGAGCCGGCCGGGGCGTTCTTGGCCAGTTGTTCGACGACGTCCGACAGCTGGCGCTGTTGTTCGGCGACCTGCGCTTCTCCCAGGCGGGCGAATTCGTTCTGCACGCCGGAGACGATGTCATACACGTGCTTGCTGTAGGCCAGCGCCTTTTCGGCGTTCGGCTGGGCCAGCGCGGAGACGAACGCCAGGGCTTCCTGGCCGTCCTTCAGGGAGAAGGCTTCCTGGGCCTTCAGCGAGGCTTCTTCGAACGTGGCTTTGGTCACCTTCAGGTGCAGGTCGACCAGCTTCTCGAAGCCGGCGAAGGCGGTGTTCTGCGCGGCGAGCAGGGCGTCGAAGGCGGCTTTTTGGGTGGCCAGGGCGCGTTCGGGGGTGGCAAACATAGGGGGCTCCTTGAGGGCTGTCTACATGAGGCGACCGGGAAACCAGGGGAGTACGCCCCAAAAAGCCCGATCCTGGTGCACGCATCGTGTCGCGGTAAGCGTATTTGTTGCGATGCACAAAACGTATTTTAAGGATGGACGGGGGAAAGTCAAGATGCCTTTGGAAAAAAATGCACGATGTTGGGGAAACGAATAAGTGACTGATTGAAGTCATGTTTTCGTGCCAGCGGCGCGCAGCGGCCGAAACCGGGGGAGGCAAAGCGCCGATTGCCGTCCGGACTGGGGGCGTGTTGCAGCGCGCCACATCTATTTGGTGCGATGCGCCATGGGTGGGGCGTGCCACGCGCCTTCGCATGGTGCGGAAAATGGCCCGGCGGCTACACTTTCCGCCTGACCCGATCCGAAAGGCCGCCGTCGTGGGCTCTTTGTCGCCATCCCGCCTGATTTCTCCTTTCTTCGTGCTGATCTGGAGCACCGGTTTCGTCGTCGCCCGCTATGGCCTGCCCTATGCCGAGCCCTTGACCTTTCTTTCGATGCGCTTTGCCGGCGTGCTGGTGGTCCTGGCGCCGTTCGCCGCCGCCGCCGGTATCGTCTGGCCGGGCTGGCGGCAGCGTCTCCATATGGCGGTGGCCGGCGTGCTGTTGCAGGCCGGATACCTGGCGGGCGTCTGGATCGCCATCCACCTGGGCATGGCCGCGGGGCTGGCGGCGCTGGTGGTGGGGTTGCAGCCGCTGCTGACGGCCGTGGCAGGGCGGTGGATGGGCGAACCTCCCTCCGGGCGGCAATGGGCGGGGTTGGTCCTGGGGTTCGTCGGCGTGGCGCTGGTGGTGGGCAACCGCATCGGTACGCAGGGCCTGACCTGGCAGGCCCTGGCCTTCGCCGTGGCGGCGCTGCTGTCGATCACCGCGGGCACGGTCTACCAGCGGCGCTTCTGCCCCGGGGTGGACCTGCGGGCCGGGCTGCTGCTGCAGTTCGGCGCCTCGCTGGCCGTGGTGCTGCCGGCGGCATGGCTGTTCGAGACCATGGTGGTGCAATGGACCTGGGCCTTGGCGGGCGCCTGGGCGTGGTCGGTCTTCGCCCTGTCGATCGGCGCGATCTGCCTGCTGTTCCTGCTGATACGGCGCGGCGCCGCCACGCGCGTGGCGAGCCTGATGTACCTGACCCCGGCGGTGACGGCGCTGATGGCCTGGGCGGCCTTCGGCGAGCCGCTGACCGCGACCATGGTGGCGGGCATGGCGCTCTCGGCGTTCGCGGTGGCCTGGGCTCAGGGGAAACGATAGGCGAAACCGTCACGGTTTCGCGGTTTCCATCCCTTACACTCTTCTCACCGCCGGGGGAGTTGTCGGCTCGCGGCGCAACTATTTAACGAGGCAGGAGATACAAGAATGGCTATCCACAAGAAAGCTGTGTCCGCGGCAATCGGGGCCACGGCCCTGGCCAGCGCGGCCGTCCTCGCGCCTACGCAGGCGATGGCGCAGGGCTATCCCACTCGCCCGGTCACCATGATCGTTCCGTTTGCCGCCGGCGGCCCCACCGACGTGGTGGCGCGCTCGCTGGCCGAGTCCATGCGCAAGTCGCTGGGGCAGACCGTGGTGGTCGAGAACGTCGGCGGTGCGGGCGGCACCATCGGCACCGCCCGCGTGGCGAAGGCGGCGAACGACGGCTATACCGTGCTGCTCATGCACATCGGCTTTTCGACCGCGCCTGCCCTCTACCGCAAGCTGAGCTACGACCAGGCCCATGACTTCCAGCCCATCGGGCTGACCGTGGACGTGCCGATGACGATGATCGCGCGGGAGAACTTCCCGGCGGCCAACATCAAGGAATTCCTGACCTATGTGAAGGCCAATGCCGGCAAGCTGTCGATGGCCAATGCCGGCATCGGTTCGGCGTCGCACCTGTGCGGGCTGATGTTCATGAGCACGATAGGCTCCGAGTTCCAGACCATCCCCTACAAGGGGACCGCGCCGGCCATGAACGACCTGCTGGGCAAGCAGGTGGACTTCATGTGCGACCAGACCACCAATACCACCGGACAGATCAAGGCCAACAAGGTCAAGGCCTACGCGGTCACGAGCAAGACCCGCGTGCCCAGCCTGCCTGACCTGCCCACGCTGGACGAGTCCGGGCTGAAGGACTTCTCGGTGGGCATCTGGCACGGCCTGTGGGCGCCCAAGGGAACCTCGCCCGAAATCGTCGCCAAGCTCGAAGCCTCGCTGAAAGCCGGCCTGGATGATCCCGCGTTCAAGCAGCGCATGAACGAACTGGGTGCCATCGTGCTGAACGACAAGGCCACGCCGGCGGCCCTCGACACGCTGGTGAAGGCCGAAACCGCCAAATGGGGTGCGGTCATCAAGAAGGCTGGCGTCTACGCCGACTGAGGCCGACGTTCACGGCTCCAGGGGCGGTCGTCCGAAAGGGGCGCCGCCCCATTTTTTGCCTTTTTTGTAATTTTTGCAGTGGCATTTAAATAACGACTTAAAATATGCGCGCTAAGTCGTTCATTTAATGGAGATTTCCGTCAAGAAATCTGATATGCTGCGGCGCCTGGGCCAAGTTGTTACTGGAGGAAGCATGGCGCGCATCAGAAAGAGCATATTGTCGGTTTCATTGCTATGCGCGCTGACCGCCGGGCTCGTCCTGCCCGCGGCCACGCCTGTCGCCTACGCGGCCACCACGACCTCCAAGAGCGCGAAGGCCGCCAAGGCCAAGCCGGCGAAGAAAGCCACCGCCGGCAAGGCCAAGGCCGCCCCCACCAAGAAACGCGCCGCCAAGCCGGCGGCCCCGAGGAAGGCGGTCGCCGCCGCCGGCATCCGGCACGCTTCCTACGCTCCCTCCGCGGCGCTCGAGGATGCCGATGGCAATCTGTCGCTGCGGTCCAGCGTGGCTTTCGTGCAGGACCTGAATTCCTCCGATGTCCTGTTCGCCAAGAACGAAGGCGCCGTGGCGCCCATCGCCTCCATCACCAAGTTGATGACCGCGCTGGTGGTGGTCGACGCCGGCCAGCCGCTGGACGAGATGATCGAGGTCACGACCGACGACATCGACACGCACAAGTTCACGCATTCACGGCTGTCGGTGGGTACGCGCCTGTCGCGCGCCGATATGCTGCACCTGGCGCTGATGTCGTCCGAAAACCGCGCCGCCAATGCGCTGGGCCGCAACTATCCCGGCGGCCTGCCGGCGTTCGTGCAGGCCATGAACGCAAAGGCGGTGGCCTTGGGCATGCAGGATACGCACTACGTCGAGCCTACCGGCCTGTCGAGCGAGAATGTCTCCAGCGCCCGCGATCTCGTACGCCTGATGCGTGAAGGTTCCCAGCGCCCGCTGATCCGCCAGTACACGACGGATACCGAGTATGCGGTCGACGTTGCCGGCAGGCAGCAGACCTTTCGCAACACGAATCGGCTGGTGGCGCGTTCCGACTGGAACATCATCGTGTCCAAGACCGGCTTCATCAATGAAGCCGGACGCTGCCTGGTGATGCTGGCCAACATAGGTGGCCGCGACATGGCCATCGTGCTGCTGGATTCGGTCGGCTCGCTCACGCGTACGGCCGATGCCCAGCGCATCCGCCAGTGGGTCCAGCGCGAGATCGGCGCGTTGTAGCCTGCTTGCGCGCCGGATTCGTCACGCCGCCGACATGGCGTGCGACGGCTCGTAGCCCAGCGCGTCGGAGATCTGGCCCGCGGTATCCACCAGCGCGTCTATCCAGCCGTCCTGCATCCGGTCCGCCGGTGCCGAGATAGACAGGCCGGCGATCAGCTTGCCCGTGTCGTCATGGACGCCCGCCGCGATGCAGCGCACTCCCATTTCCAGCTCCTCGTTGTCGCGGGCATAGCCTTTCGCGCGCACCTGCTCCAGCTCGCGTTCGAGCTTGGCCAGATCGGTCAGGCTGTTTGCGGTATGGCCCTGCAGGCCGGTGCGCAGCGCGTAGGCGCGGATCAGGCGGGCATCGTCGGCCGACAGGAAGAGCTTGCCGGTGGAGGTCAGGTGCAGCGGCGCGCGTCCGCCGATGGCGCGCACCACCTGCATGCCCGAACGTTCGCTGTAGGCGCGATCGATGTAGACGATCTCGTCGCCCTGACGCACCGAGAGGTTGACGGTCTGGCCGGTCAGGCGATGCAGCATGCGCATGGGCGTGATGGCGGCGTCGCGGACGTTGAGGCGGCCCTTGACCAGATGGCCCAGCTCCAGCAACCGCATGCCCAGGCTGTACATGCCGCTGTCGACGCGGTCGACGTAGCGGCCGGCGACGAGATCATTCAGGATGCGGTGGGCGGTGGAGGGGTGCAGGCGCGTGGCCTGGGCCAGTTCTTTCAGGCTGACGGGATCGGGATGCTGCGCGAGGGCGTCGAGCAGGTGCATGGTGCGCTCGAGCACCTGGATGGCGATCTGCGGCACGGGGGCGGCGGACGGGGCGATCATGGCCGCGTCGGGGGTCGTGACTCTGGGCATTGTCGTGGTGAGTCTCTACGCGATGAAGCTAGTTTATCCCATATGGTGAAATGCTATAAGCTTTATTACACCGCAGATGGGTGGCCTTTCTGCGTTGCAGCAGGCCATTTCTTATAGGATAAGTATAACGCCAATGCAATGAATTTCCGCAATGCAGCATTCCCCGTTGTCATAGTTATCCGGCAGACGGGGATGCCTGGCGCTAGCGCCGGGCCCGGGAGACGGCCGACAGGCAGTCACCGACCAGCGCGGGGCCGCGATAGATGAGCCCGGTATAGAGCTGGACCGCGTCCGCGCCCGCCGCGATCTTCTCGGCCGCATGGCGGCCTTCCAGGATGCCGCCCACGCCGATGATGGCGAGCGCGTCGCCGGCCTGGCGCCGCAGGCGTTCGACCACCCGCAGCGACATTTCCCGCACCGGCGCGCCGGACAGGCCGCCCGCCTCACCCGCATGGGGCAGGCCCTGGACGGCGTCGCGCGACAGCGTGGTGTTGGTGGCGATGACGCCGTCTATGCGGTGGCGCGGCAGCAGGTCGGCGATGGCATCGACCTGGCTTTCGTCCAGGTCCGGGGCGATCTTGACCGCCAGCGGCACGCGGCGTCCGTGTTCGGCCGCCAGGGCATCGCGCGCCTGGTCGAGCTGGCGCAGCAGGCCGGACAACTCGTCGGCGCCCTGCAGGCTGCGCAGGTTCTGGGTGTTGGGCGACGAAATGTTGATGGTGACGTAGTCGGCGTGCGGATAGACCGCCGCCAGTCCGGCCATATAGTCGTCGGCTGCCTTGTCGATGGGCGTATCGGCGTTCTTGCCGATGTTCAGCCCCAGGATGCCGCCACGGGCGCGATAGCCGCTGCGCTGGACATTGGCCAGGAACACGTCCAGCCCGTCGTTGTTGAAACCCATGCGGTTGATCAGCGCTTGGGCGCGGGGCAGGCGGAACAGCCGGGGGAGCGGATTGCCTGGCTGCGGCCGGGGCGTGACCGTGCCGATTTCCATGAAGCCGAAACCCAGGCTGCCCAGCGCGTCGATGTGCGCGCCGTTCTTGTCGAGTCCGGCGGCCAGTCCCACCGCATTGGGCAGCGTCAGGCCCATGAGGGTCACGGGGCGGTCCGGGACGCGGGCGGGGCGTGTCCATCCCAGGTCGTGTACGCGTTGCAGCGTGGACAGGGTCAGGGCATGGGCGGTTTCGGGTTCCAGGGCGAACAGGGCTGGACGCAGCAGCGGATAGGCTTGAAAAAACGCGGACATCAGGCGGGTGGGGATCAGGAGGTGGAGGGCGGCGCATCGTCGGGATGGCCGGGGCGGGTGGAGGCATGCAGGCGGCTGGTGTCGATGACGGCCGGCGCGGCGGGCTGGGTGGCGGGCGGGTCGGTGTATTCGCGCCATTCGCCGTTGACCAGCATTTCCAGCGGCCGGAAGTTCACCTTGTAGGTCATCTTCGGGCTTTGTTCTATCCAGTACCCCAGGTAGAGATGGGGCAGTTCCAGCAGCCGGCATTGCTCCAGCTGCCAGAGAATGTTCCAGGTGCCCAGGCTGCCCTTCAGGTCGGGATCGAAGAAGGTGTAGACCGACGACAGGCCGTCGGACAGCACGTCCATGATGGACACCATGCGCAGGCAGCCCTGGCGGTCGCGGAACTCGACCAGGCGGGTATTGACGCGGCTCTGGAGCAGGAATTGGGCATATTGCTCGCGGCTGTCCTGGTCCATGCCGCCGCCGCGGTGGCGGGTCGATTGATAGCGCTGGTAGAGCGCGTAGTGTTCGGCGGAATAAGCCAGCTCGGCCACGAAGACCTGCAGGTCGGCATGGCGCTTCCAGGTGCGGGCCTGGGTGCGGTTGGGCAGGAAGCGGTCCACCGGCACCCGCACCGGCACACAGGCGCGGCAGCCATCGCAATGCGGCCGGTAAGTGAATACGCCGCTGCGGCGAAAGCCCATGCGCACCAGTTCGGAATAGACGTCGGCGTTGATCAGGTGGCTGGGCGTGGCCACCTGCGAACGCGCCAGCCTATCCCCCAGGTAGCTGCACGGGTAGGGGGCGGTCGCATAGAACTGCAGCGCGGCGAAGGGAAGTTCTCGAAGGTGCGTCATGCGCGGTTCAGCCGGTATCGGCCGCAGCGTGGGGTGCGTCCAGGTCGACGATCTCGCCGTCGTGGCGCAGCCTGCCCGATCGCCACGGAAGCTCGGGCATCCGGGTGGATTTTACAATCAGGCGCTCGAATTCCGCGCGGGCAATCGTGGCGCCCCCCAGCGAGGCCAGGTGGCGCGTGTCCTGTTGGCAGTCGATCATCGTCACGCCGTGGCGGCGCAGGAAGCGCACCAGGTAGGCCAGCGCGATCTTGGATCCGTCGGCGACCCGGGTGAACATGGATTCCCCATAGAACATCCGGCCCAGGCCGACGCCGTACAGTCCGCCGGCCAGTTCGCCGTCGATCCAGGTCTCTACCGAGTGGACCTGGCCGTGCCGGTGCCACGACCGGTAGGCCCGCTGCATGGGCGGCGTGATCCAGGTGGCGGGGTGCTCGTCGCTGCGAGGCGCCGCGCAGGCGCGCATGACATCGTCGAAGGCCGTATCCACCCTGATCTCGACGGCGGGATCGCGTTCGACCTGCCGCAGTTTCTTGCGCAGCGAGCGCGACGGCGAGAAGCGGTCGGTGAACAGCACCATGCGTGGGTCCGGACTCCACCACAGGATGGGTTCGCCCGGCAGGTACCACGGAAAGACCCCATGCGCGTAGGCGGCGCGCAGCCGTTCGATGGACAGGTCGGCGCCCACGGCCAGCAGGCCCGGGGGATCCTCCAGCGCATGGTCGAGCGGCGGGAAAGGGGTGTCCGGCTCCAGCAGGGCCGGCATGCGCGGGCGCGGCGGGCTCAAGGGGCGGGCGGGGAGACCGCGGGAACCGGCTCGGGGCCGCGCAGCAAGGTGTCGCTGTGGATCTGGAAGACGCCGCGCGCGCGGTCGGAGAAGAACAGCTTCAGCGCGGTCGAGACCGAGCGGAAGGCCAGATCGTCCCACGGGATCTCGTCCTCGTCGAACAGCCGCGCTTCCAGGCTTTCGGGGCCCGGTTCGAACTCGGGGTCGGTCAGGCGGGCCAGATAGAAGATGTGGACCTGGTCCACGTGGGGTATGTCCAGCACGGCGAACAGCGGCCCCATTTCGATGCGGGCGCCGGCTTCTTCCTGGGTCTCGCGGGCCGCGCCCTGGGACGTGGTCTCGCCCAGCTCCATGAAGCCGGCGGGCAGGGTCCAGTAGCCGTGGCGCGGCTCGATCGCCCGGCGGCACAGCAGCACCTGCTTTTCCCACACGGGAATGGTCCCCAGCACCATGCGGGGATTCTGGTAGTGGATCGCGCCGCAGTGGTCGCAGAGATCGCGTTCGCGGTTGTCGTCGTCGGGAATGCGGCGGGCCAGCAGGTTGCCGCATTGGGAGCAGTAGCGCTGGGAGCGCGGAGCCGGGAAGTACGTGAGGGCGCGTTCGGAAGCGGTCATGGCGTGTCCAGGGGGCGGAGGCGGCGCTGCGCCCCGGCGATTGCGGAGATCCGGGAGGTGCGTCAAGTATACGAGAGGTCGCCGGGCGAGGCGGGCTGGCGTTCGCAGCCCACCGCATAGACCAGCGAGCGGAAGAACCGGTTCGCGGGATCCCCGGCCACGCGCGAGTGCCAGTACTGGTGTACGTCGATGGCCGGGATCCGGAGCGGCAGGCGGACCTTCTTGATGGACGCGATGGGCCGGAACAGGTGGTAGACCTCGTCGGGAATGATGGCGATCAGGTCGCTCGCGGCCACGATGAAGGGGATCGCCGCCACGTGTTCGGTGGTGAGGCGCACCAGGCTGTGCCCGCCATGCTTGCGCAGTTGATCGTTGATCCACGCGAAGGTGATGGGCACGGACGAGGATTGCACCTGGGGCGTGCGGCCGAATTCGCGCAGGGTCATGGTGTCGCCGATGCGCGGATGGTCCCGGCGGGCCACGCAGACGTAGGCGCGGCGGTAGAGATGCTGACGCAGCAGGGCGTCGTGCGGGCGCGGGACGTGCCCGGCGACGATGTCCAGTTCCCCCGATTCCAGCGCCGCGGCCATGGTATCGGCCGACACCTGCGTGGGCGCGAGGCGGGCGTGCGGGGCGACCTCGGCCAGGCGCTTCATCAGTTTGGGCACCAGCACGATGGCGCCGATCTCGTTGACGCCGATGCGGAATTCCCGGTCCGTCAGGGCGGGATCGAAGCGGGCCAGCCCCGCGATTTCGGTTTCCACGATGCGCAGCACCCGCGCGGCCGGTTCGGCCAGCCCCTGGGCGAAGGGCGTGGGCGCCATCCGGTTGCCCACGCGCACGAACAGCGGGTCGGCAAAGCGTTTTCGCATGCGGTCGAGATGGTAGCTCAGCGCCGACTGGGTCAGGCCGAGCCGCCGGGCGGCGCGGGTGACGGTACCGTCTTCGATCAGCGCCAGCACGGCCCGCAGGTCCGCGATCTGGGGGTCTTGGTTATCTGGATTATTCATAACCTATATCAAGGTAATGATCTTTCCAGAGCTTCGCCGAATGCCTAAGCTGCTGTCAATTCAAGAAAACAGGCAAGGAGACGGGATGGTGGGCGAGACGCTGCTGGAAACCGATGTGCTGGTGGTCGGAGCGGGTCCCGTGGGGCTCGCGCTGGCCATCGAACTGGGCATGCAGGGCCGGCGCTGCCTAGTGGTGGAGCAGCACGACCGGGTGGGACTCGCGCCCCGCGCCAAGACGACCAACGTGCGTTCGCGCGAACTGATGCGGCGCTGGGGCGTGGCCGGCAAGCTGGCGCGGGTCGCGCCCTTCGGCGTCGACTATCCGTCCAACGTCGTGTTCGCGACACGGCTGGCGGGCCGGGAACTGGCGCGGTTCACCAATGCGTTCTATTGCTCGCCGGAGCGCGACGACCGCTTTCCCGAGCACGCGCAGTGGGTGCCCCAGTACAAGGTGGAAGAGGTGCTGCGCGACCATGCCGAGAGCCTGCCGGGCGTGCAACTGCGTTTCTCGACACGGCTGGAGGATTTCTCGCAGTCGGACCGGGGCATCGAAGCGGTGCTGGCGGGGCCCGATGGACCGCTGCGCGTGCGGGCCGCCTACATGGCCGGCGCGGACGGCGCCCGCAGCACCGTGCGCGCCCGGCTGGACATCCGGATGGAGGGCCTGTCGCCGCTCTCGCATCACCGCAACATCATCTTCCATGCGCCGGGCCTGGCCGACATGCATGGGCTGGGGCCGGCCGTCATGTACTGGCTGGTCAATCCGGAGGCGCCGGCGGTCGTCGCGCCGCTGGACGGCAACGACATGTGGACCTTCGGCTACGCCCGCCGCGACGGCGCAGAGCCGGCCATCGAAGGCCTGATGCGCGCCGCGCTGGGCCTGGACATCCCGATCGACATCCGCCATCGCGACGAATGGACCGCGCATCGCCTGATCGCCACGCGCTACCGCGACGGCAGGGTGTTCCTGGCTGGCGACGCCTGCCACCTGCACCCGCCTTTCGGCGGCCACGGCATGAACATGGGCATCGGCGACGCCGTGGACCTGGGCTGGAAGCTGGCGGCGGCGCTGGACGGCTGGGGCGGCCCGGCGCTGCTGGACAGCTACGAGGCGGAGCGCCGCCAGGTGCATCGCCGGGTGGTGGACGAGGCCGTGCACAACCTGTCGCACAGCTCCGGCAGCCTGTGGCGCGCGGGCCTGGAGGACGACGGGCCGGCGGGGGACGCCGCGCGGCGGGAAGCCGAGCGGGCCATCCTCGTGTCCAAGCGCCAGGAGTTCGATTCGCTGGGCGTGGTGCTGGGCAGCCGCTACGAGCGGTCTCCGGTGCTGGCGCACGAGCCGGAGGGCGCGGACGAGCCCTGGGATTCGACGCGCTATGTGCAGACCGCGCGCCCGGGTTGCCGCGCGCCGCATGCCTGGCTCGCGCCGGGCCGCGGGCAGGGGGCCTCGTTGTTCGACCAGTTCGCCTTTCGCGGATTGACGCTGCTCGCGACCCGTCCGGCCGCGCGGGACGCGGCCCGGGAACTGGCCGCGCAGGCGGCCGGCACGGGCATTCCGCTGACGGTTATCGCGCCCCCGATCGAAGGCTTGCGCGAGCTGTATGGCGCCGACCTGGCGCTGATCCGGCCGGACCAGTACGTCGCGTGGCGAGGCGGCGATCCGCGGGAAGGCGCCGCGGCGCTGGAGCTCGCGGCGGGGCGCGCGGCGGTCCATGCCTGAGGTTGAGCCGGCTTGTTTCCCAACGAGTAAAACCGGAGACGGATTCATGAACCTAGGACGACGCAACGGGATGGCCGCCAGTCTTGTGCTGTTGGGTGCCCTTCTCGCGGTTTACCGAGTGGCGCACGGCGCGGATCCGGAAAAGCCCTTTCCCGCCAAGCTCGTGACGCTGGTCGTTCCATTCACTGCCGGCAGCGGTAGCGACACCATTTCCCGCGTCATCGCGCCCAAGCTCTCGGCGCGTTGGGGCCAGCCGGTCGTCGTCGACAACCGGCCCGGGGCAAGCGGCAATATCGGAACGCAGCATGTCGCCCGTTCGGCGCCCGATGGGCATACGCTGTTGATGGCCATCAACACCTTCACCATTACCCCTGCGCTGTACAAGAACCTTCCCTACGACCCGATACGCGACTTCGTGCCGATCGGAAAACTGGCCGAAGTCAATTCCGCGCTGGTGGTGCATCCTTCGCTTCCAGTGAGCGACCTGCGGTCCTTCGTCGCATACGTCAAACAGCGCCCGGGAGAACTCAACTACGGGACACCGGGCAACGGTACACCGCATCACATGTCGATGGAGCTCCTCAAGAACGCCGGGGGCCTGTCCATTGTCCATGTGCCCTACAAGGGAATCGCCGGGGCGATCACTGACCTGGTCGGCGGGCAGGTCCAGGCCATGATCGCGGGCATTCCGTCGATCCGCACCCAGGCGCAGGCCGGGAAGCTCAAGGTGCTGGCAGTGACGGGCGACAGCCGCAGCGAGCAATTCCCCGCCGTGCCGACCTTCAAGGAGCAGGGGTATCCAGGGGTGGGAGAAGCCTCCGGCTGGTATGCCGTCCTGGCGCCGGCCGGAACCCCGAAGGATCTGGTGAGCAGGCTCAATCGAGACTTCGCCGAAGTGATGACCAGCCCGGATGTCGTGGCTGAACTGGAGCGGCAAGGGCTGCGGGTGCGCACTGGCCCTCCCGAGGAGCTCCAGGGGCTCATCGGGAACATGCTCGCGCGTTGGAAGGCATTGGCCAGCGCCGCCGGGATCGAACAAGACTAGGCACGAAAAAAATGAGAAATGGAGACTGTTGATGACGCAATTGAAGATCGACATCTACAACCATGTCATGCCGCCCGCCTATCTCGAGCTAGTGAAAAAGCATTCGAAAAGCCCGGGATCGGTCAAGCGTGTGAGCTCCCTGCGCATGCTCTGGGACATGGAGGCCCGGGCGCGGATGCTCGACAGCTGGCCGGAAGTACGGCAGATCATCACTCTTTCGGTGCCTTCGCCGGAAATGATCGGGGATCCAGGTGATTCGCCAGCCTTCGCGCGAATCGCCAACGAAGGAATGGCGGAGATCTGCCGGAAATGGCCCGACAAGTTTCCCGCATTCGTCGCTTCGTTGCCCATGAACAATCCTTCGGCGGCGCTTGTCGAGATGGATTACGCCATCGAGAAACTGGGCGCGCGCGGCATACAGGTGCTCAGCAGCGCCAACGGTATTCCGCTTGACGATCCGCAGGTGTTCCCGATCTTTGAGCGGATCGCGCGTGGACATCGCATGCCTGTCTGGATGCATCCGACGAGCAGCGCCTCAACCCCCGACTACCCGGGCGAGGCGACGTCGAAGTACGAAATCTGGCAGGTCCTGGGGTACCCCGTGGAGACCAGCATCGCCATGGCGCGCATGGTTTTTTCCGGGCTTCTCGAGCGGCTGCCCGAATTGCGCGTCATCACGCATCACTGCGGCGGAATGCTTCCGTATTTTGCGGGCCGCGCGGAAACGCTCTGGGCTCAATTGGGCTCCCGCAGCGAAGATCCCAAGGTGGCGGATGTCCTGCGGACGCTGTCAAAACCCCCCATGACTTATTTCAAATCCTTCTACGGCGATACCGTGCTTGGCGGATCGAGCGCCGCGCTGCGCTGCGGCCTCGACTTCTTTGGCGCGGATCACGTTGTTTTCGCGAGCGACTGCCCCTTCGATCCGGAAGGCGGCCCCATGTTCATTCGCGAAGGAATTCGTTCGGTCGAGGACCTGGAACTGGACGAAGCGGACGCAGGAAAGCTTTATTTCGGCAATGCCTCGCGCTTGCTGGGAATGGACTTTGGCTGTACCTGCCAAAAAGAGCAATGACCAACAGGAGACATACACAGATGACGCGCATATTGCATTTGATCGTGGCGGCATGCCTGATCGGGGCCGCCCAGACCGCGGCCGCGTGGCCGACCCGCCCGGTGCGGCTGGTCCTGCCCGGGGCGGCCGGGACGGCGCCCGACATCATGGCCCGGCTGCTTGGCGACAAGCTGTCCAGGATCTGGGGCCAGCCGGTCATCGTCGAGAACAAGCCCGGCGCCGGGGGCCTGGTCGGACTGGCCGCGGTGAAATCGGCCGAGCGCGATGATCACATGTTCGTGTTCACCCCCGCCTCGGTGCTGACACTCACGCCCTACATGTACAAGAGTTCGCAGGTCGACATCGTCCGCGACTTCCAGCCGGTGGCCATGGTGGGCATCAGCCCGATGATGGCGGCGGTCAGCGCTTCTTCGCCCGCCAACACGCTGGCCGACGTGCTGGCCCTGGCCCGCCGCCAGCCGGACAAGTTCGTGGTGTCGACCACCTTCTTGTATTCGGTGCCCAACCTGGCGGCGGACATGCTGTCGCGCGCAGCCGGCGTACCCCTGCGCGCCGTGCCTTTCGCCAGCAGTTCCCAGAGCATATCGGCCGTGGTCGGTGGCGATGCGCAGATGCTGATCGACGGCGTTCCGCCCATCGAGCCCATGATCAAGGGCGGCCGGCTCAAGCCCGTCGTGATGTTCTCCGACGGACGCGTGCCCAATCGTCCCGACCTGCCCGCGGCATCCGAGACCTATCCTTCGCTGGTCATCAACGGCTGGTTCGCGGTCGTCGCGCCGCAAGGCACGGGCAAGCCGGCGATCGAGCGCATCAACCGGGACCTGGCCACCGTGCTGGCCGAGCGCGACGTGGTCGACAAGCTCGACACCCTGGGTGTCTATCCCAAGCCCATGTCGGTGGACGAATTCGGCAGCTACTGGCGGGACGAACGCACGCGCTGGGAAAAAGTGCTGCGCGACGTGAATGCCCAGCCCGTGCAGCAATAGGAGGCCGGAGTGAGGACAGGACTGGAAGCGGCCTATATCGGCCTGGACAGCACGGCGCCGGCCGCGCTGGGAAGCTATCTGACCGAGGTCGTGGGCCTGATGCCCGGCGAGGCCGCCGCCGACGGGGCCGCCACCTGGCGTGTCGACGGCAAGGCCCAGCGGGTATGGGTGCGCGAGGGCGCGCGCAACGATGCCGCCTGCATGGGCTTCGAAGCGGCCGGTGCGCAGGTGTACGACCGCGTGCTGGGACGGCTGTCGGCCCAGGGCTGGCCCATGCGGACCGGCACGGCGGCCGAGCGCGCGGCCCGGCGCGTGCGGGATCTGACCGTGGTCGAGACCCCTTGGGGCATCCCGCTGGAACTGGTGGCGGGGCTGGAGGATGCGGCCACGCCTTTCGCCAGTCCGCACTTTCCGGAGGGCTTCGTCACGACGGGGCAGGGGTTCGGCCACTTCGTCTTCGCCGTGGGCAGCGTCGACGAATACGACGCTGCCCGCCGCTTCGCCATCGACGGACTGGGCCTGGTCCTGTCGGACTGGCTGCGGCTGCCCATGGGCGATATCGAGATGCACGTCTCTTTCTTTCATTGCAACCCGCGCCATCACTCGCTGGCCATTGCCTATCTGCCCCGGCCCGAGGTCCCGCAGCGCCTGCATCACATCAATTTCGAGGTGGCGCACGTGCGCAGCGTGGGGCTGGCCTACGACCGCGCCCTGCGCGCCGGCGCGCAACTGGCCAATACGCTCGGCCAGCACGCCAACGACGGCATGGTCAGCTTCTATAGCCTGGGGCCCGATGGCTGGCGCGTCGAGATCGGCGCCACCGGCCGCACCGTGGGCGAGGATTGGAGCGACGTGCGCGAATACGACCGCATCAGCGACTGGGGCCACCTGCCGCCCGACGCGCTGGCGCAGGCCTTGGCCGGACCCTCTTCTTCGCACGTATCCACAAGGAACCCATGAAACTCGTCACTTTCTCCCACCGCGGCAGGACTTCCATCGGCAAGGTCGAGGGTACGCGGGTGGTCGATCTGGCCGCCGCCGATCCGGCGCTGCCCGGTACCATGCGGGGCCTGCTTGCCGGCGGCCGCGCGCTGCTGCGGCGGGCGCGCGATATCGACCCCGGACAGGCGCCGGGCTACCCGCTGGCCGACGTCAGGCTGGAGGCGCCCGTGCCCGATCCCGGCAAGTATCTCGCCATCGGCATGAACTACGGCAAGCACGTGATCGAGGCCAGGCGCGCCGGCGTCGACGTGCCCGACAGCCAGGTCTGGTTCAACAAACAAGTCAGTTGCGTCAATGGCCCCTATGACCCCGTGCACATGCCGCGGGTCTCCGACAAGCTCGACTACGAGGCCGAGCTGGGCGTGGTGATCGGCACCCGCTGCCGCCACGTGGCGGCTGAACAGGCCAGGGACGTCATCGCCGGCTACCTCGTCTGCAACGACGTGTCGGTGCGCGACTGGCAGCGGCGTTCGGCCACCATGACCCTGGGCAAATCGTTCAACACCACCGGCCCCATCGGACCGTGGATCGTCACCGACGACGAGGTGCCCGATCCGTTGGCGCTGACGCTGCGCATGCGGGTCAACGGCGAGGTACGGCAGGAGGCACGGACCGGCGAGATGATCTACAGCATCTACGACCAGATCGCCTATCTGTCCACCGTCATGACGCTGGAGCCCGGCGACATCCTGGCCACCGGCACGCCCTCGGGCGTGGGCGCCGCCATGGATCCGCCTTCCTTCCTCAAGATCGGCGACGTGATGCGTGTCGAAATCGACGGCATCGGCCACATCGAAAACCGCGTCATCGCCGAGCCGGCGTAACGCTTGTCCAGGAGCCTCTTCGTGCCCAGAAAAGTCATCATCACTTGCGCCGTCACCGGGTCGGTACACACCCCCAGCATGTCGCCGCACCTGCCCATCACGCCCGACCAGATCGCCGAACAGGCGGTGGACGCGGCGCGCGCCGGCGCGGCCATCCTGCACCTGCACGCCCGTCACGCGGCCGACGGCAAGCCGGCGTTCGAACCCGAGGTCTACCGCCAATTCCTGCCACGCATCCATGCGCAGACGGACGCCGTCATCAACATCACCACCGGCGGCTCGCACACCATGACGCTCGAACAGCGCCTGGCCGGCGCCATCGACGCCTCCGCGGAGATGGCCTCGTGCAACATGGGATCGATGAACTTCGCCTTGTTCCCCGTGCTGGACAAGATGAAGGACTTCGACTTCCCCTGGGAACGCGAGCACCTGGAGAAGACCCGCAACGCCATCTTCCGCAACACCTTCGGCGATATAGAGACCATCTTCGAACGGTTGGGCGGGGCGCATGGCACCCGTTTCGAGTTCGAGTGCTATGACGTCGGCCACCTGTACAACCTCAAGCATTTCGTCGACCGGGGCCTGGTGCAAGGGCCGATCTTCCTGCAATTCGTGCTGGGCGTGCTGGGCGGCATAGGCGCCGATCCCGAGAACCTCGTACACATGAAACGCATCGCCGACAAACTGTTCGGCGACGGCTACCAATGGTCCGTCCTGGCCGCCGGCCGCCACCAGATGCCGCTGGTCACCCAGGCCGCGCTGATGGGCGGCAACGTGAGGGTGGGGCTGGAGGACTCGCTGTCCATCGGACCGGGCGAGATGGCCACCTCCAATGCCCAGCAGGTGGGCAAGATACGCGGGATCCTGGAGTCCTTCGGCTTCGGGATCGCGACGCCGGACGAGGCGCGCGAAATGCTGGGATTGAAGGGGAGGGAGAAGGTGGCGCTGGCGGCGTGAGTCGATTGAGTCAGGCGGTCCCGGCATGGGCACGCCAATACGTGTATAATCTTTTTCTCAGACGCGGGGTGGAGCAGTCTGGCAGCTCGTCGGGCTCATAACCCGAAGGTCACAGGTTCAAATCCTGTCCCCGCAACCAAACAGAAATGGCCTCGATCGCGTACGCGTCGAGGCCATTTGCATTTACGTTGCCTGTTTTCATCGGCACGGCAATGCCGATGCGCCGTATTGACCGCGTTTTTCGGCTGACCTTGAGCGCCAGGTCGTAGGGATGGTTCCGACCGTATGGCGACAGCCCCTGGACAAAGGTAAAAAATAAAACGGCCTCGATCGCATCGCGTCGGGGCCGTTTTATTTTGCCGCGGAAAAATCCGCTGGCAATGGGGACGACCGGGCCGGGTTTTTCCATGAAGAGAAAATCCGGCTGCATGGCCGCGAGGCGCGCTGTATTTTCAGTCCTGACCGGCCCGGGATATACCTGAACAAACCTCCTGAATCTGTCAGAATGCAGGCCGTTGAATGCGCCGCTGTTCGCGGTGGTTGCATTGACAATCGAAATTGATAATTCCAACAGCCAAGCACGTCCGAGGATGGGGAGTCCACAAGCCATGAAAAAACTGGCAATCTGTTTTCTATTGATATGCGGAGCAATTGGCTGCTCCGGAGATGCGGAAAACAGGGATTATGAATTTTCGCTGGAGAACGACACGCTTGAAATGCGGGATGGCGTGCGGTTGGCCGTGACGTACTATCGCCCGTCGGCCAAGAGGGTTGGAGAAACCTTCCCGGTGATCATGGAGATGCTGCCCTATCGCAAGGACGATTTCTTCGCTCTGGGGGATTATGAATATGGTGCCTATTTCGCCAAGCGTGGTTATGTCGTTGCAAGGGTGGACGTGCGCGGAACCGGCGGAAGCGAGGGCGGCATCCCCGCCAGCGAATATTCCGAAGCGGAGATTTCCGACGCCGAGGAACTGATCGCGAAGCTGTCCCGGAAAAGCTGGTCCAATGGCAACGTGGGAATGTACGGCCTCTCGTGGAGCGCGTTCAATTCCCTGATGACGGCTCACAGGAAACCCGCCGCGCTCAAGGCCATCATTGCCGCGCATGGTTCGACCGATCTTTTCTACAACGATGTCCATTACATCGACGGTGCATTGCACATAGACTCCTATGCGCATCAGATTGATACCGATAACGCCATGCCGCGGAGTCCGGACTATCGGATCGACGAAGCGTATTTCCGGGATCGATTCGACCAGGAGCCCTGGATATTCACCTGGCTGCGTCAGCAACAGGACAGCGATTTCTGGCGCAAGGAGTCCATAAAATTCAGGGCGCCGCTGGAAGTTCCCGCTTATCTGATCGGCGGCTTGCTGGACGGCTATCGTGATTTCGTCATGGACGTCAGCAGAACTTCCAAGGCTCCCGTCATCGCCGAGATCGGGCCATGGAACCACGCTTGGCCGGAATACGGCGTGCCCGGCCCCAACTACGAGTGGCGGCAGAAAGCCCTGCGCTGGTGGGATTACTGGCTCAAGGGAATCGACAATGGCGTCCTGAATGAGCCCCGCTGGACGACGTTCATGCGCACCGGGCACCCGCCAGCCACCGACCTGAAGAACGTCCCCGGGTTTTGGCGCTGTCACAAGCAATGGCCGGTGGATGGCAGCAGTTCCCAGCGTCTTTATCCGCATACCGCACAACAATTGACCAAGACGCCTTCGATGCCGGGGGATATCCAGAGCTTGCTCTATCGCGCGGGGGCCGGGATGGGGGCTGGCGGCTGGTGGGGCGAGCAGACAGGAGACATGGCGGCGGACGACGCCCACAGCCTGGTCTACGATTCAGCCCCCTTGACCGAAGCCGTGGACATCATGGGGATGCCGCAGGTGCGCTTGCACGTGGCGGCGGATGCGCCTTTTTATCAGTGGACGGTGCGCCTGGAAGACGTTGCCCCGGATGGCAAGGTGTCACTGGTCAGTGGCGCGGCCATCAATCCATCGCAGCGGTTCTCGCGGCTTGCGCCCGAGGCGCTGATACCGGGTGAACCGACCACGCTGGCTACCTCGATCCACTTCACGACGTGGCGCTTCAACCCGGGGCATCGTATCCGTCTGGCGGTCGCCAACGCCCAATTTCCCATGATCTGGCCCAGTCCCACGCCCGGCACCACGAGCCTTTTGCTGGGCCATGACACGTGGGTCGAATTGCCGACCGTGCCGGTGGCAAGCGGCGCGGATCAAACCTGCGTGCTACCCGAGCCGGAGCCCAGCGACGTTGCGCCGTTCGGCGAAGAGCTGGAAAAGAACGGCCCGGTTTTCAGCAGTGAGCGTGACGAAACGACCGGTACTTCGAGCTTCTCGACTTCCAGCGACATTGCCTGGACCATTCGAGGCAACAAATACTATTCCAGCGAATCGTACCGTTGGGACGTCAAGGACGCCACGCCCGCCGACGCCAGCTACCAGGGCGAGCGCAGAAACGTGTTCAAGATCGCGAGCAATGAAATAGATCTCTCCACCAAGGCGCTGATCGAATCGGATGCTTCGTATTTTCACGTCACCTTCACCAAGGTCTTGCGACAGAATGGCATCTTGGTCAGGGAAAGAACGTGGACAGACCGGATTGCGCGAATGTATCAGTAGAGAACGCAGGCTGAGTATGGCCGGGGCCGCGCTGCCCGTGGATGGGCAGCGTGCGCAGGCGTGACCGGCCCCTTCCGGGGCGTCGGCGTTCCGCCGAGTGTGGACGATGCGTGCGCGAGGGGGAGGGCTTGCGGCGGACGCCGCGCGGATTGGCTGCGCTTGGCTGGCGCCAAATGCACAAGGGCTTATCGATGTTCGATAAGCCCTTGATTTGTCTGGTTGCGGGGACAGGATTTGAACCTGTGACCTTCGGGTTATGAGCCCGACGAGCTGCCAGACTGCTCCACCCCGCGTCTGAGAAAAAGATTATATCCCTGTCATCTTCCCAATGCAAACTGGACCGTGGGCAGGTGCGTTCAGACGCGCTTCCTGCCGTCCCGTGCGTGGGAGGAAGGGCGATCCTCGACTCGCTGCGCCCATGCCCTCGCAGGCTGCGAGCGGAAGAAGGCCGTGTGCTCGGTCAGGTGTTCCGCCGCTTCCTCCAGCCAGCGGGCGGCGGGCACCGCGGCGGAGGTGTTCCCCTTGCGGGCCCGGTTGGCGTAGTTCTGCAGCGTTGCGCCGGCGTCGTGCGGCACGGCCAGCGGTTTGCTGATCGCGTGCAGGGCCTGTCCTATCCACGGTGCTTCCGGCGCATCGGGCCGCCGGTCGAGCAGATGACCCATGCGCGCGAGCGCGTGTCCCAAGGACAGGGCCGCCAACGCGCCGTCGGCGGTGGCGGTTTCCGTGCCGGAGCGTGCGATCAGTGCCAGGATCAGGAAGCGCAGGCGGGCGAGGTGGCGTGCCGCGCGCGCTGGCGTGTCGGCCCGTTGCGCGAGGGTGGCGATCTCGGCGCGTATGGCGTGATGGAGGTGCCGGCGGCGGCGCAGGGTGGTCATCGGGATCAGCCACCGGTAGGCGGCGTAGCTGCATGCGATGCCTGCCAGCAACATGAGCTCGACCGTGAGCAGCGCCATGGGTTCGGCCGGCTCGGTATTGACCGGCTGCGCCTGCACCGCGAACAGCATGTTGAAGGCCAGGCCGATGAAGGCCGTGCCGCGATGCGCCTGCGCCGTGGCCGCGGCCAGGATGAGGGGCGAGGCCAGGGCCAGTGACAGCCAGGGATGGGGCACGACGGGAGCGACGCCTACGCGCCACGCAAAGGCCGCGACCGCGGCCGCGGTCGCGCCGGCCAGTACGCGCCGCATGAGCGGCACCGGTTCGTCGACCGAGGCGAAGAGGGCGGTGAAGATGCACGCGCCCAGCATCAGGTAGCGCAGGGGCTCCCAGCCGGATGCCAGCCACGCCCCCGCCGCAAGCGCCGAGATGGCCACGCCGCGCCAGGCGGCGACGCGCACACCGGCGATATCAGGATGGATGATGGTGGGCGACGGGGCGGGTTCCGGCAGGGTCGCCGCCATGTTCCGGTAGCTCGCGGCAATGGTCGCCAGCGCCTGTTCGAATTCGTCCAGGCAGGTATCGAACAGCGGATCGGCGCCGCGCAGGCGGCGGGTCGCGGTACGCACGATGGCCAGCGAGGATCCGCGCCCCGCCTGGATGGTCTCGGCCAGGTCGTCCAGGCTGGCCCGCAATTGCTCCAGGTCTTCCGCGTGGCTCGGGGCCAGTGCCCGAGCGTGTTGGCGCAGCGCCGGCATGATGGCGATCAGGTCGAGCAGTCCCGCCAACAGGCCGCGCATGGGCTTGAGCCGGCGGCGCTGGGACAGGGATCCGGCCGTGGCGTCCTCGGCGGTGGCTTCCAGTTCGGCCAGCGCGGCCACGAGCCTGCGAGCGCCTGGCGCGGTATCCGGTATTTGGCCCGGCCCGAGCAGGCGGGCGGCATGGCCCACCGTCGCGCAGAGCAGGCCGCGGGTCTTCTCCAGCAGGGTGGTCGCCGGAGAGGGCGGGTTCCATAGCGCGATGACGAGCAGCGATGCGGCGATGCCTATCATGTTGTCGAGCACGCGCGCCGCCGCGAAGGCGGCGGTGTCGAGCGGCGTGCCGGCTGTCAACACGACGATGACGGCGGTGGTCAGTCCGCACAGGGCCGCGCCGTAGGCGCGCTGGTGTCGCAGCAGGTTGCTGGCGCCGCAGCACAGGCCCATCCATACGCACAGCGCGGTGAGCAACAGGGCCGGGGCGCCGCCCGTCAGCGCGGTCAGCCCGACGGCCGCCAGGCCGCCGGCCAGGGTGCCGAGCAACTGCATCAGGCTGCGCTCGAGCAGCAGCCCGCGCGTGGGCTGGCCTATCATCCAGACGGCCATGGCCGCCCACCAGGGGTTGGCGATGGAGAAGGCGGTCGCCGTCGCCATCGCCAGTATCGAGGCGGCCGCCAGTCTCAGCGCGAAACTGCGCGAGGCGGGGTGGCGAAGAGCGGGAAACAGGAGGAAAGGCTGGATGTGCATCGATGGCCCGTTGAAACTGAGCCTCCTCCAGCTCTGCCGGATCGTGGTGTCCGGCTTCGCGGCGCCGTCCAGGCGGGCCGCGGCACGATTATAGAGGCTCGCGCCTCGTGGTCGTATTCCGGTGCCCGCAGGCGGTCGCGCGGGGCGTCAGGCCTCGGACAGCATGATGCAGTCGCGGCCCCGGCGCTTGGCCTCGAGCAGGGCTGCGTCCGCGCGTTCGACGGCATCGGAGTAGTGTTCGCCGTGGCGGTAGGCGCTGATGCCCACGCTGGCGCTGATGGATTGGCCGGCTTGCGGCTCGCCGGCCTGTTCGCGGATGCTCTTGCACACCCGCTGTGCGAGGGCATGGGCCGACACCAGGGTCGTTCCGGGCATGATCAGCATGAACTCTTCCCCGCCCCAGCGTCCGCACAGGTCGTATTCGCGCAGGGAGCTCTGCAGGATGCGGCCGACTTCGATCAGGGCGCGGTCGCCGGCGGCATGCCCCAGCGTGTCATTGATGCGCTTGAAATGGTCGATGTCCAGCATGGCGATCGTATACGGCAGGCCCGAGCGCGAGGCGCGCTCGCTTTCTTCCTTCAGCCGGTGCATCAGGTGCCGGCGGTTGGCCAGGCCGGTCAGCACATCGCGGTTGGAGGCATCGCTCAGCGCGACGTTCAGGTCCTGCATCATGCGCTGGTAGTGGTCCGAGATGCGGGCCAGCTTCTCCAGCTTGCGCAATTGCTTCTGGAAACGTTCGTCCAGGTCGTTCTCGCGCTCCTTGGACAGGGACTGATAGCCGTCGGAGATGTGGGTGACCCGGTCCAGGCGGGTCGTCTGGTCGAGGAGGGCGCGCCAGACTTCGTCCAGGGCCTCGCGCAGCGGGTGGTCCCGATACTCCGGTTGGGCCAGCAACTGCTCGATGCGCCGGCCGAGGTCCTCGATGTCGCGTTTCATGGTCGTGCAGCTCAGTCGTGGGCGACGATGGCGAAAGGAAAGCTGCAGTCTTCCTTGAATTCCTCCGCCAGTTCGGCCACGCGTTCGTTTCGCCTATCGTAATGCCAGTTGACCGAGACCGGGTGGCCCTCGGCATGGGCGTCGTCCAGCAGGTCGAACACGTCCATGATCGCGCGGACGCTGCTGGTGTTCAGGTAGAGCAGGTGCAGTTCCAGCGACAACGGGCGTTTGCCGTCGGCCAGGAAGTGCTCGACCCAGTCGATGACCTGGTTGAAGAGGTCGAAGGAGTTTTCCGGGTAGGAGTCGCCGGTCATGGTCAGGATGCCGGCGTTCCAGTCGCCGGAAATGGCGGGGGTGGACTGGCTGCCTGTAATGGAGAGGTTGCTCATGATGCTGGTACTCGTTTGCTAGATGACGGCGCTCAGGCTGAAGAACGCCCGGCCGGCGTCGATTTCCCGCAGCGAGGCGCGGAGCGGCTCGCTGGCCTTGCGGGCGATGTCGATCAGGCCCAGGCCCGAGCCGCTGCTGACGCCCGCCTCGCGCGGCTTGCGCAATTGTTCCTTGTAGCCGGCCTTGAGCTGGGCCTTGTCCTGGTGGGCCAGGATGTTGATCCGTTCGAGCAGCGAGTGGCCGTCGGCGATTTCGACCACATTCCCGGCCGACACGACATGGCGGCCATCTTCCTTGTTGGCGACGATGACCGTGGCCGTGGCTTCGTGCTCGGCATAGCCCTGGGCGCTGGCATAGTGCCGGATATTCTGCGTCATTTCGATGTATGCGCCGAATACATCCATGGCCGCCGAGGGTTGCACCTGCTCCGCCTGCAGGTAGTTGCGCAGCGCATTGCCGATTTCCTCGATCAGGCTGCGCGAAATGGGGCCGTTGAAACACAGCATGATGCGGTCGCGGGTGAAGCTTTCGCGCATGGCGAAAAGGTCGGTCGAATCCATCATGACTCCGCGTTAAGGTTGGCCTGTTCGAATTTGAATGACATGACGGTGATATCGTCGCGCTGCGGTTGGCGGCCCTGGTAGTCTACCAACGCCTGGGTGACGGCGCGGGCCTGCTGGTCGAGCGGCAGCCCGGCCACCGATTGCAGCAGGTCGACCAGGCGGCGATTCCCGAAGCTGAAGCCATGCTCTCCCCCGGATTGGTCCAGCAGGCCATCGGTGACGAGGTAGAACGTGCGGTCGGCCAGGGGTAGCGTGACATTGGCGTATTCGCCGACGCGCTTTTCACCCAAGGCGCGGCGGGCGCCCTTGTATTCCTCGACGGCGGTGCCGCTGCTGGCATAGAGCGTCATTTTCGCGCCGGCGAAGCGCAACTGTCCAGCTTGCCGGTCGACGTAGACCAGGGCCGCGTCCATGTTGGTCGCCAGCGCGCGCGGCAGTTCGGCGTCGCTCAGCATGGCCCGCATGGCCGCGTCCGTGCGGGTCAGGATGGCGGCCGGATCGCCCGGCCCGGCCTCGGCGATGGCGTGGTCGATGGCGGCGCGGGCCAGCATGGTCATGAGCGCGCCCGCGACGCCGTGGCCGGCGCAATCGACCACGCCCAGCAGGCAGTTGTCGCCGTCGGCCCGGAATACGTAGAAGTCGCCGCCCACCACGTCGCGTGGTTTCCACAACACAAAATGGTGCCGCCCGAGAGATTGCACCAACTGGCGGTCGGGCAGGATCGCCCGCTGGATCAGGCTGGCGTAGTCGATGGAATCGTCGATGGTCTTGTGGGTGGCGGCCATGCGCTGGTTGGCTTCTTCCAGTGCCTGGGTGCGCTCGCGTACCCGCTGCTCCAGTTCCGCGGTGTGCGAGCGGACTTTTTCGGCCATGACGCCGAAGGCCCGGCTCAGTTCGCCGATCTCGTCGCTGCCGCCCACGGGCAGGGTGACGTCGTAGCGGCCAGCCGATATCGCCTGGGCCGTATGCTGCAGCCGCCGCAGGGGAGCCAGCATCAGCCGGTCGACCGCGTAGCCGAAGCCCAGGAGCAGCAGGAACAGGACGGCGGCCAGCGCCAGCAGGGCCGGCACCAGCCACTGGTAGTTGACGATGCGTGTGATGCCCAGGTCCACCGACGTCATGACGTACCACCGCAGTTCGGGCAGGTAGACCAGCGCGACGGCCGATTTCGCGCCATTGAGCGTGGCGAACAGTGGGATGGCATCGCCGGGCCTGGCCAGGGCGTCGGCCATGGCCTGCCGCAGCTGGGCGCGCTCGGCGTCCCGGGGCACGAGTCCCTGGACCGTGCGCTGGGCGGTTTCCTCGGGAGTCATGGATTTGTAGGCGATGCGCGTGGGGTCGGGGTGGACCTGGATGTTGCCCTGGCGGTCGAAGATGATGGAGGTGACGCCGGGCTCCAGGCCTTCCATGAAGCCCTTGAGGAAGGTGGTCAGGTCCAGGCCCGTGCCTATCATGCCCAGGCGCTCCCCGCCGTCGCGCACCTGTACGTTGAACCAGAACTTGGTCAAGCCCAGGACGGGGTTGACGTCGATCTGCAGGTCATAGGGCGCGCTGTCCTGCATGGTGGAGAAGAACCAGGCGTCCTTGGGGTCCGAACGTTTCAGTGTGTAGCGCGGTGTTTCGACCGTGGGGCCCCTGTCGTCGTTGTAATAGTACGAAGGCGTGCCGTCGATGACGAAATAGGAATGGTCGCGGAAGTCGCGCTGGTAGCCTTGGGCTTCCCGGAAGAAGCGGCGGCGTTTTTCGGGATCCGTCGGGTCGCGCATCCAGTCCAGGGTCAGCGTCGAACTGGCCATGCGCTGGGCCAGCGCCAGTTCGCGCATGACGGGGGCCAGCAGTTTCTGTTCGCTCAGCAGGGTGTGATTGCGGGCGTAGGCGACGCCGAAATATTCCCTGACGGCGTTGATGCCCTGCCAGGCCAGCAGCGCCGCCGGCACCAGTGCCACGGCGCAGGCGAACAGCAGGGCCAGCAGCGATTTACCCCTCAGACCCAGCATGGCCATGCGGATTTCCTTGACAAGCGCGAGATGCCGATGCGGCAAAGCCGCGATTGTGCCGGGCGCGCGCGGTACATGCAATGAAACGTTGCGCCGGCGCAAGCCGGGCAAGGGTGAGGCTTACGCATCGTGTTTCCAGCGTGGAGTGGACGCAGGCGGCCATTGGGCCTAGAGTCAGGGATCGCGATGCGCGAAGCGGCCGTCGCCAGGGACGGCCGCTGGTTCAGACTATCGGAGACAGGCTTATGACCACGGAGCTTGCCAGGGAAGTCCGGCCCGCCGTGCTGGACGGCGCCGTTCGTTTCACCGCCCGGTTCGAGGGCCGCAAATCCCAGGAGTTCGAAATTTCAGCCGATGTGCTGTGCGAGCATTTCGGCGCTCTGGACATGTCCGCCGATGCTTTGCTGGCCGCGTTCCACCGGGGCCGGCACGAGATCCTGACCGCGGCGGCGGAAACGGCTGGCACGCCCACCAGTGGAATCGTCCAGCTCGGGACCGGCGACTTCCGCGCATAGCCGCGCGCCGGCCAGGCGCCGGCGCTTCCCTGTCATGGCGATGGCCGTGCCGCGGCGCGCCGTCGAGCGGTGGTCGCCAGCGCGATGCCGGTCGCGATCAGGCCGATGCCGGCCAGGTGGAAGAGGTGGATCCGCTCGTCCAGGAAGGCGACCGCGAGCAGCGTGCCGAACACCGGCATCAGGTGGATGAAGAGGCTCGCGGGGCCCGCGCCGATCAGTTCCACGCCGCGGTTGTAGAAGAAGTTGGCGACGATGCCGGGCAGCAGGATCACGTAGGCGATGGCCAGCACGGCCGGCAGGCCGGCCTCGATGCGCGTGCCTTGTGCGTAGTCGTACAGGTAAAGCGGCAGCAGCATCAACGTGCCCATCAGGAACGTGGCGGTCAGGAGACTGAGCGGATGGATGGCGGGGCGCCGGGTCAGGAGGGTGGTGTACATGCCCCAGACCGCGACCGCGGCGACGATCCACGCGTCCCCGGGATTGAGCGCGAGTGCGAGGAGGTCTTGCGGGCGGCCGCGGGTGGCGATGGCGGCGATGCCCGCCAGGGATATCGCCACGCCGGCGATCTGCGGCAGCGACGCGCGCTGGCCCAGCAGAAGGAACGAGAACAGCAGCGTCACCATCGGGATGGCGGACTGCATCAGCAGGGCGTTGACCGCGGTCGTCTGCCTCAGTCCGATGTAGATCAGCGTGTTGAAGCCGGCGATGCCCAGCAGCGACAGCAGGAGCAGTATCGGCACGTGCCGCCGGATGACCGGCAGGTCGGCTCGCCAATGCCGGCGCGCCAGCAGCAGCAGGATCAGCGTGCCGCCGGCCCAGCGCCAGAAGGCGAGCGCGATGGGCGGGACGGTGCCGCCGGCCGCGCGCCCCACGATGAAATTGCCCGACCAGAGCAGCACGGTGGTGACGAGAAGAAAGTAGGCGGAGTTCCAGAGTCGGGAGGCAGGCATGGAGGCAATGAAAGAGGTGCCCTGATTGATGGCGAGGGGGAGGTTTGTCCGGGAGGCTTGTGACAAGCGCGTGCAGACGCTACACTAAGAACCGCTGCAGGGGCTTGCGCCCGCGCCGACAAGGCGCGGCCCGGTCTTGCCGGTGGTCACGAACCCGGCACCCAAAACGCTCCCGCATCATCACAGGCCGGTTCAGCATAACGTAGAACTCCGCCAGCTCGCCCGGAAGGTCGAGCCGGTCGTCCAGGCCGCATGCTCTAAGAATCAGAACCCGTATTGGGAACCATACGGATTACGCCCGTTTGATCACACGCTCATGAACACCAGCGAGGCAAGGCTCGTGCTGGAGACTGCGCTCTTGTGCGCGCAGGAACCGTTGCAATTGTCGGAACTGCGCAAGCTGTTCGCCGACGAAGTCGGCAACGATACGATACGCGGCCTGTTGCAGGACATTCACCAGTCATGGGCCGAGCGCGGTATCGAACTCGTCGCGCTGGCCAGCGGTTGGCGCTTCCAGAGCCGGTCCGCCATGCGGCCCTACCTGGAGCGGCTCAACCCCGAGCGGCCGCCGAAGTATTCGCGCGCCGTCATGGAAACGCTGGCCATCGTGGCCTACAGGCAGCCCGTCACGCGCGGCGACATCGAGGAAATCCGTGGAGTGACGGTGTCCTCGCAGGTCGTCAAGACCCTCGAGGACCGCGGCTGGATCGAGGTGATCGGCCATCGCGACGCGCCCGGTCGCCCGGCGCTGTTCGGCACGACGCGTCATTTTCTGGATGACCTGGGGCTGAAGGCGCTGGACGAATTGCCGCCGCTGGAGTCCGCCGAGTCCGTGGCCGCGTTGAGCGGGCTGGACGGGTCCGGGGATCTGTCCCTGGCGGTGGAAGGGGGCGGACAGGATATCCCGGACGAGGGCGAGGCGGCCAATGACGAGGCGGCCGCCGATGTCCTTGAGGCCGCTGCCGAGGCCGGCGGCATCGAGGGCGTGGCCGTTGTGGAAGAAGTGGCCATCGCAGAAGAAGTGCCCACCGCAGAAGAAATGGCCGTCGTTGAAGAAGCGGCCGTCGCCGGAGGCGTGGCCGCCGGGGTGGATGAAGTTCCGGCCGAAACCCAGGCCGCCGAGGCGGTTGCCCACGAGCCCGAAGGCCGCCTGGAAACCGATATGCAAGTGCCCGACGCCGAGCCGGCGCCGAGCGTCGAGGACGATGAGTCCTCGGTTACGAAGACAAGCAACCAAGACCATACATGAACGAAACTACGCACGATATGCCCCCCGCCGAGAGCGTGGAGGCGTCCGCTCCGTTGGAGGCAGGTGCGCCCGCGCAGGAAAAGGCCCGGGGCCGGCGGAATTTGCGTACGCCTTTCCGTCGTCGCCGTCCGGCAGATGAAGCAGCGCCGGAGGCAGGCGCCCCGGCCGAGGCGCCCGCCGCCGAAGGCGGGCAGGCGTCCCTGTTCCCCGACGAAGCCAGGCCGCAGCGCCGCAAGCCGCGTGAAGCGAAGAATCCCCAGGATGCCAAGGACGCCAAGGGCGCCCGGGGTGCCAAGGCTGCAAAGCCGCCGCAGCAGCGGCGCGCGGGCCAGAAGCGCCGCGAGGTGGGCGTCCAGGCCGATGCCGAAAGCGCCGGGCTGGATCTGCCTGAACTGAGTCCCGAGGAACTGCGCGCGGCCGAGAAAGAGGCCGACCAGGCGCTGTCTTACCTCGACAAGGCTCCCGATCTGAAGCGCCGCCTGGGCAAGTACCTGTCCAGCGAGGCCGTGATGCCCAAGCTGCACAAGGTGCTGGCCGACGCCGGCATCGGGTCGCGTCGGGAAATGGAAGAACTCATCGTCGCCGGCCGCGTATCGGTCAACGGCGAGCCGGCCCACATCGGCCAACGCGTGGCGGCCAATGACCAGGTGCGCGTGAACGGGAAGCTGGTCCAGCGCCGGCATACCTCGCGTCCGCCGCGGGTCGTGCTGTATCACAAGCCGGCGGGCGAGATCGTCACCCAGGATGACCCGGAGGGGCGTGCCACGGTGTTTTCGCGGTTGCCCAAGATCAAGAACGGTAAATGGCTATCCATCGGCCGCCTGGATCTGAACACCGAGGGCCTGCTGATCTTCACGACGTCCGGCGATCTTGCCAACCGCCTGATGCATCCCCGCTACGGGCAGGAGCGCGAATACGCGGTGCGCGTGCTGGGCGAGATGACCGAGGACCAGCGCAGGGTGCTGGTCGAGGGCGTCCAGCTGGATGACGGCATGGCTGCTTTCGGCACCCTGGACTACCTGGGGGGGGATGGCAGCAATCGCTGGTATCGCGTCACGTTGCAGGAAGGCCGCAACCGCGAAGTGCGGCGCATGTTCGAATCGCAGGGCGTGGTGGTGAGCCGGCTGTTGCGCACCCGCTTCGGCGACATTTCCCTGCCGCGCAACCTGCGCCGCGGGCGCTGGGAGGAACTCGATTCCGCGCTGGTGACCGCGTTGCAGGTCCAATTGGGTCTGGTGCGCGCGGATGACGAAGAAGATGGGCGCCGGGGACGGCGCAGCACGCAGCCCGCCTCGCACGAGGCCGCGCTGCCGCCGGGTTTCGGCACGCTGGAGCAGAACGGCATGCATGGCGCCCGAGTCGGCCGCAAGGGCCGTATCCAGGGTGGCAAGTCCGCCGCGCCGGGGGTGGGGCAGAGTTTTCCCTCCGATCCGTATGGTACGGGCCAGAGCTTCGCGGGAGGTTTGCCCAACGGGCATCCGCACAGGGCCGCCGAGCGTGCCGGCGCTCCCGAGCGCAAGCGCGGCAAGAAAAGCCCGGGACAAGGCCAGGGCCCGGGTCAGGGCCGTCCGGCTGGTGGCCGGCCCGAGGGCCGCAAGGCCGAGGCGGGGGCGGCTGCTGGTGGCCGTGCCCAGCGGGGCCGGCCGGCCAAAGGCGGCAATGGCGCCAAGGCGGGCAAGGGGCCTGGTCGCGGTACCGGCGAGGATCGCCAGCCCCGCGGCGCCTCGGCCCATGAGTCCCACCTGGGGTTCCTGGGAGGGGCGAACGGACGGGCCCGCCGGGGTCGCGGATAAACCGGTCCGCGAGGCGCGGTGAGCGCTGGCTTGAAAAGAAGGCCGATTTGGCTTAACATCTACAGGCTAGGCACCGCGTTTAGGGTTCAGTGCGCGAACAGGGCACTTTTCGAACCGGTTTCATCCACCTTGCGCGATGGGGCCGTTTCCGGCGTTCAGATGGACGCGCGGAGTGGCCGGTGTGTATGGCGGGAGGGTTTTCCGGTTGAAAGGCGGCTTTCGGCATCCGTGCCCAAAGGCTGGTTTCCCGGTCGAGTCCTCCGACAACAGAACAGGCGGTCGTTCGGATCTTGCGGCGCGTAAGCGCGCGGTCGGAGCGATGTCGCAAAATGGGCTGGGCCGTGCAGCCCATTTTTTTTTGGTTTTCCGGTTTGTGTTCGTCGGATCCTGGCCCGAGGCCGGGCGATGGGCCACGGCCGATACACGGCGGCATGCCAGGCATGCCGTTCACGAACGAGGGCGCATAACGAGGCATGGCAGATCTTTTTCAGCTTACCGAACAATCCCTGGCGGGCCTGGGGGTTGAACTGGTCGACGTGGAACGCGCCGGGCAGGGGCTGCTGCGTGTCACGATAGATCGCGAAGGCGGTGTGCGCATCGAGGACTGCGAAGCGGTTTCCCGGCAGTTGTCGCGTGTCTACGAAGTCGAGAACATCGACTATTCGCGCCTGGAAGTCGGGTCTCCGGGTACCGACAGGCCGCTGCGGACCGCCAGGGACTTCACCCGGTTCGCTGGCGAGCGCGCACAGATCAAGCTGCGCCTGCCGTTCGAAGGACGCAAGGTTTTCTCCGGCACGCTGGTCGTTCCGGAAGCCGATCCGGCCGCACAGGCGGATGGGGTCGACAAGGGCGCCGAACCCGAGACGTTCGGCATCGAATTCGAAGCAAAGGAAGGGGATATCCAGGTATTGCGGTTCACGCTTGACGAGGTCGAGCGGGCAAAGCTGGATCCGGTTCTGAATTTCAGGGGCAAAAAGCGATGAGCCGCGAGATTCTGTTGTTGGTGGACGCGCTGGCGCGCGAGAAGAACGTCACGCGCGACGTGGTGTTCGGTGCTCTCGAAAGCGCGCTGGCCTCCGCCATGAAGAAGCTCTACAAAGAGGATGTCGACATTCGTGTCGCGATCGACCGCGAGACGGGCGACCACGAGGCGTTCCGCCGTTGGCTGGTCGTGCCCGACGAGGCCGGCCTGCAGATGCCCGATCAGCAGACGCTGCTGTCGGAAGCGCGCGAGGTCGTGCCCAATATCGAACTGGACGACTATGTCGAGGAGCCGCTCGAGCCGATCGAGTTCGGCCGTATCGGCGCCCAGGCCGCCAAGCAGGTCATCCTGCAGAAGATCCGCGACGCCGAGCGCGAACAGTTGCTGAGCGATTTCCTGGAGCGTGGCGAATCCATCGTGTCCGGCACGATCAAGCGCATGGACAAGGGCGACGCCATCATCGAGATCGGCAAGGTCGAGGCACGCCTGCCGCGTTCGGAAATGATCCCGAAGGAAAACCTGCGCGTGGGCGACCGCGTGCGCGCCTACCTGAAGGGTATCGATCGCCAGGCCCGCGGCCAGCAGATCATCCTGTCGCGCGCCACGCCGCTGTTCATCGCCCAGCTGTTCGAGAACGAAGTACCCGAGATCGAGCAGGGCCTGCTCGAACTCAAGGGCGCGGCCCGGGATCCGGGCGTGCGCGCCAAGATCGCCGTGATCGCCCACGACCGCCGCATCGACCCGATCGGCACCTGCGTCGGCATGCGCGGCTCGCGCGTGCAGGCGGTGCGCAACGAGCTGGGCGGCGAGCAGGTCGATATCGTGCTATGGTCCGAGGATCCCGCGCAGTTCGTGATCGGTGCGCTGGCGCCGGCCAACGTCCAGTCCATCGTGGTCGACGAAGACCGCCATGCCATGGATGTGGTGGTCGACGAGGACAACCTGGCGATCGCCATCGGCCGCAGCGGCCAGAACGTGCGCCTGGCGTCCGAGCTGACCGGCTGGCAGATCAACATCATGACGCCGGACGAAAGCCAGGCCAAGCAGGAGCAGGAACACAGCTCCCTGCGGGAAACCTTCATGACCAAGCTGGACGTCGACCAGGAAGTGGCCGACATCCTGATCGAGGAAGGCTTCACGGGCCTGGAAGAAATCGCCTACGTGCCGATCCAGGAACTGCTGGAGATCGAAGCCTTCGACGAGGACACGATCAACGAGCTGCGCAATCGTGCCCGCAACGCCTTGCTGACCGAGGCCATTGCGCAGGAAGAGCGGGTCGAGACGGCGCAGGATCTGATGAGTCTGGAAGGCGTGACGCCCGAGCTGGCCGCCAAGCTGGCTGAGGGTCAGGTGCTCACGCGCGACGACCTGGCAGACCTGTCCGTCGACGAACTGATCGAGTTGACCGGCATCGATGAAGAACAGGCCAAGCAGCTCATCGTCCGTGCGCGCGCGCACTGGTTCGAGCAGGCTTGAGTTTGCCCATACCGTCGATCAGCCACACAGGGGAAGAGAAACGAATGTCGAGTAACACTGTCGCCCAGTTCGCAACCGAGCTGAAATTGCCCGCCAACGTACTGCTGGAGCAGCTGCGCGCCGCGGGAGTAAGCATCAAGTCGGTCGACGATACCGTCACCGAAAGCGACAAGGCACAACTGCTCGAATCGTTGCGCCGTGCCCATGGTGCCTCCGAGGACCGCAAGAAGATCACGGTCACCCGCAAGCAGACCTCCGAGATCAAGCAGGCCGACGCCACCGGCAAGGCCCGCACGATCCAGGTCGAGGTGCGCAAGAAGCGCGTCTTCATCAAGCGCGATGCCGGCGACGGCGCCGAGCTGGAAGCCGGCCAGGCTCGCCCCGAGGACGACGTGCGCGTCGGCCAGGTGGAAACCGAGGCCCAGGAAGCCGAACGTCTCGAACGCGAGCAGCAGGAGGCGCAGGCGCGCGAGCGCGCCGAAGCCGAGGAGCGCGAACGCCGCGAGGCCGAGGCGCGCCTGCGTGAGGCCGAAGAACAAGCCCGTCTGGCCGCCGAACGCGCGGCCAGGGAGGCTGAGGAAGCCGCGGCTGAAGCCGAGAAAGCCAAGCGTGCCGCCGTCGAGGCGGCCGCTGCCCAATCTACCCACCCTGCCGTGCCCGAGGGAGGGGCTGCAGTGAGCGATGTCGTAGCGAACCAGGCTGCGTCGAGCGCCGAGACGGCGCGAGTCAAGGCCGAAGAAGCCCGCAAGAAGGCGGATGAAATGCGCAAGGCCGATGCCAAGGCCGCGGAGGCGCGCGACAAGGCGCGCCGCGCCGCCGAGGCCGAGGCCGCCGCGCTGCGCGAGATGCTGAGCCGTCCGCGCAACAAGGTCCTCCATGCCCCGCAACCGGCGCCCGCGCCGGCTGCCGCCCCGACGGCGCCGATCGCCGGCACGTTGCACAAGCCGGCCGCCAAGGCCGCCGGGCAGGACAACAAGGCTGCCGCCGCGCCGGCAGCCAAGAAGGACGACAACAAGGCCGCGCCGGGCAAGAAGGTCCTGAAGGCCGGGGCAGTCGCTTCGACCTGGTCCGACGACGCCTCGCGCAAGAAGGGCCTGAAGACCCGCGGCGATGCGACCGCCGGCGCAAGCCGCGATGGCTGGCGCGGCGGTGGCCGTGGTGGCCGGAACCGGCATCAGGACCAGAAGGCGCAGCAGGTGGTCGAGAACATCGTGCGCGAAGTGCACGTGCCCGAGACCATTTCGGTCGCGGATCTGGCCCACAAGATGGCGGTCAAGGCGGCCGAGGCCATCAAGGTCCTCATGAAGATGGGCCAGATGGTCACCATCAACCAGGTGCTGGACCAGGAAACGGCGATGATCGTGGTCGAGGAACTCGGCCATACCGCGATCGCGGCCAAGCTGGACGATCCCGAGGCCTTCCTCGACCAGGCGCCGACCACCGACGCCGTGGAAATGCCGCGTGCGCCGGTCGTGACCGTCATGGGCCACGTCGACCACGGCAAGACCTCGCTGCTGGACTACATCCGCCGCGCCAAGGTCGCCTCGGGCGAAGCGGGCGGGATCACGCAGCATATCGGTGCCTACCACGTGGAAACCGAGCGCGGCGTGGTGACCTTCCTGGATACCCCGGGCCACGAAGCGTTCACGGCCATGCGGGCGCGTGGCGCCCAGGCCACGGATATCGTGATCCTGGTGGTGGCGGCCGATGACGGCGTCATGCCCCAGACCAAGGAAGCGATCCACCATGCCAAGGCGGCAGGCGTGCCCATCGTGGTGGCGATCAACAAGATCGACAAGCCCGAGAGCAATCCCGACCGCGTCAAGCAGGAACTGGTGGCCGAGGAAGTCGTGCCGGAAGAGTACGGCGGCGATTCGCCCTTCGTGCCCGTGTCGGCCAAGACCGGCGCCGGCATCGATGAACTGCTCGAACAGGTGCTGCTGCAGGCCGAAGTCCTGGAGTTGAAGGCGCCGGTCGATGCGCCGGCCAAGGGCCTGGTCATCGAAGCCAAGCTGGACAAGGGCCGCGGCCCGGTCGCGACCATCCTGGTCCAGAGCGGTACGCTCAAGCGCGGCGACGCCGTGCTCGCCGGCGCGAGCTTCGGCCGGGTGCGCGCGATGCTGGACGAAGTGGGCAAGCCGATCGCCGAGGCCGGTCCGTCGATTCCGGTCGAGATCCAGGGCCTGACCGAGGTCCCGGCCGCGGGCGACGAACTGATGGTGCTGAGCGACGAGCGCAAGGCGCGTGAGATCGCCCTGTTCCGCCAGGGCAAGTTCCGCGACGTCAAGCTGGCCCGCCAGCAGGCCGCGAAGCTGGAGTCGCTGTTCGACAACATGGGCGAAGGCGTGCAGACGCTGGCGCTCATCGTCAAGACCGACGTCCAGGGTTCGCAGGAAGCACTGGTCCAGGCCTTGACCAAGCTGTCCACCGACGAAGTGCGCGTGCAGGTCGTGCACGCGGCGGTCGGCGGCGTGTCGGAAAGCGACATCAACCTGGCCATCGCCTCGAAGGCGGTCGTCATCGGCTTCAACGTGCGGGCCGATGCCAGCGCCAAGAAGCTGGCCGAGAACAACGGCATCGACGTGCGCTACTACAACATCATCTACGACGCCGTGGATGACGTGAAATCGGCCATGTCGGGCATGCTGGCGCCCGAAAAGCGCGAAGAGGTCATCGGCCTGGTCGAGATCCGCGAGGTCTACAACGTGTCCCGCATCGGCAACATCGCGGGTTGCATGGTGCTCGATGGCGTGGTCCGCCGCAATTCGCAGGTCCGCCTGCTGCGCAACAACGTGGTCCAGTGGACGGGCGAGGTCGATTCGCTGCGCCGCTTCAAGGACGACGTGCGCGAGGTCAAGTCCGGCTTCGATTGCGGCATCACGCTGCGCAACAACAACGACATCGAGATCGGCGACCAGCTCGAGGTGTTCGAGGTGAAGGAAGTGGCGCGTACCCTGTAAAGGGGTACGTGCGGGCAGATGAGTCGTCACAGGCAGAAGAAGCTACCCGGCGGCCGCACCTTGCGGCTCGCCGACCAGATCCAGAAGGATCTGGCCGAAATGATCCAGCGCGAGGTCGATGTGGCCCGCGCGGGGCTGGTCACGCTCACGGGCGTGGACCTGACGCCCGACTACGCCCATGCCAAGGTGTATTTCACCGTCATGGGCGCGGAGCCGTCCGCGGCGGAAACCGCGCTGAACGAAAAAGCGGGCTGGCTGCATTCGCTGTTGTTCAAGCGCCTGCATATCCATACCGTTCCCACGCTGCATTTCTTCCACGACCGCCAGATGTCGCGTGGCATGGAAATGAACCGGCTGATCGCCCAGGCCAACACACCGGGCGTCCTGGCCGACGAACTGGCCGAATCCGGCCAGGCTGGCCAGGACGCGCGCGAGAGCATCGCGCCGGCAGAGCCGTCCGCCCCTGACGACGACCGCGCGTAAGCCGCGCCGCGTCCTTTTTTCCGACGATTGCGATGGCTTCCCGACGCGGGCGTGCGCTGGATGGTGTGTTGTTGCTGGACAAACCCGAGGGCTTGTCCAGCAACCATGCCTTGCAGCGCGCGCGCCGCATCCTGGATGCGCGCAAGGCGGGGCATACCGGGACGCTGGATCCTTTCGCGACCGGTTTGATGGTGTTGTGCTTCGGCGAGGCGACCAAGTTCTCCGGCGGGATGTTCGACGCCGACAAGAGTTACACCGCGACGCTGTCGCTGGGCGAGGAAACGGACAGCGGCGATCGCACGGGCATCCCGGTGGGGTTTCCCGGCCAGGATCCCGCGGTGGCCGTGGACGAGGAGCGGATGCTCGACGTGCTGTCACGCTTCGTCGGCAGGATTTCGCAGGTGCCGCCCATGCATTCGGCGCTCAAGCGCGATGGCAAGCCCTTGTACGAGTATGCGCGCGAGGGCATCGAACTGGAGCGGGAGCCGAGGCAGGTCACGATCCACGGACTGCGGTTGCTGTCGCTGTCCGGGCGGTCGGCAACGATAGACGTCGCGTGCAGCAAAGGCACCTACGTCCGCACGCTGGCGCAGGACGTCGGCCGGGCGCTGGGTTGCGGCGCGCACCTGACGGCGCTGCGGCGCACGAGCACCGCGGGGTTCGATCTTGCCCAGGCGTGGACGCTGGAACGGCTGGAGACGCAGGCCGATCCGGTCGGCGCGCTGCTGCCGATGGAATCGCTGCTGGCCGACCTGCCGGTCGTGCGGCTGGACGCCGCGGCGGCCCAGCGCTTCATGCAGGGACGCAAGGAAAGAATGGCCGCCGGCGATACAACCGGCACGGTGGCCGCCGAGACAGGTGCAGGCAAGGTCCGGGTTGCCGGGCCGGACGGTGGATTTCTGGGAACGGCTCGCTGCGAGGACGGCTGGCTGCAGCCCGACAGATTGATTTCATTCAAGGAAACGACATGACACGCGCATTGCGCAACGTGGCGATCATCGCGCACGTGGACCATGGCAAGACGACCCTGGTGGACCAGCTGCTGCGGCAGGCCGGCACCTTCCGCGACAACGAGCAGGTGGCCGAGCGGGTCATGGACTCGAACGACATTGAAAAGGAACGTGGCATCACGATCCTGGCCAAGAACTGCGCGGTCGAGTACGAGGGCACGCACATCAACATCGTGGACACCCCGGGGCACGCCGACTTCGGCGGCGAAGTCGAACGGGTGCTGTCCATGGTGGACGGCGTGCTGCTGCTGGTCGACGCGGTCGAGGGCCCGATGCCCCAGACCCGCTTCGTGACCCGCAAGGCGCTGGCCCAGGGCCTGAAGCCCATCGTGGTGATCAACAAGATCGACCGTCCGGGCGCCCGCCCCGACTGGGTGATCAACCAGACCTTCGATCTGTTCGACAAGCTCGGCGCGAGCGAGGAACAGCTCGACTTCCCGGTCGTCTACGCCTCGGGCCTGAACGGCTACGCGGGCCTGACCGAAGAGGTGCGCAGCGGCGACATGAAGCCGCTGTTCGACGTGATCCTGGACAAGGTGCCGGTGCGCAACGACGATGCCGACGGTCCCTTGCAACTGCAGATCGTGTCGCTGGACTATTCCAGCTACGTGGGCAAGATCGGCGTGGGCCGCATCACCCGCGGCCGGGTGCGTCCGTTGCAGGACGTGGTGATCAAGTTCGGCCCCGAGAGCAACCCCATCAAGGGGCGCGTCAACCAGGTCCTGAAGTTCCGCGGCCTGGAGCGCGAGGTCGTTCCCGAAGCGCAGGCCGGCGATATCGTCCTGATCAACGGTATCGATGAACTGGGTATCGGCTGCACGGTGTGCGCGCCGGATGCGCCCGAAGCCCTGCCCATGATCAAGGTCGATGAACCGACCCTGACCATGAATTTCTGCGTGAATACCTCGCCGCTGGCCGGTCGCGAAGGCAAGTTCGTGACCAGCCGCCAACTGCGCGACCGCCTGGACCGCGAGCTCAAGTCCAATGTGGCGCTGCGTGTGCGCGAGACGGGCGACGACACGATTTTCGAGGTGTCGGGACGCGGCGAACTGCACCTGACCATCCTGCTCGAGAATATGCGCCGGGAGGGCTATGAGCTGGCGGTATCGCGCCCGCGCGTGGTCTTCAAGGAGATCGACGGCGCCAGGTGCGAACCGTTCGAGCTGTTGACGGTGGATGTCGAGGACGGCCACCAGGGTTCCGTGATGGAGGAGCTGGGGCGCCGCAAGGGCGAGCTGCTGGACATGGCGTCGGACGGCAAGGGCCGTACGCGCCTGGAGTACCGTATCCCGGCTCGGGGCCTGATCGGTTTCCAGGGCGAGTTCATGACGCTGACACGCGGTGTCGGGTTGATCAGCCACGTGTTCGATGAATACGCCCCGGTGCGCGACGGCACCCTGGGCGAGCGGCACAACGGCGTGCTGATCAGCCAGGAAGATGGCGATGCCGTGGCCTACGCCCTGTGGAAGCTGCAGGACCGCGGCCGCATGTTCGTCTCGCCCGGCGAGGCGCTGTACGAGGGCATGATCATCGGCATCCACAGCCGCGACAACGATCTGGTGGTCAACCCGATCAAGGGCAAGCAGCTCACCAACGTCCGCGCCTCGGGTACGGACGAAGCCGTGCGACTGGTCCCGCCCATCCAGCTCACGCTGGAGTACGCGGTGGAGTTCATCGCCGATGACGAGCTGGTCGAGATCACGCCCAAGAACATCCGGCTGCGCAAGCTGCACCTGAAAGAGCACGACCGCAAGCGAGCCAGCCGCGACGCCGCCTGAGGGCGATGGCACGCAGGGTGAAAAAGGGGGGCGAAAGCCCCCCTTTTTTCATGCTTGCCGGCTGGCCGGTCCCGCGTTCCACCATACAGATCCAGCCTGGGATGCCGTTAATGGCGTGAGTGAGCTTTCGTCGCAGCGCCGGTGCGCCATGCCCCGGCGGGGGGCGTGCAAGGGGATCGAATGAGCGCGGTAATGCAAGATACGAGTGGTTTCTCCGGCGGCGAGACACGTCCTGTCCCGGTGGCCTTGACGGCCCGGTCGTCGCTGAAGGGCAGGCTGACGGCCCTGGTGGCCCTGGCGGTGCTGCTGCTGCTGGCGGTCCAGGCTTGGTCCGTCTACAGCGAGCGGCAATTGCTGCTCGATGCCAAGAAAGCGGAGATACTGGCCGTCGCCCAGGGCGCCTGGGGCATCGCCAGCCACTACCACGAACAACAACAGAAGGGGCAGTTGACCCAGCAGCAGGCCCAGGAGGCCGCCAAGGCGGCCCTGCAGGGCTTTCGCTATGGTGGGGATAACGGCAAGGCCGAGTACATCTTCGTGACCGACGAGCAGGGCCTGATCGTGATGAACGGGGGCAATCCCTCGCTGGCTGGCTCCAACGCGATCACCCGTTCGGGCGACAAGCGGGATCCCGGCCTGGTCATGCAGGAGCGCCTGAGCGCCATGCGCGAGGGCGGCGGGCAAAGCACCATGCGCATCCTGTTCGCCCGGCCCGGCCAGACGGAACCGGTGCCCAAGCTGAACATCTACAAGCATTTCCAGCCCTGGAACTGGGTGATCGGCACCGGCGTGTACATCGATGACCTGGACGCGGTCATCTCGCGCCAGCTCGTCACCGGCATCGCGACGGCGCTCGTGCTGGCCGTGGTCCTGCTGCTGGCCAGCGGCCTCATCGCCCGCGGCGTCATTCGCCAGATCGGCGGCGACCCGCGCGCGGTGCTCGACATCATGCGGCGCGCCGCCGGCGGCGATCTCAGCCAGAGGCTGCCGGCCGCCGAGCCGGGCAGCCTGCTGGACGGTTTCGCCAGGATGTCGGAGTCGGTGCGCAACCTGATCGCCCGGGTCCGCGAGGAAGCGGCCACCATGAAACGCGATGCCCATCGCATCGCCGAGTCGGTGAATCAGGTCTCCAGCGCGGCGGTCCAGCAGAGCGACGCAACGTCCTCCATGGCCGCGGCGGTCGAGGAACTGACGGTGTCGGTGGCCCATATCTCCGACGCCGCCAGCCAGACCCAGCACAACTCAGAAGGCGTGGCCGAGAAATGCCGCAATGGCGAGACCCGTGTGATGAGCGCCGCCGAAAGCATGAAGCGCATCGCCACCGCGGTGGGAGAGGCGTCGCACAAGATCCGGGGCCTGGAGGAAAGGGCGGTGCAGATCAACTCCATCGCCGCGTCCATCAAGGAAATCGCCGGACAGACCAACCTGCTGGCCCTGAACGCGGCCATCGAGGCCGCCAGGGCGGGGGAGCAGGGCCGCGGGTTCAGCGTAGTGGCGGACGAAGTCCGCAAGCTGGCCGAGCGCACGTCGTCGGCCACCGTCGAGATCGAAGAGATGGTCAATGCCGTCCAGCGCGAGACGGCCGAGTCCACCGTCACGATGGAGCACATCCTGCCCATGGTGGCCGAGGGTACCAGCCTGGCCGACGAGGTGGCGGTGTCGCTGCGCGAGATCAGCAGCAGCGCGGACACCTCGCTCGAACGCGTGCGGGAAGTGGCGCATGCGACCAAGGAGCAATCGGCGGCCAGCACCTCGATCGCCCAGCAGGTGGAGAGCATCGCCCAGATGGTCGAGGAAACCACGGCCGCCATGGGCGAGACGGCACGGTCGGTCGAGGAAATGCGCGAGATGGCCGAGCGGCTGGACCGGATCGTGGGGGCGTTCCGGGTCTAGCGTCCGCGGGCCCCGGCCTGCTCCGCCGCCGATCCCAGCCGTGCCAGGGCATCGCCCGTGACGCGCACGATGCGCCAGTCGGGCAGCACGTCGGCGCCCATGGCCTGGTAGAAATCGATGGCGGGCTGGTTCCAGTCCAGTACGCTCCACTCGAAACGGCCGCAGCGGCGCTCCACCGCCAGGGCGGCCAGGGCGCGCAGCAGGCTCTTGCCCAATCCCCGGCCCCGCTGGCCGGGGTGTACGTAGAGGTCCTCCAGGTACAGGCCCCGGCGGCCGAGGAAGGTGGAGTAGTTGTGGAAGAAGAGGGCGTAGCCCGCCACCGCGCCTGCCGCTTCGGCCACCAGGCATTCGGCGGCCGGAGCCGGGCCGAACAGCGCGTCGCGCAGGTCCTCGTCCCGGGCCAGGAACAGATGGGTGAGGTTTTCGTACTCCGCCAGCCCGCGCATCAAGGCCAGGATGGCGGCGACGTCCTCCGGCCGTGCCGGCCTCACGCCAGCGTGCGTGGATGCGCCTTCCTGGCTCATATTCCTCCCAGGCACACGTACTTCATCTCGAGATAGTCGTCGATGCCGTGGACGGAGCCTTCGCGTCCCAGCCCCGACTGCTTGACGCCGCCGAAGGGAGCGACCTCGTTCGAGATCAGGCCGGTGTTGACGCCGACCATGCCGTATTCCAGCGCCTCGGCCACGCGGAAGATGCGGCCGATGTCGCGGCTGTAAAAGTACGAGGCGAGGCCGAACTCGGTGTCGTTGGCCAGGCGGATGACGTCGGCCTCGTCGCGGAAGCGGACCACGGGGGCAACCGGGCCGAATGTCTCCTCGCGCATGCACAGCATGTCCTCGGAGACGTCGGCCAGCACCGTGGGTTCGTAGAAGCGGCCGCCCAGCGCATGCCGCTTGCCGCCCGCCAGGATCCGGGCGCCCTTGCTCACGGCATCCTGGACGTGCTGATCGACCTTGGCGATGGCGTCGTCGTCGATCAGCGGGCCCTGCGCGACGCCGGCGTCGAAACCGCTGCCCACCTTCAGGCCGCCGCTGCGTTCGGCCAGCTTCCGGACGAAGGCATCGTAGATGCTCTCGTGCACGTAGAAGCGGTTGGTGCAGACGCAGGTCTGGCCGGCGTTGCGGTATTTGGACGCGATCGCGCCGTCGACGGCGGCGTCGAGGTCGGCATCCTCGAAGACGATGAAGGGAGCCAGGCCGCCCAGCTCCAGCGACAGTTTCTTGATGGTGGGGGCGCTCTGCTGCATCAGGATGCGGCCCACCGGCGTGGAGCCGGTGAAGGTGAGCTTGCGCACCACCGGGCTCGCGCACAGCGCCTTGCCGGCGGCGATGGACCGTTCGTTGTCGGCGGTGACGATGTTGAGCACCCCGGCGGGCAGGCCGGCGCGGTGCGCCAGTTCCGCCAGCGCCAGCGCGGACAGCGGCGTCTGTTCGGCGGGCTTGAGCACCATGGTGCAACCGGCGGCCAGCGCCGGGCCGGCCTTGCGGGTGATCATGGCCAGCGGGAAGTTCCACGGCGTGATGGCCGCGCATACGCCTATGGGCTCGCGCAGCACCAGCATCCGCGTGCCCGCGGCCACGGGTGCCAGCGTATCGCCGGCGATGCGCTTGCCCTGCTCGGCGAACCATTCGACGAACGAGGCGGCATAGGCCACTTCGCCCTTGGCTTCGGCCAGCGGCTTGCCTTGCTCCAACGTCATCAGCGCGGCCAGGTCATCGGCATGGGCCTGTATCAGTTCGAACCAGCGCCGCAGGATGGCGGCCCGGTCCTTGGCCGTGCGGGCCCGCCACGGACCGAAGGCGGCCTGGGCCGCGGCGATGGCTTCCTCGGTCTGGGAGGCGTCCAGGTTGGCGACGCGGGCCAGCGCCGTGCCGTCGGCGGGATTGTCGACCGCGAACGTGGCGCCGTCCCGGGCATCCACCCATGCGCCGCCTAGGTAGGCCTGGTTTCTGAAAAGACGGGAGTCCGCCAGTTGGGGCGGGGCGACAGGGCGATCCATGGACACGTCTCCGGGCGTGGGGCTCCGTTCTGGAGCATCGCGACCATTCTAGCGGATGGGCGTGCGTCCCTAAGGCGCCTTGGTCGGTCCCTCGGGCGCCTTGGGCGAGGGGGGCGTGGCGTCGCCCTGGGCCGCGGGCGAAGCGGACGGCATGTATTGTTCGAGCAGCGCGAAGAAGCGGCTGTAGAAGTCGCCCGAGGCGATCGTCTCGCTGCCGGTCTTGACCATGGAGTCGTCGGACGAGGTGAAGGGCATGGACACCGACCCCAGGAGTCCGACGCCGACGCTGGCCGAGTTGTTGGTCTTCTTCAGCGCGAAGGTCGATTCGACCGCGTTCACGAAGGCGATGGACTGGTTGGTCCCGGTGTGATCGGGTTCGCACACCAGGTGGAAGGTGATTTCCTTGTAGTTGTCGCCGCTCTGGAACTGCTTGTGCCCCTCGAGCGAACGCGCGCCGGCATCGGCCAGCGTGTATCCCTGGCTCAGCAGCGAGCGCTTGCCCGCCTCGCACACCCGCTCCGGCGTCTTGGGGTAGGCGCGCGAGTAGGTGTCGGTGCGCGCGAATTCGTTGCGGGTATAGGCCAGCGGATCGTTGGGAGGGGCACAGCCGGCGGCCAGGGCGCCGGCCGCGGCCGCGCATGCGGCGAACCGCCCAAGGCGGGAGACGGACATGATCGCGTACCTCCTGTGCAAGCCTGACGCGCGAAGGCCGCAAGATCCATTCCCAGGGGCCGTGAGGCACCGGCGGGCGATATTGACAAGCGCGGGCGCGTCGGGGGAAGATGCAAACCGTAACAAGCGGGGGCCACCAGGCCCCCGTTGATTGTACGGTCGCCGCGGCGCTTCGCATCTGGCGCGACCCGTCCTGCTCACAGCGCCCGCAGTGGTGAGCATTGGTCTCTGGCGGGAAGGGCATGGAAGCCTACATTCTTGATTGGGCCAATCTGCTGCTGCGTTGGCTGCACATCATCACCGGCATTGCCTGGATCGGATCTTCGTTCTACTTCGTCTGGCTCGACAACAGCCTGACGAAACCGCAGGATCCCGAGCTGATCGAGAAGGGCGTCTCGGGGGAACTCTGGGCCGTGCACGGGGGCGGTTTCTACAACCCGCAGAAGTACCTCGTCGCCCCCAAGCGCTTGCCCGAGCACCTGCATTGGTTCTACTGGGAAAGCTATTCCACCTGGATGTCGGGCTTCGCGCTGCTGGTGGTGCTGTACCTGTTCAACGCCCGGACCTATCTCATCGACCGCAACGTGTTCGACTGGGGACCCGCGGCCGCGGTGGTGGCGGTGCTGTGCTTCCTGGTGGTGGGCTGGCTGGTGTACGACATCATTTGCCGCGTCGCCGGCACCGACGAGCGCGCGGACCGCAAGGTCGGCATCGCGGTGGCGCTGTTCGTGGCCGCGGCCGCCTGGCTGGCCTGTCATCTGTTCGCGGGGCGCGCGGCCTTCCTGATCGTGGGGGCCATGATCGCCACCATCATGAGCGCCAACGTGCTCATGGTCATCATCCCGGGGCAGCGCCAGGTCGTCGCGGCCATGCGCGCGGGCGAGCCGGTCGATCCCATCCATGGCAAGCTGGGCAAGCAGCGCAGCGTGCACAATACCTACTTCACCCTGCCGGTGCTGTTCGCCATGCTGTCGAATCACTACAGCATGGTCTATTCCGCTCCCCGCAACTGGGTGGTGCTGATCGCCCTCATGCTGGCGGGGGCGCTGATCCGCCAGTTCTTCGTGCTGCGGCACAAGGGCATCACCAATCCCTGGTATCCGGCCGCGGGCGTCGCGCTTTTGCTGGCGGTGGCCGTCGCCATCGCGCCGCCCGGCCTGGGCACGGCCGCCGTGCCCGCGGCGCCGCTGGGCGCGCAAGACGTCGAACAGGTCAGGCAGGTGGTGGCGCAGCGATGCGTGATGTGCCATAACGCCCAACTGGCGAACAAGGGCATACAGCTGCAGACGCCCGAGCTGCTGCAGTCGCACGCGCAGATGGTCTATCAGCAGGCCGCCGTGCAGAAGACCATGCCGCTGAACAACGCCACCGGCATGACCGAGGCGGAGCGCACGCTGCTGGCGCGCTGGTTCCTGGCGGGCGCGCCGGTGCATTGACCGCCCGGCGGCTGGTGCCGGCGCCGGGGATAATGGTCCCCCTCATCCGACGCTTATATGGGAACGCGCATGCTTCGCACGACAGTCACCATCGAGAGCCTTTTCGAACGCCAGCGCGGGACGCTGCCCGACACTTTCGGTGTGCGGCCGCTGGCGGTCGCGGAAGGGCGCATGACCATGGAAATGACCATCGCTCCGTGGATGATGGCGCCCAACGGATTCCTGCACGCCGCCACGCAGGTGATGCTGGCCGATACCTGCGCGGGTTATGCGACCCTTGCGCACCTGCCGGAAGGCGCGAAAGGATTCACCACGCTGGAACTGAAATCGAATTTCCTCGGCACCGCGACCGAGGGCGTCCTGAGCGTGGAGGCCGTGGCCGAGCACCTGGGGCGGACGAGCCAGGTGTGGTCGGCCACGGTTGTCGATGCGAAGGGGCGGCGGCTGTCGCTGTTCCGCTGTTCGCAGATCGTCCTCTGGTGAGCGTCCGGCGGAAGGGCGCTGATGTCGGCGGGCAGCGCCAAATGAATGGCCCCGGGGCGCGAAGTCCGCACGTCCGGGGCCGAGGGTAAAGCGTCGTCAGTCAGTGCGCGGCGTTCAGGCCAGCGGCTTGAAGCGGTACAGCTTCTCGGGGTTCTCGACCAGCAGCTTGCGGCGCAGGGCGGGGTCCGGGCAGAAGTCCAGCATCAGGTCGACCAGCTCGCCGTCGTTGGGCATGTCCTTCGAGATGTTCGGATGCGGCCAGTCGGTGCCCCACAGCACGCGGTCCGGCGCGGCTTCGATCAGCCTGGCGGCGAAGGGCGCGGCGTCGGCGAAGGGGCGCTTGCCCACGGACACGCGTTCGCCGCCGCAGACCTTGACCCAGGCCAGCGGATTCTTCATCAGTTCCAGCAGCGCGCGGAAGGGGTCCTGGTCCAGGCCCTTGGCGGCCTGTACGCGGCCCATGTGGTCGATCACGAACGGCACGTTGATGCGGTTGATGCGGTCGCTGTAGGTCAGGATGTCCTGCGCGTCCAGGTGCAGCACGACGTGCCAGCCCAGGCCGTCCAGGCGCTCGATGGTTTTGTCGAAGACTTCGAGGTCGGGGGCGCCGCCCAGATGCTGCACGAAGTTGAAACGCACCGCGCGCACGCCGCCGGCATCCATGTCGGCCAGTTGCTCGTCGGTCTCGGAGCCGTTGACGATGGCCACGCCCAGGTAGCGGCCTTCGCTGCGGGCGATGGCGTCGAGCATGGCGGTGTTGTCGTCGCCGTGGCAACTGGCCTGCACGATCACGGCGCGGTCCAGGCCCAGGAAGTCATGCAGCTGGCGCAGGCGCTCGAAGGGAGCATCCGGCGGGGTGTAGCTGCGGTCGGGCGCGTAGGGGAATTTGTCGGCGGGGCCGAAGACGTGGCAGTGGGCATCGCACGCGCCGGCCGGCAGGGCCTCGCGCGGTTTGACGGGATTCGGATCGGGTGCGGCGCAGGTTTTCATGGTTCAGCTTCAGGTTCGGGGACTGCCGCGGCAAGCCGCGGCGGGGTCCGGTGGGGACGGGTCTCCCCCGGGGGCGGTCTCAGCCGTTCAGTTCGTCCAGCGAATCGACGTAGCGCAGGCCGGCTTCGGCCAGCCTGGGACGCATGTTGTAGATGTCCAGGCCGAGGTCGCCGGAAGCCAGGCGGGCGCGCTTGCCTTCTTCTTCCTGCACGCGCTTGTCGGCTTTCTGGACGACGGTGGCGACCTGGGCATTGGGGACGATGGCCACGCCGTCGTCGTCGGCCACGATGGCATCGCCGGGGTTGACCAGCGCGCCGCCGCAGACGATGGGCACGTTGACCGAGCCGATGGTCGCCTTGACGGTGCCGCGGGCATTGATGGCCTTGGACCAGACGGGAAAGCCCATCGCGGTCAGGGTGGCCACGTCGCGCACGCCGGCGTCGATCACCAGGCCGCGCACGCCGCGCGCCTTGAGCGAAGTGGCGAGCAGGTCGCCGAACATGCCGTCGGCGTTCTCCGTGGTGCAGGCCACGACCAGGATGTCGCCCGGCGAGCACTGTTCGACCGCGACGTGCAGCATCCAGTTGTCGCCCGGCTGCGCCAGCACCGTCACCGCCGGCCCGGCGATCGACGCGCCCGCGTAGATGGGACGCATATAAGGCCGCATCAGGCCGACGCTGCGTCCCTGCGCCTCATGCACCGTGGCCACGCCCTGCGCGGCCAGCTTCTCGGCCGCGCCCTCGGGCAGCGCCGGCTTCTTTCGTACGACTACACCCAACATTCTTTTCTCCAACTGTTAAGCAACACGTCGCATCATCCACCACCAGACCCAATCGACTACGGCGTACAAAACGCCGTTCTCCGTCAGCCTGGTAGTACCCCAGGGCACAGCGGATCCGGCTCAGCCGGTCCGCCAGTGCCGCCCCCCTGGGGGGGCGCGCGTAAGCGCGTAGGGGGGTTACTGCTTCTCGATCTTGGCGGTGTCGATCACCTTGCTCCACTTCGCGATCTCGGCCACCAGGAAGTCCTGGAACTCCTTGGGCGTGTTGGTCTGCGGAATCATGCCGACGTCGACCAGCTTCTTGTTGATGGCCGGATCCTTGACCACTTCGCGCACGGCGGCGTTCAGCTTGTCGACGATGGCGGCCGGCGTGCCGGCGGGCGCGGCGAAGCCGTTCCACGAGACGGCCGTGTAGCCCGGCACGGTCTCGGCGATGGTGGGGGTGTCGGGGAACAGCTGGCCGCGCTTGACCGAGCCCACGCCCAGCACGCGCAGGCTGCCGCCCTTGATGTTGCCGATGACGGCCGGCACGGTCTCGAACATGACCTGCACGCTCTTGCCCTTGACGGCGCTCAGGACTTCGCCGCTGGACTTGAACGGAATGGTGGGCACGTCCAGGCCCGCCATGGAGCGGAACATCTCGGCCGACAGATGCTGGGTGCTGCCGACGCCGATGGTGCCGAGGTTGAAGTGCTGCGGGTCTTTCTTGGCCGCGGCGATGGCGTCGGCGACGGTGTGCAGCGGGCTGTTCTGGTCCACGGCCATGACGATGTCGAACGAACCGACCATGGAGACCATCGCGAGCTGCTTGACCGGATCGTAGGGCAGCGACTTGAACAGCGACGGGCTGACGGCCTGCTGGTTGCTGACCAGGAAGAGCGTGTGGCCGTCGGGCGTCGCGCGCGTCACGGTGACGGCGCCGGTGATGCCGCCGGCGCTGGGCATGTTCTCGACCACGACCGGCTTGCCGAACTTCTCGGCCAGGCCCTGGGCGACGATGCGGGCGGTGACGTCGGCAACGCCGCCGGGCCCGAAGGGCACGATCAGGCGCAGCGGCTTGGTGGGGAAATCCTGGGCATGGACGCCGGTGGCGGCCAGGGTGGCGGTGGCGCCGATGCACAGGCGCGCGAGCAGGGTACGGATCATTGTCGTCCTCAAATCGTTGGAAGGGGTGGCGACGGGTCGCCTGCCCGCCTTCTGGTCATGCATGGAGCCCATGGACACCATGCCGTCAGACTTGCATTTTGACCCGGAAACCCCCATTGGAAGCCGCAAATCGGAACTAGCTGTTATGCTTAAAAAACATGAATCGGGGCTTTCCATGGACTTGAAACAACTCGAATGCTTCGTGCGAGTCGTCGAGTTCGGCAGTGTCACCCGGGCCGCGATCACCCTCAATCTATCGCAACCCGTGGTCAGCCGCCACGTGCGCCAGCTCGAGGTCGAGCTCAAGGAACACCTGCTCGAACGCAATGGCCGGGGCGTCATTCCCACCGACGCCGGCAAGCGGCTGCTGGAGCGTGGGCGCGGCATCCTGCACCAGGTGCGCCTGGCCAGGCAGGAAATCGAAGACCTGCGCGGTTCTCCAGCCGGCAAGGTGGTGGTGGGCATGCCGCCCAGCGTCGGCAAGTCGTTGACGGTGGATCTGGTCAGCGATTTCCGGGCCGAGTTCCCACGTGCCTCGCTGGGCGTGGTGGAGGCCCTGACCGTGTCCATGTACGAGTGGCTGCTGCTGGGGCGCCTGGACTTCGCGCTGCTCTACAACCCGCCGGTCACGCAGCAGGCGGCCTACGAGCATGTCTGGTCCGAGGACCTGTATCTGATCGGCAGCCGGGGGTTGAAGGGCAAGCCCATGCCGGCCAGCGTCAAGATGCGCGAGCTGGCCAACTACCCGTTGATCACGCCGGGGCAGCCCAACGCCATCCGCAATCTGCTGGAGGTGCAGTGCGCCCGCCTGGGCGTGCCCTTGTCGGTCGAGCTGGAAGTCGACGCGATCGAGTCCCTGCTGGACCTGGTGGACCGGGGAATGGGGTATGCGGTGTTGTCGCGCAATGCCATCTACGGCCGCGCGCATCGCCCGCATCTGCGCGCGGCCCGCATCGTCTCGCCGTCGCTGACCAGCCAACTGGTGATCGCGACCGTGTCGCAGCGGCCGCTGACGCGCCTGGCCCAGGCCACCATCGACCTGATACGCAAGCGTATCCAGGGCGGCATCCTGGCCGGGGACGCGCAGCGCGATGAGGCCCGCAGCAGGGCGTGACCAGATGTGAGCGAGCGCCGCCGCCGTGTTGCGACGCCGCATCGCCGCCGCCATAATCAAGCCATGTCCTGGAGACGGCAAGCGATGGATTCCCCGATGAACAGGCAGGCGCCGCCCGTGGCGCTGCAGCCCGCCCCGCGTTGTACCCTGGTCATCTTCGGCGCCACGGGCGACATGACTGGCCGGCTGCTGATGCCGGCGTTGTACAACCTGGCGCGCTTCAATTCGCTGCATGCCGATTTCCGCGTCGTCGGCGTCGGCCATCGCAAGCTGGACGACGACGAGTTCCGGCGCGGACTGAAGGCTTCCATGGACCAGGTCGTCGCCGGGCGGGGCGGTGCCGCCGCCAGTTTCGATGTCCGGGCCTGGGACTGGCTGATGGGCCGCACGTCCTTCCTGATGGGAGACTTCGAGGGCGAGCAGACCTATGCCCAGCTCGCGAGCCTGCTGGCGCCCGAGCCGGGCGGCGTCATTTTCTATTTCGCCACCGCGCCCGCTTTCTTTCAGTCCATCGCCCGCCACCTGCACGATGCGGGGCTGCTGAAACAGAGCCATGGCCGCTGGCGGCGCGTGGTGATCGAGAAGCCGTTCGGCCGGGACCTGCCATCCGCGCGCGAGTTGAACAAGCAACTGACGCGGGTCGTGCACGAAAACCAGATCTTCCGCATCGACCATTTCCTGGGCAAGGAAACGGTGCAGAACATCCTGGTGTCCCGCTTCGCCAACAGCGTGCTCGAAAGCAACTGGAACCGGCTGTACATCGATCACGTCCAGATCACGGCGGCCGAGGCGATCGGGGTGGAGCGCCGGTCGCAGTTCTACGAGCAGACGGGGGCGCTGCGGGACATGGTGCCCAACCACCTGTTCCAACTGCTGGCCATGGTGGCGATGGAGCCGCCGAACTCCTTCGATGCCGATGCGGTACGCACCGAGAAGGAAAAGCTGCTGGATGCCATCCGCATCCAGACGCCGGCGGAGGCGTTGCAGAACAGCGTGCGCGGCCAATACCGCGCGGGCCTGGTCGGCGGCCATCCCATGCGCGGCTACCGCGAGGAGGAGGGCGTGGCGCCGGACAGCCGGACCGAGACCTATGTGGCCCTCAAGCTGGGCATCGACAACTGGCGCTGGGGAGGCGTGCCGTTCTACTTGCGTACCGGCAAGGCGCTGGCGCGGCGCCAGACGCAGATCGTCATTGCCTTCAAGGATGCCGGCCATGCGCTGTTCCGCCAGGGCGCGCAGGAAAAGCCCCCCGCCAACTCCCTGGTACTGCAGATCCAGCCCGACGAGGGGCTGTTCTTCCACATGAAGGCCAAGGTGCCGGGCTCGAAGATCCGTATCGCGCCCGTCAGCATGGATTTCCGCTACGCGGACCATTTCATGACCGGGCACAGTTCAGGCTACGAGACCCTGATCTACGACTGCATGGTGGGCGACGCGACGCTGTTCCAGCGGGCGGCCGACATCGAGCTGGGCTGGGAGGCGGTGATGCCGTTCCTGGACGCCTGGGAAGAGGGCGGCGAGATCCATTCCTATCGTGCCGGCAGCCAGGGACCGGCGCAGGCGGACGTGCTGCTGGCCCGCGACGGGCGGCAGTGGCTGTCGCTGGAATAGCCGGTGCTGGCGGCGCGAAGCCGCATGGACCCCGATCGCGTCGGAGGGCCACTGATGCGTGCCGCGCACGATCGTGGCCTAACCGTATCGGATTGCAACAACCACGAATTGTTCGCATTCCATGTTGTCCATGCTGACTCCACCTGAATTGCGCCCGCCAAGCCCGTGTCCACCGTTTCCACCTTTGCTCCCGCTCCGCCGCCCGCCTCGTCCCGCCGCTGGGAACTGGACGCCTTGCGCGGACTGATGCTGGTGCTGATGACGTCCACGCATCTGCCCACCTGGTTCGCGGTACCCGCGGGCCAGCCCTTCGGTTTCGTCTCGGCGGCGGAAGGCTTCGTCTTCCTGTCGGCCTACATGGCCGGGCTGGTGTACACCCAGCGCGCCGTGCGCGACGGCATTCCCGCGATGCGCCGCGCGTTCCTGCGGCGCGCCCTGGTCATCTATGCCTGCCAGGCGGCGTGCCTGCTTTTCCTGTTCACGGTCATCGCCGCGCTGGGCATAAAGTTCCACCAGCCGGCCGCCAACAATCTCATGTCGTTCTATCTGCATGCGCCGCTGACCGGCCTGTGGACGGGGCTGCTGATGATCTACAACCCGCCGCTGCTGGATATCCTGCCGGTCTACATCGTCTTCATGCTGGCGAGCCCGTGGATCCTGAGCCATGTCCTGCTGCGCGGATGGAAAGGGGTGATGTGGACCAGCCTTGCCGTGTGGGCGGCCGCCCAGTTCGGCCTGTCGCGCGTGCTCTACGACGGCCTGGTGGCGATGACCGGGCTGCCGGTGCCGTTCCGCGAGACCGGCTCCTTCGAGACATTCGCCTGGCAGTTGCTGTGGGTGCTGGGCCTGTGCCTGGGGGCTTATCACGCACGGGTGCCGCGCGACCGCCGCATCGTGTTTCCGTCCTGGCTGGTCAAGGCCGCGCTGGGCATGGCGATACTCTTTTTCGTCTGGCGCCACCTGACGGGGCTGGAGCCTTTCGCCCAGGGCGATCCGCTCAACCTGTGGTTCGACAAATGGCACGTGGGGCCGCTGCGGCTGCTCGATTTCCTGGCGTTGGTCGTGTTGCTGCTGCACTACGGCGACTGGCTGACCCGCCGTCTACCCCGCGTGCGGCTGCTGGAGACGCTGGGCGCCGCATCGCTGCCGGTCTTTTGCGCGCATCTGGTCATTGTCCTGGTCGCGCTGGCGGTGGTGGGAGAAAGCCACCCGGGCAGGCCGCCGTGGTTCGACCCGCTGATGTTCGGGCTCAGCGTCGCGGCGATGTATGCCGTGGCCCGGCTGGTGCGCATGTTCGGCTCCGGACCGGGGCCGGGGCAGGTCCGGCGAGCGGCGGGGCGCGGCGCCGCCGCCGGGCCGGCGCTGGGCGTCGGTACGCGGCCGGGCTAGCGGACGTGGCTTGAGATGATCGAGGTCCAGAGCGCGTAGCCGGCGTCGCTCAGGTGCAGCGCATCGTCCCGGAACAGCTCGGCCCTGGGCATGCCATCGGCCGCCAGCATGGGAGTGAAGACGTCGATGTAGTCGGCGTTGGGCACACTTTCCGTGTAGGCCTTGATCAGCGCGTTGGTGGCGCGGGCCTGGAGGATCAGCGAATAGCGCGCCGGGCTCGGTTTGATCGAGATGTAGGCGATACGGGTGTCGGGCAAGGCATGGCGCACGCCCTCCACGAACAGGGTGAAGCTGTCCAGGATCTCGCGGGGCGTGCGGCCTTCGGCCAGGTCGTTGTCGCCGGCGTAGACGAGGACGATACGGGGCTTGTAGGGGACGACCAGCCGGCTGAGATGGCGGGCGCAGTCGATCATGCGCGAACCGCCGAAGCCGCGCTTGAGGACGGGAAGATCCTTGAACCGGGTTTCGAGGTCGTTCCACAGGCGTATGGACGAACTGCCTATGAACAGGATGCCGCCCGGGGCCGGCGCATGCAGGCGGTCTGCCTGGTCGAACGCGGCGAAGCTGGCCGCCCATTGCGTATCGACGGTTGCCTGCGTGCCGTCCGCCGGGTCCGCCGCGCAGGCACTGCCCGCCGCAAGCAGCAGGGCGAAAACGGCATGGCGGGACCTCATGGGACGTGCGCGAGCAATACGGACGACGAAACCTCCATCATACCGGCCGCCGCGCGGCGCAGCCCTGGATTTGTCGCCGGTGTGGCGCCGGCCGCTACAAGAATGGCGCGAATGTAAATTTTTGCTAGCGCCGCGGACCTCTTCGTAAATCCTGCACTCCAATAGGCTAGGGTCGAGAGACGGACTCTTGGAGGCCAGCCATGAACCAGGTCGTCGAACATGTCGCCGTTCAGTATTTCCTGAAGTCCCGGGTGCATGATCTGCCCGAGGGGCAATTCCGGGGCTATGTCGAGGTGAAGGCCCGCTCCGGCAAGGACATGCTGGACAGCCGGCTCAAGTACTGCTCCCTGATACGCGGTACGTGGAACGAGGCCATCGAGGACGCCGAGCGCCTGGCAGAAAGCATGCGCGCCGCGGATTACCGGGACGGCGAGTGCTTCGTCTTCTCGACGCGCGGCGCCAGCAGCTTCGATGCGCTGATGACCATGTTCGGCAGCGCGCGCTGATCCGGGCGGGCCGTTGGCGATTGCCGCGCGTTCGAGGGGGGCAGGGCCTGTCCGCTCATGTAGCGGGTTTGCCCGGCGCCTGGCGCGGCGCCGCGAAGGCCTTGGCGCTTTCGTACTGGACGTCCAGTAGTTCGCACACCTGCATGGCCAGTGCCACGCATGCATTGGTAAGTTGCCAGGGAAGCTCGGCGGGAATGCGGTCCTGCAACAGCAGCTTCGTTGCCGGCAGGTGTGGAATGGGGTCCAGCAGCCGCTGGCCGAAGGCACCCAGTTGCGTATCCAGCGAGGCCCGGGCCATGCGGCGGCCCGGCGGATCCGCCGGCCATTGCGAGGGGAGGCCCCAGGCACGGGGCATCCATTCAAGGTCGCGCTGCACGGTGCGCATGTCTTCGTGGGAATCGCGGAACGGGAGCAGGACCAGATCGGCCAGGTTGGCGAGATGGCTGTCGGTATCCGAGCGGTTGCCGCCACCGTCGATGACGCCGAACCAGTCGCCCACGCCGTTCAGCGTGGCGACGACCTTGGCCAGATTGCCGGCGTCGCGGGCGTCGAAGGGCAGGTAGAGGCGATTGTCCTTGGAAAGGCGCTCGCGTTCGAGATCGGTCAGCACGCACACCACGCGCTTGCCCAGCAGCGCCATGCCATGCGAGATCATGTGCGACAACGTGGTCTTGCCGGTGCCTCCCTTGTTTCCCAGCACACATACGATCTGGGCCATGACTTCCCCCGAGCGCGCCGCGTGGCCCGGTCCGGCGCCGGGGCTCGCGTTCCGCGCCGCCATAGGGCGCGCGGGCGGGCTCGGGCGCTGGCCGTACCCGCCTGGCAGTATGGCCGCTGCCCGGCCGGGCCGAAAGCGCGAATAGCGGGGAATAGCCCCGATTGTTCGGCCCCGCGGGGGTCGGGCCGGGGCTCGGGCGTCAGGCGGCGCGGCGTTCGGCCGCGCCGGCCACGACCTGCCAGGCCGTATTGATCAGGGCGGGATCGTTGGCGGCCAGCAGGCGGCTGTCGGACAGCATCTGGCGCCAGCGGCGCGCGCCGCCCTGGGTGTTGAAGAGGCCCAGCATGTGACGGGCCACGGCCCGCAGCGGTACGCCACGCGCCACCTGGTCGCCGGCATAGTCCATCATGGCCCGGACCACGGTCTCGTCATCGGGGATGGGCGCATCCGGCCACAATTGGCGGGAAAGCTCCGACAGCACGCGGGGCCGGTGATAGGCCTCGCGCCCGAGCATGACGCCGTCCAGGTCGCCTCCGCCGTGGCCGATGTGCGCGAGGGCGTCGCGCGCGTCCGCGAGCCCGCCGTTGAGCACGATGAGTGCCTGCGGGAAATCGCGCTTGAGCTGGCGCGCCACGTCGTAGCGCAGTGGCGGGATCTCGCGGTTCTCCTTGGGCGACAGGCCTTTGAGCACGGCGTTGCGGGCGTGGACGATGAAAACGTCGCATCCGGCCGCGTGCACGGTGCCGACGAAGTCGCGCACGAATCCGTAGGATTCGTCGTAGTCCAGGCCGATACGATGCTTGACCGTGACCGGGACGCCGACCGCGTCGCGCATGGCCTTCACGCAGTCAGCCACAAGCGCGGGCGTGGACATCAGGCAGGCGCCGAACGCGCCTTTCTGCACCCGGTCCGACGGACAGCCGCAGTTCAGGTTGATTTCGTCATAGCCCCGATCCTGGCCGGCCCGGGCCGCGCGCGCGAGGGCATCCGGCTCGTTGCCGCCCAGTTGCAGCGCGACCGGATGCTCGGCGCGATCGAAATCGAGGTGCCGGGCGGCGTCGCCGTAGAGGATCGCGCCGGTGGCGATCATCTCGGTATAAAGGCGGGCGTGCGGGGACAGCAGCCGATGGAAGAAGCGGCAGTGGCGGTCGGTCCAATCGATCATGGGCGCGACACACAGTTCCCAGCCGCCAAGTCGTTGATTTGAAAGCATAATGCCGCAATCATAACCCGCCATGCGGCTTAACCGATATCATTGCCGCTACGTTTCGATCCGGAGATATTCTTCATGCGCAAGCAATTCCTCGCCGCCACGCTGATGCTGGCCGCCTCGCTGGGCTCCGCCCATGCCGCCAATCTCAGTTTCCTGAACGAATCCATCCTGGTGCGCATTCCCAAGGCCCAGGTCCCCCAGTTCTCGGCCGAGGTGGGGCGCGTGCTGAACGATGTGGCCGACGGCCAGACCGCCACCTGGAGCAGCAAGCCCGAGCGGGCGCGCCAGGTGCCGGTCAGCGTCACGTTCGCGCCCCGGAACACGACGCGTACCAGCAAGGGCCAGACCTGCCGTTTCCTGGCTGCCGACGTGGCCCAGGGGACCGCGAAGGAGAACTGGGGATTCTGGTTCTGCAAGCAGGAGAGCGGCGCCTGGCGAGCGAGCGCGAGGTAAGCGGCGCCTGGCGGCGCCGTCGCGCCGTTATTCCAGCTTGAGTCCCAGTCGCTTGATGACATCGCCCCAGCGGCGCGTGTCGGCGTCGATGCGCGCGGCCATCTCGGCGGGCGTGCCGCCCGTCGCGTCCCAGCCTTGCGCCGCCAGCTTGGCCCGAACCGGGGCTGACCGCAGGATGGCGTTGATCTCCTTCGCCAGCATGGCGGCCACCGGTGCGGGCGTGGCGCGCGGCGCGTAGGCGCCTATCCACAGCTCGGCGCTGAAGCCCGGCAGGCCCGCGGCCTGCGCGATGGTCGGCACTCCCGGCGCCAGCGGCGAGGGCTGCGCCGACGTGACACCCAGCACCCGTACCTTGCCGGCCCTGGCCTGTTCGATGGCTCCGGACGGCGCCATGAAACCCGCCTGGATCTGGCCGCTCATCACGGCCATGGTGACCTGCGGGAAGCCCTGGTAGGGCACGTGCATCATCCGGATGCCGGCTTCTTGCGCGAACATCTCGCCCGTCAGGTGCGAGCCCGAGCCCACGCCCACCGACCCGTACGAGATTTCCTTCCCGTTGGCGCGCGCATCGGCCAGCAGGTCGCCCAGCGTGGCATAGGGGAGCCTGGGGTCGACGACCAGGATCTGCGGGCTGACCGCGGCCAGGGACAGCGGTTGCAGATCCCTCGCGACGTCGTAGGGCAGGTTGGGGTAGAGCAGGGCCGAGGTGGTCAGCGGACCGTGGGCGGTGACGCCGAAGGTATGGCCGTCGGTGGCGCGCGCCACCAGGTCGACGCCGATATTGCCGGCGGCGCCGGGCTTGTTCTCGACGATGACCGGCTTGCCCAGTTTCTGTGACAGCGGTTCGGCGATCAGCCGGGCCACCGTGTCGGGCGAGGTGCCGGCGGGGAAGCCCACGATGAGCTTGACCGGCTGGGTGGGCCAGGGGGTGTCGGCGCCGCGGGCCATTCCGGTGGCGAGCAGGCCGCCCGACAGGACGGCGAAGGCGAACAGCGTGCGCCGGCGCGGCGCGGAACGTAGCGAAAGGCAGGGCATGGATGTCTCCTGTTTTTGGATGGATGAAGGACGGGCGGGGACGTCACGTTTGCAGCGCCACGGCGGTGGGCAGGACCTGGGCCATGCGCCGTATGCCCGCTTCGGCGGCCTCGCCCAGTTCGAATTCGAAATTGCCGAGCAGCGCCCGCAGCGCCGTGGGCGCCGAGGCCACGCCGTGGCGCGCGCAATGTTGTTCGATGGCCAGGTCCGGCTGGCCGGCGTACCGGGACAAGGAGGCCGCCAGGCCGGCGCGCAGCGGTTCCAGCGCGTCGTCCGCCAGGTCCCGGCGGTGGACCCACACCGCCGAGACCACCGGGGTGCCTTGCCATTCCCACCATTCCCGCCCCAGGTCGTGGACGTGCGGGAAACGTCCACGCGCCGCCTCCTCGACCGCCTGGTCCTGGATCAGCAGCCGGGGCATGGCCGGGTCGGCGGGCAGGCCGCGCCGCCAGCGGCCGATGCGCAGCCCGTACTTGTCCGCCAGGATGGCATGCAGCACCCGCAGCGACGTGGCGGTCTCGTCGCAGATCGCGATGTCCGCGCCGTCCAGTTCATGGATGGGGCGCGGCGAGAACAGCAGCACGCTGCCCGCGCGCTGGCGGTAGGCCAGGCCCAGCCCGCCCAGGCGCGGCCACTGGTCGCCGCGCGCCAGCCAGTCCACGGTGGCCATGGGCGTGGCGTCCAGCAGGCCGGTATCCGCCATGGCCAGGACCGTGCTGGACACGCAGGGCACGCGCCGCACGGGCCAGTCCTCGCTGCCGACGTAGAACGGAATCCAGGGCACCGACTGGAAATGCCCGACGCGCAGGCCGGCCTCACGCATAGTGGACGTAGGCATAGCCGCGATGCATCAGCCGCTGGCCGCCCTGGTAGTCCGCGGGCGAGGCCGAGTGCAGCGAGGCGCGGTTGTCCCAGAAGACCAGGTCGCCGACCTGCCATTTGTGGCGGTAGACAGCCTCGGGGCGGGTCGCGTGGGCGACCAGTTCGGCGGACAGCCGCTGCGCTGCTTCGCCGGAATAGCCGCTGATGCCCCGGACCAGGGTCGGGCTGATGAAATACAGCGGCCGGCCGGTCACCGGATGGCTCTGCACCAGTTCGTGTTCCCGGTCGGGCCACCTGGCGCGGTCGGCTTCCGACAGGGGCCTGGCCGAGCCGGGGTTGCGGGCCAGCAGGTAGTCGTTGTGCTGGTTGAAGTTGTGGACCACGGTCCTGCCGTCGATGCGGGCCTTCAGCTCCGCCGGCAGCGTCTCATAGGCCCTGCCCATGCTGGCGAACAGGGTGTCGCCGCCGACTTGCGGCGTCATCACGCAGTACAGCATCGTGACCCCGTCGACGTGCTGGTCGCTGGCCGTGTCGCTGTGCCACAGGTTGCCGTAGCGGTCCAGGAAGGCCGACGGCGTGCCGTCGGGATGCCGGGTGTTGCCCACGCGGCCGATCTCGGGCGTGCCCGGCACGTGGAACTCCTTGCGCTGCGAGATCTTGGGCGTGCCGAAGCGGCGCAGCAGCGCGGCCTGCGCGGGCGCGGCCAGCGATTGCCCGCGCACGACGACGACGGAATGGCGGTGATAGGCGTCCAGCAGCGACTGGAACTGTTCGTCGTCCAGGGGTTGGCTGAGGTCGCAACCCAGGATTTCCACACCCACGTCGGGGTGGAGGGGGCGCAAGGCAAGCGGCATGGCGGGGTCTCCGGAAAAGTTCTTGACGTGCCGCCACGTTAATCCTCATTCTATTTATATAGAATCCACCAAAAAGCGCGAACATTGTTCGCGAAAACAGAGAGGTCATGGACACGATCGCCAATTTCCGGACCTTCATCGCCGTGGCGCAGGCCGGCAGCTTTTCCAAGGCGGCGCGCCAGCTGGGCATCGCCGCGTCCGTGGTGACCAAGCGCATCGACCAGCTCGAATGGCGCGCCCGCGCCCGGCTGTTCGAACGCAGCACCCGCCGCCTGGCCCTGACCGACGAGGGCCGGCGCCTGCTGCCCGCGGCGCGGCGCATCGTTCACGACGTCGAGGACGCGTTCGGCAGCGCGCTGGGCCATGCGCACGAACTGGAGGGGCACCTGCGCATCAAGGTGCCGACGTCGCTGACCGCCACCTGCCTGGGCGATGCGCTGGGGCGTTTCCTGGAGGTCCATCCCAAGGTCAGCATGGACGTGGTGGTGATCGACCGGCCCGTGAACCCGATCCAGGAAGGTTTCGACATCGTGGTCGGCATGCTGCCGGCCTCGTACGACGGCGTGCTCGAGGCCGGGCTGTGCCCGTTGCCGCGCATGGCGGTGGCGGCGCCGTCCTATCTGGCCGCGCGCGGCCATCCCGCGCATCCCACGGATCTGGCGCGGCACGCGCTGTTGAATTTCCAGCCCACGGGGCCGGTCTGGACCTTCCAGGGGCCGAACGGGCCGATCGCGGTCGAGGTGGCGCCGCGCCTGAGCACCAACGACGGGCACGTGTTGCTGAATTCGGTGCTGCGGGGCAATGGCATCACGATCCTGTCGGCCTATATCGTCGATGGCGCGCTGGGCCGGGGCGAACTGGTCCGGGTGCTGGAGGACTTCGCCATTCCCGAATATTGGATCCGGGCCCTGGTGCCCCACAGCCGGACCCACCTGGGCCGGGTGCAGGCCCTGCTGTCCTGGCTCAGGGACGAGTTCACGCCGCTGCCGCCCTGGGCGCGGCACTGAACGTGGCCGGATCCTGGTGCGCTGTCCCGGGGATTTCGTCAGGCGGACGTATCTCCGGGACCGCACGCTAGCCGGGCAGGACCTTGCCCGGGTTCATCAAGCCGTCGGGGTCCAGCGCCTGCTTGATCCGCCGCATGAGATCCAGGGCCACCGGGCTCTTGTAGCGGGCCAGTTCGCCGCGCTTGAGCTGGCCGATGCCGTGTTCCGCGCTGATCGACCCGCCGTGCGCGTGTACGCTGTCGTGCACCAGGCGGTAGACCTCGTCCTGGCGCAGCAGGAAATCGGCTTCGGCGATGGCCGGCGGCCGGCTGACGTTGTAGTGCAGGTTGCCGTCGCCCAGGTGGCCGAAGGTGATGTGGCGCACGCCGGGCATGGCGGCCTGCAGCAGGGCGTCGGTCGCGGCCACGAAGGCGGGGATGCGCGAGGCCGGGACCGAGATGTCGTGCTTGATGTTCTTGCCTTCCCAGGACTGGGCGGCGGAGATGCTTTCGCGCAGGTGCCACAGCGCGCGGCTCTGCGCCAGGCTGGCGGCGACCGCGGCGTCTTCGGCCAGCCCTTGTTCCAGCGCCTGTTGCAGGACCTCGTGGAAACGTTCCTGGGCGTGCGCCGCGCTTTCGCTGTCGGACACTTCCAGCAGCGCGTACCAGGGCGTGGGGCCCAGCGGCAGTTTCTGGTCGGGGAAGGCGCGGGTCACCACGTCCAGGCTGGCATGCGACATGACCTCGAATCCGGTCAATGCCGCGCCGAAGCCCGAACGGGCCAGGCCCAGCAGCGCGACGGCGGTTTCCAGCGAGGGCAGGGCAGCCAGGGCGGTGTATTGCGCCACCGGCAGCGGATAGAGCCGCAGCGTGGCGGCGGTGATGATGCCCAGCGTGCCTTCGCTGCCTATGTACAGGTCGCGCAGGTCGTAGCCGGTGTTGTCCTTGCGCAGGCCGCGCAAACCGTCCCAGATCTCGCCTTCGGCGGTGACGACCTCCAGCCCCAGCGCCAGTTCGCGCGCGTTGCCGTAGCGCAGGACCTGGGTGCCGCCGGCATTGGTGGCGAGGTTGCCGCCCACGGTGCAACTGCCTTCCGAGGCCAGGCTGAGCGGATAGAGCCGGCCGGCCTCGCGCGCCCAGCCCTGTACGGCCTGGAGCACGCAGCCAGCCTCGACGGTGATCGTATCGTCGTCGGTGTCGAGGGCGCGCAGCCGGTCCAGTCGCTGCGTCGATACGACCACCGCGCGGCCGCTGGCGTCGGGCGTGGCGCCGCCCGCGAGGCCCGTGTTGCCGCCTTGCGGCACGATGGGGACACCGTGCCGGCGGCACAGGCGCACGACGCGCGCGACCTCCTCGGTGGTGCCGGGACGGACCACGGCCAGCGCCGCGCCGGTGTAGCGGCCGCGCCAGTCGGTCAGGTAGGGCGCGGCATCCTGGCCGGTCAGCACCTGGCCGGCCCCCAGCAGGTTCGCGAGTTCGGTCGGCAGGTCCATGTCCGTTTCTCCTTGGCCGAGGCGGTCAGCCCGCCTGCCTGCCCGCCGCCTTGGCGGCCTTGCGCGCGGCTTGCGCGGCGCGCTTGGCTGGCCGCACGTACAGGATGGCGCACCAGAAGAAGACCGTGGTCAGCGCGATCTCGGCCCAGGCCACGTATAGGGACGGCGCCGGATCGGTGGTCCCGCGCACCACGCCTTCCATGAAATAGAGCAGGATCAGCATCGAGGCCCATTGGTAGGTGTACAGGTTGCCGCGCAGCACGCCGCGCAGCGGCAGCAGCAGCGGCAGCGCCTTGAGCGCCAGCATGGAGCCGGGCCGCAGCGGCGCCAGCACGGTTTCCCAGGCGACGCACAGCACGATCAGGGCCAGCAGCGAGACCGAGGCGACCAGGCGCAGCCGCGGATTGAGATCGACGGAGGTAGCGTTCATCGGGCAGGGGCCTGCCGGCCGGTGTGGAGTTCGAGGGCGGTGCGGGCCAGGCGGGCGCCGAGGGCCTCGGCCAGCTGGGTTTCGTCGCGCTGCATGGGCAGGCTGTTGTCCACGCCGGCCACGTGCGAGGCGCCGTAGGGCGTGCCGCCGTGGCGCGTGGCCATCAGCGCGGGTTCGGTGAAGGGCAGGCCCACCAGCAGCATGCCGTGATGGAGCAGCGGCAGCATCATGCTGAGCAGCGTGCTTTCCTGGCCGCCGTGCATGGACCCGGTGGAGGTGAACACCGCCGCCGGCTTGCCCGCCAGGCTTCCCGCCAGCCACTGCTGGGTGGTATGGTCGATGAAGTGCTTCATGGGCGCGGCCATGTTGCCGAAGCGGGTGGGGGATCCCAGCGCCAGGCCCGCGCATTCCTCCAGGTCCGCCGCTTCGACATAGGGCGGGCCGCTGTCGGGAATGGCGGGGGCCGTGGCCTCGCACACCGCCGAGACCGGCGGAACCGTGCGCAGCCGCGCCCGCGCGCCGGGTATGCGTTCCACGCCCAGCGCGATGTGCTCGGCCAATTGGCGTGTCGCGCCGTGCCGGCTGTAGTACAAGATCAGAATATCCATAGGCCCGTATTATCCCTCGACATGGTCCAGAAAGCTCCCGAGCCTGACACTTCTTCTTCCGCGCCGCCGCCTTCGGGCGCCGCTTCCATCCAGGCGCGGGCGGTCGCGCTGCGCCGCAGCCTGCTCGCCAACGAGTCCTGGCCCGTGCGCGTGGGACGGCTCCTGCGGTTCGCGCTGCAGCGCGCGGCCGACGAACGCATCACCCAGGTCGCCTCCAGCCTGACGTTCACCTCGGTGCTGTCGATGGTGCCGCTGCTGGCGGTGGCGCTGGCGCTGTTCACCGCCTTTCCCTTGTTCCGCGAATTCCAGGGGGCGCTGGAGGAATTCCTGATCTCCAACCTGATGCCGCCGTCGGTGGCGGACAACATCATGGAGTATCTGAACCAGTTCGCGCAGAAGGCGAGCCGGTTGACCGCGGTGGGCGGCATCTTCCTGATGATCACGGCCGTGTCGCTGATGCTGACCATCGACAAGGCATTGAACGAGATCTGGCACGTGCGCAAGGGCCGGCCCCTGCCGCAGCGGGTGCTGATCTACTGGGCCACGCTCACGCTGGGACCGGTGCTGATCGGCGCCAGCCTGTGGGCCACGTCCTTCCTGGCCCGCGAGTCCATGGGCCTGGTGGGGGACGTCCCCGCGCCCATCGGCGTGCTGCTGTCCTTCATCCCGCTGATCCTGACAGGCCTGGCCTTCGGCGCGTTGTTCATGGTGGTGCCCAACCGGCACGTCGAGGCGCGCGACGCGATGACGGGCGGTTTCGCGGCGGCCATCGTGCTGGAAATCATGAAGTCCGGCTTCGCGTTCTACCTGACGCGCTTTCCCACCTACACCGTGCTGTACGGCGCGTTCGCCACGCTGCCGATCTTCCTGATGTGGATCTACATGTCGTGGCTGGTGACGCTGTTCGGCGCCACGCTGGCGGCCAGCCTGCCGTTGATTCGCATGGGGCGCTGGGAAACCGTGCGGCGGCCGGGACGGCCGTTCGTCGATGCCCTGTCCATCCTGCGCGCGCTGTCTGCCGTGCGCGACCGCAATCCGCCGGGCCTGAGCACGCTGTCGCTGCGCAGCCGGCTGAACCTGCATCACGACGAACTGATGGTGGTGCTCGACACCCTGTCCAGCATCGGCTACATCGCCCGTATCGGCGATGCCGGCGCCGCCCGCGAGCGTTGGGCCATGGTGTGCGATCCCACGGTGGCCACCCTGGCGCCCGTGGTGGACCGGCTGCTGCTGGACCGGGCGCCGCTGGCCGACGACCCCATGTTGTTGCACGCGGTGAACGCCGCCTGGGAAAGCGGTTCGGTCACCATCGCGGAGGCCCTGAAACAGCGGCCCGAGGACGTCGAGGCGGAACTGGCGCTCGACCGCGAGCTGGAATTGGAGCCGGACCGGGAGCAGGAAGCCGAGGCCGAGGAAGAAACGGCCGAGGGCATTCAGGAGGAGCGGCTGCGCCGCCTGCGCGCCTCGTGACCCGGCGCGGCCCACGCCGGCCGCGCCGTCATTCCAGTCGCCAGTACACGCCGCCCATGCCGCAGCGCATGGGCACCGACGGCACGTAGAACACCGTTTCCGCCCGCGCGTTGCCGCAGACCCCGGCAGCGCCCATGGCCACCACCCAGGCCAGCAATTCCGCCGCGCCGCCATCGCCGCCGGTCAGCAGTTTCTCGAAGGTCAGTTCGCGCTTGACCCGTTCGGCGTTGCCTTCCTCCATCAAGGCGAGGAACCAGCGGTCGAACTCCTCGTGCACGGTGAAATAGTCCTTGCCGCCAGGATCGTGCGACAGGCCGCCCGTGCCCATGATGACCACCCGTTCGTCGGACGGGAAGGCCTGGACGATGCGCGCGATCGTCTCGCCCACCGCATGGCAGTGCGCAGCGGTCGGCACCGGCGGCACGACGGGGTTCATGTGGATGGGGATGAAGCGCACGTCATAGCGCGGGAACAGGAGCTTCAGGGGCACCGACCAGTTGTCGTCGAACAGCAGCTTGTCGGCGAATGCGTGGTTGATGCCTGCCCTGGCCGATTCGCGCACCAGCGCGCGGCCCAGGTCGCGATGGCCGCGCACCGTATAGTCCGGCACGTTCAGCCAGTCGCGGAACCACGGCGCCGGCCCGGCCCATTGTTCGCCTATGCCCACGCAGAAGTCCGGAATGTTGTCCAACGAGAAGTTCAGCAGATGGTCGTTGGCGACGCCGATGACCACGTCGGGCCGCACTTCGTCCATCAATTTCTGGAACTGCGCGTAGCCGTCCAGCACGCCGTCCTGCTCGTGCCTGGGCGCCTTGTCTATCCAGCCGGTGACGCCGGGGGCGTGCGCCACGCCCAGGGTTGCGACGATCTTTGCCATGGGGGTCTCCGCTTCAGTCCTTGGAGGCGATGCCCATCTTCTCGGCATAGAGCCGGGCGGCATCGCTGTCGTTGTGGTTGCGCGCGCCGCCCTTGAACAGGCGCGATATCTGCGGAAGGAAATAGGGGTGCACGCCCATCGCGCCCAGGGCCTCGATGTCCATGTCGCGCCAGGCGCGCTTTTCCTTCTCGTCCAGGCCGTAGGCGGCCATGGTGCCTTCCAGGTCCTGCTTGAAGGCGAGGTGCTTTTGCGCGTCGCGCCGCAGCTCGAACACCATGCGGTTCGAGGGCAGGGTCTTGTCGGTGTCCCGGATTCCCATGATCAACACTCCCGTTGCGAAAAAAAGTCTCCCGCCGGGACGAGCCAGGCCGCCGGATCGAGCGGCCGGCGGGACAGTCCCTGCTGGAAATGGTACATGGCGAAGGCCTGCAGCACATCCTGGTTTGCGGCCAGGCCATACGGCCAGTAGTCCTCGCCCATCAGGTCCACGGTGCGCTGATACTCCGCCGCGACCCAGGGCAGGGTGGCAGCCAGTTGGCAGACGTCCCGGATGTCCTGCAGCGCCACGCGCCGGGCGGCTTCGAAACCTTGGCAGACGGCTCGGGCCAGCCAAGGATGGCGTTCGTGCAGCTCGCGCCGCAGCCCCAGCACATGCATGATGGGAAAGAAGCCGGTGCGCCGGTAGTAGTCCTGCTCGATTCGCTGGTGGTCCGGGAACAATCTGGCCACGGCGTCCTGCCCGGCTCCGAAGCAGGAAGGTACCTTGGCGCCGATGACCGCGTCGATGTCCCCCCGAGCCAGCATGCCGGCCAAGTCTTTATCCGGCAGGGCGAGCAGGGGGACCCCTGGTACGGCGGTGGCGGAAGCCGGACCGGGTTCGCCGGCCTCCATGGCGGCTTCCACCCACTGCATCTCGTGAGGCTGGATACCGTGGTCGTGGGCCAGGAACGCCCGGATCCAGACATTGGCCGTGGTCTTGTAGTCCGGCGTTCCGATGATCCTGCCACGCAGGTCGGAAGGAGACCGGATGCCCTTGCCAGCATGCACGTAGATGCCGCTGTGCCGGAAGGCGCGCGACGGGAAGACCGGTAGCGCGGCATAGGCCGGGTTGCCCGCATCCAGCGACCGCAGGTGGCCGCTCAGGGACAGCTCGGTCAGGTCGAACTCGGCCGCCTTCGCACGGGCGAAGGCGGCCTCGGGGTGCAGCGTCGTCGCCCGCAGGTCGACGCCTTCGATGGCAACCCGCCCGTCGATCAGCGGCCGTGTCCGGTCATAGGCGGCGCAGGCAAGCGTCAGCGTCAGCATGGTCGGAGCGCGGCCAGGATCATTTCGCGATCCCCGCGTCGGCGATCACTTTCCTCCACCGGGTTGCCTCGGCGTCGATCAGCGACGAGAACTGCGCGCGGCTGGTGTTGCCGGTCAGCATGCCCATGTCCGCATAGCGCTTGCGCACTTCCGGATCGGCCAGCGCCTGCCGCGCGGCGGCGTTGAGCTTGTCCAGCACGGCCGGGTCCGTTCCCTTGGGAGCGGCCAGGCCTATCCAACTGCCGGTCTGCAAGGCACCGAAGCCCGCCTCCGCGGTGGTGGGCACGTTGGGCAGGATGTCGAGCCGCTGGTTGGCAGCGACCGCGATGGGCTGGATGGTGCCGGCCTTGAGCGGACCGGCGATCGGACCCGCGGTGTAGAACGCCACGTTCACGTCGTTGCGCAGCAGGGCCAGCACGACGGGGGGCGAGCCGTTGAACGGGACGTGGGTCATCGAGACGTTGGCCAGCGTGGCGAAGAACTCGGCCGCCAGATGGGGCGGAGTTCCCATGCCGGGCGAGCCGAAGTTCACCTTGCCCGGACGCTCCTTCGCGTACGCGGCCAGCTCGCGCAGGCTGCGGGCCGGCACGGCGGGATTGACGACCACGATCGTCGGCGCGTTGCTGATCAGCGCGATGGGATCGAACGCCGTCAGCGGGTCGAAGGTCATGTCCCGATAGAGATACTGGTTGGTCGCGAAATTGTTCACCGCTCCCAGCAGCAGCGTATAGCCGTCGGGGGCCGCGCGCGCCACGTCCGCGGCGCCGAGGTTGCCGGAGGCTCCGGGCTTGTTCTCGATGACCAGCGGCTGCCCGAGCTGTTTCTCCATCAGCGGCGCGATCAGGCGGAAGCTGACGTCTCCCAGTCCTCCGGCCCCGTATGGATTGACGATCCGTATGGGCCGGGAAGGGTAGGCGCCGCTTTGGGCACAGGCTGCGCCATGGACGGCAAGGGGCAGCAGCACGAGGGAATATCTGGCAAGGCAATGGTAGAACGACTTCATGGAATCTCTCCTGGAGTGACGTTTCTCCTTACCGGTGGGCGCACCACCGGCCCGATGCCGGCGGCGCGCCGCGCCTTTCGCCCCGTGTATCAGGGCTCGCCGTAGAAGTTGGCCGCGTTGTCGTAGAGGAACTTGCGCTTCTGTTCCTTGGTGAGGTCCTGGCGCTCGATGATCTCCATCGCGGCGTTGTCCCGCCCTTCGCCATGGGGAAAATCCGAGGAATAAAGAAGCTGGCCATCGCCCAGCAGCTTGAGCTCGTGCGCCAGCATGGCGTCGCTGGATTCGGGGCCCAGGTAGATGCGTCCCGACTTCACCAGGTCGTCCACTTCGCTCTTGGGCAGCATGCTCGGGTCGGCCATCCGGCCCTTGTTGACCTCGGCGTACTGCTTCATGCGCCCGACCGAATAGAAGATCCATTCGCCGCCGAACTCCAGGAACGCGACCTTCAGGCTGGGATACTTGTCCAGCATGCCGTGGCCGGCCATGGCCATGAAGGCCAATTGCGCGGGCATGGCCTTGCCGATCATGTTGGCGTCCTGGATCGACTCGCACAGTTGGGCCAGCGGCGGGAAGCTCATGGCCATGTGCACGCACAGGGGCAGCCCGGTGCGCGTGAACTCGTTCCAGATCGGCTCGAAGCTCGGGTGCGACAGCATGCGGTCGCCCACGGTCCCGAACACCACGGCGGCGGCCGCGCCCATGTCGACCATTTCTTTCATGGCCAGCCGGGCCTGCTCGGCGTCCCGCATGGGCAGCAGGCCCACCCAGCGCAGGCGCTTGGCCGCGTCCCGGCAGCGCGTGCCGATGTAGCGGTTGTAGGCGCGGAAGAGTTCGCCTTCCAGCGTCGCGTCCGCGGAGATGGTGGCGTAGATGGTGCTGGGAAACAGGACCTGGACGTCGATGCCCAGCTTGTCCATGGCGGTGAGCCGGTCGGCAACGTCGCCCATCGTGACACAGCCGACGGGCAGGGAGAAGGCGGTGAAGTCGCCAGCCCGCGCGCGGTTGGCGCCGTACTCCTCCAGCACCATGCCGGGGGTGTTGGCGGCGTGGGTGCCGGGTCCGAACGGATGGGGCTCGATGCGGCCGTCCACCAGCCACCCGGTGCCCCAGTTGCCGAGTTCATGGCCGTCCCCGAACTTGACCGGCCGCGGGCGTCGCAGCCAGTACTGTTTGGGTAGGGTTTCCCACATTTCCGGTGTCATTAGAACGTGGGCATCTGCGTCATAAATCTTGAATCCTTCAAGCATGTCAGTCCTTTCACGTAATTGATGAGGGGGAAAGCAGCAGGCTACTGAGTCAGTGGGCGGGCAAGGTCCTCCTTCTGAATGCAATATTCAATCCCGCAGGCCCATCAGCCGCAGCGCGGCCCGGGACAGGGCGGAGTCGGGGTCGTTCAACCGGGTCACGATTTCGTAGTGATTCGTGGCGGGCAGCAGCATCAGGTCAACCTGCCTGCCCTGTTCCTGCGCGGCGCGGGCGAAGTCGCGCGCCTGCCGCTGGAATTCCGGGCTTTCCCGGTCGCCGATCGCGACCACGGCCGGGCACCGCAGACGGGACAGGTGCCGGATCGGGCTGTAGCGCTCGATCTCGTCCGGCTGGAGCTTCACGTAGTCGCTGCGGGCGCTGAGCATGACCGGATGCAGGTCGTACATGCCGCTGACCAGCAGCGCGCTCTTGATCAGGTCGGCGGGCAGGTGCAGGGACTCCCAGTCCGTGGTCGCCAGGACCGCGGCCATGTGGGCGCCCGACGAGTGGCCCGACAGGTGGATGCGCTCGGGGTCGCCGCCGAAGCGGGAGGCCTTGGCGCGGATCCAGGCCATCGCACGGCGTGTCTGGGCGATCATGTCGGGCAGGCGCACCTCCGGGATCAGCGAAAAATCCAGCACCACCAATACGCCGCCCGCGGGGACCAGCGTGCGCGCCAGGAAGGACTCGTCATCCTTGCTGAGATTGCGCCAGCCGCCGCCATGCACGTGCACGTGGATGGGCGCGCCTGGTCGCTGAGCCGGAAAGATATCCAGCGTCTCGTGGGGGCCGGGGCCATAGGGAACGTGCCGGTGATGCGGGTATTCCTCGCGGGCGCTGGCGCTGGCCTGCGCGTACCAGGCCAGCAGGGCGTCCCGGTTGTCGGCCCAGGCGCGCTGGTCGTAGGCGCGATCCAGTTCTTCCTGCGTGTAGTCCAGGTAGACCCGCCGGGGCGAGGCCTGCCAATGGGACGCGAGCGTGTCCAGCCGGGTCACGTCGCCCAGCAGGAAGCGGACGTTGTTCAGCGTGGCGTCGTGCGCGGGCTGCGTGTGCGACGCCACGCAATCCTCGGGCACGACGCAGTGAAAGCCCAGCGCGTTCGCGTGGCGCAGCGTGGCTTCGACGCAGATGTTGGTCTGGACGCCGGCGAAGACCAGGGTGCGGATGCCGCGGGTGCGCAGTTCGTGTTCGAGAGGGGTGCCGACGAAGCCGTCGTAGCTGTTTTTCTCCAGCACCGGCTCGCCGGCCAGGGGCTGGACGCCGTACCAGTCGTAGCCCCACGTGCCGCGGTCGCAGCAGACGTCGACGATGCCTTGCTCGGCCAGCTTGGTGCGCATGGACGCGGGCAGCAGGTCGGGCCGGTAGCAGGCGCGCAGCCAGAAGACGGGAACGCCATGTCCGCGCGCGGAATCGAGCAGGGACTGGAGCCGGGGCACGATAGCGCCGCACGCCGCGATGTCCTTGCCGATGACACGCTCGACATAGCCGCCGGGGGCGCAGAAATCGTTCTGCATATCGATCATCAGCACGGCCGTGTGGGCAACGTCCACCCGGGCCGCCAGGGAAAGGAGGGGCTGCGCATCCGATAAATCGCGATAGGCGTCGGCTTTCAATTCCTTCTCCATAATCGATGATTTTTCTATTTTCGATTTTTAGCGTATTTTTAGTAATAATCGATTATCTGTCAATAGATAGTTGATCTGGGCTGCGTGTTACGATTGATGAAAAGACGAGGGGCATGATGAAACTGGCATCGGCGTTGCCGGCTGGACAGCCGGCTCCGAGCACGGGGCAGAATTTCGCGAGCACAATTGCGACCCGGTTGCGCAACGACATCGTCTCCGGCAGACGCCCCCCAGGCGCCAGGCTTTCCATCGAAGAACTCAAGGGGGATTTCGGCGTCAGCCTTTCCCCGTTGCGCGAAGCCCTGGCCAGGCTGGCCACCGAGGGTTTCGTGGTCAACGAAGACAAGAAAGGGTTCAAGGTCGCGCCGGTGTCGCGCGAGAACCTGCTCGAGATCGCGAAACTGCAGTCCACGCTCGAGCCCATGGCCCTGCGCGAGTCCATCCGCCACGGCGACCGCAATTGGGAGGACGGCATCGTCCTGACCCACCACCGGCTCACGCGCTACGAGCGTCCGGAACAGAAGGACGGCGGGGGCGTCGACGAATGGGAGGCGCATCACCGCGGCTTCCACCTGGCGCTGCTCGCGGCGTGCCGCATGCCGCTGGCCCTGATGGTGTGCGATTCGCTCCAGCATTTCAGCGCGCGCTACCGGCGCCTGTTCCTGGCCTACAAGCCCTTCGATCGCGACGTTGCCCGGGAACACAGTTCGCTGGTGGACGCGACACTGGACCGCAAGGAAGACCTGGCCGCGGAAATCCTGGCCGAGCACATCGAACGAACAGCTCGAAACATCCTGGTGGCGCTGGATGCGGGCGCGGTGGCGGCGGCGAGTTGAAGCGCTTTTCCAAGCGCGCTAGGATAGCTACATGGCCATGTACGAGCCGATATATCCCAGTTCCGACCCCATAAACAGAACCGGCGTGCGTGGCCGAGGAGGCCGTCATGATCAAAGTCAGTGAAATCCTGCGCGTCAAGGGCGACGCGCTTTATACCGCCAGCCCCGATGCCCCCGTCGGGCAGGTCGTCGATACGATGGCCCTGCAAGACATCGGCTCGCTGGTCATCATGGAATTCGGCGAACTGGTGGGCATGCTCACCTTCCGCGAAATCATCCGGCACCTGCAGGCCAACGGCGGTTCCCTGGGCACGACCACCATCCGGTCGATCATGGACGACGCGCCGGTCACGGTATCGCCCAACACGGAGGTCAATGAGGTGCGGCGGCTCATGCTCGACAAGCACGCCCGCTACATCCCCGTCATGGACGGCCGCATGCTGCTGGGGGTGATTTCGTTCTACGACGTGGCCAAGGCCGTGCTCGAGGCCCAAGGCTTCGAGAACCGCATGCTCAAGGCCTACATCCGCGACTGGCCGGGCGAGCAGCGCGAAGCCGAAGGGACGCTGTAGGTAGAGTCCCCCCCTACGCGCTGACGCGCGCCCCCCAGGGGGCGAAACCGGCGGACTGGCAAAGCCAGATCCGCGGTTTCCTGGGTCTAGTACCGGTCTCTTGGATTGATTCACCGTTGCTACCGCTGGCGGCCAGCGAAGCACCGCCGCCACACCCCAAGAAACAGGTACAGACTCAGGATGCGGTGGATCCGGCTCCGCCGGTCCGCCCGCATCGCCCCCTGGGGGGCGTCGGCGCGTAGGGGGGTACAATGGCTCATCCCTACCGGAGCCCAGATTCCATGCCAGGCAGCACCCTCGGAGAACTCTTCTGCGTCACCAATTTCGGTGAGTCCCACGGACCGGCCGTCGGCTGTGTGATCGACGGCTGCCCCCCCGGAATGGCGTTGACCGAGGCCGATATCCAGGTCGAACTCGACCGCCGGCGTCCCGGCACGTCGCGCCATGTCACCCAGCGGCAAGAGCCCGACCAGGTCGAAATTCTTTCAGGCGTCTACGAGGGCAAGACCACGGGCACGCCGATCGCGCTCTTGATCCGCAACCAGGACGCGCGCAGCAAGGATTACAGCAACATCGCGGAGACCTTCCGCCCCGGTCACGCCGACTACACCTACTGGCACAAGTTCGGCATCCGCGACCCGCGTGGCGGCGGCCGTTCGTCGGCCCGGCTGACGGCGCCCACGGTGGCCGCCGGCGCCGTGGCCAAGAAGTGGCTGGCCGAGCGCTATGGCGTGCGCGTGCGCGGCTACATGAGCCAGCTGGGCGATATCGAGATCCCGTTCGAAGACTGGGACGCCGTCCATACCAACCCCTTCTACGCCGCCGGCAACAGTCGCGTGGCCGAGCTTGAAGCCTACATGGACCAGTTGCGCCGCGACGGCGATTCGGTGGGCGCGCGCATCGAGGTCGTGGCCGAGAACGTGCCGGTGGGCCTGGGCGAGCCGGTGTACGGCCGCCTGGACGCCGATATCGCTTACGCCATGATGGGCCTGAACGCGGTGAAGGCGGTGGAGATCGGGGCTGGTTTCCACAGCGTGGAGCAGCGCGGCACCGAACATGGCGACGAACTGACGCCGGAAGGCTTCCTGTCGAACAATGCCGGCGGCATCCTGGGCGGTATCGCCACCGGGCAGCCGATCACGGTGTCGCTCGGCATCAAGCCCACGTCCAGCATCCGCAGTCCTCGCCGGTCCATCGACAAGCAGGGCGCGCCGACCGTGGTCGAGACTCACGGGCGCCACGACCCTTGCGTGGGCATCCGCGCCACGCCCATCGCCGAAGCGCTGCTGGCCCTGGTGCTGGCCGACCACGCACTGCGCCATCGCGCGCAATGCGCCGACGTGTCGGTCGAGACGCCGCGCCTGGGCCTGGCGCGCGGATAAGGAAAGTAACAGGGGTTTTGGGGCAAAATTGCCGCCTTGGCGTTCTTGTCTCGGGGGCAGCATGAAAAAGACCAAGCGTTCTCCTATCTTCCGCCGCGCCGCGATGGCCGCGGCGGCCCTGGCGCTGGTGGCCGCGGCCGGCTGCGAGTCGGTCAATACCACCCAGGGCGGCACGATAGGCATCGACCGCACGCAGCGCATGTCCAGCCTGGTGTCCGAGCAGCAGCTCGACCAGCAGGCCGTCCAGCTCTACCAGCAGACGCTGTCGGGGGCGCGCGGCAAGGGGCAGCTCAACACGAATGCCGCCCAGCTCGCCCGGGTGCGGACGATTTCCCAGCGGTTGATCGCGCAGGTGGGGGTGTTCCGGCCCGATGCGACGAAGTGGAAGTGGGAAGTCAACGTCATCGACGACAAGGAAGTGAACGCCTGGTGCATGCCGGGCGGCAAGATCGCGGTCTATACCGGGTTGATCAATACGGTGAAGCCGACGGACGACGAGCTGGCGGCGGTGTTGGGCCACGAGATCGCGCATGCGCTGCGCGAACACGCGCGCGAGCGGGCGTCCGAGCAGATGGCGACGAGCATGGGCCTGAGCGTGCTGGCGGCGATTACGGGATCGCAGGCGAGTTCGGACCTGGGCGGGGCGCTGGCCAATGTGATGTTCGGGCTGCCGAACAGCCGGTTGCATGAGACGGAAGCGGACCGGATGGGGGTGGAACTGGCGGCCCGGGCGGGGTATGACCCGCGGGCGGCGGTGACGTTGTGGACGAAGATGGGGCAGGTCGGCGGTTCCGCGCCGCCGGAGATCCTGTCCACCCACCCGTCGGCCGAATCCCGCATCGCGGACCTGAAACAGGCCTCCGAGAAGGTGCTGCCGTTGTATCTGGCGCGGAAGTAGGGTTCTTGATCCGGCAGTGGCGGGAGGCGGCGGCGCTGGCATGGGCTGCTGTGGCAAGTACCAGGAACCCCGCCAGCCCCTTGTGGCTATCCAGGATGCGGAGGATCCGGCTCAGCCGGTCCTCCCGCATCGCCCCTGGGGGCGCGCGCAAGCGCGTAGGGGGGGCTTAATATACAATCAAGAGTTCCCTATCCCTGAGCGGGTCCGTCGAGGCTGGTCCTCGCGCCTGAGCGACGCCGAGAGGCGCCGAGCCGTGCGGCTGTTCATGAGCCCGTTCACTTTTTGGCCGGAATCTCATGTCTCAGACCCTTTACGACAAGCTGTGGGACGCCCACGTCGTCCATCAGGAAGAAGACGGTACCTGTCTGATCTACATCGATCGCCACCTGGTCCACGAAGTGACCAGCCCGCAGGCGTTCGAGGGGCTGAAGCTGGCCGGTCGCCCGGTCTGGCGCATCAGCGCCAACCTGGCGGTGGCCGACCATAACGTTCCCACGCACAACCGCGACCAGGGCATCGCCGATCCGATCTCGCGGCTGCAGGTGGATACGCTGGACGCCAATTGCCAGGACTACGGCATCGTCGAGTTCGACATGGGCGACCGCCGCCAGGGTATCGTGCATGTGATCGGGCCCGAGCAGGGCGCGACGTTGCCGGGCATGATGGTGGTCTGCGGCGATTCGCACACCAGCACGCACGGCGCCGTGGCCGCCATGGCCTTCGGCATCGGCACGTCCGAGGTCGAGCACGCGCTGGCCACGCAGACGCTGCTGGTCAAGAAGAACAAGAACATGCAGGTGCGGGTCGAGGGCAAGCTGCCCGCCGGCTGCACCGCCAAGGACCTGGTCCTGCACGTGATCGGCAAGATCGGCACGGCGGGCGGCACGGGTCATGCCATCGAGTTCGCCGGCAGCACGATCCGCGACCTGTCGGTCGAAGGCCGCATGACCATCTGCAACATGGCCATCGAGGCCGGCGCGCGCGTCGGGCTGGTGGCGGTGGACGAGAAGACCATCGAGTATTTCCGTGATCGTCCCTACGGGCCCAAGGGCGAGGCCTGGAACCAGGCGGTGGCGTACTGGAACACGCTGCATTCGGACGAGGGCGCGCATTTCGACCGCGTGGTCGAGATCGACGCGGCCGAGATCCAGCCGCAGGTCACCTGGGGCACCTCGCCCGAGATGGTGCTGCCGGTGGGCGCCAACGTGCCGGATCCGGCCAGCGAGACGGACGAGACCCGCCGTTCGGGCGTGGCGCGCGCGCTGGAGTACATGGGCCTGACGGCCAACATGCCGATCACCGACATCAAGATCGACAAGGTCTTCATCGGTTCCTGCACCAACTCGCGCATCGAGGATTTCCGTGCCGCCGCGGCGGTGCTGCGCGGCAAGCGCGTGGCGTCCAACGTCAAGCTGGCGCTGGCCGTGCCCGGTTCGGGCCTGGTCAAGACGCAGGCCGAGCAGGAAGGCCTGGACAAGGTCTTCATCGAGGCCGGCTTCGAGTGGCGCGATCCCGGCTGCCCGATGTGCCTGGCCATGAACGACGATCGCCTGGAACCGGGCGAGCGTTGCGCCTCGACCTCGAACCGCAATTTCGAGGGCAGGCAGGGCGCGGGCGGCCGCACCCACCTGGTGAGTCCCGCGATGGCGGCGGCCGCCGCCGTGGCCGGTCATTTCGTCGACGTCCGCAAGGTCAACTGAGGTAGAGCATCATGCAAGCATTCACCACTCATGAAGGCCTGGTGGCGCCGCTGGACCGCGAGAACGTCGATACGGACCAGATCATCCCCAAGCAGTTCCTGAAGTCCATCCATCGCAGCGGCTTCGGCCCCAACCTGTTCGACGCCTGGCGCTACCTGGACGAAGGCCAGCCCGGCATGGACAACAGCAAGCGGCCGCTGAACCCGGACTTCGTGCTGAACCAGCCGCGCTACCAGGGGGCTTCCATCCTGCTGTCGCGCAAGAACTTCGGCTGCGGATCGAGCCGCGAGCACGCGCCGTGGGCGCTGGACCAGTACGGTTTCCGCGCGGTGATCGCGCCGTCGTTCGCCGACATCTTCTTCAACAACTGCTTCAAGAACGGCGTGTTGCCCATCGTGCTCTCGGAAGCCGACGTGGACAGCCTGTTCCAGGAAGTGGAGGGCAAGGAAGGCTACCGCCTGACCATCGACCTGGACCGCCAGGTCGTGGCGACGCCGTCCGGCCGCGAGCTGTCGTTCAGCGTCGACAGCTTCCGCAAGTACTGCATGCTGAACGGCCTGGACGAGATCGGCCTGACGCTGCGCCATGCGGACAAGATCAAGGCCTTCGAACAGAAGCGGCTCGCGACCCAACCCTGGCTGGATGTTCCTGCGCTGCGCGGCAGCCAGGCCAGCCGCTGACACCGTAATTCCGCCGGCCTCCACGGGCCGGCCCCGACCCTGAATCAAGAGCCAGAATGACACAACATATCGCAGTGCTGCCGGGAGACGGCATCGGTCCCGAAATCGTCGAACAAGCCGTGCGCGTGCTGACCGCGCTGGGCGAGTCGTTCACGCTCGACACCCAGCCGGTGGGAGGCGCTGCGTACGAGGCGGCGGGCCATCCGCTGCCGCCGGCCACGCTGGACCTGGCCAGGAAGGCCGATGCGGTGCTGTTCGGCTCGGTGGGCGACTGGAAATACGACAAGCTCGAGCGCGCGCTGCGTCCCGAGCAGGCCATCCTGGGGCTGCGCAAGAACCTGGGCCTGTTCGCCAACCTGCGCCCGGCCATCCTGTATCCCGAACTGGCCAATGCCTCGTCGCTCAAGCCCGAGGTGGTGTCGGGGCTGGACATCCTGATCATCCGCGAATTGACCGGCGACATCTATTTCGGCCAGCCGCGCGGCGTGCGCACGGCGCCCGATGGCGCGTTCGCGGGCCAGCGCGAGGGCTTCGACACGATGCGCTACGCCGAGCCGGAAATCCGCCGCATCGCGCACGTGGCCTTCCAGACCGCCCGCAAGCGCCGCGGAAAGTTGTGCAGCGTCGACAAATCCAACGTGCTCGAGACCTTCCAGTTCTGGAAGGACATCGTCACCGAGGTCGGCAAGGAGTATCCTGATGTGGAACTCAGCCACATGTACGTGGACAACGCCGCCATGCAACTGGTGCGCGCGCCCAAGCAATTCGACGTGATCGTGACCGGCAACATGTTCGGCGACATTCTTTCCGACCAGGCATCGATGCTGACGGGCTCCATCGGCATGCTGCCGTCCGCCTCGTTGAACGAGACCGGCAAGGGCCTGTATGAGCCCAGCCATGGCTCGGCACCCGACATCGCGGGCAAGAACATCGCCAATCCGCTGGCGACCATCCTCTCGGCGGCGATGATGCTGCGCTATTCGCTCGACAAGGCGGCCCAGGCCGACCGGATCGAGGCAGCCGTCAAGAAAGTGCTGGAGCAGGGCTTGCGCACGGCCGACATCTACGAAGACGGCACGACTAAGGTCGGCACTGCCGAGATGGGCAGTGCCGTGATCAAAGCTCTGTAACCAGCCTGCGTGTCGCGCCCCCCGGGTGTGATGCGCCCGGCAAACAGTTTCAATCTGGACTACTTGTTAGGGGTGTGTAAATGAAAGCAGTTGGTCTGGTCGGCTGGCGCGGCATGGTCGGTTCCGTGCTCATGCAGCGCATGCGCGACGAAAACGATTTCTCGCTGATCGAGCCGGTGTTTTTCTCCACCAGCAACGCCGGCGGCGCGGCGCCCTCGTGGGCGCAGGGCGCGGGCCCGTTGCAGAGCGCGTTCGACATCGAGGCGCTCAAGAAGCTGCCCATCATCGTCACGGCGCAGGGCGGCGACTACACCACCGAGGTGTATCCCAAGCTGCGCGCCGCCGGCTGGGATGGCATCTGGATCGACGCCGCCAGCACGCTGCGGATGAAGGACGATGCCATCATCGTGCTCGACCCGGTCAACCGCAGCGTGATCGACGAGGCGCTGAAGAAGGGCGTCAAGAACTACATCGGCGGCAACTGCACCGTCAGCTGCATGTTGATGGGCCTGGGCGGCCTGTTCGAGCACGACCTGATCGACTGGATGACCAGCATGACCTACCAGGCCGCCTCGGGCGGCGGCGCGCAGCACATGCGCGAGCTGCTGACCCAGTTCGGCCTGCTCAACGCCACGGTGTCCGGCCTCCTGGCGGATCCGGCTTCGGCCATCCTGGAAATCGACCGCACGGTGCTGGCGAGGCAGCAGGACGGCACGCTGCCGCAGGAACACTTCGGCGTGCCGCTGGCGGGCAACCTGATCCCGTGGATCGACAAGGACCTGGGCAACGGCACCTCGCGCGAGGAATGGAAGGGCGGCGCCGAGACCAACAAGATCCTGGGCCGTGGCGAGGGCTTCGGCTCGTCGCCCATCCCCATCGATGGCTTGTGCGTGCGCATCGGCGCGATGCGCTGCCACAGCCAGGCGCTGACCATCAAGCTCAAGAAGAACGTGCCCCTGGACGAGATCGAGGGCATGCTGCGCGAGAACAACCAATGGGCCAAGGTCGTTCCGAACACGCGCGAGGCGTCGATGCAGTCGCTCACGCCCGTGGCCGTCACGGGTACCCTGGACATTCCGGTCGGCCGCATGCGCAAGCTGGCGATGGGCCCGGAGTACCTGAGCGCCTTTACCGTGGGCGACCAGTTGCTGTGGGGCGCGGCCGAGCCGCTGCGCCGCATGCTGCGCATCGCCCTGGGCGAACTCTGATCCTCGGGCTTGCATCAGAACGTACCTGAGCTTGCGACGGTAAGTCTCTGATGCTACAAGGAGGCCCGGCGGGCGCCGACCTGCCGGGGTCACCAACCGCCGGGCTATTCGCGGGGGCTTTTGCGCATGGGATTAGGATGAACGGACTTTCCGATCGAGAGGCAGGCCGTCCGGCCTTGATACACAAGCGTCCGCGCGCGGGCGGTCCATCGGTGGGGCTGCTGGCGCTGGGGTTGGCGGCCGGGGCCGTATCGGCGGCGCAGGCCGCGGACCTGGGAACGTTGAGAGTCTTGTCTGCATCCGGCGAACCCCTGCGCGCCGAGATCGCCGTCAATGCCGCGACGCCCCAGGAAGCCGGCACACTGAAGGCGGCCATCGCGCCGCGCGACGTCTACCGTCAAACCCAGCTGGCATACAGTGAGGCGCTGGCCAACCTGACGCTGCGCATCGAAGACCGTCCGGATGGGCGCAAGGTGGTCAGTATCGCGTCGGCGGCGCCGCTGGACGTCCATGTACTGGACCTGCTGGTGGAGCTGACCTGGAACATGGGCCGCTTCATCCGCCAATACACGTTCATCCTGGATGTGCCGGCGCCCAAGGCGCAGGCGGCCGAGACGCGGCCCATGCCCGCCGCCCTGGAGGTCAAGCCTGGCGACACCCTGTTTGGCATCGCGGGCCGGCTCAAGCCCGAGGGCGCCTCGATCCACCAGACCCTGGCGGCGCTGCTGCGCGCGAATCCCCAGGCGTTTGTCGACGGCAATATGAACCGGCTGCGCGCCGGTGCGTCGCTGTCCGTGCCCGGCGCGGAAGAAGTCGGCGCGATCGACGCGGCGCAGGCGGCGGCCTTGTTTGCCAGCCAGGCTGAAGCCTTCGAGGCCTATCGCCAGCGCGTGGCGGGCGGCGCGAAACCGGGGCCTGCGGGAACGGGCGCAGGCGGCGCCGAGGCGAAGGGCGATATCGCGGCCTCGCCCGCACCGCAGGCGGAGTCCGGCGCACGGGGGGAAGATGCCCTCAAGCTCTCCAGCGGCGGCCGGGAAACGGCCGCCGGGGGGGAGCAGACCACGCGCGACCGCCTGGAAGAAGAGCGCGACGCCACCGCCAAGGCCATGCGCGAAGCGCAGGAGCGGGTGGAGGCGTTGCAGGGCAATGTCGAGGCCATGCGCGGCCTGCTCGAAGCGCAGAACGAAACCCTGGCGAAGATGGAGCAACAGGCCCGCGATCGCGCGGCCGACGCCGCGGGTGGCCAGCCGGCCACGGCGGCGTCCAGGCCGGACCCGGCCGCTCCGGCGGAGCCACCGGCCACGGCGGCCGAGCCGCCCGCGGCTTCCTCCGCCGCGCCGGCCGCAGCCGCGGGCGCCGCCGAAACTCCGTCCGCTGGCAATGCCGAGGGACGGCCTTCCCTGGCCGCCTCGGTGGCCGATAAGGTTCGCGACCACAGCGTGGCAGTGCTGGGCGCTGTCGTCGCCGTGCTGGCGGCGTTGCTCGGCGCCTTCGTGCTGCGCCGCCGCTCTGCCCGCGCGGAAGAGGAAGAGGCGCGCGAGGCCGCGCGTATCGAGGCCGGAAATGCCGACGAAGAGGCCGACGCGCTGGCGCCGGCCGAGGGCGGCCCGGTCAACCACCTGCGGGACTGGGACGATATTCCGCCGTTCCCCCTGCCCGATACCCCGCCGCCCCGCGCTGACGGTGAGCCCGATGATTATCCGGACGACGACGAACCAGGGGATGCCGGCCGCCCCGCGGCCGTTCCACCGGCTGCCGCGGCGGCCTTCGGGCTGGACTTGAACCTGGACGCCGCCGCGCCCGCCCAGGACAAGGCGAAGCCCTCCGTCGTGGCCGGCATCGACCTGGATACGAATCTGGACGCGCCGGTCGATCCGGACGCCAAGCTGGACCTCGCCAAGGCCTGTGCCGACATGGGCGATCGCAACGGCGCGCGCGAATTGCTGGAAGAAGTCCTGCGCGATGGGGACGCGGACCAGCGCGAACGGGCGCGGGCGCTGCTCGCGTCCTGGTAGGACCGTCCGGCATGCCGCGCATCGCCCTGGGGGTGAGCTACGACGGCGCCCCCTGGCTGGGATGGCAGACCCAACCGCACCGGCGAACCGTGCAGGACAGGCTGGAGTCGGCCCTGGCTGCCTTCGTCGGCCAGCCGGTGGCCACCATCTGCGCAGGCCGCACCGATACCGGCGTTCATGCCGCCCAGCAGATCGTGCACCTGGATACCGAGGCGCTGCGTCCCGAACAGGCCTGGGTGCGTGGCGTGAACGCGCATCTGCCGCCCAGCATCGCGGTGCGCTGGGCGCGCGAGGTGCCCGCCGGCTTTCACGCCCGTTTCTCCGCGCGTTCGCGTTCCTACGTCTATCTGCTGCTGGACGATCCCGTGCGCTCGCCGCTGTGGACGGGCCGCGCGGGCTGGAGCTTCCGGCCCCTGGACCTGGAGGCGATGCGGGCGGGGGCGGCCCATCTGCTGGGCGAGCACGACTTCAGCAGTTTCCGGTCGTCCCAGTGCCAGGCAGCGTCGCCCGTGCGCACGATGCACGAACTGGGCATCGAACGGCGCGGCCGGCTGGTGGTCTTCACCCTGCGCGCCAATGCCTTCCTGCATCACATGGTGCGCAATATCGTGGGGGCGCTGGTGTACGTGGGGCAGGGCAGGCAGCCCGCCGACTGGATGCCCGCGTTGCTGGCCGAGCGCAACCGGACCAAGGCCGCGCCCACCTTCTCGCCCGACGGCCTCTACCTGACCGCCGTGGGCTATCCGGGCGACTACGGCCTGCCGTCCACCGACGCGACCGACGAGATCCGGCTGGCGCGCTGATCCGTCGGCCGCCTGGCCGGCTTCCTAGCGGCAACTGTAGTTCGCGCCATCGGTGATGGAGCCGCTGCCCTGGTAGGTGGCCTTTTGCGGATGGACGCAAATCGGCATGCTGACACTGGCGTCGGCCGACTTCAACATCAACGGGCCCGGCTGCGTGCCTTTCTCGACCCAGGCGACCAGGGCGTCGAAGAACTGGTTGGCCGCGGGCAGCGGCACGGTATTGGCGGTGGCGGCCGGCCCCGCGCTGCCGCTGACGGTGCCCACGCCGGCGCAGTGGCCCATGCCCGGGACCAGGTACAGCCGGTTGAAGGCCTGGACCGCGCCCATGCCGCCCATCTTGTCGGCCACGCGGGCCAGGTAGTTCAGCGAACCGGCGGGCGTGATCAACTGGTCGGCCAGCCCGTGATAGCTGATGACCTTGCCGCCGCCGTCGCGCAGCCGGGTCAGGTCGGGGTTGTCGGTGTTGATGTGGCCGAAGGCCGCCTGCAGCGCGATGCCGCGGTCATGGGCGTTGGCCAGGTCGGCGTAGCCCATGTCCTTCCACTTGTCCGCGCCATTGCCGGTCGCGTTGGTGAAGGACGGGGTCGCGTAGGTTGGATTCTGCAACTCCAGGGCGACCATGTCAGTGGCGATGGCGAACGGGCGGGCGACCGGGGGCGTGCCGGAGGAGCCGGCCAGCCCGCTGAGATCCGTGCCGCGCCTCAGACCCCACCAGAGCTGCTTGCTGGCCAGCGTGGTGGCGCTGGCATTGTCCACCTGCGGATCGGGGGCGCTGCCGTCGGCGGTCTGGCCGTACCAGATCTTGTTGATGGTCCGGGCCTCGGCCAGCGAGACGCAGGCGGCGTCGGTGCTGGCGCCGACCACGCCGTTGCCCGCGACGCCCGCGCACAGAGCGGCCGCGTCGCGCGTCGGGTCGTAGCGGCACTGGCTGGTGTCGGGAATGAAGCCCAGGTGCTGGCCGCCCACGGTGTCGCAGGCGCTGACCGCGGCGGCGCTGACGCGGCGCAGCTTGTCGGCGGCGATCGGGCCGCCCAGGTCGCGCTGCATCGCCACCTGCGGATACAGCTCGTTGGTGATGAAGCGGGTCCAGTTGAAGGCGGGGGCGCCGTTCAGATAGCCATCGTAGTCGTCGGGATGTTCCTGGGCGATCTTGTAGCCCTGGCGTCCGCCGGTGGAGCAGCCTTCCCAGTACGCGTATTGCTGCGGCTTGCCGTAGTAGGCCTCGACCAGCGCCTTGGTCTTGACCGCGAGTTCATGCAGGCTGCGTTCGGCGAAATCCCCCCACAGCGCGCTGTTGATCGTGCCGTCTTCCTTCATCGCGAACGACCCGTTGCCCGCGATGGCATGGCCGGTGTCGGTGCTGCCGACCGCATAGCCCAGCGCCGCGGTGGCGGCGGCGCTTGCGTTGCCGATCTGGGTGGCCGAGGCCTGGTTGCCGCCGGCCCAGCCGCCACCGCCCAGGTTGCGGATGCGCTGGTTCCAGTTGGCGGGCGTGGGCAGCCAGACCTCGATGCCGATGCCGGGCGAGGTGGACGGCGCATCCGCCGTGCCTGGATTGCCCGGGCCGACCACGATTTTGACCAGGCACATGTCCTGGGTGGCCTTGGCGGGCGCGGGCGAGGCCGGCGTACCCGCCAGGGCCAGCGCGTCGCCCTGCTTGAAGGCCCGGGCGAGGACGACCTGGGTGTTCGCGTCCGGTTTGAAAGCCGTCTTCATGCTGTCATCGCAACTGAGCGTGGCCGACGGCGGGGGCGGGGCGGGTGGATCGTCGCTGCCGCCACAGGCGCTCAGCGCGGCCAGCAGGCCCGCGGCCCAGGCGCGCGGCGGCAGGCTGGCAAGCGGACGAGGGAGGGGGGATGAATGCTGCTTCAGGCGTGCCATGATGATCTCCTCGGTGGGCAGCCGGGCTGCCGTTTTTCTTAGGGTGGAACCGCAGGCAGACGAATTTTTATGCATGATAGTTCTTGTTTTTGTTGTGCGATCATGAATAGTTGTGCATGAATCATCAATTTAGGGGTTGTACCTAGCGTGTTGGGGAAAAGGGGGGAAACAGGGGGCAAGCGCGGGGGCGGTATGATGGCGGGATGTCCCGTACCCGTATCAAGATCTGCGGCCTGACCCGCGAGGAAGACGTCGCCGCCGCCGTCGAGGCGGGCGCCGACGCCATCGGCCTGGTCTTCTATCCCCCCAGCCGGCGCGCGCTGGCGCCGGCGCGCGCCGCCGAGCTGCGGCGCCTCGTTCCGCCTTTCGTCGACGTGGTCGCCTTGTTCGTCAACGCTTCCGAGGCGCAGGTCCAGGAGGTGCTGGAGGTCGTCCGGCCCGATCTGCTCCAGTTCCATGGCGATGAGACGCCGGCGCAGTGCGAGCGCCATGGCCACCGCTACCTGCGCGCGTTCAGGGTGGGCGGGCCCGGGATGGAAACGTCGCAGGCTTTGCTAAAATCGTGCCTACAGTTCGGTTCCGCCGCGGGTTGGCTGTTCGACAGCCATTCCGACGGCTACGGCGGCAGCGGGAGAGTGTTCGATTGGTCTCTGGTCAGCAGCGAAAGCGCGCGTCCGGTCGTTTTATCTGGTGGGTTGCATGCCGGAAATGTGGCGGCAGCCATTGAGTCCGTGCGCCCGTTCGCTGTCGACGTAAGCAGCGGCGTGGAAGAGTCGCCAGGCATCAAATCCGCCGACAAGATCGCCCGGTTCGTGGCGCAGGTACGGCGGGCCGACGGCAACTGACGCCGCATCCCCCAATCTCTCCGGCGCGCGCCAGGCGCGCGGGCCGGGCTTCATAGCCGGGACCATCCCAGTGAAAACCTACGATTTCCCCGATGCGAGGGGCCATTTCGGCCCGTATGGCGGCGTGTTCGTCGCCGAGACGCTCATGCACGCCCTGGACGAACTGCGCCAGACCTACGCGCGCTACCAGCACGATCCCGATTTCGTCGCCGAGTTCAACTACGAACTCGAACACTTCGTGGGCCGTCCCAGCCCCGTCTACCACGCCAGGCGCTGGTCCGAGGAACTGGGCGGCGCGCAGATCTGGTTCAAGCGGGAAGATTTGAACCACACCGGCGCGCACAAGGTGAACAACTGCATCGGGCAGGCGCTGCTGGCCCGCCGCATGGGCAAGCGCCGCGTGATCGCCGAGACCGGCGCCGGCCAGCACGGCGTGGCCACCGCCACGGTGGCGGCCCGCTACGGGATGGAGTGCGTGGTCTACATGGGCAGCGAAGACGTCAAGCGGCAGGCCGCCAACGTCTATCGGATGAAGCTGCTGGGCGCGACGGTCGTGCCGGTGGATTCGGGTTCGCGCACGCTCAAGGACGCGCTGAACGAAGCCATGCGCGATTGGGTGACGAACGTCGAGGACACCTTCTACATCATCGGCACCGTGGCCGGTCCGCACCCGTATCCGATGATGGTGCGCGACTTCCAGACCGTCATCGGCAACGAGTGCCTGGTGCAGATGCCCAAGGCCACCGGACGCCAGCCCGACGTCGTGATCGCGGCGGTGGGCGGTGGGTCGAATGCCATGGGCATCTTCCATCCCTATCTCCCTTACGACGATGTTGCGCTGGTGGGGGTGGAGGCGGCGGGGGAAGGCATGGAGACGGGCCGCCACGCGGCCTCGCTGGCCGGCGGCGCGCCGGGCGTGCTCCATGGCAACCGCACCTATGTCTTGCAGGACGAGAACGGGCAGGTGATCGACACCCATTCCATCTCGGCCGGCCTGGACTATCCCGGCGTGGGGCCCGAGCATGCGTGGCTGAAGGACAGTGGCCGGGCGACCTACGTGGGCGTCACGGACGACGAGGCCCTGGCGGCCTTCCATCATTGCTGCCGGATCGAGGGCATCATCCCGGCGCTGGAATCGTCCCATGCCATCGCGCATGCGGTCCGGCTGGCGCCCACGCTGCCCAAGGACAAGATCCTGCTGGTCAACCTTTCCGGACGTGGCGACAAGGACATGCACACCGTCGCCGAACGTTCGGGCATCGTGCTGTGAGGGCGGTCTCCATGTCGTCATCTTCCCGCATCGCGGCCGCGTTCGCGCGCCGTGCCGCCGCCCCGGGCGCCTGCGCCCTGATCCCCTATGTCACCGCCGGCTATCCCACGCCGGCCAGCACGGTTCCCATCATGCATGCGCTGGTGGCCGCCGGCGCCGACGTGGTGGAGCTGGGCGTTCCGTTTTCCGATCCCATGGCCGATGGCCCCGTCATCCAGCGTTCCGGCCAGCAGGCGCTGGAGCAGGGCGTGGGCCTGCGCGACGTACTGGCCATGGTCAAGGAATTCCGCCGCACCGACGACCGCACCCCCGTGGTGCTGATGGGCTATGCCAATCCCGTGGAGCGCATGGGGCAGGCCGCCTTTGCCGCCGCCGCGCAAGCGGCCGGCGTGGACGGCTGCCTGGTGGTGGACTATCCGCCCGAGGAAGCCGGCGAATTCGGCGCCTTGCTGGAAAGGCACGGCGTCGATCCCATCTTCCTGCTGGCACCGACCACCTCCGATGAGCGCATCCAGGCCGTGGCCCGGGTCGCGCGCGGCTACGTGTACTACGTTTCGCTCAAGGGCGTGACCGGTGCCGGCCACCTGGATGTCCAGGACGTCTCCCGCCGGCTGGCCCATATCCGGCGGTTCGTCTCGCTGCCGGTGGGAGTGGGGTTCGGCATCCGCGACGGCGACAGCGCCCGCGCGCTGGGCGCCGACGCCGACGCCGTGATCATCGGCACGAGGCTGATCCAGGAAATCGACGCCGCCTCGCAAGGCGTTCCTCAGGAGCGATTGCCCGAAATATGCGCTCGCGCAGCGGGGGCATGGTTGCGTACAATCCGAGGGGCGCTAGACGCCCCGCCTCCGGGCGGGGCCTCCCAAGAATCAAGGAAATCCGCATGAGCTGGATAGAAAAACTGCTCCCTCCCCGTATCAAGACCACCGACGGTTCCGCGCGCCGCGTGCCGGAAGGCCTGTGGGTCAAGTGCCCGTCGTGCGAGTCGGTGCTGTACCGCGACGACCTCGTCAAGAACCTGAACGTGTGCCCCAAGTGCGAGCACCACATGCGCATCGGCGCGCGACAGCGCATCGACGCGCTGCTGGACGCGGAGGGCCGCTACGAGATCGGCATCGGCACGCTGCCGGTGGACAGCCTGAAGTTCAAGGACACCAAGAAGTACCCTGACCGCCTTCAGGACGCCATGGCGCAAACGGGCGAGACCGATGCGCTGGTGGTCATGGGCGGTGCCATGCACACCCTGCCGGTGGTGGTGGCGTGCTTCGAGTTCGAATTCATGGCGGGCTCCATGGGCTCGGTCGTGGGCGAGCGCTTCGTGCGCGGCGCCCAGGCCGCCATCGAGCAGAAGGTGCCGTTCATCTGCGTGACCGCCTCGGGCGGCGCGCGCATGCAGGAAGGCCTGCTGTCGCTGATGCAGATGGCCAAGACCACCGCCGCGCTGACGCTGCTGTCCTCGCGCAAGCTGCCGTTCATCAGCGTGCTGTCCGACCCCACCATGGGTGGCGTGTCGGCCAGCTTCGCGTTCATGGGCGACGTCGTGATCGCCGAGCCCAAGGCGCTGGTGGGTTTCGCCGGGCCGCGCGTGATCGAGCAGACCGTGCGCGAGAAGCTGCCCGAGGGCTTCCAGCGTGCCGAGTTCCTGCTGGAGAAGGGCGCCATCGACATGATCGTCGATCGCCGCAAGATGCGCGAGGAGATCGCGCGTCTCTTGGCGCTGCTGACCCAGCAGCCTGCGGATGCCGTGGCCTGAGAGCGGGGAGGGAACCAGATGAACAGGACCGCCCTAATCGCCGCGTTTCTCGCCCTTGTGTCCTTCTCGGCCCATGGGGCCGACCCCGGCGGCGGTTTCGCCAACGGCGGCTGGAGTGCCCAGTACGGGACGGGCGGCGGCAACCGGAGCGTCACGCTCAATTACGAAACCTCGCCGCTCTGGCATACGAAGCTCGGCTCGACCCGCCTGGAACTGGTGGGTGAACTGGGCGCCTCGTATTGGTGGACTTCGAGCTCGCTGCGGGGCTTCGCCCGCCACATGTGGCAGCTCAACGCCACGCCCATGTTGCGCTGGTGGCCCACCGAGCGCTTCTACATCGAAGGCGGCGTGGGCGCCACGGCCGTCAGCGAGACCAGATTCCACGACAAGAACGTCAGTTCCACCTTCCTGTTCGGCGACCACATCGGCGCCGGTTTCAAGCTGGCCGACAACATGCGCCTGGGCCTGCGCGTGTCGCACTTCTCCAATGCCGGCATGAAGAAACCCAACCAGGGCCTGAACCAGGTCCAGCTCAACTTCGCCATGAGCTTTTGATCCCCCTGCGCGCTTCGCGCGCGGCCCAGGGGCGGCACGGGCGGATCGGAAGGGAAGCCACGCCCCACGCGGCCCACGGCCGCGCCCCATGGGGGGCGCCCGCCCGGGCACCAGGGGGATTCCATCACCCCCCGATGTAGCTCATTTCTATGCGGCCGGAGCGGGGGGTGTCGGCGGAGCGGCGTTCAGAGTAGTTGTCGGTACGGGCCTGCCAGATGCGGGCGATGGCGGTGGCCAGCTGGTCGTCGCTGGCGCCGCTGCGCAGCAGGGCGCGCAGGTCGTAGCCCTGGTCGGCGAAGAGGCACAGGTAGATCTGGCCTTCGGTGGACAGGCGGGCGCGCGTACAGGATGAACAGAAGGCCTGGGTGACACTGGAAATGACGCCGACCTCGCCGCCGCCGTCGCGGTAGCGCCAGCGCTGGGCGACTTCGCCGACGTAGTGCGGCTCCAAGGTTTCGAGCGGCCAGCGGGCGTCCAGGCGGCGCAGGATGTCGGCCGACGGCACGACCTCGTCCATCTTCCAGCCGTTGGAAGCGCCCACGTCCATGTATTCGATGAAGCGCAGGATATGGCCGGTGTGGCGAAAGTGCCCGGCCATGGCCTCGATCTGGCTGTCGTTCAGGCCTTTCTTGACCACCATGTTGACCTTGATCGGGCCCAGGCCCGCCTCGGCCGCCGCGTCGAGGCCCCGCAGCACGTCGGCGACGGCGAAGTCGACGTCGTTCATGCGGCGGAAGATCTCGTCGTCCAGCGCATCCAGGCTGACGGTAACGCGGTTCAGGCCGGCATCGGCCAGGGCGCGCGCCTTGCGCGCAAGCAGGGACCCGTTGGTGGTCAGGGTCAGGTCCAGCGGCTTGCCGGATGGCGTGCGCAGTCCGGCAAGCCGGGCAACCAGGGTCTCGATGTTCTTGCGCAGCAGGGGTTCGCCGCCGGTGAGCCGGATCTTCTCGACGCCATGGGCCACGAACAGGCGCGCGAGCCGCTCGATTTCCTCGAAACTGAGCAAGGCGTCGTGGGGCAGGTAGGGATAGTCCTTGCCGAAGACTTCCTTGGGCATGCAGTACACGCAGCGAAAGTTGCAGCGGTCGGTGACGGAGATGCGCAGGTCGTGCAACGGCCTGCCGCGCGTATCGGCCAATTGGCCGGAGGGCACGATCAGGTCACTGGCGGCGACGGGGACGGGGCGGCGCGCACGGTAATCGGTCAGCAGGATGGTTTTTGCGGTCACGGTACGAAAGGGGGCAACAGGGGCGGGACCGGCCCGCCGTGTATTGGTAATACTACCCCATGGCACGGGTCCGGCCGCCTGCGTCGTCCGGGCCGTGTGGTCAAGGCGACGGTGCGAAGGCGGGCAGCATGGCTTCGATGTTGCGGGCGCATGCCTGGTAGTCCAGGGTGGCCTGGCACCGCGGGTCGTAGTCGAGCACGCTCTGGTTGAAGGCCAGGGCCTCGCTGACCGATTGGTCCTGATGGACGACACCGACCACGCGCTCGCCGAAGTTGGCGCGCATGACCTGCAGTACGTCGCGCGCGAGCAACCGTGAGTTGTCCACCTGGTTCACCACGAAGACGTGGCCGAGGAAATCGGGCCGCATGGCGCAGTAGGTCTGGACCAGGCCTTCCATCATCGGAAGCGTGGCGTAGGACGCCGCGTCGGGCAGCGTCACGATGACCGTCAGGCGCGCCGCCGTCAGCGCGGCGCGCATGTAGATCGAGGGGCCGGGAGGCGTGTCCAGCACGACCAGGTCCTCGGTACCCAGGTCCAGGGCGCGCAGGTTGCGGTGCAGCCAGTCGGGGTGCGCATCCAGGTGGCGTTCGAAGGACTGCCGGTCGTGTTCGTTGACCGCCCCGTAGGGCATGACGACGATCCCGGACGGGCTGGAGACGCTGATCTCGCGCCAGTCCTGCCCGGTCAGCGTGGCCCGGGACGTGCCCGCGATGCGCTGGGGATCGCCGCCGAAATGCAGGTGCAGGGCGTTCTGGGGGTCCAGGTCGACGGCGAGCACGTTGCGGCCGCTTTGCTTGAAGGCCGCGCAGAGATTGGCGGTTGCGGTGGTCTTGCCGACGCCGCCCTTGGCGGAGACAACAGCGATGATCTTCACAGTCGGTTCAATCGCTCGAGGAGAGAGGCGTTCCCCTTGTCGGCCGTGGACTTTGCCGCGGGGCGGGCCAGGCGGGTGAAGAGGGCGTGCAATTGCGGTTCAGGTTCAGGTTCAGATTTCTTGGGGGCCGCGACCGGTTCAGGCTCCGCCCGGGGGGCGGGGGCCTCGGGCCCGGCCGCCGGTTCGGGAGCCAGGGCGGCAAGGGCTGCGAGAGGACGCATCCTATCGCGCAGTCCTCCGGGCCGGGGAGGAACGATTGCGGCTGCCCGTGGTTTTTCGGCTGCCTGCCCGGAAGGCGGAGGCGAAGCCAGGTCGGGGGACAGGTGGGGCTCGATCCGGCCGGCGTGCGGCGCGGCCGGCTGCGGGGCCGGTTCGGGATCGGGCGGCGGGGCCACGGGCTGGACCGCAACGGGCGGGATGGCCGGCTGGGGTGCCTGCGCCTGGGGCGCATCCTGGTGGATGGCCACGTCCACGGGCGGGCGTTGCGCGGCCTGGTCCGCCTCGATCGAGGCCAGCAGCGGCCAGCGTTCGCGCGATTGGCGGGCTTCGTTGGCGCGACTGATTTCCTGGTATTGGCCAGGCTGGCCGCCGAAGTGTCGGAACAGGTTGGCGATGTCGTCGGATTCTTTCATGTGCTTCCCGTTGATCCGTTTCACGTGGGCGTGGGAGGGATGTTACCTGCCCGGCCGGAATTCGACACCACCGACGGGATCTGGCTGCAAGGCCTGCTCGGCGAGCCGGTTCCTGCCGGTGCCCAGGCGCTCGCCCCGCTGGATCCACGATGGTTTTCCCCGGTGGGAAGCATAGGGTATTTCCGGACCTGGGCCGTATCGAAGGCAACAGTTGTTAACATTGTAACGACGCGCGCCGGTTCGTGCCGCCTATGCGTCTCGCATTATGTCCCAAGATGAAAGGAAGTTCGATGTTGGCATTTACTGACTTCCAGGCAGCGCCGCGTCTCTGGAGCTGGCTGTCCTGCACACGGGCGGCCGGTTTCGCTTTTGCGATGATCGCCTCTGTGCGATGATCATGTACCACGGCTCCGTGTGCCCGGCGCCGATGACGGGCTAGCGGTATATCGATTAAAAGAAGCTTGATGGTTGTTCGATTTTTCCATGTCGCCGATGTCTAGAAGGTCCAAGCCCGCCGAGGCCGTTCGACAGTTCGCCAATGTCAGCGAGCGGGCCATGCTGTTGCGTGAGCTGGGCGTGCTGATAGGCGAGCGCCGGCGCGCCGCCGTCATGGCCCTCGCCCTGCCCTCCGATGCCGCCCCCAGCCAGCGGGACGAGATCCTGGAGAAGATCCGCCGTTTCATCCGGCAGGACGACCTGCTTTGCATGCTGGATGATGCCAGCTTGATCATTGTGTTGCGCGATGTCAACGACAAGTCAGGCGCGATAGGTGCCGCCCAGCGGTTGTTCCAGCGGTCCTCGTTGTTGCAGATCCTGGGCGCCAGCCAGGGTTCTTCCCTGGCCGCCTTCGGTATCGTCATGCTGCCCAGCAGCCTGCCCCAACCCTCCAACGTGCTGCTGCGCGCCCAGCAGGCGGCCCGCTATGCGTTGCGCACCCGCGCGCGCTGGGTGTGCTGGAACGATGGGCCCGAGGACCTCGACGGCCGGCTGATGTCACGCGAGGACTCACTCGTCACCGAGGTCTTGCAGGGCCTGGATCGCGACGAGTTCGAATTGTTCTACCAACCGCAGCTCGAAATGCGGAGCGGCCGGGTGCGGGGCCTCGAGGCGCTGGTGCGCTGGCATCGCAAGGGAACACTGGTCATGCCCAACGATTTCGTGCCCGAGGTCGAGGCGGCCGGGCTCAGCAGCGCGCTGGGCATGTGGGTGCTCCGCCGCGCATGCCAGCAGCTCGCCCAGTGGCGCGACGAAGGCGTGTCCTGTGCCCAGGTGGCGGTCAATCTCAGCGCCGCCCAGTTGCAGGGGGACCTGGCCGAAAGCGTGGGCAAGATCCTGGAGGAGTATGGGGTCGAACCGGGCCGGCTGGAAATCGAGCTGACCGAGTCGGCCGAGATCCCCGATCCGGAAGAAGCCGGCACCATCACCCGGCGGCTGGGCGAGGCGGGCGTGGGTTTCAGCCTGGATGATTTCGGCAGCGGGTATTCGAACTTCCTGCGGCTGCGTTCGGCCCAGTTCGCGGCCGTCAAGCTGGACCGGCAGTTCGTGGCCGGGATGCTCGACAACACCTACGACAAGGAAATGCTGCGCACCGTCATCCAGTTCTGCCGCTCGGTCGACATCCAGACGATCGCCGAGGGCGTCGAGACGCCGCAGCAACTCGAGGCGCTCAGGCAACTGGGCTGCGATGCCTGGCAGGGCTTCCTGTGTTCGCCGCCGATGGACAGCGACGCCGTCACCGCTTTCCTGCGCCTTGCCGGCGCCCGGCAAGGCGTCGCGGTCACCCTGTAGAAGCAGTCATAGTTGCGAGGCGGCCAGTCTCGACTGGTTCTTGCCGCTGCGCTTGGCTTCGTACATGGCGTTGTCGGCCGCCTGCACCAGGCTGTCGCGGCTGGTACCGTGATGCATGGCGATCGCGGCGCCGATACTGGCGCCGACATGGGCCGTGAATGCCGCGCCGTTGCTGGTCAGCCGGTAGGGGGCGCGCAGAATCTCGCACAGGTCGACGCATTTCTGCTGGATCGCTGCGGCGTCCGCGGCCTTGCAAAGCAGGACGCCGAACTCGTCGCCTCCCAGGCGCGCCACGACGTCCTCGGCGCGCAGCGCGGACCGCAGGCGCTGTGAAAAAGCCTGCAGCAGCATGTCGCCGGCCTGGTGGCCGTGGCCGTCGTTGACCTGCTTGAAGCCGTCGATGTCCACGTACAGCAGGGCGAACAGTTCATCGTGCCGCTGCGCGCGGCTCAGGAAGCGGTCCAGGGTCTCGGTGAACAGGGCCCGGTTCGGCAGGCCCGTCAATTGGTCGTGCGTGGCCTGGTGCCGCATCTGTTCCTCGATGCGCCGCCGTTCGGTGATTTCCACCTGCAACTGCTGGTTGCGCTGTCCCAGTTCGGCCAGCGCCTGGGCCAGTTGCTGGCGGCCGGTTTCCAGTTCCAGGAAGACCTTGACCTTGGACAGCAGTATGGAGTCGTTGACCGGCTTGGCGATGTAGTCGACCGCGCCGCTGCGGTAGCCCTTCAACTGGTTCAGGTCGTCGGCATAGGCGGCGGTGACGAAGATGACGGGCGTGTCGCGATTGAGCGGTTCGTTGGCCAGCAGGGCGGCGACTTCATAGCCGTCCATCTCCGGCATGTTGACGTCGAGCAGGATCAGCGCGAAGCGCTGGTCCAGGCACAGCGCCAGGGCTTCGTTGCCCGAGGTGACTGTGATCAGCTCGGCGTCTATCTGCGCCAGCAGCTTGCGCATGGCGAACAGGTTGGCCTGTGTGTCGTCCACGATCAGGATCTTGGGAGTGGGCAGGTCGGTCTTCAAGGTAGGCACATCCGGTTGAGTACACTCGCGATGTCGGCGAGCGCGAGACAATGGTCGGCGCCCGCCAGGGAAAGCGCCGCTTCTGGCATGCTGGAGGCTTCCGCGTCTTCCGGGGCCTGCACCAGCGCGGTGCCCCCCAGTTGCCGCAGGCAGCGGAGTCCGCGGGCACCATCATCGTTGGCGCCGGTCAAGACCACGCCGGCCATGCGTTGGCGGTAGGCGTCGGCAGCGGATTCGAACAGCACGTCGATGCTGGGCCGCACGAAGCAGACCTTGGGGTCGACATTCAGATAGAAATATTGGTCGCGCCCGATGAGCAGATGATAGCCCGGCGGCGCGACGTACAGCACGCCGGGCAGCACCGGCGAGCGCTCCTGGGCTTCCTGCACGGGCATGGCGGCGTCGCGCCCGAGCAACTGGCAAAGCGAGTCGGCATCGGCCGACGCCGTGTGGATGACGACGACGAACGCCGTCCGGGGGCAGAGGGCCAGGTCGCGCAGCAGGACTTGCAGGGCTCGCAGCCCGCCGGTGGAACAGCCGATGGCCACCAGTTCCATCGCATCCCTCCTTCAGGTCGCCCGTACCGACCGGAACAAGCGCGCCGGGCCGTCCACCGCGGCGAAGCTGCTGGCCGCGGATGCCAACGCCAGGTTTTCCTTGGTGCCCAGGCACAGGAAGCCGCCGCGCACGAGGCTGTCGGCGAACAGCAACAAGGTGCGATCCTGCAAGGCGTTGTTGAAGTAGATCAGCACGTTGCGGCACAGGATCAGATGCGCTTCGCAGAATACGCCGTCCGTGGCCAGGTTGTGGTTGGCGAAGACCACGTTGCGGCACAGCGATTCGTCCAGTTTCACCAGGTCGTAGCGGGCGTGGTAATAGTCGGCCAGGGTGCGGGTGCCGCCCGCCTGCTGGTAGCGCTGCGAGGCCGCGCGCGCCTCGCGCGCGGGGAAAATGCCCTCCCGGGCGCGCGCCAGCGCGGCATCGGAAAAATCGGTGGCGTAGATCTGGCTGCGATCGTAGAGTCCGGCTTCTTCGAGCAGGATCGCGAGCGAATAGACTTCCTCGCCGTGGGCGCAGCCCGCCTGCCAGATGTTGATGCTCGGATACGAGGCCAGCGTCGGGAACACCTTGGTGCGCAGCGCCGCGAAAACAAACGGGTCGCGGAACATCTCGGAGACCGGCACCGACAGCCCTTCGATCACCTGGGGCAGGAAGGATGCATCGCGCAGCGTGCGCGAGGTGAGTTCGCCGATGTGCGCGAGGCCGTGCTGCCGGACCAGTCCCTGCACGCGCCGCTTGAGCGAGGCGCGCGCGTACTGGCTCAGGTCATAGCCATGGCGTCGCCGCAGGGCTTCGACGAACAGGTCCAGCTCGATTTCGTCCAGGTCGGGTTCCATGGCATTCCAGACAGGCCGGTCCTAACGGTGCAGCCATACTCGCATCATAGACAGCAGCTTGGGAATGTCCACCGGTTTCGGCATGTAGTCGTTGGCACCCGAGGCGAGGCTCTTCTCACGGTCGCCCTGCATGGCCTTGGCGGTAAGCGAGATGATGGGCAGGTGTGCGTGGCGCGGATTCTTGCGGATCTCCTGCGTGGCCTCGTAGCCGTCCATGACCGGCATCATGACGTCCATCAGGACCAGTTCGATGTCCGGGTTCTCTTCCAGTTGGCGCAGTGCCTTGCTGCCGTCCTGCGCCATCAGGACTTCCATGCCGCGGCTGCGCAGCGCCTTGGACAAGGCGAACAGATTGCGCATGTCGTCGTCCACCATCAGGACCTTGCGTCCCTTCAAGTCGTCGTTGCCGCCCGAGGCGGGCGCCGTGGGCCGCAGCCGCACGCTGTGCAGGAACAGGCTGACTTCGTCCAGCAGCCGTTCCGACGAATGCGTGCCCTTGATCACCACGCTGTCGGTGTGGGAGCGTATCCGCAATTGGTCTTCGCGCGACAGTTCGCGGGCGGAGTACACCACGACCGGCGGACGGGGCTCGACGGCGGCCAGCCGTTCGAGGAAGTCGAAGCCCGAGATGCCCGGCAGGCCCAGGTCCAGCACGACGCAATCGAAGGTCTCGCCGCGCAGTATCGACAGGGCTTCCTCGGCCGAGCCGGCTTCCGAGATATCGACGGGCTGGGAGGACAGCAGGGTCCGCACCGAGGCGCGGGAGGCCGGATCGTCGTCGACGATCAGCAGGCGTCGGGCCTGCCCTTCGGTCGGCAGCATCAGGCGGTCGATGGCGCCGTTGAGTGCGTCGGCGGACACCGGCTTGGTGAGATAGCCGGCGGCGCCGGAGTCCCGCGTGCGCGCCGGTTCGTCCAGCGCCGAGACGATGTGCACGGGGACGTGGCGCAGGCCGGGTTCGGCCTTGAGCCGCTCCAGCACGGTCCAGCCGTCGATGTCGGGCAGCATCAGGTCCAGGATGACGCCCGTGGGATGGTGCTGGCGGGCGAGCAGTATGCCGGCCTCGCCGCTGTGGGCCACCAGCGCCGTGCAACCCTTGCGTCGGATCATGTCGGCCAGCACGCGCGCGAAGGCCGGGTCGTCCTCGATCACGAGGATGGTGGTGTCGCGGGGGGAAGCCGGGTCGGCGGGCGGTGCGTCAGGCAGTATCGTCGTGGTGCCGCTGGCGATGGGGGCCGTCTCGTCCGGGGGCGGCGATTCGGCCGTTCCGGGCTGGACCTGCGGCAGCAGCAGCGTGAAGACGCTGCCTTGTCCCGGTTCGCTGCGCAGTTGGATGTCGCCATGATGAAGGCGGGCGAGCTGGCGCGAGATCGCCAGGCCCAGGCCCGTCCCGCCGAATTGGCGGCTGGTGCCGGCGTCGAGCTGTTCGAAGGCGCCGAAGACCTGCGCGAACTTCTCGGGCGGGATGCCGATGCCGGTGTCCCGCACCTCGATGGCGACAGACCCGGCCGCGGGAAACCCCGGGAGATCGGCGGTCGGGCGCCGCAGCACCAGCCGGACTTCGCCGGACTGGGTGAACTTGAAGGCATTGCCGAGCAGGTTGGTGACGATCTGTTCGAGCTTGCCGCCATCGGCCCGCACCGCGGGCGGCAGCGTATCGCCGATCTCCACGGCGAAGCGCAGGCTCTTGCCGCGCGCCACATGGTCGAACTGACGCTTGAGCCTGGCGGCGAAGCCGCGCAGATCGACCTGTTCGAGGGCGAGCTCCATTTTTCCGGCCTCGATCTTGGACAGGTCCAGGATGTCGTTGATGAGGCGCAGCAGATTGGTGCCGCCTTCGTGGATGATGCGGGCCGACTCGACCTGGTCGTCGCTCAGGTTGCCCTCGCGGTTCTCGGCCAGGTCGTTGGACAGGATCAGCAGGCTGTTGAGCGGCGTGCGCAGCTCGTGCGACATGTTGGCCAGAAAGTCGGACTTGTACTGGCTGGCACGGGCAAGCGCCTCCGCCTTGTCGGCGGTTTCCCGCTGCAGGGTCTCCAGCAGTGTCTTCTGCTGATTCAGGATCTCGGACTGCTGGCGCAACTCTTCGTTGGACGCCTGCAATTCTTCCTGCTGGGTACGCAGCTCTTCCTCGGAGGTGCGCAATTCGGCGGCCTGGCTTTGCGTGTGCTCCAGCAGTTCCCGGGTATGCACCGCCCGCGTGATGTTCTCCAGCGACAGGGCCACGACGGGAAGCAAGGCTTCCAGCAGGCGATGGCGGCGGGCGTCCAGGGGGCCCGTCAGGCCCAGTTCGATGACGGCCAGGACGCGTTCCATCGAAAGGACGGGGATCAGCATCAGGCGGGGAGGGACGGCCTCGCCCAGGCCGGACCGCATGCGCAGGTAGTGCCCGGGCAGGGGGCCGAGCTCGATGGTGCGGGCCTCGACGGCGCATTGGCCGACCAGACTCTCGCCCATCTTGAAAGGCTGGACCGGGGCAGCGGGGTCGGGCTGGTAGCCATAGTGCCCGACCGGATGAAGGAGGTCGTCGTCCGCGCGCAAGTGGAATAGCGCCACGCCCGCGCCCAGCTCAGGACCGAGCTGCGACAGCAGCGCCTGCGCGAATTCGGCGTGGGAAGACGCGCGTTGCAGGCGGTCGGTGATGGCCCCCACGCAGTGGCTGACCCAGTTCTGGTCGGAAATGTCGATGGCCATCTGCTTGAACTCGGCCAGGGCGCGGGAGATGGTGCCGATTTCGTCCCGCCGGTCGAGCTGGGGTGTTTCGATGGCGTGGTCGTGCCGCGCGAGGCGTTCCATGAGGCCGCTCATCAGGCGCAGGGGATGCGTCACGAGGGTCGCCGACAGCCGCAAGGCCGCCACGCCGCACAGCGCCGCCAGCAGGAGCGTGCCCCAGAGCAGCCACTCGCGCTGGGATTCGGACTGCTGCAGGGCCTGTTCGCGCTCTTCCAACTGCTGGCGCGCATAGGCGCCGAAATTGTCCAGCCCCGCGACAATGGCGGGGGTGGCGACCGGCGCGCGCGCCGTGAACTGGGGCAGGAGCCGTTCGCGCTGGGCGGTGGCCTCGGCCGGCGCGGCCTTGGCCAGCCGCCGCAGCTCGGCCAGCACCAGGGTCTCGACGGTGTTGCGCCAGGCGGTGTCCAGGCTGCGGATGTTGTCCAGGCGGGTACTCTGCGCGGCGTCGTTCCGGACCTGTTGCCCCAGGTGTTCGAGGTGCTGCGAGATCGCGGTGTTGGCGGAATCCAGCGTCGTGGTGTCGGGCTCGCCGGGGCTCAGCAGCAATTGCCGCAGTTCGGACTGCCGCTGGTACAGCACCCGGTTGGTCTGCTCGACCTCGCGCAGAAGGTTGACCGTGTCGCGGAACGCGGCGCGGTTCTGCTTTTCCTGTTCCAGGACCAGCGACGTGCCGATGCTGGAGACGATGAACAGGGTCAGCAGCGAGCCCACCAGCAGGGATACTTTACCGGTCAGCGGGATATTCCCCAGCCATGAGTTCTCGGAGGTCTTCTTGCTGGACATGGGGGAATATCCCGTAGGGCAGGCCAAGCCGCCATTCTAGGCGTTGCGGCCGGGCTCGGGCAGCTTTGTGGTGATTTTGCGGCACTGTCGCGGCAACGGTCCGTTCAACACCCCATGCGCCAACAGTCCGATCAGCAGCCCCCAGAACGCGCCGCCTATGCCGAGCAGCGTGATGTTGGCGGCCGAGGCCAGAAAGGTGATCAGCGAGGCTTCGCGTGTCTTCGGGTCGGCCAGGGCTGCGGCCAGGCTGCCCCCGATGGTGCCCAGCAGCGCCAGGCCCGCCAGGGTGGTGATGAAGGTTGCCGGGAAGGCCGTGAAGACGGCGGCCAGGGTCACGCCGAACACGCCGACCAGGATGTAGAAGATGCCCGCGGCGATTCCGGCGATCCAGCGCCTGGAGGGGTCTTCGTGCGCTTCCCGGCCGGTGCAGATCGCCGCCGTGATCGCGGCGATGTTCAAGGCATGCGAGCCGAACGGCGCCATCAGCAGCGATCCCAGTCCGGTAGTGGTCACGATGGGGTTGGCGCTGGTCTTGAAGCCGTCGTTGCGCAGCACGAGCATGCCGGGCATGTACTGGCCGGTCAGCGTGATCAGGAACAGCGGCAGCGCGACGCTCAGCAAGGCGTTCAACGAGAACGCAGGCAAGGTGAGGACGGGAATCGCGAATTCCAGCTTCAGCCCCGACAGATCGACGCGGCCCCGCGCGAGCAGGAAGGCCAGTCCCAGCGCCAGGATGGCCACCACTGCGTAGCGTGCCGTGAAGCGCTTGAAGGCCACGTAGGCGACGATCAGCAGCCCGGCCAGCCACGGGTCTGCGCTCATGCCGCCGAACGCATTGATCCCGAACTGCAGCAGGATGCCCGCCAGCAGTCCGGCCGCCACGCCGGGAGGGATCAGGCGTATCACTTTTTCGAAGCAGCCGGACAGGCCGAGCGCGATGAAGGCGGCGGCCGAGATCAGGTAGGCGCCTACCGCTTGCGCATAGGGCGTGGTGGCCAGGGCAGTGACGAGAAAGGCCGCGGCCGGCGTGGACCAGGCGGTGATGATCGGCTCGCGGGCGGTCCAGCTCAGGAAGAGGCCCGTCACCCCCACGCCGATCGATACCGACCATACCCAGGAGGCGGTCAGTTCCGGACTCAGGCCAGCCGTCCGGGCAGCCTGGAACACCAGGATGAAGGTGCCGCCGTAGTTGACGATGACCGAGACCAGGCCGGCCACGATGGGGTGGGGGAGATCGCTCCAGAGAACGGACGACGAGGGGCTGGCGGGTGACTGGACCGGCATGGGATTCCTGGGGATCAAAAAGGGAGGGTCGGATTCGGCAAGCGTCTTTTATAGACTTAGAATGGCAGGTTGTTCCCCACCATTTCTTGGAACAGGTACCGGCCAATTGTTCAAGCACGCCCAGCTCGAATCCGTCAAGGCCTGGATCGGCGATCCCGCGCATGCTGCCTTGCCCCTGCATGCGCGCATCCACCGGGCCGTCCGGCAGTTGATCCTCGACGGCAGGTTGGACGCGGGCAGACCCTTGCCGGCCTCGCGCGTCTTGGCCGCATCGCTGGGCGTGTCGCGCGATACGGTCGAAGCGGCTTATGGCCAGTTGCATGTGGAAGGCTTCATCGACCGCCGGGTGGGTAGCGGCAGTTTCGTGTCGGAGCGGGCGCGGCGCGGCCCGGGGCGCGGGACGGCGGCGCGGCCCGGCGCGCCGGAGGCTCCACGCCTGAGCCGGCGCGGCGGCGCCATTTTCCAGGGCGGAGGTGTGCGCGATTTCCTCGCCATCCGTCCGTTCGCGCCCGGCGTGCCGGAAACGCGGGCTTTTCCGCTACAGACCTGGGAGCGGCTGGAGCGGCAGGTGTTGAAGGAGCATGGTCCGCGGATCCTGCAGCACGGCCCGCCGCAAGGCATGGCGCCACTGCGGCGCGCCATCGCGGACTACGCCAATCTCGAACGCGGCGCCCGCGCCACGCCCGAGCGCGTGCTGGTGCTGACGAGTTCCCAGCAGGCCCTGACCCTGTGCGCCACAGTGCTGCTCGATCCCGGCGACAGGATCTTTATCGAGGATCCCGTCTATCACGGCGCGCGCAAGGCATTCGATGCCGCCGGCCTGGCGTGCTTGCCCGTGCCCCTGGACGCCGATGGCATGCGGGTGGATCTCCTGCGCGACGCAGCGCAAGGCGCCCGCGCCGTGTTCCTGACTCCTTCGCACCAGTTCCCGACCGGGACGACGCTGGCGCTGGACCGCCGGCTGGCCGTCATCGAATGGGCGCGGCGGCAGCGGGCCTGGATCATCGAGGACGACTACGACAGCGAGTTCCACTACGCTGGCAAGCCCATGGCCTGCGTGCAGGGGCTCGATCCGTACGAGCGGACGATCTACATCGGCACTTTCACCAAGTCGTTGTTTCCCGGCCTGCGCATCGGCTACATGATCCTGCCGCCGCCGCTCGTGGCGCCGATGACGGTCGCGCGTACCTTGCTGGACGGGCATAGCGCGCCCATCCCGCAGCTCACGTTGGCGCGCTTCATCGAGGGCGGGCATTTCGGCGCGCATGTGCGCACCATGCGCGCCGTCTATGCGGAACGGCGCGATGTGCTGGCGAGGCTGGTGCGCCAGCACCTGAGCGATTTCGTCGAGCCCAGGGTGCCTGCGGGCGGCATGCAGATGCCTTGTGTTTTCATCCGCGATCTTTCCGAGGGCGCGGTGGTGGATGCCGCGGGGCGGGCCGGGATCGATCTGCTCGGGCTGACGGCGCTGCATGCCCCAGGCAGGCACGAGGCCGGTTTCCTGATGGGATTCGCGGCCTACGCGCCGAACGAGCTCGATGCCGCGGTCAGGAGGCTCGCGGCTGTGCTTCGCGCGTTGTCCTGAGGAGGAGGGAGGGGCTTTTTTTGTCTTGGGGCGGCCCAAGACAAAAAAATGCCGCACGCGAACGTGCGGCATCGGGACGGCCTGGCTGCGGGATCAGTGACGCAGTTCGGGGCGGGTTTCCACCTGGACCAGCGCCTCGGACGTCGCTTGTGCCCGGGCGCGCGGCTCGCGGCCCTGACGGGCCGGCGCGGCGGAGGGGGTGGCCTGCCGGGAGGCGGCCAGCTTGGCGCTGTCCGTTTCCACCCATTGCATGCCGGCCTGTTCGACCACGCGCACGAGTTCATCGTGGGAGGCCGCTGCCTGGGGCACCACGATCTGGGCCGGCGTATCCAGGATGGAGGCCGGCTGAGGCGCCGGGGCTGCCGCCACGGGCGCGGGTTCCACCGCCTGAGTTTCCACGGCTACCGGTTCGGGCTCTGCGGTGGGCGCCTCGGCCTGGGGGGCAGGGGCGGCCGCGGGCTCGGTCGGCTCGGCAGGGATTTCCACGGCGATCGGCTCGGCGGGAGTTTCCACGGCGGGCGGGACGGCGAGGGGTTCGGCGGCGGCAAGTGCCGTCGCGGGCTCCTCGGCCGGCAGAGGAGCCGCCGCGGGAGCGGGTTCCTCGGCAGCCTGCGGCGCGGCTTCCTGCGCCGGCGGGGCTTCTTCCTGCGCGGCGTGGGCCGGCGCATGGACCACTTCGGCTACCACGGGCGCGGGCGTGTCGATGGGCAGGGGCTCTGCCGTGATCAGGATGGGTTCGGACACCATGGCCAGCGGTTCGGCCTGGGTGGGCGCCGAGGCGCCATCCTCGTCATCGGTCGCGTCGTCGTCCTGCAGGCCATCTTCGCCCAGGGCGGCACCGGCCTCGCCTTGACGGCGGCCGCGGCGGCCGCGGCGGCGGCGGCGCTTGCGTTCCGGTTCGCCGTCGGCGGCGTCGGCAGCGGCGAACAGCTCTTCTTCCTGGTTGTCCTGCGGCTCGGCGACCACCGTCACCGCCGGGACGACGGGGGCTTCGGCAGCAGCGACGGGCGCTATGACCTCGCCAGCCACGACCGCGGCCGCGGCGACGGTCGAACCGGCGGCTTCATCGGCCGGCAGGTCCTCGCGGCGCCCGCCGCGGCGTCCGCGGCGGTTGCGGTTGCGGGCTTCGCCCGATTGTTGCTCGGTATCGTCGGCAACGGGCGCGGCGGCGGGGCGCAGTTCTTCCTGCTTGGGCGCGCGGGCACGGTCGTCCCGGCGTCCGTCGCGTCGCTGTCCGCGCGCGTCGCGGGTTTCCTTGCGGGGCTCCTCGCCTTCCGGGCGTTCGCGGTCATCGGGGCGCGCTTCGCGGTTGTCCCGGCGGCCACGGTTGCCCTGGGCGCCGCGGCGGCGGTTGCGATGGGCGTCCCGGTCTTCGCGCGATTCCTCCTTGCGCGGGCGGGCGGCCGGCTCCGCCGGCTGGGCAGGGCTGCCCTTGAGCCAGCCGAACAGGCGCGACAGCAGGGCCGAGAAGCCGCCCGCGGATGCGGTGGCGGGTTCGGTCTTGGCGCGCGCGCCGTTCGCGGCGGGCGAGGGCGTGGAGGAGACCGGAGCGGGCTGGGCGGGGGTGATGCTCTTGACGAGGGCCTCGGGGCGGGCCTTGACCTCGTGCTCCTGCGCCGAATAGGCGAGGTTGGTCTCGGGCGCCTCGGCCAGTTCGAAGCTCGCCTTGGCGCTTTCCAGCCTGGGATCGTCATGCCGCAGGCGCTCGATGCGATGGTGCGGCGTCTCCAGGTGCTTGTTGGGGATGAGGATGACGTTGACCTTCGAGCGGGCTTCCATCTTGGCGATGTCGGTGCGCTTTTCGTTCAGCAGGAAGGTGGCCACTTCCACCGGCACCTGGGCGTGCACGGCGGCCGTGTTCTCCTTCATGGACTCTTCCTGGATCAGGCGCAGTACCTGCAGGGCGCTGGACTCGGTGTCGCGGATGACGCCGGTGCCGTTGCATCGCGGGCAGGTGATGTGCGAGCCCTCGTTCAGCGCCGGGCGCAGCCGCTGGCGCGACAACTCCATCAGGCCGAAGCGGGAGATCTTGCCCATCTGCACGCGGGCGCGGTCGAAATGGAGGGCTTCGCGCAGGCGCTGCTCGACGGCACGCTGGTTCTTGCCGTCTTCCATGTCGATGAAGTCGATGACGATCAGGCCGCCCAGGTCGCGCAGGCGCAACTGGCGGGCCACTTCGTCGGCCGCTTCCAGGTTGGTGCGCAGCGCGGTTTCCTCGATGTCGCTGCCCTTGGTGGCGCGGGCCGAGTTGACGTCCACCGCGACCAGGGCCTCGGTGTGATCGATCACCACCGCGCCGCCCGAGGGCAGGGGCACCGTGCGGGCGTAGGCGGTCTCGATCTGGTGTTCGATCTGGAAGCGCGAGAACAGGGGAACGTCGTCGCGGTAGCGCTTCACCCGCTGGACATTGTCCGGCATCACCACGCTCATGAAGGCGCAGGCCTGGTCGGCGATGTCGTCGGTGTCGATCAGGATCTCGCCGATGTCGGGCGAGAAATAATCGCGGATGGCCCGGATGACCAGGCTGGATTCCAGGTAGATCAGGATGGGGCCGGCGTTCTCGCGGGCCGCGCCGTCGATCGCGGTCCAGAGCTGCATCAGGTAGGACAGGTCCCACTGCAGTTCTTCGACATTGCGGCCGATGCCGGCGGTGCGGGCGATGATGCTCATGCCCTGCGGAACCGGGAGCTGCTCCATGGTTTCGCGCAGTTCCTGGCGGTCCTCGCCCTCGACGCGGCGCGATACGCCGCCGCCCCGGGGGTTGTTGGGCATCAGCACCAGATAGCGGCCGGCCAGCGAGATGAACGTGGTCAGGGCCGCGCCCTTGTTACCGCGCTCTTCCTTCTCGACCTGGACGATGAGTTCCTGGCCTTCGCGCAGCACGTCCTGGATGCGGGCGCTGCGCACGTCCACGCCTTCCTTGAAGTAGGTGCGGGCGATTTCCTTGAAGGGAAGGAAGCCGTGGCGTTCCTCGCCATAGTTGACGAAGCAGGCTTCCAGGCTGGGTTCGATGCGGGTGACGACGCCCTTGTAAATGTTGCCTTTGCGTTGTTCGCGGCCGGCGGTTTCGATATCGAGGTCGATGAGCTTCTGCCCGTCGACGATGGCAACGCGCAGTTCTTCCTGGTGCGTTGCGTTGAACAGCATGCGCTTCATGTATGAAGTTCTCCGTGGTCGTGTCGCGCCGAAAATCCGGCGCGCAGCCTCGGGCCGTCGGGAAGATGCGCGGTGCGCGGAGCGAGTGGAGGAAACCGGTGCGCGAAAAGCCGCACCCCGCGGACTCAGGTCACGATGACCGGCCGGGTGGGAATGCGCAAGGTCGGGAGAGAGCGCAGGTACCGTGGATACCGCGGCCGCTGCCCTCTGACCGCGGCTTGCGGTGGGGGCGACGGACGGTTGCGGTATCGAAAGCAGTGGTATTCACGGTATTTGCGAGCCAGACAGACCCGCCTCTTGGGCGAGCCTTTGCGTATACGACGACGGTTTCTTTGTACTTGCGTCCGCGGGCGCATATCCGTCGTTGCGCGGTTGGGCTTCGAGTTCGAAGCCATTGCGGCGCGACGAGCGGGCGACCATGACGGCCCGGAAGAATCCGGCGGGCGGGACGGGTACAATTCCGGCACACTTTGCGACCTGTCCTGCCCCGGCGGCGTGCTGCCAAAGCTGCACGGCCTGCCGCGATACGTTCAGCGGCATGCGGCCTGGGTTCGGATAGGTCTCGCGCACATCTGGCGGAAACGCCGCGTAAAAGCGCGTCTCGACGCCGGAAGCGCGGTTCAAGGACATGCGGTCAACGGGTGTGTCAACCCTGTGCTCCAACCCGCCTGATTCGATCAGGCCTCAGGATTATATGTCGGTACCATTGTTGCGCAAAGCGAAATCCAAGCCCGCCCCGGGCCGGCCGGCCCGGAACCCCGAACCCGCGGCGGCGCCCGCCGTGCGCCTGGTCGAGGTAGACGACGCGCATGACGGCCAGCGGCTCGACAATTTCCTGCTGCGGCTTTGCAAGGGCGTGCCCAAAAGCCATCTGTACAAGGCGATCCGGGGCGGCGAGGTCCGGGTCAACCGGGGGCGGGTGCCGGTGGACCACCGGATCGCCATCGGCGACGTGGTGCGGGTGCCGCCGTTCCGGCTGCCGGAGACGCCGGTGCGATTCGTGCCGCCCAGCGAGTTCCCCATCGTGTTCGAGGACGACGCGCTGCTGGCGATCGACAAGCCGGCGGGGGTGGCGGTGCACGGCGGCAGCGGCGTGGACTTCGGCGTCATCGAGCAATTGCGCCGTGCGCGGCCCGAGGCGCGCTTCCTGGAACTGGTGCACCGGCTCGACCGCGATACCTCGGGGCTGCTGCTGGTGGCCAAGAAGCGCAGCGCCCTCGTCGGTTTGCACGAGTCGCTGCGGAACGGGCTCTGGAACAAGCATTACCTGGTCCTGGTCGCCGGCGACTGGGTCAATGACCGGCAGCACGTGCGCAAGCCCCTCACCAAGTGGACCACCCAGTCCGGCGAGCGCCGCGTGAGGGTCGATCCCGACGGCCAGGCGGCCCACACCATCTTCACCCTCAAGCGGCGCTACGGCCTGTATTCCCTGCTGGACGCGGAGCTCAAGACCGGGCGCACCCACCAGATCCGGGTACACGTGACCAGTTGCGGGTTTCCCATCGTCGGCGACGACAAGTACGGCGACGAACACGCCAACGCCGCGGCGGCCGGCCGCGGGTTCCGCAGGATGTTCCTGCACGCCCATACGCTGGCCATCCCGCATCCGCTGACTGGCGAATCCCTGGCGCTGGAAGCCCATCTGCCAGCAGATTGTGTCGAATTCCTACAGCAATTGGAACATCCATGACTTCACCCCTCCCGGGCTATTCGCTGGTCGTGTTCGACTGGGATGGCACCTTGATGGACTCGACGCCGACCATCATCGCCGCCATTCAATCCGCCTGCCGCGACCTCGGGCTGCCGGTGCCTCCGGACGAGGCCGCCGCGTGGGTCATCGGCCTGAGCCTGCAGGACGCGCTGATGGCCGCCGTTCCCACGCTGGCGCAGGACCAGATCCAGGCCTTCGTCGCCCGCTACCGCTTCCATTACCTGACCCGTGATCCGCAACTGCGTCTTTTCGCCGGCGCCGAGCAGATGCTGGCGAGCCTGGCCGAGCGTGGCGCGCGGCTGGCGGTGGCTACCGGCAAGAGCCGCGTCGGCCTGGAGCGGGCCCTGGACGCCACCGGCATCCGGCGCTACTTCGACACCACCCGCTGCGCCGACGAGACCTTCTCCAAGCCCAACCCGGCGATGTTGTTCGAGATCATGCGCGAGCTGGACGCCGATCCTGCCTCCGCCGTCATGGTGGGTGATACGTCGCACGACCTGCAGATGGCCTGCAACGCCGGGATCCATGGGGTGGGCGTGACCTATGGGGCCCATGCCGTGGACGAGTTGGCGGGGTGCGCGCCGCAGGCGCTGGTGGGCAGCATCGTCGAGCTGGGCGATTGGCTGCATGGCCGCATCGCGGCCGGGGCTGCCTAGGGCCTGTCGCCCCAGGGCAGGAGCCCCGCACGGGTCCTGGGCCGGTGCGGGGCCTTGATTCCGGGGGGAGCCGGCCCCCAGCCGCCGGAGCAACTGTCGCCGCGTCGCGACTTGCCCTATCCTAGCGATTGCCCGCGTCGATCTTCGACCTTTCATAGAGAGTTGTCTTCATGTCCCAGGATGCCTATTCCTCCCCGTCCGATGCTTCATCCCGCACTCCGGGGGAATGGGAGCGCGATGTGCTGGAGAAGCTGGTTTTCGCCTCGCTGAAAGAACAGCGTGCCCGGCGGCGCTGGACCATCTTCTTCCGGCTGCTGATGCTGGCCATCGTGGTCCTGCTGGTGCTGGCCGCCACGGGGGTGCTGTTTCGGGGGGCGGGGTCGGGCACGCCCGATCCGCATACCGCGCTGATCGAACTGGACGGCGTCATCGATGCCCAGGGCGAGGCCAGCGCCGACCGGATCAATACGGCGCTGCAGGCCGCCTTCGAAGACGGCAATGCCAAGGGGGTGGTCCTGCGCATCAACAGCCCGGGAGGGAGTCCGGTCCAGGCCGGCATGATCTTCGACGAGATCCGGCGCCTGCGGGCCCAGAATCCCGACAAGCACGTGTACGCGGTGGTCGAGGAAATCTGCGCGTCGGGCGGCTATTACGTGGCCGCCGCGGCCGACAAGATCTACGTCAACAAGGCCAGCGTGGTCGGCTCCATCGGTGTCATCATGGAAGGTTTCGGTTTCACCGGCCTGATGGACAAGGTGGGAGTCGAGCGGCGCCTGGTCGTGTCGGGCGAAAACAAGGCGATGCTGGATCCGTTCTCGCCCCGCAATCCCGGGCAGCAGGCCCATGCGCAGGCGCTGGTTGAGGAGATCTTCCAGCAGTTCGTGGGGGCGGTGCGGGAAGGGCGTGGCGAGCGGCTGCACGAGACGCCGGATATGTTCACCGGGCTGATCTGGACCGGCGCCAAGAGCGTGGAACTGGGCCTGACCGACGAACTGGGAACGGTGGACAGCGTGGCGCGTGACGTCATCCAGGCCGATACGGTAGTGGACTACACGGTGCGGGAGAACTTCGCCGAGCGGGTCGCCAAGCGCGTGGGCGTGTCGTTCGGCGCCGGGTTGGCCAAGACCGGCCTGGGCGGCGCAGGCGGCGTCTGGCACTGGAAGTGACGAGGCTCCCCGGATGTCCGGGGGGCGGGCGCCTTGGCGCCGCGGTTGCCCCGGGCTGGCGCGCCGGATCCGGCCGCAGCGCGGATCGGCGCGGTCGCGAGGCGCCCGGCCGCTTGGCCGCCTTGCGCGCGGTATGGGGACTTCACGTCTGGCCCTTCTTGGCCAGGAACAGGAACAGCGTGGGCTGCTTGTCCAGCTCGGGCGGCGGTTGGCGCTTCCAGTCCGCGACGTCGTTCGTCCGCACCCATTCGCGGTCGGTCGTGAGGGCGCGGGCGACGCACAGCTGGGTTGCCGGCCGCAGCGTGGCCAGCATCGTCGCGAACATGGCGCCGTTGCGATAGGGCGTTTCGATCAGGATCTGGGTCTGGTTGTGCCGTGCGGAGACCTGTTCCCATTCCCGTAGTTGGCGCGCGCGTTCGCCGGCATCGACCGGCGCGTAGCCGTGGAAGGCGAAGCGCTGGCCGTCGAGGCCGCTGGCCATGAGGCCGAGCAGGATGGAAGAGGGCCCCACCCAGGGTTGCACCCGGATGCCCATGCCGTGGGCGGTGCGCGCCACGCGCGCGCCGGGATCGGCCACGGCGGGGCAGCCGGCCTCCGAGACCAGTCCGATCTCGCCGCCCGCCGCGATGGGCTTGAGCCAGGCGGCGATGTCGCGGTCGTCGGTGCGGGCATCCAGGGTGTGGATGGTGATTTCCTGGATCGGCCGCACGGTGCCGATGGCCTTGAGGAAGGCGCGCGCGGTCTTGGCATTTTCGGCGATGTAGGTGTCCAGCCGGCCGGCCAGCGCGCGGGCCTCGGCCGGCAGCCAGCGCTCGGGCGGCGCGTCCCCGAGCGAGACGGGAATCAGGTGCAGGATGCCGGGGGTGCTCATGGCCGTACCCTCCCGTCGCGGGGGGCTTCGAGCGCGTCCAGCGGGTCCATGCCGAAGCCGGCCAACAGGCGGGTCAGGGCGATCAGGGGCAGTCCGATCAGGGCGGTGGGGTCGTCGCTTTCTATCCGTTCCATGAGCGCGATGCCCAGGGCCTCGGCCTTGGCGCTGCCCGCCGTATCGTAGGGACGCTCGGTGTGCAGGTAGGCGCGCAGCGCCCGGTCGGGCAGGTCGCGCAGCACGCAGCGCGTCGTCACGACGGCGCTGGCGGGGCGCTGGCCGTCATCCACGGCCACGGCCGTATGGAAGGCGGCCGTGCGCCCCCGCATTGCCTGCAATTGCGCAAGCGCCTGTTCGAAGCCGCCGGGTTTGCCGATGGGGGCGCCGTCCACCGTCGCGACCTGGTCCGACCCGATTACCAGCGCGCCAGGGTGGGCCAGGCTCACGGCGCGGGCCTTGGCCAGCGCCAGGCGCAGGGCCAGGTCCGCGGGGGGCTCGCCCGGCCGGGGCGTTTCGTCCACGCCGGGGGCGGTCACGGAGAAGGGGAGCCTCAGCCGTTCGAGCAGTTCGCGGCGGTAGGGGGAGGTCGAGGCGAGGATCAGGGGCCGCGTGGGGATTTCGGGTCTGGCCATGGTGGGATAAGTGGTTGACTTGTTTGACTCTTTTCAGGCTTTCGCGCTATTATCCAACGTTTTCCCGAGCTTCTTTTTCCTTTCTGAGAGCTGTGCGCGGGGATTTTGCGCGAACGGTTTTGGAAAGCAGGGAAGGCACGAGGGAAGCATGCAAGGCGGCAGGTCGTGAAAGACTCCAGCGAATCCGGCGCGGTGCGCCACATCGATGCGTTCGAGTTCGTCAGGCTCGGGCGGTCGCTCGAAGGCAGCGTGCCGCTCGCGCGTTTCGTCCGGCTGCTGGACGGCTTGCCGGACCAGGATGCGTCGGCAATGGTGCGCTGGTCGGCCCAGGCTGATCGCGGCCCGCTCGGCGAACCTCTGATCCGGCTCGCGGTCGAAACGGGCCTGACCGTGCAGTGCCAGCGTTGCCTGGGGCCGCTGGCGGTGCCCATCGAATCCGAAGTCGCGTTGCAGCTGGTCGAAACCGAGGCCGAGCTCGACGATCCGGATACGTTCGACGAGTCAGATCTGGAAGAGCTCGACTCGGGCCGGGATTTCGAGAAAGTGCTGGGATCGCGCCGGTTCGACCTGTTTGAACAGGTCGAGGACGAGTTGATCCTCAGTGTGCCGTACGTCCCCCGGCACGATGTCTGTCCCGAAAGCGGGGATGGGCCCTCGGGCGATGTTTCCGAGAAAAAGCCGTCGCCGTTCGCGGTGCTGGCCGGGTTGAAAGGCCTGGCGGGCGATGTCGGCAAATAAGCGACATATTTTGTGTATAGTCGCAGCGGGCCGGATCGGGATCCGTTGATTCCCTGTCCGGCGCGATGCGGCTGAGTAAGCGATCGTTGTAAGCGTTTTCGTAGTAGTTTGGGTTTTTGGACGGCGTTTCGGGCAAGCCTGCGCAGACCGCCGTCATCATTCGAGAAAGCAGGTTTTAGAACTCGCGGCGGTCACGCGTAGGCATCCGGCTTACAATGCGCGCCGTTCCTAGGAGTCCAGTCACATGGCCGTTCAGCAAAACAAGAAGTCGCCCTCCAAGCGTGGCATGCATCGTGCCCACGATTTCCTGACCAACCCCCCCGTCGCGGTCGAATCGACCACGGGCGAGACGCATCTGCGTCACCACATCAGCCCCAACGGCATCTATCGCGGCCGCAAAGTCCTCAAGACCAAGAACGACGAGTGATACCGAACGGCCCCGGGCAGTCCCTCGCGCTGGGGTCGTTTACTCAGGGGTGGAATGCGGACGCCGCGAGGCGACAGGTCGGCGCTCCTCCCCTGGGCACTTGCGGAACGTATTTTCCGGTCTTGTCTGTCCCGCCCAACCAGGTTTGCCGATGATCGATACAGCGTGCGTCTGTAGGAGTCCGGGCGGCCGTCGCGCGCGCGGGCAGGCGTTTCTGCGTCCATGGCTATGATCCGTATCGCGATCGATTGCATGGGAGGCGATTTCGGCCTGCCCGTGACGATTCCTGCCGCCCTGGCGTTCTCCGACCGCCATCCTGGCGCCGAGCTCCTGCTCGTCGGCCTGGCCGGGCAGATCGAAGCCCGCCTGGCGCAGGCCAAGGCCTCTCCCGCCCAGAGGGAAAGGCTGCGTATCGTGCCCGCGACCGAAGTCGTCACCATGGACGACAAGGTCGAGGTCGCGTTGCGCCGCAAGAAAGATTCCTCCATGCGCATCGCCGCCGAACTCGTGCGCGACGGCCAGGCCGATGCCTGCGTGTCGGCGGGCAATACCGGCGCATGGATGGCCATATCCCGCTATGTGCTCAAGACGCTCGAAGGCATCGATCGTCCCGCCATCGCCAAGGCCATTCCCAATCAGTCGGGCGGCATGACCGTCATCCTCGATCTGGGCGCCAACGTCGATTGCACGGCCGAGCACCTGCTGCAGTTCGCCATCATGGGTTCGGCGCTGGTTTCCAGCGTCGGCCACCGCGAGCGGCCCAGCGTGGGCCTGCTCAACATCGGCGAGGAAGCGATCAAGGGTAACGACGTGGTCAAGCAGGCGGCGGAGCTGCTGCGAGGCAGTCCGCTGAACTTCCATGGCAACGTCGAGGGCAATGACATTTTCAAGGGCACCGTGGACGTGGTCGTCTGCGATGGCTTTGTTGGTAACATCGTGCTCAAGTCTTCCGAGGGCCTGGCCAAGATGCTGGGTGTGTTCATCAAGGAAGAATTCAAGAGAAACCTGTTCACGCTGTTGATGGGCGCCATCGCCACGCCGGTGCTGAACCGCTTCCGCCAGCGCGTGGATCCGCGCCGGTATAACGGAGCGGCGCTGCTGGGGTTGCGTGGCGTCGTCATCAAGAGCCATGGTTCCGCCGACGCCTACGCGTTCGAATGGGCCCTGCAGGACGCCTACGACGCGGTCGAGAGCGGCTTGCTCGGCCGGACTGCGCAAACCATTGCGCAGATCACGAGCGTGCCGGCCGGCAGGGCCGAGCATGAGGCCGGCCTCGAGCCGTCCTCGCACGGAGATATTGCATGAGTGCAACAACGGCGCATCCGTCCAGCAGCCCGGCTTTCGCGGCTTGGTCGAGAATCGTCGGCTCGGGCAGTTGCCTGCCCGAGCGCGTGGTCAGCAATGACGAACTGGCGGCCGAACTCGCCCAGCGCGGTGTCGAGACGTCCGACGCCTGGATCGTCGAGCGTACCGGCATCCGCCAGCGCCACATTGCCGAGCGGGGCGTCACCTCCAGCGATCTGGGCACCGAAGCCGCGCAGCGCGCGCTGCGGGATGCCGGGGTCGATGCTTCCGAGCTCGATCTCATCATCGTCGCCACGTCGACCCCCGATTTCGTCTTTCCCAGTACGGCCTGCCTGATCCAGGCCAGGCTTGGCGCCTCGCGCGCCGCGGCCTTCGACGTGCAGGCCGTGTGCACGGGTTTCATCTATGCGCTGACCACCGCCGACAGCTTCATCCGGGCCGGCCGGGCCCGCAAGGCCCTGGTCATCGGCACCGAGGTGTTCTCCCGCATCCTCGACTGGAGCGACCGGTCTACCTGCGTCCTGTTCGGCGATGGTGCCGGCGCCGTGGTGCTGGAGGCTTCGCCCGAGCCGGGCGTGATTGCCGCCAAGCTGCACGCCGACGGCAGCCAGACCAAGATCCTGTGCGCCGCCGGCAATGTGGCCTATGGCGAAGTGACCGGCGACCCCTTCCTGCGGATGGAGGGGCAGGCGGTCTTCAAGCAGGCGGTCACGGTGCTCGACCGCGTCGCGCACGAAGTGATCGAGGAAGCGGGCATGGCCCTGTCCGACCTGGACTGGTTCATTCCCCACCAGGCCAACGTGCGCATCATCAACGCCACCGCCAAGCGCCTGGGCATCCCGCTCGAACGCGTGGTGTCCACGGTGGACCTGCATGCCAACACCTCGGCGGCCAGCGTGCCGCTGGCCCTCGACGCCGCCCGTCGCGACGGCCGCGTCAAGCGGGGCGATCTGGTGATGCTGCAGGGCGTGGGCGGCGGATTCACCTGGGGCGCCGTGCTGGCGCGCATGTGAGTCCGGTAGGAAAACAGAACAAGCGGGGCTTTACCCATGACTAAAATCGCATTCGTCTTTCCCGGCCAGGGTTCGCAGTCGGTCGGCATGCTCGACGGCTTCGCGGGCAACGCGTCGGTGGCCGACGTCGTGGCTCGCGCCGGCGCCGCCCTGGGCGAAGATCTGGGCGGCCTGATGGCCAATGGCCCGGCCGAACAGCTGAACCTGACCACCTACACCCAGCCGGTCATGCTGACCGCCGGCGTGGCGGTCTACGCCGCCTGGCAGGCGGCGGGCGGACCGGCTCCCGCCGTGGTCGCCGGGCACAGCCTGGGCGAGTACGCGGCGCTGGTCGCCGCCGGCGCGCTCACGCTCGAGGATGCCGTGCGGCTGGTCCGCATCCGCGCCGACGCCATGCAATCCGCGGTGCCCGTGGGGCAGGGCGGCATGGCGGCCATCCTGGGCCTGACCGACGATCAGGTGCGGGCGGCCTGCGCCGCCGCGGCCCGGTCCGAGGTGGTCGAACCCGTGAATTTCAACGCGCCGGCGCAGGTGGTGATCGCCGGCAACAAGGCCGCCGTGGAGCGGGCCTGCGAGGCCGCCAAGCAGGCGGGCGCCAAGCGCGCGCTGCCGCTGCCGGTTTCGGCGCCTTTCCATTCCAGCCTGATGCAACCGGCCGCCCAGGTCCTGGCCAAGGCGCTGGAGGCCATCGACATCCAGTCGCCCCGTATTCCGGTGCTCAACAATGTCGACGTGGCCGCCCCGACCCAGCCGGCGGCCATTGCCGACGCGCTGGTCCGCCAGGCCTGGCATCCGGTACGATGGGTGGAAACCATACAACTGATGCAATCCCAGGGGATTACCCATATCGTCGAGTGCGGGCCGGGCAAGGTGCTGGCGGGCCTGGCCAAGCGCATCGCTCCCGATCTGACGGCCTTGGCCGTGACCGACCAGACGTCGCTTCAAGCCGCCCTGGAGGCCTTGGCCTCCAGGGCGGCTTGAGGAGCCCCTCTACACGCTTGCGCGCGCCCCCCAGGGGGCGGCGGCACTGGCGGATCGGCGGAGCCGGATCCGCTGTGCCCTGGCAAAAGCAGGGGAGAGGTAACTCGGGGTTGGATGGATAAGTCCGGGGCGCTGGGGCGCGCCGGGGTGAGATAAGGAAAAATCATGGAATTGCAAGGCAAGGTCGCCCTGGTGACGGGCGCGTCGCGGGGGATAGGCAAGGCGATCGCGGCGGAATTGGCCGCGCGGGGCGCGATGGTGGTCGGGACCGCCACGACCCAGGCCGGTGCCGACACCATCACCGAAGCGCTGGGCGGGTTCTCCGCCAAGGGCCGTGGCGTGGTGTTGCAGGTGAACGACGCCGCGGCGGTGGATGCCCTGGTGGACGAGATCGGCAAGGCCGACGGCGGCCTGCACATTTTGGTCAACAACGCCGGCATTACCCGGGATACACTCGCGATGCGCATGAAGGACGAGGATTGGTCGGCGGTGATCGATACCAACCTGACGGCGGTGTTCCGCCTGTCGCGCGCTGTCATGCGGGGGATGATGAAAGCCAAATGGGGCCGGATCATCAACGTGACCTCGGTGGTGGGGGCCAGCGGCAACGCCGGCCAGGCCAACTATGCCGCAGCCAAGGCCGGTGTGGCCGGGATGACCCGTGCCCTGGCGCGGGAGCTGGGCAGCCGCAATATCACCGTCAACTGCGTGGCGCCGGGCTTCATCGATACCGACATGACCCGTGCCCTGGGAGATGAACAGACAGGTGCCTTGCTGGGGCAGATCCCGCTGGGCCGCCTGGGTCGTCCCGAGGACATCGCCCACAGCGTGGCCTTCCTGGCTTCGCCGGGGGCTGGGTATGTAACCGGCGCCACCCTGCACGTCAACGGTGGCATGTACATGAATTGATTTCCGCGTATTGCAACCGCGATATGCATTCGTCCGGCCGGGCCGCTTTAGACCAGCGAGCTTGGCTATAATTCAGTTAGATATAGACCCTTTTGGAGGATCTCCATGGATAGCATCGAACAGCGCGTCAAGAAGATCGTCGCTGAGCAACTCGGCGTCAACGAAGCCGAGATCAAGAACGAATCTTCTTTTGTCGACGACCTCGGTGCCGATTCGCTCGATATGGTGGAACTCGTCATGGCGCTCGAAGACGAGTTCGAGACCGAGATTCCCGACGAGGAAGCCGAGAAGATCACGACCGTGCAGCAAGCCATCGACTACGTTGGCGCGCACATCAAGAAGTAAATCGTTTCCATGCGATGACGCAGGCGGCTCATCGGCCGCCTTCGTTTTTTAAGTTCGGCGCGGCCATGCGCGACCTTGCCGGAGTCAACGGCGGGAGGGCAGCTGCCGGATTCGCTTTTTCTCCGCGCACTTGAGGAGTAGTCAGTGAAGCGACGCGTCGTCATCACCGGTCTCGGTATCGTTTCCCCTGTGGGCAATGACATCGCCTCCGCATGGGACAACATCGTCAACGGCCGTTCAGGCATAGACCGCATCACCCGCTTCGATCCCGCCGATTTCAACTGCCATATCGCGGGTGAAGTCAAAGGATTCGACGCGAGCCAGTTCGTCCCCGCGAAGGAAGTCCGCCAAATGGATACTTTCATCCATTACGGTATCGCGGCCGGCGTGCAGGCCTTGAAGGACAGCGGGCTTGAAATCACCGATGCCAACGCCGAGCGCGTTGGCGTCATCGTCGGCTCGGGCATCGGCGGGTTGCCCCGTATCGAGGAAACCGAGGCCGATTATCTGCAGCGCGGTGCGCGCCGCATTTCGCCCTATTTCGTTCCGGCGTCGTTGATCAATCTGATCTCGGGCCAGTTGTCCATCCGCTTCGGCATGAAGGGCCCCAGCTACGCCGTGGTATCGGCGTGCACCACCGGCCTGCACAGCATTGGCGATGCCGCGCGCCTGATCGAGTACGGCGATGCCGACGTGATGCTGGCCGGCGGCGCCGAGTCCACCGTGTCGCCGCTGGGTATCGGCGGTTTCGCCGCCATGCGCGCGCTGTCCACCCGCAACGACGATCCCAAGACGGCCTCGCGGCCCTGGGACCGCGATCGCGATGGGTTCGTGCTGGGCGAAGGCGCGGGCGTGCTCGTGCTCGAGGAATACGAGCATGCCAAGAAGCGCGGTGCGCGCATCTATGGCGAGTTCGCCGGCTATGGCATGAGTTCCGATGCCCATCACATCACGGCGCCCGACCGCGAAGGTCCTTGCCGCGGCATGCGCAATGCGCTGCGCAATGGCGGGATCAACAAGGAAGATGTCCACTACGTCAACGCCCATGGCACCTCGACGCCGCTGGGGGACAAGAACGAGACCGAGGCCCTGAAACTGGCCTTCGGCGATCATGCCAGGCAGATCGTCGTCAGCTCGACCAAATCCATGACGGGGCATCTGCTGGGCGCCGCCGGCGGCATCGAAGCCGTGTTCACGACGCTGGCCGTCTACAACCAGATCGCTCCGCCCACCATCAACATCTTCAATCAGGATCCCGAGTGCGATCTCGACTACTGCGCCAACCAGGCACGGCAGATGAAGATCGACGTCGCGCTGTCGAATTCCTTCGGGTTCGGCGGTACCAACGGCACGATGATCGTGCGCAAGGTCTGATTTGAGCGATATCGGGACGGCATCCTCCGGCCTGTCCATGCTGGCGCACCTGCGGCCTTCGCGTCGCGCCGGTCTGCTGGGGCATTGCATCGCCCTGGCCGCGGGATGGGCCGCCGGCGCCGGCGCGTGGTTCGTGCTGGCCGGTTCGCCGCTGGCCTGGGTGGCAGCTCCGGCCGCCGGCCTGGGGCTGGCGCTGGGCGCCATCGGCTTCCAGCGTCGGGCACGCCCGCCGTTTCGCGCCGTTGCCGTCGATGCCGGGGGCAACTGGTCGCTGGCCGACCAGCATGGCTGGCGAGGTTTCCGGCCGGATCACATCTGGCATTCGCCGCTGGGCTGGCTGACGCTGCAAGGCGACCTCGCGCCGCCGCCGGGACGGCTCCGGCCCGCGGTGCGGGCGACGTTCACCGTGTGGGCGGACAGCATGGAAGCCCGGGAATGGCGCCGACTGCGCATGGCCGCGGCGTGGACCGAGCAGCGGGGCGAAGGGCTGCTGCTCGCGCCACAAGCCCGTGATCCCCGCCTGGGGGCTCCGGCATGACGAGCGAGCGCGAGATCGATGCCGAACTGGTCGCCCGCGTGCAGCGGGGCGACAAGAAGGCGTTCGAGCTGCTGATGCTGAAGTACCAGCGCAAGATCCTGCGCCTCTTGTCGCGTTTCATCCGTGATCCCAGCGAAATCGAAGACGTCGCCCAGGAGGCCTTCATCAAGGCCTATCGCGCGCTTCCGCAGTTCCGCGGAGAAAGCGCCTTCTACACCTGGCTCTACCGCATCGCGATCAATACCGCCAAGAACCATCTGGTGGCTTCGGGCAGGCGTCCCAGCTCGCCTTCCGAATACGAGAACGAAGACGGTGAAACTTTCGACGAAACCGACAACCTAAGCGATATCAACACGCCAGAATCGATGATGGCGACGCGCGAAATTGCCGAAACGGTCAATTCGGCGATCGAGGCTCTTCCCGAAGAGCTGCGAACGGCTATCGTATTGCGTGAGATTGAAGGAATGAGCTATGAGGACATCGCCCAGTCGATGGGTTGTCCCATAGGCACCGTGCGGTCCCGGATATTCCGGGCGCGCGAGGCGATTGCGGCCCGGTTGAGGCCTCTGCTGGATACCCAGGATGACAGACGTTGGTAGCCGGGCGAGGCGGAGCGGTATGGAATTTGGGCAAAATGGCAAGTAACCGGGCAACCGGCAGCCCCGGAGGTTATGGAAATGCAGGTGACATCGCATCGGAATGAGTCCGCTGGTTTCAGCCAGGAAGCGGCCGCGTCTGCGCAGGACGATCTGGACGGGTTGAAGCAGGCCCGCCTCGAGGAATGGCTGTCGGCCTACATGGACGGCGAATTGGCCGACGAGGCCGATGACGCGGCAGCGGCCGTGTCCGGCTACCTGGAGACGGGCGGTGGCCGTGCCGACTGGGACTTGTACCATCTGGTAGGCGACGTGGTGCGCACGCCCGAACTGGCGTTGTCCGTGTCGTCCGGCTTCCATCAGCGCTTCCTCGACGCGCTGGAACACGAGGCGCCTATCGTTGCCGCCCCCCGACGGACCATCTCGCGCCGCTTCATGGCACGCTACGGTTTCCCCGGCCTGGCCGCGGCGGCGGCCGTCGCCTCGGTGACCTGGATCGCCCAGCCCTATTTCGGCGGGCAGGGCGTGCCGGTCGAGTTTTCCGCCAGTGCCCAGCCAGCCGCGGCGCCGGCCGTCGTCCAGGTTGCCGCGCCGGCGGGGGCCCGCCGGGCCGAACCGCCGGTCGACGTCTCGCTGGGCGAGTACCTCGAGGCCCATCGGCAGATCGCCGGCCGCAGCGCCATCCGCCAGGTTTCGGCCACCTCTTTCGAACCCGCCGCAGGGCAACGTTGAAGGAAGGTCTCGTGTCGGAGGTTAGTCGTTCGGCCGTGGCGTGGTCCACGCGTTCCCTGGCGTTCGCCATGTTGTGCCTGGTGACGATCGCGTCCCAGGCGCAATCCCCGGCGCCCGCTGCGCCGGCCGACGGTACCGGGTTGTTGCAGCGCATTCAGGCGTCGGCCCGGGAACTCAATTACTCCGGTGTCTTTGCGTATCAGCAGGGCGCCTCGATGCAATCTTCCCGTATCACCCACGTCTACGACGGCAAGAGCGAGCGCGAGCGGCTCGAACTGCTCGACGGCCAGCCGTTGGAGTTCCTGCGCAAGGACGACGAGATCCAGTGCTTGCTGCCGCAGAAACGCGCGGTGCTGATCGAAACCCGGACCGCGCGCGACCGTTTCCCCGGCTTGATGATAGGCAGCGCCGACCAACTGGGCGAACACTACGACGTCAGCGTCGAATCCGAGTCCGAGCGGGTGGCCGACCGGGACTGCCAGGTCATTACGCTGCGCCCCCGGGACAGTGATCGCTACGGCTACCGGTTGTGCGCCGACAACAGTTCCGGACTGCTGCTGCGGGCGCAGACCCTGTCGCCCGAGGACGAGGTGGTCGAGCAGGTCGCGTTCATCGCGCTGCAGGTGGGGGCGGACGTCGATCGCAAGCAGCTCAAGCCGCGCTGGAAGACCGATGGGTGGCGCGTCGTGCGCGCGCAGCTCAAGCCGGTCAAGCTGGCCGATTTCGGATGGAAGGTGGGCGAGCCGGCGGGATTCCACAAGATGATGGAAGTCCAGCGCTCCATGGGCGGCAAGCCGGATGTCAAGCAGGTCATGCTCTCGGACGGCCTGGCGGCGATCTCCGTCTTCATCGAACCCTATAGCGAATCGCATCCCAGGCAGGTCGGCCCGGGCGCCCGTGGCGCCATCAACGTGGTCGGGCGCCGCGTGGGAGACCATTGGATAACCGTGCTGGGCGAAGCGCCGCTGAGTACGGTGCAACAGATCGCCGATTCGATAAGCTATATGCCGGTGGCCGCGCGCAAGCCCTGAGCGCCGCCGGTTCGTGCCCTTTCTTTACCCGGAGCTTACATGTCAGTTTTCCACGGTGCTGCGAGCTATCCGCATCCAATGAAACGGGTGTGTTCGACCCCGGGCATCGCGGATCCGGCCTCGCCGGTCCGCCAGTGCCGCCCCCTGGAGAGCGCGCGCAGGCGCGCAGGGAGGGGCCTTGCCTCATTCATGGTGTTTGCCTTGTTCGCCGCGCTGCTGCTGGTCGCCGGCCAGCCGGCCGCCCAGGCGCAGGCCCGGGCCCTGCCCGATTTCACCGATCTCGTGGCCAAGGCGGACCCGGCCGTGGTCAACATCCGTACCACCGCGCGAGCCGTGGCGCGGGGGCCATACGGAGGGGGCGGCCAGGATCCCTACGAGCTTTTCCGCTGGTTTTTCGGCCCTGACTTCGCACCGCCCGGCCGCGGCGGCCCCCGGCAACAGACGCCGCCCGGCAACAATGACGAGGGCCAGGAGGTTCCGCGCGGGGTGGGATCGGGGTTCTTCATCTCCGCCGATGGCTATATCCTGACCAATCACCATGTGGTCAACGGCGCCGACGACATCTACGTCACGCTGACGGACCGTCGCGAGTTCAAGGCCAAGGTCATCGGCTCGGACGAGCGCACCGACGTGGCCCTGATCAAGGTCGAGGCCGCCGGCATGACGCCCCTCAAGCCCGGCGATCCCACCCAGCTGCGCAAGGGCGAGTGGGTCCTGGCCATCGGCTCGCCGTTCGGGCTCGATTCCACCGTCACCGCGGGCATCGTCAGCGCCACGGGCCGCGACACGGGCGACTACCTGCCGTTCATCCAGACCGACGTGGCGGTCAACCCCGGCAATTCCGGCGGTCCGCTGCTTAACATGCGCGGTGAGGTGGTGGGCATCAATTCGCAGATCATTTCCCGCAGCGGCGGCTTCATGGGCATCTCGCTGGCCATTCCGATCGACGAGGCCATGCGCGTGGCCGACCAGTTGCGTGCCAGCGGGCGGGTCATCCGCGGCCGCATCGGCGTGCAGATCGGCGAAGTCAGCAAGGAAGTGGCCGACGCCATCGGGCTGGGCCGTACCGCCGGCGCCTCGGTGGGCATGGTCGAGCCGGGCAGCCCCGCCGAGAAGGCCGGGATCGAGCCGGGCGACGTCATCCTGAAGTTCAACGGCAAGACCATCGAGCGCTCGTCCGACCTGCCGCGCACGGTGGGCGAGACCAAGCCCGGCACCAAATCCACGATCCAGGTCTGGCGGCGCGGAAGTACGCGCGACCTGACCATTACCGTGGGCGAACTGGAGCCGGACAAGAACGCCGCCGCCCGCCAGGACGACGGAGGCAGCCAGGCCCAGAAGACCAATGTGCTGGGGCTGCTGGTATCCGACCTGCCGGCCGCGCGCCGCCGTGACCTGCGGGTCCGGGGCGGGGTGCAGGTGGATGCCGCCGACGGGCCGGCCGCCCGGGCGGGCATCCGCCAGGGGGATGTCATCCTGGCGCTGGACAATGCCGAAATCACTGGTGCGTCGCAGTTCAACGGGCTGGTGGCCAAGATCGACCGGAGCAAGGTCCATGGCGTGCTGGTGCGGCGCGACGACCTGACCCAGTGGGTGCCGATACGCCCCACGAGGTAGTCGGGCAGACATTCGCGCGCGGCGGTAAAATGCCGGGTCGCGACATATCAGGCAGGCCGCGCGGGAACGCCCCGCGAGGCCCGATACAGGCGGGGCGCGTTGCGCCCCCCTTTTTTTGCAAGTCCCCAGGGCACCGTGGATCCGGCTTTGCCGGTTCGCCCGTGCCACCCCTTGAGGGGGCGCGTGTAGCGCGCAGGGGGTGGGCTCACTACTTTCGGATCGCATGCAGCACATTCGCAATTTCTCCATCATTGCCCACATCGATCACGGCAAATCGACGCTTGCCGACCGCATCATCCACCGCTGCGGGGGCTTGTCGGACCGGGAAATGGAGGCCCAGGTACTCGACTCGATGGACATCGAGCGCGAGCGCGGCATCACGATCAAGGCCCAGACCGCCGCGCTGCACTACCAGGCCCGGGACGGCAAGACCTACAACCTGAACCTGATCGACACCCCGGGGCACGTGGATTTCTCGTACGAGGTCAGCCGCTCGCTGTCCGCCTGCGAGGGCGCGCTGCTGGTGGTCGACGCCTCCCAGGGCGTGGAGGCCCAGACCGTCGCGAACTGCTATACGGCCATCGAGCTGGGCGTCGAAGTCGTGCCGGTGCTGAACAAGATGGACCTGCCGCAGGCAGATCCTGAAACCGCCAAGCAGGAAATCGAGGAAGTCATCGGGATCCCCGCGGACGACGCCATTCCGGCCAGCGCGAAGACCGGCATGGGGATCGATGACATCCTGGAAGCCGTCATCGCCCGCATCCCGCCGCCCGAGGGCAGTGCCGCCGAGCCGCTGCAGGCACTCATCATCGACTCCTGGTTCGACAATTACGTGGGCGTGGTGATGCTGGTGCGCGTGATCAATGGCGTGCTCAAGCCCAAGGAAAAGCTGTTGCTGATGGCCACGGGCGCCGCCCACCTGTGCGAACAGGTGGGCGTGTTCACGCCCAAGTCCGAGCCCCGCGCGCACCTGTCGGCGGGGGAGGTGGGTTTCATCATCGCCGGTATCAAGGAACTCAAGCACGCCAAGGTGGGCGACACCATCACGCACGCCTCCAAACCCGCCGCCGTGCCGCTGCCGGGGTTCAAGGAAGTCAAGCCGCAGGTGTTCGCGGGCCTGTATCCGGTCGAGTCCAGCGAGTACGACTCGCTGCGCGATTCGCTCGAGAAGCTCAAGCTCAACGATGCCGCGCTGATGTACGACCCCGAGGTATCGCAGGCGCTGGGCTTCGGCTTCCGCTGCGGCTTCCTGGGGCTGCTGCACATGGAGATCGTGCAGGAGCGGCTGGAACGCGAATTCGACATGGACCTCATCACCACCGCGCCGTCGGTGGTCTACGAGGTCGAGCTGCGCGACGGCTCGGTGGTCATCGTCGACAGTCCGTCCAAGATGCCCGAAGTGGGCAAGATCGCCGAGGTGCGCGAACCCATCGTCACGGTCACGCTGTTCATGCCGCAGGAGTACGTGGGGCCGGTCATCACCCTGTGCACGGCCAAGCGCGGCATCCAGATCAACATGGCCTACCATGGCCGCCAGGTCCACCTGACCTACGAGATTCCGCTGGCCGAAATCGTCCTGGATTTCTTCGACAAGCTGAAGTCCGTGTCCCGGGGCTACGCTTCGATGGACTACGAATTCAAGGAATACCGCAGCGCCGACGTGGTGCGGGTCGACTTGCTGATCAACGGCGACAAGGTCGACGCGCTGTCGCTCATCGTGCACCGCGCGAACGCCCGCGCCCGCGGGCGGGACGTGACCGCCCGCATGCGCGAACTGATTCCCCGGCAGATGTATGACGTGGCCATCCAGGCCGCGATCGGCGCCGAGGTCATCGCGCGGGAAAACGTCAAGGCCTTGCGCAAGAACGTGCTGGCCAAGTGCTATGGCGGGGACATTTCCCGCAAGAAGAAGCTGCTCGAGAAGCAGAAGGCCGGCAAGAAACGCATGAAGCAGGTCGGCAGCGTCGAGATTCCGCAAGAGGCTTTCCTGGCCATTCTGCAGGTGGAGGATAAATGAACCGCGGTGTTCTGAACCATATCGAGGGGAAGGCGGCATGAGCCTGAATTTCGCGCTGATCCTGTTCGTGCTGCTGGTCGTGACCGGCATCGTCTGGGCCTTCGACCGCCTGTCGCTGCGTCCGCAGCGCACCGCGCGCATGGCCCGCGCGGCCGCCGAGTTCGACGCTGGCCGTGCCCAGTCGGTGCGCGCGGCCAGCGGCGAGACCGAAGTCGTGCGCCAGCGGCAGGAGGTGGTGGACCGCGCCGGCAAGATGCCGTGGTGGGTCGAGTATTCCGTCAGCTTTTTTCCGGTCATCCTGTTTGTATTCGTGCTGCGTTCGTTCGTGGTCGAGCCTTTCCGCATCCCCTCGGGTTCCATGATTCCCACGCTGCAGATCGGCGATCTCATCCTGGTGAACAAATTCTCGTACGGCCTGCGCCTGCCCATCGTGGACAAGAAGGTCGTCCCGCTGGGGGATCCGCAGCGCGGCGACGTCGTCGTGTTCCGCTACCCCGTCGATCCTCAGGTCGACTACATCAAGCGCGTGATCGGCGTGCCGGGCGATGAGGTGGCCTACCTGAACAAGCGGCTGACCATCAATGGCCAGGAAGTACCCATGAAGAAGCTAGGGGAATATTTCGACCCCGACCGGGTTTCGTACGCCGCGCTGTACAGCGAAAATCTCAAAGGCGTAGACCATCAGATATTGATAGATGAGCGACGTTCGCCGGAAATAGACCCGTTTGGTGGCTATCCGAATCGTGAGGCCTGCCAGTATTCCCGCGAGGGCGTACGTTGCAAAGTGCCCGCAGGCAATTATTTCGTCATGGGTGATAATCGGGATAACAGCGCGGACAGCCGCTATTGGGGTTTCGTGCCGGATTCGAATATCGTGGGCAAGGCGTTTTTCGTCTGGATGAATTTCGGGGACCTGAAACGGATTGGCCGCTTCCATTGATGTCTTGCGCCATGCGCCGCACCGCATGAACTCGTCGCCTACCTTCGCCTGTCGCACCCCGCCGCGAGCGCCCGCCGCGCCTGGCAGTACGGCCGCGCATACGCATTGCCCCGTTACGCAGCTTCGCCATCTCCCATCAGCCGGATCGTACCCATGGGCAAGCGGATCCGGCTCCGCCGGTCCGCCAGTGCCGCCCCGGGGGACCCGGCGCCGGGCCGCCCCAAGGCGGGTCCCCGCCCGCTCGGGGGGCTGCCGCGTAGCGGCTGGGGGCTCACCATGCCGGGCGCGCGAAGCGCGTAGGGGGGGGCCATGAACCTCGAGACCAGCCTCGCCTACACCTTCAGGAACAAGAGCCTCCTGGAGCAGGCGCTGACGCATCGCAGCCATAGCAGCAAGCACAACGAGCGCCTGGAATTCCTGGGCGACAGCGTGCTGAACTGCGCGATCGCCTCGCTGCTGTACGACCGCTTCGCCCGGATAGACGAAGGCGACCTGTCCCGCCTGCGCGCGAACCTGGTCAAGCAGGCGTCGTTGGCGGATATCGCGCAGCGCGTGGAATTGTCCCGTTTCCTGCGGCTGGGAGAAGGTGAACTCAAGAGTGGCGGTTTCCGCCGGCCTTCCATCCTGGCCGACACGCTCGAGGCCGTCTTCGGCGCCATCTTCATGGATGGCGGCTTCGATGCGGCCAGCACGGTGATCGCCCGCCTCTACAAACCCGTGCTCGAGACCGTCGACCCCAAGACGCTGGGCAAGGATGCCAAGACGCTGCTGCAGGAATACCTGCAGGGCCGCAAGATCGCGCTGCCGGTGTACACGGTGGTGGCCACGCATGGCGCGGCGCACAGCCAGGAATTCGAAGTCGAGTGCGCCATCCCCAAGCTGGATGTGCAGGTGGTGGGCATAGGCGGCAGCCGCCGCGCGGCTGAACAGGCGGCCGCCAAGCAGGCGCTGGAGGCGGCGCTGGCCGCCAATCCGACGCCCGCCAAGCGCTCGCCGCGCGCGCGCAAGACGGCCCAGTTGTCGCTGCCGGTGGCGGTGGCGCAGGAAGTGCCGGACGAGCCGGCAAGCGTTGCCGTGGCCAAGCCACCCGTGACCGAGGCGCCGGTCGCCAAGATCACCTCGACCCACGCGGCCGAAAGCAAGGCGCCGATCGCGGTGGCCGTGCCCAGGAAAGAACCCCAAGCAGCACCTCCGGCGGTCTCGCCCGCGGGCGAGACCCTGTCCGCCCCGGGGCAGTCCGCTGTCAAGAAATGACCATGCCCTCTGATTCCCCCATCGCCAGCCGCTGCGGTTTCGTTGCCATCGTCGGCCGGCCCAACGTGGGCAAGTCGACCTTGCTGAACGCGCTGATCGGCGCCAAGGTCAGCATCGTCTCGCGCAAGGCGCAGACCACGCGCCACCGCATCCACGGCGTCTACACGCGCGGCCCCGAGCAATTCGTCTTTGTCGATACGCCGGGTTTCCAGACCCGGCATGGCGGCGCGATGAACCGCATGATGAACCGGGTGGTGACCCAGGCACTGGCGGACGTGGACGTCGTGGTGCACGTGGTCGAGGCCGGCAAGTGGTCCGAGGGCGACGCCAATCTGCTGCCGCTGCTGCCGGCGCGGGCGCGGCGCATCCTGGCCGTGAACAAGACCGATCTGCTCAAGGACCGCGACGCGCTGTTTCCCTATGTCTCGCGCATCATGGGGTTGCATCCCTACGATGCCGTCGTGCCGGTCAGCGCCGCCAAGTCGCGCCAGCTCGACCATTTGCTGGACGAGATCGGCAAGGGCCTGCCCGAAGGCGAGCCCATGTTCGAGGAAGATACCCTGACCGACCGGCCGGTGCGCTTCATCGCCAGCGAACTCATCCGCGAGAAGATCTTCCGCCTGGTCGGCGACGAGCTGCCCTACGGGTCGACCGTGGTCATCGAGCAATGGGAAGAGCAGCCCCGCGTGACCCGCATCGCGGCCTGCGTGATCGTCGACCGCGACAGCCACCGGCCGATATTGCTGGGAACGGGGGGCGAACGCATGAAGCGCATCGCCACCGAGGCCAGGCAGGACATCGCCAAGCTGCTCGACAAGCCGGTGCACCTGGAAATCTACGTGAAGGTGCGCAAGGGTTGGGCCGAGCGCGAAAGCGCGCTGCGCGACCTGGGTTATGAGTAATTCCCTGGATCCCGTGGCGCCGGACGAGATCTTGCCCGACGCCGCAGGATCGCTGTTCCGGCGGACGCCCCTGGCGGCCGCTCCCGCACCGGCCAGGCAGGCGCGCCCGCGTGGCCGCGGGCACCGGGTGGACGATGTCCCCGCCTTCCTGATCCACAGCTATCCCTATCGCGAAACCTCGCTGATCCTGGACGTGTTCACGCGTTCGCACGGACGGCTGGCCCTGGTGGCCAAGGGCGCGAAGCGGCCGCATTCGGCGCTGCGGCCGGTGCTGATCGCCTTCCAGCGGCTGAGCCTGTCCTGGAGCGGCGCCGGCGAGATCAAGACCCTGGTGCGGGCCGAGTGGTCCGGGGCCCCACAGCGTTTGCAGGGCGCGGCGGCCATGTCGGGGTGGTACCTGAACGAACTGCTGCTGCGCCTGTTGGGGCGCGACGATCCTCATGAGTCGTTGTACGACGCCTATGTCGACGCGCTGGCCCGCCTGGCCGCGCATCCCCGGTTGTCGAGCGCCTTGAGGGAGTTCGAATGGCGGCTGTTGTGCGAAATCGGCTATGGCTTCGATCCGGCCGCCACGGGCGCCGAGGAGCCCGTGCGGGCGGGCGTTCGCTACCGTGTCCCGCTGGAGGCGGGGCCGGAGCAGGAAGAGCCCGAGGCGCCGCAACTGGGTACGCCCATCGCCGGCGAATCGCTGCTGGCGCTGGCCGCGGGCCGTTTCGAGGACGCCGCGGCCGAGCCCGAGCTGCGCCGCTTGCTGCGGGAACGGCTGGACTATCATATGAATGGCCGGCCGCTGGCGACGCGGCAGGTCTTGCGGGACCTGAACGCCATGGTTTCGACGCAGGGCGCCGCGGATCCGGCTGCGCCGGTCCGCCAGCGCCGTCCCCTTGAGGGGGAGCGGCCGTAGGCCGCCAGGGGGGCCTCGGCGATGCGGCCGGACCGGCGAAGCCGGATCCGGCGCATCCTGGAGACGGCGTGGGTGATGCGAGTGTTTGAATAGATAGATGGGACGATTGAATATCCATGATTGATCTGGGCGTCAATATCGATCACGTGGCGACGCTGCGGCAGCAGCGGCACGTTTCCTATCCGGATCCGGTCCGGGCCGCGCTGGTGGCCGAGGAGGCGGGGGCGGATCTGATCACGCTGCATCTGCGCGAGGACCGCCGGCACATCCAGGATGCCGATGTCGAGAGCCTGCGCGGCAAGCTGCGCACGCGCATGAACCTGGAGTGCGCGATCACGGCGGAAATGCTGGAGATCGCCTGCCGGATCCGGCCGCAGGATGTCTGCCTGGTACCCGAGAAGCGCCAGGAACTCACCACCGAGGGCGGGCTGGACGTGCTGGGGCATTTCGACGACGTGAAGGCCGCCGTGTCGCGATTGCACGATGCCGGCATCCGGGTGTCGCTGTTCATCGATCCGCAGGCGGACCAGATCGAGGCCGCCGCCCGTGCCGGCGCGACCGTGATCGAGCTGCACACCGGCGCGTATGCCGAGGCCGTGGCGGATGGCGCGCAGCGGGAGCTGGCGCGCATCCGGGATGCGGTGGCGGTCGGGTTGCGGCAGGGCCTGCGGGTCAATGCGGGGCACGGGCTGCACTATGAAAACGTGCAGCCGGTCGCCGCCCTGGACGGCATCGCCGAGCTCAATATCGGCCATGCCATCATCGCCCAATCCGTGTTCTGCGGCCTGGAGGCGGCGGTGCGCGAGATGAAGGCGCTGATGATCACCGCGCGCAGCGGCACTTTGCCGAGGCCGGCGCATTGATGCCCGAATCGCTGCGCGACGGCGCGCTTCCCGCCCTGGCCGGTATCGGCATCGACTTGCTGCGGGTGGAGCGCATTGAGCAGGCCCTGGCCCGCCGCGGCGACCGCTTCGCGCAGAAAATCCTGGGCGCCGAGGAGTTCGCGAAATTCACCGCGCGCAGGAACCGCGACCCGCAGCGCGGTGTGCGTTTCCTGGCCACCCGCTTCGCCGCCAAGGAGGCCTTTTCCAAGGCCGTGGGGCTGGGCATGCGCATGCCCATGGCCTGGCGCCGCATGCAGACGCTCAACGCGCCCGGCGGACGGCCCATCGTGGTCCTGGCCGAGCCGCTCAAGACCTGGTACGAGGCGCGCTTCGGCGCTGCCCACGTGTCGCTGACCGACGAACACGACATGGTCGCCGCCTATGTCATCGTCGAGACGCGGCGCCCGTGATGAATCCGATCATGACCGCATCCCTTTCTTCTTCGCTTGCCCCCGGCCCCGTGATGGTGGACGTGGCGGGTTTCGAGCTGGCGGCCGCCGAGGCCGAGCGGCTGCGCCATCCGCTGGTGGGCGGGGTGATCCTGTTCGCCCGCAATTTCCGCGACCGGGCGCAACTGAGCAAACTGACCGCCGACATCCGTGCCGCGCGTGGCGAGCCGCTCTTGATCGCGGTCGATCACGAAGGCGGACGGGTCCAGCGTTTCCGCAGCGACGGTTTCACCGTGTTGCCGCCCATGCGCGCCCTGGGGCGCCTGTGGGACAACGACCCGCTCGACGCCATGCGCGCGGCTACCGATACGGGGCGGGTGCTGGCCGCCGAACTGCGGGCCTGCGGCGTGGACCTGAGCTTCACGCCGGTGCTGGACCTGGATTTCGGCGAAAGCCGCGTCATCCGCGACCGCTCCTTCCACCGCGATCCGCGCGTGGTGGCCATGCTGGCCCGGGCGCTGGTCCAGGGGCTGGCGCTGGCCGGCATGTCCGCCTGCGGCAAGCATTTCCCCGGCCACGGCTTTGCCGCGGCCGACTCCCATCACGAGATTCCGGTGGACGACCGTTCGCTGGAAGAAGTGCTGGGCGAAGACGCGCAGCCCTATCGCTGGCTGGGCGATGCCCTCCTGGGGGCGGTCATGCCGGCCCATGTCATCTATCCGCGGGTCGACAAGTCGCCCGCGGGGTTCTCGCGCAAGTGGGTGACGACCGTGTTGCGCAAACGGCTCCAGTACGGCGGTGTGGTGTTCTCCGACGATCTGACCATGGAAGGCGCCTCGGTGGCGGGCGACATCCACGGCCGGGCGATGGCCGCGCTGCGCGCGGGCTGCGACATGGTGCTGGTCTGCAACCGGCCGGACCTGGCGGACGATCTGCTGGGCCGGCTCGGCTGGACCCAGGATCCGGCGTCGGTGGCGCGCATCCGTTCGCTCAAGCCGAAATTCGCCGCCCAGGACTGGCAGGCGCTGGCGGCCGATCCGGCCTATCGCAAGGCCCGCAAGGCGGTCCAGGCGCTGGCGCGGGCCGGCGCCTGAGGGAAGGGCGGGACATGGCCGGCCGCAAGAAGGACGACACCCAGGCGCCGGAGACGCCGGCGCGGCCGGACGTGCCCGTGACGCCCCAGGAGGCGTCCGCGCCGGCCGTCGCGCAAGAGGCTCCGCCGGTCTTCGACGTCAAGTCCTTCCTGGCGCAGCTTCCGCACCTGCCCGGCGTGTACCGGCACATCAACGCCGAAGGCGAGGTGATGTACGTCGGCAAGGCCCGGGATTTGAAGAAGCGGGTGTCTTCGTATTTCCAGAAGCAGGTGGGCAGCCCGCGCATCGCGCATATGCTGGCCCGGGTGACGCGCGTCGAGGTCACCGTGACGCGGTCCGAGGCCGAGGCCCTGCTGCTGGAAAACAACCTGATCAAGTCGCTGGCGCCGCGCTACAACATCCTGTTCCGCGACGACAAGTCCTATCCCTACCTGAAGGTCAGCGGCCACGCCTTCCCCCGCATCGCCTACTACCGCGGGGCCACGGACCGCGCCAACCAGTATTTCGGCCCGTTCCCCAACGTATGGGCGGTGCGCGAGAGCATACAGATCCTGCAGAAGGTTTTCCGCCTGCGCACCTGCGAGGACACGGTCTTCGCCAACCGGTCGAGGCCCTGTCTGCTCTATCAGATCCATCGCTGCTCCGGGCCTTGCGTGGGGCTGGTCTCGGCCGCGGACTACGCCCTGGACGTGGACCGGGCCACGCAGTTCCTGCGCGGCCAGACCCAGGCCGTGCTCACGGATATCGAGACGCGGATGTTCGCCGCGTCGCAGGAGATGCGTTTCGAGGAGGCCGCCGCCCTGCGCGACCAACTGTCGGCGCTGTCCCGCGTGCTGCACCAGCAGACCATGGAAGGGGGCAGCGGCGATACCGACGTGATCGCGGTCGACATGCAGGGCGGCAAGGTCTGCGTGAACCTGGCGATGATACGGGGCGGGCGGCACCTGGGGGATAAGGCATTTTTCCCCACGCATGCCGATGGCGATTCGCCCGCCGAGGTGCTGGAGGCTTTCATGTCCCAGCACTACATCGATCGGGCCTTGCCCGGCACCATCGTGGTGTCGCACCCCCTGCCCGATGCCGACCTGGTGGCGATGCTGGCGGAGCAGGCCGGCGCGAAGGTCAATCTCGTCAAGCAGCCGCAGGGCGTACGCAAGAGCTGGCTCGACCAGGCCAGGAAGAATGCCGGACTGGCGCTGGCGCGCGTGCTGGCCGAGGCCGGATCGCAGCAGGCGCGCACCGAGGCCCTGGCGCAGGTGCTGGCCATCGACGCCGACGAGGCCGCGCTGGAAACCCTGCGCATGGAGTGTTTCGACATCAGCCATACCGCGGGCGAGGCGACGCAGGCTTCGTGCGTGGTCTACCACCACCATGCGATGCAGCCCAAAGAGTATCGTCGCTACAATATCGACGACATCACCGGCGGCGACGACTATGCGGCCATGCGGCAGGTGCTGACCCGCCGCTACGAGAAAATCGCCGATGGGGACGGGGTCATGCCCGACGTCGTGCTGATCGACGGTGGCAAGGGCCAGGTCGAGATCGCCCGCCAGGTGTTTGCCGAACTGGGGTTGGACATCGGCCTGCTGGTCGGCGTCGCCAAGGGGGAAGGGCGCAAGGTCGGCCTGGAAACGCTGATTTTCGCCGATGGCCGGGAGCCGCTGGCGCTGGGGGGCGAGTCGGCGGCCCTGATGCTGGTCGCGCAGATCCGCGACGAGGCGCACCGCTTCGCCATCACCGGCATGCGGGCGCGGCGGGCCAAGACCCGCAATGTCTCGCGGCTCGAGGAAATCGAGGGTGTCGGCGCCAAGCGCCGGCAGCGGCTGCTGGCGCGTTTCGGCGGCCTGCGCGGGGTGGTCTCGGCCAGCGTCGAGGACCTGGCCTCCGTCGAGGGCATTTCCCTGGATCTGGCCGAACGTATCCACCGGCAGTTGCACTGACCCTTTCCGAGAACTTTTCCCTGTAGCCTGTTAGCATTCGATCATGCCTCTGAACCTGCCGATTATCCTGACCTGGGTGCGGATCGCGATGATCCCGCTGGTCGTCAGCGTGTACTACGTACCGGAGCATGTGCTGCCCACGGCCGTGCGCGATGCGGTGGCCACGGGCATGTTCATCTTCGCCGCGTTGACGGACTGGCTGGACGGCTGGCTGGCGCGGAGGCTGAACCAGACCTCCTCGTTCGGCGCCTTCCTGGACCCCGTGGCCGACAAACTCATGGTCAGCGCGGCGCTGCTCGTGCTGCTGAACCTGGGGCGGGTCGACGCCATGATCGCGCTGGTCATCATCGGCCGCGAGATCACCATTTCGGCCCTGCGCGAGTGGATGGCCAAGATCGGCGCCAGTACCAGCGTCGCCGTGCACTGGCTGGGCAAGTTCAAGACCGCGGCGCAGATGACCGCCATCCCGTGCCTGCTGTATGGGGGGCGGGTATTCGGCATCGACGTGCTGTGGTGGGGATCGCGGCTGATCGAGATCGCCGCCGTGCTCACGGTGTGGTCGATGATGTATTACCTGCAGCGGGCCTGGCCGGTCATCCGGCGATCGGCCTAGGGCGCCGGCAGAAGCAGGATTCGCGGCGCAGTCCGCAGAGAAAGAAGCAGGAGACGACGTGCAGCAAGTATTGGCCGCCCCCGGGATGAAGTTCGCCCGGCGCAGGCTCGACTGGAAGGTCATCGGACTGGTGGGAATCGCCCACTCGAGTTCCCATTTCTTCCAACTGGTGATTCCTTCGCTGTTCGCGCCGCTGGCGACGGAGTTCGGACTGGGGTTCGCCGAACTGGGGGTGCTGGTCGCGGTGTTCTACGCGATCTCGGGCGTGGGCCAGGCCAGTTCCGGATTCGTGGTGGACCGTGCGGGCCCGCGTCCGGTCCTGTGGTTCGGCCTGGCTTGTTTCGTCGTGGCGGGCCTGCTGTTGGGGCTGGCCAGCAGCTATGGCTGGCTGATGGCGGCTGCCGTGGTGGCCGGCATCGGCAATTCGGTCTTCCACCCCGTCGATTTCTCCATCCTCAATCGCCGCGTCAGCAGCCCCCGCCTGGGGCACGCCTTCAGCGCGCACGGCATCACGGGCAATCTGGGCTGGGCCACCACGCCGGTGTTCATCACGACGCTTACCCACCTGTTCAACTGGCGCGTGGCCGCCTTCGGGGCGGGCCTGTTGGTGGCGATCGTCCTGGCCATGACCGTGCTGGGCCGGCGCCTGCTGGCGGTGGAAGCGGCGCGTCGCCCGGCTCGCGGCCGCCGCCTGGAGGCAGCCCCGGCCGGGACGTCGCTGGGCGCGCTGCTGGCCAATCCCGTGGTCTGGGGCGCTTTCCTGTTTTTCATGTTCTCGTCCGTCGCGATCTCCGCGGTCCAGAACTACACCATCCCCATCCTGGGGTCCATCTACGGGATCTCCAGCGTGACCGCCAGTACCGCGCTGTCCGGCTATATGGTGGCCGGCGCGTGCGGCATGGTGCTGGGAGGGTTCCTCGTCTCCAGCGGCCCCCACAGCGAGCGCATCGTGGGCATGTCCTTCGTGGCGGCCGGCGCGCTGCTGGCGTTGCTGGCGATGGGCTGGCTGCCGGCGGTCGCGGCGGTGCCGTGCGTCGCCCTGGCCGGGCTGTGCGCGGGCGTTGCGGGTCCGTCCCGCGACATGCTGGTGCGCCGGGTCACGCCGCGCGGCGCCACCGGCTCGGTCTACGGGCTGGTCTATTCCGGCATGGACACGGGCTCGGCGCTGGCGCCGCTCGCCTTTGGCGTCATGCTGGATGCGGGCCTGCGGCAGGGGCCCTACCTGGGCGCATTTCTTGCGTTCGTGCTGGCGGCCTGCTTCGCCGCGTTGATCGCCGCCAAGGCGCGGCGCGCGCACTGAGGGCCTGAGCCGGCCGGAAGCGGGGACCGTCCCCGGATTCCAACGGACGCCGTCGTGGCCGGCCCCTCTTTTTTGTCGTGACAAAACCGACTGAAACATGTTGCTCATGCCAAGTTCGCATGATTGTGACATTCTTTTCAATTAGAAAAGATCTGCAAGGCGATTACCTCTGGCAAGCGGTTTATAAATGATGTATTTAAATCACTTTAGAGTGATGTAAAGAACCAGGAAAAAACCCGGCATGCCCGGCGCGATCCAGGCCCTCAGGCATGAACCGTAAGCCGGGAGTTGACCGGGTGGAAGGCCCCTGGCGGGTCGTCCAACCGTGAGCTTCCCTTCAGATTTCTCTTGCGCGGCATCCCCGAAGCTATGCGATCTTCGCTTTCTTTGTACCTGTTGGGGCCTCTGGCCATGGAAAGCGCCGATGGGCCGCTTTCCATCCGTTACAACAAGGCAAGAGCGTTGTTGGCGTACCTCGCGTTGGAGGGCGGCTTCCATACGCGCGAAGCGCTCGCCTTCCTGCTGTGGCCCGACGCCAGCGTGCAGGCGGGTCGGGAGAATCTGCGGCGGATGCTGTTCCTGCTGAAGGACGCCCTCAAGCCCGACGCGATCGAGAGCAGCCGCGACGTGCTGCGGCTGCGGGCCGAAGCCGGGCTCTGGACCGACGTCGGGGCCTTCACCTCCGTCCTGGACAGCGAGCAGCGCGCGCTCGCGATGGGCGCGGCCATCGACTCCGAGCGCATCGCCCACGCCGTGGCGCTGTATCGCGGCGAGTTCCTCAAGGGCCTGGAACTGGACGACGCTCCGGATTTCAGCAGTTGGGTGCAGATGCGCCGCGAGCAGTATCACCAGCGCTATCTCCAGGCCCTGGGCATGCTGGTCGAAAGCCACGAAAGGGAAGGGAACCTGCAGGCCTGCATCGAATGCGCCGAGCAATGGGTGACCGTCGCGCCGCTGGACGACGCGGCCTGGCACCAGATGCTGCGTGTGCTCGTGAAGGCCGGCCAGTTGGAGCGGGCGAGACGGGAGTTCCAGCGCTATCGCCATGTGCTCGATATGGAGCTCGGCGCCGCGCCGGATGCTTCCGTGGCGGCGTTGCTGGAGATGCCCGCGGTGGACCGCGCGCCCGGCTCGAGGCGGCAGGCTCCGCAGGGGGAGCGGCGCCAACTGACCGTATTGTCGTGCGAATTCGAGGTGACCGGAGAGCCCGAGGACATCGTCGAAGTGCAGCGCGAACTGATCGCCTGCTGCGAACCCACGCTGCGGGCCGCGGGGGCCCATGTCGTGCGCACGCCCGGCGGCCTGCTGGGCTACTTCGGCTATCCCTATGCGCAGGAGGACGCCGCGCGCCGCGCCGTGACGGCGGCGCTGCTTTGCCATGACAGTATCTGGACCCGGCACTGGGGCGGCGGGGCGGCCCATCTGCCGGTGCGGGGGGCCCTGGGCGTGCATACCGGCATCGCCATCAGCTCCGCCGAGAACGATCTCCCCGATGCCGGCGGGATGGTGTCGCGCCTGGCCTTCCAGCTCGGCGCCATGGCCGGCGGATCGGGCGTGGCAGTGAGCGATGTCACCCTGCACCTGCTGGGCGATGGATACCGCACCGAATCGGCGGGGCAACTGACCGACCGCTCCCGCGGCGTCGAGGTGCAGGTTTTCCTGGTCTGCGGCCAGCGTATCCCGGAGCGGCAGGAGGCGGTGCGCGCGTTCTGCGGACGGGACGAGGAGATGGCGCGGCTCGTCGACGCGCATGGCAAGGGAGGACGTTACGTCGGCCTGGTGCGCGGCGAGGCGGGATTGGGAAAATCCTTCCTGGTGGAGCATTTCTGCGACACCCTGCAGGTGGAACGCGTGCTCCTGCAATGCTCGTCCGAGCTCAGGCAGATGCCCTACCATCCTTTCGTGCGCTGGATGCGCGCCTGGCGCGAGCGTCTGGCCACCGAGCGGCATGCCTGCCTGCCCGAGAGCGCGGAGCGCATTCTCGATGCGATCGGCGAACGCATGCTGGACGGCGAGCAGGGCGCGGCCGGCGCCGACGAGACCGGGGCCCTGTGCCATGCGTTGCTGGGCGCGATGGTACCGGCGGGCGGCGTCATCTGCTTCGACGACGTCCACTGGGCCGACCCGTCCACGCGCGACGTCCTCGCCTTGCTGGTGGAGCGGCCTTTGCCTGGCAGGATGCTGATCATCACCGCCCGGCCCGAATTCGTGCCGCCCTGGAAGCACACGGTCGAGGTCGATCATCTCGACCTCGGGCCGATGGACGATTTCGCGATCGTCGACCTGGTCCACGCGGTGGCAGAGGGCAAGGACATCGATGCCGATCTGCTGCGCGACATCATCAAGCTTTCCGAAGGGATACCGCTGTACGCCGAGGAACTGACCCGCGACGTGCTGGCCGACGGACGGGACCCGGCGTCGCCCTGGTCGCTGCCGGCCTCGCTGCAGGATCTGCTGATGGCCCGCATCGACAGCGTGGGCCGGGCGCGCCACGTCGCCCAGTTCGCCTCCGTGGTGGGGGGCGAGTTCACGCTGGATCTGCTGGCCGAGGCCATGGGCGAGGCGCGCGCCGAACTGGCCGAGGCGCTGGCCATCATGCAGCGCCAGAACATCGTCGTGCGCTGCGACGAGAAGACCTACGCTTTCCGCCACGCCCTGCTGCGCGAGGCGGCCTATCAGTCGCAGACCCGCGTGGCGCGGGTCCAGGCCCACGCGCGCCTGGCCCGGCGGCTCGAATCGAGTCTGGCCGAGGGCAATCCGGAGGTGCTCGCCTGGCACTATTCCGGCGCCGGCAGCCGTGCGCCCGCCGTGAAGTACCTGCTGGAGGCGGCACGCAAGGCGGCCGCGCAGTGTGCGTACCGCGAGGCGGTGAGCTACTACCGCAGCGCCCTGGAATGGTTCGAACGGCAGGGCGAGGGGATTGACGCCATCATGGAGGAACTGCGCATCAGGATGGAGTTCGGCATCCAGCTGTGCGCCCTGTACGGCTTCGGGTCCGAGCAGGCGGTGGAGACCTTCCGTTCGGCGCTGACCCTGGCGCAGCCGCTGGGCGACGATCCCCGGTTGTTCCCGATCTATTGGGGGCTGTGGACCAGCGCCAGTTCCTGGGCCAATTTCTCGATGACGCTGACGCTGGCCGAGACGCTGTTGCGCATGGCCGACGCGGCCGAGGATCCCAACCTCCTGTCCCACGCGTACTATGCCCGGGGCTACAGCCATTTTTTCCTGGGACGCTTCGTCGAGGCGGTGGCGGATCTCGAACTCGGCGCCAAGGCCTATCAGCCCCAGCATGCCAACCTGACCCTGGGCGAGGATGCCCGCGTCACGAACCTGGCCATCCTGTCGGTTGCCCACTGGCATGCCGGAAGTGTGGGAGATGCCTTGCAGGCCTCGCGCGAGTCGGTGGCCCATGCGCGCCGGATCGGCCACCGCTATTCGTTGCTGTACGCGCTGGTGTCGGCCACCGAGTTGCACCGCCTGAACCGGGAGGTCGACGAGGTCGCGATCCTGTCGTCCGAGGCGCTGCAGATCGCGCGCGAGATGGGCACGCCGCTGTGGGCCGTGTGCGCCGAGACGAGCGAGGCCTGGGTCAAGGCCGTGCGCGGCGACGTATCGGCGCTGGGGGAGATGGCCTCCTGCGTCCAGCGGATTCCCGCCATCATGAAAGGTATCGCCCCCCTGCTGATCGCGCGCTGGACCGATGCCTGCGATCTGGTGGAAGACGTCGGCGCGGGGCTCGATGCCACGGCGCAGGGGCTGCGCGAGGTCACGCAGACCCAGGCGCGCTATGTCCAGTCCGAGTTCGAACGCATCAAGGGCAAGCAGTTGTTCCGCCAGGGGCAGCCGGCCAGCGTGTTCAGGCCCTGGCTGGAGCGGTCGCTGGCCACCGCCTGCGCGCTCGATTCGCCGCCGCTGGCGCTGCGCTCGCTGACCAGCCTGGTGCGCTATGCCTGCCCCATCCCCAGTTCCGATCACATGGCCTTGATGGCCCGCATGGTGGCGCGCGTGCAAGACGGCGACCGGCTATGGGAGGTCCGGGCCGCGCGTGGCCTCTTGTCCAGATACGGGGCGCAGGTGGCGCATTCGCTGCGCTGATGCCGGACCGCCGCTCGAGGCGCGACGGCCCGGTATTCACGTCAGCCATACCCGGTATGGCCGCGGCTGCGTAGACACCCGAGGGGCCCATCTCTACCTTTGACACATGTCCGGCAGGGCCGCCGGCGCGCCATCCGGCCGCGCCGCGGATCTCCGCCGCCGTTCACGCATTCCGGAGAACGATACATGAGTCGGAAGTGGTCCCCGCAGCAACTGGTCGACGCCGAACTGGGCACGGTCAGCCGCGAAGTCTACGTCAACGAAGACATCTTCCAGGAAGAGCTGGAACACATCTTCTCCCGCGCCTGGCTGTTCGTCGGGCACGAGAGCATGGTGCCCAATCCCGACGACTACTTCGTCAGCCGGATGGGCAACGATTCGGTCATCCTGACCCGGGATCGCCAGGGACAGCTCCAGGTCCTGCTCAATAGCTGCCTGCACCGCGGCATGCGGCTGTGCCGCTATGACCAGGGCAATAACCGCACGTTCACCTGTCCCTATCACGGCTGGAGCTATTCCACCGACGGCAAGCTGGTCGAGCGGGCCGGCGAACTGGTGGGCGTGCCGGGTTTCAAGACCCATTACTACGGCGAACTGGACAAGAAGAACTGGGGCCTGAAGTCGGTGGCCGGGCTGGTGAACTACAAGGGTACGATCTGGGCGACCTGGGACGAGAACGCGCCGTCGTTCGAAGAATACCTGGGCGACATGAAGTTGTACCTGGACTTCGCCCTGGACCACCGCGACGGCAGCCCGGGCGGGTCGGAGATGATAGGCGGCGTGCAGAAGTGGCGCATCCCCTGCAACTGGAAGACCGCGGCCGAGAACTTCAATGCCGATCTCTACCACGACATCAGCCACCGCTCGGTGGACGTCGTGGGCATCGGACCAGGCGGGAAGGGCCGGCGCGATCCGACGCCGAGCCGTGTGTCGATCTCCTTCAAGGACCTCGGGCATGGGCTGGTCGGACGGGCGCCGTACTACGAAGAAAGTCCCTACACACCGATCTTCGCCAACTATCCCGAGGTGGAGCAGTACTACCGCGAGGTATACGAGAAACGCGAAAAGAATCTGGCCGGCACCATGCGCGTGCTGCACAGCGTGGGGACCGTGTTCCCCAACATGGCGGTGCACGGCCGCCAGCCGCGCACCATCGCGGTGTTCCATCCGGTCAGCGCGACCGAGACGGAGATGTGGCGCATCTATCTCGTGGACAAGGACGCCCCGCAGGAGGTCAAGGACGCGGCGCGCGCCTACTACCTGCGCTACTCGGGGCCCGGCGGCATGACCGAATCCGACGACATGGAAAACTGGCGCTATGCCACCGAGTCGAGCACCGGCACCATCGCCCGTACGCTGCACTACAACTACCAGATGGGCATCGGGCATGCCAGGCCGGTGCCGGGCCTGCGTGGCGCGGTGACGACAGGCGAGTTCACCGAGGAGAACAACCGGAACTACTACGCGAGATGGGCGCAGTTCATGGAAGGGCGCTCGTGGGACGAACTCATGCCCACCTACGACGAATAAGCGGGAGCGCGCCATGACCGAGACTCACCTGAATACCGACCACGCCTTCCTGCTGCGCGAGGTCGAGCAGTTCTTCTACCGCGAGGCCGATCTGCTGGACGAGCGCCGCTTCGACGAATGGCTGACGCTGCTGCACGACGACATCCGCTACTGGATGCCCATCGCGCGCAACGTCAGGCGCGACAACCGCGAGCGAGAGCACACCCGGGAGGGGGTGGAGGCGGCGTGGTTCGACGAGGGCAAGCCGACGCTGCGCCAGCGGGTGGAGCAGATCAACACCGGCATGCACTGGGCGGAGGAGCCGGCCTCGCGCACTTCGCACCTGGTGACCAACGTGCGTGTCCTGGAGACGTCCGGCGCCGGGCCGGACGAGGAGGTCCGGACGCGCTCGCGTTTCATCGTCTACCAGAACCGCCTGGACACCGAGGTAGCCTGGTTCGTCGGCAAGCGCAACGATACGCTGCGCCGCACCGAATCGGGCTGGAAGGTCCTGCGGCGCGAGATCCTGCTGGATCAGACCGTGCTGTTGGGCAAGGCGTTGACCGTCTTCTTCTGACTGGGGGTATCGAAACATGGATCGTCGAGATGTGCTGAAGATGTTCGCCGGCGCCGCCGCGCTGGGCGGTTGCCCGGCGTGGGCGCAGGACGGTTTTCCGTCGCGCATGATGAAGGTCGTGGTCGCCTATCCGCCGGGAGGCGTGACCGACATCGCGGGGCGGCTGATCGCGGAGATCGTGAGCAAGGAGTTCGGCAAGCCCGCCATCGTCGAGAACAAGGGCGGGGGTACCGGCACGGTCGCCCAGCAGTACGTGCTGCAGCAGCCCCACGATGGCCATGTGTTGCTGTCGGGCGGGCTGGGCGGCCTCATCCTGCCCGTCATCCTGAATCCCAGCCTGCCGGTGGATCCCCAGGCCAGCTTCACGCCCGTGGCGCAGGTGGCGGAGTTCGTCAACGTCCTGCTGGTGGGCCGCGACGTGAAGGCGCGCAACGTGGCCGAGCTGATCGAGTACGCCAAGGCCAACCCCGGCAAGCTGAACTACGCCACCAACGGCGTGGGCACCTCGGCCCATTTCACCTCGGAATTGTTCAACCTCCAGGCAGGCACGAAGGTGACCCACATTCCGTACCGCTCCAGCGGCGAAGTCATCTCGGGCCTGCGCAACGGCGACGTGCACATGGCATTCGCCAACGCGCCCGCCGTCAATGCCCTGGTGAAGGCCGGCACGCTGCGCGCCATCGCGGTGTCCAGCGCGAACCGGACCAAGGATCTGCCCGACGTGCCGACCATGGTGGAGTCGGGCATGCCGGACTTCGTGGTGACCAGCTGGCTGGGCGCCTACGCGGCCGCAGGCACCCCCGCGGATGTCGTCCGGAGGCTGGGCGAGGCCATCGTGCGGGGCGCGCAGCAGCCCGAGAACGTGCAGCGCTTCGAGACCGTCGGCTTCCAGGTCTCGACCAAGGACGCCGCCGCCTATGCGGCCTTCAACCGCTCCGAGCTGGCGCGTTGGAAAGACGTGGCCCGGCTGGCGAACATCCGTGCCGAAGGATGAGGCATGAGCGGACATAACGCGCTGAATCTGATCGACATCGAGCCCGGGACCCGGCTACGCACGAACGAGGGCGCCATTGTCGAGCTGATCGAGAATCCGCGGGATGGCGTCTGGCTGATCTGCCGGTACGTGGAACATCCGTCCGAACCCGGACTGGTCGGCGACGCGGAGCAGACCGTGTTCGCGCAGGACATCGTTGGCCTGGCCGAGGCCGGGCAACCAGGAGAAGAGACGTGACCGCGAGCTGGACCGACAGGAAGAACGCGGCTTGCCCCCGGGGGGTGGGCCTCACGACCGAAATCTATGCCGCGCAGGCGTCGGGCAGCGAGCTGACCGACGAATCCGGTCGCCGCTACATCGACTTCGCTGGCGGTATCGGCGTGCTGAACGTCGGCCACCGGCACCCACGGGTGGAGGCCGCCATCGTCGAGCAGGCGCGGCGTTTCACGCATACCTGCTACCAGGTCGTGCCCTACGCGTCCTACGTGACGCTGGCCGAGCGGCTGAACGCGCGGGTGCCGGGCGATTTCGCCAAGAAGACGGTCTTCTTCAGCACCGGGGCGGAAGCCGTGGAGAACGCGGTCAAGATCGCCCGCGCCTCCACCGGCAGGACGGCCATCATCGGTTTTACCGGCGCCTTCCATGGGCGCACGATGATGGGGCTGGCGCTGACCGGCAAGGTCGCTCCCTACAAGACCGGCTTCGGCCCTTTCCCGGGGGACGTCTACCGCGTGCCGTTCCCGGGCGCCGACACGCCCGAGGCGGTGGGCCGTTCCCTGGCCGCGCTCGAGGACCTGCTGCGCTACGACGTCGAGGCTGCCCGCGTGGCCGCCATCGTGATCGAACCGGTGCAGGGCGAGGGCGGTTTCCACCCGGCGCCGCCGGCGTTGATGCGAGGCCTGCGCGCGCTGTGCGACACGCACGGCATGCTGTTGATCGCCGACGAGATCCAGTGCGGCATGGGACGGACCGGCACGATGTTCGCGATGGAGCACTACGGGGTGGCGGCCGACCTCACCACGGTGGCCAAGAGTCTTGCCGGAGGCATGCCGCTGTCGGCGGTGGTCGGGCGTGCCGAGGTCATGGATGCCGTGGCGCCGGGCGGACTGGGCAGCACCTATGCCGGCGCGCCGCTGGCGGTCGCCGCCGCGCATGCGGTCCTGGATGTCTTTGAGCGGGAAGGCTTGCTGGAGGCCGGCAACCGATTGGCCCGCGTCATGCGCGAGCGGCTGGAGGCGGCGCGCGCCCGGCATGGCTGCATCGGCCAGGTGCGCGGGCTCGGTCCCATGCTGGCCATGGAACTGCTGGATGGGCTGGGGCGGCCCGCGGCCGCGCTGGCCCAGGCCGTGCGCGAACATGCGCTGGCGCGCGGACTGATCCTGCTGGTGTGCGGCAGCCATGGCAACGTGATCCGCTTTCTTTTTCCGCTTAATACGCCGATGCCCGTGTTCGAACAGGGCCTGGACATCATCGACGCCGCCCTGGCCGAGGCGACGCGGCAGGAGTGGGTGGCATGAATGCTTCCGTACGACAGACCGGCGCCGAATGGCTGCTGCGCAGCGCCGCCGCCTCGGGCATCGAGGTCTGTTTCGCCAACCCCGGCACGACCGAATTGCCCTTCGTCGGCGCGATGGATGCCGTGCCGCGGGTGCGGCCCATCCTGTGCGCTTTCGAAGGCGTGTGTTCGGGTGCCGCCGACGGCTACTACCGCATGCGCGGCGCGCCGGCGATGACGCTGACCCACCTGGGACCGGGCTTCGCCAACGCCATCGCCAACCTGCACAACGCCCGGCGCGCCGGTTCGTCCGTCTACAACGTGATCGGCGAGCACATGTCGTGGCATGTCGAGGCCGATCCGCCGCTGGCCAGCGATATCGAGTCGCTGGCGCGGCCCGTATCGGCAGGCGTCTACCGTGCCGACTCGCCGGCCTCGCTGGTGATGTCCGTGCGCCAATCCCTGGCCAATGCGATGGCGCCCCAGGGTGGCATCCACAGCCTGATCCTGCCCATGGACCTGCAGGCGGCGACGATGGACGAACCCGTCTTCGCCGCCCGGGTGGCAGGCGCGCCGGCGGTGCTGGAGGGCGGCCTGGTGGAGCAGGTGGCGGCGCACGTCGCCGCGGGCAGGAAGACCCTGCTGCTGCTGGGCGGCGACGCCCTGCACGAGCCGGCACTGCTGGAGGCGTTGCGCTTCCGGGATCTCGGCAATGTCGAAGTCGTGGGCGAGACCTTTCCCGCACGCAGTGAACACGGCGGCGGCCTGCCCGCCATCCGCCGCTTCAATCCGGCGGCCGAACAGGCCCACGCCTATCTGCTGGAGTTCGAACTGGTGGCCCTGGTCGGCGCCCGGCGGCCGGTGGCATTCTTCGGCGTGGAGGGCTACCCCAGCTACCTGGGCGATCCGTCGCGCATGATCGAATTGTGCCGGGAGGGGCGTGGCGGCGCCGCCACGCTGGCCGCCCTGGCCGACGACCTGAAGCTGGCCCGGCGGGGCCTCGCGCCGGTCGAGCGCGTGACGGACCACGACCTGGGCGAGAACCTGACGCCCGAGAGCGCCGCTCGGGTCGTGGCTGCCTGGCTGCCGGACCAGGCCATCATCTCGGCCGAGGGCAAGACCCTGGCTTTCCCCTTCAACGCCATTGCCGCGCGGACCGCGCGCCATGCCAGTCTCGTGCTGACCGGCGGGGCGATCGGGCAGGGCATTCCTGCCGCGTTCGGTGCCGCCATCGCCGCGCCGGGCCGCAAGGTCGTGGGGCTGCAGTCGGATGGCAGCGCGCTCTATACGCTGCAGGCACTGTGGTCGATGGCGCGCGAGGAGGTCGACGCAACCATCCTCATCGCGTCCAACCGCCGCTACAACATCCTGATCGACGAGATGCGCCGCAATGGCTACGAACTCTCCTCGCCGCCGGTGCGGGATTTGCTGCACTTGTCGCGCCCCGGACTGGACTGGCTGGGCATGGCAGCGGGTTTCGGCGTACAGGCCGAACGCGCCACGACGGTGAGCGAACTGCGGCGGTCATTCCGGCGGGCGATGGCCGAGCGCGGTCCGCGCCTGATCGAAGTCATGCTGCCCTGAGCGGCGGGGCCGGCGCGGGGGGCAGGGCCGGGTATTTTTCCTGAAGAAAAAGAAGCAGGTGATCAGTAAAATATGATTATACTATAATCATATTGATTGAGAGATGGCGCAGGGGTCTAATGCTATTATCGTACAAAGGAGACTCCAATGGCCTTGCTCAAGGATGTGCTGGAGCCCCCGCGCGCCGAACCCAACCTGACCGAGCGCATCACGCGGATGCTGATGGACGAGATCACCGGCGGGCAGTATCAACTGGGAGAGGTCCTGCCGCCAGAGCAGGTGATCGCCGATCGGTTGGGCGTGTCCCGCACCGTGCTGCGCGAGGCGGTCTCGCGCCTGAAGGCGGAAGGCATCGTCAGCAGCAAGCAGGGGCGCGGCCTGGCGGTGATCGCGAACACGCCCTTGTCGGTGCTGCGCCTGCATGCCGCGGGCGAGGAGGACGTCGAGCAGACCCTGGGCATCGTCGAATTGCGCCGAGGGTTCGAGATCGAAGCGGCGGCGCTGGCTGCCGAGCGGCGCACCCCGGAGGATCTGGCCGAGATGCGCGCCGCGCTGGCGGAGATGGCCAAGGCCGTAGCCAGCGGCGAGATCGCCAGCGGGGTAGACGCGGACCTGCGCTTCCACCGGGCGGTGGCGCGCGCCACCCGCAATCGCAACTACATCATGTTCTTCGATTTCCTGGCGGTCTTGCTGCGCAAGAACCTGGAAGTCTCGCGCAGCAGGTCGGCCAAAGTGTCGGGCCGCGGTGCCCTGGCGCAGAAAGAGCATGCGCGGCTGTTGGCTGCGATCGAGAACGGCGACCCGGAGGCGGCGCGGCAATGCGCGCGGCTCCACGTCGAGAATACCGAGTCCCGGCTGCGCGGCGCCATCCAGGAAAAGCCCGCCCGCTGACCCGTCGCGGCATTTTCACCGTCCGCTCCATTCCCGCCTGGCTTCGCGCGTCGGCGCGCGGGCACGGGCTTCGTTCGTCCATGTGATCCGGAGACGTCTCATGCCGCAATCCCCACCTACCGTCATCGTCTGCGCGCCAGTGCCGCCCGACCTGCGCGCGGCCATCGAGGCGGTCTGCCGGATCGTCGACATCCCCACGGGGCTGCGGCTGGACGAAGCGGTTTCCGCCGCCGACCGCGCGGTGGCGCGCGGCGTGCTGTGCACGGTGCGTACTCCGGTGGACGCCGCCACGCTGGATGCGTTGCCGGCCGTGTCGGTGGTGTCCAACTTCGCCGTGGGCTACGACAACATCGACGTGCCGCATGCCACGCGGGGCGGCGTGCTGGTCTGCAATACACCGGGCGTGCTCGATCGCGCGGTGGCCGATCTCACGATGGGCTTCGTGCTGTGCCTGGCCCGCGACATGGTGAAAGGCGACGCTTTCGTGCGCCAGGGCGCCTGGCTGCGGGGGCCCGCGCCGCTGACTTCGGACCTGGCGGGCAAGACGCTGGGACTGCTGGGCATGGGCCGCATCGGCCGCATGGTGGCCCGGCGCGCGCAGGCTTTCGACATGCGGGTGGTCTATCACAACCGCAGCCGCGATATGCCGTCCGAGGACGAGGGGCTGGCCGCCTACCGCTCGCGCGACGAACTGCTGGCCGAGTCCGATTTCCTGAGCGTGCACGTACCCTTGTCGGCCGAGACCCGGGGTTCGGTCGGCGAGCGAGAGTTCGAGGCCATGAAGCGTTCGGCCTATCTGATCAATACCTCGCGCGGACCGGTGGTGGACGAAGCCGCGCTGATCCGGGCCTTGCAGGAAGACCGGATCGCGGGCGCCGGACTGGACGTGATGGAGCGCGAACCGGTCGGTCCCGCCAGCCCGCTGTGCGCGCTGCCCAATGTGGTGTTGCAGGCGCATGCGGGCAGCGCCACGGTGGAGACACGGCGGGCGATGATGGAACTGGCGGTGGCCAACCTGCTCGATGCCCTGGAAGGGCGTCAGCCGCGCGCCATGGTGAATCCGCCGGTGCGCGGCGGGATGGGGGCGGCCCATGCGTGACGATCCGTCCAAAGGCCTGGACCGGGGCCTGACCCATTACGGCGACACCGAGTTCGCGCGCTTTCTGCGCCACTCGTTCGCCCTGTCCATGGGGCATACGCGCGAAGCGCTGGCGCGGCCCATCGTCGGCATTGCGCATCCCGGCGGCGATTTCAACAATTGCCACCGGCATTTCCCCGAATTGATCCAGGCGGTCAAGCGCGGCGTGCTGGCCGCGGGCGGACTGCCCATGGAGTTCCCCAGCATCTCGCTGGGCGAACCGTTCTTGCATCCGACCAGCATGATGTTCCGCAATCTGATGTCCATGGACGTGGAAGAGATGATCCGCGCCCAGCCCATGGACGCGGTCGTGCTGGTGGGGGGCTGCGACAAGACGGTACCTGCCCAGTTGATGGGAGCGTTGTCGGCCGGATGCCCGGCAATCCAGCTGGTGGGCGGCCCCATGATGACGGGCCGTTACCAGGGCGAGCGCCTGGGGGCCTGTACCGACTGCCGGCGCCACTGGGGCCGCTATCGCGCCGGCGCCATCGATGCGCACGAGATCGGCGCGATCGAAGGCAACCTGGCCACCACGACGGGGACCTGCGCGGTCATGGGGACAGCCAGCACCATGGCCTGCGTGGCCGAGGCGCTGGGCATGATGCTGCCGCATACCGCCGCCATTCCGGCGGTGCATGCCGATCGCCTGCGGGCCGCGGAGGCGTCGGGCGCACAGGCGGTCCGGCTGGCGCGGGAAGGACCGCGGCCGGACGCCATCGTGACCGGCAAGTCCGTGGACAATGCATTGCGGGTGCTGCTGGCGATCAGCGGTTCGACCAACGCGGTCTTGCATTTGACCGCGATTGCCGGGCGGCTCGGATTGCCGGTGGACGCGGCACGGTTGAACCGGTTGTCGGAAGATACCCCGGTGCTGGTCGACCTCAAGCCTACCGGCTCCCATTACATGGAGGACCTGTACGCGGCCGGCGGCGTGCAGGCCATCCTGCGCGAATTGCGCGACCTGCTGCACCTGGACTGCATGACCGTGACCGGTCGCACGGTGGGCGAACTGCTGGACGAACAGGGCGACGCCTGGGTGGACCGCGCGGTGATCCGGCCGCGCGCGGAACCGCTCAAGCCCGAAGGCGGGTTGCTGGCCTTGTCAGGTTCGCTCGCGCCCCATGGCGCACTGATCAAGCGAGCCGCGGCGGACGAGGCGCTATTCGAGCATACGGGCAGAGCGGTGGTCTTCGACACCCTGGAGGACATGGCCGAGCGATTGGATGCCGAGGACCTGGATGTGCGGCCCGACGATGTGCTGGTGCTTCGCAACGCCGGGCCGCTGGCGGCCGCCATGCCCGAGGCCGGCTACATCCCCATCCCGGCCAAGCTGGCGCGGCAGGGCGTGCGGGACATGGTGCGCATCTCGGACGCCAGGATGAGCGGCACCGCCTATGGCACCGTGGTGCTGCACGTCTCGCCGGAGGCCGCGGCGGGCGGACCGCTGGCCCTGGTCAGGAGCGGCGACCTGATCCGCCTCTCGGTCGCGCGGCGAGCGATCGACCTGCTGGTGGACGAGGTCGAGCTGGAACGCCGCCGCGCCGACTGGACCCCCGCGCGAGCGACGGTGCAGCGCGGCTACCGGTGGCTGTACCAGCGGCATGTGATGCAGGCCGAGTACGGCTGCGACTTCGATTTCCTGCGTGCGCCGGGGCGGGCCGACGATGCCGGAGGCGGAAGCTAGCGCATTGTCTATTCCGGACCTCGCGGATATAGTCATGCTGCCATGGACATCAACAAGCTAGACCTGAATCTCCTGCTGGTATTCGAGGCACTCTATCTCGAGCGCAACGTGACCCGCGCGGGGGAGCGCGTGGGTCTGTCCCAGCCGTCCATGAGCAATGCCCTGCTGCGTTTGCGCAACCAATGCAACGATCCGCTGTTCGTGCGGACGCAGGGCGGCATGGAGCCGACCCCCTATGCCGCCGAACTGGCGGGCAGCGTGCTGCGGGCGCTGGAGCTGGTGCGCAACGGTTTCGAGCAGGCCAGCGGATTCGATCCCGCGTCCAGCCAGCGCGGCTTCACGCTCCTGATGTCCGACTTTTCCCAGTTCCTGGTGTTGCCGCAGCTCGTGGCGCGTTTCAAGTCCTCGGCGCCAGGCATCAGCCTGGAGGTCAGCAGCCTCAGCCGGGAGCATTACCGGGCGGCGCTGGAGAGCGGCGACGCCGACCTGGCGGTCGGCAACCTGCAGGAATTGCAGAGCGGTTTCTACCAGCAGGGCCTGTTCGTCGACCAGCACGTCTGCGTGATGGGCAGCGGCTTCAGCAAGGCGGATGAGGCGATCACGCTGGACGAATACCTCGCGGCGCGGCATCTGGTGGTGACGGCCAACAAGACCGATCTGCAGATCGAAAAGGAACTGGGCAAGCAGGGGCACAGGCGCGAGGTGGCGCTGCGCGTTCCCAACTATCTGGTGCTGCCCAAGATCCTGGCGCAGACGGACCTGATCGTGACGGTGCCCGAGGTCATCGCGCAGGCGATCACCGACGATGCCGCCGGGGCGACGTGGTCGCGGCTGCCTTTCCAGACGCCGCATACGCACATGCGCCAATTCTGGCATGCGCGCCATCATCACGACAGCGCCAATACCTGGCTGCGCCGGCAGATCGCCGACCTGCACATAGGTGCCAGCCTGCGCAAGGTGGGAGAACGCCAGACGCCGCCGGCGCGTTCCGAGGCGGCGTGAAGCGTCGCGCGGAGGCTACTCCGCCAGGGCGACCAGGTGGCCCCAGTTCAGCCGTGATTGCAGATGGAAATAGGTCATGGCCAGCCAGCCCTTGCGCATCCATGCGGTGGCCGTCGCGTCGGGCAACTGGTCGAAGCGGGCCTCGTCCACCACCAGGAAGCCGTCCAGCGTGACGCGCTCGCCGCCGCGCAGGTCCACGGCCACCTGGCGCGGGATCAGGAGATTCTCGGCCCGCAGGGCGGCGACGTAGTCGCGCGTCATGGCCAGGCCGGCCTGGAGTTCTCCCAGGAATTGCAGCATTTCCCCGACGACGGGGGACGGCCGTCCGTCGTCGAACAGGGGGCGCGCGTCGCCGGCGGGGCTGCGCAGGTGTTCGGCGTCTTCGTCCACGCACAGCGCGTAGCGCTGGCTGGCCGGGTCTTCCTGCAGGATGAACGGATAGCGTCGCAAATGGGCGGGAACGTAGCGGTTGGGCCGCCACTGTCCGGCGGCGTCCACCATGAGGTTTTGCGCGTTGCGCAGGCCCAGCACCGCCATGGGCATCTGTTCGTCGCCGGCGAACACGATGGGCAGGTCCCGCGCCACCATCGCGAATTCCGTCGCCACCAGCGGCACCGCGGTCTGGCCGCGCGAGAAGGCATAGCCGGCCTCGCGGTCGAAGCGCAGGTGGGCATGGCGCTGGGGGTCCAGCGCGCGGGCCTGGGCGAACATGGGGGCGTTGGCCCCGGCCTGGGGGGAAGTGGTCATGGGTGTTCCGTCAGCAATGGGGGCCGGCAAGGCCGCGCAGCGCCGGCATGTCGAGGATCTCGACCTGTTTTTGCTGGATCCGCAGCACGCCGGACTTGGCGAAGCGAGAGAACAGCCGGCTCACGGTTTCCAGGGTCAGCCCGAGGAAGTTGCCGATTTCCTCGCGGCTCATGCGCAGCACGAAGGCGGACGAGGAATAGCCGCGGGCGGCCAGGCGCTCCGACAGGCTGACGAGGAAGACCGCCAGCCGCTCTTCGGCGCGCATCGTGCCCAGGGACAGCAGCATTTGCTGGTCCTGTTCGATTTCCCGGCTCATCAGGCGCATCAATTGGCGCTGCAGGGAGGGCAGGTGATTGGCCAGCGAGGACAGGTCGCGCACCGGGATCACACAGACCTCGCTGTCTTCCAGCGCGATGGCGGTCGAGGCATGGCTGCTGCGGCCCAGCCCATCCAGCCCCACGATCTCGCCGGGCAGGTGAAAGCCGGTGATCTGCTGGCGGCCATCCGCCAGTTCGAGATAGGTCTTGAGGGTGCCGAAGCGGATGCCATAGACGGCGTCCAGGCCGTCTTCGAAACGGAACAGGGGTTCGCCCCGGGTGAGCCGGATCCGTTGTTGCACCAGTTCGTCCATCCGGCCGGCGTCTTCAGTGGCCATGCCGACGGGCAGGCAGAATTGCCCCAGCCCGCAGGTCGAACAGCGTACGGAGTCGAGAGTAACCGGAATGCGTTTGGTCATGGCTGGTCTTTATTCTGGGCCGGCCGTGGCGGCCTGGGCGGGCGGAGCGGGGCTAGGGCAGGCGTTTGGCGTAGCTTTGCCGCAGCATGTCGATGAAGACCCGGACACGCAGCGGCAGATGCTTGCGTTGAGGATACACGGCGTAGATGGCGTTGGGGGGCGCGGCGAATTCGTCGAGCACGGCCACCAGGCGTCCTTCCTTGAGGTCGTCTTCGATTTCCCACAGCGATCTCCACGCCAGGCCCCGTCCATCCAGCGTCCAGGCATGCAGCACGGCGCCGTCGGTGCATTCGAGCGTACCCGATATGCGCTGCGGCGTGGCCTTGCCGTCGATGCTGAAGAGCCAGCCCCGGGCCTGGTTGACGCCGGTGCCGAAGGACAGGCAGTTGTGGCGCGCCAGATCGGTGGGGTGCTGGGGAGTGCCGTGCCGGGCCAGGTAGGCGGGCGACGCGACGACCATGCGGCGGTTGTCGGCCAGGCGCACGCTGACCATGCTGGAGTCGGCCAGGTCGCCGATCCGGATGGCGCAGTCATAGCCTTCGTTGACCAGATCCACCAGCCGGTCGTTCAGGTCCAGCGTCACGGTGATGCCGGGATAGGCGTCCAGCAGGCGGGGCAGCAGCGGGGCGACATGGCGCCGGCCGAAGCCTCCGGGCGCCGTGACGCGAAAATGCCCCTTGGGGTGTTCGCCGCCCGCCGACACACTGTTTTCGGCATTCTCGAGGGATTGCAGGATTTGCTGGCATTCCTCGAAGAACTCCGTGCCCTCGGCGCTGAGCGAGATCTTGCGCGTGGTGCGTATCAGCAGCTTGACGCCCAGCCGGGTTTCCAGCGCGTCGATGCGCCGGCCGATGACGGCCGGCGCGACGCCTTCGCTGCGGGCCGCGGCCGACAGGCTGCCGCGCACGACGGCGGAGACGAAGGATTCGATCTGCTTGAAGCGGTCCATGGGGGGCGCCGCGCACCGCATGCGGGCCGTTCCAGGAGGCGCCGGCCGGGCGGGGCGGGTGATTTATGCAAAATAGTAAATAATTTGCCTCCGATTCTAGCCCATCCCTAAAAGCCGAAGGTGGGCTTGGCGCATCAGCCCCGGGGTTCGCGCCGCAGGACGCGGATCAATTGGTCGATATCCAGCGGCTTGGTCAGGTGGAACGCGAACCCGGCATCCAGGCAGCGGCGCACGTCGGATTCCATGCCATAGCCGGTGAGCGCGACCGCGATCTGGCCGGACTGGGGGGCGTAGCGCCGCAGCACGTCGATGCCGTCGCCGTCGGGCAGCCCCATGTCGCTGACCAGCACGTCGTAGCGCCGGGCATCGACGCAGCGGCAGGCGGCCGCCACGCTTTCCGCGACCTCGACCTCATAGCCGTATTCGGCCAGCAGGTATTGCATGGCTTCGGCGGTATCGACGTTGTCTTCCACCAACAGGATGCTCGCGGGGCGCACCAGTGGAGCGGAAGCGGGAAGCGTTTCCTCGGCCGGGGCGTGCAGCGTTCCGCCGGCTGGATCGTCCAGCGTCAGCGTGAAGGTCGTGCCCTTGCCCTGGCCGTCGCTGCGCACGCTCAGGGTGCCGCCGTGGCGCTGCGCCAGCGAGCTGGCGATGGCCAGTCCCAGCCCCAGGCCGCCGCGTGATTGGGCGGCGTCTTCCTCGCCCTGGTCGAAGGCGTCGAAGATCCGCTTGAGCGCCTGCGGGGGGATGCCGATGCCGGTGTCCGAGACGTCGACCGCGATCCTGCCCGGCGCGGGCTGGTACATCGTGATGCGTATCTCGCCGCCACGCGGGGTGAACTTGATGGCGTTCTTCAGCAGGTTCCAGACGATCTGCTGCAGGCGGGCCGGGTCGGCCTGCACGATGACCGGATAGGGCAGCGGCGTGTAGTGCAGCTCGATGTGGCGGGCGGCGGCTTCTTCGCGGAAAATCTCGGCGATCCCGTTCAGGATGCCCACCAGGTCCGTGGGTTCGAGGCGCAGGCTCAGCTTGTCGTTGACGATCTTGGAGATGTCGAGCAGATCGTCGATCAGGCGGGCTTCGACCTCGACGTTGCGCTTGATCAGCTCGACACTGCGGCGGCTCCCGGGGGGCAGGTCCTGGCGCAGGTCCAGCGCCTGCGCGGCCGCATAGATGGGACCGAGCGGCGTGCGCAGCTCGTGTGAGAGCACGGCCAGGAAGCGGTCCTTGGCGCGGTTGGCGGCCTCGGCCTGTTCCTTGGCCATCTGCAGCAGATCGGCGGCCACCCTGCTGTCGGTCATGTCGCGGACGATGCGCGAGAATCCGCGCACGGCCCCACCATTGCCGAAGATGGCCGTCGTCACGATCGATGCATAGAAAGTGGCGCCGTTCTTGCGCATCAGCCAGCGCTCCTCGACCAGGCTGTTGCCGGTGCCGATGTCGGCCAGTTGCTGGCACAGCGGTCCGGGTTCTGGCAGGCCCGGTTCGGGAGGGAGATTGAACATGTCGCCGGGGCGGCCGATCACTTCTTCGGCCGGGTAGCCGAACAGCCATTCCGAGGCGCGGTTCCAGCTTTCTATCCTGCCTTCCAGCGACAGCGTGGCCACCGAGTAGTCCCGCAGCGCGTCGATCAACTGCCCGAAGTAGGTTTCGCTTTCGCGCAGCCGGCGTTCGGCATCGTGCCGGGACCGGCGCTCGCGCGCTTCGTCCAGGGCCCGACGCACGACGATGGGCAGGCGCTCCAGGCGTTGTTTGAGCACGTAGTCGGTCGCGCCTTCCTTCAGCATATCGACCGCGTGTTCCTCGCCCAGGACGCCGGAGACGAAGATGAAGGGCAGGGCGGTGGGGTGCCTGCGGGCGATCCGCAGCGCCTGGCTGCCGGAAAAGCCCGGCATGTGGAAATCGGACAGGACGAGGTCGAAGTTCCCGCTGTCCAGGGCGCGGGTGAAGTCAGCCTCGTTGTTGACGATGAGGCTCTCTACGCTGAGTCCCGAGATCGACAGGCGTTCCAGGGTAAGTTCCGCATCGTGGGGATCGTCCTCGGCAAGCAGGACGCGCATGGCGGGGGGGTTCACGGTGGCTGGCTCCGGGAGTCACGGTTGCTGCGGCCGGCAGCGCGCCGCAAGGAGCCGGGAGGAGGCTCGTTCGACACCAACCAGAATACGCCCAGTTGGCCGACCGTGTGCACGAAATCCGGACTGGAGCGGCGGCAGGTCCGCCGGAGGCTGCGCTTAGGTGCCCTGGTTGCCCCGGTGGGCCCAGGCCGTGGTACGTTTTTCGACCAGCGCGAACAGCTCGTACATGGCCATGGCCATCACGCCTATCACCATCAGGCCGGCGAAGGCCAGCGGCATCTTCATGGCTGATCCGGCCGACACCAGCAGGTAGCCGATGCCCTCGTTCGAGGCCGCCATCTCGGACACTGTCGAACCGACGAAGGCCAGCGTGATAGCGACCTTCAGCGACGCGTAGAAATACGGCAGCGACCGGGGCAGCCCGACCTTGAGCAGTACATCCATGCGCCTGGCGCCCAGCACCCGCAGCACATCCTCCAGTTCCGGTTCGAGCGTGGCGAGGCCGGTGGCGATGTTGACCATGATGGGAAAGAACGAGATCAGGAAGGCGGTCAGTACCGCCGGGCCGACGCCTATGCCGAACCATACGACCAGCACGGGTACGAAGGCCGCCTTGGGCAGGGCGTTGAAGGCCGTCATCAACGGGTACACGGCCGTATAGGCGAGGCGCGAGCTGCCGATGACGAAGCCCAACACCACTCCCACCACGATCGAGATGCCGAAGCCCGCCATCGTGACCCAGAAAGTGCGCCAGGCATGCATGGCGATGACCGGCGCATAGTCGATGGTGGCCTGCAGGATCTGCGAGGGGCTGGGGAAGATGAACTCGGAGACCTGGAATACCCGGCAGACGATCTCCCAAAGGACGATGACGGCCACCAGCAGGGCGAGCGGTGCGAGGCGTTCGGCGAATGTGTTGTTCATCGGGCGAATCGGCGTGAGGGGGCTGGGGAGCGCGGGTGGCGCCGGTCAATGTCCGATCTGGGTGCGCAGTTCGAGCACCAGGGCGTTGAAGTCGTCGGAATACGTGGTTTCGAGTTCCCGGGGCCGCGGCAGCTCGATATCCCGGCGGGACAGGATGCGGCCGGGGCGCTTGCTCATCACGTAGACCGTGTCGGCCAGGAATACGGCCTCGCGCAGGTCGTGGGTGACCAGCACCACGTTGAAGCGGCGCGCGGTCCAGAGGTCGCGCAGCACGCACCACAACTCCTCGCGCGTGAACGCGTCCAGCGCGCCGAAGGGCTCGTCCAGCATCAGCATCTCGGGCTCGTGGATGAGTGCCCGGCACAGCGACGCGCGCTGCTGCATGCCGCCCGACAGTTCCCATGGGAACTTGTGCTCGTAGCCGTCCAGTCCGACGGTAGCCAGCAGCGCCCGCGCACGTTCGGTGTATTCGGCGCGCCTGGCGCGGAAATTCGAGCGATAGGGCTCGACGATTTCCAGCGGCAGCAGGATGTTGTCGAGCGTGGTGCGCCAGGGCAGCAGGTTGGGAGCCTGGAACGCCATGCCCACGATCTTCAGGGGGCCGGTGACCTGCCTGCCGCCCACCGTCACGGTGCCGCGGGTGGGCGATTTCAGGCCCGTCGTCAGCTTCATGAAGGTGGACTTGCCGCAGCCCGAGGGGCCGACGATGGCGACGAACTCGCCTTTGCCGATAGAGAGGCTGATGTCCTCGACCGCGTATTCGCCCGCCCGTTCCTGCGCGGCGCTGTACGCCAGCGAGACCCGCTGGAAATCGACGAAGGCAGTCATGTCATTTGCCGCGCAGCACGGACCCCGTCAGCGCTTTCTCCGGCAGGAACGAGCGGTCGAATGCCGCCTCGGGACTGACCGAGGTCTTGGTGCCGTAGGTGCGGGTGACCTGGGCGGCCATCAGCGCCATGCGGGCCGGGTTGATGTCGCCGAAGCCGTCGGTGCGCGCATCGGGGGTGTCGATGGCGGTCTGTATCGCCAGCCGCAGGCGCTTGAGTTCCAACGGGGCATCGATGATGCCGTCCCGTTCTTTCACGGTGGCGATCGAGGCGGCCGGGTCGGCCAGCACGTCGCGCGTGGCCTTGGTCACCGCGCGCAGGAAGCCCTTGACCGCCTCGGGATGGTTCTTGGCAAAATTGCGGTCGGCGATGATCGCGTTGCCGTACAGCTTCACGCCGTAGTCAGGGTAGGACATGATGGCGATGTCCTGGTCCTTGACGCCCCGCGCGTTCAGGTTCAGCAGCGAGGTGAAGTAGAAACCGGTGATCGCGTCGACGTCGCCGCGCGCGAGCATGGTCTCGCGCAGCGCCGGATCCATGCTGACCCAGGTGACCTTGGCGTCGTCGATCTTGTTGGCCTGGGCGAATATCGGAAAGGAGCGGCGGCCGCCGTCGAACGAGGGGGAGCCGAGCTTCTTGCCTTCGAGGTCCTTGGGGGTCTTGATGCCGCTTTTCTTGAGCGAGAACACCGCGGCGGGCGTGTTGTTGTAGACCATCATGACGCCGGTGGGCTGGTTGGGCGCGCTGGGGTTGTTGCCCTGGAATTCCATGAGCGCCGCCAGGTCGGCGAAGCCCATTTCATACGAGCCCGAGGCCACCCGGTTCACCGCCGCGCCCGACCCGCTGCCGGCGTCGATGGTGACGTCCAGTTTCTCCTGCTTGAAATAGCCTTTCTTGGCGGCGACCAGGAAAATCGCGCTGGGGCCCTCGAAACGCCAGTCGAGCTGGAAGCGTATCTTGGTATCCTGGGCGTGGGCGGCGGGAGCGGCCCACGCCGCGGCCAGGAGGAGCGACAGGCCGGCGAGCACGGCACGGCGACCCGGAGTGCGAAGTGTCGTTTTCATGCTGGAGTTTCCTCGGGTGAGTGGCGACGGTTGTGCCGCCCTGGGTTTTTTGGGGAGAATACATCCCGGTTCTGCGCGCCAACAATGCGAGGTAAACCCGCATTGGCGCGGCTTTTCACCGATTTGGGGCGCGCCGGTTTCACCCTGTGTCAAAAGCAGGATCCGTGCCCGTTTCTTGCACCGCGAAGGTTCCCCATGTGCCAACTGCTCGGCATGAATGGCAACACGCCGACCGACATCGTTTTCAGCTTCACCGGTTTCGCCACCCGCGCGGGGCGCACCGGCGAACACGTCGACGGCTGGGGTATCGCCTTCTTCGAGGGAGCGGGGGTACGCCACTTCGTCGATCATGAACCGGCCCTGCTGTCCCCCGTGGCGGACCTGATCCGGCGTTATCCGATCAAGTCGCGGAACGTGATCGCGCATATCCGCAAGGCGACGGTGGGACGGGTGGCGCTGGAGAATTGCCATCCTTTCGTTCGCGAGCTGTGGGGGCGGTACTGGGTGTTCGCGCACAACGGCGACCTGGTCGACTACCAGCCGGCGCTGGACGGCCCCTATCGGCCGGTGGGCGGTACGGATAGCGAACGGGCCTTCTGCTGGATGCTGCAATCCCTGCGGACGCGCTTTGCCTGCCATCCTGGCGTCGAGGCCATGGCCGACGCGCTGGGCGAACTGAGCGCCGGGATCGCCGCGCACGGAACCTTCAACTACATGCTGTCGGACGGCGAAGCCCTGTATGCCCATTGCTCCACGCGCCTGCACTATCTGGTGCGCCAGCATCCCTTCGCCACCGCCAGCCTGTCGGACGACGAGGTCAGCGTGGATTTCGCCCAGGTGACCACGCCCGACGACCGCGTCGCGGTGATCGTGACCGAGCCCCTGACCACGAACGAGGTATGGCGCCGCTTCGAGCCGGGCGAACTGATGGTGTTCGTCGATGGCGCGCCGGTGGTGGCGCGCCTGGTCAGCGGCTGAGCCGGCGCGGCGCCGGCTACGAGGCGGCCGCCATTTGTTCCAGGAAGTCCTGCATCAGCTCGCCGGCCAGTTGGGCATCGTCGGCCGTCATGGTTTCGAGCGGATTGTGGCTGATGCCGCCGTTGCCGCAGCGGGTGAAAAGCATGGTGATGGAGGTGGCTTCGGCCAGCTTCATCGCATCGTGGCCCGCGCCCGAGGGCAACTCGAAAGCCGGCAGGCCGCGGTCGGCGATGGCGCGGGACCACATCGCCATTTGTTCGTGGGCGCAGGGCGCCGCGGCGGCGCGCATCAGCTCCTCGGTCACGACCGCGATGCCGCGCCGGCCGCAGATGGCCGAGATTTCCCGCTCGATGTCGGCCAATGCCGCGTCGCGTACCGTGTTGTCGGCGGCGCGGATGTCGAGTGACAGGGTGCAGGCGCCGGGGATGACGTTCACCGAGCCCTGGGGCACGTTCAGGATCCCGACCGTGCCGACCAGCGACGGCGCTTGGGCGCAGCGCCGTTCCACCGCCAGCACGATCTCGGCCGCGGCGCACGCGGCGTCGCGGCGCATGTCCATGGGGGTGGTGCCGGCGTGGCCGGCCACGCCGCCCAGGGTCAGGAGCCGCCTCACGCTGCCGGCGATGGACGTGACCACGCCCACGGGCAGGTTGCGTTCCAGCAGCACCGGACCCTGCTCGATGTGGATTTCGAAGTAGTGCCGCAGGCGGGCGGTCTCGGCCGCCGCCTTGCCAAGCTGTTCCGGATCGAGGCCCGCGAGCTGCATGGCCTGGCGCATGCTGATGTCGGCGGCATCCAGCGAATCCAGCACGCCGGGGTCGAAGCGGCCGATGTAGGCCGACGAGCCCAGCAGCGTGCTGCCGTAGCGCACGCCTTCCTCCTCGGCGAAGGCCACCACATCCAGATCGAAGGGCAGGCGGCGATTGCGCCGCTTCAGGTCGGCCACCACGGCGATGGGAAGCAGGACACCCAGGCGGCCGTCATACTTGCCGCCGTTGCGGACCGTGTCGTAGTGGCTGCCCGTGGCCACCAGCGGCGGTTCGGGCGTCGTGGGGGCGGCCCGGTAGCGGCCCACGACGTTGCCCGCGGCGTCCTGGTAGACCGAGTCGAAGCCGGCCTCCAGCATCCAGGCCTGGACGCGGGCGGCCACCGCGCGGTGGGCCGTGGACAGGTAGGTGCAGGTCAGGTGGTCGGGCGAATCGGAGTAGCCGGCAAGCGTTTCCGCCCAGGCCATCACGAGGTCGCCGTAGGGGCGGGCCAGGGACAGCCGGTCCGCGAGGCGGATCTCGGCGATCCGGTCGATCTGCCGCAGCGCTTCGGCGAATTCCTGGTCGGGCGCGTGCCGCAGCCGGCGCTCGATGGCGGCGATGATGTCGTAGCGGCTCAGGCCGGCGCCGGTCGGGCCTCGCACCGCGATGATGAAGGGGAATCCGAAGCGGCCGCCGTAGGCCGCGTTGAGCTGGTGCAGCAGTTCGAATTCCTCGGGCGAGCATTGGGTGAGCCCGGCCCGCGCCTGTTCGCCGGCGGAATCCTCCGTCAACTGGCCCGCCACGGCGGCGCGGCCGGCCAGTTCCGGATGGGCGCGGATCAGCGCCAGTTGTTCGTCCCGGGTGCCCTCCCGCACGGTCTGCGCCAGCGCGTACTTGAGCGCGGCGGCCGAGGCGAAGGGGCGCTTGGGAGCGGTCCGCTCCAGCACCCAGGGGCTGTGCTCGTACAGCCCGTCCAGGAACTGGACGAAGCGGACGGGATCGGCGGTATTCAGGACGTCGAGCGTGAGCGAGGCAGTCATGGCGGAGATCAGGAGGCGGAGCCGGCGGCCGGCGTGTACGGATGTTCTTGCTTCCAATGGCGGGCGATGTCGACGCGGCGGCAGATCCAGACGTCCTGGTGCTTCTCGACATGGTCCAGGAAGCGTTGCAGGGCGGTGAAGCGGCCGGGCCGGCCCAGCAGCCGGCAATGCATGCCCACCGACATCATGCGCGGTTTGTCGGCGCCTTCCGCGTAGAGCACGTCGAAACTGTCGCGCAGGTAGTGGAAGAAGTGATCGGCGGTGTTGAAGCCCTGGGGCGTGGCGAAGCGCATGTCGTTGGCGTCCAGCGTGTAGGGGACGATCAGGTGGGGCTTGCGCGCGCCGGAGGCCGTCTCGACCTCGGTCCAGAAGGGCAGGTCGTCGCCGTAGTAGTCGCTGTCGTACAGATAGTCGCCCTGTTCGACCAGCAGGCGGCGCGTGTTGGGGCTGTCGCGTCCCGTATACCAGCCCAGCGGCCAGGCGCCGTCGGTCAGCCTGCGCAGGATCTCCGTGCCGCGATGCATATGCTCGCGCTCGGTGGCCTCGTCCAGGTTCTGGTAGTGGATCCAGCGCCAGCCGTGGCAGGCGATTTCGTGGCCGTGCTCGAGGAAGGCCGCCGTGGCTTCCAGGTTGCGTTCGAGGGCCATCCCGCAGCCGAACACCGTGAGCGGCAGGCGGCGCCGTTCGAACTCGTTCAGGATGCGCCAGACGCCCGCGCGCGAGCCGTATTCGTAGATGGAGTCCATGCTCATGTGCCGGGCCGGATAGGCGGCCGCGCCCACGATCTCGGACAGGAACTGTTCGGAGGCGGCGTCGCCGTGCAGGACGTGGTTCTCGGCGCCTTCCTCGTAGTTCAGGACGAACTGCACGGCCACGCGGGCGCGGTGGGGCCAGCGCGCGTCGGGAAGGTGGCGGCCGTAGCCGGTCATGTCGCGGGGATAGGCTGTCATGGCGTGGGCAACGAATCAGGAGTGGAGACGGAACGGACACGCATGGACATTCTCCCATGACGGACGGACGGGGCCGCGGGCGGGGATGTGGCCGCTAGCGAAACTATATACACTTTTGTCGTCGCGCCGGACGGCGCGCGCCGCGCCATCGCGTTCCATCAAAGGATTCCCATGGGAAAGCTGACCACCCACGTTCTCGATACCGCCCATGGCTGTCCGGCCGCGGGACTGAGGCTGGAACTGTTCCGCATGGACGAGGGCCAGGCGGTCCTGTTGCGCCAGGTGTCCACCAACGCCGACGGGCGTATGGACGGCCCTTTGCTCGAAGGCGACGAACTCGTCGCCGCCGCCTACCGCCTGGTGTTCGAGGCCGGCGACTATTTCGCCGCGCGGGGGCTGGCGCTGCCCGAGCCCCGTTTCGTCGATCGCATCGCGCTCGACTTCGGCATCGCGGAGCCCGGGCAGCACTATCACGTGCCGCTGCTGGTCAGTCCCTGGAGTTGGAGTACGTATCGGGGGAGCTGAGCGGACTGCGCACGCACGCGGCGATCTGTTCGCGCAGCCATCGGATAGGGCCGTCGCGCCGCGCGCGCGGGTGCCACAGCAGGTAATACTGCAAGGACGGCAGGGCAATGGGCAGGGGCAGCACCGACACCGGCAGCGAGCTGGCGAAGAATTCGGTGAAGCGCCTGCCGGTGGTCAGCAGCAGGTCGGTCTGCGTCAGTACGTAGGGAATCAGGCTGAACACGGGGCATTCGAGCGCGACGTGGCGGGCGTGTCCCAGCCGCGCGAGCATGGCGTCGACCGTGCTGCGCAGGCCTGGCCGCATCGCCGTGGGCGCCGCGTGGCGCGCCTGAAGATAGGCCTGCGCGGTCAGGTCGCCGCGGGTCAGGGGGTGGTGGCTGCCCATCATGACCACCAGTTCGTCCTCCAACAGCGGCAGCCGGTGCAATTGCGCCGGCGGATCCGGCCAGTTGGCGATGACCAGGTCCAGCCGGCCGTCGGCCAGCTTCTGCGCATAGTCCAGGTCGTCCGTCAGCGGATGCACGCTCAGCGCCAGGGCGGGCGCGGCCGTCCGCAGCCGGCCGGCCAGGCGCGGCAGCAGCATGGGGTCGAGATAGTCCGGCGCGGCCAGGTGCAGGGTGCCACGCGCCTTGCGCGGATCGAACTCGTCGGGAGGTGCCAGGAAATGCTCGGCCTGTGTCAGCATTTCCCGCGCCGGGGCTTCCAGTGATAGCGCGGTGGCGGTCGGCACGACCCCGCCCGGCCCGCGCACGAACAACAGGTCGCCCGTCAGGCGGCGCAGCCGGGCCAGCCGGCCGGACAGCTGGGGCTGGCCCATGCCCAGCCGTATCGCGGCGCGCGAGACGTGCAGCGTATCCAGCAGCGTGACGAAGGCCTGGATGTCGGTCAGGCTCAACCGGGACAGGTCGGTGCTGCCCTGGGCAACTGCGGGCGGGGCGGCGGGCATGTCGGGACTCCGGAGATGTCATCCATGATAATGAATAATGCTCATCTTCAGGTAAAGATGACAACCCCCGCCAGGACGCGTATGTTTCGGATATGGTCCCCGGCGTCCCGTTGCGGACGCGGCGGGCGTACTCCTGGCAGAGCGACATGGCTTCCGATCCTTCCTCCCCCGATACGCCGCTCGAGTTGCGGGTTCGTCCCGCGCGTTTCTGGCATGGCCGCAAACTGGTCGAGCTCGGGGGGCTGCCGCCCGCTTTCACGGTGCTGGAATGGCTGAGGGAAGTGGCGGGGTGCCATGCCGTCAAGGAAGGCTGCGCCGAGGGCGACTGCGGCGCCTGTACGGTGGCGGTGACCGACCTGGACGAAGCGGGCAATCCCCGCGTGCGTGCCATCAATGCCTGTATCCAGCCCGTGGCGGCGCTGGACGGGAAATTGTTGGCCACCGCCGGCGAAATCGGCGAGCCGGATGCGCTGCATCCTGTCCAGGCGGCCATGGTCACGCACCACGGTTCGCAGTGCGGGTTCTGCACGCCGGGCATCGTGATGTCGCTGTACGCCATGTACGAGGGCAGGCGGTTGGCCGATGAGGCGGTGGTCGGCCGCGGGGACGCGGTGCGTGCTCTGTCCGGGAATCTGTGCCGGTGCACGGGGTATCGCCCCATCCTGGATGCGGCGCAGGCAATGTGCGGACCCGATTGGCAGGGCGAATCGGCCGAGGGACTGCGCGAGCGCCTGGCCCAGGTGGCGCCCAGGCCGCAGGCCTGGACGCCAGGGCAAGCGGCGGACGGTTTCGATGGCCATGCCCGCGGGCGATTCCTGGCGCCGCGTACGCTGGCGCAACTGGCGGCATTGCGCGCGGCGCACCCGGACAGCCGCATCGTGGCAGGCGCGACCGACGTCGGCCTGTGGGTCACCAAGCAGCATCGCGCGCTGGGTGAGATGCTGTGGATAGGGGGGGTGTCCGAGTTGGCGGCGATCGGCCGCATCGGCCGGGATGCGCTGGCATCGTCGCGCTGGGGGCGGGATGTTCCGTGCCTGGAGATCGGCGCGGCCGTCACCGTCGAGGACGCGTGGCGGGCGCTGGCGCCGCACTTTCCCGCCTGTACCGATTATTTCGACCGTTTCGCATCGGTGCCGGTGCGCAACAGCGCCACGCTGGTCGGCAACGTCGCGAACGGTTCGCCCATCGGCGACACCGCGCCGCTGCTGATCGCGCTGGGCGGCTCCGTGGTGCTGCACCGGCAGGGCCAGGAGCGGGTCCTGCCAGTGACCGATTTCTATCACGGCTACCAGAAGAACGACCTGCGTCCGGGCGAATTCATCCGCGCCGTGCGCGTGCCGCTGCCCGGCGCCCAGGTCGCGGTCCGTGCCTGGAAACTGTCCAAGCGGGTGGAGCAGGACATCAGCGCGGTGGCCGTGGCCACGGCGCTGTGCGTGGAGCAGGGGCGCATCGTTGCCGCCGGCGTGGGCGTGGGCGGCATGGCCGCGGTGTCCAGCCGCGCCGCGCGGACCGAGCAGGCTCTCCTGGGCCTCCAGGTGGACGTGCCCGCCGCGTCGCTGCGCGACAGCCCCGGCATGCGGGCGGCGTGGCACGCCATGCACGACGAATTCGATCCGCTGGACGACCTGCGCGCCAGCGCGGCCTATCGGCGCCAGGCCGCGGCCAACCTGCTGCTGCGGTCGTGCCTGGAGCTGGCGCGGCAGGCGCCGGCCACGCGCCTGGGCGAACTCGCGGCGATACAGACATGAATGCCCCCGATCATCCCGGCATCCTGAACGTCGGGGCCGAACCGCAGGCCTGCGGCGAGGCGGTGCCGCACGAGGCGGCGCATCTGCACGTCAGCGGCCGCGCGCTGTACGTGGATGACGTGCCCGAGCCGCGCGGCACCTTGTTCGTCGCCCCCGTGCTGTCCAAGGTCGCGCACGGGCGGCTGAAAAGCGTGGACGCCTCGGCCGCGCTGGCGATGTCCGGCGTGCGCCGCGTCCTGACAGCCGCCGACCTGCCGGCCGCCAATGTGGTGGGCGCGGGGCACGACGAACCCATCCTGCCCGCGGACCTGATCGAGTATCTGGGCCAGCCGGTCGCGCTGGTCGTCGCCACCGGCGCCAAGGCGGCGCGCGTGGCCGCGCGGGCGGTCCGGATGGAAGTCGAGCCGTTGCCGGCCATCCTGACGATCGCCCAGGCGCTGGAAGCCGAATCCTGGGTGCTGCCCCCGGTGCATCTGGTTGAAGGCGACGTCGAGGCGGCGATGGCCGCCGCGCCGCATCGCCTGCAAGGCGAGTTCGCGGTGGGCGGGCAGGAGCAGTTCTACCTGGAAGGACAGATCGCGCTGGCCATGCCGGGCGAGGACGGTACGATGAAGGTGTTGTCGTCAACCCAGCATCCGGGCGAGGTGCAGCACTGGGTGGCCGACGCGTTGGGCGTGCCCGCCCACTCGGTGCAGGTCGAATGCCGCCGCATGGGCGGTGGATTCGGTGGCAAGGAAACCCAGGCCGGCCACATCGCGGTGTGGGCCGCGGTGGCGGCGCGCATCGCCGGGGCGCCATGCAAGATGCGGCTCGACCGCGACGACGATTTCCTGATCACCGGCAAGCGCCATCCCTTCCTCGGCCGCTGGACAGTGGGCTTCGACGGCCAGGGGCGCATCCTGGCCATCGAGCTGATGCAGGCGGCGGCCTGCGGATTCTCCGCCGACCTGTCCGGGCCGATCGCCGATCGCGCCATCTTCCATGCCGACAACGCCTACTACCTGCCGGCCGTCGCCATCCACAGCTATCGCTGCAAGACCCATACCCAGTCCCATACCGCCTTCCGGGGGTTCGGCGGTCCGCAGGGAGTGGGCATGATCGAGGCTGCGCTCGACGACATCGCCCGCCTCCTGGGCCTGGATCCGCTGGCGGTGCGCCGGATCAACCTGTATGGCGATGCGCCCCGCGACCGCACGCCCTATGGGATGCAGGTCACCGACAACATCCTTCCCGCGCTGATCGAACGGCTGGCGGCCGATTGCGGCTACGCCCGCCGGCGCGAGGCGATCGCGCGCTGGAACGCCGACAGTCCGGTGATCAAGCGCGGCCTGGCCCTGACGCCGGTGAAGTTCGGCATCTCGTTCACGGCCACCCTGTTCAACCAGGCCGGCGCGTTGGTGAACGTCTATACCGACGGTTCGGTCACGGTGAACCACGGTGGAACCGAGATGGGGCAGGGGCTGCACACCAAAGTGTGCCAGATCGTGGCCGATACGCTGGGGGTGCCGCTGGCGTGGGTGCGCATCACCGCCACCGACACCGGCCGGGTGCCCAATGCTTCGGCCACCGCCGCCTCCAGCGGCACCGACCTGAACGGCCGGGCAGCCGAGTTCGCGGCGCGCGAGGTGCGCGACCGCTTGCGCGCCCATGTCGCCCGCACGCGCGGCGTGGAGATGGGCCAGGTGTCGATACGCGGCGGCAAGGTGCTCGTGCCGGGCGCCGAACTCGATTTCGTGGCCGTGGCCAAGGCGGCGTATGCCGCGCGCGTGTCGCTGTGGTCGGACGGCTACTACGCCACGCCCAAGATCCACTACGACCACAAGACCATGCGCGGCCGCCCGTTCTACTACTTCGCCTATGGCGCGGCGGCCACCGAGGTCGCGGTCGACACGCTGACCGGCGAGATGCGCGTGCTGCGCGTGGATATCCTGCACGACGTGGGCCGCTCCATCAATCCGGCGATCGACCTGGGCCAGATCGAGGGCGGTTTCGTGCAGGGGGTGGGTTGGCTGACGTCCGAGGAACTGGTCTGGAAGCCGGATGGCACGCTGGCCACGCATGCGCCGTCCACCTACAAGATTCCGACCTCGGGCGACGTGCCGGACGACTTCCATGTCGAACTCTGGTCCGAGCCCAACCGCGAGGACAATGTCTACGGTTCCAAGGCCGTGGGCGAACCGCCTTTGATGCTGGGCTTTGCCGCTTTCTTCGCCATACGCGAAGCGGTGGCGGCGGCTCGCAGCGAGCGTGGGCGCATGCCGCTCGTGCCTTTGTCGGCGCCCGCGACGCCCGAGGCCGTGCTGCGGGCCGTGGAGCAATGACCCATACCGCGCTGCTGCCCGAAGGGCTGGCTGATTTCGCCCGCGCGGCGCGTGGCCAGCCTGTGTGCCTGGTCCGCGTGCTGGAGGTGCGGGGCAGCGTCCCGCGCGGCACCGACGCGGCGCTGCTGGTCGGTGGCGACGGCTTTGCCGGCACCATAGGCGGCGGCCACCTGGAATACGAAGCCATCGCGCACGCGCGGTCGCTGTTGCGGCAAGCCGAGGCCGGTTCCATGGTCGAGCAGACGCGCCGCGTCGCGCTTGGCCCCACGCTGGGCCAGTGCTGTGGCGGCAGCGTGGAGCTGCGCTTCTCGGTGCTGGCGGATGCGGGCGATGCCTTGCCGCGGCTGGAAGGGCTGGAGGCGCGGCCGCACGAGCTGTGGCTGTATGGCGCCGGGCACGTGGCGCGGGCGCTGGTGCATGTCATGCTGCCGCTGCCGTTCCGGATACGGTGGCTGGACACCCGCGAAAACGTTTTTCCGCATCCGCTGCCCGGACAGGTCGAGACCGTCCAGGTCGACGACCTCGCGGCCGAGGTCGCCGACGCGGCGGCCGGCGTCATGCACCTCGTCATGACCCACAGCCATGCGCTCGATTTCGACATCGTGCGCGCCGTGCTGGAGCGGGGCGATGCCGCCTATTGCGGGCTTATCGGCTCGGCCACCAAGCGCGTGACTTTCGAGCGGCGCCTGCGCGCGCGAGGCATGGGCGAGGCAGGCATCGCTTCACTGGTGTGTCCGATCGGGCTACCGGCGATCGCGGGCAAGCTGCCGGGGATCATCGCGGTGTCGGTGGCGGCGCAGTTGCTGCTGGCCACCCAGGCGGTCGAGGTGTCGGCCTGAGGCCTCAGTCGCGCGCCTCGATGGCGAACAGCAGCGTGCTCAGCATCGCGGCCAGCTTGTCCGCTTCCTGGCGGCCGAGCGGGCGCAGCAGCCCGGCCATCGCGTCGAAGTGGCGGGCGATGGCTTCGTCGGCGAGCGCCTTGCCTTCGGGCGTGAGCCGGACGATCACGCCGCGGCGGTCGTTGGGGTCCGGTTCGCGCACGACCAGGCCGCGTGCCTGGACGCGGTCGATGCGGTTGGTGACCGCGCCCGAGGTCAGCAGCGATACCTTGATCAGGTCCGAAGGCTTGAGCGCGAACTCCGGGCCGCAGCGGCGCAAGGTGACGATCAGGCTGAAGGTCTCCCAGGTCAGCCCCATGGGCGCGAGCCATTCCTCGGCGTGTCGCACCATGTGCGTGGACAGGCGCGACAGGCGGCCGATGATGCCCAGCGGCCAGGGATCCAGATCGGGACGTTCGCGTTTCCAGTCGTCCAGCAGTTGCTGGACGGAATCGCGCCGCGGAGTGGTGGGAGACGCTGGGGGCAAGGGACGGACTCTTGATGCCGGTTCGGTTGCGTCGAACTCTATCACGAGGCGCGCGCCGGCCGGTTCCACCCGGCGGTTCATATCTCCGGCAGGTAGCCCAGGTCCACATATCGCGCCGGGTCGCGCAGCGCCACGGCCTGGCCGGCGTGGCGGTTGCGCAGCGCCAGCACGGTGGCGATGCCGGCCATGACGGGGCGCAGATCGCGGATGAGACCGGTGCCGGGTGCCAGCAGCACGTCGCGGGCGCGTTCGCTCAGTGCCGGGTCGAGATCCCGCGCGTGTTCGCGCAGCAGGGCGGCGGCGCGTGGGCCCGTGTTCGGCAGGACGAGCCAGTCCAGCGAGGTACGGTAGGCGCGCGCGAACGCCCTGAGCGTATCGCTCGATGTGGCCGCCCAGGCGCGTCGGCAGAAGGCGGCCGATCCCATGTAGCCGTCCAGCCAGGCCGCGCCCGGAAGGATGCGGCAGCCGGCTTCCTGCGCCAGCAGTTCGTAGGGCGTGCGCAACAGCGTGGCCGCGTGCCGGCCCGCCAGCAAGGCCGCGTAGCGCTGGCTGGTGCCGCCGGCGGGTACGATCTCGACCTCGTGGGCCGGGATGCCGTGCGTGGCCAGCAGCTCGCGCAGCACGAAGGCAAAGCCGGTGGACAATGCGTCCACCGACAGGGTCCTGCCGCGCAGGTCGTCGTAGCCCTGGATGCCGGGCGCCGCGACCAGGCTCAGAAAGCCCCGGTCGCCGCCCAGGAAGGCCACCAGGTCGGGGCGGGTGCCGGGGATGCGGGCATGGCCTTCCTGGTAGGCCACGAGATTGTCGATGCCGGCGATGGCGATCCGGACCTCGTCACGCAGCAGGCCCTCGACCAGTTCGGCCGAGCCGCCGACGTAGTGGAGTTCGATGGGCACCCCATGGCTCGCGAAGAAGCCCTGGTCGATGCCGGCCCACAGGGGCAGGTTCCATCCGCCGTCGAACACGGCCACGCGCAGGGGATCGATCGCCATGGCGAGCCTCAGTTGACGGCGGCGCCGGAGGCGCGGACCACCGGGCCCCAGCGGTCGATCTCGCTGCGTATCAACCGCGAGAACTGTTCCGGCGTGCCGCCCAGGATTTCCATGCCCTGGCCTTCGAGTTTCTCGCGCACGGCCGGGTCCCGCAGGGTTTCCTGCAACACCCGGTTTAGCTTGTCGACCACGGGCTGCGGCGTGCCCGCCGGCGCCACGAGGCCGAACCAGGCCGAGACGTCGAAGCCTGGCAGGCCTTGCCCGGCGATAGGGGGAACGTCCGGCAGGCTGGCCAGCCGCCGGGCCGAAGTCAGCCCCAGCGCGCGCAACTGGCCGGCCTGGATCTGGCCGGCGGCGACCGGGACACTGAGAAAGGTCATGGCCACGTCGCCCGCCAGCACCGCGTTCATGCTTTGCGGCGCACTCTTGTAGGGCACGTGCATCAGCTTGATGCCAGCCTGCGACGCGAACATCTCGCCGGCCAGGTGCTGCGAGGTGCCGCTGCCGCCGGACGAGTACGCGAGGTCCGGCGCCTTGCGGGCCGCGGCGACGAGATCGGGGATCGAGCGGATGGGCGATTTGGCCGCCACCACCAGCACGTTGGGATTGGAGGCCACCATACCGATCGGCGTGAAGTCCTTGACGGGATCGAAGGGCATGCGGGCATAGAGCCAGGGGTTGATGCCGTGCGTGCTGATCGAGGCCAGGAGCAGGGTATGGCCGTCGGCGGGCGCCTTGGCGACCAGTTCGCCGGCGATGTTGCCGCCTGCGCCCGGCCGGTTGTCGACCACGATGGTGTGTCCCAGGCGGCGGGACAGGTCCACGCCGATGATGCGGGACAGGATATCGGCCGAGGAACCGGCGCCGCTGGTGACGACCAGCGTGACGTTCCTGCTGGGATAGGTGTCCGCGTGAGCGGCAAGGCAAAGCGAACTGGCGAACAGGGCAAGGAAAGCGCGGCCTGACATGGAAGTCTCCTGGATGGCGCGGGGCGGGGTCAGACCACGGCGATGGCCTGGATTTCGACCACGATGCCCGGACGGGCGAAATGCGACACCGTGATCAGGGTACTGGCGGGGAAACCGGTGCTGCCGAGCAGCTCGGAGCGGATATCGACGAAGCGGTCGCCATGGCGGGGGTCGTCGATGAACACCGTCATCCAGACCAGGTTGCGCAGGTCCGCGTCGCAGCGGGCCAGGGTGCCCTGGATCAGCGCGAAGCATGTGCGCACCTGGGCCTCGAACTGGCCGGAGATGTCTTGCCCTTGCAGGTCTTGGGTGGTGGTCTGCCCCGCGAGCCAGATGGTGCGGCCGCCTTCGGAGACGACGGCGGGCGAAAAGGCGCGTTGCTGCTGGTAGGGGGTGCCTTCTAGGCGACTGATCCTGGCTTGCACGATGCATGTCCTGTGGTGGGGGAACGTGCAGTTATCTTATCATTGAGAATCTTAATGTAAAGATATTTATGGCGAAGCGGGCATTGCGATCTATGCTCTTCGTGGTACGCCTGCTCCGATCGACGCAGGAGGGCGCCCCAGCCTCGATACGCAAAGGAATCACCGACATGCCACACGCTACGACCTACACGGATACCCAGCTCTTCATCGACGGCCAGTGGAGGGATGCCGCCGGCGGCAAGACCCTTGCCGTGGTGAATCCCGCCACCGGCAAGGAAATCGGCCGTGTCGCCCACGCCGGCCGCGTGGACCTCGAACAGGCGGTCGAGGCGGCGCGGCGGGGCTTCGTCACCTGGAGCGAGATGACCGCCGCCAAGCGCAGCGACATCATGCGCAAGGCCGCCGCCCTGATGCGTGAGCGGGCGGGAGACATCGCGCCGCTGATGACCCAGGAAAACGGCAAGCCGCTGGCCGAATCCAAGGGCGAGACGCTGGCCGCCGCCGACATCATCGAGTGGTTCGCCGAAGAAGGCTTCCGGGTGTACGGCCGCATCGTGCCCTCGCGCGGCAGCCTGGCGCAGCGCCAGATGGTCCTCAAGGATCCGGTCGGACCGGTGGCGGCGTTCACGCCGTGGAATTTCCCGATCAACCAGGTGGTGCGCAAGCTGGCGCCGGCATTGGCCGCTGGCTGCTCCGTGGTGGTCAAGGCGCCCGAGGAAACCCCGGCCGCGCCGGCCGCCTTGATCCGTGCCTTCCAGGATGCCGGCCTGCCGCCGGGCGTCCTGGGGCTGGTCTATGGCGATCCGGCCGAGATCTCGGGTTTCCTGATCCCGCATCCGGCCATCCGCAAGATCACGTTCACGGGCTCGACCGCGGTCGGCAAGCAGCTCGCCGGCCTGGCCGGCCAGCACATGAAGCGCGTGACCATGGAGTTGGGCGGCCACGCGCCGGTCATCGTCTGCGAGGATGCGGATGTCGCCCTGGCCGTGAAGTCCGCCGGCGGCGCCAAGTTCCGCAATGCCGGCCAGGTCTGCATCTCGCCGACGCGTTTCCTGGTCCATGAAAGCGTGCGCGCCGAATTCGCCGCCGAGCTGGCGAAGTGGGCGAAGGGCCTGCGGGTTGCCGACGGCCTGGCCGAGGGGACGCAGATGGGTCCGCTGGCCAATCCCCGCCGCCTGGCCGCCATGTCCGGCTTCCTGGACGACGCGGTCCAGAAGGGAGCGCAGGTGCTGGCCGGCGGCAAGCGCATGGGCGAGATCGGCAATTTCTGGGAGCCGACCGTGCTGACCGACGTGCCGCTCGATGCCCGCATCTTCAATGACGAACCCTTCGGGCCCGTTGCCGCCATCCGCGCCTTCAACACGCTGGACGAGGCGATTGCCGAGGCGAACCGGCTTTCGTACGGACTGGCCGGCTACGCGTTCACGAGTTCGTTGAAGAACGCCGACCTGATTTCCCGCAAGGTCGAGGTCGGCATGCTGTTCGTCAACATGCCGGCCATCCCGACGGCCGAGATGCCGTTCGGCGGGATCAAGGATTCGGGTTTCGGCTCGGAAGGCGGGCCGGAGGCGGTGGAAGCCTACCTGAATACGCGCGCCGTCAGCGTGATGAACGTCTAGGGGCGGGGCCCGGGGCGCTCGCGCCGGCGGCGCGGACGCCTCAGGCCTGGATGGCCTCGAGTTCTTCCTGTAGTCCCAGCCAGGCTTCCTCGATCTCGCCCAGCCGTTTCTGCAGGTCGCCATGCTCGGCCAGCACGCGGCGGCACTCGTCCCGGCGGGCATCCTCGTACAGGCCGGGGTCGGCGATGAGCTGGTCCAGTTCGCGCTTGCGAGATTCCAGCTTCTGCATCTCTTCTTCCAGCTTCTTGAGCCGGGTCTCCAGCGGTTTGCGCAAGATCGACAGGCGCTGCCGGGTTTCGGCCTCGAGCCGCCGCTGCGTCTTGCGGTCGAGGCCGCCGTCGGCAGGTACGGCATCGGCCGGCGAGGCGGCCGCGTTGCCGCTCTGGCGCCGGGCCAGCCAGTCGCGGTAGTCCTCCAGATCGCCGTCGAACTCGTGCACGCCGCCATCGGCGACGATCCAGAAGCTGTCCACCGTGGTCCGCAGCAGATGGCGGTCGTGCGAGACCAGCAGCATGGTGCCTTCGAACTCGGCCAGCGCTTCGGTCAAGGCCTCGCGGGTGTCGACGTCCAGGTGGTTGCTGGGTTCGTCCAGCAACAACAGGTTAGGTTTTTTCCAGACGACCAGCGCCAGCGCCAGGCGCGCTTTTTCGCCTCCCGACATGGGGCCGACCTTGGCCATCGCGAAATCGCCGGAGAAGCCGAAGCCGCCCAGGTAGTTGCGCAGGTCCTGCTCGCGTGTCTCGGGGGCCAGGCGGGCCAGGTGCAGGAGCGGCGTGGCCTCGGCATCCAGCATGTCGAGCTGGTGCTGGGCGAAGTAGCCGACCGCCAGGCCGCGAGCCTCTTTGCGCTCGCCGCCCAGCGGGGCGATTTCGCCCGCCAGGGTCTTGACCAGCGTACTCTTGCCCGCGCCGTTGGCGCCCAGGATGCCGATCCGCGCGCCGGCGCGCACCGATAGCTTGACGCCATCCAGGATGGGCGCGGCGGGATAGCCGGCGCGCACGCCGTCCAGCGACAGCAGCGGATCGGGCATGTGGTCGGGCGAGGGGATGCTGATATCGATCCCCGCCGCCGCGCGCATGGGCGCCAGGACCTGCATCCGCGCCAGCGCCTTGACCCGGCTCTGGGCCTGCTTGGCCTTGCTGGCCTTGGCCTTGAAGCGGTCGATGAAGCTTTGCAGGTGGGCGGCTTCGCGTTGCTGTTTGTCGTAGGCGATCTGATTCTGCCGCAGCCGTTCGGCGCGCTGGGTCAGGAAGTCCTCGTAGCCGCCCTTGTAACGTACCAGTTTGCCCTGGTCGAAATGCAGGATGGTCCGGGCCACCGCGTCCAGGAACTCGGTGTCGTGCGAGATCACCAGCACGGTGCCGGGGTAGGCCGCCAGCCAGCGCTCCAGCCACAGCATGGCGTCCAGGTCCAGGTGGTTGGTGGGTTCGTCCAGCAGCAGGAGATCGGACGGCGCCATCAGCGCGCGCGCCAGGTTCAGGCGCATGCGCCAGCCGCCCGAGAAACTCGCCACCGGTTGCCGGAATTCCTCCTGGGCGAAGCCCAGGCCCACCAACAGCTGTTCGGCGCGCGACTGTGCCGAAAACGCGCCCGCGTCGGCCAGCTCGGCTTCCAGTTCGGCCAGCCGCAGTCCGTCGCGGTCGACGTCGACCGCGGCGCGCTCGGCCTGCAGGCGGCGCAGGCGTATATCGCCGTCGATGACGAATTCCAGCGCCTCGCGATCGGTGTCGTGGATTTCCTGCGCGATCGACGCGATGCGCCAACTGGCCGGGATGTCCAGGTTGCCCGCGTCCGGCTCCAGTTGTCCGTTCAATAGCGCGAACAGCGTGGACTTGCCTGCGCCGTTGGGCCCCACGATGCCGACGCGCTCGCCAGGGTGGACCACGAAATCGGTGCTGTCCAGCAGCACCTTGGTGCCGCGCCGCAGAGTAATGCCTGATGCTCGTATCACTGAGGGGACCACCTTGTTTCGACGCTTCCCCGCGCCGACCGGCGAAAACGCCGTTCTTCATCAGTCTGGCAGTACCCCAGGAAACCGCGGATCTGGCTCCGCCAGTCCGCCGGTTTCGCCCCCCGGGGGGCGCGCGTCAGCGCGTAGGGGGGAGCTTTCATTGCAACTGATCCTGCCTGAGCAGCAGCACCTTGTCGTCGCCGCCGGAGGTGCTCAGCCATACCGGGTCCAGATGGGGAAAGGCCTGCTCGAAATAGCCCTTCTCGTGACCCAGTTCCAGCACCAGGATGCCGTCGGGCTGGAGGAATCCGGCCGCCTGCGCGAGCAGCGGCCGGATGAGATCCATGCCGTCCGCGCCCCCGGCCAGCGCGAGGCTGGGTTCGTGGCGGTACTCCGCCGGCAGCGCGTTCATGGAGTCGGTATTGACGTAGGGGGGATTGCACAGGATCAGGTCGTACTGCGCGGGAGGCAGCTTCTCGAACAGGTTCGACTGGTGCAGCGCGACGCGATCCTGCAGGCCGTAGTCATCCACGTTGATGCGGGCTACCTCCAGCGCATCCTTGGAGAGGTCCACCGCATCGACCTGCGCATGCGGAAAAGTCTCCGCCGCCGCGATGGCCAGGCAGCCTGAACCGGTGCACATGTCCAGCGCCCATTCCACGGCGTAGGGATCGTCGATCCACGGCGCCAGGCCGTCGTCCAGGAGCTCGGCGATGTAGGAGCGGGGCACGATGACGCGCTCGTCCACGTAGAAGCGGCGGCCGCGCAGCCAGGCTTCGTTGGTCAGGTAGGGCGCGGGCAGGCGTTCGTCGATGCGGCGGTCGATGATACGGAGCACCGCTTCGCGCTCGTCGCCCAGCACGGCGGCGTCGATGAAGGGCTCGAGCCGGTCGACGGGCAGGTGCAGCGTGTGCAGGACCAGGTAGGCCGCTTCGTCGTAGACGTCCAGCGTGCCATGCCCCAGCGCGATGCCGGCGGCGTTGAAGCGGCTCACGGCGTAGCGGATCAGGTCGCGCACCGTGCGCAGGGAATGGAAATCGGTAGGGGGCATGGGGAGGGTTCCGGGCGTGGCTCTAGCGGACCAGTAGCGCTTCCAGCGTCCGCCGGTAAATGTTTTTCAGCGGCTCCAGGCTGTCCACGGCGATGTGCTCGTTGACCTTGTGGATGGTCGCGTTGACCGGGCCGAATTCAACCACCTGGGGGCAGATCCGGGCGATGAAGCGGCCGTCGGAGGTGCCGCCGGTCGTGGACAGCTGAGCCTCGATGCCGAGCTCGGCGACGATGGCGTCGGTGAGCGCGCTGCATAGCGTGCCGCGCGGCGTCAGGAAGGGCATGCCGCTCAGGGTCCAGTCCAGCGTGTATTCGAGCTGATGCCGGTCGAGGACCGCGAGCACGCGGCTCTTCAGGTCGTCGGCGGTGCTGGCGGTGGAAAAGCGGAAATTGAAATCGATGAAGGCTTCGCCAGGCACGACATTGGTGGCGCCCGTGCCGCTGTGGAAATTGGAGATCTGGAACGTGGTGGGCGGGAAGTACTCGTTGCCGCGGTCCCATTCGGTGGCCGCGAGCTCGGCCAGCGCGCCCGCGCATTGATGGATGGGGTTGCGGGCCTTTTCCGGATAGGCGACATGGCCCTGGATACCCTTGACCACCAGCCGCCCGGACAGCGATCCGCGGCGGCCGTTCTTGATGGTGTCGCCCAGTTGCACGGACGAGGTGGGCTCGCCCACGATGCAGTAGTCCAGCCGTTCGCCACGGGCCACGAGCTGTTCGCAGACCTTGACGGTGCCGTCGGTGGCCGGCCCTTCCTCGTCCGAGGTGATCAGCAGGCCGATCGAACCGGGGTGGTCGGGATGGTGGGCGATGAATTCCTCGGCCGCGACCACGAAGGCCGCGATCGAGCTTTTCATGTCGGCCGACCCGCGGCCGTACAGGTTCCCGTCGACCAGGGTGGGCACGAACGGGTCGGTATGCCACTGCTCGCGCGGGCCGGGAGGCACCACGTCGGTGTGGCCGGCGAAGACGACCAGCGGTCCTTCGGCGCCGCGCCGCGCCCACAGATTGACCACCCCGGCGCCAGCGATGGTTTCGCAGGCGAAGCCGAGCGCCGCCAGGCGTTGGGCCAGCAGGGCCTGGCAGCCTTCGTCCTCGGGCGTGACCGAGGGACGGCGGATCAGTTCTTCAACCAGGGACAGGACGGGAGTGGTCATGGCGGGTCTGTTCCAAGGTCCGGGGGTCAGGCGCGCAGCAGGTCGTTGATGCTGGTCTTGGCGCGGGTCTGCGCGTCGACGCGCTTGACGATGACGGCGCAGTAGAGGCTGTACCTGCCGTCGGCCGACGGCAGGTTGCCCGGTACGACCACCGAGCCCGAGGGGACGCGGCCATACAGGATCTCGCCGGTCTCGCGGTTGTAGATCTTGGTGCTCTGGCCGATGAACACGCCCATGGACAGCACCGAGTTTTCTTCCACGATCACGCCTTCGACGACTTCCGAGCGCGCGCCGATGAAGCAGTTGTCTTCGATGATGGTGGGGTTGGCCTGCAGGGGTTCCAGCACGCCGCCGATGCCTACGCCGCCCGACAGGTGGACGTTCTTGCCGATCTGGGCGCACGAGCCCACGGTGGCCCACGTGTCGACCATGGTGCCTTCGTCCACGTAGGCGCCGATGTTGACGTACGAGGGCATCAGCACCGCGTTGCGGGCGATGAAGGAGCCGCGGCGCGCGACGGCCGGCGGCACCACGCGGAAGCCGCCTTGCTTGAAGTCGGCGTCGCTGTAGCCGGCGAACTTGCTCGGCACCTTGTCGTAGAACTGCAGCGCGCTGCCGGGGCCGGTGCCCATCACGACGTTGTCCTCGAGGCGGAAGGACAGCAGCACCGCCTTCTTGATCCATTGATGGACGGTCCAGTCGCCGTTCTGCTTCTCGGCCACGCGCAGTTCGCCCTTGTCCAGTCCGGCGAGGACGTGCTCGACGGCTTCGCGGACGGCGGCGGGGGCGGCGGCGGGCGACAGCGAGGCGCGGTCTTCCCAGGCTTGTTCGATGACGGTCTTGAGGTCTTGGCTCATGGTCGGATATCCAAAAAAGGACCCCCCCTTACGCGCTTGCGCGCGCCCCCCGAGGGGGCGGCACTGGCGGACCGGCGGAGCCGGATCCGCTGTGCCCTGGGTAGCGGGGTGTGTTTACATGCGGTATGGGTGTTGTTTATGCGATGCGGGTGGTTGGCAGCGAGCGGGCGTAGCGCGCCAGGCGGTGGGCCGCCTCGACGCATTCGTCCAGGGGCGCCACCAGAGCCAGGCGCAGGCGGTTGGCGCCCGGGTTGCCGGCGGGGGTCTCGCGCGCGAGGTAGCTGCCCGGCAGGGCCGTGACGTTCTCCTGCGCCAGCAGGCCGCGGGTGAACTCGGCGTCGTCGATGGGCGTGCGCGGCCAGAGGTAGAACGAGGCCTGGGGGCGCTGGATGTCCATCGCGTCCTGCAGGATGGGCAGGACCGCGTCGAATTTCTCGCGGTACATGCGCCGGTTCTCGCGCACGTGGTCTTCGTCGCTCCAGGCCGCGATGCTGGCCGCCGAGACCACGTCGCTCATGGCGCTGCCATGATAGGTCCGGTACAGCAGGAACTGCGCCAGCAGCCTGGCGTCGCCCGCCACGAAGCCGGAACGCATGCCGGGCACGTTCGAGCGCTTGGACAGGCTGGAGAACACCACGATGTTGTGGAAGTCGCCGCGCCCCAGGCGGTGGGCCGCTTCGAGCGCGCCCAGCGGGGGCTCGGCCTCGTCCAGGTAGATCTCGGAATAGCACTCGTCGGAGGCGATGATGAAACCGTATTTGTCGGCCTGCTCGAACAGGTACTTCCATTCGTCCAGGCCCATGACGTTGCCCGCCGGGTTCCCGGGCGAGCAGACGTAGGCAAGCCGGGTCTCGCTCCATTCGGCGGGCGATACCGATGCCCAGTCGCAGCCGAAGTTGCGCGCCGGGTCGGCGTTGACGAAGGTGGGGCGGGCGCCGGCCAGCAGCGCGGCGCCTTCGTAGATCTGGTAGAACGGATTGGGGCACAGCACCCGGGGTTGCCGCGCGCCGTCGATCACCACCTGCGCGAAGGCGAACAAGGCCTCGCGAGAACCCAGGACGGGCAATACCTGCGTGTCGGGATCGATGGCCGGCAGCCCATAGCGCCGCTCCAGCCATCCGGCGATGGCGGCGCGCAGCGCGGGCGAGCCCTTGGTCGGCGGATAGCCGGACAACCCGGACAGGTTCTGCCGGATGGCGTCCTCGATGAACGCCGGCGTGGCGTGCTTGGGCTCGCCGATGGACAGGCCGACGGGGCGCAGGCCGGCGGGCGGCACGACATTGGCGTACAGCGCGCGCAGTTTTTCGAAGGGATAGGGCTGGAGCAGCCCGAGACGAGGATTCATGGCCGCGATTGTAACCTCGGGCCCGCCATTTTGCCGCCGGGCCGCCCCAAGGCAAAAAGCGCCCCCTCCGGGGGCAGCGCCGCCGCGTCGCGGCAAGCGTTGGGGGCATTTTTCCCCGCCGGGCCGCCCCAAGATGAAAAGTGGCCCCGGCGGCCGTCCTAGCCGGCCTGCCCGGGTGCCGCGAAGTCCCCGCAGGGCTGCGTGAAGGAATAGCCCACGCCCCGGACGGCTTCCAGAGGCAGGGTGAGGCCGTGCCGCTGCGCCTTGCGGCGCAACCGGCTCACCAGGACCGCGACGTTGTGCAACTGGCGCTCGCCGTCCTTGGCCGAAACGGCCTGCCACTGGGCGAAGGTCAGGGTGCGGTTGCGCTCGCTGAAAATGTGGCTGACGAACTGCCATTCGGTCAGGGTCAGCGGCAGGCTGCGGCCTTCCGGGCTCGTCAGGCGGCGCGGTGGCGTGGACAGCAGCCAGAGCGCCGGGGTGGGCGTCTCGGGCGACGGTTCGGGCAGGCGCGGCGCGGTGACGGCGAGGTGGCGCCGCATGGCGCGCAGGATGGGGGACAGTTCCGCGTTGGGAGCGGCGCCGAGCACCCGGACCTCCACCTGGGGCGTGTCCGCGCCGTGGCCGCCGGGTTTGGGGGGGACATAGACGAGACGGGTCAGCGGGTAGCTGTCGAACGCGGTTGCCCGCGCCGCGTCGGCCAGCACCACGGGGTTCTTGCCCGCCCGCAGCAGCGCGTGCACTTCCTGGGAACTGGTGCAGACGTAGACGCTGAAGCCGGCGCGCATCAATTCGTCCGCGATCTCGTAATCGCGGCCGGTCTCTCCGAGCAGGACGGCGACTTCCGGCGTGTGGGTTTCTATCATTGCGGGTAAGAAAGCGTTGCGGGATTGCAATCGCAATCTATCCCAACGTTTTGGAGAGGATGATCAAGAACGGTAAACAGCCGCCCTGAAGGGGCCGGATCGCCCGAGGCAAGGGAAAACAATGGTTGGCGGGCCGGAGGGGCAGGCCGTCCAGGCCTTTTCGGAGACTCGGGTTACAATCCGGTTTCTGATGTGCGACCGTGGCGAAATTGGTAGACGCAACAGGTTTAGGTCCTGTCGGGAGAAATCCTGTGGAGGTTCGATTCCTCTCGGTCGCACCACAAGTTTGAACAACCCTGGCGGTGTCCGGCCGCGGCCGGCAAGGCTGCTTCCGGAGCCTCCGTACGGCGCCGCAGCGCCGCATGGGGGCTGTGGCACAATTCGCGAATGCCCGGATCGATCTCTGGTTGCGGTGCCTCTCGCGGCGCGGGTGTCCGGTTCTGTCGATTACACATACTCAATATATAGGTTTTTGCATGCAGCCTGTGGTTGAAACCCTGTCGGGGCTCGAACGGCGCGTTGATCTTTCCGTGCCGGTGGCCGATATCGAAAAAGAAGTCGAAACGCGCCTCAAGCGCCTGGCCCGCACCGCCAAGATGCCCGGGTTCCGGCCTGGCAAGGTGCCGTTGCCCATGCTGGCCCGTACCTATGGGCCGGAAGTGCGCATGGAAGTGCTGAATGCCAAGATTGGCGACGCGCTGGAAAAGATCGTGGCCGAGTCCAAGCTGCGCCTGGCGGGTTCACCGTCGGTCGAGCCCAAGACCGACGGAGTGGCCGATGATGTGGTCGCCTTCAGCGCCACGTTCGAGGTCTACCCGGAAGTCGCCATTCCCGATCTGTCGGCCCTGGAAATCACCAGCGCCAAGAGCGAGGTGGGTGATGCCGAGGTCGATCGCACGGTCGACATCCTGCGCAAGCAGCGCGTGACCTTCGAAGAGCGCGAAGGCCGCGCCGCGGGCGACGACGATCGCGTGACGCTGGATTTCGCCGGCACCATCGACGGCGTTGCATTCCAGGGCGGTACTGCCGAGGACTTCCCGTTCGTGCTCGGCCAGGGCCGCATGCTGCCTGAGTTCGAGGCTGCCGCGCGCGGCATGAAGGCGGGCGAGACCAAGGTGTTCCCGCTGGCGTTCCCGGCCGACTACGGTTCGGCCGAAGTGGCCGGCAAGACCGCCGAGTTCACCATCACGGTCAAGAAAGTGGAAGAGGGCGTGCTGCCCGGGGTCGACGCCGAGTTCGCCAAGCAACTGGGCCAGGCCGAAGGCGACGTCGAAAAACTGCGCGCCGACATCCGCGCCAACCTCGAGCGCGAAGTGCGCAGCCGCACGCAGGCCCGCACCAAGTCGAGCGTGATGGACGCGCTGGCCAAGGCGGCCACCTTCGACATTCCCAAGGCCCTGGTCAGCGACGACACCGAGCGCCGCATCGAGGCCGCCCGCGAGGACCTGCGCCAGCGCGGCGTGCCCAACGCCGACAAGCTGCCGATCCCGGCCGAGGCCTTCGCCTCCGAATCCGAGCGCCGCGTGCGCCTGGGCCTGCTGGTCTCGGAACTGGTCAAGGCCGAGAACCTCAAGGCCAAGCCCGACCAGATCCGCGCCCGCATCGAGGACTTCGCGCAGAGCTACGAGAAGCCCGAGGAAGTCGTGCGCTACTATCTGACGGACAAGTCGCGCCTGGCCGAAATCGAGGCCATCGTGCTCGAGGACAACGTCGTCCAGCACGTGCTGTCCAAGGCCCAGGTCAAGGACGAGCAAGTCTCCTTCGATGATTTGATGGGAACTGCCTGATGCAACGCTTCGTAGATTTCTACGCATCCATGTACGGGGCCGAGTCGCTCGGTCCCAAGGCCCTCGGCTATGTGCCGATGGTGATCGAACAGTCCGGCCGGGGCGAGCGTGCGTACGACATCTACTCGCGTCTGCTGAAAGAGCGGATCATTTTCCTGGTTGGTCCGGTGGCCGATGCCACCGCCAACCTGATCGTGGCCCAGCTGCTGTTCCTGGAGTCGGAAAACCCCGAGAAGGACATCTCGCTCTACATCAACTCGCCCGGCGGGTCGGTGTATGCGGGCATGGCCATCTACGACACCATGCAGTTCGTCAAGCCTGACGTGGCCACGCTCTGCACCGGCCTGGCCGCCAGCATGGGCGCGTTCCTGCTGGCCGCCGGCGCCAAGGGCAAGCGGATCTCGCTGCCCAATTCCCGCATCATGATCCACCAGCCCTCGGGCGGTGCCCAGGGCCAGGCGACCGACATCGAGATCCACGCGCGCGAGATCCTGTACCTGCGCGAGCGCCTGAACCGGATCCTGGCGGAGAACACCGGCCAGCCGATGGAACGCATCGCGGTGGACACCGAGCGCGACAATTTCATGTCGGCGGCCGATGCGCTATCGTATGGCCTGATCGACAAAGTCTTCAGCAGTCGTACCGAACAGGGTTGAGCATGTCGGAAAAGAAAGGGTCGAACGAAAAGCTGCTCTATTGCTCGTTTTGCGGCAAGAGCCAGCATGAGGTTCGCAAGCTGATCGCCGGACCGTCGGTGTTCATTTGCGATGAGTGCATCGACCTGTGCAACGACATCATTCGCGACGAAGTGGCGGCCGACGTCAAGACCGGCGCCAAGTCCGAG
>Ga0182736_1000082_pt1 | contig 189704 bp, 187 predicted proteins | sample eDN5th30CKraftBY_FD_128882 | JGI IMG/M metagenome (GOLD analysis project Ga0182736, IMG submission 128882) | Enriched backyard soil microbial communities from Emeryville, California, USA - eDNA 5th pass 30_C Kraft BY (version 2) (version 2) | ecosystem: Environmental > Terrestrial > Soil >... | reverse complement strand
GAACCCGCTGGAATTCGAGGGACGCAGTTCTGTGATCGCGGCCAACACGCTCGGCATGGCGGGAATGTTCGCCGTTGTCGCCTGCGCCTTCCTCGGCGCGATCGCGGCCGGCGGGCGGCTGGCTGGCGCGAAAATCCCGTTCTGGCAGCAGGCCGGCCTGCTCGTCTGGTCGATCGTGCCGATCGCGCTCGCCTATCATTTCGCGCATTATCTGATCGTGCTGGCGATCAACGGCCAATATGCCTTTGCGGCGATCTCGGACCCGCTGTCCAACGGCGCGAACCTGTTCGGCACGGCGCGCTATCATGTGGTGGCGGGCGTGACGATGGGGCTGGAATCGGCCTGGATCATCTGGAACCTGCAGGCGGGGGCGATCATCGGCGGCCATGTGCTGGCGGTGCTGATCGCCCATGTGATCGCCTACCGCATCCATGGCGACGAAAAGCGCGCCGTGCTCAGCCAGTTGCCGCTGGCGGTGCTGATGGTTGCCTATACCGCCTTCGGCCTGTGGCTGCTTTCCACCCCCACCGCGTGAGGCGCGACATATAAGGCGCGGCGCGCGGCGCATGTTGCCCCATGGGAAGTTTCGCTGCTATGCAGCATTTCGCGTGCGCCGGCTGTTGGCGACCCGCGCATCCGGCATTGAAAGGACCGCCCGCATGGCCGAAAACACACTGCGCTTCCTGCGCAACAGCGTTTCCCGACGTGGATTGATCAAGGGTGCGGGAGCTGCCGCCGCACTCGCAACGGCGCCGGGCTTCGTCCGCTATTCGCAGGCGCAGTCTTCCGCGCCGATCCGCATCGGCTTCCAGTGCCATCGCACCGGCATCGGCGCCGCTTATGGCCGCTGGTATGAGCGCACGACGACCGCCGCGGTGAAGCGCATCAACGATGCGGGCGGTATCAATGGCCGGCCGGTCGAGATCGTCACCGAGGATGACGGCACCGATGCAAGGCGCGGTGCCGAAGTGGTCGAGAAATTCGCTAACCAGCACAAAACCGATGTGGTCTATGGCACGCTGTTCAGCCATGTCGTCGTGGGCTCTGCGCCGGCGGCGGGCGAGCTGAAGATGCCTTATTATGTGGTGAGCGAGGGCTATCACGTCGCCTCCGGATCGCTGAACCGCTATGTTTTCCAGCCGGGCATCACCGATGTGCGCGCGCAGGCGCGCTCGGTTGCGCCGTGGATCTCGGGCAATCTGGGCAAGAAGATCACCATGATCTTCCCCGACTATGCCTTCGGCCACGATCATCGCGATTTCTTCCCGCCGGCCTTCGAACAGGCGGGCGGACAGGTTGTCGCCAAGATCGCCATTCCGCCGACCGAAACCTCGTTCACGCGATATTTCCCGCAGATCCCAGCGGATACGGACGTGATCTACCACGTGATGGTGGGCCCGGCCGTGCTGACCTTCGTGAAGGAGCTGGGGGAGTTCTACGGCACCAGCGGACCGAAGCTTTTCGGCTTCATCGACAGCCTGGAGGCGGTGGACATCGCCTCGCCGGGGCTCGAATTCCTCGACGGCACCTATTTCTGGGAGGGCATGCCCCGCTACGCGCAGGAGAATGACAGCGAGGCGGTGAAGGAATATCGCGCCGCGGTCGGCCTCGACGACAAGGGTGCAAGTGCGAGCGACGCGCGCGATGTATCCACCGCCGGTCACATGTTCGGCTGCTGGGAGACGCTCTATATCCTCAAGAAGGCGATGGAAGACGCCGGCTATCAGGGGCCGCAGGACCGCGCCAAGCTGATCGAGGCGACCGAGGCGCTGACCAGTTTCGCCGACGGCATCGAGCATCCGCAGGGCGAAAAGCTGTTCAACGGCAAGCTGCACCAGGTTTTCGGCCACCAGAACATCTCGCAGGTGAGCGAAGGCCGGCTGAAGGTGGTGCACCGCACATCCATCGAAGACGGCATGTACGAGCCGGAAGCCGACTATACGACGCAGGCGCTGTAGCATCCCCTCCACGCAATTCCGCTGCGCACTTTTGCTGAAATCACTCAGCGCTTGCGCGATCCGGACATCGGAAGCATACTGACGGCGTATATACATCGTCAGTATGCAATGGAGGCCGACATGGCCAAGGATGCCGTCTTCACGATGAAGCTTGATGCCGAACTGCGCGACGCCTTCATGGCAGCAGCGGCTCAAGCCGACCGCCCGGCCTCGCAGATCGTGCGGGAGTTCATGCGCGATTTCGTCCAACAGGACGGGGAATATGTCGCTTGGCTCCAGCGCAGGGTGGACAAGGCGAGAGCCGACATCGCGGCGGGGCGCGTGCACAGCCATGAAGAGGTGACTGCGGAGATGGACAGGCTGCTGGATAATATCGAGCGCAAGCGCGGCGAGGCCGATGCAGCGTGAAGCTGACCTGGACCAGCCAAGCCAGAGACAACCTCAGGGAGATCATCTCCTATATCGGGGCTGACAATCCGTCCGCTGCCCGAGAGATGCAGGCGCGGATCGAGAAGCTGGCAGCTTATGTTGCGCGGCAGCTTTCATGGGACGACCCGGCGCTGTCCTCGGGACGCGCGAGGCGATCCCGCATCCCAGCTATCGTTTGGTCTATCAGCTCGGCGAGGAGGCCGTCTTCATTCTTGCCATCGTCCATACTTCGCGGCGTTGGCCGCCTCTGAGCGACGACTGATGGGCTTCGGACCCTATTTCATGCTGGCCACGCTCGAAGGCCTCGTCATGGCAGCGGTGCTGGCGCTGACGGCGCTCGGCCTGTCGCTGGTGTTCGGCGTGATGCGGGTGGTCAATGTCGCGCATGGCGAGTTCTACATGCTGGGCGCGGTGATCGCATGGGCGGTGGCGAATGCCGTCGCCGGCCACCCCGCACTCGGTTTCGTCGCAGCGCTCATCGTCGCGCCGCTGGTCGTCGGCCTGGTTGCGCTCGTGTCAGAGCGTCTGGTACTGCGCCGGCTCGACTACGACCCGGAAGCGACGATCGTGGCCACGATCGGCCTGCTCTACATTTTTCAGCAGGCGGCGCTGACCTTTTATGGCGCCGATGCGCGGCCGGTTCAGCCGCCCTTCAACATCCGCCTGCAGCTGCCCTGGTTCGGCTATTCGGCCTACAAGCTGACGGTGATCGCCGCATCGGCCGCGCTGATCGCCGCGACATGGTTCGTGCTGACGAAGACGCGGATCGGCCTGGTCATGCGCGCCACGCAATATGACCGCGAGATGGCGACCGCCTTCGGCATTCCCGTCGAGCGGGTCTATGCCGGCGTCTTCGCGCTCGGCGCCATGCTGGCGGCGCTCGCCGCCGTGCTGATCGTGCCGATCAGCCAGGCGCACTACCTGATGGGGCACGACCCGCTGCTTCTGTCCTTCATCGTCGTCATCATCGGCGGGCTGGGCTCGCTGCGCGGCACGCTGGTGGCGGCGCTGCTGATCGGGCTTTCCGACGGCATATTGTCCGTCTTCTTCTCGCCGACGCTGGCCAAGATCGTCGCGACCTCGGCTGTGGCGCTGGTGCTCGTCTTCCGCCCGCAAGGCCTGTTCGGGACGACAGCCCGATGAAAGATGGTCGCGTCATCATCCTGCACCTGGCGGTGATCGCGGCGCTCGTCGCGCTGCAATTCGTGCTGCCTGCCTATCATCACGGCATATTGGCGCGGGTGATGGTGCTCGCCACCTTCGCCATGGGCTACAATCTTTTGTTCGGCTATGCCGGCCTGCTCAGCCTCGGCCACGCCATGTTCTTCGCCGCCGGCCTCTATGGCGCGGGACTGACGGTCTACCATCTCGGCTGGCCGCTGCCGGCGGCCTTCGCGGCGGGCATCGGCGCCGGCGCGGCTCTGGCGCTCGGCATCGGCCTGCTTGCGCTGCGCACAACCGGCGTCGCCTTCATGATCGTCACCATGATGTTCGGCCAGGTCTTTCATCTGGTCGTGATCTATTTCGGCGGCATCACGCGCGGCGACGAGGGGCTGACGCTCAGCCAGGCGCAGCGCCGCTTCGGCTGGCTCGATTTCACCGATCCGGCCACGCGCTATTTCACGGCGCTGGCGCTGTTTTCGATCGTGCTGCTGGCGACGCTCGCAATGGTGCGCTCGCGCTTCGGCCGGGTATTGGTGGCGATCCGCGAGAACGAGGAGCGCACCCGCATGCTGGGCTACGACACCTTCGCCACAAAGCTCGGCGCAGTGGTGGCGTCGGGCACGATCTGCGCCGCGGCAGGCGCCGCCTATGTGCTGCTGTTCGGCTATATGGGCGCGGGCTTTGCGGCCACGGCCTATTCGATCCTGCCGCTTTTATGGGTGCTGGTCGGGGGTGCGGCGACGGTGCTCGGCCCGCTCACCGGCACGGTGCTGATGTTCTATCTGGTCGATCTCTCAAACGATGCGCTGAATCGCTGGCTGCCCGGCTGGGACTTCAGCTCCATCGGCGTCGTCGGGGTGGCGCTGGTGCTGCTCATCCTGTTCTTCCCCAAGGGGCTGCTCGGCTCGCTGCGTGCGCGCTGGCTGCGGTGGCTGCCATGACGTGGCTGATCGAGACCAAGGGGCTGACGCGCCGCTTCGGCGGCCTGACGGCGGTGGACGGCGTCGATTTCACCCTGCCGGAAGGCGACATCCGCGCGCTGATCGGCCCGAACGGGGCAGGCAAGACGACGCTGGTTTCGCTTCTGTGCGGGCGTGTCGCGCCGTCCGAAGGGCGCATGTTCTTTGACGGGGGAGACATCACCGATATGCCGGCGCACCGGCGCGTCGATCTGGGCATCGCCTATACGTTCCAGATCACCAGCGTATTCGCCAATCTCAGCGTCTTCGACAATGTGGCGCTGGCGGCCCAGCGCCATGCGGGTGATGCGTTGCGGCGGGAGACAACGGCGCTGCTGGAGAAGGTGGGGCTGGCGGGCCATCAAAACATGCTTGCCCGCGAGCTTGCCTATGGCCACCAACGGCTGCTGGAGCTTGCCATGGGGCTGGCGCTAAAGCCGCGCCTGCTCATCCTCGACGAGCCGACGCAGGGGCTTTCGGACGGCGAGATCGAGGGGTTCGTGGCGCTGGTGCGCGATGTAGCGAAAGACGCCACCGTGCTGCTGATCGAGCATAATATGGACGTGGTGATGCAGCTTGCCCAGACGATCACGGTGATGGATCGCGGCCGCATCATCGCCGAGGGGCCACCCGACGCGATCCGTGCCGACGCCGCCGTGCAGGCCGCTTATCTGGGAGCGCCCGCCAATGGCTGATGCACTCACCATGACGGGCGTGCAGGCAGGCTATGGCGATGCCGCCGTGCTGCGCAACTTCTCGCTCACGCTGGCGCGCGGCGAGGTGCTGTGCCTGCTCGGCCGTAACGGCGCTGGCAAGACCACAGCCCTCAAGACGATCATGGGGCTGGTGCGTGCAAGCGCCGGGTCAATCCGGCTGGGTGACGTGGAGCTGACGGAACTGCCGGCGCATGAGGTGCCGCGCGCGGGCATCGCCTATGTGCCACAGGGGCGGCGGCTTTTCGCGGAGATGAGCGTTGCGGAGAACCTGACCATTGGCCTTATGACGCGCGGCAAGGGATCGGCCACGCGCGAACGGGTGCTCGACCTGTTTCCCGTCCTGCGCGAGCGACTGTCGCAACGCGCCGGCACGCTGTCGGGCGGCGAGCAGCAGATGCTCGCCATGGCCCGGGCGCTGTGCCTCGAACCTGACGTGCTTTTGCTCGACGAGCCGACCGAGGGGCTGATGCCGGCGATGATCGCGCGCATCCGCGAGACGGTTTCGGCGCTACGCGAAACCGGCGTTTCGACTCTCTTGGTGGAGCAGCGCGTGGACGCCGTGCTGCCCGTGGCCGACCGCGTGGCCTTCGTGGAGACAGGCCGCGTTCGCGAAGTGGTGGATGTCGAACGCCTGCGCGCCGAGCCGGGGCTGGTGCGCAAATATGTGGGGGTCGGCTGACCCCTCACCCGACCTGTTGCGCGATGCGCCGGTCGCGCCACTGGCTCCAGGCGAAGGCGGCGACGAACTGCGCCGACATCAAGAGCACGATGGTGGGCGCCGGGGCGGAATCGATGAAGAAGCTCGCATAGACGCCCAGCACCGACGACAGGCAGGCGATCGCCAGCGACACGGCGAGCATCGGGCCGATGCGGCGGGTGAGGAGGAAGGCGATGGCGCCGGGCGCGATCAGCATGGCGATGGCGAGGATGATGCCCACCGCCTGCAAGGCGCCGACGATGGTCAGCGAGATCAGCGCCAGCAGGCCGTAATGCAGCAGGCGCACCGGCAGGCCGATGGCGCGCGCATGCTGTGGATCGAAGGCATGTGCGGCGAGGTCACGCCGCAGCAGGCCGACCGCGCCGACGACGACTGCCGCGATGGCCGCGCTCTGGGCGATATCGCCCCAGCTCGTGCCCAGCATGTCGCCGAACAGGATGTGGTCGAGATGCACGTCGGTGCGGATGCCGACATAGAGCACGAGGCCGAGCGCGAACATGCCGGAGAAGACGACGCCCATCACCGTGTCTTCCTTGATGCGGCTGTTCTCCTTCAGATAGCCGGTGGCAAGGGCGCAGAACATGCCGGCGGCGAAGGCGCCGAGCGCCAGCGGCAGGCCGGCGATGTAGGCGAGCACGATGCCGGGCAGTACCGCATGGCTGATGGCGTCGCCCATCAGCGACCAGCCCTTCAGCACGAGGAAGGGCGACAGGAGCCCCATCGGCAGCGCCGAAAGCAGCGCGATGATCATCGCCTGCTGCATGAAGGGCACGAGGAAGGGAAGCGCGAGGAGGTCGAAGGTCATGCGCGCGACTCCTCTCCGGTCGGGACGAGGCAGCGGGAACTACCCCCACCCCTCACCCCTCCCCACAAGGGGGAGGGGGATTCTGAAAGCTCAGCACCAACTGGCAGGCATTGGCCGAGGAAAAGGCGCGGCGTTCGCGATTCCCCTCCCCCTTGTGGAGAGGGGTCAGAGGCGGGGGTCTGCGACGGCACATGGGTGACCGCACTATCCGACGCCTTCCGGATCATGCGCCTGCCTCCAGCGCAGCCCGAGCACGCCGCCGCGCGGCCAGCAGCCCGTGCTTGGGCGCGAGGAGGAAGGCGGCGAGGAAGACCAGCGTCTGCAGGACGACGATGATGCCGCCGGTGGCGCCGTCGAGGAAGTAGCTCGCATAGGCGCCGAAAAAGCTGGAGCCGGCGCCGATCGCCACCGAGAGCAGAATCAGGCGCGGAAAACGGTCGGTGAGGAGGTAGGCGGTGGCGCCGGGCGTGACCACCATAGCGACGACGAGGAAGGCACCGACGGTCTGCATGGCCGCCACCGTGCATGCGGCGAGCAGGGTGAAGAAGACCGCCCGCAGCACGCCGGGGCGCAGGCCGATGGAGCGCGCATGGTTCTCGTCGAAGAAGGCGACCATGAGGTCCTTCCATTTCGCAGCGAGCACGAGAAGCGTGACGCCGGCGATGAGGACGAGTTGCCAGGTGTCGGCCGGCGTGATGGCGAGGATGTTGCCGAGCACGATGGTCTGGATGTTCACCGAGGTGGGCGAGAGCGAGACCATGAACAGGCCCAGCCCGAAGAAGGAGGAGAAGATGAGGCCGATGATGGCGTCCTCGCGCAGCCGCGTGCGCTGGTTGAGGAAAAGCATGGTGGCGGCGGCGAGCCCGCCCGACAGGAAGGCGCCGAGCGCGAAGGGCAGGCCCAGCATATAGGCGCCGGCCACGCCGGGCACGATGGCGTGCGACAGCGCATCGCCGATCAGCGACCAGCCCTTGAGCATGAGATACGCCGACAGGAAGGCGCATACGCCGCCGACCAGCGCCGATACCCAGATGGCGTTGAGCATGTAGCCATAGGTGAAGGGTTCGATCAGCGTGGCGATCATGGCTTTGGGCCCGTATCGGAGGGCTGTTCGGCATGCGGTGAGCCGCCCTCGCCTTCCGAATAGAAGACCAGCGGGCGCTCATCATCGGTGAGCACTGTGACGGCGCGCGCATCGTCGTCATCGTGGAGGTCGGCGCCGCTCAGCGTATGGCGCCGCAGCAGGCCACCAAAGGCGCGCTGGAGATTGTCATGGGTGAAGGTCTCGGCGGTCGGGCCATAGGCCAGCACCGTGCGGTCGAGCAGCACGGCGCGGTCGCAGAAGCGCGGGACGGAGCCGAGATTGTGGGTGGAGACCAGCATGACGCGGCCCTCGGCGCGCAATTCCTGCAGGAGTGAGATGATGGCGTCCTCGGTCTTGACGTCCACGCCGGTGAAGGGCTCGTCGAGCAGGATCACCCGGCCCTCCTGCGCCAGCGCTCGGGCGAGGAAGACGCGCTTCTTCTGGCCGCCGGAAAGCTCGCCGATCTGACGCTTGCGGTAGGCCGACATGCCGACGCGTTCCAGCGCCATGTCCACCATCTCGCGGTCGCGGGCCGACGCGATGCGCAAGAAGTTCATGTGGCCGTAGCGGCCCATCATCACCACGTCCTCGACGAGAACCGGAAAGTTCCAGTCGACATCCTCGCTTTGCGGCACATAGGCGACGATATTGCGCTTCAGCGCGTGGCCGGCAGGCTCGCCGAAAATCTCGACCTTGCCCCGCGCCAGCGGCACGAAGCCCATGATCGCCTTGAAGAGCGTGGACTTGCCGCTGCCATTGATGCCGACCAGCGCGGTGATCGTGCCGGCGGGAATGGCGAATGTGGCGTCGCGCAGGGCCGTATTGCCATTGCGATAGGTGACGGTGACGCCGGTTACGGCGAGGCCGGACGCGCCACCGGCTGTCGCGGCGACGTTCATTCGGCGAGCCCCTTGACGATGGTCTCCGTGGTGACGCGCAGCAGGTCGAGATAGGTCGGTACCGGCCCGTCGAGCTCGGAGAGCGAGTCGACATAGAGCACGCCGCCATAGCGCGCGCCTGTTTCCCGCGCGACCTGCATGGCGGGGTCCGGCGAGATCGTGCTTTCGCTGAAGATCGCCGGCACCTTGTGCTCGCGCATGGCGTCGATGACTTTGCGGACCTGCCGGGGCGTGCCCTGGCTGTCGGCATTGATCGGCCACAGATAAAGCTCCCTGAGGCCGAAATCGCGGGCGAGATAGGAGAAAGCGCCTTCCGAGGTGGCGAGCCAGCGGCGATCTTCCGGCAAGGCCGTGATCGCGGCCCGCGCGGGCCCGGCGACGGCGTCGATCTTCGCCAGATAGGCTTCGGCATTGGCGCGATAGGTGTCGGCGTTGCCGGAATCGTATTTTTCCAGCGCGTCGCGGATGTTGGCGACGTAGATCTTCACATCGGCGGGCGACATCCAGGCATGGGGATTCGGCTTTCCCTCATAGGGCCCTTCCGCGATGCCCATCGGCTCCACGCCCTCCGAGACGACGACGTTGGGCACGTCGCGGAAGCCACGCAGGAAGCGTTCGAACCATTGTTCGAGATTGAGGCCGTTCCACAGGACGAGGTCGGCATCCTGCGCGGCAAGGATATCCTGCGGGGTGGGCTGGTAATTGTGGATCTCGGCGCCCGGCTTAGTGACCGACTGCACCGCCGCAACGTCACCGGCCACGTTGCGGGCGATGTCGGCGATGATGGTGAAGGAGGTGACGACCTTGAATTTCTCCGCCTGCGCGGCGTGGGGAGCAGCAATTGCGGAAGCGAGGATGATGGCGGCGAGAAGGCGGCGAAGCATGCAGGGTCCGATCCGGAGGGAGGCAGTCTGGAATGGTTCCAGATTGATCATATGCAATTGCAAATCGTTTGCAACAAGAAAATGCGATTCGTCGAATATGGCTCGCGGGAGAACCGGAGCGTGTCGCGTCTTGTCCGCTCGGAAGCATGATCTCCGGCTGCCACGCTGCTCCTCATCGCCCTGCCGGGCACTTGTCCCCGTGAACGGGGAGAAGAAAGCCTTCATCTTCGCTTTCGCCAATCGCCCGCGCCGCAGAAGAGGCGGAAAGCAAGCAAGCGAGCGGCGTTCTTCTCCCTGTGAACGAAGAGTGCCCGGAAGGGCGATTAAGGGCAGCGCAAGCAGCACCGGTGACGCGCGAACCGGCGCAGCTTTCTTTTGCAACTGGCTGTCAACTGGACCATAGTCCGGCGCATGAATCACACGCCGTCGAAACAGGATTACGAGAAGCAGCTGCGGCGCGCCGGCGTGCGCATCACGCGGCCGCGGCGGATCATTCTCGACATCCTCGCCGAGACCGAGGACCATCCCGACGCGACGGAAATCTACGAACGCGCCAAGCTCATCGACCGGTCGATCTCGCTCTCGACCGTCTACCGCACGATGAAGCTCCTGGAGACGATGGGCGCGATCCACCGGCATGCCTTCGCCGGCGGTCCCTCACGCTTCGAACAGGCCAGCGGCGAGCATCACGACCACCTGATCGACGTCGACACCGGCGACGTGATCGAGTTCCATTCGCGGCGGATCGAGGAATTGCAGGACGCGATCGCGCGCGAGCTCGGCTACGAGATCATTCACCACAGGCTCGAGCTCTACGGCCGCAAGCGGCGGAAACGATAGGGCTTCCGCTTTTGATGGAACCGCCGAACGCTTGGGTGCGAAACCGCCCGCGCATTCTTGCTGGACGCCCTCCCCGACGTGGGGAGGGCGAAAAGGCGCATCGGTAGCGCCCGGCGAGACCGCTATTCGTTGATGAGTATCTCGAAGCCGCCCCAGAACATGCGCTTGCCGTCGAAGGGCATTTCCATATTGGCCATGGACGGGTCGTCCATCATCTTCTTGTTGGCGGCGTCGCGCGTTGCCCTGTCGGGATATTCGATCCAGCTGAAGACCGGCGTCTCGTCGTCCTTCGCCTGGGTCGCCTTGTAGAAATCCGTCAGCGCGCCCTTCGGCACGTCGTCGCCCCAGCACTCCACCAGCCGGGTCGCGCCCAGCTTCTTGAAATAGGCGACGGCTTCCTGCGCATGCTTGCGGTAGACCTCCTTGTTGGCGGTCGGAACGGCGGCGACGAATCCTTCGATGTAAGGCATGGCTCTGCTCCCTTGTTGGATATGACAAGGACGTTGGGCGCGGCGGCGATCCGACAAGGGGTTTCGGAAAATTTTCGTCAAGCCACGCCGGTCGCGCTCACCCTGTGACTGCGGCTGGCGCGCGGCCCTGACGATATTCGCTCCATGCCTGACGCAGGATCTGCGCCGACGAGGTCAGGAACAGACCCGCCATGATCGAAGCCACGATCAGGTCGGGCCATGCCGTCGCGGAGCCCCAAACGCCCAGCGCTGCGATCATCACCGCCACATTGCCGATGGCATCGTTGCGGGAGCAGAGCCAAACAGAGCGCACATTCGCGTCGCCGTCCTTGTAGGGCATCAGCAGGCCGACCGAAGCGAGATTGGCAGCGAGCGCAAGGAAGCCGACAATGCCCATGATCTCGGCGCGCGGCGCATCCAGCACGAACAGATGATACAGGGTCGAGCCGAACACCCAGAGCCCCATCAGGCTCAGCGACAGGCCCTTGAACAGCGCAGCAGCGGCTCTTGTCTGCAAGGACGCGCCGATGACGGCGAGGCTGAGGCCGTAGGTGACCGTATCGCCGAGGAAGTCCAGCGCATCGGCCTGCAAGGCCTGCGATCCCGAGAGCCGGCCTGCCATCATCTCGGTCACGAACATCACCCCGTTGATGCCGATGACCGCCCACAGGGTTCGCTTGTAGCGCGGGTCCATGCCGTCGAAGACCGGTACACCGCCGGAGCAGCAGCTATCCGCGACCTTGTGCGCAGCGACATCCTTCCCTGTCGAATGCGCCGGATGCGACTGCGCGCAGCTGCTGTTTGATTCCTGATTGCAACAATGATCGGCCATGAGGTGTCTCCTTTACGAAGTCACCGTAATCTCTATAGTCACTAGAGGTTCAAGAGGCTTTGCAATGGATTTTTCGATCGGGGAACTGGCGCGGCGATCGCGCATCAAGGTGCCGACGATCCGCTATTACGAGCAGATCGGCCTGCTGCCCTCGCCGCCGCGCACGGAAGGCCAGCAGCGGCGCTACGATGCCGGTCACGCCGCCCGGCTGAACTTCGTGCGTCATGCCCGCGAACTGGGCTTCGAGATCGACGTCATCCGCGAATTGCTGGCCATGAGCGAGCGGCCGGATCAGTCCTGCGCCGAAGTCGACGAGATGGCGCGGCGGCATATTGCCGGCATCGACCGGCGCATCGCGCATCTGACGGTGCTGCGGGCCGAGTTGCAGCGGACGGTCGATGAATGCGAGCGCGGCCGGGTGTGCGACTGCCGGGTCATCGAGACGCTGGCCGACAGCAGTCACGATCATCCCGGCGTCGACAGGGAATCTCCGCCGCGGCCAAGAGCCTCCAGACGGTAGCGAGCTACAGCTTGAAAATGCGCTCCGCATTGGTCTGGCGGATCGCCTTGGCGGTTGCCGCATCGAGCGCGTCCACGCGGTGGAGCACGCCCTTCATGTCGCCGATCGTATGCGGGAAGTCCGAGCCGTACATGACCCTGTCCGCGCCGCCAATCTCGATGCACAGTTTCAGCGCCTCGATGCGGTAGGCGATGGCGTCGTACCAGATCTCGCGCAGATACTCGCTCGGCCGCCGCTCGATCTTCACCCGCGCCGCCTTGAGCTGCTCGTGGATGCGGTCGAGCCGGCCGGCGATGTAGGGCAGCGTGCCGCCGGCATGGCTGGCGATGATCTTGAGCTTGCGGTAGCGGTCGAAGAAGCCGTCGAAGATCATCCGGCTGATCGCCAGCGACGTGTCGTACATGAAGCCCACAGAGGAGGCGAGCATGAACTCGTCCAGCTGCTGGGCCGCAGTGCCGGGCGGCGTCGTCGGGTGCACCAGAACCGGCAGTTCCAGTGCATCGATAGCAGCCCAGATCGGCGCGAAGGCGGGTTCCGTCAGGTGCCGCTCGTGGATATTGGCGATCACCATCACGCCGACCGCGCCGGCGGCATGGGCGCGATGCAACTCGGCCACCGCATGGTCGGGATATTCCCACGGCAGCGAGGCCATCCAGCGGATGCGGTCGGGATAGAGTCGCTGCGCAGCGGCCATCTCCTCATTGACGAGGCGCGCGGCTCGCGTGCTGATCTCGGCATCGCCGAAATAGGCATTGGGGCTGGTCAGCGAGACGATGGCGACATCGACGCCGGCCTCGTCCATTGCCTTGATGCGCAGCGCATAGTCGAAATGCGCCGGATGGGTGGTGAGGAACTGCGCGCCGTCGGAGAAGACGCATTCGCGGCCGTCGAAACCGGTGCCGACCGAATATTGCGGGCCGCCATGATTGCGCAGCAGCTCCCACCAGTCGCGGCCGAGCATATGGGTGTGGACATCGATGACGGTCATGCTTGTCTCCCTGTGTGCCGCGCATGCGGCCGGCTGCCCCGAAGCACAGCCTGTCTATCCGGTTCGGTTGCTAGGCCGCCTGATCGCGTGAGGCGTCGCGGCGGCCGGCCAGGATCATGGCGGCGGCCTTTTCGCCGATCATGGCGGTGGGCGCATTGGTGTTGCCGGAGGTGATGGTCGGCATGACCGACGCATCCACCACGCGCAGCCCGCCGATCCCGTGCACGCGCAATTCCGGGTCGACCACGGCAAGCGGATCGGTGCCGATGCGGCAGGTGCCGACCGGGTGGTAGATCGAGTGGCCGGCCGAACGGATATAGTCGTCCAGATCCTGTCCGGCCGCCGGCATGGTCTCGTGCGCCACATGGCCGGCCAGCGGCTCGGTGGCGAAGATGCGCCGCGCCTCGGCGATGCCCGCCTTGAGGATGTCCATGTCATGGCTGCTGCCCAGATAGTTGGGCGCGATCTGCGGCAGTTCGTGCGGGTCGGCGGAGCGGGCGAGCACGGTGCCGCGGCTCTGCGGCCGGCTGTTGCAGATCGTCATCGACGCGCCCGGCTCGCGTTCGAGGCGTCCGAAGCGCTGCTGGTCGAAACTGGTGGGCGAGAAGAGCAGTTGCAGGTCGGTGGAGGCGAGGCCCTCGCGGCTGCGGCAGAAGACCATGGCGGCGGTGATGCCGGTGGTCAGCGCTCCGTCGCCGAACAAGGCGAAACGCGCCGCCTGCCATGCCGCGCGGGGCATATGCGACAGTTCGTTGACAGTGCGCGCGCCCTCGATGCGCACGCAGACCCGCACGCCGTAATGGTCCTGCAGGTTGCGCCCGACGCCCGGCAGCGCATGGCGGACGGCGATTCCCGCGCCGGCCAGATGGTCCGGATCGCCGATGCCCGCCAGTTGCAGCAGATGCGGCGATTGCAGCGCGCCGGCCGACAGGATCGTTTCGCGCGCGGCGTTGATGGTCTGGCTCGTGCCGCCACGCGAAAAAGTCACGCCGGTGCAGCGCGCGCCGTCGAATTGCAGTTCCGTCACCTGCGCGCCGGTCACCACGTCGAGGCGGCCGGTCGCCTGCGCGCGCTTGAGGAAGGTGCGCGCCGTGGAGCCGCGGAAGCGGCCGAGCCGATTCATCTGCGCCAGCGCCACGCCTTCGGCATCCGGATGGTTGATATCGGTCAGGCGCTTGTGGCCGGCGGCCACCGCCGCATCAATGAAGCGGCGCGTGATCGGCAGCACGAAGCGTGGATCCTCGACGCTGAGCGGCCCTTCGCGGCCGCGCCATTGGTCCTCGCCGCCGCCGTAATGTTCCATCGAGCGGAAAAAGGGCAGCACGTCGTCGAAGGACCAGCCGCGCGCGCCGCTCTGCGCCCAGCCGTCGAAATCGGCACGGCTGCCGCGCACGAAGATCATGCCGTTGATCGAGCCGGAACCGCCCAGCACGCGCCCGCGCGGCCACTGGAAGCTGCGGCCGTCCGCCTTGGGCGAGGCCTCGGTGGGGAAGGAGAGCGTCACGGCGGGGTTGTTCAGCAGGTACATGACGCCCGCCGGGATATGGATCCACATATTGCGGTCCACCGGTCCGGCTTCCAGCAGCGTCACCCGCGCGCCGCCCTCGGCCAGCCGCGCCGCCACCACGCAGCCGGCGGTGCCGCCGCCCACCACCACATATTCGCTGTCCTGCAAATGCGCCTCCCGATCCACAACCGCGATTTGATAATTAACAAATTAAGTGACCCGATGTACAGTCGCCACGCCGGCTTGCCGGCTGAGGAGACCACAATCTTTTTGGGAGGAACGACATGCACAGGTTGATTGCGGCAATCACTGCATTGACGGCCATTGGCGGCGTCGCATCCGCGCTGGCCCAGCCGGCGCCGATGGGCGAGCGGCGGACCATCTCGGAAATCTGCGACGAGTGCGTCTGGGAGAAGGCGGTGACCTGCCGCGGCTTCATCGAGGGCGTCAATTTCGATGCGCAGGGCACGATGTGGATGGTCGGCTATCTGACCGGCGAGATCCTGAAGGTGGAAGGCGACCAGTGCATCACCGTCGGCGAGGCGGGCGGCGCGCCGAACGGCGCCAAGTTCGGGCCGGACGGCAAATTCGTCGTCGCCGACCGCCAGCGCGGGCTGATGTCGGTCGATCCAGAGACGGGCGAGCGCACGCTGATGGTCGGGCAGATCAAGACCGAGCAGTTCCGCGGCCTCAACGATCTGGCCTTCGATGCCGAAGGCGGCATCTACTTCACCGAGCCCTACGGCTCGAACGCCGTCGATCGCACGGGCCGCGTCTTCTACGTCGCGCCGGGCGAGGAGAAGGTCGCGCAGCTCTACATCAACGGCATGTCCTTCCCCAACGGCGTGGCGGTGGGGCCGAACGGACAATACATCTATATTTCGGAATACGGCCAGAACCGTATCATCGCCGCGCCCGGCTTCAAGCCGGCCAGCATCCACAACACGCCCTATGTCTTCGCGCGCCTGGAAGGCGGCGTCGGGCCGGACGGGCTGACGGTGGACAGCGAGGGCAATGTCTATGCCGCGCATTTCGGCGCCGGCGAAGTGGTGATATTCGATTCCAACGGCTTCGAATATGGCAAGCTGCGCCTGCCGGAAGGCGCCGGCAACTTCACCACCAACCTCGCGCTGCATGACGGCTATCTCTATGTCACCGAGGCGACGCAGAACATCGTCTGGCGCATCAAGGTGAAGAAGCAGCCGGTGGCGGCGAAGCCGGCGCAATAAATGCACAAAAAAGGCCGCTTCGAGCGGCCTTTTTCAATCCGTCAGGCGGCTTCGTCCCGCTTCGCCTCCTGTATCGCCTCCCACAGGCGCAGCGGGGTGGCGGGCATGTCGAAGTCGCGGATGCCGAGGGGCGCAAGCGCGTTCTGGATCGCGTTCATGCAGGCGGGCAGCGCGCCGACCGTGCCGGCCTCGCCAGCGCCCTTGATGCCGAACGGATTGGCCTTGGTCAGCACTTCGTTGCTCTCGCTGTGGATGAAGGGCAGCATGTCGGCACGCGGCATCTGGTAGTCCATGAAGGAGGCGGTCATCAGCTGGCCGTCCTCCGAGAAGACGATGTTCTCGGCCAGCGCCTGGCCGACGCCCTGCGCGATACCGCCATGCATCTGGCCCTTGACGATCATCGGATTGACCAGCTTGCCGCAGTCCTCCACCACCGTATAGGCGAGGATTTCCAGCGTGCCGGTCTCGGGATCAATCTCGACCTCGCAGATGTGGCAGCCGTTCGGGAAGGTCGGCATCTTGGCGCGGATCATCGCCCGCTCGTAGAGACCGAGCTCCATGCCGGCCGGCATCTTCGGCATGATGAAGGCGTTGCGCGCCACATCCTGCAGGCCGATCGACCGGTTGGTGCCGCGGGCATGGAAGACGCCTTCCTCGAATTCGATCTGGTCTTCCGGATGTTCGAGGAAATGCGCCGCAAGCGTCTTGCCGCGGGCGATCACCTGCTTGGCGGCGGTGTCGATGGCGATGGAGCCGATGGCGATCGAGCGCGAGCCTCCGGTGCCGCTGCCCCAGGGCAGCGCGTCGGAGTCGCCGAACTGGATATCGACATCCTCCGGCGGCAGCGACAATGTCTCGGCGATGACCTGCCGGAAGGTGGTCTCGTGGCCCTGCCCATGGCTGTGCGTGCCGATGATGAGCGCGGCGCGGCCCGATGCGTCGAAGCGCAGCTCGGCCATCTCGTTGGGGATGCCGGCCGATATCTCGATCACATGCGCCATGCCGATGCCGCGGATCCTGCCGCGCGCGGCCGACTGCTTGCGCCGCGTCTCGAAATCGTTCCAGCCGGAGAGCTCGACGGCGCGGTTCTGGTTGGTTTCGAAATCGCCGCTGTCATAGGTGAACATGAAGCCGGTCTTGTAGGGCATGGCCGACGGCGGAATGAGATTGCGACGGCGCAGCTCGGCGGAGTCCATGCCGAGGTCGCGCGCGGCCTGCTCGATGACGCGCTCGATCATCAGCGCGGCCTCGGGCCGGCCGGCGCCGCGATAGGCCGAGGTCGGGCCGGTATTGGTCATCACGCCGCGCACCAGCACGCTGACCGCGCCGGTCGTGTAGACGCCCGAAATGCCGCCAATATTGCCGATGGCGCAATTGATTCCGGTGCCGGCGATCATCGAGCCGAGATTGACGGTGCTGTCTACGCGCAGAGCGAGGAACTTGCCGTCCGCGTCCAGCGCCAGTTCGGAAATGGCATAGCCGTCGCGGGCGTGGTGGTCGCCGAGAAAGGCCTCGCCGCGATCGCTCACCCATTTCACCGGCCGCTCGACCTTCTTCGACGCCCATAGCGCCAGGACCGGCTCGGGATGCGGCATGCCCTTGAGGCCGAAGCCGCCGCCGACATCGTGCGAGATCACCTGGAGCCGGCTCGGCGGGATGCCGAGCACGCCGGCAAATTCGGCCCGCGTCTGGTGCGGACCCTGCACGCCGGCGCGCAGCTGGTAACGCCCCGTCCGGCGATCCCAGGTCGCCAGCGCGCTGCGCGGCTCCATCGCCACGGTGGTGATGCGCGAAATGCGCTGCTCGACGCGGGCGACGTGATGCGCCTTCGCAAAGGCGGCGTCGGTCGCGTCCTTGTCGCCGAGATTGGCGAGCACGCAGAGATTGCCGGGCACCATGTCCCACACCTGTGGCGCGCCCTCTTCAAGTGCGGCGCGCGCATCAGTCACCGCCGGCAGCGGATCATAGTCGATCTCGACCAGTTCGGACGCGTCGGTGGCGAGTTCGCGCGTTTCGGCCACGACGATGGCGACCGGCTCGCCGACGAAATGCACGATATCGTCGGGCAGCATGCGATAGGGCGGGACGAGGTTCGGCTTGCCGTCCGGTCCGGTCGAGGTGACCCACGGCTTGAAGGTGCCGAGCTTGTCGGCGGCCACATCCGCGCCGGTCAGCACGGCGAGCACACCCTCCGTCTCCAGCGCGGCGGAAGCGTCGATCGCGTTGATGCGCGCATGGGCATGCGGCGAGCGGATGACGAACATCCAGGTCTGGCGCGGGGCCTCGAAATCGGACGTATATTGTCCCCGGCCGGTCGTCAGCCTGTCATCCTCATAGCGTGCGACCGACTGGCCTACTCCCAATTCACGCATTTGCGCCTCCGCATCCGCTGCTCGCAATTGAGCTTAGGTAATTAACATATTAAACTTAGCTCGCAAGAATTGCGAAGTGGACAGGGAGGTATCGGTTTTGGGGCTGCCAGACAACAGGGTGACCGCGCAGCTTGCGCGACATGTAGCACATTTTCCCGCCGAATCGGTGCCTGCGGACGTCATTGAATGCACCAAGCGCAGCCTGCTCGACGCGCTCGGCGTGACGCTGGCGGCGAGCCGTCTGGGCGATGCGGCTGCACCCTTCGTGGCCATGGCGCGCGAGGCGCGAGGGGCTGGCCCCGTGCCGGTGGTGGGCATGGGCTTTTCCGCGCCGGCATCGCTGGCCGCGCTCGCCAATGGCGCGCTGGCCCATGCGCTCGATTTCGAGGACACGCATGATGCGGCCATTGTGCATCCCTATGCAGCGACCATTCCCGCCGCGCTCTCGGCGCTGGCCGGGCGCGAGGCGTCGGGGCTGGAATTCCTCGCTTCCATCGCCCACGGTGCCAATCTCGTCTGCCGCGTGTCGCTCGCCATGCAGCACAATCCCGAACCCGACGGCTGGTTCCTCAACCCGATGCTCAATGCCTATGGCGCGGCGGCGGCGGCCGCACGGCTGATGGGCGCCACGCCCGAGGCTATGGAGAGCGCCTTCTCGCTTACTTTCGCGCAGGCCACCTGCTCGACCAATGTGAAATATACGCCAGGATCGGTATTCCGCGCCGTGCGCGACGGCTTCAATGCGCAGGGCGGCTATGTCGCCGCCGCGCTCGCCTCGGCCGGCACGGTCGGGTTCAACGGCACGTTCGACCCGCCGCACGGCTTCTACGAGCTCTATTCGAAGGGGCTGGTGGATCTCGACCAGCTCGCCGGCGAGCTGGACACGCGCTGGGAGAACCGCGCCATCTCCTACAAGCCCTGGCCGAGCTGCCGCGGCACCCATGCCTTCGTGGAGGCGGCGCTGGACATCCTTTCGCGGCCCGGCTTCTCCATGGACCGCGTCGAGGAGGTGACGGTGCGTGTCAGCCCCTTCTACGCCACGCTCTGCCATCCGAAGGAGGAGAAGTGCGCGCCAAAGACCGCGCCGGAAGCCAAGTTCTCCATCCCCTTCGTGCTGGCGACGGCGCTGCTGCGCAATCAGGTCTCGCTCGACGATTTCGACGACGCCGCGCTTGCCCGCGAGGACGTGCCGGCGCTTGCCCGCCGCATCAAGGTCGCTGTGGATGAGAGCATCGGCCTGCGCGACGCCATGGGCGGCGGCGTGTCGATCCGCACCGGCGACGGCGCGGTGTGGCGCCATGACGTCACCGAGCCGCGCGGCAGCACCGCCAATCCGATGAGCGACGCCGAATTCGAGGCGAAGTTCCTCGCCTGCGCCGAGCGCGCGCTGGTGCCACCATCGGGCGCGGCGCGGCTGGCGGAGCTGGTGATGGGACTGGACAGGGCGAAAAGTGCGTCCGTTCTGCTGGACGCGTTAAGATAAGGGAGCCATATAGTTTCGTAACAAACGGCTTCGACTTTCCTGCTATTGGATTGCCTACGCTGTTGTGACATATAAGAGGTTGTTTTTGCAGTGCAGCGGCCGCGTTTCCGGCCAGTGCCAACGCGATGGACAATTGATGCAAAGCGGCGGTCAGAACGAGACGAACGATTCCCCCAAGGTTCGCAGGAACATGGTGAGCGCGCTTCCGCTCTCGCTTGTGCGGGCGCGCGAGAGCGTAATGAGCCATTTCCGCAACCTTTTGCGGCGCTACAACCTCACCGAGCCGCAATGGCGCGTCCTGCGCACGATCAATGTGCTGCACGATATCGAGATGACCGAGCTGTCGCGCATCACCGCATTGCTCATGCCCTCGCTGTCGCGAATCGTGCGCGAGCTGGAGGTGCGCGGCTATCTGAGCAAGGAGGCCGATCCGACCGACCTGCGGCGGATGCTCGTGCGCCTGACCGAAGCCGGCCGTTCGCTGGTCGAGATGGCCTCCCCCGAATGCGAGGCGGTCTATACCGCGATCCGCGACGTGATGGGCAATGAGAAGGTGCGGCAGCTCAACGCGCTGCTCGCCGAGCTGGAAACCAAGCTGGCGACGCTCGACATCGAGTTCAACGAGAGCGAGCATCCGTCCAATGTGCTGGCGCTGGCGCCGGGCAAGCAGCGCGGACGTCCCCGCAAGAGCGCCTGAACCGGCGGGGCCCGCCTTCCGAGGCAGGCCCGCTTCCATCGGCCCGATATCAGACGGCGGTGCCGCCCGGCTTCCACGGGCAATCGATGTCGCGCCAGTAATGCACGCGCCGCTCGGCGAACTTGAAGCTCTTTCCGGCACGGACGAAGCGGTCGAGCGAATGGCCGGTCACGTCGAAGCGCTTCACATTCTCGGCGCTGTACCACTTCGTCACCGTCCAGTAGGACCGCGTCAGATAGCCGTCGGCCGTCGCCTCATAGCGCGTATGGTCGATATGGTGCTGGCGGCCGCGAAATTCCGGCCGCGCGACGAGACTGCGGAAATAGCCGCCCATCGCGTCCTTTCCATCATAGACGTTGCCGGCGGTGTCCTCGAAGACGGCATCGTCGGCGAACAGCTCAAGCATGCCGTCGATGTCGGCCATGTCGAGGCGCCACACATAGTCGGCGATCACGGCCTGCAGCCTGAGAATATCGCCGTTTTCGAACGGATCTGACATGAACTTTCTCCTCCCTGTCCTGACGAATGTCGCTTAACATGTTCATTTTTGAGCATCATGCAAGCGTCTCATCTGGAGCCTTCCGCGCACATCGGTAATGTCCGCACAAAACTGCATCGCTCCCCCTTTTAAGTTTAACATGTTTAATGTTATGCCTCTTCCGACCGGCTTCTTTCGCGTGAGCGGAATTCATGCGAGGAAGAGCCGAGGGACCGCTGCGAAGGGAGGAGCGCATGGTTCTGCTGGATCAGATCGGCCGCGCATTGGGCATGGCGCTGACCTATGTCGCCATGGCGCTGATGCTCCTCATGTCGCTCCATGTGAGTGCCAGCGTCATCAGCCGGCAGTTCTTCGGCGGCGATATTCCCATGACGCTGGAGATCACCGCCTATTACTACATGATCGGCATGACATTCCTGCCACTCGTGCTGGTGGACGTGGAAAACGCCCATATCCGCGCCGACTTCCTCAACGAGTTCCTGCCGCGACGATTCTGGGATTGGCTGGAAGTGCCGACCATGGTCGCGATGTTCGCCTATCTCAGCTTCGTCTGCTGGCGCACTACCGTCGCCGCCATCGAGCGCACGAATAATGGAGAGGCCATTTTCACTGCCGCCGGCGATCTCGCGATCTGGCCCGCCCGCTGGGTCATGGCGATCAGCCTCGGGCTGGCCGCAGTCTACTCGCTCGTACAGGCTGCTCGCGCCGTCCTCGTCCTGACGGGACGCCTCGAAGCACCGAAGGGATATTGAGCATGTCGGGCGTTGCAATCGGCAGCCTCTCGCTGCTGGCCATCACCGTGCTGATCGCATTTCGCGTCCATATCGGACTGGCGCTCGGCGGCGTCGCGATTCTGGGCCTCTTCGCTCAGATCGGCCCCACCGCCACCATGGCGATCATCAAGTCGACGCCGTTCGAATTTGCCGCGAACTGGGAACTGTCGGCCATTCCCATGTTCGTGTTCATGGGCAATATCGCCTTCAATACGGGCATGACGGAATCGCTGTTCAAGGCAGCGCGCCTGTGGCTCGGCCGCCTGCCCGGTGGCCTTGCCGTCGCCACCAATTTCGCCTGTGCCGGCTTTGCCGCGGCCTCCGGCTCCAGCCTCGCCACCGCCATCGCCATGGGCAGGATCGCCATTCCGGAAATGCGCCGGTACAAATACGATCCCGGCCTCGCCACCTCCGTCGTGGCTGCAGCCGGAACGCTGGGCTCCATGATCCCGCCGTCGATCCTGCTCGTCCTCTACGGCATCTTCGCCGAGCAGTCGATCAGCAAGCTTTTCATCGCGGCGATCCTGCCCGGCATCCTGACCGCCGTCATCTATGCGATCATGATCGTCGTGCGCTGCTCCATGAACCCGTCGCTCGCGCCCATTCCGGACGAGCGTCCCTCATGGCGCGAGCGCTTTCAGGTGCTGATCGAAGTATGGCCATTGCCGCTGCTCGCCGCCGGCGTGATCGGCTCCATCTATGGCGGCTATGCGACCGCGACCGAGGCCGCGGCGCTCGGTTCGGTCATCGCGATGCTGATCGCCATCGCCCAGCGGCGGCTGACCTTCGACAATCTCCGCCGCAGCCTCTTCGAGTCGGTCGTCGCCTCCGCCGCGCTGTTCTTCATCGCCATGGGCGCCATCATGATGACCCGCCTGATGGGCTTCACCGCCCTTCCGGTCTATCTTTCGACCGTGATGGAAGCCTATGCGGTCAGCCCGTTGATGCTGCTGGTCATGACCGCGATCCTGTACCTGATCCTGGGCTGCTTCATCGATGCGCTGGGGATGGTGCTGCTCACATTGCCGATCCTGCTTCCGCTGTTCAAGGCGCAGGGAATCGACCTCATCTGGTTCGGCATCTTCGTGGTGAAGTTCACCGAGATCGGCATGATAACGCCGCCGCTTGGGCTCAACATCTTTGCCGCCAAGTCACTCGCCCCGGACGTGCCGCTCTCGAAGATTTTCAAGGGCGCGACATGGTTCCTGGGATGCGAGTTCGTGGTGGTCGTACTGCTCATCGCCTTCCCGGAAATCACCAGCGTGCTGATTCCGAAGTGACGGCCAGGAAGCTGATGTGGAACAAACACGTATCCGTCGTTCGCGAACGACGTTTTCAGGGAGGAAGCAGATGTCGAAACTGAAGATTGCCGCGATCGGAAGCGCACTTGCGGCGGCGCTGATGGTGTCGCAGGGCGCGAGCGCCCAGCAGATCACCTATAATCTCTGGAGCCCGCCCAACGGCCTGGAATACAAGATCGGCCTAGTGCCCTATTTCAAGCGCGTCACGGAGAAGACCGGCGGCAAGTTCACCGCGCAGATCTTCACCGCCGGCCAGATGCTCGGCCCGCTGGAAACGATGGGCGGCATCAAGGACGGCGCGGTGTCGGGCGGCTTCGTGTTCGAGCAGTTCTACGCCAAGGACATTCCGAACACCTACATGTTCAACGAGACCAACGGCTTCAACGACAATATCGTCGCCGCGGCCGGTGCGGCGACCGAGATGTATTTCAACGATTGCCCCGAATGTCTCGATGAGGCGAAGAAGGCGGGCATCGTCATGCTCGGCGGCCATTCGACCGCCCCCTACATCCTGATGTGCCGCAACGAGCTGACATCGGTGGACGACCTCGTCGGCAAGCGCATCCGCGGCACCACCGCCTTCCACAATGCCGTCATCAACGCCTTCGGGGGCGTCGGCGTGAACTTCTCCTTCGCGGAAATCACCCAGGCGATGGAACGCGGCGCGGTGGATTGCGCGGTGGGCACGGAATCCTGGCTCACGGCCTTCGGTATTGCCGAAATCATCAAGTCGACCATTCCCACGCCGAATTTCGGCTCGCTGCCAACGCTCGGCTTCATCACCTTCAATCGCGGCGTCTGGGACGGTTTCGATCCTGCCGTGCGCCAGGCGCTGATCGAGGAAATGCCGGGCTATGTCGCCGACATCACTATGGGCTTCATCGAGGAGCGCGACGACGCAGTCGCCGCCGGCAAGAAGGCCGGCATGAAGGAAGTCGACCTTGGCGCGCCCTTCCAGGCCAAATACGATGCCTGGAAGACAGCGGAACGCACGCGCGTGATCGAAGCGGCCAAGGCGCGCGGCTATGACAATGCCGAAGCCTTCCTCGACAAGTATCTCGCCAAATATGAGGAATGGAAGAAGATCGCCGACGAGATCGGCACCGACAAGGAGAAGTTCCGCCAGACCCTCTGGGACCGCGTCTACAGCAAGGTCAAGCTCTGACCTGCCCATAAGTCCACGGCCCGCGCGGTTCCAACCGCGCGGGCCGCGCTATTTCCGATGCCTCAGGTGCGCTGATGTCCGAAATTCCGCAATATGAAGTCTATGCAATCCGCTATGCGATGCGCGATGCGCAGCGGCGCGACCATTTCCTCTTCGGCGACCCGCATGAGGGCGACATGCCGATGGACTATTATGTCTGGGCGGCGGTGGGCCCGGAGCGCAGCTTCGTCATCGATACCGGCTTCACGGCGGAGACGGCGGCCGACCGCAAGCGCACCTTCCTGCGCGACCCGATTGAGGCGCTGCGGCTGGTCGGCGTCGATCCCGACACGGTGGGCGACGTCATCCTCACCCATCTCCATTACGACCATGTCGGCAATTTCCACCGCTTCCCCAAGGCGCGGTTCCACTTGCAGGAGCCGGAGATCCATTTCGCCACCGGCCGCCACATGAAGCACGACTTCCTGCAACATCCGTTCAATGTCGACGATGTCGTGGGCGTGGTGCGCCTCAACTACGCCAAGCGCGTCGATTTCCTCAACGGCCCGGCGGAGATCGCGCCGGGCATCAAGGTCCATCCGGTGGGCGGCCATTCGGTCGGCCTGCAATTCGTCACCGTCAATACGCGCATCGGCACGTTGGTTCTCGCTTCCGATGCGACACATTTCTACGAGAACCTGCATTCGCGCCGGCCCTTCCCGGCGGTGGTCAGCACGCCGGACATGTATGACGCCTTCGAAGCGCTCGAAGCCGCCGCACCGACGCCCGACCACATCATTCCGGGGCATGATCCGCTGGTGATGAAGCGCTTTTCCGCACCGTCGAAGGATCTGGAAGGCATCGTCGTGCGGCTCGACGCGCCGGCGAAGCCGATGCCGTGATGGCGGATAGCGATACAGGCCATGTAGTCATCACCGGCGGCGCCGGCGGGATTGGCCGCGCCATGGCGCGGCGCTTCCTCGCTAAGCGCGCGCAGGTCTCGCTGCTCGACCGGAGCGGCGAACGGCTGGCCGAGGCCGTCGACGCGATGGCGGCGCCGGACCGGGTCGCCGGCTTCGAGGTCGATGTCGCGGACGAAGGCTCGGTCGAAGCTGCCGTGGCCGCCGCGCGGAAAAAATTCGGCGCGGTGGACGTGCTGGTGAACAATGCCGGCGTGGTGCTGCGCGGCGTGCCGGTGGCCGAGATCGCGCCCGAGACATGGCAGTGGATTCTCGGCGTGAACTTCTTCGGCGCGGTGAACATGGTGCGCGCCGTGCTGCCGGACATGCAGGCGCGCGGGCGCGGTCACATCGTCAACATGGCGTCGATCTCCAGCTTCGTGGTCGGCACGCGCCGCAGCGGCGCCTATGCAACCTCGAAATTCGCGCTGGCCGCTTATACGGAAGCGCTCGCAGCCGACCTCGACGGGTCCGGCATCGGCGTGTCGCTGATCGCGCCCGCCGGGGTCGCCACGCAGCTCTACGACAATTCGGCGGCGAGCCGCGCCGGACCGCCGGTGCCCGGTGCGATGGACGAAACGCCGCCCGACATCGCCGCAGCCATGGATGCCGATACCGTTGCCGCGCGGGTGCTCGACGCCATCAGCAACCGCCGCCTATTCAACATGACGCATGCCGAGACACGCGCGTGGATCGAGGAACGCCACGCTGCCGTGCTCGGCGGCTTCGACGGGCTCAAGTAAATTGCAGGAACCGAAGCGATGAAAGCCCATCTCACCCAGCCGCTGAAGCGCGCAGCCCGCGTGAAGCGGAACAATATCGCCACCATCGACGGCGCGCGGCGCCGCAAATGGGGTGAACTGCTTCAGCGGGTGGCGCGGGTGGCCGGCGGCATGCGGCGGCTGGGCCTGGAAGCGGGCGAGCGGGTCGCAGTGATGGCGATGAGCAGCGACCGCTATTTCGAGCTCCATTTCGCCATTCCGTGGGCGGGCGGCGCGATCGTGCCGATCAATACGCGGCTGTCGGCTTCGGAGATCGATTTCATCCTGCGCGATTCCGGCGCGACCATGATCTTCGTCGACGAGACGCAGCGCCCGGTGGTGGAGGCGCTGGGCGAGACCATGGCCGGCTTCAAGGCGGTGATCTCGCTGGACGACCATATGTCGGACGACTGGATCGCCTATGAGGGCCTCGCCACCGGCGAGGAGCCGATGGAAGACGCGTTGCGCGGCGGTGCCGATATGGCCGGCATTTTCTACACCGGCGGCAGCTCGGGCCGGCCGAAAGGCGTGATGCTTTCCCACGACAACCTGTCCACCAATGCGATGAACGCGGTCTGGGGTATCGGCTACGATTCCGACAGCATCTACCTCCATGCCGCGCCGATGTTCCACCTCACCGACGGCATGTCGACCTTCTCGCTATCCATGGTGGCGGGCACGCATGTCTTCATTCCGCGCTTCGATGCGCGGGCATGTCTCACCGCGATTCAGCAACATAAAGTCACCCATATCTGCCTGGTGCCGACCATGATCGAGATGCTGGTCAACCTGGCGGAGAAGGAGCATTTCGACGTCTCCAGCCTGAAGCAGTTCCAGTTCGGCGCGGCACCCATGCCGGAGGCGACGCTGGAGCGGGCGCTGAAACTGTGGCCCGACATGCTCTTCCTGCACGGCTGGGGCATGACGGAAATCTCGCCGCTCGGCCTGATGCTGCCGAAGGAATGGCGCGACCCGCGCGTGGCCGGCCCGAAACTGCGCTCCTGCGGCATGCCGATGCTGAACGAGGAAGCGGCGATTGTCGACCCCGACACGGGCCGCGAGCTGCCGCCCGGCGAGGTGGGCGAACTGGTGATCCGCGGGCCGATGGTCATGCAGGGCTACTGGAACATGCCGGAGGAGACGGAGAAGGTGCTGGCCGGCGGCTGGCTGCACACCGGCGACGCGGCCTATGTCGACGCCGATGGCTTCTTCTATATCGTCGACCGCATCAAGGACATGATCATCTCCGGCGGCGAGAACGTCTATTCGCTCGAGGTCGAAAACATCATCGGCAAATATCCCGGCGTCGCGCAGGTCGCGGTCGTCGGCATCCCGCATGAATTGTGGGGCGAGACGGTGCATGCCTCGATCCTGCCCGAGCCGGGTGCGGAGCTGGATACCGAGGCGATCGCGGCCTATGTGAAATCGAAGATAGCCGGCTACAAATGTCCGCGAAGCTGGGAAATCCGCGCCGACCCGCTGCCGGTAACGGGCGCGGGCAAGGTGTTCAAGAAGGGCGTGAAGGAGGAATTCCTCGCGCGCAGGAATGCCGGCGGCATCGCATAGGATTCGGGGCGTGGCCATGTTCGACTATATCGTCATCGGCGCAGGCTCGGCTGGATGCGCGGTCGCGGGGCGTCTTTCGGAAGACCCCGCCGTCAGCGTCTGCCTGATCGAGGCCGGCGCGCAGGACACTAGCCCGCTTATCAGCATTCCGCTCGGCTTCATGCGGCTGTTCGACCATAAGCGGCTCAACTGGCGCTACAAGACCGCGCCGCAGGAACATGCGTCCGGACGATCCATCCCGGTGCCGCGCGGCAAGGTTTTGGGCGGGTCGAGCTCGATCAACGGCATGGTCTATACGCGCGGCCATCCGAGCGACTATGACGACTGGGCCAAGCTCGGCAATCCGGGCTGGTCGTTCCGCGAGGTGCTGCCCTATTTCAGGCGCTCCGAGAACAATGAGGATTTTCCGGATTCGCCCTTTCACGGCAAAGGCGGGCCGTTGAACGTCAAATTCCTCGACAGCTACAATCCGCTCACCGAGGTGCTGTGCGAGGCCGCCGAGAGCCTGCAATACCGGCGCAATGCAGATTTCTGCGGCGAAACGCATGAAGGTTTCGGCAGGCGGCAGTTCACGCAGCTGAAAGGCAGGCGGCACTCCTCTGCAAAAGCCTTCATCGCGCCTGCGCTCAACCGCCCCAATCTCACCGTGCTAACCGACACGCTGGTTCGGCGCGTCGTGATCGAGGAGGGGCGCGCGACCGGCGTCGAGATCGGAAAGGCGGGAAGCGTCGAAACCCTTGCGGCGGGCAAGGAGGTCATCCTGTCGGCCGGCGTGATCGGCTCGCCGCAAATCCTCATGCTGTCGGGCATCGGCGACAGGGATAAGCTCGCGGCACATGGCATCGCGCTGAAACATCATCTGCCGGGTGTCGGCAGGAACTATCGCGACCACATCGCCAGCGTGGTGCAATATACCAGCCCGACCACCGTTCCCTATGGGCTTTCATGGCGCACGGTTCCGTGGGCGGCATGGAGCGTGGCGCAATATGCGCTGTTCCGAACTGGCATCTTCGCCAACGCGCCGGGCCATTCGGGCGGCTTCATCAGAACGCTGCCGGAATTAAGCCGGCCCGACGTGCAATTCATCCTCATCCCTGCCTTTCGCGACAGGAAGGGCCGGACGGGAATCGGCCACGGCTTCGGCCTGATGACCATCGTGCTCAGGCCGGAAAGCCGGGGCGAGGTGCGACTGGCGAGCGCCGACCCGGAAGCCGATCCGGTCATCGACCCGAAATTCTTCTCCGCGCCGGAAGATGTGGAGACGCTGGTGCGCGGGCTGAAGATCGCGCGCCGTCTCATCAATGCGCCGGCCTTCGATCCCTATCGCGGCGAGGAGACCGACCCAGGTTCCGCTGTGCGGACCGACGATGAATGGCGCAACTTCGCCCGCGATACTGCCTTCACGGCCTATCATCCTGTGGGCAGCTGCAAGATGGGCAATGACGCCGAGGCGGTGGTGGATGCGCAACTGCGCGTGCATGGCATTGCTGGCTTGCGCGTCGTCGATGCCTCGATCATGCCGACGCTCATCGGCGGCAACACCAATGGCCCCTCCATCATGATCGGCGAAAAGGCTGCCGACATGATAAGCGACCGGCTGCCCCTTCCGCCCGCGGCGGTGCGGGCTGGCTGAGCGGATACAGGCCCGGTTCACCCAAAGACCGACCAGCCCATCTGCTCCGAAAGCTGCTCAAGTGCCATCGTGCCGAGCAGCGAGTTGCCGTTGTCGTCCAGCGCCGGCGACCAGACGGCGATGGAGGCAATGTCGGGCGCGATGGCGAGGATGCCGCCGCCCACACCGCTCTTGGCCGGCAGGCCGACGCGGAAGGCGAAGTCGCCCGAACCGTCATACTGGCCGCAAGTCAGCATCAGCGCGTTGATGCGCCGCGCCTGTTGCGCCAGCCGGCGCGCCTCCTCGTTCGCGCCCTTGCGCCCGCCATGCATGAGATAGCGCCCGGCCGCGGCAAGCTGCCTGCAATCGAGCATGACCGCGCATTGGCGCACATAGAGGTCCATCACCTCCTCGACGCCGTGCTTCACATTGTCGAAGCCCTTGGCCATGTTGACCAGCGAACGGTTGAGGAAGCCTTCGGTCTTGCCGTCGGATTCGACTGCGCCCTTCAGCTCGCCAATATCCTTGCTGCCGATTTCGTCGACAAGGAAATCGCGCACGGTGGCCGGCACGCCATGCGCCTTGGTGATGTCGAGCAGCATGTCGCAGATCACCAGCGCGCCGGCGTTGATGAAGGGATTGCGCGGGATCCCCTTGTGCCGTTCGAGGTCGATGATGGAGTTGAACGGATCGCCCGACGGCTCCCGCCCGCAGCGCGTCCATACCTCGTCATGGAAGGCGCGTAACGCCAGCGTGAGCGCAAATACCTTGGAAATGCTTTGCAGGGGGAATTTCACCTCCGCATCGCCGCCAGCGACGGTCTTGCCGTCGGCGGTCACCACCGCGATGCCGAAGCGGTCGGTCTCGATCTTCTCCAGCCCCTCGACAGCTTCCGCCGCGCGGCCGAACTGCTCGATCACCGCCATCCGGGCGACGATATCGTCCACCGCCTTGCGGAGTTGTGCATGGTCGGCGGACTGCTTTGGCTTGGTCATGTGGGCTCCCTTCGCAACGAGATGGAAACGCGTGGGGTACGGGAATGATCCGCGCGCTGAATCCCGTTGAAGATCCCGGCGATCCGTTGACGCTCGCGCCGCCGCCGCTTACTGGCGAAGCATGACCAGCACGCTCCCCCTCGGCATCGTCCGCATGCCGCACGCCTCAGACCTGCAGCTTCCCGCCTATGAGACGGCGGGCGCCGCTGGCATGGACCTGCGTGCTGCTATTCCGCAGGACAGGCCGTTGCTCATCCTGCCCGGCCGCCGCGCGCTGGTGCCGACGGGCCTCATCCTCGAAATCCCCGAAGGGTTCGAAGGGCAGGTGCGGCCGCGCTCGGGGCTGGCGCTCAAGAACGGCGTCACCTGCCTCAACACGCCCGGCACCATCGACAGCGACTATCGCGGCGAGGTGAAGGTGCTGCTCGTCAATCTGGGCGAGGAGGATTTCCGTGTCGAGCGCGGCATGCGCATCGCGCAGATCGTCTTCGCGCAGGTGGCGCGGCTCGGCGTCGAGGAGCGCTCGCTGGCCGATGCCACCGCGCGCGGCGCGGGCGGCTTCGGTTCGACCGGAACCGCTTGATCGTCTGAAATCCTTCAGGTGCGGAAAATTCCGCCCAGTCGGCCGGTCGGCGCAAAGAGCCCGTTTGGCATGGCGAGCTTTGCCCCATATGATCGCGGCAACTGCCTCACAGAGCCATGGAGTGAAGAAGCATGACCGATGGAAAGAAGCCCGGCCGCGGACGCGTCTACGGTTCCATCACCGAGACCATCGGCGACACGCCGCTGGTGCGGCTCGACAAGTTTGCGCGTGAGAAGGGCGTCGGCGCTACCATTCTGGCCAAGCTGGAATTCTTCAATCCCATCGCCAGCGTCAAGGACCGCATCGGCGTCGCCATGATCGAGGCGCTGGAGGCAGCCGGAAAGATCAAGCCGGGCGACACGCTGATCGAGCCGACCTCGGGCAATACTGGCATCGCGCTCGCCTTCGCCGCCGCCGCCAAGGGCTACCGCCTCATCCTGACCATGCCGGAGACCATGTCGGTGGAGCGGCGCAAGATGCTGGCGCTTCTCGGCGCCGAGCTGGTGCTGACCGAAGGCGCCAAGGGCATGAAGGGCGCCATCGCCAAGGCAGAGGAACTGCGCGACGCGACACCCGGCGCCGTCATTCCGCAGCAGTTCGAGAACCCGGCCAATGTGGAGATCCATCGCCGCACGACCGCCGAGGAGATCTGGAACGACACCAATGGCGACGTCGACATCTTCGTTGCCGGCATCGGCACGGGCGGCACCATCACCGGCGTGGGGCAGGTGCTGAAGGCGCGCAAGCCGGGCATCCGCATCGTCGCCGTCGAGCCGACGGATTCGCCTGTCCTGTCGGGGGGCAATCCCGGGCCGCACAAGATCCAGGGCATCGGCGCGGGCTTCGCCCCGGCGATCCTCGACAAAAGCGTCTATGACGAGGTCGTCACCGTCTCCAATGACGACGCCTTCGCCAATGCGCGGCTCGTGGCGCGGCTGGAGGGCGTGCCGGTGGGCATTTCCTCGGGCGCTGCGCTGGAGGCCGCCTGCATCATCGGCCGGCGGCCGGAAAATGCCGGCAAGACGATCGTGGTGATCATCCCGTCCTTTGCCGAGCGCTATCTGTCGACGGCATTGTTCGAAGGCCTTGGCTGAAACCCGGTCCGGGCAAGGCAAGGCTTGAGCATGATCTTTTCCGAAAACCGGCATCCACTTTTCGGGATCATGCCCTATTGGCCTCGAGCGACGGGCCGAGGTCGGCTTCGAACGCCCTAGCCGATTCCATCGCCGGGCCGGCCCATTGCACGGCCTTGTAGTCGAAGCCGTAGACGAGCGTCGGCTTGACGATCTCGAAATAGGGCGAGAGGTCGAAGTCGCGCGGCGTGTAGAGCGAATAGTCGCGGATATGCATGATTTCCTGCCGCGAATAGCTCGATTGCGCCGCGGCCCGCCCCGGCGCACGGGTGATCTCCGGCAGGATCGGATAGCGCACCTTCTCATAGGCTTCGGCTATCATGGACGAGCAGATGGCGCGGGTCGGGTCGCCCGATCCGAAGGCGATCATCCGGCGCCGCCAACGCACCGGCACCGGCGGCGCCGGCAGGAAATAGCGCAACAGGTCGAAAATATGCTTCATGTCGTAGCGCAGGCCGATCCGCTCGGTCATGAAGCGCACCACGGCATCGCGATCTTCCGGCGTCAGTCCGCTCGGCCGGCAGATGCGGGTATTATAGGTCTGGTATTTCGACAGCGGCACCGCCACGCAGCCGTCGCCGAGATTGACCTCGATCAGGCGCGGCTGCTCGCTGCCGTCTTCCGGCGCAGGCAATATGTCGCCGACATAGAGCGCGGCGTGCGACCATGTCGACTGCGTCAGATATTTGATGACGGCCGAGATCTTCTGGTTGCCCTCCACCAGCAGGATGTCGCCCGGCTGCAGGGTACGCCGCAACGTCTCGGGATCGGAGGGCGTGTAGGGCTGGTAGCCTGACGATTCCTGCTGCAGGCGCGCCGCCAGCCGCCGGCCGATACGGTCGAGCCAGGTTTCCGGACCGATGGCGACGCCCCCCTGCATGATGCCTCAACCCAGCCTTATCTTGCGCCGTTCCTTGCCGCCGGCCTTCACCCAGGCACCGAAGCGGTGGGTGGCTGCCGCAAAGGAGATGCTGAGTTCGCGGGCGACCGAATAACGCGATCTGCCTTCGTCGAAGAGCCGATAGCAGCACTCGACACCGCGCTGGGTCAGCTTGCCGTCGCAGGTCTTGTTGCGCGGATCGGACGGCTCGAACTCCTCGCCGGGCGGCGGCTGGAGAAGCCCGCGCAAACGATCCAGATCCGACTGGATGGTCTCGATGAGCTGGAGCACCAGCTTGGGATCGTCGATCCTGGCGACTGTCTCGTCAGCGGGTTTATCGGCCGCAGCTGGCATGGCGCTCGCTCTCCTTCTTCTTCGATGCAGGTATCACGGATCGCTTCGCTCCACGCGAACGAGCGGTCATCGGTCCTGCGCAAACCCCATTCGCAGAATGGCAGGCGGGTGCCTGCCGGACAGGCTCAATATAGGCAAAGGTTCGGCAAATGCCAGCATCCCTGCACCAATGAACCGTGCCGGATGCGATGCTCTGCTGCGCTTGCGTTGCATTCGGGACACAGGCGCGGGCAAAGCCGGCCGGGCCACGCAAACGCCCCGGTTCGGCGCGGATTTCGCCATGATTTGAAGGCTTTGAAGGATGAATGTTAAAAACGCATTCATCGAGTGTTCACCCAAGGCGGCTATGATGCGCCGATCGGAAGGGACAGCCGAGCTGACAGGAAGACCGGAAAATGTTGTTGTGGAGTAGATTGGTACGGTTCGCCTTCGCCGTGCGGGAATTTCTGGCCCCGACCTATCACCCCGAGCGCCACTATATGCGCGGGCCCGGCCCCGCATGTGCGCGCCGCGGCGGAAGCGGCCTGCGCCTGCGATAGAGCATTTCCGCAGGCCCGGACCGTTCATGGCCGGCATGCGCTGAGTTCCATCGCCTCGCCGGCCTCTGTGCCGAGCACGGTGCAGCCTTCCGCGGAACATAGTTTCCAACCATCGCCCGTAGCGCCCGAGCGTGCCAGCAGCACCCTGGCCTGCGGCCCGACATGCGGGCGATAGGCCCACCATCCATCCTTCAGCACCGCGTCTTCGGGCGGCTCCATGCCGGCGGCCGAGCCCTTCACACGCGCTTCGACGAGAACCAGCCCGGCCGGCGTGACGCGCCAGTCTTCCTGCCAGCGTACCTTTTCCACCGAATGCGTCCATGACAGGCTGAATGCGGTGATCGCCATCACCGTCAGCTTGCCGGAGGCGAGAAGGCACAGGCTCATGCCGGCGCCGGATGACGCCGTCCGCCCCGCCACCAATGCAGGGCGACGACGAGGATGCCCAGCGCGAAGCCGGCCTCGTCGGTGAGCGGCAGGGCCAGCACCAGCAGCACGCCGGCGGCGAAGGCGGCGATGCGCTCCCACCATGCGGCGTGTCCGACGAGGAAGCCGACCACCGCCATGCCCCAGAGGCCGATCGCGAAGCAGGCCTTGAGGACGATATAGGCCACCTCGACTGGATAGCCCCACGCAGCCGCCATCGGACCCGCATCCTGCAGCATCAGCGCCGGCGTGTAGACCGCCATGAAGGGCACGACGAAGCCTGCGGTGGCGAGCTTGGTGGCCTGGAGGGAGATTTTCAGCCCGGAGGTCTTGGCCATGGGCGCGGCGGCGAAGCAGGCCAGCGCCACCGGCGGCGTGAGATCGGCCATGATGCCGAAATAGAAGACGAACATGTGGCTGACCAGCAGCGGCACGCCGAGCTCCAGCAAAGCCGGGCCGGCAAGCGAGGAGGTGATGATGTAGTTGGGTATGGTCGGGATGCCCATGCCCAGCACCAGGCAGGTGATCATGGTGAGCACCAGCGACAGGAACAGATTGTTCTCGCCGACGGCGATGACGAAGCCGATGAAGGTGGAGGCGATGCCGGTCAGTGTCAGGGTGCCGATGACGATGCCGACAATGGCGCAGGCGATGCCGACCGGCAACGCGTTGCGCGCGCCCTCGGCGAGCGAATCCCGGCAGATGGCCAGCGCCTCGCGGCCGCCCTTGAAGATGATGGTGGCAATCACCAGCGCGGCGATGACCCAGACCAGCAGGTTGACGCCGTAGCGCATGAAGGAGGCGGCGGCGAGGCCGAGCGCAACCCAGAAGACGATGCGGAAGGCGAAGGGGCCGATCAGCGCCGCGATGGGCGTGCCGAGGATAAGCACGATCACCAGCGCCAGGCCCATCGTGCCGGCGAAGATCGGCGTGTATCCGGCAAAGAGAAGATAGACGAGCGCGGCAAGCGGCAGCACCAGCGGCCAGTGCTCGCGCACCGCCTTCCATGGATCGGGCAGCGACGCCTTGTCCATGCCGCCGAGCCCTGCCCGGCCGGCTTCCAGATGCACCATCCAGAAGCAAACGCCGAAATAGAGGATGGCGGGAATGATGGCCGCCTGCACCACCGTCGCATAGGGCACGTTCAGCGTCTCGGCCATGATGAAGGCCACCGCACCCATGACCGGCGGCATGATCTGCCCGCCCATGGACGAGGTGGCCTCGACACCGCCGGCGAAGGCGGAGCGGAAGCCGAAGCGTTTCATCAGCGGGATGGTGAACTGGCCCGACGCCACGACATTGGCCACGCCGGAGCCCGAAATGGTGCCCATGAGCGCCGAGGACAGGACGCAGACCTGCGCCGGCCCACCGCGCCAGCTGCCGACCAGGCCGAGTGCGAAATCGTTGAAAAGCGCGATCATGCCGGCGCGTTCGAGGAAGGCGGCGAAGACCACGAAGATGAAGATATAGGCCGCCGAGACATAGACCGGCGTGCCGTAGATGCCTTCCGTGCCGAAGGCGAAATGGTCGACGATCTGCTCGAAATCATAGCCGCGATGGATGAAGGGCGGTGGCAGATACTGGCCGAAGAAGCAGTAGGCGAGGAAGAGGCCGGCGATGATGGTGAGCGGCAGCCCCATCAGCCGCCGCGCCGCCTCGAAGACCAGCAGGACCATGACAGAGCCGACGAAAAGGTCGAAATGGGTCAGGAAACCCGACCGCCGGATGAGCGGCGCATATTCCACCCATTGATAGATGCCGGTCAGGAAGCCGGCGATGCCGAGCAGCCAGAAGAACGCCTTTGCCGCCGGCTGCTTCGCCACCAGATTGCCGACCAGCGAGAAGCCGAGCAGCAGCAGGAAGCCGACATGCATGGCCCGCACCACCTGGCTCGGAACATTGCCATAGGCGGCGGTCCAGAGTTGGAAAATGGAGAAGGCGAAGGCGATCCAGAAGGCGGCGCGCCCGGCGAGGCCTTCGCCGAAACCCGGCGGAAGGCCCTCGACCTGTTCCTCCGCGCTATCGGGCGGTGGCGTGTGCAGCATGGCGTCGGACGGCTGGCTGGTCATGTTCGATGGTCCGCGATTGCGGCGGGCGCGACATTTGGCATGCGTCCGCCGGGAACAGGATAGCCGGATGCGAAGCGCCCTCTAGCGCTTGTCCCTACCCCGCAACGGGAGGGGACTTCTGCAAGGGTTCCGCCATTCGTTCGGCGTGACTTGAAGGAAAGACTGAACGTCGACCAGCCCCCTCCCCCTTGTGGGGAGGAGTAAGGGGTGGGGGTACCCACGGGCACAGGCATCTCTCCGGTATCGTCCGGCCCGTCCCAGCGTAGCCGCTTACTTCAGGATGCCGGCTTCCTTGTAGTAACGCTCAGCGCCGGGATGCAGCGGGACGGGCATGCCTTCGAGCGCCTTTTGCGGGTCGATCGCCTTGGCGGCGGCATGCGCGGCGACGAGCTGCGGCAGGCTCTCGAAGAGCAGCTTCGTCATCTGATAGGCCGTCTCTTCGGAAACGCCCTCATGGGTGATGAGGAAATTGCCCACGGCCGCCGTCGGCACGTCTTCCGCCTGGCCGTCATAGGTTCCGGCCGGGATAATGGCCGAGATATAGGGCGCGCCGATCTTCTCCACATCGGCCGGCGGCACCGCCACGACATTGATCGGCTGGGTGGTGGCGAGGTCGCGGATCGAGGCGACGCCGAGACCCGCCGATTGCAGCGTGGCGTCGAGCTGACGGTTCTTGATCAGTTCGACGGATTCGGCGAAGGGCAGATATTCCACCCGGCCGAGATCCTTGTAGCTGAGGCCTGCCGCCTCGAAGATGGCGCGGGCGTTGAGCTCGGTGCCCGAGGCCGGCGCACCCACCGACAGGCTCTTGCCCTTCAGGTCGGCCAGCGTCTTGATGCCCGAGGCCTGGGCCGCGACGATCTGGATGTAATTGGGATAGATGGCGGCGATGCCGCGCAGCTTGTCGAGCTTGCCGGGGAAACCGGCTTCGGTGTCGCCCTCCCAGGCGAGCTTGACGGAATCGCCCAGCGAGAAGCCGATCTCGCCGCGCCCCTGCTGCAGCAGGTTGAGGTTCTCGACCGACGCCTTGGTTGCCTGCACCTGGGCGCGGGAGCCCTCGATACCCTTGCCGTAGATTTCCGACAGGGCGACGCCCAGCGGATAATAGACGCCCGAGGTGCCGCCGGTCAGCACATTGATGAATTGCTGGGCATGCGCGCCCACCGTGCCCGCAGCCAGCGTGATGGCAGCTGCGCCGGCGATGAAAATCCGTCTGTCTAGAAGCATCGTTCCGTTCCTCCCATTGCACCCGGCGGATTTCCTCCCGCGCCGGTTGGCCGGGAGTTTAGCGACCATCAGCGAATTGCCAACCCTTGATGCGTTAGACCAACGGCGTAAGCGATTGCGTGGGCCGGCCGCGGAGCTCCGTTGGCGGCTCTCTTCCTTGCGGATCCCGTTTTTCCACCGGCCCCGAAACCGGTTACCACTTTCGCGCGGGATGCTCTAAAAGCCTGTTGTCCCTGGCGCGGCGCGATCTTTCGAAGCGGCCTGCCGCGCCCGGGACTTCGGTTTCTCGCATGTGCCGGTTCGGCAGACATGTTTCAGAAGGAGGGAAATAATGAGTGATATCAAGCGGATCGAGCCCGGCGCGCGCATGAGCCAGGCCGTGGTGCATAACGGGATCGTCTATCTGGCCGGGCAGGTCGCCGAGGGCGACGGCGTGCGTGCCCAGACGACGGCCGTGCTGGCGCAGATCGACCGGCTGCTGGCCGCGGCCGGCTCGTCGAAGGCGCGCATCCTCACGGCACAGGTCTGGCTGGCCGACATCGCCGGGTTCACCGAGATGAATGCCGCCTGGGAGTCCTGGGTCGATACATCCAACCCGCCTGCCCGCGCCACCGGCGAGGTCAAGCTCGCCGCGCCGCAATTCCATGTCGAGATCATCGTCACCGCCGCACAAGGCTGACGCGACCTCATGCGGTCCGGTGCGCCAGTGCCGGACCGCCACCTCCGGCTCACGCCCCGCTTTCGTCCCTTCTATGCCATCGGGCGCGGCAATATCCTCCACCATGGCGGTGGTGAGATGGGCGTTGGTGACGGCCGGCCCGAGGCCGCGCGCGGCATGGCGCTCGCGCTGGATGTCACGGGCGCGGGCCACGCGGGCGGCGATGGCAGCACTGGATTCGGCGCGGCCGGGGCGGGTCAGATCAGCCGCCGAGACCGCCGGCACCTCGACCCGCAGGTCGATGCGGTCCATCAGCGGGCCGGAAATGCGCGCCTGATAATCGGCCTGGCAGCGGTGGCCGCGCGCGCAGCGATGGCCGGGTTCGCCGGCCATGCCGCAGCGGCACGGGTTCATTGCGGCGATGAGTTGGATGCGCGCGGGATAGGATATGCGATGATTGGCGCGCGCGATCATGCATTCGCCGGTCTCGATCGGCTGGCGCAGCGAATCGAGCACCGCCGGCTGGAATTCGGGAAACTCGTCGAGGAAGAGCACGCCATTATGCGCCAGCGACACTTCGCCCGGTCGCACCCGCATGCCGCCGCCGACCATCGCGGCCATGGAAGCGGAGTGGTGCGGGGCGCGGAAGGGACGGCGATCCGACAGCTTGCCATCCGCCAACTGTCCGGCGATCGACGCCACCATGGACACTTCCAGCATCTCGCGCGGCGTGAGCGGCGGCAGGATGGAGGGCAGGCGCTGCGCCAGCATCGACTTGCCTGATCCCGGCGGACCGATCATCAGGAGGTTGTGGCCTCCGGCGGCGGCGACCTCGATGGCGCGCCTGGCGCTTTCCTGTCCCTTGATGTCGGCCATGTCCGGCAGCGCGGTGGAAGCCGCCTGCACCGCCGGTTCGGGCCGCGACAGGACCTGCGTGCCGCGAAAGTGATTGGCGATGGCGATGAGGCTGCGCGGCGCGAGGATGTCGATCTCCGCGCCCGCCCATGCGGCTTCCGGGCCGGAGGCATGCGGGCAGATCAGGCCGCGCCCCATCGCATTTGCGCCGATGGCGGCCGGCAGCGCGCCCGCCACCGGCGCGATCGTGCCGTCGAGCGACAGTTCGCCCAGAACCACGAAGCCGGCCAGCGCGTCTGCCGGGAGGGCGCCGAGCGCCGCCATGAGGCAGAGCGCGATAGGCAGGTCGTAATGGCTGCCTTCCTTGGGCAGATCGGCCGGTGCGAGATTGATGGTGACCCGCTTGGCCGGCATGGCGAGGCCGGAGGCATGAAGTGCCGCCTGCACGCGCTCGCGGCTTTCGGCCACCGCCTTGTCGGGCAGGCCGACGATCTGCATGCCGACCTTGCCCGGCGCCACCATGACCTGAACGTCGACCGGAACGGCCTCCACGCCCTGGAATGCCACCGTCCGCACATGCGCGACCATGTTGCCCCCACCCGCTGAACTTGTCTCATAGCGGGACATATCCCACTGCCTTCAGGCAGGAATGAAGCACGACGCTGCGTAAGATGCAAGAACATTGCAGGAACAAACACACGCCTCACGTGCAACCCGGTTGCAGCGGGTTGTTCAGTGCGAACGGATGTTCCCCCTATGCCGCAATCAGGCGCCGCGCCTAGCCTCTACCGCATTCCAGAACAGGGAGGCGATGTCGGCTCCGCCGAAGCGTTTCACCTCGCGCACGCCGGTGGGCGAGGTGACGTTGATCTCGGTGATGTAGTCGCCGATCACATCGATGCCGACGAGGATGAAGCCGCGCTCCTTGAGAGAGGGACCGATGCGCGCGCAGATTTCGCGCTCGCGTTCGGTGAGCTCGGTCGGCTCGGCACGGCCGCCCACATGCATGTTGGAGCGCGAATCGTGCTCGGCCGGGACACGGTTGATGGCCCCGACCGGCTCGCCGTCGATCAGGATGATGCGCTTGTCGCCCTTGCGCACATCCTTGAGGTAGCGCTGGACGATGAAGGGCTCGCGGAACATCTGCGTGAACATTTCGAGCAGTGAGGCGAGGTTCCGGTCACCTTCCTGCATGTGGAAGATGCCGGCGCCGCCATTGCCGTAGAGCGGCTTGACGATGATGTCGCCATGCTTCCTGCGGAAGGCGTCCACCTCGGCCGGATCGCGGGTAATGAGCGTTTCCGGCATCAGGTCCGGGAACTCGGTGACGAAGATCTTTTCGGGGCTGTTGCGGACCCAGGCGGGGTCGTTGACCACCAGCGTCTTCGGATGGATGCGCTCCAGAAGATGCGTGGTGGTGATGTAGTTCATGTCGAAGGGCGGGTCTTGCCGCAGCAGCACGACATCCATTTCCGACAGGTCGGTGCGAAGCTGTTCGCCGAGCGTGAAATGGCTGCCCTTCTCGTCGCGCACCGTCATCTCCTCGATACGCGCGACGACCTTGCCATTTTCCATCGTCAGCCGGTCGGGCGTGTAGTGGAAGAGCCTGTGGCCGCGGCGCTGCGCCTCCAGCGACAGGGCGAATGTCGTATCGCCGTCAATGTTGACCGTGGAAATGTGGTCCATCTGGACCGCGACGCGAAGGGCCATTGCGAGCTCCTGATTTGGAAGGCTGCGCAATTGAGGGCCGGCATGGCGTGCTGTCAAGCAAGGCATTCCGGCAGCCGGGGGCAGGCGGCCGAAGCCACCTGCCCTGCCACGCGCAAGGAGGATCGCGCGCGGCTAGGCTGCCTGAGAGGTGCCCGCCGCCACCGGAGCGGCGGAAACGGCGCGGGCGGCGGCATTGCGGCCCGCCACACGGCCGAAAGTGATGCATTCGGCGAGATTTCCGCCGCCCTGGTAGACGAACTGGAAGACCGAGGCGATCTCGCCGGCGGAATAGAGGCCGGCTATGGGCTCGTCGTTCCAGTCGAGCACCTCGCGCCCGGCATTGGAGCGCAGGCCGCCCTTGGTGTTGGGACCGCCGAGATAGAGCGGAATGGCGTAGAAGGGCGCCTTCTCCACCGGGCGCAGCGTGTCCGGCTCGCGGTTGAAGTCGGGATCCGTGCCGGCGACGCAATGTTCGTTGAAGCGCGCCACGGATGCCTTGAGGGTTTCCGCATCCATCATCTCGCGATTGTCGGGATGGGCGTTGATCTTCTCCGCCAGTTCCTCCAGCGTCTCGCCCTTGATGATCCAGCCCTTCTCGATCGCCGCCAGATTGTCCTTGCCCCAGTCGATGCCATTATAGGCAGCGCCCGGCAGGTGGACGACGGGGCTCGATTCGCGCAGGGTCTCGTCGAAGATCATCCAGCTCGGCACGCGCGGATAGACGAGGTTGATCGTGTCGAACTGCAGGCCTTCCTTGTAGAAGAAATAGCGGCTGGGGTCCTTGGTGATGCGGCGCTCGGAGGCGTAGCGCTTACCCGAATTGTCGACAACGATCTCGTTGGGCTTGCCGACGCCCGACGTGTTGAGGCCGATCTTCAAGCCATTGCGCCGCTCCGGCACCGCGGCGATGACGCGGCCGGCCACCTTGCCGATGGCGGACAGCGCCGCACCCGCCTTCATCGCCATCTCGATGCCGTCGCCGGTATTTTCCGGCGTGCCGTAGAAGGCCCAGCCTTCCGCACCCGGACCGTCGAGGAAGGCGCGGCGCATGCGGCGGTTATATTCGTAGCCGCCGCAGGTCAGCACCACACCGCGCCGGGCGCGATAGGTGATGCGCTCTTCGCCGCGCTCGGCTTTCAGGCCGGTGACGGCGCCGTCCTCGTCGGTGACGAGGCTGCGGCCGCGGGTCTCGTAGTGGATCGGGATATTGCGCGTGTGCAGGCCGTTGAGCAGGCAGAAATGCAGCGCCTCGCCATTTTCCTTGTACTGCTTGTCGAGATGGATCGTGCCGTCCTTCTCCCAGATCATGCCCTTGCCGCCGACATAGCTGGCGCGCACCACGGCATAGCGGGAATCGGCCGCGCCGGGAAAATCGGGGAAGGCGGCCGCACCCACCACCATCGGCTTGTAGTCGGGATCGAGGCTGCGCATGAAGGCGTCGTTCTCAGGCGCGAGTTCGGCCCAGACGCCGGCATAGGCGTCACCGAAATCGGGCGTCTCGCCGTCGAGCTTCACCGACAGGTTCTCGCCGCTGAACATGGCCTTGGCATATTCCTTCAGCGCGGCGCGGTCGCCATCGGGATGGGGGCTGTGATAGCCGCCGCCGCTCATGCGCGAGTTGGAATAATGCGTCGCCTCAGGCTGGCGCTCGATCAGGATCACCGAAGCGCCGGCATCGTGGGCCTCGATCGCCGCGCAGGCACCCGCCGCGCCGAAGCCAAGCACGATGACATCCGCTTCGTATTCCGCCTGATTGCTCATGAATAACCGTCCCTGCTGGATCGACGACGGGCCGCGCCAGCCGGCGCAGGAGCCCGCGATCTCATCGCTCACATCTGGAACGCGACGCGGTATCGGCCGGTCCCGCTCCTCCCAATGTCCGGCAAGCGCCCGACACCCTCTATTGCTAAAGAGGGCTGCCGAGCTTTGCAAGCGCTTTCTTTTTGTCAATGTTTCGCCCCCAGCAAAACGACAGAAACCGCTTTCCATGATCCTGAAATTGGCACGAGGCGATTTGCATGGAGGCATCAGAGGGCGCAGGAAGCTATCTTTGACGCCGAGAGATACCGTAGCGATCGGCAAAAGCCTGAAATGCAAACGCTTTCATTTCTGATTCTGGCCGCAAATGGTCGTAAGACGCAGAAAATAGAGGGTTTTTGGCCACTTCCGACCGGAGATCCCGCCGAATACAGCTATTCTTCGCCGAAGGAAGGCGTCAGCCCGGCACGCTGCGGGCGCGCGGGCGGCCGCGACGGCTCTCCTCCGCGGCGAGCGCCACGCCGGGCGCAGGGCCTGTCGTGCCGCGCGGGATCAGGACGAGTTCGCTGAGCTCGGGCAGTTCGCCACCCTCGCCTTCCGCCAGCGCGACCAGATATTCGGCGGCGCTGCGGCCGATCTCGGCGCTCGGCGTGCGCACGGTGCTCAGCGGCGGGATGGTGTTGGCGGCGATATTGGCGTTGCCGAAGCCGATGATGGAGACATCCTCCGGCACGCGCATGCCGCGATGCTGGCACTCGAACAGGCTGCCCAGCGCCAGGATGTCGTTGCCGCCGATGATGGCCGTGGGTTTTTGCCCGCGCGCGAAAAGCTCGGCGCAGCCATGGCGCACCGCCTCCACCGCATAGGAGGTGAAGACGATCTGCTCGGGCCGGAGCGCCACGCCGGCACGCGAAAGCGCGTCGCGTATGCCTTGCAGCCGCGATTGCATGCGGTCGCTCTTCGTCGGGTCACCCATGACGACGCCGAAGCTGCGATGACCGAGCGACAGGAGATATTCCGCCACCATCTCGCCGCCCTTGCGGCCGTCGAAGCCGATGGCGGGATAGGGCGAATCCTCGGCTGTCGCCCAGGTATTGACGAAGGGGATGCGGCGCTCGCGCAGGAAGGTGTAAAGCGCCACGTCGTGCTGATAGCCGACCAGCATCAGCCCGTCGACGCCACGCTCCACCAGCGTGCGGACGCGGCGGATCTCGCGCTGGCTGTCATATTCCGTGCTCGTGAGGAACATGGCGTAGCCGAGATCGTCCAGCCGGTTCTGGAACGCGCCGACCGTCTCGGAGAAGATCGTGTTGGAGAAGGTGGGCACCACGGCGCCGAGCGCCTTGGTGCGGCGCGAGGCGAGCGCGCGCGCCGTGCCGTTGGGCACATAGCCAAGCTCGGCGATCGCCGCCGCGATGCGGGCGCGCAGCGCCGGCTTCACCAGGTCCGGCCTATTGATGGCGCGCGACACGGTGGCCGCCGAAACATCCGCCAGGGCCGCGACATCGTTGAGCGTGACCGCGCCTCTCGGGCCGGGCGATTGATCCCTATCCTTGCTCAAGCAGCCTCCTGCCGCCTTTGCCGAAGGCAACCGGCGACCGGTTCCTCAGCATTGTCGAGACGTCGGAACGGACGCGCCGGAGCACGTCCAAACCTCTCCCGATCTTCTATTACATGCGGCCCGGCCTGCAAACTCGCTGCATGCATCGTGCACGCCGCAGCTCACGCGCGCGCCTCCCATTCCGGGCCCCAATCCATGACGGAATGGCCTGACGACACATCGCGCCAGACACGTTCGGGCGGCACATAGTCGACGGCTCGGAGCGGGCTTCTGATCTCGTCATTCGAGATCGGCCGGCGGATGAAGCGGCGCGCGGGGTCCGGCACCGGCACCGCCGCCAGCAGCCGCTTGGTGTAGGGATGCTGCGGGTTGCCGAAGATGGCTTCGCGCGGCCCGATCTCGACGATCTCGCCCAGATACATGACGGCCACGCGGTGGCTCACCCGCTCCACCACCGCCATGTCGTGCGAGATGAAGAGATAAGCGAGCTTCATGCGCTCCTGCAGGTCGAGCATCAGGTTGATGACCTGCGCCTTGACCGACACGTCGAGCGCCGAAACCGACTCGTCGGCCACGATCAGCTTCGGTTCCACCGACAAGGCGCGGGCGATGCAGATGCGCTGGCGCTGGCCGCCGGAGAATTCATGCGGATAGCGGCGCGCCATTTCCGGGCGCAGGCCGACCTGCTCCAGCAGTTCGCCCACCTTGCGGTGGGCGTCCGCGCGGCTGGCGAGCCGGTTGACGATCAGCGGCTCGGCGATGGCTTCGCCCACGGTCATGCGCGGGTTGAGGCTGGCATAGGGGTCCTGGAAGATCATCTGGATGCGCCGGCGGCGATCATAGAGCGCCTCCTCGTCCAGCTTGAGCAGGTCCTCACCATCAAGTAGCACCGAGCCGCGCATGGGCTGCATCAGGCGCATCACGGAGCGGCCGGTGGTGGACTTGCCGCAGCCGGATTCGCCCACAAGCGAGAGCGTCTCGCCGGGCTGCACGCTGAAGGAGACGTTCTCCACCGCATGCACCCGGCGCCTGACGCTGCTGAACAGGCCGCCGCGCAGGTTGAAGCGCGCGGTGAGGTTCTTCACCTCGATGACCGGCTGGCCGGGCGACACGGTCTCGCCCGTCTCGGCCGGTATGTCGGAAAGGCCGGTGGCGCGGTCCACGACGGGGAAGCGCATCGGCCGGCGATGGCCGGCCATGGCGCCCAGCCGCGGCACCGCCGACAGGAGGGAGCGGGTATAGGGATGCTGCGGATTGTCGAAAATGTCGCGCGTAGCACCCTGCTCCACCACCTTGCCATTATACATGACGGCGGTCCGGTCGGCGACCTCGGCCACCACACCCATGTCGTGGGTGATGAAGAGGACGGACATGCCCTCTTCCTGCTGCAGCGTCTTGATGAGTTCGATGATCTGCGCCTGGATCGTCACGTCGAGCGCGGTCGTCGGCTCGTCGGCGACAAGCAGCTTCGGCTTGCAGGCCAGCGCCATGGCGATCATCACCCGCTGGCGCATACCGCCCGACATTTCATGCGGATAGTCGTTGATGCGCCGTGCGGAATCGGGAATGCGCACCAGTTCCAGCATTTCGCGCACCCGCTCGAACGCGGCCTTGCGGCTCAGCCGGCGGTGCCGGATGAGCACCTCGGCGATCTGGTCGCCGACGGTGAGCACCGGATTGAGCGAGGTCATCGGCTCCTGGAAGATCATCGCGACCTCGTTGCCGCGCACATGCTGCATCTCGCCTTCGGAGAGCGGCACGAGATCGCGCCCGTCGAGCAGGATGCGGCCGCCGACGACGCGGCCGGCGGGCTTGGGCAGGAGACCCAGAATGGACAGCGCGGTGACGCTCTTGCCGCTGCCGGACTCGCCCGCCACCGCAAGCGTCTCGCCCGGCGCGATTTTGTAGGACACGTCGTCCACCACCTTCATCACGCCGTCGCGGCTGAAGAAATGGGTGGAGAGGTTTTCGACGCTGAGCATGGGTTGCCGCGGCTCCACTTCAGGCCCGCTCGTCTTGTGGGGATCGGCCAGCATCACATCCTCCTCGCCAGGCGCGGATCGAGCATATCGCGCAGGCCATCGCCGAGAATATTGATGGCGAGCACCATGATCGCGAGGAACAGGCCGGGAAACAGGATCGTCCAGAAGGCGATCATCACGAAGATGCGGCTCTCGGCGATGATATTGCCCCAGCTCGGGATTTCGGGTGGCGTGCCGACGCCAAGGAAGCTCAGCGTCGCCTCGATCATCACCGCCACGGCGAAGATGAAGGTCGCCTGCACGATCAGCGGCGGGATGATGTTGGGCAGGATGTGCCGGCGCAGCAGCCGCGGCGTGCGGTTGCCGATGGCGATGGCCGCATGGACATAGGTCTGCTCGCGGATGCCGAGCACCAGAGAGCGCACCAACCGCACCACGCGCGGCAGTTCGGTGATGGCGATGGCGATGACGATGAGCGTGATCGAGGCGCGCATGATCGACATCATGGCGATGGCGAGCAGGATGCTGGGGATGGCCATGAGCCCGTCCATGGTGCGCATGATGACGGCGTCGAGCATGCGGACATAGCCGCTCAGCAGGCCGAGCACGATGCCGGCCAGCGTGGCGACGAGCGCCACGCTGATGCCCACCAGCAGCGAGACGCGGCCGCCGTAGAGCGTGCGGCTGAAAATGTCGCGGCCATACTGGTCGGTGCCGAACCAGTGTTCCGCCGAGGGCGGCTTCAGCCGCATGCCGGGGTCGATGCGGATCGGATCATAGGCTGTGAAGAGCGGCGCGAAGACCGACACGATCACCATGATGAGGAGAAGGCCGCCGCCGATCGCCACGGTGGGATGGCGGCGCAGGAAATAGCCGAGACCGCGCCGTTTCGGGCGGGGCGCCGTTGCCGGCAGCGCGTCGATGGGAAGATCGCTCATCTCTGGTGCTCCGGTTCAGTAGCGGATGCGCGGATCGAACAGCGAATAGCTGATATCGATGATGAGATTGACCATGATGCAGGTGAAGGCCGCGAACAGCACCACGCCCTGCACGACAGGTATATCGCGCTGGAGGATCGCCTCGACCGTCATGCGGCCGATGCCGGGAATGGCGAAGACGCTTTCCGTGACCACCACGCCGCCGAGCAGCGAGGCGAAGGCGACGCCGATGGTGGTGACGATCGGCACCGCGGCATTGCGCAACGCATGCTTGATGAGCACCGGGCTGATGGAAAGGCCCTTGGCGCGGGCAGTGCGGATATAGTCCTCGTTGAGAACTTCGAGCATGGTCGAGCGCGTCATGCGGGCAAGCAGCGCGGAATAAGCGAGGCCGAGCGTGGCGCTGGGCAGGATGAGCGAGGTTAGGCAGGGAATGATGCCCTGCGCCAGCGGCACATAGCCCTGCACCGGCAAGACGCGCATCTGCATGGAAAAGACGTAGATGTTGAAATAGCCGACAAGGAAGACCGGGATCGAGAAGCTGGCCACGGCAAAGACCATGATGGCGCGGTCGATCCAGGTGCCGGCCTGCCATGCGGCGATGACGCCGAGCGGCACCGCGATCAGGACCGAGATGAGGATGGTCGCCAGCGCCACCATGGCGGTCGGCTCCAGGCGCGCCATCAGCATTTCCAGCACCGGGCGGCCGTGGAAGATCGACATGCCGAGATCGCCGGTGACCACGCCGGTGATCCACTTCACGAACTGGACCGGCATGGGCTGGTCGAGGCCGAGCGACTCGCGGATCATGTCGATATCGGCGGTGGTGGCATCCTCGCCGGCGAGGATGGCGGCGGGATCGCCCGGATTGAGCGCGAGCAACAGGAAGGTGATGACGGCGACGATCAGCATGACGGGTATCGTCGCCACGACGCGCCTGACGGCGTAAGCCAACATGGTCACTCTCCTTTTTTGCACATGGAGCGGCCACCGCAGGATGCCGCGGCCGCGCCCGACGCCTTGTTTTCACGCATGTCTTTCTCCCGAAAACCGGTTCCCACTTTCGGGAGACATGCTTCAGCCCTTGCGCATACCCCAGAACACGGTGGTGCCGGCCTGCGGCACGTCCTTCAGCTCGGCGCGGACGCCGTGCAGGCGGGTATATTGGCCGAGCGGAACATAAGGCACCACCTCATAGGCGCGGGTCTGGATCTTATCGATGATCGCCTTGCGCCCGGTCGGGTCGGATTCCTTGCTCCAGTCGTCGATGAGCCCCATGATCTCCTTATCGCAGGGCCAGCCGGGCGCCGCCGCATCACAGGACGGCGTGAACCAGAGGCTGACCAGCGGGTCGATGGTGGAGGCCGCGACGGAGCCGGTGATGAAGAGGTTCCAGCCGCCGTTCTTCGGATCGGTCTTCTGCGCGCGCCGCGCCGTGATGGTGGCCCAGTCGGCGGCCTGCACGTCGAGATTGAGGCCGGCGTCGCGCAGCGCCTGGACGACGACGAGCGTCGCCGCGATATGCTCCGGCCGGTCGGTCGGCTGCATGATGACGATGGGCTCGTTATTGTAGCCGGCCTCTTTCAGCAGTTCCTTCGCCTTCTCGACATTCACCGCGCGGAAAGGTTCCGAACCCGCGTCCGACTCGCTCGGCGAGCCGCACATGAAGAAAGCGCCGCAATGCTTGTGGTAGAGGTCGGGACGATCGCCGACGATCGCCTTCATCACATCTTCCTGATTGATTAGGTAGAGCAGCGCCTGACGGGCGAGCTTGTTGTCGAAGGGCGGGTAGAGATGGTTCGGCCGCAGCAGCGGCTGGATGCCCAGCGGATCGTTCGAGATCAGCTCGAGGTTCGGATCGGCATCGAAGAGCGGCAGGAAGTCCAGCGGCGGCGCGTCGAAGAAATCGATCTCGCCCACCGTCAGCGCCGTCAGCTTCGTGTTCACGTCGGGGATCGAAATCCATTCCATGCGGTCGAAATTGACGATCTTGGCGCCGGCCAGGCCATCGGTCGGCTCCTCGCGGGGCACATAGTCCTCGTTCTTGGCGAAAACCACCTTGTTGCCGGGCACCCACTCATCCGTGACGAGCTTGTAGGGACCGGAGCCGATCGGCTCCTTGATCTCCTGCGATGCAGGGACCGAAGCGAGGCGGGCCGGCATGATGTAGGCCGGGCCGATGCGCTTGCCCAGCGCTTCGCGCACCAGGCCGAAGGGCTCGTCGAGGACGAGGCGGAAGCTGTCCTCATCCACCACGTCGAGGCTCTTCGCCTTCTGCATGATGAGGCCACCCATGGCGTCGCGCTCGGCCCAGCGCTTGATCGACACCACGGCGTCCTCGGCGCGGACGGGCTGCCCGTCATGGAACTTCAGGCCGGGGCGCAAGGTGAAGTCGTGGGTAAGCCCGTCCTCGCTGACCACATATTCGCCGACCATCTGATTCTGGATCCGGTTCTTCGAATCCAGCCCGAACAGCATGTCGTAGATCTGGTTGGCGGCGACCGTCGTGATGGCGGCGTTGGTCCAGACCGGATCGACATTCTTGAGGTCGCCGCTCATGGCGACCCTGAGCAGCTTGTCCGGCGCGGTCTGTGCGGCAGCCGGCGAAAGAGTGATGGCGGCGGCAAGGCCGACGCCGGCGAACATTCTCGATATGAAAGACATTTCTCTTCCTCCCAGAAGACGCAATCGAAGCGCGGTGGGCATGAGCATTTCCGCCCAAAGGATCGCGGAAATGCCCTGCCTTCTTGTTTTGCGCGCCTCTCCTGCCGCTATTTGTGCATGCCCCAGAAGACGGTGGTGCCGGCCTGCGGGACATCCTTCAGCTCGGCGCGGATGCCATGCTGGCGCTTGTACTGGCCAAGCGGGATGTAGGGGACCGAGTCATAGGCCTTGGTCTGGATCTGGTCGACCAGCGCCTTGCGCTTGGCGGTATCGGCTTCCTGGCTCCACTGGTCGATCAGCGCCATGATCTCCTTGTCGCACGGCCAGCCGGGGGCGGCCTTGTCGCAGGAAGGCACGAACCAGAGGTTGACCAGCGGATCGATCGCGGCAGCGGCGGTGGTGCCGGTGATGAACAGGTTCCAGCCGCCGTCCTTCGGATCGGTCTTCTGCGCACGCCGGGCGGAAATGGTCGCCCAGTCGGCGGCCTGCACGTCGAGATTGATGCCGGCGTCGCGCAGCGCCTGGATGACGACCAGCGTGGCGGCGGTGTGCTCGGGCCGGTCGGTGGGCTGCATGATCACCAGCGGCTCGCCATTGTAGCCGGCTTCCTTCAGCAGTTCCTTTGCCTTCTCGACATTGACCTCCTTATAGGGATCTGCGCCGGCCGCCGTCTCATTGGCCGAGCCGCACATGAAATAGGCCGGGCAATAGGGCGGGTAGAGGTCGGGCCGGTCGCCGACGATCGCCTTCAGCACGTCTTCCTGCTTGATGAGATACATCAGCGCCTGGCGGGCGAGCTTGTTGTCGAAGGGCGGATAGAGGTGGTTGGGGCGCAAGAGCGGCTGCACGCCGAGCGGATCGGTCGCCACCAGCTCAAGGTTCGGGTCGGCGTCGAAGATCGGCAGGAAGTCGAGCGGCGGCGCGTCGAAATAGTCGATCTCGCCAACGGTGAGCGCGGTGAGCTTGGTGTTAACGTCGGGAATGGAGATCCATTCCATGCGGTCGAAATTGACGACCTTGGCGCCGGCAAGACCACTCGGCGGCTCCTCGCGCGGCACATAGTCCTCGTTCTTGGCGAAGATCACCTTGCTGCCGGGCACCCACTGATCCATCACGATCTTGTAGGGGCCGGAGCCGATGGGGTCCTTGATCTCCTCGGCAGCCGGCTGGCTGGCCAGCCGCGCCGGGCGGATATAGGCCGGGCCGATACGCTTGCCGAGCGATTCACGCACAAGGCCGAAAGGCTCCTTCAGCACCAGACGGAAGCTGTCCTCGTCGACCACTTCCAGGCCGGCGGCCTTGCTCATCAGCAGGCTGCCCATGGCATCCTTCTGCGCCCAGCGCTTGATGGAGGCGACGCAGTCCTCGGCGGTGACCGGCGTGCCGTCGTGGAACTTCAGGCCGGGCCGCAGCGTCATGTCATGCGTCAGCCCATCCTCGCTGACGACATATTCGCCGACCATCTGGTTCTGCATCTCCTGATTTTCATCGGGAGCGAACAGCATGTCGAATATCTGGTTGGCGGCGATGCCGGTGATGGCGGCGGCGGTCCATACCGTATCGGTGATCTTGAGATCGCCGCTCATGGCGACCTTGAGGACCTTGGGGTCGGTATTCTGCGCGGCGGCAAGCGTGCTGGCGCCGACCAGCAATGCCGCCGAGATCGAGGCTGCCTTGAACAGCCTGTGCATGTAAGACATCTGCTTCCTCCCTGGATTTACCTGTTCGCCGGTCAGGCCGGTGCGAATTTGGGTAGCGTCACGTCGGGCGTGACCTTGTCGAAGACGACGCGCATCTTCTGGCCGACGACCAGATCCTCCTCGCGCGCGCCGACGACATTGCTGTAGAGCTGCGGCCCTTCCTCGAGCTTCACGAGGCAGACGAGATAAGGCAGGTCCTTCACGAAGCCGCCCCAATAGGCCTTGTGGAACTCAACCCATGAAACCAGTTCGGCACGGCCCGACACAGTCTCCCACTCCTGCTCGTCGCCCAGGCAGGCCGGGCAGATATGGGTAGCGGGCATGTGGCGGTCGCCGCAGGCGACGCAGCGCTGCACGGTCAGGCGGCCGGCATGGGCATGCGCCCAGAACGGCGCCATCAGCGGGTCGGCGGTGTTCGGCAGCGGCTTGTCATATCCGGTGCTGGCGGCAAGATTCATGGCTCGTCCTCCGGATCGTCAGGCGCGCGTATAGATGATGGAGCGCGTGCAGGGCGTCGTGGCCTGGAACATCGCCACCTCGCAATCGGCCACCTGCCGCTCGCCGCATTCGCCGCGCACCTGCCGCACGGCCTCGATATTGAGGCCCCAGCCCTGCATGTAGGAATTGGACAGGTGCCCGCCATCGGTGTTGGTTGGCAGCCTGCCACCGACCTTCAGCGCGCCGCCCTCGACGAAGCCGCCCGCCTCGCCGCGCTTGCAGAAGCCGGCGCCTTCTAGGCTGAAGAGTACGGTGGGGCTGAAATTGTCATAGGCCATCAGCGTGTCGACATCGCCCGGCCCAATGCCGGCCATTCCATAGGCCTCCTGGCTGGAGAAATGCGCCGCGTCGTACCAGAAGTCGCTGTCGTAATTGGGGAAGGAGGAGGATTCGGTGAAACTGTCCTTCGCGCCGACGCCGGAGATCAGCACCGGCGCCTTGCGGAAATCCTTCGCGCGGTCGGCGGTGGTGAGGATCATGCAGGTGGCGCCGTCATTGATGAGGCAATAGTCGAGCAGGCGCAGCGGCAGGGCGATGGGGCGCGCTTCCTCATGGTCGTCGATGGTGATGGGCTTCTTCATCACCGCATCGGGGTTCATGCCGGCATGGTGGCGGAAGGCGACCGAGACTTCGGCGAGCTGGCGCGTCGTCGTACCGTAGCGCGCCATATGCTGGCGGAACATCATGGCGTGCGAGGCGCCCGGCGAGGTCATGCCATATGGGTTCCAGACGCTGTTCGACTCGTCACCGCCATAGTTCATGCGGCGCGATCGGCCGATATTGGTGTAGATCAGCGCGACATATTTCGCGCGGCCCGTGGCGAGCGCCACGACGGCCTCGATGATGCTGACGCCCGCCATGCGGCCATGGCCCGGCAAGGTGATCGTCCAGCGCGGATCGATGCCGAGGATCTCGGCCATGCGGGCATAGAAAGGCACGCGGCAGACCAGCAGGCCATCGATCTCGTTCTTGTCGATGCCGCAATCCTCGACCGCCCGCTTGAATGCCTGCGCGCCGAGGCCGTAATCGTCCGTCTCGGGAAAGCTGCCATAGGCGGTGTTGCCGACACCGATGACGGCAACCTTGTTGCTGAGCTCCCGAAAATCCGACATGCAACCTCCCTTACATGCCGCCATGGGCTGGCGGTCGTTCGAAAAAAGCTAAACACCGCCTCGATCCATTGCAAGCGCTTTCTTTCATTTCTTGCAGAAACCGCGGAAGGCGCACTTGGCGCCAATCATCCGCCGATACAGTCACACGAACTGATGCCCGAGGTGGTCAAGCGCTACGCATCAATTTAATATATTGATATTAAAGGAATTTAATGCACAGCTCAGGAGCTGGATTCCAGCCGCCCAGCCGATCCTCGGCGCGCTTCTCGATCTGCACATTCATACCGATCTGGACATTTGGAAGGCTGCCGCATAAACAAATTCTGAAAGCGTTTGCATTTAGCTTGAACCGGGCAGCGCACGATAACAGGGCGGAGACGACATCCACATGAACCAGAGCCCCAGGAATGGCGCATTCGCGCAGGCAGAAGCAGCCGGGCGCCCCGAGGACAGGCTGAAGCCGGGCATGCTGCACGGGCTGCGGGTGGTGGAGGTTGCCGACGAGCTCGGCGAATATTGCGGGCTGCTCCTTGCGGGCCTCGGCGCGGAGGTCATCAAGGTCGAGCCGCCGCGGGGAAATTCCACGCGCGCGATCGGCCCCTTCCTCGGCGACGAGGCCGATCTGGAGCGCTCGCTGCATTTCTGGGCTTATAACCGGGCCAAGAAATCCGTCGTGCTCGATCTCGACATCCCCGAAGACGTGGAGCGGCTGACAGCGCTGCTGGAGGCGAGCGACGTGCTGCTCGATACGTCCTGCGGACGCGTCGCCACGGCGCTCGGCATGGATTCCGCGCAGATCGGGGCGCGTTTTCCCGCACTTGTCCATGCGCGCATGACGCCTTTCGGCGATACCGGGCCGTGGAAGGACTACAAGGCGAGCGACCTCATCCATCTCGCACTGGGCGGCGTGATGATGAATTGCGGCTATGATGGCAAGGATGGCCGCTACGACACGCCGCCGATCGCGCCGCAGGCATGGCAGGCCTATCACATTGCCGGCGAACAGCTCGCTATCGGTATCGTGGCGGCGCTGCTGTCGCGCTTCCGCACCGGGCGCGGGCAGGAGGTGTCTTGCGCCGTGCACGATGCGGTGTCGAAGAATACCGAGCTGGACGTGATGTATTGGGTGATGCGGCGCGTGCCGCTGTGGCGCCAGACCTGCCGGCACGCCAGCGAGAGGCCGGACGGCATCACCTCCATCACCCGCAGCCGCGACGGCCGCTGGTTCCTCACCTGGATCATGGCGCGGCCCGACCATGACAAGACGGTCGCCTTCCTCGCCCGGCATGGTTTCACCGAAGGCGTGCGCGAGGTGATGCCGCTGGTGGCGAAGGGCGCGCGCGCCATTCCCGGAACCAGCGGCAAGGATCCCCGCGCGGAAGCGCTCGCCGACATCCTCAACCGCTTCACCGGCTCCTTCGACAGCGCCGACCTGCCCTGGCGCGAGGCGCAGGAGATCGGCCTGCTCTGGGCGCCGCTGCGCAAGCCGCATGAAAACGCCACCGACGAGCACTGGCTGGCGCGCGGCACGCTGAGCGACATCGCGCATCCGGAACTCGGCCGCTCGTTCCGCTATGTGACGAGCAAATGGCTGAGCACGGCGACGGCCTGGCAGGCTGGGCGGCGCGCGCCGCTGCTGGGCGAGGACACCGATGCGGTGATGCGCGCGGTGGCCAAGGCCGGCCCGCGGAGCGTCGAGCCGCGCCCGGCGGACACACGGCTTTCAGCTCATGGCAAGCCGTTCCCGTTGCAAAATGTGCGCATCCTCGACTTCTCCTGGTTCCTGGCATCCGCCGGCGGCACGCGCTTCCTCGCCGGGCTGGGCGCGGAAAGCCTGAAGGTGGAGTGGAAGGCCAATCCCGACACGCGCGTTGCGGCCATGGCCCCGGTCGGCGGGCGGGCGGCGCGGGCGGCTGCGACCGGCCCCCTGCCCGGCGAGACCGATCCGGACATGGGCGGCCAGTTCAACAACAAGAATTCCGGCAAGCGCGGCCTGTCGCTCAACATCAAGCATCCGAAGGGGCTGGAGATCGCCAAGGCGCTGGTTTCCATCTCCGACGTGGTGGCGGAAGGCTTCTCGCCCGGCGTGCTCGACCGGCTCGGCTTCGGCTATGAGGTGATGAAGTCGATCAAGCCGGACATCATCTATGTCCAGCAGTCCGGCATGGGCAGCAACGGCGTCTATGGGCGCATGCGCACCGTCGGTCCGGTCGCGGCGGCCTTTGCCGGCTCATCGGAAATGTCGGGCCTGCCCGCGCCTGCCATGCCGGCGGGCTGGGGCTATTCCTTCCTCGACTGGATGGGCGCCTACAGTTTCGCGCTGGCGACGCTGGGCGCGCTCTACCACCGCGAACGCACCGGCGAGGGCCAGTGGATCGATTCCTCGCAATGCGAGAGCGGCATCTTCCTGACCGGACCGGCCGTGCTCGACTGGTCCGCCAATGGCCGCGAGACGCAGCGCACCGGCAATCGTTCGCCCTATGTGCCGGCCGCGCCGCATGGGGCCTATCGCTGCGCTGGCGCCGATCGTTGGGTGGCGATCGCCTGCTATAGCGACGCCCAGTTCCGCGCCATGGCGGAAGTTGCCGGGCAGAGCGAATGGCTGAGCGATCCCCGCTTCGCCACGCGCGATGCGCGGCTGGCCAATCAGGATGCGCTGGACAGCGCGGTCGAAAGCTGGACCCGCCGCCACGATCCCTATTCGGTGATGCATCTTCTGCAGGCGGTGGGGGTCGCGGCCGGCGTGTGCCAGACGGCCGAGGACCGCATCGACAACGACCCGCAGCTCGCCGCGCTGAACTGGCTGACCGAGGTGCGCGGCACCAAGATCGGCGAATGGCCGGTGGCCGAACTGCCGATGAAGCTCAGCGACACGCCGGCCCATATTGGCGGCCTCATCAACCGCGGCGCACCCTGCTACGGCGAGGACAATGTCTATGTGCTGCGCGATCTGCTCGGCTATTCCGAATCGGAAATCCAGCGGCTGGCCGAAGACGAGGTGATCTGAGTTTTACGCAATTCCGGGCGCAAAACCGCTGCGCACTTTGCTTGAATTACGCTAGCGGGAAGACGCTGGCGCGGCGGAGCTGCAGGGCACCGCTGTCGCCCGCGGTGACCTGCGTTTCGGGCGGCACGTCGAGCTCGGCGGTGACGCCGTCGGGCAGGCGCACGACGAGACGGCGGTTCTCCGGTCGGTCGATGACACGCAACACGCTGGCCTCAATGCCGGCGCCGCCCGACGCCCAGTCGAGATCGGCGGGGCGGGCGAAAAGCTCGGCGCGGCCGTCAGGCACGCCGGGCGCATCGATGCTGCCGCCTGCCACATGCGCACGTCCGTCGCGCACCTCGGCCACGAGCCGGTTGGCATCGCCGAGGAAGCGGGTGACGAAGGCCGATCCCGGCCGGCGGCAGACATCCTCCGGCGTGCCCTCCTGTACGATGCGGCCCTCATTGAGGATGACGACGCGGTCGGCGAGGTCCAGCGCTTCTTCCTGGTCGTGGGTGACGAAGATCGTGGTGATGCCGAGCTCGTCATGGATTTCGCGCAGCCAGCGGCGCAGATCGCGGCGCACATTGGCGTCGAGCGCGCCGAACGGCTCGTCGAGCAGCAGTACCTTGGGGTCGACGGCGAGCGCGCGGGCCAACGCGACACGCTGGCGCTGGCCGCCGGAGATCTGCGCCGGGAAGCGGTCGCCCAGCCCGGCAAGCCGCATTAAGGCGAGGAGTTCGGTGACCCGCGCATCGATTTCCGCAGCGCTGCGCTTGCGCTTCGACACTTTCATGCCGAAGGCGATGTTCTGAGCCACCGTCATGTGCGGGAACAGCGCATAATGCTGGAAGACGAAGCCGACGCCGCGCTCGCGCACAGGAATGTCGGTGGCGTCCTCGTCGCCGAAGAGGATGCGCCCATCATCGGCATATTCGAGCCCCGCGACCATGCGCAGGATCGTGGTCTTGCCGGAACCCGACGGACCCAGCAGCGCGACCAGCTCGCCGCTGCCGATCGTCAGCGACACGCCATGCACGGCGCGGAAGGTGTCGAAGGTCTTCACCACATTGTCGAGCGTGATCTTCACGGCTTCGCTCCCTCGGTTGAAGCGGCTGGTTTGGCGGATGCGGCAAGTGCGGGCCGGCTGGCGCGCCCTGCGCCCTGCTTTTCGAGCAGCACCTTGGCCACGATGGTGACGAGCGCAAGCAGCGTCAGGATGGATGCGGCGGCAAAGGCGCCAGCGGTGTTGTAGTCGTGATAGAGCAGTTCGACATGGAGCGGCAGCGTGTTGGTCTGGCCGCGAATATTGCCCGACACGACGGAAACCGCGCCGAATTCGCCCATCACGCGCGCATTGCACAGCACCACGCCATAGAGCAGCGCCCAGCGGATGTTGGGCAGCGTCACCGACAGGAATGTGCGCCAGCCCGAGGCGCCGAGCGAGGTCGCCGCCTCCTCCAGGTCGCGCCCCTGCGCCTGCATCAGCGGAATGAGCTCGCGCGCGACGAAGGGCGCGGTGACGAACATGGAGGCCAGAACGATGCCTGGCAGCGCGAACAGGATCTTGATGTCGGCCGATTGCAGCGCCGGCCCGAACAGGCCCTGCAGGCCATAGACGAAGAGATAGGCGACGCCGGCCACGATGGGCGAGATCGAGAAGGGAATCTCGATCAGCACGATCAGCGCCCGCTTGCCCCGGAAGTCGAACTTGGTGATCGCCCAGGCAGCGGCGACGCCGAAGGCGGTGTTGAGCGGCACGGCGATGAGCGCGGTCAGCACGGTGAGCAGGATGGCGTGGCGCGTATCGGGGTGTACGATATTGGCGACGAAGGCGGCGAAGCCCTGCGAAAAGGCCTGCGTGAAGATGACGACCAGCGGCGCGACGACGAGGATGGCGCCGAAGAACAGCACGAAGGCGATGAGGATGCGGCGGATGGCGGGACTGTCGCCGATGCGCGGCGGCTTGCGTTGCGCGTTCATCGTCAGCCCCTCGCCGTGTAGCGCAGGGCGCGGGCCTGCAGGATATTGGTCGCGGCCAGCATCAGGAAGGCGGTGAAGAGCAGCACCGAGGCGATGGCCGCGGCGGCCTGATAGTCATATTCCTCCAGCCGGATGAAGACGAGCAGCGCGGTGATCTCCGTCTCGAAGGGCTGGTTGCCGGCGATGAAGATGATGGCGCCGAACTCGCCCAGGCTGCGGGCGAAGGAAAGCGAGACGCCGGCGAGCAGCGCGGGCGTCAGCAGCGGCAGGATCACACGTCGGAAGATCTCGCCATCGGTGCCGCCGAGCGACTGCGCCGCTTCCTCCAGCGCCGGATCGAGATCCTCCAGCACCGGCTGCACCGTGCGCACGATGAAGGGCAGGCTGGTGAAGGCCATGGCGATCATGATGCCGATGGGCGTGTAGGCGACACGGATGCCGGCTTCGGCCAGCAGGCTGCCGAACCAGCCATTGCTGGCGAAGAGGGTCGTGAGCGCGATGCCCGCGACCGCGGTGGGCAGGGCGAAGGGCAGGTCGACGATCGCGTCCAACAGGCGCTTTCCGGGGAAGGAATAGCGCACCAGCACCCATGCAAGCGCGAGGCCGAAAACGAGGTTGAAGACGGTGGCGATCAGGGCGGCGAGGACCGTGACGCGATAGCTCGCCAGCGCACGGCCCGAGGTGACGATGCGCCAATATTCCTCCGGGCCGAGGCTCGCCGCCTTGAAGATCAGCGCGCCGATCGGCAGGGCGATGATGAGCCCCGCATAGAACAGCGTGATGCCGAGCGACAGAGGCAGGCCGGGAAGGACGCGGCGTCTCACGTGCAAAGTCTCCGAGAAAAGGCCGGCGGAGCTGTCCGCCGGCCGATCGTCATGTCAAGGACGGGAATTTCAGCGATTGCCGTAGATCTTGTCTAGCAGGCCGCCGGAGGCGAAATGCTCCTCCTGGACCTTCGGCCAGCCGCCGAACACGTCCTCGACCGTCACGAGGCGAACCTCCGGGAACTGGTCCTTGTACTTTGCCGCCACCTCGGGCTCATGTACGCGGTGGCCATATTCGGCGGCGATGGTCTGGCCCTCCGGCGTATAGAGGAAGTCCAGATAGGACTTTGCGAAATCGCGCGAGCCGCGCTTGTCGACGACGCGGTCGACGATCGCCACCGGGAACTCGGCCAGAAGGCTGACGGAGGGAACGACGAGCGCGAACTTATCGGCGCCGAACTCCTTGGCGATGCCGCGCGTCTCGGCCTCGAAGGTGATCAGCACGTCACCGATCTCGCGCTCCACGAAAGTGGTGGTCGCGGCGCGGCCGCCGGTGTCGAAGACCGGCACATTGTCGAACAGCTTGCCGACGAATTCCGCCACCTTCTCCGCATCGTCGTTGAACTTCTCCTTCGCATAGGCGGTCGCGGCCAGATAGGTGTAGCGCGCATTGCCGGAAGTCTTGGGGTTGGGGAACACGACCTTCACGTCGTCGCGCACCAGGTCGTCCCAATCCTTGATGTTCTTGGGATTGCCGGCCCGCACCAGGAAGGACGGCAGCGAATAGAAGGGCGAGGCCTGGTTGGCGAAATCGCTCTGCCAGTCGTCCGTGACGAAGCCGTTCTTCACCAGGAAGTCGATATCGGTAACCTGGTTGAAGGTGACGACGTCGGCCTCGAGGCCTTCCACGATGGCGCGGGCCTGGCGTGACGTACCGGCATGCGACTGGTCGATGGACTTGCCGGGATTTTTCGCGACATAGGCCTCGTTGACGGCGACGAAGAGCTCACGCGCGACATCGTAGGATGCATTGAGGATTTTGTCCGGCGACTGCGCGTTGGCGGGCCCGGCAATGAGGCCGGCAAGTGCCGCGCCGATGATGAGAAAGCGCTTCATGTGTCTCTCCTGAGATGATGCGGCGAAAATAGCCATGAACGCGCATGTGGCGGAGAGACGCGGCCCATGAAGCAGCCATGGGAGTTAGAAAATTCCTCTCGATAAATTCTTCCTGGAGGATTCGCATTTCATCAAGCTTGCAGGCGGTTCTTCCGGACGCACTATTGGGATGCAACCGACATGGCTGTAGATTGCCGCCCATGCTGACCCTCATCCAGGACTACTGGCCGCATATTCTGACCGTCGTGTCGATCCTCGTCGCCGTACCGGCGGCGATCCATGCGGCGATGACCAAGGACGAGGTCCGCGCCGCGATCGGATGGGTCGGCGTCATCTTCCTGTCACCCATCGTGGGCGCGCTGATCTATGCGATCGGCGGCATCAACCGCATCAGGCACAAGTCGCTCGCCGTCGAGCGTGCCGCGCACGGCCATCACCGGTCGTCCCCCCTTGGCGAGGCCGTGGCCGACGGGCTGATCGCGAACCGTTTCGGCAGGCGGTTCGCCGCACTGGGAAGGCTGGGCGATAGCGTCACCCATCACCGGATGACGACCGGCAACATGGTTGAGATGCTGGACAGCGGCGACCGCGTCTATGCGGCCATGGTTGAGGCGATCGCGCAGGCGAAGCGGAGCGTGATCCTCCAATCCTATATCTTCGACCGCGACCCGGCCGGCCTGCGCGTCGCCGACGCGCTCATTGCGGCCGCCGGGCGGGGCGTCGCCGTGCGCGTGCTGATCGATGCGATCGGCGTGCGTTATTCGCGGCCAAGCATCCTCGGCCATCTGCACGAGGGCGGCGTGAAGACGGCACTCTTCAACGGTAAGATCATCGAGGGCCTGCGGCTGCCCTATGCCAATCTGCGCACGCACCGGAAGATCGTCGTGGTGGACGGCGCGGTGGCATTCATGGGCGGCATGAACATACGTAAGGACTTCACGCTGGAATTCGCAGGCCCCGACCATTCCCACGACACCCATTTCCGGGTGGAAGGGCCGGTGGTCGCCGACATTTTCGCGATCGCGGCCGAAGACTGGAACTTCGCCACCGACGAGGCGCTGGACGACGACGCCTGGGCCGTCGAGCCTGTCAGGACCATGGCTGGCGGGCCGCTGTTCGCGCGCGCCGTGCCATCCGGGCCGGATTCGAGCCTGGAGACGAGCCACAAGCTGCTGATGGGGGCGTTTTCGGTGGCGCGCCACTCGATCCGCATCATGTCGCCCTATTTCCTGCCGGATCGCGAATTGATCAGCGCACTGACAACCGCCGCCCGGCGCGGCGTCGAGATCGACATCGTCGTGCCGGGTACGAACAATCTCATGCTGGTCGACAGGGCGATGACGGCGCAATTCGACCAGGTGCTCGGCCCCAATTGCCGGATCTGGCGCTCCCGCGGCTCCTTCGACCATTCCAAGCTGCTGACCATCGACGACGCCTGGAGCTTCGTCGGCTCCTCCAATCTCGATCCGCGCTCGCTTCGCCTCAATTTCGAGATCGACCTCGAGATCGTGGATACGGATTTCGCGGCGGAGATAGCCGCGCGGATCGATGCCGTGAAGGAGCAGGCGGACGAGGTGACGCGCGCCGGGCTGAAGGCGCGGCCCCTGCCCGTGCGGCTGATCGACAGGGCGCTCTGGCTCGGCTCGCCCTATCTGTGAGCTTCAGGAAGGCCGCGTGAGCACATAAGCGAGGCCCGCCAGCATGAATGCCGCGACGCCGGCGGCGAGAAGCGGACCCGGATCGCTGCCGAGCCAGAACAGGACGTAGCCCAGCAATATGCCGGCGAGCGCCATCATCTTGGCGCGGCGCGGAATGGCGCCCCGCTGCCGCCAGTCGCGCAGGAGCGGCCCGAACCGCGGATGATCCAGCAGCCAGTTCTCCAGCCGCTGCGACGAACGGGCGAAGCAGGCGACGGCCAGGATGAGAAACGGCGTCGTCGGCAGCACCGGCAGGAAGGCGCCGACGAAACCCAGCGCGACGCAGGCAAGGCCCGCCGCCAGATAGAGGCCGCGAAGGACGGGCGATGCCCTGATGTCCGATATTCGGGTCATGCCGGTCTCATATCGCGATCGTCCGGACGAGTCGCGATTCCTGCGAGACCGGACCGGTCAGATGCCGAAAATGTCGCGGAACTTCGTCTGTGCTTCCGGCAGATCGCTGACGACCTTCGTATCGGGCACCATGATCAGCTTGAGGTCGGCAAGCGGCACAAGGCTTTCCGGCGCGGGCACGTCGGCGCGCAGCGGAAAGCGCTGATCGGCCGCGTAATATTCGGACACTTCCGGACCCAGCAGGAATTCGGCGAAGAGCTTGGCGGCGTTGGGATGCGGTGCGCCCGCCAGCAGCCCGGTCGAGCCGGGCGCGAGCACCAGCCCGTCCGTCGGATAGACCGGCTTCACCGGCGCGCCATTATGCGCATCCACCGCCGCGCGATTGGCAGGAACGACGGCGATCTTGCGCTCGCCCGAGACGATCAGGTTCGCGCCGTCGGAAACGCTGCGGCCGATCTGCGGCTTGTTGGCCTCGAGTTTCTCGAAGAAGTCCCAGCCATAGAGATCGCGCATGGCAATGACCCATGTGCCGGCGCTGCCGGAAAAACCGGGATGCGGAATGGCGATCTGGTCCTTCCATTTCGGATCAAGCAGGTCGGTCCAGTTCCTGGGCGCTTCCTCCTCGGAAACCAGATTCGTGTTGTAGCCGATCGCATAGGGCGCAACGGAGGTCGTGAACCAGTAGCCGGGCTCGCCGAACTGGCGGATCGACGCGGCCATATGTTCGAGATTTTCCGGATTATATTCCACCAGCCTGTCGATGCGCTTGAGCTCGACCATCTGCGCGCCGTCATTGGTGCTCAGCACGTCCGCCTGCACCACGCCGGCCGATATGTCCTGCATGAGACGCTGGTAGATGACCTGCCCTGTCGCGCGGATCGCCTCGCAGCGCAGGTCCGCATAGCGCTTCTCGAACAGGCGGCAGACGCTGTCCGCATCCTCGGTGTTGAACTGCGACACATACCAGGTAACCGCGCCTTCCGGCTTGGCCGCCTCGTAGAGTTCCTTTTCATGGGATGTCATCTCGGCGGCGCTCACCGCGGTGAGTGAAAACAGGGCCGACAATACGGCAGGCGCCAGGCTGGATATCCGGAACAATGCAATCCTCCCATTCATGCACAAGTCTGTCTGCGACTTTGACCGTACAATAGGCGTGAATCCGCTCACGACACAACCGGTTGCGAAACGGGGTGCGTCCGGGGACACGCCTGCCACGCATCCGACGATCGCGCGCAGAAATGTGAGCGAGGAAAAGATTTAGTCAGCGAGGCAGAAGGATGAGGAATCAGCGCAGCGAAAAAGCCGCCCGCCGGCATCAGGCCAAGGGGTTGCGACTGAGCGTCTGATTTCTGCTGAGAGCTCTTCGGGGAGCAATGGTGCCCAGGAGAGGACTCGAACCTCCACGCCTCGCGGCACACGGACCTGAACCGTGCGCGTCTACCAATTCCGCCACCTGGGCCGGTGAGCGCCGCCGATGTAAGCGGGCAGGCGCGGCGTGTCAATGTGAATATGGACAAAGGCAGACGAAAGTCGGCGAAAGACGCGCAGGCCATCGCGGCGGCCGCCCGGAGTGGCGGCGGCGCCCGTCTTTTGCCGGTACGGCTCAGCCTTGCGCGGCGCCCCATGGCCCGTGCTGCGGCCCTTCCCGGTCGATGCGCTCGAAACCATGCGCGCCGAAGAAATCGCGCTGCGCCTGGATCAGATTCGCCGTGCCGCGCGCCTGCCGCCACGAATCGAACCATGACAGCGCGGCCGACAATGCCGGCACCGGCAGACCCTGAAGGGCGGCGCGGCCGACAGTGACGCGCAAGGCAGGATGCGTCTCCGCCATCAGGGCGGCAAAGGCCGGGGCAAGGACGAGATTGCCGGCAGGCCCATCCGCAAAGGCAGAGGCGATCTCGCCGAGGAACTGCGAGCGGATGATGCAGCCGGCGCGCCAGATGCGCGCCACAGTATCGAGCGGCACGTCCCAGCCATGTTCGCGCGACGCCTCGGCCATGACGGCGAAGCCCTGCGCATAGGCGACGATCTTGCCGGCCAGCAGCGCCTGCTCCAGCTCGCGCACGATATCGGATGCCGCCGTCGTCTGTTCCGGCAGGAAGGTGGAGGGGAAGGTCGTCGCGGCCGTGGCGCGTTCCGCCCGCTGCGCGGAGAGGTTGCGCGCCGCGACCGCGGCCTCGATGGCGGTGGCCGGCACGCCGAGATGCTGAGCCTCGATGGCCGCCCAGCGGCCGGTGCCCTTCTGGCCGGCGGCGTCGACGATGAGATCGACGATCGGCGTGCCGCTTTGCGGATCGGTGACGGCGAGCACCCTTGCGGTGATCTCGATCAGATAGGAATTGAGCCGACCGCCATTCCAGCCGGCGAAGACGGCGGAAATATCGGCCGGCTTCATGCCGAGGCCGTCGCGCATCAGGCCGTAGACCTCGGCGATCATCTGCATGTCTGCATATTCGATGCCGTTATGGATCGTCTTGACGAAATGGCCGGCGCCGTCCGGACCGAGGAGGGCCGCGCAGGGTTCGCCCTCATATTTCGCGGCGATGGCGGTGAGGACCGGCGCGATCCGCTCCCAGGCGGCCAGCTCGCCGCCGACCATGATGGAGGGTCCATGCCGCGCGCCGTCCTCGCCGCCCGACACGCCCATGCCGACGAATGTCGCGGAGGAATCGCGGAATTCGCCGATACGCCGCACCGTCTCCCGGAAATCGGCATTGCCGGCATCGATCAATATGTCACCCTCGCCGGCCAGCGGCTTCAACCGGCCGATCATGGAATCCACCGGCGCGCCGGACGGTATCATCAGCAGCACCGGGCGCGGCGGCCTGATGGCTTCCATCAATGCTTCCAGCGTGGTGCAGGGCACGATGCCGGAGGCGAGCTCGCCCGCCTCGGCGACGAATTGCCCGATACGCGCCTCCTCGCGGTTCCACACCGCGACGCGGAATCCTTTCTCCGCAATGTTGAGGGCAAGGGCGGAACCCATGGTTCCAAGGCCAACAAGGCCGATGTCAGCATCGCTCATGGTCGTACTCTCCGTCGGCGGACGCAAGAAAATGAGGGGACGGGGTGCAGCCGTCAATATTCAGGCGAGTGTACCATACCACGCGCCATAGGGACCGAGCCGGATCACGCCATCCTCCAGCACCGCATCGATCACCGGCGCGTCCATGGCGCAGGGTGCCGAGCCGGGTTCGGGATGCACTTCTGCCGGCGCGTGGCCGAGATTGAAGGCGCACAATATCTGCTCGTTGCCGCGCGTGCGCACATAGGCAACGGTATCGCCATGCGTCTCGATGAACCGGATGTCGCCCTTGACCAGCGTCGGGTGGGCGGCGCGGAAGGCGAGCATGCGCCGATAGTGCGACAGCAGCGAATGCGGATCGTCGATCTGCGTGTTGCGGGCCAGCATGATGTGCTCCGCTGGCACCGGCAGCCACGGCGTGGCGGGCGAGAAACCGGCATTGGGCTGGTGCGAATCCCACACCATCGGCGTGCGGCAGCCGTCGCGCCCCTTGAATTCCGGCCAGAAGCGGATGCCGTAGGGGTCGCGCAACTGCTCGAAGGTGAGTTCCGCTTCGGGCAGGCCAAGCTCCTCTCCCTGATAGAGGCAGATCGAGCCGCGCAGCGTCATCATCAGCGCAGAGGTGACCTTGAGATAGCCGAGCGGGTCGGGTTCGTTCCAGCCCCAGCGCGTGGCGTGGCGCATCACATCGTGGTTGGAGAAGGCCCAGCATGACCATCCATCCGCGGCGACATGGCCGAACGTCTCCAGCACGAGGCGGACCCGGTGGCCGGTCAGTTTTTCCGGACCGAGGAAGTCGAAGGAATAGCACATGTGGATGCGCTTTCCCTCGGCGGTGTAGGCGGCGACGATCTCCAGCCCACGCTGCGCGTCGCCGACCTCGCCGACGGCGGCGGCGGCCGGATAGTGGTCGAGCAAAGCGCGGAACCGTTCGAGGAAGGCAAGGTTCTCCGGCTGGCTCTTGTCGTGGACATGGTCCTGGTAGTTGTAAGGATTGACCGCCGGCGCTGTGGAATAGTCGCGCTGGCCGATCGGCAGCGGCGGATTGTCCTCCAGCCCCTCGCTGTGGAAGTAGAAATTGATCGTGTCGAGGCGGAAGCCGTCGACGCCGCGGTCGAGCCAGAAACCCGCCACGTCGAGCAGCGCATCCTGCACCTGCGGATTGTGGAAGTTGAGATCCGGCTGCTCGGCGAGGAAATTGTGCAGGTAATATTGCTGGCGGCGCGAATCCCAGTGCCAGGCGGAGCCGCCGAAGATCGACAGCCAGTTGTTGGGCACGGTGCCGTCCGGCTTGGGATCGGCCCAGACATACCAGTCGTTGCGCGGATTGGTGCGGTCGGAGCGGCTTTCCCTGAACCAGGGATGCTGGTCGGATGTGTGCGACAGGACGAGGTCGATCATGACCTTCAGGCCCAGCCGATGCGCCTCGGCGACGACTGCATCGAAATCGCCCAGCGTGCCGAAGAGCGGATCGACATCGCGATAGTCCGACACGTCATAGCCGTAGTCCAGCATCGGCGAGGTGAAGAAGGGCGAGATCCAGACGGCATTCGCGCCAAGCTCGGCGATATGCGGCAAGCGGGTGAGGATGCCGCGCAGGTCGCCGATGCCGTCGCCGTCCGAATCCTGGAAGGAACGCGGATAGATCTGGTAGATCACCGCGCCGCGCCACCAGTCGCGATCCGGCGCATCCCGGCCCGTCTCGCCCGTCTCAGTCGTCGCTGTCTGCATAGGCCATCCTTCCGCTCCCTCAGGAATCTAGCGCATCCGCCGCGATTTTCGAATGCAGCGCAGCAATGTGCCGGATGCATGACAAGGGCGCGGCATGCGACGATTTTACGGATCAGGCCGGTTCAGATGCCGAGATAGCGGTCCTGGACATCGCGGCCGAGTGCCTCGGGAATGCCCGTCCAGACCGTGCGCCCATTCTCCAGGATGACGCAGCGGTCGGCCAGCGGCAGCAATTCGCCCAGCGTCTTGTCGACGATGAGTATGGACTGGCCGTCCGCCTTCAGGGTGCGGATCGCCGCCCAGATGTCCTGCCGGATGACCGGCGCCAGCCCTTCGGTCGCCTCGTCGAGGATGAGAAGCCGTGGATTGGTCATCAGCGCGCGGCCGATGGCCAGCATCTGCTGCTCGCCGCCGGACAGCGTGCTCGCCATCTGCTGGCGGCGCTCGGCCAGCCGGGGAAAGAGTTCCGTCACAGTGCGGAAGGTCCATTTGCCGTCCCGCGCGGCGGCCAGCAGGTTTTCCTCCACGGTGAGGGTGGGGAAGCAGCGGCGCCCCTCGGGGACGAGGCCGATGCCCATGCGCGCGATGCGGTGCGGCGCAAGGCGGGCAATGTCGGCGCCGGCGAAGCGCAGCCTGCCGGCGGTCGGCGGCGTCAGGTTGCAGATGGCGCGGATGGTGGTGGTCTTTCCCATGCCGTTGCGGCCCATCAGCGCGACGACCTCGCCCTCGGCAACCGTCAGGTCGACGCCGAACAACGCCTGGATGGGTCCATAGCCGGCTTCGACGCGGGCGAGTTCCAGAAGCATCACGCCTCCTCGCCCAGATAGGCGCGGCGCACCTCAGGGTCGCGGCGGATCTCCTCCACCGTGCCGCTGGCGACGATGCGGCCATAGACCAGCACGGAGATGCGGTCGGCCAGCGCGAAGACGGCATTCATGTCGTGCTCGACCAGCAAGATCGGTGCGTCGCCGCGCAGGCGGTCGAGGAAGGCGGTGAGCGCCTGCGAGCCCTCCGGGCCCATGCCGGCCATGGGCTCGTCGAGCAGGAATGCGCGCGCGCCCATCGCCAATGCGATGGCGATTTCGAGCTGCCGCCGCTCGCCATGCGAAAGCTCGGCCGCTGGAATGTGAGCGCGGGCGGCGAGACCGACGCGCTCCAGTTCATGCATGGCGGGTCCGGCGAGCGAAGCGTCGTGCAGCACCGGCCGCACAAAGCGGAAGCTGGAGCCCTGCCGCGCCTGCACCGCCAGCATGACATTGCGGAGCGCCGAAAACTCCGCCGCCACGGACGACACCTGAAAGGTGCGGGCAAGGCCCAAGCGCGCCCGCGCCGCAGCGTCGAGCATGTCGATGCGCCGGCCTGCAAAGCGGATCTCGCCGCTGTCGGGCGCGAGCGTGCCGCAGATCTGGTGGATGAGTGTCGATTTTCCCGCGCCGTTGGGGCCGATCAGCGCGTGGATCTCGCCGGGGCGGAGATCGAGCGAGACATTGTCGGTGGCCTTCAGCGCGCCGAAATTTTTCGTCAGCCTGACGACTTCGAGAACAGGCTCAGCCATGGCGCGCCTTTCCGGCCAGCAAGCCAAGCACGCCGCCGCGCGCGAAAATCACCACCGCGAGAAGGACGAGACCGAGGAAGAGCTGCCAGCGCTCGGTGAGACCGCCCAGATAATGTTCCATAAGCACGAAGAGCATGGCGCCGGCGAGTGGGCCGAAGGCACGGCCGACGCCACCGAGGATGACAAGCACGATCAGCTCGCCCGACATATGCCACGACATCATGGACGGGCTGACGAAGCGGTTGAGGTCGGCATAGAGAGCGCCGGCCAGCGCGGTGAGCATGGCCGACAGGATGAAGGCGACGAGGCGTATCCGGTAGGGCGCGATGCCGACCGCCGTGAGGCGCACCGGATTCTGCCGCGCCGCCTGAAGGGCCGCGCCGAAGCGTGAGCCGCGCAGCATCGCGAACAGGCCGATGCCGGCCAGCAGGAGCGCATAGCAGATGAGGAAGAAGGGCAGCGGGCGCAGCGTGTTGACGCCCGGAAACTGGTTGCGCAACGCGATCGACAGCCCGTCCTCGCCGCCATAGGCCGGCCAGGAGATGGCGAAATAATAGAGCATCTGCGCGAAGGCGAGCGTGATCATGATGAAATAGACGCCCGAGGTGCGCAGGCTGATCGCGCCGATGGCCGCCGCCGCGAGGCCTGCGACCGGCACGGCGACAAGCCAGATCAGCGGCATCTGGTTGGTGCCCGCAATGCCGAGGGCGAGCGGCTCGCCGGAGATTGCGTGGCTGGCGAGGATGCCGGCCGCATAGCCGCCAATGCCGAAGAAGGCGGCGTGGCCGAAGGAGACCAGCCCGCCGAGGCCGAGCGCGATGTTGAGGCCGACCGCCGCCAGCGCGAGGATGGCGATGCGGGTGGCGAGCGTGACGTAGAAGGGCTGGCTCGCCCACAGTGCCACCAGCGGCACCGCAAGCAGCAGCGCGGCCAGCGCGATATTGACGATGGTTTCGCGCCGCACCGTCATGCCTTCGCCCCGAACAGGCCCTGCGGGCGCAGCGCCAGAATGACCGCCATGACGATATAAATGAGCATGGAGGCAACCGCGCCGCCGACGAGGCCCGCCTGCGAGGGAGCCATGACGAGACCGAAGGCTTGCGGCAGCAGGAAGCGGCCCATCGTGTCCACCACGCCGACCAGCAATGCGCCGGCCAGCGCGCCGCGGATGGAGCCGATGCCGCCGATCACGATAACCACGAAAGCGAGGATCAGCACCGGCTCACCCATGCCGACCTGCACCGATTGCAGCGCGCCGACCAGCGCGCCGGCAAGGCCCGCCAGCGCGGCGCCGAGCGCGAAGACCACCGTGTAGAGCGTGTTCACATCCACCCCGAGGGCGGCGATCATCTCGCGGTCGCTCTCGCCGGCGCGGATTCGCATGCCGAGCCGCGTGCGGCCGATCAGGAGGTAGAGGCCGACCGCGACGGCGATGCCGACGCCGATGATGGCGAGGCGGTAGAGCTGGTAGCGGCCGCCGCCGGGCAGCGGCACCGTGCCCTGCAGAAGCGGCGGGATATCGAGATAGAGCGGGAAGGAGCCGAACAGCCAGCGCGTGCCTTCGGAGAAGACGAGGATGAGCGCGAAGGTGGCCAGCACCTGGTCGAGATGGTCGCGCGCATAGAGCCGGCGGATCACCGCCACTTCGAGGATCGCGCCGGCGGCAGCGGCAGCGACGAGGCTCGCCGCTAGGCCGAGCCAGAAGGAGCCGGTCCAGGCGGCAACCGCCGCGCAGGCGAAGGCGCCCACCATGTAGAGCGAGCCATGGGCGAGGTTGATCAGACCCATCACGCCGAAGATCAGCGTCAGCCCCGCTGCCATCAGGAACAGCATGACGCCGAGCTGAAGACCGTTCAGGAGCTGTTCGAGGAAAAGGGCGGTTTGCACGGTCTGGGCGCCTGGCTTTTCGGCGTGGAAACGGGGCCCTGGGGGGCTCCTGTTCTGGAGAGGTGACGAGAGGAGCTTGCGCCATGAGCGACGCCGTCGGCGCTGCCCCTCATCCACCTGCCGGCACCTTCTCCCCGCAAGCGGGAAGAAGGGAGGCGAAATCCGCGCCTATTTCAGCGCGCACTGCTCCGCATAGGCATCGCCATGGTCGGTGAAGGCGGTGGCGATGATCTTGTTGGTCAGAACGTCGCCATCCTTCATCACCTCGCGGACATAGATGTCCTGGATCGGATGATTGTTGGTGTTGAACTTGAACTTGCCGCGCACGCTGGCGAAATCGGCGGCCTTGAGCGCCGCGCGGAAGGCCTCCGGATCCTTCACGCTGGCCTTGCCAGCGGCCGAGACGAGCAGGTTGGCGGTGTCGTAGGCCTGCGCCGCATAGACCGACGGAACGCGTCCATAGGCGGCCTTGAAACCATCCACGAAAACCTTGTTGGCTTCATTGTCGAGATCGGGCGACCAGGAGGCGCTGTTCTTCACGCCGAGCGCCGCATCACCGATCGCCGGCAGCACGTCCTGGCTGAAGGAGAAGCCGGGGCCGATGACGGGGATTTCGACGCCCGACTGCGCATATTGCTTCATGAAGGCGATGCCCATGCCGCCGGGCAGGAAGATGAAGAGCGAATCGGCGCCCGAGGCGCGGATCTGCGCGATCTCCGCCGCATAGTCGGTCTGGCCGACCTGCGTGTAGATCTCGCCGGCCAGCTCGTTCTTGTAATAACGCTTGAAGCCGGTGAGCGAATCCTTCCCGGCCGGATAGTTCGGCGCCATGATGAAGGTCTTCTTGTAGGTCTCGTTGGCGTATTGCCCCATCGCCTCGTGGAAATTGTCGTTCTGGTAGGCGACGTTGAAATAGTTGGCGTTGCAGCCCGCGCCGGCGAGCGCCGAAGGACCGGCATTGACCGACAGATAGAGCTTGTCTTGTGCGACGGCCGACGGCACCACCGCCATTGCGAGGTTCGACCAGATGATGCCGGTGAGCACGTCGACCTGCTCCGACTGGATCATCTTGTCGGCGATCTGCACCGCAAGCTCCGGCTTCTGTCCGTCATCCTCGGTGACGACGCTGATCTCCTTCGCCGCATCGCCGGCATTCTTCAGCGCCAGCATGAAACCGTCGCGCGCATCGACGCCGAGGCCCGCGCCGCCGCCCGAAAGCGTGGTGATCATACCCACCTTGAGCGGCTCGGCCAGCGCCGCACCCGAGACCCCGAAAGCCAGCGCCAGCGTGGCGGCTGCAACAATATTCCTCATCTGAACTCCACTCCCCCAAAATCGCAAAAGGCACGCGCCCTGTCGGTTCGCAGCAAAGTCCACATTCATGCGGGGAACGTCAAGCAAGCACCATGCGAATGATGACGGACGCACAGCGAAACGCTATGGCTGCGGGCCGAGAGGAGAGCCCGATGTTCCTGCACAGGGTCGAGGACTGGGACAATGCCTATGCCAATGGCGCGAACATCGCGCGCGGCGAGCGCTGGCCCGAGGCATGGGTGGCGCCGGCGGCGGCTTTTCGCGAACGCATGCTGGCCGAGGGGCGCGCGGCGCTCGACATCCCCTATGCCAGGGGCGCGCGCAACCAGTTCGACCTCTTCCTGCCGAAAGGCAATGCGCGCGGCCTCGTCGTCTTCATCCATGGCGGCTTCTGGATGCGGCTCGACCGCAGCTACTGGTCGCATCTGGCGGCAGGCCCGGTCGAACATGGCTTCGCCGTGGCGATGCCTTCCTACACGCTGTGCCCGCAGGCCCGCATCGGCGCGATCACGGCGGAGATCGGCCTCGCCGTCAGCGCGGCGGCGCAGCGCATCGAGCGGCCGATCCGGCTCGCCGGCCATTCGGCGGGCGGCCATCTGGCGACGCGCATGCTGTGCGCCGACAGTCCCCTGCCGGCAGCCATCGCGGCGCGGTTGCGCCATGTCGTGTCGATCTCCGGCCTGCACGACTTGCGGCCGCTCATCAACACCGCGATGAACAAGACGCTGCGCCTGGACATGGATGAAGCGACGCGGGAAAGTCCGGCGCTGCTTCTGCCTACAGCGGATGCGCGGCTGACCTGCTGGGCGGGTGCTGCCGAGCGCGCCGAGTTCCTGCGGCAGAACCGGCTGCTCGCCGACATGTGGAAGGGCCTCGGCGCGGCGACGGCCGCCGTGGAGGAGCCCGACCGCCACCACTTCGACATATGCGATGGCCTGACGGATCCCGATCATCCGCTCACACGAGCGCTGTTGACAGCCTGATGCCGTGCGGCGACCTTGCCGCCGAAAAGAAAGGAAAAACCGATGCGCGCCGTCTTCGTCCAGCTTCAATGCGCCCCCGGCCAGACCTATGAGGTCGCCGACGCGCTTTTCGAGCGCGAGATCGTCTCCGAGCTCTATTCGACCAGCGGCGAATACGACCTGCTGATGAAGATCTATATCGAGGACGAGCACGATATCGGCAAATTCATCAACGACCATGTCGCCAATGTGCCCGGCATCGTGCGCTCGCTGACGACGCTGACCTTCAAGGCCTTCTAGGTATTTTGCCCGGATCCGCGGCTTCCGCCGGAAGGCCGTCCCGCCCTGTACGGGCAAGTTCCGCACGAACCCCTTCCTGCGGATCGTATTGCGGCAGCAAAAATTTTCGCGTTTATATCCGCTGCCCACGGGAGGAGCGGGGGCGTCGCGCCACGGCCCGGCGCGCCGGCATGTCGGGCTGGATCGTCATCCATCGGAGGGGGAAATGTACGAACATATCCGCTACAGCGAGCAGGATGGCATCGCGCATATCGTGCTCGACCGCCCGGCGAAGAAGAATGCCATCACAGCGCAGATGTTCACCGACCTGCGCAGCTGCTGGGATCTTTTCAATGCCGGCACGGCACGGGCTGCGATCCTTTCCTCGGCCCTGCCGGACATCTTCTCCGCCGGCGCCGACCTGATGACGCCGCCCGGCGAATTCTGGCACGCCTTGCCGGAATTCGGCTTCCACACCGACAAGCCGATCATCGCAGCCGTGAACGGCAAGGCCATCGGCGTCGCTTTCGTCCTCGTTTCCATGTGCGATTTCATCGTCATGTCGGAAGAGGCCAGTCTGATCTATCCAGAGGCGAAGATCGGCGTCGCCAAGGGGGCCGTGTCGATGCTCGTCAAGCGCATGCCGCTTCACGTCGCCAATGAGGTGATAATGCTGGGCGATCCGCTGCCGGCGAGGCGCGCCTATGATGTCGGCTTCGTCAACCGCATCGCGGCCGAGGGCCAGCATCTTGCCGAAGCCGAGCGCATCGCGTCGACGCTGCGCGCCAATTCGCCGCTGGTCATCGAGATGCTGAAGCGCATGTCGCTGGATGCGTTGGGCGACACGCCGATCCAGTCATTCGCGCGGCTCAGTTCCGCGATCGGCAAGGTCGGCAACAGCCAGGACGCTGCCGACGCGCTGGCGGCGTTCCGCAGCAAGACGAAGCCCGTATTCCACCGCCGCTGAACGCATCGCGCCCCGGCAGATCATCCGAAAGGAACCCGATACGATGCCCTTGAGAAGCGAGTTCATGCCTGTCGCGAACATCATCCGCCCGCGCTCCGTCGCGGTGATCGGCGCGACCGAGGACTACGTCAAATTCGGCGGACGTTTTACCCACCATCTGGTCGAACTAGGCTTCAAGGGCCGCTTCATCCCGGTCAATCCGCGCCGCGCCGAGGTGCTTGGCCACAAGGCATTCCCCAGCATCCTCGAACTGGACGAGATGCCCGACCTGGCGCTGGTCGCCGTCCCGTCCGGCATGCTGCTGCAGACCGTCGACGAATGCGGCCGCGCCGGCGTCGGCGCCTGTATCGTCGTCACCGCCCAGCTTTCGGAATTCAGCGAGGAAGGTGCAGCCCTTGAGCGCGAGATCGTCGCGCTGGCGCGCTCATATAACATGCGCCTCGTCGGCCCCAACTGCATGGGCCTGATCGTGCCGCCGCATGGCATGGGCCTCACCTCGTCGCAGACGCTGCGCTATGCCGGCAAGCTGAACAGCGGCTCGGTAGCGCTCGTCAGCCAGAGCGGCGCGCTGATGGGCTCGCTCTTCGCCGTCGCCAACGATCACGGCGTCGGCCTGTCGGGCATGGTGACGGTCGGTAACCAGGCCGACATGGAAATGTGCGACTTCCTCGAAGCCTTCATCGAGGACGATATCACGCGCGTCGTCTGCCTCTATGTCGAGGGCGTGAAGTCGCCGGAACGCTTCCGCAAGCTTGCACGAGAGGCGCGGTCACGGGGCAAGACGATCCTCGCGGTGAAGGCCGGCGCGACGGAAGCCGGCACCGCCATGGCGCGCTCGCATACGGGCAGCATCGCCGGTTCCTACACCGCCTTCGAGACCGCCTGCCGCGAGAACAGCGTCGTCATCCTGGACGATGCGGAGGCCATGATCCTGTGCGCCAACATTATCGCCCAGAACCCGCCCATGGGTGCCGGCGCGACCGGCATCGTCGTCTCGTCGGGCGGCGGCGGCGCGGTGCTGATCGACCGGCTCACCGACAAGGGCGTTCCGCTCGCCAGCTGGTCGGACGCCACCCATCAGCGGCTCGACGAGGACTATGGCAGCGGCCACCGCAACAATCCGATCGATCTGGGTGCCCACAAGGGCAAGCTCGATATCAGCGTTTTCCGCCGCGCGATCGAGGGCGTCTATGAGGACCCCGGCGTCTCGGCCCTGTTCTACATGATGACGCCGCAGCCGCTGATGCCCGAAACGATCGACATCATCCTCGACCTGCACAAGCGCGGCGACAAGCCGGTGGTGCTCTGCCTCAACACGTCGCGCTTCGGCGAGGACGTGCGCCAGAAGGTGCTCGAGGCGAAAATGCCCTTCGTGTCGCGCAATGACGATGCCGCGCGCGCTCTCAAGGCGATGTTCCAGGCGCGCGACTTCGCAGCAACCGGCCCCAAGCCTGCGCCCCAGCGTCCCGCCGGCACCGGTGGAGCGAAAGCGGGACGGGCGGGCCTGCTGACTGAGCCGGAGGTCAAGGCGATGCTCGCCGCCTATGGCGTGGCGCAGCCTGCCGCGCGCGCCGCGCGCACGCTGGACGACGCGCTCGCCGCCGCGAAGGCCATCGGCTACCCGGTCGTGCTCAAGGGCGTGGCCAAGGGCGTGGTGCACAAGAGCGATCTCGGCCTGGTCAAGGTCGGGCTTGCGGACGAGGCGGCACTGCGCGCCGCCTTCGCCGAGGTCGCGGAAGTCTTCGCGCGTGAAAAGCTCGGTTCACCGCTGTTCGACGTGCAGCAGATGGTGCAGGGCGGCGTGGAGCTGATCGTCGGCGTGCAGAACGATGCATCCTTCGGTCCGCAGCTCATGGTCGGCTTCGGCGGCATCTTCGTCGAGATACTCAAGGATGTCGCCTTCGCCTCCGCGCCGGTCTCGCCGGCAGAGGCACAATCCATGCTGCGCCGGCTGAAGATGTGGCCGCTTCTTGAAGGCGTGCGTGGCCGCCCCGGCATGGATATCGCCGCCGCATGCGACGCGATCGCGTGCATTTCCTGGCTTGCCGCCGATCTTGGCGATAGGCTCGTCGACATCGAGGTCAATCCGCTCAAGGTCACGCCGGACGGCGCATGGGCGGTGGACGGACGCGCCACGCTGTCCTGAAGCAGAGACAGGAGAAGTCGGATGAGAAAAGGCTATCGCGCATTGCTGGACGAAGCCAACGCCATGGTCGAGGCGGTGCCCGTCGACAAGGCGAAGGAATTGCACGGCGCTTCGGACGTGGTCTTCGTCGACCTGCGCGATCCGCGCGAGATCGAGCGGGAGGGCCGGATTCCGTCCGCCTTCCACTGCCCACGCGGCATGCTCGAATTCTGGATCGATCCCGAAAGCCCCTATCACAAGCCGATCTTCGCCGAACCGAAACGTTTCGTCTTCTATTGCGCCAGCGGCTGGCGCTCGGCTCTGTCGGCGCGTACGGCGATGGAAATGGGCTTGGAGAACGTATCGCATCTGGCCGGCGGCTTCACCGAATGGCGAAAGGCCGGCGGCGATGTCGAGATGAAGGCGAAGAAATAGGCTTCCGGCCGGCCAGGAGACTGCACGCCCTCTCATCATGAATTTCAGAATATCGATTGCAATTTATTGCAATCGATATTAGCCATGCTCATCGGCCAGTGCGGGAGGAATTCACATGAACATGCAGGCGCCCCTCGTGAAGGGCTTCTTCGACAGGCGCACCTCCTCGATCCAGTATGTCGTGACCGATCCGGCGACGCGCAAATGCGCCATCGTCGATCCGGTCCTCGATTTCGACGAGAAGTCGGGTGCGACCGCCACGCGCAGCGCCGACGAGATTCTCGCCTACATCGCCGCCGAGGGGCTGGCGGTGGAATGGATCCTCGACACCCATCCCCATGCCGACCATTTCTCGGCCGCCTCCTATCTGCGGGAGAAGACGGGCGCCCCGACTGCCATCGGCGAGAAGGTCACCGAGGTTCAGAAGCTCTGGAAGGGCTTCTACAACTGGCCCGACTTCCCGGCCGACGGCTCGCAATGGGACAAGCTCTTCGCCGAGGGTGAAACCTTCGCCATCGGCACGCTGCCGGCCCGCGTGCTCTTCTCCCCCGGCCATACGCTGGCCTCCATCACCTATGTGATCGGCGACGCCGCCTTCGTGCACGATACGCTGTTCATGCCGGATTCCGGCACCGCCCGCGCCGACTTTCCCGGCGGCAGCGCCTCGCGCCTGTGGGATTCCATCCAGCAGATCCTCGCTCTGCCCGACGAGACGCGCATCTTCGTCGGGCACGACTACCAGCCGGGCGGCCGCGCGCCCCTGTGGGAGTCCACCGTGGCCGAGCAGAAGGCCGGCAACGCGCATATGTCGACCTGCAGGACGCGCGAGGAATATATCGCCGTGCGCGAGGCCCGCGACCGGACGCTGGCCATGCCCAAGCTGATCCTCCATGCCTTGCAGATCAACATCAATGGCGGCCGGCTGCCGGAGCCTGAGAGCGACGGCAGGCGCTATCTCAAGCTGCCGCTCGACCTCTTTCCCGATGCGCCGTGGTGAGTCCATGGTGCGCGATCTCGCTCCCGAGACTGCGGAAATGGTTGCCAGGGCCGCGGAGGCGGCGGAGTTCCTGAAGAAGTTCGCCCATCCCTCGCGCCTGATGGTTCTGTGCGCACTGGCGGAGGGCGAGCGCTCGGTGCGCGACCTCGAGGAGGTCCTGGGCATCCGCCAGCCCGGACTTTCGCAGCAGCTCGCAGAGTTGCGGGAGGCCGGCCTGATCGCCGGGCGCAAGGAATCGAAGCACATGATCTACCAGCTCGCTGACGAGCGCGTATCGGCGCTCATCGAGAAGATGCACGCCCTGTTCTGCGCGCCGGAGTCCCGAAATGACTGAGTTCACACCGCTCGCCTCCCTTCTCGGCGGCATGATGATCGGCCTTTCGGCCGTGCTGCTCATGCTCTGGGAAGGCCGCATCGCCGGCATATCAGGCATAGCCGGCCGTCTGCTGCCGCCCTGGCGCGACGGCGCGTTCCTGTCGCGGCTGGGCTTTGTCGCCGGGCTCGCCGCAGCACCCTTCGTCGTGATGGCGTTCACCGGGCAACCTGTCGCGCAGACCGTGTCCGGCAATGTGCCGCTGATGCTCGCCGCCGGGCTCATCGTCGGCTTCGGTTCCGTGTGGGGCAATGGCTGCACCTCCGGCCACGGCGTCTGCGGGCTGGCGCGGCTGTCCGCACGTTCGCTTGTCGCCACCCTCGTCTTCATGGGCGTCGCCATCGCCACCGTCTTCGTGACGCGCCATCTGATCGGAGCATGAGAAATGTCCTTTCTGGTCAATCTCGCGATCGGCCTGCTCTTCGGCATCGGCCTTATCGTGTCCGGCATGTCCGACCCGGCCAAAGTGCTCAATTTCCTCGACCTCTTCGGCACATGGGATCCGTCGCTCGCCTTCGTGATGGGCGGCGCCGTGCTGGTCGCCTTCGTCGGCTACCGCCTCGTCCTGTCGCGGGACAGGCCGATCGTCGGCAGCGGCTTCCATCTGCCGACGAAGCGCGACATCAATGCGCGCGTAACGGTCGGGCCGGCGATATTCGGTCTCGGTTGGGGCCTGTCGGGCTTCTGTCCCGGCCCCGCGCTCACCGCCATTGGCCTTGCGACGCCAGGCGCGCTGGCCTTCGTGCCCGCAATGTTCGCCGGCATGTGGCTGGCCAGGCTGATGGCGGAAGGCAGGCCGAAAGCCGCCAGGGCATAGGGCTTTACGTCAGAAGGTGCGCGGCCCGATGGACAGGTTCTCCCGCTACATGCCGATCCTCCACTGGGGACGGCACTATGGCCGCGAAACACTCGCCAGCGACCTGATCGCCGCGACGATCGTCACCATCATGCTGATCCCGCAATCGCTGGCCTATGCGATGCTGGCCGGCCTGCCGCCGGAGGTCGGCCTCTATGCCTCGATCCTGCCGCTGGCCGTCTATGCGCTCTTCGGCACCAGCCGGACGCTGGCGGTGGGGCCGGTCGCCGTCGTTTCGCTGCTGACGGCCGCGACCGTCGGCGAGATCGCCGCGCAGGGCACGCCGGCCTATCTGGCGGCAGCGGCGATGCTGGCCATGACCTCGGGCCTGATGCTCCTCGTCATGGGCATTTTCCGCCTCGGCTTCATCGCCAATTTCCTCAGCCATCCGGTCATGTCCGGCTTCATCAGCGCTGCGGGCATCCTCATCGCCGCCGGGCAGGTGAAATATCTGCTCGGCGTGAAGGCATCGGGCCAGACCCTGCCCGAGATCCTGCAAGGCCTCGCCGCCGGCATCGGCGGCACCAATATGCCGACGCTCGTGATCGGCGTCGCGGTCGTCGCCTTCCTTTATTTCGCCCGGCTGCGGCTGAAGCCGATTCTTGCCGGGCTGGGCCTGCGCAACCGCATGGCCGACATCATCGCCCGCACCGGTCCCGTGGTTGCGGTCGCCGCCACTATCGCCGCCGCGCTTGCGCTCGATCTCGGCAGCACGGGCGTGGCGCTGGTGGGCGAGATACCGCAAGGCCTGCCCGTTCCCGCACTACCCGTTCTCGACCTTGAACTGGTCCGCCAGCTTGCGGGGCCGGCATTGCTGGTCAGCCTGATCGGCTTCGTCGAATCGGTATCTGTCGCGCAGACGCTCGCCGCGCGGCGGCGCCAGCGCATAAGGCCCGACCAGGAACTAATCGGCCTCGGCGCGGCCAATATCGCAGCCGCCGTTTCGGGCGGCTATCCCGTCACCGGCGGCCTGGCCCGTTCCGTGGTCAATTTCGATGCCGGCGCGGAGACGCAGGCTGCCGGCCTCTTCACCGCCATCGGCATCGCGCTCGCCACGCTTTTCCTGACGCCGCTGCTGGCGAGTCTGCCGCAGGCAACTTTGGCCGCGACCATCATCGTCGCCGTCCTCTCGCTGGTCGATATCGCGGCGATCCGCCGGGTCTGGACCTATTCGCGGCTCGATTTCTCGGCCATGGCGGCGACCATCCTCGGCACATTGCTGGTGGGCGTCGAGGCCGGCATCGTCATCGGCGTCGCCCTGTCTTTGCTGCTGCATCTCCATCGCACGTCGCGCCCGCATATGGCGATCGTCGGCCAGGTGCCGGGCACCGAGCATTTCCGCAATGTCGCGCGCCATGCCGTCATTACCTCGCCGGACATCCTGTCGCTGCGCGTCGACGAGAGCCTCTATTTCGCCAATAGCCGCTATCTGGAGGACCGCATCGCCACGCTGGTGGCCGAACGGCCGCAGCTGCGCCATGTCGTGCTGATGTGCTCGGCGGTCAACGCGATCGACGCCTCGGCGCTGGAGAGCCTGGAGGAGATCAATCACCGCCTGAAGGATTCGGGCATCACGCTCCATCTGTCCGAAGTGAAGGGCCCGGTGATGGACGGCCTCAAGCGGTCGCACTTCCTAGACGACCTCACCGGCACGGTCTTTCTCAGCCAGTTCGAGGCGATCGCGACGCTCGGCGAGCCCGATGCGGCGGCCGGCGCGATCTTTCGGCAACGCAGATCGTCGCAGTGACCGCTTTATGCGATTATTTCGCATATTTGCTCTTGCGCCGCGCGGCGCCTCACTGACATTTTATACTACGTTCGTGTTAGTTGTTGCGCATCCGGCACGTGTGAACGGCAGGTCGTCTCACGCAAGGCGAGTATGAGCGTTCGGCTGTTCCGTCCGGCGGCAGCCTGAACCGCTTATCCTGCGCGGCTCGCACCACGCGAAAATTGATTTGCCCGTCGTGGCGATCGGAACCTGCGCGGCAAGATTGCCACGCTCGCACGCCGATCTCTTGCGGCGAGACGATGAGGAGAGATACTGCTTTGAGGGGATGCAGGGACGACGCCGGGCATGAAGGACGCCGCGCATGATCGTGTGGCATAGCGGATTGCTGCTGTTGATGATCGCGCTTCCCTTCGTGGGCGCGCTGTTTGCAGCCCTGCTATCGCCCAATGCGCGCAATGCCGAAGCCTGGCTTGCAGGCACCGTCGCCCTCGGCGGCCTCCTGCTGACGCTGTTTGCCTATCCGGCGGTGGCCGATGGCGGGGTTGTGCGCCATGTCGTCAACTGGGTGCCGGCGATCGGCCTTTCGGCAACGTTGCGGCTCGACGGCTTCTCCTGGCTGTTCTCGGTCCTGATCACCGGCATCGGGCTGCTCGTCGTCATCTATGCCCGCTACTACATGTCGCCCAAAGACCCGGTGGCGCGCTTCTATGCGCTGCTGCTCGCCTTCCTCGGCGCCATGCAGGGGCTCGTCCTTTCCGGCAACCTGATCCTGCTGGCGGTGTTCTGGGAACTGACCAGCATCTTCTCCTTCCTGCTCATCGGCTACTGGCACCACACCCAGGCCGCGCGCGACGGTGCGCGCATGGCGCTGACCATCACCGGCGGCGGCGGCCTGTGCCTGCTGGCCGGCATGGTGCTGCTGGGCAACATGGCCGGCAGCTACGATCTCGACGTCGTGCTGGCGGCGGGCGACATCATTCGCGAGCATGACTACTACCTGCCGGCGCTGCTGCTCATCCTGGCCGGCGCGCTGACCAAGAGCGCGCAGTTTCCGTTCCATTTCTGGCTGCCCAACGCCATGGCGGCGCCCACGCCGGTCTCGGCCTATCTGCATTCGGCCACCATGGTGAAGGCTGGCGTCTTCCTGCTGGTGCGGTTCTGGCCGGTGCTTTCGGGCACGCCGGAATGGTTCGCGCTGGTGGGGCTTGCCGGGCTCACCACCCTGCTTCTCGGCGCCTATTTCGCCATTTTCCAGCAGGACCTGAAGGGGCTGCTCGCTTATTCCACCATTAGCCATCTCGGCCTGATCACCGCGCTGCTCAGCTTCGGCAGCCCGCTGGCGCTGGTGGCGGCGATCTTCCACATGGTTAACCACGCCACCTTCAAGGCATCGCTGTTCATGGCCGCCGGCATCATCGACCACGAAGCCGGCACGCGCGACATGCGCCGGCTGAGCGGGCTCTTCAGCGCCATGCCCTTCACCGCCACGCTCGCCATGGTCGCCAGCGCCGCCATGGCCGGCGTGCCGCTGCTCAACGGCTTCCTCTCCAAGGAAATGTTCTTCGCCGAGGCGCTGGAGCAGCATCAGCGCTCCTGGCTCGACCAGATCGCGCCCTATGTCGCCACCGTCGCCGGCGCCTTCGCGGTCACCTATTCGGTGCGCTTCATCCATACCGTCTTCTTCGGTCCGAAGGCGACCGACCTGCCCAAGGAGCCGCATGAGCCGCCGCACTGGATGCGCCGGCCGATCGAGCTTCTGGTCATCGCCTGCGTGGTGGTCGGCACCATTCCCGCGCTCAGCATCGGCGGCGTGCTCAACACGGCGGTCGTCTCGGTGCTGGGAGAGCGCACGCCGGACTACAGCCTCTCGGTCTGGCACGGCTTCAACCTGCCCCTGCTGATGAGCTTCGTCGCCCTTGCCGGCGGCCTCCTGCTCTACTGGCTGCTCAAGGACTATCTGCGACATTGCGAGGAGGGACCGCCCTTCTTCCGCCGCCTCAAGGGGCAGCGCATTTTCGAACGCGTGCTGGTCACGGTGAGCTGGCGCTGGGCGCGCACCGCCGAGAGCTGGCTTGCCACGCGCCGGCTCCAGCCGCAGATGCGGCTCCTGACCCTCGCCGCCGTGCTCGCAGCCGTGTGGGCCATGTGGGGCGCGGGCGATCTCTGGCCCCGCTTCACCATTCACGGCCTCGATCCCGTCCTGGGCGTGCTGTGGGCCATCGGCGCGTTCTGCGCCGTCTCGGCCGCCTATCAGGCCAAGTTCCAGCGCCTCGCCGCGCTCATCCTGATGAGCGGCGCGGGGCTGGTGACCTGCATCTCCTATATCTGGCTGTCGGCGCCGGACCTCGCAGTGACCCAGCTGCTGGTCGAGATCGTCACCACGGTGCTCATCCTGCTTGGCCTGCGCTGGCTTCCGCAGCGCGAGAGGAAGGTCGCCGCGACCATCGATTCGTCCACGCGCCTGCGCCGGCATCGCGACTTCGCGCTGGCCGTGACCGTGGGCGCGGGCATCGCCGTCCTCGCCTATCTCGTGATGCTGACGCCGCTGCCGCCCTCGGTCGGCGATTTCTATCTCCAGCGCGCCTACAGCGAAGGCGGCGGCACCAATGTAGTGAACGTCATACTGGTCGATTTCCGCGGCTTCGACACGATGGGCGAGATGGTCGTGCTCGCGATCGTGGCGCTGACGGTCTTCGCGCTGCTGCGCCGGTTCCGCCCTGCCGAGGATAATGCTGAAATGACATATCAGCAGCGCGAGCAGGACGAATTCGACGATGCGCGCCAGGATCGCGAGGTCGGCGAGACCCTCAAGGACTATCTTCTGGTGCCATCCGTCCTCATGCGCTGGATGTTCCCGGCCATCGTGCTTCTGGCGATCTACCTCTTCCTGCGCGGCCACGACCTGCCGGGCGGCGGTTTCGCGGCCGGCGTAGCGATGGCGATCGGCTTCCTGCTGCAATATCTCGCCGGCGGCACGCGCTGGGTCGAGGAGCGGCTGCGCATCCTGCCGGTGCGCTGGATCGGCACCGGCCTGCTGCTGGCGGTGCTGACCGGAGCCGGCTCCTTCGTGTTCGGCTATCCGTTCCTCACCTCCTATTTCCAGTACACGCATATTCCTTTCATCGGCGACATGCCGACGGCATCGGCGCTGATGTTCGACCTCGGCGTGTTCAGCCTCGTGGTCGGCGCAACGGTGCTCATGCTCATCGCCATCGCCCACCAATCGCTGCGCGTGCGGGCGCGCTCCTCCCGTGACGGAGGGCGCGACTGATGGAACTGGTCATCGCCGCCGCAATCGGAATCCTGGCCGGCTCCGGCGTCTGGCTGGTGCTACGTCCGCGCACCTACCAGCTGGTCATCGGGCTGGCGCTGCTGTCCTATGCGGTCAACCTGTTCATCTTCAGCGTCGGCCGCCTGCGCGTGAATGCGCCCCCGGTCCTCGACGGCGCGCTGGAGCCGTCGGCCTATACCGATCCGGTGCCGCAGGCGCTGGTGCTGACCGCCATCGTCATCGGCTTTGCAACGACGGCGCTCTTCCTCGTGGTGCTCATCGTGTCGCGCGGCCTGACGGGCACCGACCATGTCGACGGAAGGGAGGGCTAGGATGGATATTGCGCCCGCCCATATCGTCATCGCGCCCGTCCTGATCCCGCTGGCCGTCGGCGCGCTGCTGCTGTTTTTCGACGACCGCGAGCGGCGGCTGAAGCTGGTGCTGTCGCTGCTGTCGGCGCTCTTCGTCCTCGCCACCTCCGTCCTGCTGCTGCTGCGGGTCCATACCGGGCAGGGCACGACAGCGCTGATCTATCTGGTCGGCAATTGGCCGATCCCCATCGCCATCACGCTCGTGGCCGACCGGATCGCCACGGTCATGCTGGTGCTTGCCGCCGCGCTGGCGATCCCCTCGCTCCTTTTCGCTGCCGAACGGTGGGAGAAGGTGGGGCCGCATTTCCACTCCCTGTTCCAGTTCCTTCTGGTCGGGTTGAACGGCGCCTTCCTCACCGGCGACCTGTTCAATCTCTTCGTCTTCTTCGAGGTGATGCTGGCGGCCTCCTACGGCCTGGTCCTGCATGGCGGCGGCGCGGCGCGGATCCGGCCGGGCCTGCACTATATCGCGATCAATCTCGGCGCATCGCTGATCTTCCTCGTCGGTATCGCCATGATCTTCGGCGCCACCGGCAGCCTCAACATGGCCGAGATCGCGCTGCGCGCCGAGAAGCTGGAAGGTTTCGCACAACCTGCCCTGCATGTCGGGCTGGCGCTGCTGGGCGTGGCGTTCATGGTCAAGGCCGGCATGTGGCCGCTCGGCTTCTGGCTGGTGCCCGCCTACGCCTCGGCGGCCGGGCCGGTGGCGGCCGTCTTCGCCATGCTGAGCAAGGTCGGCATCTATTCGCTGCTGCGGCTGGCGCTGCTACTGCCGGGCCAGGGCACCGCCTTCGGCTCGGTCATCATCTTCACCGGCGGCGTCGCGACCATCCTCTTCGCCTGCCTCGGCGTGCTCGCCTCGCAATCGATGAAGCGCGCCAGCGCCTATTTCCTACTGATGTCGTCCGGCACGCTGATGGCGGCCTTCGGCATGTCGCATCCGCCCAGCACGGCCGGCGCGCTGTTCTATCTGCTCAGTTCCACGCTCGCCGTCGGCGCATTCTTCCTCGTGGTCGAAGTGCTGGAACGCGAGCAGGACGCCGCGTCCAACGTGCTGGCGGTCACGCTCGAAGCCTATGGCGACGGCGAGGAGGAAGACGAGGAGGAACCGGAGGTCGGCCGCACGGTGCCGGGCGCGGTCGCCGTGCTGGGCGTCAGCTTCTGCCTCCTCGCAATGGTGCTGATCGGCCTCCCACCCCTGACCGGCTTCATCGCCAAATTCGCCATATTGACCTCGCTCCTGGGCCCCGGCACGGATGTGCTGGCCGGCAACCAGATGCGCATCGTGCTCGCCATTCTCCTGGTCCTGTCCGGCTTCGTCGCCCTGATCGGCCTTTCGCGCATGGGCATTCGCGTCTTCTGGGCGCCGGTGGAGCCCTTCACGCCCAAGATCACCGTCATGGAGACGGCGCCGATCCTCCTGCTTCTGGCCATGCTGGTGGGGCTGATGGTGCAGGCCGGCCCGGTGATGGACCTGCTCAACACGACGGCGCGCGATCTCCACGAACCCTACAGATATCTGCAGGCCGTGTTCGGCGCGGAGCGGACGCCGCCCTTCGCAGGGAGGCCGCATTGAGAACCTTGCTGCCCTATCCGCTGCTCGCGCTGGGCCTTGCCTTGATGTGGCTCTTGCTGTCGGGCGTCTCGCGCGGCAGCGTGGTGGTGGCGGTCGCGGTGGCGCTCATCGGCACGCAGGCGTTGAAGCTGCTGGGCGAGGCGAGCCCGCAGATTCGCCGCTGGGTGGCGATCCCGCAATTTGCCTGGGTGATGTTCCACGACATCGTCCTGTCCAATATCGCGGTTGCACGCATCCTTCTGTTCGGCAGCAGGACGCGCAAGGCGGGGTTCGTCAACGTCCCGCTGCAGATGCGCAGTCCTTCCGGCCTGGCGCTGCTGGCGATCGTCGTGACCAGCACGCCCGGCACCGCCTGGGTCGACTACAATGTCGCGCGCAACGAATTGCTGATCCATGTCTTCGACCTCGTCGACGAGGACGAATGGGTGCGGACGATCCAGAACCGCTATGAACGGTTGCTGCGGGAGATTTTCGAATGAGTGCGACGATCCTGCTCACCAGCCTGTGGATCGCGCAGGGCGCGCTGGCGCTGGCCATGTGCCTGGCGACCTTCCGCATGGTGCGCGGCCCGCGCGCGCAGGACCGCATCCTCTCGCTCGATTTCCTCTATGTGCTGGCAATGCTCCAGCTCTTGGCCTTCGGCATGCGCACCGGCAATGTGCTTTATTTCGAGGGAGCCCTCATCATCGGCATGCTGGGCTTCGTCTCGACCGTGTCGCTGGCCAAATTCCTGATGCGCGGGGAGGTGATCGAATGACGATCGACTTCGCCGACGTGCCCTTGTGGGCGGCGATCGCGGCATCTGCCTTCATCCTCCTGGGCGCGGGCCTGAGCCTGCTGGGGGCCATCGGCCTGGTTCGGCTGAAGACCTTCTACGAGCGGCTGCACGCCCCGACGCTCGCCACCAGCTGGGGAACCGCCGGCATGGCGATCGGCTCGATGATCATCTTCACGACGGGATCGGGCCGGCTTGTCCTGCATGAGATCCTGATCGCCCTCTTCGTGACCGTGACCACGCCCATCACCCTGATGATGCTCGGCAGGGCCACGCTCTACCGCGACGGTTCGGAAGGCAATGTCACCCTGCCGGCCGGCTATCACGGCCCGGAACAGGACGAGGCCGACCTCGAAGAGGAGCCCGGCGAGAAGCCCGGTCAGGCATAGGGACCGCCTTCGCACCCATCATGCGCGCTGCAAGAAATTACTTCACATATTTAATAATTAGCGGCATAGATGCGCCGTCGGAATGCGAGGGAGGTACGCATGCAGGAACAGGACAACACGCCGGCGAAAGCGCTGCGCAGGATCGCCACGGAGGAGGCATTCTCCATCCCCGAGCATTTCGATGCGATCCGCGACCTGATCGCCGCCGGCTCGCAGGACCCCGACCTGACGCTGTGGCGGCATTTCCAGGGCAATCACCGCCCGGTCTTCGTCGATAATCTGCAGGATGTCGATTTCCAGCGCCTGCGCACCATGGATGAGCTGGGCGTTTCCATGCATCTCCTGTCGCTGACCTCGCCGGGCGTGCAGATGCTCGACGCTGACCGCGCGACCGGACTGGCCGAGCTCGCCAACGACCGGCTGGCCGAGATCATCGCCCGCCATCCGAGCCGCTATGCCGGCCTTGCCTCCTTCGCACCGCAGGACCCGAAGCGGGCCGCGCGCGAGATGGAGCGCGCCATCAACGACCTCAAGCTGAACGGCTTCGTGCTGAACTCGCATACCAATGGCGAATATCTCGACGAGCCGAAGTTCCGGCCGATCCTCGAGGCCGCCGAGGGGCTGGGCGCGGCGATCTACCTCCACCCGCGCACGCCGCCCAAGCCGGTTGCCGACCTTGCCAACAAATACGGCCTCGAAACCGGCATGTGGGGCTACCAGACCGATGCGGCGCTGCATTCGCTGCGCATGATGTATGGCGGCGTGTTCGACGATTTTCCCGGCCTGAAATTCGTCCTCGGCCATATGGGCGAGGGCCTGCCCTACTGGGCCTGGCGCCTCGACTACTGGGGCCGCAACGGTGGCCGCCGCCCGGCGGTCAAGCGGGCGCCGAGCGAATATCTGCAGGAGAACTTCGCCATCACCACCAGCGGCATGGAATGGACGCCGGTGCTCAAATTCTGCATCGACACGCTCGGCGCGGACAAGATCATGTTCGCCATCGACTATCCGTACCAGGAGCCGGAGCCGGCCGTGCGCTGGCTCGATAGCGCCGATATTTCCGAAGAGCACCGCGCCATGATCTATAGCGGCAATGCGGAGCGCATCTTCCGCATCCCCGCAGAACAGGGCGTCTGAGCCGTTTCCAGCACAAAAGCCGAGCCGCCGCCTCGCCAGGCGGCGGCTTCCGGCATGCGCATGCCGTTCCGGCAGGCCATTAGGCCGCACCCCAGCCCGCGCCCCGAGGGTTGCGCAACCGGCGATCTTGGCCCATTAGAACAGTTCCAAAACGCATAATGAACTGGTGGATCGCACGATGGATTTCGAAGCGCTCTTCGCGGCCAAGCTCGACGGACTGCATGCCGAGGGGCGTTATCGGGTATTTGCCGAGCTGGAGCGCACGGCCGGCCAGTTCCCTGCCGCGGTGCGCCATGCCGGCGGCTCGGTGAAGGACGTCACCGTCTGGTGCTCCAACGACTATCTCGGCATGGGCCAGCATCCCAAGGTGATCGCGGCGATGCATGAGGCGATCGACAGCTACGGCGCCGGCGCCGGCGGCACGCGCAATATTTCCGGCACAAACCGCACCCACATCCTCCTCGAGGAGGAACTGGCGGATCTGCACGGCAAGGAAGCGGCCCTCACCTTCAATTCGGGCTATGTGTCCAACTGGGCCTCGCTGGGCACGCTGGGCGCGCATATTCCAGGCGTCGTCATCTTCTCCGATGCCAGCAACCATGCCTCGATGATCGAAGGCATCCGCCATTCGCGCGCCGAATACCGGATCTGGAAGCACAATGACGTCGCCGATCTCGACCGTCAGCTGTCGGAGTTCGGTCGCGACGTGCCGAAGATCATCGCCTTCGAGAGCGTCTATTCGATGGATGGCGATATCGCGCCGCTCGCCGAGATCGTGGCGGTGGCCGAAAAACATGGCGCCATGACCTATCTGGACGAGGTGCATGCGGTCGGCATGTACGGTCCGCGCGGCGGCGGCATCGCCGAGCGCGACGGGCTCATGGACCGCATCACCCTGATCGAGGGCACGCTGGCCAAAGCATTCGGCGTCGTCGGCGGCTATATTACCGGGTCGGCAAAGCTGGTCGACTTCATCCGCTCCTTCGCCAGCGGCTTCATCTTCAGCACCGCGCTGCCGCCGCATGTCGCCGCCGGCGCCCTCGCCGCGATCCGGCATCTGAAGCACAGCCCGTTCGAGCGGGCGCGCCATCAGGAGCGCGTCAACAAGGTGCGCAGCCGGCTCGAGGCGATGGGCATTCCAACCATCCCCAATCCCAGCCACATCGTGCCGGTCATGGTCGGCGACGCCGCCAAGTGCAAATGGATCTCCGACCTGCTGCTCGACCGTCACGGCATCTATGTGCAGCCGATCAACTATCCGACCGTGCCGCGCAAGACCGAGCGCCTGCGCATCACGCCGACGCCGCTGCATTCCGACGCCGACATCGACCATCTGGTCAATGCGCTGTCCGGCCTCTGGTCGCAATGTGCGCTGGCGCGCCAGGTCGCCTGACCTCAGCCACCTCGCAAGATCCCAAGACCCGGCAATGCCGGGTCTTTTTGTTTCTATCGATCGAAAACGAGCTTCGAATAGCCGGCAAAAGACAGCGCCGTCGCAGCGGCCGATGCGATCGCCAGCGCAACCAGCGGCGGCAGCGCCGGGACGAGCCAGAGCGCGATGCAGTAGATCGCATAGTTGATTGCCGCGGTCGCCAGCCCGACGCCGCCATAGCGCGTGCCCTCGGCAGCGAGGCCGCGGGCGGAAGGCGCAAAAGTCAGGCGCCGGTTGAGCTGCCAAGTCGTCGCCAGCGCCACCCCGATCGCCACGAGCCGCGCCGAAAACGGCCCCATGGGCGTGGCTGCGAGCAGCAGCGCAAGCATGGCGGCATCGACGAGGAAGCCTATGCCGCCGACCAGCCCGAAGGAGGTGAGCCTCTGCGCCGATATCTTCATGCTGCGCGCGGCTTGCGTGCGGTCGGCAGCGTGGCGATGCCGGCGCTGAAGCGTGCCGTTCCGCAGGCAAGATAGGCCATGCGCATCTGTTCGGCGCGTCCGCGCGCCACGGAGTCCAGGATCAGCCCCGTCACCATGAACAGCATTGCCAGCACCAGCAACCCGATCGACAGCATCCAGGTCGGCACGCGCGGCACCAGCCCCGTGGCGAAATATTCGATCAGGATGGGCATCATCAGCACGAGGCTGGCCAGCGCGCTGGCCGCCGCTATGGCGCCGAAGAAGCGCACCGGGCGCGTCTCCTTCAGCAGCATGGCGAACATCCAGAGTATCTTGAACCCGTCGCGGAAGGTGGAGAGCTTCGACGACGAGCCCTCCGGCCGCCGGCCATAGTCAAGCGGCAGTTCGCAGGTCGGCAGCTTCAGCATCGAGGCATGGACAGACATTTCGGTCTCGATCTCGAAACCGGTCGAGACCGCCGGGAAGCTCTTGACGTAGCGCCGCGTGAAGGCGCGGTAGCCGGAGAAGATGTCGGTGAAATCGCGGCCGAAGAGACGGTGGTAGAGCGCGTTGAACAGCCGGTTGCCGACAGCATGGCCGGCGCGCCCGGCATCCTCGCCGACGCCGCGCCGCGTGCCCACCACCATGTCGGCGCGCTCGGTCAGCAGCAGGTTGATGAGCTGCGGCGCATCCTCGGGCGCATAGGTGCCGTCGCCATCGGCCATCACATAGATGTCGGCGTCGATGTCGGCGAACATGCGGCGCACCACATTGCCCTTGCCCTGGCGCGGTTCGCGCACGACATGCGCGCCCGCCGCGCGCGCCCTGAGCGCGGTGAGATCGGTCGAATTGTTGTCGAAGACGAAGACGGCCGCATGCGGCAAGGCGGCGTGGAAGCCCGCCACCACATCGGCAATGGTCTTTTCCTCATTGTAGCAGGGCAGAAGGATCGCGATCGTCGGCTCGGTGCGATGGGACATTGCGGGGCTCCGGACACCCCTCGGCGGGGCCGCTTTACTATTTGTTACAGCCGTTAAGGTTAGGTTGAAGCCTGCCCTAGCTGCTGATGGAAATCGCATGAGCCAGACAATGGCGGCCTCCGAAGCGGCGTCGCCGCGCCGCGCCACACCGTTCGGTTTCGCCCTTCTGCTGGCACTCGGCGCATTCGCCGTTCAGGCCGCAACCGGTTTTCCGCGCCTGACGGATGCGGGCGGCGACAATGACAGCCTGCTGCGCCTGGTGCAGGTGCGCGACCTCATGGCCGGACAGGGCTGGTTCGACCTGACCCAGATGCGCCTCGGTCCGGACGGATTGCCGATGCACTGGTCGCGCCTTGTGGACCTGCCCATCGCGATCCTCATCGGCCTGTTAGGGCTGCTGCCCATGCCGGCGCAGATGGCGGAATGGGCAGCCATGGTGGTCTGGCCGTTCCTGCTGCTGGTCGCGGCCCTCTGGTTCCTCATCCGCGCCGCCATCGCGCTCGGTGGAGAAGACGCGATGATGCCGGCCGGCATTCTTGGCGTCATCGCCATGTATCATGTCGGCCTCTTTGCCGCCGGCACGCTCGACCACCATAATGTGCAGCTCGTGCTAGCGCTTGCGGTTCTGGCGCTGCTTGCCGGGGAACCCACCTTGCGCGCCGGCCTTGCCGCCGGGATTGCGGCCGCGCTCATGCTGGCGGTCGGCATGGAGACGCTGCCGCTGCTTGCAATGTCGGGCATCGTGGTGGCGCTGCGCTTCTGGTGGGCCGGACGGGCCGAGGCGCTCTTCGCCGCCGGCTTCGGGATGGGGCTCGGCGCCACCGCCCTGCTGGTCCTCGCGGCGACGGTGCGTCCCTCGCAATGGTTTGCGCCCGCCTGCGATGCCTTCTCCATCGCGCAGGCAGCAAGCGCGGCTGTCGCGGGGCTGGGGCTGGCGGCGGCGGCACTCACCTCCCTGTCGTCATCGCGCGCGACACGCAGCCTGGCGCTAGCCGCACTCGGACTGTCTGTCGGCGCGCTGGCGGTGACCTTCTTTCCCGGCTGCCTGGCCGATCCCTATGCGGGTTTGGACCCGCGCTTGCAGCGCTACTGGCTGCGCGCGGTGACCGAGGCGCAGCCTTTCTGGAGCGTGGTGCGGAGCAACCGGGCGCAGGCAGCTGCCTTCTACGTCACGCCGGTCATCGGGCTCGGCATATGCGCATGGATGTTGTTCCGCCACGGTGCATCGCGCGCGCTGGTCGCGGCAGGAGCATTGCTCGCCGCCGCCTTCCTCCTGTCGCTGTGGCAGGTGCGCGGCGGCAATTTCGCCGTGCCGCTGGCGGTGGTGCCGCTGGCCGCATGGATAGCCGGCTATCGCCGCCGCGCCACTATGCGACCTTCGGCCGGAGCCTCGCTGGCGATGGTCTGCGCGTGGCTGGTTTCCGTTAATGTCGCCTGGGGCATGCTGGCCGCCGTGACCGTCGATCGCGGCAAGGCCGCGGAGGCCACTTCCGGCGAGCAGTGCACCGGCGCGGCGGCCTTCGCCACGCTTGCGGCGCTGCCGCCCTCCACCGTTCTCGCCGTCTCCAATCTCGGCTCGCCGATCCTCGCCTATACCGGGCACAGGGTGCTCGCCGGGCCCTATCACCGCAATGTCGCCGGCAATCTCACCGTCCTCGACGCGATGATGGGCGATGCCGGGGCAGCCCGCGCGATCGTTCGCGACCGGAACATCGCCTATGTCGCGCATTGCCCCGCCGATCCGGAAAGCGCCCTGCTGGCCGAATGGGCGCCCGGCGGTTTCATCGACGGGTTGCAGAAGGGCATCGTACCGGAATGGCTGGAAGCGATCCCGCAGGCGACGGGCGCGCCGCTGCAGCTCTACCGTGTTGCGGACTGATTTCGCCGGCGAATGTCACGCTTTCTTAAGCCGAAGCTTATAGAGCAGACCCAACAAAGAGAAGAAATGACAGGGGTGCGATGCACGGCCTGATGATGTTCGAGGCGACGAGGGAGCGGGGCGAGTTCGCCTTGACCGATCCCCTTACGGGTCTGGGAAACCGTCGCCGCCTGTTCGACAAGGTTGACCGGCTTATCAGCGAGCGCGCCGCCGATCCGGCGCCCTTCGCGCTGGGCATACTGGACCTCGACGGCTTCAAGCCTATCAACGACCTCTTCGGCCGTGGTGCGGGCGATCATATCCTGCGGCAGGTCGGCCTGCGGCTTGGCGCAGCCATGGACCGCCATTCCTTCGTCGCACGCGTCGGCCCCGACGAATTCGCCTTCCTTTTTCCCATGGTCTTCAGCGAGGAAGCGGTGGCGCGCAAGGCGCGCATGCTGATCGAGGTGCTGTCGGCACCCTATGATGTGGGCGAGCGCACGGCGCGCCTGTCGGCCTCGGTTGGTTGCTCGCTGTTTCATTCCATGGAGGAGAATACGCAGCTCCTCGTCGCCAAGGCCGAGACGGCGCTCTACCATGCCAAGCGCTCCGGGCGCGGCGAGGTCGTCGTCTACACGGTCGAGATGGAGGAAGCGGCCAAGCGCGTCACCCATATCGAGCAGGCGCTGCGCCGCGCCGTGGCCGCAGGCGAGGTCGAGCCCTATTTCCAGCCGATCGTCGACCTGCAAAGCCGCCATATTCTCGGCTTCGAGACGTTGGCGCGCTGGACCGACAAGGATCTCGGCGCCATCTCCCCGGCTGTCTTCATTCCCATCGCCGAGGAGCGCGGCATCATCGGGCCGCTGTCGCAGCTTATCCTGCGCAAGGCCACCGAAGCCGCGCGCGAATGGCCTCCGGACCTCTTCCTGTCCTTCAACCTGTCGCCATCGCAACTCGTCGACCAGAATACCGGCCTGCATGTCCTGTCGATCCTGAATCGCACCGGCTTCGACCCACGCCGCCTGGAAATAGAAATCACCGAGACCGGTCTCATGACCGATCCGGCCTCCGCCGAGAAGATCGTGGGGGATCTCAAGCATGTCGGGATCCGCGTCGCGCTCGATGATTTCGGCACCGGCCAATCGTCGCTCGGCCGCCTGCGCGACTTCCCTTTCGACAAGCTCAAGATCGACCGCGCCTTCATCTCCTCGATCCTGTGGGACAAGCCGTCCGAACATATCACCCGCGCCATCCTGGCCATGTGCGAGGGGCTCGGCATGGATGTCGTCGCCGAGGGGATCGAGGAAGAGGCGCAGGCGTCGCGGCTGATCGAATTCGGCTGCGCATCCGGCCAGGGCTTCCTGTTCGGCCGCCCCTGCGACGCCGTCGAGACGCTTGCCTTGCTGCGCAGCGTGACGGATCGCCCTTCCCCGGATGCCGACCGGGGACTTCCCGCGCATACTTGACTTGCCGCCTGCGCGGCTGGCTTATCAGGCTCCTGAACGGAGCAGCAGATCGACCATGGACCATGCCCGCTTTCCCGATCTTTCCGGAGCTTCGGTTCTCGTCACCGGCGGCGGTTCGGGCATCGGCGCGGCCATCACCGAAGGCTTTGCGCGGCAGGGCGCGCGCGTCGCCTTCATCGACATCGCTCCCGGACCGAGCACGGAGCTTGCCGCCCGCCTCGCCGAAGAGACCGGCATGCAGCCGCTGCATATCGCGGCCGATATCACCGACACCGCGGTGCTGGCGGAGGCCGTCGACCTAGCAGTGGCGGCGCACGGGCCGGTATCCATCCTCGTGAACAATGCGGCGCGCGACGACAGGCATGCGGTGGGCAACGTCTCGCAGCACGACTGGGATACCAATCATGCCGTTAACCTGCGGGCGCAGTTCTTCGCCACGCAGGCGGTGGCCGACGGCATGAAGGCCGTCGGCAAGGGGGCGATCGTCAATCTCACCTCCACCGGCTACATGATGAATGTCGGCGACTATCCGGTCTATGCCGCCGCCAAGGCCGGCGTCGTCGGCCTGACCAAGAGCCTTGCCGGCGCGCTCGGCCCGCACGGCATCCGCGTCAATGCGCTGGCGCCCGGCTGGGTGATGACGGAGCGCCAGCGGGAATTGTGGGCGACGCCCGCGGACATCGCCGCCCATGTCGCGCGCCAGTGCCTGCGCCGCGAGATCGCGCCGGCCGACATGGTCGGCCCCTGCCTTTTCCTGGCGTCCGATGCCTCAGCCATGATGACGGCGCAGACGATCATCGTCGACGGCGGCATCCTTTGAGCATCCTCGGACACGCCGTCTGCGAGCTTGGCGAAGGGCCGACCTACGAGGCGGCCACCGACACGCTCTGGTGGTTCGACATCGTCGCCTGCCGGCTGCACGAATACAGGTTTTCCGATGCGCGCGAGCGCATGCATGCGCTGCCTATGATGGCGAGCGCGCTGGCGGTGGTCGATGCGGACCGGCATGTGCTGGCGACCGAACACGGCCTCTTCCTGCGTGACGTCGCTTCCGGCAGCCTCGACCTGCTGGCGCCGATCGAGGCCGACAATCCGGTCACGCGCTCCAACGATGCGCGGGTGCATCCCTGCGGCGCCTTCTGGATCGGTACGATGGGCAAGGCGGCCGAGGCCGGCGCGGGGGCCATTTACTGGTATCGGGCGGGCGAATTGCGCCGCCTGTTCGGCGACATCACCATCACCAATTCCATCTGCTTTTCGCCGGGCGGCGATATTGCCTGGTTCGCCGATACGCGGCGTAACATCGTCTGGCGCGTCGCCTGCGATCCGCTGACGGGACTGCCTGTCGGAGAGCCGTCCGTCTTCGTCGACCGCACTGGCGAGAGCGCTGGCATGGACGGCTCGGTCTGCGATGCCGAAGGGGTGGTCTGGAATGCGCGCTGGGGCGCCGGCATGGTGGATGCCTATGACGGGGGAGGCCGGCTGCTGCGGTCGCTGCCCATCCCCGCGCGGCAGGTTTCCTGCCCCGTCTTCGTCGGCGCGGATGCAAGCCGCATGGCCGTCACGTCAGCCTGGCAGGGGCTCGACGAGGCCGCATTGCGGGAAGACAGGCATGCCGGCCGTACATTCCTGCTCAACCTGCCGATGCGCGGGCGGCTCGATCCGTTGATCGCGCTTTAGCGTAATTCCAGCAAAAGTGCGCAGCGGTTTTGCGTCCGGAATTAGGTAAAAACAAAGAGTTTAGCGCTCGATGCAGATTTTCGTATGCCCCGAGCGTACGAAGCCCAGCGCATTCGCGGCCGCCTTCGACAGGTCGATCACCCGCCCTTTGACGAAAGGCCCACGATCGTTGATGCGCACCACCACGGCCTTGCCGTTGCGCTGGTTGGTCACCCGCACCTTGCTGCCGAAGGGCAGCGAACGGTGCGCCGCCGTCATGGCGGCGGGGTTCATGCGCTCCCCCGAAGCCGTCTTGGAAGTCAACGCATACCAGGAGGCACTGCCGCACTGAGCCTGCGCCATGCCGGTGCCGAACACACCCGCCAGCGCGAGCACGGAAACGACCGTGCCGATCCGTCGAAAATTCATCAAAAACCCTCACTTTGACCCTTTGCGGCCAGTGCTGGCCGAATGTGGCCGTGAGGGGGCGGTGCCGGACACGTTGGATGACTCGGCGAAACCGTATGTGAGACGGATACAGGCGAGTCAGCCGTTGCCGCGCGGCGCGATGAAGAAGACGTGGACCGACATCGCAGCGAAAGCCCAGAACAGCAGAGCCCAGAATATCTGGCCGGTATAGAGCTCGAAGGCGCCCCATCCGGCGCAGACAAGCACGATCAGCACCCGCACCCAGAGCGGGCGGAAGAAGGGGTGATCGGCCTCGATGAGCTTCATGGATCAGGCGAGCCGCACGCCGGCATCGCGCATGCGCGCCGTCATGGCGGCCAGCGAGCCGTCGAGGTCGATCGCCCGGCAGCCTTCCATGGCTACCGTGACCTCGAAGCCGTGCGCCACCGCGTCCAGCGCCGAGAAGGCGACGCAGAAGTCGGTCGCCAGCCCAGCCAGCGTCAGCTTGCGGATGCCACGTTCCTTGAGATAGCCGGCCAGTCCGGTCGGTGTCGTGCGGTCGTTCTCAAAGAAGGTCGAGTAGGAATCGATCGCCGGCCGAAAGCCCTTGCGGACAACGATTTCGGCCTTCTGCCAGACGAGCCCGGGATGGAATTCCGCGCCGGTGGTGCCCTGCACGCAGTGATCGGGCCACAGGGTCTGTTCGCCATAGGGCATGGCAACGGTGGTGAAGGGCGCCTTGCCGGAATGCGAGGAGGCGAAGCTGGAATGTCCCGCGGGATGCCAGTCCTGGGTGAGAACGACATGATCGAAGCCGGCGATCATCTCGTTGATCACCGGCACCACGGCGTCGCCATCGGCAACGGCCAGCGCGCCGCCCGGACAGAAATCGTTCTGCACATCGACAACGATCAGCGCTCTGTCAGCCATTCGAACCCCTTTTGCATGCCGGCAGGCACAAGACCCGCAATCCTTCGACTTTGCAAGCCGCAGGCGGCCCGCATGCTCGCCAGCAGCGAATCCGCGCAATGTGCGACCCATCGGGCCGCCCAGTTTGGAACCTCGTCCTGTGTGTTTGCCTTGACCCGAAGCCGGCGCGCAGCATAATCACGCCCCACAGGAAGACCAGCCTTGCATGCGGCCGGATTGCCGCTATCGGACGCAAGCCGGAAACGCCAGCGCCCGATGCCCACAGCGAAGAGGTTCAGCAAATGCTCAACGCCGCCCTGCGCGACAATGCGGATGCGCCGCGCACCGAATTTCCGATCCCCGCCAATGTCTATGCGGAGAAGGTCGTTTCGGTCGAACATTTCACGCAGGATCTCTTCCGCTTCCGCATCACCCGCCCGCAGGCCTTCCGTTTCCGCTCGGGCGAATTCGTCATGATCGGCCTGCCCAATGCCGAGAAGCCGGTGTTCCGCGCCTATTCGGTGGCGAGCCCCGCCTGGGACGAGGAACTGGAGTTCTATTCCATCAAGGTGCCGGACGGCCCGCTGACGCAGCACCTGCAGAAGATCCAGCCCGGCGACACGGTGCTCCTGCGGCAGAAGGCGACCGGGACGCTCATCGTCGATGCGCTGACGCCGGCGCGGCGCGTCTACATGATCGCCACCGGAACCGGCATCGCGCCCTTCGCCAGCCTGATCCGCGATCCCGAGACCTATGAGAAGTTCGACCAGATCATCCTCACCAATACATGCCGCGACCTGGCCGACCTGGCCTATGGCAACCGGCTGGTGGAGGAGACCCGCGCCGACCCGCTGATCGGCGAACTGACCGAAGGCCGCCTGCATTATTATGCGACGACCACCCGGCAGGAGAGCCCGTTCATGGGCCGCATCACCAGGCTGATCGAGAATGGCAAGCTGTTCGCCGATCTCGGCGTGCCGCCGCTCGACCGCGCCACCGACCGGGTGATGATCTGCGGCTCCATGGCCATGCTGAAGGACGTCAAGGAACTGGTCGAGAAGGCCGGTTTCGATGAAGGCTCCGTCAGCGCGCCGGGCGACTTCGTGGTCGAGCGCGCCTTCGTCGGATAGAGCATTCCAGCAAAGTGCTTTGCCGCTCGCCTCACTCCGCGAACTTCGGGTCGAGCCAGTCGCGCAGGCTGTCGCCGAACAGGTTGAAGGCGAAGACGGCGATCGTCACCGCGAGGCCGGGGAACAGGATCATCCACGGCGCCTCGCGATAGAAGTTTGCCGCCTCGCCCGACAGCATCAGACCCCAGTCGGGCTGCGGCTCGGAGACGCCGAGCCCGATATAGGTCAGCGCCGCGCTGAGCAGGATCGCCTGGCCGATATAGCCGGTCAGCATGATGAGGTAGGGCGCGGCGACGTTGGGCAGCATGTGGCGCACGATGATGCGCGCATTGGAAAAACCGCTGACGCGGGCCGCGTCGACATAGGGCAGGTCGCGGATTGACAAGGCGGCCGCGCGCACCACGCGGGTGACGCTGGGCAGGACGGCGATGGCGATGGCCGCGATCAGGTTGAGGTCGACCGGACCGAGCCGGTTGCGTCCCAGCACGGCGGCGGTGACGATGGCGGTGACGATGACCGGGATGGTGAGCAGGATATCGACGAAACGCTGGATGATGAGATCGGTCTTGCCGCCGAAATAGGCCGATAGCGTGCCGATCAGCACGCCGATGGTGCAGCCTATGAAGGACGAGGCGAAACCAACCACCAGCGCTGTGCGGGTGCCGTAGATGATGCGGCTCAGAATGTCGCGGCCGTAATTGTCGGTGCCCAGCCAGTGCGCCGCATCGGGCGCAACCATCATCGCGCCATAGTCGTTCTTGAACGGCGAATAGGGGCTGACGACCTCGGCGAAGATCGCGACAAGGGCAAGCAGGACGATAACGACGAAGCCGACTGCGCCGACCGGCTGGCGGCGTGCGAAATCGGCCATGCTGGCGAGGAAGGCAATGCGCGGCACGGAGCGGGAGGCGGTGGCGGCCATGGTCATTGGTACCGGATCCTCGGATTGAGCACGCAGTAGAGCAGGTCGACGACAAGGTTGATCAGCACCATCATCACCGCGATGACCATGACCATGCCCTGAAGCAGGATGAAGTCGTTGTGGCTCGCCGCCTCGATGAAGAGCTTGCCCAGCCCGTGCAGGTTGAACACCTGCTCGGTGACGATCAGGCCGCTGATGAGGAAGGCGAATTCGATGCCGATAACCGTGATGGTCGGCAGCATGGCGTTGCGCATCGCATGTTTGGTGACAACGCGCATTTCGCGTGTGCCCTTGGCGCGTGCGGTGCGGACATAGTCCTCGCGCAGCACTTCCATCATGGTGGAGCGCAGCATGCGCGCGACCACTGCCGAAAAGCGGAAGCCAACCGCCAGCGCCGGCCAGATGAGCGTGGTCAGGCAGGCGATGGGATCGACCCAGAAAGGCACAAAGGCGGGCGAAGGCAGCCAGTTGAACCAATGCAGCAGCGCCAGGATGATCAGCATGCCGATCCAGAAGGACGGAACGGCCAAGCCCGTCATGGCGCCGATGCGTATGAAATAGTCGAAGGCCGAGTTGGGATAGAGCGCCGAGAGCGCCCCCACCGGCAGCGCGATGATCAGGCCGATGATGAGCGCCAGCACGGCGACGTGGAGCGACAGGTTGAGCCGGTCGGCGATCTCCTCCGTGACCGGCCTTTCCGTCCACATGGAGCGGCCAAGGTCCAGCGTCACCAGACCGGCCATCCACGAGCCGAACTGCTCGTGCAGCGGGCGATCGAGGCCAAGCCTGGCGCGTTCGCGGTCGAGAACCTCCTCGCTGACCTGCGCACCGTCGCCGCGTAGCTTCACCTCGACGATGTCGCCGGGCACGACGCGCAGCGCGAAGAAGATGACGACCGCAGCGCCGAGCAAGGTGGGGATGGTCAGGACGAGGCGCTTGAGGATGTAGTTGAGCATCGCGTCAGATCCTGATGCAGGCGGCGAACTTGCCGGGCTGCTTTTCTTCGAGCGGCGGCACGGTGGCGGCACATTCGGCAATGGCCATCGGGCAGCGGGTGCGGAAGACGCAGCCCGACGGCGGCGAAAGCGGCGACGGCAGCTCGCCCTTGATGACATTCGGTTCGCGCAGGCGCTCGACGGCGGGATCAGGCACGGGCACCGCATCGAGGAGCGCGCGCGTATAGGGGTGCAGCGGCGCATCGAACAGCGCGTCGCAATCGCCCATTTCCATGATGCGGCCGAGATACATGACCGCCACGCGATGCGACAGGTGGCGCACCACGGCGAGGTCGTGGGCGATGAAAAGATAGCCGAGGCCAAGCCGCGTCTGCAGCTCGTCGAGCAGGTTGATGATCTGGCCCTGGATCGACACGTCGAGCGCGGAGACCGGCTCGTCCAGCACGATGAAGTCGGGTTCGTGGGCAAGCGCGCGGGCGATGCCGACGCGCTGGCGCTGGCCGCCCGACAACTGGTGCGGGAAGCGGTCTGCCATCACCGGCAGGAGGCCGGTAAGCGCCAGCAATTCCTGCACGCGCGCCTCCACCGCATCCCTGCCTCCGCGCGGCAGGATGTTGTGGACCCGGATCGGCTCGGCGATGATCTGGCGCACCGTCATGCGCGGATTGAGCGAGGAGAACGGGTCCTGAAAGACGACCTGGATGTTCTTCCACAGCGAGCGGTCGGGCTTTACCCGGTTGCCGGCGATGGTGCGGCCCTCGAAGACGATGCTGCCGGCGCTGGGTTCCTCAAGCTGGAGCACCATGCGGCCGATGGTGGACTTGCCGCAGCCGCTTTCGCCGACGAGGCCGAGCGTCTGGCCACGCGGCACGGCGAAGGAGACGTTCTCCACCGCCTTCGCCACCTGACCGCCGCCGAGCGCGAAATGCTTGCGCAGCGTGTCCACCGCCAGTTCCTCCGGCAAGGCGGGATCGGCGGCGCGGACGACGAGCGAGGCCGCGCCCGCCTCTGCCACGCGTGGCTCGTCGGCGCGCCAGCAGCGTGCCGAATGCTCCTCGCCGACCAAAGCCAGCTGCGATTCGGTATCGCAGCGCGCGATCCGCTCGCAGCAGCGCGGCGCGAAGCGGCAGCCGGACGGCAGGCGCGACATGTCGGGCGGCAGGCCCTCGATGGTGCTGAGCTTTTCGACCCGGCCGCCGCGCAGGTTGGGCACGGAACTGATCAGGCCGAACGTGTAGGGATGCTTGGGCGCTGCGAAGATCACCTCGACGGGGCCGCTCTCCACGATGCGGCCCGCATACATGACATGCACGCGGTCGACGTAGCGCGCGACGATGCCGAGATTATGGGTGATGATGACCAGCGAGATGCCCAGCCGCTGCACGAGATCGCGCATCAACTCCAGAATCTGCGCCTGAATGGTCACGTCGAGCGCAGTGGTGGGTTCGTCGGCGATGATGAGCTTCGGGTCGCAGGCGAGTGCCATGGCGATGAGCACGCGCTGGCGCATGCCGCCCGACAGATGATGCGGATATTGCGACAGACGCCGCTCGCCGTCGCCGATGCCGACCAGCGCCAGAAGCTCGAGCGCGCGGGCCCGCGCTTCCTGCGTCGACATGTTGAAATGGCTGAACAAAGGCTCGGTGATCTGGTCGCCGATGGTGAGTGCGGGATTGAGCGAGGTCATCGGCTCCTGAAAGACCATGCCGATGTCGCGCCCGCGCAGCTGGCGCATCTCGTCCGGCGACAGCGCCATCAGGTCCTTGCCGTCAAAGGTCACCGTGCCGCCCGTCACCCTGCCTGCGGGGCGCGGCAAGAGCCGCATCAGCGCCATGGCCGTGGCGGACTTGCCGCAGCCGGATTCGCCGACGATGGCGACGATCTCGCCCGGCGCCACGGCCCATGAAACATCGTCCACCGCGCGCACATGGCCCCGGCTAGAGTGGAACTCCACCGTCAGATTATCGACCGACAGAAGCGGCTGCGCGACCGGCATCGTATCGGCAGGGCGGCGGTCGATGGTCACGCTTGCGGTCAACCGTTTCCTCCCTGTCATCCACGGCCGCGGCGGCTAACGAGATAGTTAGCACAGCGGCGGCGCGGCGCGCTTGTCGGTCGTGTCAGCGTGGTTGGATCGGCGTGACATCGCCGTGCCATCGCCCGCATGGGCCGCACGACAAGATTGACACGGCCGTTTCGGCGCGTCGAACTGCGCCACGTCAATTCAGGAGAAACGGCATGAGCGCGGAAAAGAACAGTTTCAGATCGCCAGTGATCGCCTACGCGTTCAACGACAATCTCCGCAAGCATATTGCGGCGCATTGGTCGAAGCCGACGATCATCGACTACACCAAGGACCGCAAGCCCTGGGACATTCCGCCGGAGGCCGACCTTCTGATGTCGTTCCATGCCGGCTGGACCGAGGCGCCCGCGCAGGCCCCGGCCGGCTGGCCGTTCAACCTCAGGCAGATCCAGATCCTGACCGCCGGCGTCGACAAATATCCCGACTGGGCGATCAACGCCGTGCCGACGATCTGCGGACGCGGCGTATCGGCGGTTCCGATCGCCGAATATGCGGTGACCGCGATGATCGCCTACGACAAGAAATGGACGCAGCTCGCCGCGATGAAGAAGGGCGACCCGAACCCCGACATGCTGCGTATCTCGAATCGTTCGGTAGGCCTTGTCGGCGTCGGCGCGATCGGACGGGAAGTTGCCGTGCGCGCGAGCGCCTTCGGCATGAAGGTGCGCGGCTACACCCGCTCAGGCCGCGCTCCGGAAGGCGTGCCGGTGGAGATGGTGGGCAGCCTCGCTGAATTGATGGCTGTCAGCGACCACGTGCTGATCGCTACGCCGCTGACGCCGGAAACCACGGGCATGATCGACGCGTCCGTGCTGGCCGCCGCCAAGCCCGGACTGCACCTGATCAATGTCGCGCGCGGCGAGATCGTGGACCAGGATGCGCTGCTGAAGGCGCTGGATAACGGAAGCATCGGCTTTGCAACGCTCGACGTCACCGCGCCCGAGCCCCTGCCCGACGGGCATCCGCTGGAGCGCCATCCCAATGTGCTGATCACGCCGCACATTTCCTGGTTGACGGAGGAGAATTTCGACCGGCTCACCGACAAGGTGATGGACGATCTCGACCGATATGCGCGCGGCGAACCGCCGGTGAACGTGGTGGACCCCTCCGCCAAATACTGATCGCGCCCGAGTCGCGACGGTACAAGCGGAAAGGTCGCGGCTCCCCTAACGGTCGAGGCCGGTCGGTGGAAGGATTCGGGCTGAAGCGCCGCGCAGTACGCGGTGGACGAATTGCTGGAAAGCCGGCCCAGTCCGGGCCGGCAAAGGAGGAAACTGGCATGAACATATTCAGAAAGCCCGCCATTGCGGCGGGCGTGGCGGCGGCAGCCCTGCTGGCTGGTGCTGCCTTCGCAGAGGAGCCGGTGCGCGGCGGCACGCTGACACAGATCATCCCGGCCGAACCGCCGACCTTCGACTGCCACGCCACGCAGACATCGTTCGTGATGCAGGCGGTGGGGCCGTCCTATTCCTCGCTGCTGAAACCCGATGCGACGGAATATCCGAAGATCGTCGGCGATCTGGCCGAAAGCTGGGAAACCTCCGAAGACGGCATGACCTATACGGTCAAGCTGCGCCAGGGCGTCACCTTCCATGACGGCTCGACCTTCGACGCCGAGGATGTGAAGGCCACGTTCGACCGCATCATGTCGCCGCCGGACGGCGTCGTTTCGGTGCGCCAGAGCGAACTGGTGGATGTCGCCAGCGTGGACGTGGTCGATCCCTTCACGGTGCAGTTCAAACTCAAGAACAAGAACGTCGCCTTCATCAACAATCTCGCCAACCCCTGGCACTGCATCTATTCGGCCGAGAAGCTGAAGGAGAACCCGAACTACCCGGCAACCGAGGTCATGGGCACCGGACCGTTCCAGTTCGTGGAATATGTGAAGGGCTCGCATTGGACGGCGAAGCGGTTCGACAACTACTTCCTTGAAGGAAAGCCCTATCTCGACGGCATCCGTTCGAACTTCGTCGGCGGCCCGGCGCTGACGCCGGCGCTGTCGGCGGGCCAGGCCGACGCCATGTACTGGTTCGTGACGCCGCAGCAGCGCGACCGCATCACGGAAGTGCAGGGCGACAAGGTCGTGTTCGACGAATCGCCGCTCAACAGCCTCGTTTACATCACCTTCAATGCCAGCAAGCCGCCCTTCGACGACGTCCGGGTTCGCCAGGCGCTCAATCTGGCCATCGACCGCTACGAGGCCGATACCGCGCTGTCGAAGATTTCGGCCCTGAAGGGCGCCACGGCCTATTTCACGCCCGGCTCCGCATTCACGCCGAGCGAGGATGAGATCGCCAAGCTGCCCGGCTATGGCAAGGACATCGAGGCATCGCGCGAGCAGGCGAAGAAGCTGCTGGCCGATGCTGGCAAGTCGAACCTCAAATTCACCATCACCACGCGCAACCTGCCGCCCTTCGAGCCGCCGACGATCTTCCCGATCGACCAGTGGCGCCAGATCGGCGTCGAGGTGGACGTGGTCAAGCTCGACACCGCGCCCTATTTCGCCGCGCTCAACGAGAGCAATTTCGAGGCGGTGGTCGAGGGCTACAACTTCAATGTGATGGACCCGAACGACGTGTTCCAGAAGTTCCTGCCGGGCTCGTCCATCAACTATGCGAAGAACAAGGACGACGTGCTGGTCGATCTCTACGCCAAGCAGAAGGTGGAGACAGACCCGGCCAAGCGCGTCGAGATGGCGCAACAGTTCCAGAAGCGCCTTCTGGAGGAAGCCTATTATGCGCCGATCCTGTGGAACCGCCGCATCACGATGAACAAGGCCAATGTGAAGGGCTGGCACAATACGCCGGTCTTCGCGGTGGGCGCCGACCTCGCCGACATCTGGCTGGCGCCGGCGAACTGACGCCGCAACCCTCGCAAACAAGGACGGGCGGCCATGAGCCGCCCGTTTTCGTTGTAACTCCGCCTGCCCTCAGCCCATGGGCTCGTATATGCGGTCGGCGCGGCGCTCGATCACCTTCCAGCCGGCCTCGGTCCGCGCCAGCCTGTCGTGATAGCGCCACAGAACGCCGACACCCGGCATGGCCACGGGAAGCGTGCGCTTCTCGTCGGATTTCTGCAAAAAACCCATTGAATAATAGCTGCATGTCGCAATGCCTTCGGCGTCGAAGTCGACGACGAAATTGGTCAGCACATGGCAGATGACGAGGCTGGGCGAACGGTTCCCGTAGTAGCCGGCAATCTGGTCGATCCCGCTCAGCACGCCATCGGGGCGGTGCCAGACCGCATCGGGCGCATAATGGGCGAGGCCTGCCTGGTAGTTTCCGGCGTCGAAGGCGCTGCTCATGCGCGCGACGACCTGCTGGCATGCGAAGGCCGCCAGCACTTCGCTGTCTGGTGCGGTCGTGTTCATCGTCATCACCCTTTCTGGACCCACTGCCATAGATGGGGCAACTGATCCCAGCTGATGGAAAATTGCTAGGACGGCGAAGCGCCATCGCGCCTGTTCCAGAGTGACCTCGCCTTTCTCCTTCTTCGCGATGAACCGCGCATCCTGCTCATCGACGGTTTCAGCACCCGCATTTTCGCTGCCATGCGGGTTGCGCTGCCGCGTCGATGATGTAACTTAATAACGTATCAGATTACCCGGCAGAACAGCCTGTGCGCGGGCAGATCGGGTCATTCGACTTAATGTTATAAAATATGGAGAGGTTCATGCGCCCGTTCAAATATGCTCTGCTTTCGGCCCTGTTGGCCGGCGTGACGATGCCTGCGGCACTGGCGGAAGAAAAGGAAGCCTGGCGGCTGTTCGTGTCGGACCATGGCGCGGCGACCGTCACCGCCATCGATGCGGAAAAGGGAGATGTGCTCGAGCGCCTTTCGCTCAAGGGGCCGGCTGGCCTCTACCGGACAGACAGCGGCGAAACGGTTTTCGCCGTGCAGGGCTCGGCCGGAACGGTGCAGGCTGTTCGCTCGGGCATCGCCTTTGATGACCATGGCGACCACGGCGACATCGATATCAGCGACGTGAAACTGACGGACTTTGCGCTCGCCGGCGGCAAGCCGGGCCATTTCGTGGAACTGCGCGGCAACATCGCCATGTGGTTCGATGGCGAGGACAAGGCGCAGCTTTTCACCGAGCGTGACGCCGCGCGCGGTGAGGCAAAGCCGCGCCCGGTCTCGGTGGGCGCGGCCCATCACGGCGTCGCCGTGCCCTATGGCGACTATGCGGTGGTGAGCGTGCCGAACCCCGAGGACGCATCGAAGCGGCCCATCGGCGCACGCGTGGTCAAGGGTGAGGACGAGCAGGTGGGCGCGGTTGCCGACTGTCCAGGCCTGCACGGTTCCGCCGCATCCGGCAGCATCTATGCGCTGGCCTGCAACACCGGGCTGCTGCTGATCGAGGCGAAGGACGGCGTGCCGGAGATCCGCCACCTTCCCTATTCGCCCTCACTGCCGGAAGGCAGCGCCTCGACGCTGATCGGCGGCAAGGGCATCCGCTACTTCGTCGGCAATTACGGCGCCGACCGGATCGTGCTGATCGACCCGGCAGAGGCCGACGGCTTCCGCCTCGTGCAACTGCCGACGCGGCGCGTCCACTTCGCCGCCGATCCGGTACGGCCGCAATTCGTCTATGTCATCACCGAGGACGGCAAGCTGCACCAGGTCAATTTCCTCACCGGCATGATCGCGCACTCCCTCGACCTCACGCAGCCCTATTCCATGGACGGCCACTGGAGCGATCCGCGCCCCCGGATCGCCATCGCTGGCGATGAGATCGTTGTGACCGACCCGCTCAACGGAAAGCTGCATCTGGTGGATGCGGCGAGCTTCACGAAGACGCGCGAAATCGCCGTCGAGGGCGTGCCGTTCAACATCGTCGCAGTCGGCGGCGGCGGGCACGTCCACGCGACCGAATAGTCCACTCCAGGCAGAACCGCGCCCGGCCGCACGCGCCGGGCGCCCAAACATCATGGAACATGGCCATGCCGCAACGCGCTACCATCGACCGCCGGCTTCCGGTGACGGTCCTGTCCGGCTTTCTGGGGGCCGGCAAGACCACCCTTCTCAACCACATCCTCAATAATCGCGAGAACCGCCGCGTGGCGGTGATCGTCAACGATATGAGCGAGGTGAACATCGACGCAGCACTTGTCCGCGATGGCGGCGCGAACCTGTCGCGTACCGAGGAGCAATTGGTCGAGATGACCAATGGCTGTATCTGCTGCACGCTGCGCGACGATCTTCTGGCGGAAGTACGCCGGCTCAGCAGCGAGAACCGTTTCGACTATCTGCTGATCGAGGGGACCGGCATTGCCGAACCGCTGCCGGTGGCGACCACCTTCGATTTCCGCGACGAGAATGGTGACAGCCTGTCCGATCTCGCCCGGCTCGATACGATGGTGACCGTGGTCGACGCCGCCAACCTGCTGCGCGACTATGCCTCGCACGACTTTCTGCGCGACCGGGGCGAAACGGCCGGCGAGGGCGACGGCCGTGCGCTGGTCGACCTTCTGGTCGAGCAGATCGAGTTCGCCGACGTGGTCATCCTCAACAAGGTGTCGGATGCCTCCCGGCAGGAGCTGAAGCTGGCGCGGCAGATCGTGCGCGCGCTCAATGCCGATGCCGAGATCATCGAGACAGATTTCGCCCGCGTGCCGCTCGACAAGGTGCTCGACACCGGGCGTTTCGATTTCGAAAGGGCACAGACGCATCCGCTCTGGTTCAAGGAACTGAACGGCTTTGCCGACCATGTGCCCGAGACGGAGGAATATGGCATCCGCTCCTGCGTCTACCGCGCCCGCCGTCCGTTCCATCCCGGGCGATTTCGGACATTCATCGACCGCGCATGGCCGGGCGTGGTGCGCGCCAAAGGGTTTTTCTGGATCGCCACGCGCCCGCATCATGTCGGCGAACTCAGCCAGGCGGGCGCGCTGGTACGCACGGAAAAACGGGGCCTGTGGTGGGCGTCGGTGCCGAAGACCCGCTGGCCGGACCATGACGAATGGCGTGCGGCGATGCAGCCCTATCTCGACCCGATGTGGGGCGACCGGCGTCAGGAACTGGTCTTCATCGGCAGCGACCCGATGGATGAGAAAGAAATCCGCGCCGCGCTCGACGCCTGCCTCGTGGACGAGACGGAATATGTGCCCGGAAGCTGGCGCGACCTGCCCGACCCCTTCCCGCGCTGGGAGCAGCACGCCGCATGAAGCTCGACGACATAAGATGGGCGCTGGGAGAGATCGCCGCGGCGGTCATCCGCAACCCCCATCATAATTGCGATTGTCATCCCCGGCTGAACTACCGGCCTCGCGCACAGCAGGAAGACGATGCGAGGGACAGAGGGAATGCGGACGCGGTTTCCTCTGTGGCACACCCCCACCGTTACCCTCCTCACAAAGGGGAGGGTAACGCCAGCGTCTCAGAATCCCCCCCTTGTGGGAAGGGTAAGGTTGGGAGTCCACCTCTCCGGCCGCTCATCAGGAGATAATCCGCCGGGCATCCGCCTGCGGCAGGATGTCCGTGCTTTCCGGCGACGCGCTTCCTACATTGCTTGGGATTGAGCAACGGGAGCGCGTGCGTGGATACAGCGACCATTCCCTTCGAGCCGCCGGCGCCGAAACCGCGTCAGGTGCCGCCGTCCTTCCTCGAAATGGTGCGGATCGTCTACCGCAACCCGCTCGAATTGTGGGGCGAGCCGTCCTACAACAAGCCGTGGATCTCGGTGAACGGCGCGGGCGGCCCGCTGGTCATCGCCAACGATCCGGGCCTCATCCGCCATATCCTCGTCGACAATGCCAAGAACTACCGCATGTCCACCGTGCGCCAGAAGGTGCTGCGGCCGATCCTGCGCGACGGGCTGCTGACGGCGGAAGGCGACATCTGGAAGCGCTCGCGCAAGGCGATGGCGCCCGTCTTCACGCCCCGCCACATCTTCGGCTTTGCCCGGCCGATGCTGGACCGCAGCCGTGCTTTCGCTGAACGCTACCGTGACGGCGAGACCGTCGACGTGGCGCGCGATATGACCAGCCTCACCTACGACATATTGGCCGAGACGCTGTTTTCCGGCGAGATCGCGGCACCGCCCGGAACCTTCGAGGCGCAGATCGACCGGCTGTTCGAGACGATGGGGCGCGTCGATCCGCTCGACCTGCTGCGCGCGCCCGACTGGCTGCCGCGCATCACGCGCATTCGCGGGCGGCGCACCATGGCCTATTTCCGCGGCATCGTGGCCGACACGATCCGGCAGCGCTCGGAGAAGCTGGCGCGCGCGGGCAATGCGCCGCAGGATTTCCTCACGCTCTTGCTCAAGGCGGAAAGCCCGGACGGGCTGACGCGCGGTGAGGTCGAGGACAATATCATCACCTTCATCGGTGCAGGCCACGAGACGACGGCGCGCGCGCTGGGCTGGACGCTCTACTGCCTCGCCAACTCGCCGGCGGACCGCGCCGTGGTGGAAGCCGAGATCGACGCGGTGCTGGCGCGCGAGCCCGATCCCGCCAAATGGCTGGAGGCGATGCCGCTGACCCGCGCCACCTTCGAGGAGGCGATGCGGCTCTATCCGCCCGCGCCGTCGATCAACCGCGAGCCCATCGAAGAAGATAGCTATGGCGACCTGATCCTGCGCAAGGGCGCGACCGTGCTCGTCATGCCCTGGACCGTGCACCGCCACCGCGCGCTGTGGGAGCGGCCCGACGCCTTCATGCCGTCGCGCTTCCATCCCGAAAACCGCGACCGGATCGACCGCTACCAGTATTTGCCCTTCGGCGCTGGGGCTCGCATCTGCATCGGCGCTGCCTTCGCCATGCAGGAGGCGGTGATCGTGCTCGGCGTGCTGATGTCGTGCTGGCGCTTCGACACGGTCGCGGAGACGAAACCATGGCCGGTGCAGAAGCTAACGACACAGCCGGAAGGCGGCTTGCCGATGCGGGTTACGAAGCGCCCTTGATTTCTGCTGGAATAATTGTATATTTTCTTTCTATGGAAAACGTTCATCATATCCAGCCGCGCGGGGGAAATCCGAACCCCACCGCCGTCGCCGCCAAGGCGCTGCTGCGGGCTGCCGCACTGCTCGGCATGACGGCCCGGGAGCTTGCGCCGGTCGTGGGTCTTTCCGAGGCCAGCCTGTCGCGGCTCAAGAAGGGCGAGAGCGTCGCCCTTGCCGGCAAGCCCTATGAGCTCGCGCTGCTCTTCATCCGGCTCTACCGGTCGCTGGATGCGCTGACCGGCGGCGACGACGCCGTGTCCCGCGCCTGGCTGCGTGCCGACAATCTGGCGCTGGGCGGCGCGCCGGCCACCCGCATCGCAACGATCGACGGTCTCGTGCATGTCCTTGCCTATCTGGACGCCCGCCGCGCTCCGCTCTGAAGCGCAGGCGCTTGCCGGCGACTGCTGGCGTCTGGTCGAGGCGCAGCACCGCATCTCCACGATGAAGCTTGTCGACACGCTGGAGGAGCAGGCGCTTCTGGAGGCCGAGCTGGAGCGCACCAAGCCGCCCGGCCCGCCCGAATGCGCGCATCTGGACTATCTGCTGGCGACGCCCTTCCGCTACGGGCGCTATCCCGGCAGTTCGCGCTTCCGCCGCGAGGGCATGACGCCCGGCGTCTTCTACGCCAGCGAAGCGGTGGAGACGGCAGTGGCCGAAACCGCCTTCTACCGGCTGCTCTTCTTCCGCGACAGCCCGGCGACACCCTATCCGGCAAATCCGCTCGAATTCACCGCCTTCCGCACGCCCTATGCGGCGGCCGCCGCCATCGACCTGACGGCTGCACCCTTCGACCGGGATGCGGCGCGCTGGGCCGATCCCTATGACTACAGCCACTGCCTTGCGCTGGCCGACGCTGCGCGTGAGGCCGAGATCGCTGTCATCCGCTACCGCTCGGTGCGCGACTCCGCCGGCGGCGCCAATCTGGCGATCCTGTCCTGCCGCGCCTTCACCACTGACCGCCCACAGGCCTTCATGACCTGGCGGCTCGCCATCTCTGCGCGAGGTGTCAACGCAATCTCGGACTGGCCGAACACGCGCCTCGCGCTGCCGGCAGCCTCTTTGCCGGCGATCCGCGGTTCGGGAATCAGCCGCGCCCGTAAAACACATTCGCCACATGCACCGGCCAGCGGCGGGGCAGGATAGCAACGAGGTCGAAGCGCAGCGACAGGCGGGCATGATCGGGCTGGTGCGCCAGCCACAGGTCGGCCGCACCCTCGATGCGGCGCTGCGCCGTGGCGCTCACCGCCTCCATGGCCGCGACGAGATCCGGGCGCACCTTCACCTCCACGATCAGGACGAGGTCGCCGCGCCGGGCGATGAGGTCGATTTCGCCGAGTGGCGTGCGATAGCGCGTGGCGACGACGCGATAACCTTTCAGCCGGAGCGCCCAGCCGGCCAGCCATTCGCCGCGATGACCCCGGCGGTGGTGGCGTTGGCGGCGTGTGCGGACCGTTTCATTCATCGCGCAGTTCAAGCAGGCGCTTGTAGAGGTCGGCCTTGCGCATTCCGGTGGTGCGGGCTGCTTCCGCCGCTGCGCGCGACGCGCCCATCTCGGCATCCAGCGCACGCAGCAGCGCGTCCACATCCGCCGCTTCCGCAGGGGCCGCCACAGGCGGCCCGACGCAGACCACGACCTCGCCCTTCGGCGCGCCGGCTTGCGCATAATGCTCAGCAAGCCCGGACAATGGGCCGGTGCGTATCTCCTCGAAAGCCTTGGTGAGCTCACGGCACATGGCGGCGGGGCGGTCGCCCAGAACGGCGGCCATTGCGCGCAGGCTGTCGGCAAGGCGGCGGGGCGATTCGAAGAAGATCAGCGTACCGGGGACGGTTCGAAGCTCTTCCAGACGCGTATTGCGCTGGCCATCCTTCACCGGAAGGAAGCCGGCAAAGAAAAACGAATCCGAAGGCAGGCCCGATGCAGTCAGTGCGGCCAGCGCGGCGGATGCGCCGGGGATCGGCACCACCTTCAGCCCGGCATCGCGCGCGCTTTCGACCAGCCGGAAGCCGGGATCGGAAACGAGCGGCGTGCCGGCATCGGAGACCAGCGCCACCGACTTGCCCTGCGCGATCGCCGCGAGCAGCTTCGGCCCTGCCTCGTCGGCATTGTGTTCGTGATAGGCGGTGGCGCGGCGCGCAATGCCGTAGCGGGCAAGCAGCACGCGCGTCACGCGCGTATCCTCGCAGGCGAGGATATCGGCGGCGGCCAGCACTTCCAGTGCGCGGATGGTCATGTCGCCGAGATTGCCGATCGGCGTCGCGACGAGATAGAGGCCGGGTTCCAGCGGTGGGGCGCGGAACGTCGCCTGCCCGATCAGGAAGCTTGCATCATCGGCCAAGGCGATGCCCCGCCCGCATGTAACAGGATTTGACAAAAGGTCGCGGGAACCTTCCCGCCGCACGAACGCTGTGGGGGAAAGAACAAGCGGAGGAAGCCATGTCTCTCATCGTCTCCGACGTATTCGAACCCTATTATGACGGAAAGGATGCCGAAAAGCGTATCCGTCAGCGCGCCAGATCGGCAACCACCGCGTCCAGCACGATCATGCCGGACGGCGTTGCGCGCAAGCGCGAATTGCCGATCGGTTCCACGAGACGTTCCTCCTGGAGCGCAGCGATGCGGGATGAAGAGAGCGGCCGCCCCGACAGCGCCTCATAGCGCGCGAGGTCGATGCCCTCCACCAGCCGCAGGCCCATCAGCAGGAATTCGTCGGCCTCCTCGTCGCGCGTCAGTGTTTCGCCGCCGATCACGCCGTGGCCGGCTGCTTCCACGCGCTCAAGCCACGACTCGGGAAGCCTCTCGGTGAAGGTGACGATGCGCGTGTCGTCCTCGACGAAGCGGCCATGCGCGCCCGGCCCGATGCCGACATATTCGCCATAACGCCAGTAGACGAGGTTATGGCGGCTTTCGGCACCCGGCCTTGCATGGTTCGATATTTCATAGGCCGGCAAGCCTTGGGCCGCCGTCACCTCCTGCGTGATGGCGTAGAGCTCGGCGCCAATCTCCGGATCGGGTATGGCGAACTTGCGTGCCTTGTGCAGCGCGTGGAAGGGCGTGCCTTCCTCGATGGTGAGCTGGTAGAGCGACAGATGGTCGGCCGCATGGCCGATCGCCTCTTCCAGTTCGGCCGCCCAGGTGTCCGGCGTCTGGCCCGGTCGGGCGTAGATCAGGTCGAAGGACAGGCGCGGAAAGGTCTCGCGGGCCAGCCGGATCGCTTCCAGCGCCTGCGCGACATCATGCAGCCGCCCGAGAAAGCGCAGATCCTTGTCGTTCAACGCCTGCACGCCCAGCGAGACGCGGTTGACGCCGGCGTCGCGATAACCGCGGAAGCGGGCGGCCTCCACCGAGGACGGATTGGCTTCAAGCGTAACCTCGATGCCGGCCGGAACGGTCCAGTGGCGCGCGACCGAATCCAGCACCGCGCTGACCGTGGCGGGGTCCATCAGCGAGGGCGTGCCACCGCCAAGGAAGATCGATGTGACGGCGCGGGGCCCGGTGCGTTCGCGCATCGCGGCCATTTCGCGCTCGAAGGCGGCGGCGAAGCGCGGCTGGTCCACCGGCCGATGCCGGACATGCGAATTGAAGTCGCAATAGGGGCATTTGGCGGCGCAGAAGGGCCAATGGATGTAGACGCCGAAGCCGGGGTCGGAAGGCAGGGTCATTTCTTCCCCAGCATCGCCTTTTCGAACAGGGCGAAGGAGCGGGCGCGGTGGGAGAGCGGGGTCTCGACGCCGTTCTTTTCGTCCTGGTCCATCTCACCGAAGGTGCGGTCGAAGCCGTCCGGCATGAAGACGGGATCGTAGCCGTGGCCCTTGTCGCCGCGCGGCGGCCAGACGAGCGTGCCGTTCACCTCGCCACGGAAATAGTCGGCATGGCCATCCGGCCAGGCGAGGCAGAGCACGGAGACGAAATGCCCCGTACGGGCGTCGGGCGCCAGGGCGCCGGCGGCGCGAAGTTTATTCTCGGTCTTCTCCATCGCCATGGCGAAGTCGCGGCCCGACCCGTCGGGCTTTTCGGCCCAGTCGGCGGTGTAAACGCCCGGCGCGCCGCCCAGCGCATCGACGCAGAGGCCGGAATCGTCCGACAGGGCCGGCAGGCCCGTCGCCTCGGCTGCCGCAAAGGCCTTGATATAGGCGTTCTCCTCGAAGCGCGTGCCGGTCTCCTCCGGCTCGGGCAGGTCGTATTCGGCGGCCGAGCGCGCCTCCAGCCCATAGGGTGCGAGAAGTGCCGCGATCTCGGCCAACTTGCCCTTGTTGTGGCTCGCCACCACGATGCGCGTCCCGTCCAGCTTTCGCATCACAGACCCCATATGCGCGGTTCCGCGAACTCGATGGAGTTGCCTGCGGGATCGCGGAAATAGATGGAACGGCCGCCGGCCGGCTCATCCTTTTTTACCGGCCAGCGGAAATCGGCCTCGATGGCGACGCCATGCGCTGCCAGATGCGCTTTCCAGCGGTCGATCTCCTCGCCGCTGGCGCGGAAGCACAGATGCCCCTCGCCGGTCATGCCGTGCGGCGGCACGGGCAGGCGCGCATCGGGCACCGGCGGCTTCATCGTCTCGGCAGCGTTGAACAGCAAAAGCACGCCCTCGCCGCAGCGGAAGAAGACGTGCCGCCCGTCAACCTTCGTCAGAAGTTCCAGCCCCAGCACATCGCGATAGAAAGCTTCCGCCGCATCGAGATCGTCGACATAGAGTGCCGTTTCGAGGATGGCGGCGGGGGTCATCGCCCTATCCGATCGCCATCTTCTGCAGGTCGACCAGCCGTGCAATGCCCTTCTTCGCCAGCGCCAGCAGTTCAGCAAACTGCTCCTCGGTGAAGGGCTCGCCCTCGGCCGTGCCCTGTATCTCGACGATGCCGCCCTTGCCGGTCATGACGAAATTGGCGTCGGTGCCGGCGGACGAATCCTCGACATAATCGAGGTCGATGACCGGCTGGCCGCCATGGATGCCGCAGGAAATGGCCGCGACATGGTCCTTCAGCACGCGCGACACATCGGCCATCTTGCGCGCCGCCATCCATGAGAGGCAGTCATGCAGCGCCACGAAGCCGCCGGTGATGGCCGCCGTGCGGGTGCCGCCATCGGCCTGGATCACATCGCAGTCGACGGTGATCTGCACTTCGCCGAGCGCCTGGAGGTCCACCACGGCGCGCAGGCTGCGGCCGATCAGGCGCTGGATCTCCAGCGTGCGGCCGCCCTGCTTGCCGGCGGAGGCCTCGCGGCGCATCCGGTCGCCGGTGGCGCGCGGCAGCATGCCGTATTCGGCCGTCACCCAGCCGCGGCCGGAATTGCGCATCCAGCCCGGCACCTTCTCCTCCAGGCTGGCCGTACACAGCACATGCGTGTCGCCGAACTTGACGAGGCACGAGCCCTCGGCATGTTTGGAGATGCCGCGCTCGAAGGAAATGGCGCGCATCTGATCCGGTTCACGCCCCGATGGCCGCATGCTTTTGTCTCCCGACTTTTCGATTTGCGAGGCTTGTAGCCATCCCCATCCCGCGAGGCAAAGGAAAAGCACGTCTGGCAATCGGCGGGCCAGCGGCTATATCTCTAGATGCCCTCAAGGTGGGATGCATGAACAAGCAGATGACCGGGAACATGCTGCCGTCGCTCGATTCGCGTTCGCGCGACATATTCCGCGCCGTCGTCGAATCCTATCTGCGCGACGGCGAGCCGCTCGGTTCGCGCAACCTGTCGCGCCTGCTGCCGCAGTCGCTGTCGCCGGCCACGATCCGCAATGTGATGAGCGATCTGGAACAGCTCGGGCTGATCTATGCGCCGCATGTGTCTGCCGGGCGGCTGCCCACGCAGCAGGGCCTGCGCTTCTTCGTCGACGCCTTCATGGAGATCGGCGACCTGCCGGACGAGGAACGCCGTTCCATCGAGACGCAGCTCAAGGCATCGGGCGCGGGACAGACGCTGGAGCACATGCTGACCGAGGCCAGCCAGATGCTGTCGGGCATGTCGCGCGGCGCGGGGCTGGTGCTGGCCGCCAAGCAGGAAACGGCGCTGAAGCATATCGAGTTCATCCAGCTTGAGCCGACAAAGGCGCTGGCGGTGCTCGTCTCGCAAGGCGGCGATGTCGAGAACAGGGTGGTCGACCTGCCGGCGGGCGTCACCGCCTCGCAGCTTCACGAGGCGTCCAACTTCCTCAACGCCCATATACGCGGCCGCACCTTGGCCGAATCGCGGGCCGATATCGCACGCCTGCGCGAGGAAACCCGCACCGCGCTCGACGCGCTGTCGCAGGAACTGGTGGAAAAGGGGCTGGCCGTTTGGGCCGGCACCGAAAGCGGCCTGCCGGCACGCCTCATCGTGCGCGGCCGCGCCAACCTCCTGGAGAACGTCACCGCGCAGGCCGACCTCGAATTGCTGCGCCATCTCTTCGAGGACCTGGAGACGAAGGAGGGGCTGGTCCAGCTTTTCGACCTCGCCGAGGCCGGATCCGGCGTGCGCATCTTCATCGGCTCGGAAAACAAGCTCTTCTCGCTATCGGGCTCGTCGCTGGTGGTGGCGCCCTATCGCGACAAGGATGCCCGCGTCATCGGCGCGCTTGGGGTGATCGGACCCACGCGCCTCAACTATGCACGCATCGTGCCGATGGTCGACTACACCGCGCAGATGATCGGGCGAATGCTGCGCTAACCGTTCACGGAGGTAGCCATGTATGGACTGATCGGCAGGATACGCGCGCATCCGGGCCAGCGCGACGCGCTAGCGCAGATCCTGCTGCGCAGCGGGGCGATGCCCGGGTGCCACTCCTATGTGGTGGCGGCGGATCCCGCCGATGCCGACGCCCTTTGGGTCACCGAGGTGTGGGACAGCGCCGACAGCCATAAGGCGTCGCTGTCGCTTCCCGCCGTCCAGGCGGCCATCGCGGAAGGCCGGCCCCTGATCGCCGGCTTCGACAGCAGGGCCGAGACCGTGCCGCTCGGCGGCATAGGACTTCCGTCCTGACCCACCCTTGATTTTGCCGGCGCGAACATCGATATCGGGGCCAAACCTCAGGCCCCAATCATACGGACGGACGAGCGATGAGCGAACATCCGAAGGACGAACATGCGGCAGCGGAAAGCGCCGTGCAGAACGAATATGCGGAGCATGGCGCAACCGAACCTGCCGCCGATGCAGCGCCGCAGGCCGACTACGAAGCCTTCATGCGGCTGGTGAAGGAAAATGAGGAGCTGAACGACGCCAAGCTCCGCCTCGCCGCCGAGATGGAGAATTTGCGCCGCCGCACCGCGCGCGACGTGCAGGATGCCCGCACCTACAGCGCCGCCAATTTCGCGCGCGACATGCTGGGCGTGGCCGACAATCTGCGCCGGGCGCTCGACGCTATCCCCGCGGATGCCCGCAACAAGGCCGATGCCGGCCTCGCAGCGCTTGCCGAAGGCGTGGAGATGACCGAGCGCGCCATGCTGGGGGCGCTGGAGCGCCACGGCGTGAAGAAGATCGAGCCGCAGGGCGAGCGCTTCGATCCGCATTTCCACCAGGCCATGTTCGAGGTGCCGAACCCGGACGTGCCGGCCAATACGGTCGTGCAGGTGGTGCAGACCGGCTTCGTCATCGGCGACCGCGTGCTGCGGCCGGCCATGGTCGGCGTGTCGAAGGGCGGCCCGAAAACGGTCGAGGCCGAGCCGGGCGCGCCCAACGCGCAGGCCGAAAAAGACGCCTGATCGCAGCAGGGCAGGCGGCATCCGCACGCCGCCTCTTTCCCGTCGCCCGCGCAATGCCTTTGTTTTAGCCGCCTTTGTGCGACGCCAGCCGATTCCGCCCGGCTGCAAAATGCTCTAACGATGTCATCATCGGGAGGCGCGCGGGCATATGAACGCAATCCAGTTCTTCGACTATGCGGGCATGGCGATCTTCGCCGCCACCGGCGCGCTGGCTGCCTCGCGCAAGCAGCTCGACTTCATCGGCTTCCTGTTTCTCGCCGCGGTGACGGCGATCGGCGGCGGCACGCTGCGCGACGTCATCCTCGACGTTCCCGTCTTCTGGGTCGCCCATCCGCAATATATCATCGCCTGCATCGTCGCGACGGTGATCGTCTACTTCACCGCCCATCTGATCGAATCGCGCTACCGGCTCCTGCTGTGGCTCGATGCGATCGGACTTGCCGCCTATTGCGTCTTCGGCGCCTGGAAGGGGCTCATCATCACCGGTTCGCCCATCGTGGCGGTGGTGATGGGCATGCTGACGGCGACGGCGGGCGGCATTATCCGCGATACGCTGTCCGGGGAACCCTCGGTGCTGCTGCGGCCCGAGATCTACGTCACGGCCGCGCTCGCCGGATCGGTCGTCTTCACCGTGCTGGCGGGCATCGGCGCACCGACGCTTGCCTCGGCCATGGGGGCGTTCATCGGCGCCTTCGGCGTGCGCGCCGGCGCGCTGGCCTATGGATGGTCCTTTCCGCCCTATAAGTCGCGGCCGGGGCGCCACCCCGAAGACATCGGCTGACGGGCGCACCTCCCACCTTACGTTCCGGGAACCGTTTTCGCCTTAATTTCGTTACGGCGATCGGGTAAGATTGCAATGTATCGGTAGGAATGATGATGCGCCGCGTTCTCGTCGCCGCTCTGGTGTTTTCAGGTTGGGCCGCCGCCTCCGCCTCGGCACAGGACAGCGCGAGCGCGCGTGTAGCGGCGGCGCATTCGCGGATCGACTGGAGCGGGCTCTATGTCGGCGCCTCGCCCGCCTATCTGGGTGCGGACGGCTCGGGCAATGTCGCAGGCAGCCTGTTCACGGGATATAATTTCGAGGCGGGCCGCGCCGTGGCCGGCATCGAGACGGGCGTCACGCTCACCGATGTCACGCCTGCGCCGGGCCAACGGCTCAATTCCGTCGTCGACCTGCGCGGCAGGCTCGGCGTCACCTTCGACAGAGTGCATCTCTACGGCACGGCGGGCGCCGCCTGGGCACCCGATTCAGCCAGATGGGACAGCGGCTTCGCCGCCGGTGCCGGCGTGGAAGGCGCGTTCACCCAGAAGACCTTCTGGGGCCTGCAATATGTGCGCTACACCTTCCGCAACTTCCGCAATACCGGCAACACGCTGGAAGTCGACCTGGTGAGCGGCCGCGTCAGCTACAAGTTCTGACGCGGACCGTTCTTTGGGTCCCCTATAGAAGACCGCGCTGCCTTGCCTCGTCGGCGAGGTTCTGGCGCGGGCGTGGACCGACCTGCTGGATGACGAGGCCGGCGCCCAGCGAGCCCAGCCTGCCGCAATCGCCAAGCGAACGGCCCGACGTGTAGCCGAAGAGGAAACCGGCGGCGTACAGGTCGCCGGCGCCGGTCGTGTCGACCAGTTCGCCGATCTCCAGCGGCGCGATCTCCACCGTCTCGTCGCCGCGCACGGCCACCGAGCCAAGTTCCGAGCGCGTGACGACGGCGAGGCGGCAATCCTTGCGGATCTGCTCCAGCCCGAACTCGAAGGATTCGGTCTGGTAGAGCGATTTCAGCTCGCCCTCATTGGCGAAGACGATGTCGACTGTGCCCGAACGCATCAGGTCGAGGAATTCGTCGCGATAGCGATCGACGCAGAAGGAATCGGACAGCGTCATCGCCACTTCGCGTCCGGCCTTGTGGGCGAGCTCGGCCGCCTGCCTGATGGCCTCCTTGGCGCGCGGCGGATCCCACAGATAGCCCTCGAAATAGGTCACCTTGGCGCCCGACGCCTTTTCAGGCTCGACATCTTCCGGCCCGAGCTCGACGCAGGCGCCGAGATAGGTGTTCATCGAGCGCTCGCCATCCGGCGTCACGAAGATCATCGAGCGCGCCGTCGGCGGCTCGCCGGTCAGCGGCTTCGTGTCGAAGGCCACGCCCTGGGCGCGGATATCATGCGCATAGATGCCGCCGAGATGGTCGTCGGACACCTTGCCGAAATAGGCGGCGCGGCCGCCGAAGCTGGCGATGCCCGCCGCCGTATTGCCGGCGCTGCCGCCGGAGGCCTCGATCGCCGGGCCCATATGGCTGTAGAGCAGTTCGGCGCGGGGCGCGTCGATGAGGTTCATCGCGCCCTTGATGATATCGTTGTCGACCAGGAATTTCTCGTCGCAGCGGGCGATGATGTCCACGATCGCATTGCCGATGCAAAGCACGTCATAGTTGCTGCTCATATTGTCTCCGCTGCGTGGTTGATGGGCGCGTTAAAGCGTGCAGGGTCCGGTTTTGCAAGAAGCGGACGCATTCTCATGGAAATGGCGGCGTCCCTTCCTATCTCTTTTCCGACCCAAGGAGGGCAATCGATGGTGATCGAAGCGGCGCGCCGCGCCTTTGCACGCATGACCATGCCGGCGTTCCGCGCCGCCCTGCTGAAGGCGCTGGGACTGACGCTGCTGGTGCTCGGCGCGCTCTGGTTCGCGCTGGGCGGCCTGCTGCGCAACTATGCGTGGCCGTGGCTGGTTGGCTTCCTGCCCGACTTCCTGTCCACCGGCACCTGGACGGACTGGCTCGGCATCTTCGCGGGAATCGCCGGCGGCCTGGCGCTGGCCTTCGGGCTGGCGCTGCTGATCGCGCCGGTGACGGCGATCATCGCCGGCCTGTTCCTCGACGACGTGGCCGATGCAGTGGAGCAGCAGGACTATCCGCAGGATCGGCCGGGCCGGGCGGTGCCGCCGCTGCGCGCGCTGGTGCTGGCGGCGAAATTCTTCGTGCTCGTGGTGCTGGGCAACCTGCTCGCCCTGTTCCTCCTGCTGGTGCCCTTCGTCAACCTGTTCGCCTTCTTCGTGGTCAACGGCTATCTGCTCGGGCGGGAATTCTTCGAATTCGCCGCCATGCGCCATCGCAGCGAGGCGGATGCCAAGATGCTGCGCAAGCGACATGCGCCGACGATCTTCCTCGCCGGACTGCTCATCGCCGCGCTGCTCGCCGTGCCGATCCTCAACCTCGCCGTGCCGATCTTCGCCGCGGTGATGATGGTGCATCTGCACAAGCTGGTGACTGCACGCGAAAGTGGTCTATAATCCGCGGATCAACCGAGGGTACAGGATGTATATCGATCTGCTGCTCGCCATCCTGCACCACCTGCTGGTCTTCACCTTGGCGGCGGCGCTGGCGGCCGAATTCGTCCTTCTGCGGCCCGGGCTCGCCGGCCGTGACCTCAATATTCTCGCCCATATCGACGGCGCCTATGGCGGCATTGCGGGCGCGGTCGTGTTGGTGGGCGTGCTGCGCGTCTTCTTCGGCCTGCGCGGCTGGGAATTCTACGCCTATAACGCCTTCTTCTGGGCCAAGATGGCGGTGTTCGTGGCGGTCGGCCTTCTGTCCATCGTCCCGACGATCAGGATCCAGCGCTGGAAGCGCGCGGCGGCAGGCTCGCATGGGCTCCATATCGTGCCGGAAAAGGACGTCGCGGATGCAAGGCGCTATCTGCGCCTCGAGGCCGCCCTTTTCGTGCTGATCCCCATCTTCGCGGCGATGATGGTGCGCGTCGGCTACTGAGCCGCTTCCTCCGGCACGATGGGCACCAGCGGCGCGGGGATGTCGGTGGTCTTCTCCGCCGCCTTGCAGATATCGGCGATCACGCAGGCCGGGCAGTCGGGCTTGCGCGCCTTGCAGACATAGCGCCCGTGCAGGATCAGCCAGTGATGCGCGTGGCGCATATATTCGTCGGGAATGATGCGCACCAGCGTCGCCTCGACCTCCTCCGGCGTCTTGCCGGGCGCGAGCTTCAGCCGGTTGCCGATGCGGAAAATATGCGTGTCGACCGCCATGGTCGGCTGCCCGAACGACATGTTGAGCACCACATTGGCGGTCTTGCGGCCGACGCCGGGCAGCGTCACCAGCGCGTCGCGGTCTCCGGGCACCTCGCCGCCGAAGCGGTCGATCAACGCCTGCGACAGGGCGATGACGTTCTTGGCCTTGTTGCGCCACAGGCCGATGGTGCGGATATGGCGTCCCACCTCCTCCTCGCCCAGCGCCAGCATCTTTTGCGGCGTATCGGCCACGGCGAAGAGCGCGCGCGTCGCCTTGTTGACCCCTGCATCGGTCGCCTGCGCCGATAGCACCACCGCCACCAGCAGCGTGAAGGAGTTGACGTGCTCGAGTTCGCCTTTGGGCTCCGGCCGCTGGACCGAGAAGCGGCGGAAGATCTCGGCGATCTCGGCGCGCGTATAGGCCGTGCGCGCCAGGCGGCGCGGGCGTGGGCGCGGCTTGGCGTTCGCGCCGTCACGCGTGGCCTGTCGGGAGGCCGGCACGGCGGTTTTCTGTTTGGGATTCGGCATCCGCCCTCTATAGTTAGAACATGCCCGAACAGAAAGATGCCGACGAGCCCTTCTTCCGCGCTCTGCTGACCCCGCACCGCTCTCTGGGGCGCAAGGGTTTCGTGACGCTGATGCTGGTCCTGCTGCTCGTCTGGGGGAGCACCGGCATCGTGTTCCTGTCGATGGGCGCCTGGCCGGTCTTCGGCTTTTTCGGCCTCGACGTGCTGGCGCTCTATCTCGCCTTCCGCTGGAACTACCGGGCAGCGCGAGCCCGCGAGGAAGTGTCGGTGTCGCGCACGCGCCTCGACATCCGCAAGGTGGCGCCCTCCGGCCGTTCCGAGGCGCATAGTTTCAACCCGTTCTGGACGCGTTTCCAGGTTTCGCGCCATGACGAAATCGGCATCACCCGCATGGAGGTGAGCAGCCGCGGCGATCACGTGCCCATCGGCTCCTTCCTCAACCCCGCCGACCGCGAGAGCTTTGCCACCGCCTTCGGCCGCGCGCTGGCGACGGCCAGGGCGGGATGAGGCGGGAATCGGGTGGCAATGGGCCCTCCTCGACGCGATATTCGCGGCAAGGAGAAATCGCCATGAACGCACAGACAGCCATCCTCCAGAAAGACATCACGCCGCTCGGCAGCGATTATGACGTCGTGCGCCGCACCATCGAGAAGATCAGCCTCGACTATCGCGACCAGCCGTCGCTCGAAGAGCTGGCCGCCGCCGTGGGCGAAACGCCCGGCGGACTGCAGAAGCTCTTCACGCGCTGGGCGGGCCTGACGCCGAAGGCGTTCCTGCAGGCCGTCACGCTCGACCATGCGCGGCGCCTGCTCGACCAGGGCGCGCCACTGCTGGAAGCCGCCTTCGAGGTCGGCATGTCGGGCCCCGGCCGCCTGCACGACCTCTTCGTCACCCATGAGGCGATGTCGCCCGGCGACTACAAGACGCGCGGCGCCGGCCTCACCATCCGCTACGGCTATCATCTGTCACCCTTCGGCATCGCGCTGGTCATGGTCACCGATCGCGGGCTGGCCGGGCTTTCCTTCTGCGATGCCGGCGGGGAACAGTCCGCACTCGCGGACATGTCCGGCCGCTGGCCCAATGCGACCTATGTCGAGGACATGGCCGCCACGGCACCCTATGCGGCGCGCATCTTCGATCCCGCCCGCTGGCGGAAGGAGGAGCCGCTGCGTGTCGTGCTCATCGGGACCGATTTCCAGGTCCGCGTCTGGGAAGCGCTTCTGCGCATCCCGATGAACCGCGCCCGCAGCTATTCCGCGATCGCCGCCGAGATCGGCGCGCCAAAGGCGAGCCGCGCGGTGGGTGCCGCGATCGGCGCCAATCCGGTCTCCTTCGTGGTGCCCTGCCATCGCGCGCTGGGCAAGTCCGGGGCGCTTACCGGCTATCATTGGGGCCTGACGCGCAAACGCGCCATCCTCGGCTGGGAGGCCGGGCAGGCGGCGGGGTGAACCGCTCGCGCTCAGCGCCGGTCGCCTCTATCATCCCCGCGGGAAATGGCGGGGAGCCTTCATGATCACGGTGATCGGTTCGATCAATCTCGACCTTGTGGCGAATGTCGAGCGCCTGCCGGGGCCCGGCGAGACCGTGCCCGGCACGGCTTTCGTCACCTCGCCGGGCGGGAAGGGCGCGAACCAGGCGCTTGCGGCGCGCAGGGCGGGTGCGATGGTTCGCATGATCGGCGCGGTGGGCGATGACGATTTCGCCCGCGCCGCGCTCGACCTGCTCAAGCGCGGCGGGGTCGATCTCGACGGCGTGCGGCGCGCATCCGCGCCGACCGGCACGGCTTTGATCCTCGTGGCGGCTTCGGGGGAAAACATGATCGCCGTGGTGCCCGGCGCAAACGATGCCGTGGGGCCCGAGCGCGCAGAAGAAGCCGATATGGATCAAGACGATATCGTGCTTCTCCAGCACGAAATTCCGCTCACCACAGTGGAGGCCGCGCTGGATGCGGCTTCGCGCGCCGGCGCGGTCGCCATCCTCAATACCGCGCCTTTCCGCGCGGAAGCCGCCCCTTTTCTCGCCAAGGCCGGCCTGGTCGTGGCCAACGAGACCGAATTCGACCTTTACGCGCAAGCGCTCGGCCTCGCCGGCGAAGATCGGGAAGCGCGGATGCGGGAATTCTCGGCGCAGACCGGCCGCACGCTCATCGTCACGCTGGGCGGCGAGGGCGTGCTGGCTGCGGAAGGCGGGGACCTGTTCCACACGCCCGCGACGCCGATCACCCCGGTGGACACGGTGGGTGCGGGCGACACGTTCTGCGGCTATCTGGCCGCCGGCCTCGATGCCGGCCTGCCGCTGCGGACGGCGATCGCGCGGGCGGCGCGGGCCGCCTCGCTCGCCTGCCTCAAGCCGGGCGCGCAGCCGTCCATCCCGACCTCCGAGGAGGTCGACGCGTTTAAAGCCGGCCGATCCGCTCCGTGAGCAAGGCGAAGAAGCGGTCGGCGTCGATGTCGCGCACCACATGGGCGTTTTTCGGCCGGTCCGTCACGCTCCACCAGTCGATCACGGTCATGCCCATGGTCAGTTCCGAGCCCGTCTCGATGCTGACATTGACCTTGCGCCCCTTGAACATTCCCGGCTCCAGCAGCCAGGCGATGACGCAGGGATCGTGCAGCGGGCCGCCATCGGTGCCGTATTTCTCCTCGTCATAGCGCTCGAAGAAGTCGAGAAGCTCGGCGGTGGCGATGCCGGCCGGCGTGCCGAGCGCGCGGAACCGCTCCACCCTTTCGCGCGTCGTCAGCGCCCTGTGGGTGACGTCGAGCGGCATCATGGTGATCGGGACGCCCGAATCGAACACCACGACGGCGGCATGCGGATCGACATGGATGTTGAACTCCGCCGCCGGCGTGACGTTGCCACCCTCGAAGAAGCCGCCGCCCATCAGCACGATCTCATCGATACGCGCGGCGATGCGCGGCTCGCGGATGAGCGCCAGCGCGATATTGGTCAGCGGCCCCAGCACGCAGAGCGTGATCGTGCCCGGCGGCTCGCGCATCAGGGTCTCGACGAGGAAATCCACCGCATGGACGCCTTGCAACGGCATTTTTGGGTCCGGCAGGTCGGGGCCATCGAGGCCGCTGCGGCCATGGACGTGCTCGGCGGTGACCAGCGGGCGCAGCAGCGGCCGCCCGGCGCCGGCGAAGACGGGAATATCCGGCCGCCCGGCAAGCTCGCAGATCTTGCGGGCGTTGAGCTGCGTCAGCACCAGCGGCACATTGCCCGCGACGGCCGTGACCGCCATCACCTCCAGCTCCGGACTGCCAAGCGCCAGCAGGACCGCGACGGCGTCGTCCTGCCCCGGATCGGTGTCGATGATGATCTTTCGCGCCATGTTGCACTGCCCTTGAACTGACCGTCGCGGCGGACCATATCAGGGGCAAGGCTGGGAATGCCATCGGGTTCCCCGCTTTCAGGTCGCTCTTCGAGGACATGTAAATGACGCGTATGACTGCCTTTTCGAGCCCTCTCCTGCTCGGTTTCGACACGATGGAGAAGACGCTCGAGCGTGTTGCCAAGTCGGCAGACGGCTATCCGCCCTACAATATCGAGCGTATCCGCTCTTCCGACGGCGGCGTCGAAAAGCTGCGAATCACCCTGGCGGTGGCCGGGTTTTCCGACAGCGAGCTCGACGTGACGACCGAGGAAAACCAGCTCATCATCCGTGGCCGCCAGGTCGAGGAAACCGAGCGCGAATTCCTGCATCGCGGCATTGCCGCGCGCCAGTTCCAGCGCACCTTCGTGCTGGCTGACGGGATGCGCGTCGTCGGGGCCGAACTGCGCAACGGATTGCTGTCGATCGACCTCGACCGCCCGCAACCCGAACGGTTGGTACGAAAAATCAACATTTCGCTGAAAGACTGAAAGCGGACGCGACGCGTCCACGGCTCTGAAGCGGGTCACGGCAATGTTGCAGGCCCGCCTGATAGGAGGCTGACATGACCGAGAACCACACCATCACCAAGGACGAACTGGCTCATCTGGGCGAAGGCGTCGTCGCCTATGTCCGGGAATTCGACAGCGAGGACCTGAAGCAGCGCTTTCCCAATGCGCCCGAGATGGAGCCGGGAACGAAGCTGTGGGCGCTCTTCGCCGCCAACGGCCAGCCGATCCTGCTCGCCGACCAGCGCGCCAGCGCGGTTGCCGGCGCAATGCAGAACGACCTGACGACCGTCAGCCTGCACTGAAGCTGACGACACGGACGCTCCGGTGCGCGGCGCCGCGCTGGAGCGTTCAGGCCGCGTGCGTCGCGGGCGTTGTCGAGAGGAACGTATAGATCGCGTTCGCGTCTTCCGAGCCGCGAATCTTGGAAACGGTGTCTCCGTCGCGCAGGACGCGCGCGATCCGCGACAGCGCCTTGAGATGGTCGGCGCCGGCGCTCTCGGGCGCCAGAAGCAGGAAGACGAGATCGACCGGCTCGTCATCGAGCGCCTCGAAATCGACCGCATGGTCGAGACGGGCGAAGACCCCGGTGATCTTCTGGACCCCCGGCAGCTTGCCGTGTGGGATCGCGATGCCGTTGCCCACCCCGGTGGAGCCCAGCCGCTCCCGCTGCAGAATGGTGTCGAACACCTCGCGTTCGGGCAGGCCGGTGATTTCGGCCGCCTTCTCGGCAAGGAGTTGGAGCAACTGCTTTTTCGAGTTCGCCTTCAAGGACGGCATGACTGCCGAAACCTCGATGAGATCACTCAAATCCATCGACCTGCTTCCCTGTTCCGCCCGTTATGGCGCGCACGAAATCGCGCCCGGCGCCCCGCCGTGCTGTCAGCCGGCGTTCGCCGACGTGTCGATCCAGCCGATGTTCCCGTCGGCGCGGCGATAGACGATGTTGACCTGATCGTTGCCGGCATTGCGAAACACGAAAACCGGATTGTCCTTGGTGTCGAGCTCCATCACGGCAGCCGCGACCGACATTGTATTGAGCTTCAATGTCGATTCGGCGACGATCGCAGGCGCATGGTCTTCCGCGACTTCCTCGTCCTCGTCGGCCACCGGGGCGACGACGCGATAGGCGAGGTCGATGGGCTCGCCCTGCCCGTTGCCATTGTATGATTTGAGCTTGCGCTTGTAGCGCCGCAGCCGCTTTTCCACCCGCTCGGCGGCGGCGTCGAAGGCGAGTTGCGGGTCCTGTGCCTGGCCCGCCGCCTGAAGCGCGATGCCGGTGTCGAGACGCACCATGCAATCGGCCATGTAGCGGGAGCCGGCGCGCTCGACCGTCACATGGCCCGAGAAGCCGCCGTCGAAATACTTGTCGACAGCCTCGCCGATACGATCGGAGATGCGCACGCGAAATGCGTCGCCGATGTCCATATGCTTGCCCGAAATGCGCAGATTCATATCTTTGCCGACCTTCCTGTTAAGGCTTCCGGTAATGCGAGTTTATACCCACGGCTTGCAGGTACAAGGTTCTCGGGACGCATTTCCGGACCGTTCCGCCAGCATCCGGGGTACGGCCCTACCGGGCCTCGATACCCCTTCTCTATGGGGGCGGGCTTCTAGTCAGTTCCCCCATGCTTGTCAATTAAGGCGCCGAACCGGCCCGACCAGCCTCAGCGCCCGGCTTCCGCGAGCGCACGCTTTTCGCGGCGGCGCTGCACGGAGGAGGGGATGTTCATTCCCTCACGATATTTGGCGACTGTGCGGCGGGCGATGTCGACGCCCTCCTTCTTGAGGATATCCACAATCGCATCGTCGGAGAGGATGTCCTCAGGCTGTTCCCCGGCGATCAGCTCGCGGATCTGGTCGCGCACCGACTCGGCCGAATGCGCGTCGCCGCCATCGGCGGCGGCGATCGACGCGGTGAAGAAGAAACGCAGTTCGAACACGCCGCGCGGCGTCATCATGAACTTGTTGGCCGTGACGCGGCTGACGGTGGATTCATGCATGCCGATGGCGTCGGCCACCATGCGCAGATTGAGCGGACGCAGGTGACGGATGCCGTGGAGCAGGAAGGCATCCTGCTGCCTGACGATCTCGGAGGCCACTTTCATGATCGTCCTGGCGCGCTGGTCGAGGCTGCGCGTCAGCCAGTTTGCGCTCTGGAGGCAATCGGCCATGAACTGCCGCTCCTCCGGCGCCATCGCGTGGCGGGAGACCTCGGCATAATAGGTCTGGTGCACAAGCACGCGCGGCAGCGTGTCGGGATTGAGCTCGACGGCCCAGCTGCCGTCGCTGGCAGCCTTGACGACGACCTCCGGAACTACCGGATCGGCCACGCCGCCAGCAAAGGCCAGGCCCGGCTTCGGGTCGAGATTGCGGATCTCGGCCAGCATGTCGAGCAGGTCTTCCTCGTCGACGCCGCAAATGCGGCGCAGGCTGGCGAAATCGCGCCGCGCCAGAAGGTCGAGCCGGCCGAGCAGCGCGCGCATGGCCGGATCGAGCCGGTCGCGCGCGGCGAGCTGAAGGGACAGGCATTCGGCAAGGCCGCGCGCGAAGATACCCACGGGCTCGAAGCCTTGGCAGGTCCGGAGCACGTCCTCGACCTGCGGCGGCCTGACGCCCAGCTGGCCGGCGAGTTCCGCGGGATCGCCATCGAGATAACCGGTCTCGTCCAGCATGTCGGCGAGTTCGCGCGCAATATGTCGGTCGACCGGGTCGGCGAAGGCCAGCGCGACCTGCTGGTCGACATGCGCCCGCAGGCTGACGGCGGCTCCCGCCAGATCGTCCATGTCGAAGCCGTCGCCTGCCGGCGAACCGGCCGGCAGCGACTTCCATTGCATGGCAAGGTCGGGCGCCACGCGCTCGCGCATGCCCGGATCGTCGGGAAAGACGTTTTCCAGCGAGGTATCGAGGCGGCTGGCCATGGCGCCGGCGCTCCACTCGGCATCCTCCGCGCTCCAGTCCGCCTGGGCGACCTCCGGCTCGCTGGGCGTGGCCTCGACGCGTTCGAGAAGCGGATTGCGCTCCACTTCCTCGTCGATGAAGCGATCGAGCTCGACATGGGTGAGTTGCAGCAGGCGGATCGACTGCATGAGCTGCGGCGTCATCACCAGCGACTGCGATTGCCGCAGCTGAAGCCTGGCCGAAAGCCCCATAGGCCGAAATTCTCCGCTCACGCACGCCGCAGGCCGCGGCAAGTTTACTGCCGATCAGCAAACTGGCCCGGCTCTTGCATGTCAAGGAGATTCTGGATGCAGCGCCGCCGCGTTGCGCCTAGAGGGAGAAGTTTTCGCCCAGATAATGGCGCCGGACATCGGGATTCTGCACGATTTCCGCCGGGGTGCCGTGGGTCAGCACCTTGCCTGTGTGGATGATATAGGCGCGGTCGATGAGGCCCAGCGTCTCGCGCACATTGTGATCGGTGATGAGCACGCCGATGCCGCGCTTGGTGAGGTGGCGCACGAGATGCTGGATGTCCGACACGGCGATGGGATCGACGCCGGCAAAGGGCTCGTCGAGCAGCATGAAGGCCGGATCGCTGGCCAGCGCGCGGGCGATTTCGAGGCGACGGCGCTCGCCGCCCGACAGGGCGATGGAGGGCGACTTGCGCAGATGGGCGATATGGAATTCCTCGAGCAGCGAATCCAGCTTGCTCTCGCGCTCCTTGCGGTCCTTCACCGCCACTTCCAGCACGGCGCGAATATTGCCCTCGACGGTGAGGCCGCGAAAGATCGACGCTTCCTGCGGCAGGTAGCCGATGCCCAGACGCGCGCGGCGATACATGGGCATGGTCGTGACGTCGAAACCCTCGATCTCGATGGTGCCCCGGTCAGCGGCAACCAGGCCGGTGACCATGTAGAAGCAGGTCGTCTTGCCGGCGCCATTCGGTCCCAGCAGGCCGACGGCCTCGCCGGCGCGCACGCCGATCGAGACCCCGGACACCACCTCGCGCCCCTTATAGCTCTTCGTCAGGCCGCGCGCGACGAGCGTGCCGCGCAGCTTCTCGCGCTCCTCCGGCGTATGCTCGACCGTTTCGGGAAGAGCAGCGGGGCTGGATTTGCGCCGGCGGGGCATTCGCAACGTGCCGAGCGCCATCAATTGCCCGACTTGGGCTGGAGCAGCATGATCACGCGGCCTCCGGTGCCAGCGCCCTTGCAACTGTCGACCTCGGACTGGCCGCTGCTCATGCGCATGGTGAGCTTGCAGCCCTTGACCACGTTGCCGCCCTCGCTCAGCACGACCTCCTTGCCGGTCAGGACCATCGTGTCGGACTTCATGTCGAAAAAGCCCTGGTCGCCGGTGGCGACCTGCTCGCCCGACTTGAGATAGACCCGGCCCTCGGCCTCGATGCGCTCCACCTCCGTCGCGCCGGCGCCGGTGGCGGCCCCGGTGCCGCCGGCTGCGCCCTGCGGCTGGCCGGTATAGTGCACCGTCATGCGCACGGTGCGCAGCGTCAGCTTGCCCTGCACGAGTTGCACATTGCCGGTGAACACGGCGAGATTCTCCTTCTCGCGGACCTCCAGCTTGTCGCTGACGATCTCGATCGGCTCGTTACCCGCCCCCATGATCGGCTGCGGCGACTGCTGCGCCATCGCCGCGGCGGCAGACGCCGCCAGAACCAATATTGCCAGAGCGCCCTTGCGCCACCCCTCATTGACCGCCATTTGACTCTCCGTTGGAGACCGGGGCCGTCTTCACCTGCCCCGGCCGGATGGAAACCTTCACATTATTCTGGAACAAAAGCCTCGTCCCGCCATCGAGGATCGAGACGGATTGCGACGTGATGGTCGAGCCGTCCCGCTCGACCTTGACTTCCTCCTTACCGAGGAAATCGCCCGTCGCCATATTGAGACTGGCGAGACGGAAATCGGCGACGAGACCGTCCGTCGTCTCGACCCGCATGGGGCTCGTCAGCGCCACCACATTCTGCTGGCGATACATGGACCCCGTCTGCGAACGGATCTCGGCCCACTGGTCGGTTCCCATCGGCACCCGGACGAAAATCTCCTCCAGATCGACCCGGTTGCCATTGGTGATGTCCTGGATCGCGCGCGCGGCGCTGACCTCGTAGCGGCGATTGAGCGAATTGACGCCCTCGACCTTGGGATTGGCCATGATGAGCTTGCCGCCTTCGATGGTCGAATTCAGCAGGTCGATGCGGACATCGCCCATGGAGGCGATCACCGACTTGCCGACAAGGCCAAGCGTCATCAGCACAGCAAGCGCCGGCAGCGCAATCTTCAGCCAGCGGACATTACGGGAGTGGCGCTTTTCCTTGCGGAAGCGCTGCTCGGTTGACGACGACCCGGAAGCCGGGCCCCGATACGTAGCATCGGTCATTTGGATACCCGCGCGCATTGCGCCCTTGCCGGTTGTTGCCCAGGCACAGCCTGCCGATCGTTGCGGTCGGCTCCGCCCGTTCCCACTCTAATATGGTGATTTTGCGGAGGATGCCAATCGGCCTTCTGCACCGCAACATCGGCTTTCGCGGCTGTCCCCCCTTCATCAGGCCGTCCCGATGCTCTACAAGACGGGCACGCAAGGAGACTGAACGGCCATGGCGACACGGGCAGACGATATCATCGACCGCCGGCGTCTGCGGCGAAAGCTGACCTTCTGGCGGATCGTCGCATTGCTGATCGTGGCGGTCGCGCTCGCCGCGGCGGCCTGGAATTTCTGGGGCGAAGGAACGCGCGGCATCGCGGCGAGCCATGTCGCGCGCATCAAGATCGAAGGCACGATCACCGAGAACGAGGAACTGCTGGAGCGGCTGGAAAGGGCGCGCAAGGCCGCGTCGGTGAAGGGCGTCATCCTGTCGATCGATTCACCCGGCGGCACCACCGCCGGCGGCGAGGCCATCTTCGAGGCGGTGCGCAAGCTGGCTGCCGACAAGCCCGTCGTGGCGCAGGTCGGCACGCTGGCCGCGTCGGCGGGCTACATGATCGCCTCGGCCGCCGACCAGATCGTCGCGCGCCAATCCTCCATCGTCGGCTCGATCGGCGTGCTGTTCCAGTTTCCCGACGTCACCGGCCTGATGGACAAGATCGGCGTCAAGCTGGAAGGGGTAAAGTCGTCGCCGCTCAAGGCAGAACCGTCGCCTTTCTCGCCCACCACCGACGAGGAGCGCGCCATGATCCGCGCGCTGGTGATGGACAGCTACGACTGGTTCGTCGGCCTGGTGGAACAGCGGCGCAGCATGACCCGCGCCGAGGTGCTGGCGCTGGCCGACGGCTCGATCTGGACCGGCCGGCAGGCGCTCGAGCGGCGGCTGGTCGACCGCCTCGGCGGCGAGGCCGAGGCGCGGGCCTGGCTGGCGGAAAAGGGCGTGGATGCGGCACTGCCGGTGATCGAGTGGAAACCACGCAATGACAATGGCTGGCTCTGGGGCGCCTCCGCGCTCAAGGGGCTCGCCGGCGCGCTCGGCCTGCCCGGAGCAGGCGAGCTCCTGCTGCGCGAACTTGGCGCGGATCGCATCTTTCTTGACGGGCTGGTGTCGGTCTGGCAACCTGCAGGCCAGCCTCGGGCTGAAATTCCATAACGATTTCATTGCGATAATTATATCAGGGCGTGACGAGGGGAGTTGGCTGTGATCAAGTCAGAGCTTGTGCAGACGATCGCAAACAGGAATCCGCATCTGTTCCTGCGCGATGTCGAGAACATCGTGAATGCGATTTTTGATGAAATCACCGTCGCGCTGGCCGAGGGCAACCGCGTCGAATTGCGCGGTTTCGGCGCGTTTTCGGTGAAGAACCGGCCGGCCCGCATGGGACGCAACCCGCGCACGGGCGAATCCGTTTCGGTGGAGGAAAAGTGGATTCCCTTCTTCAAGACGGGCAAGGAATTGCGCGAGCGGCTCAACGGACAGGAATGAGGGGCAGCGCGCAGGATCGGAGCGAATGAACCGCCTTCTGAAAATCGTCGTCTTCATTCCGCTGGCCATCGTGCTTGTCGCGCTGGCGGTCGCCAATCGCGGTGCGACGCCCTTCACCATCGATCCGTTCAATCCCGGCAATCCGGGCTTGACCGTGCACTGGCCGCTCTTCGTCTATCTCTTCGCCGCGCTGGCGGTGGGGCTGGTGATCGGCTCCGTCGCGACATGGCTGCGGCAGGGCCGCTACCGCAAGGCCGCCCGAGAGACTGCGAGCGAATTGCAGGTCCTGCGCGACCGGCCCGCAGGACCCGCGCCCGTTGCACCGGCGACGCCGGTCCTGCCCCATCCCGGCACCTGAAACCCTTCAGCGCGCGACCGCCCATTGTTGCGGGCGGATGGCGGCTATGGCAGAAGCCGCCGATGCGATGGAGCTTGCACCGGTGAAGAACGCGCGCGACAGGCGAAGTGGCCCACGGCCATCGGCGAAGGACCGTCCCGACCTGCCCGCCCCTTCGCGCGCGGAAAAACCGGACGCGCCGCGCCGCGCCATCACGCGCCGGACCGATCCGCTGCCAGCCGAGCGGGTGCCGCTGATCCTCGAAGTCCTGCCGAATGACGATTATGCGCTGCTCGACAGCGGCGCCGGGCGCAAGCTGGAGCAATACGGCCCCTACCGTATCGTCCGCCCGGAGGGACAGGCGATCTGGCAGCCGGCCATGCCCGAAAGCGAATGGAGCCGCGCCGAGGCGGTGTTCACCGGCAATACGGACGAGGAAGGCATCGGGCGCTGGCACTTTCCCCGCCAGCCGCTCGGCGAGACATGGCCGATGCGCCATGACGGCATCGACTATCTCGGCCGCTTCACCTCCTTCCGCCATGTCGGCGTGTTCCCGGAGCAGGCCTCGCACTGGCGGCACATGGAGGAGCTGATCCGCGCGGCGCGGCGGCCGGTGCGGGTGCTCAACCTGTTCGGCTATACCGGGCTGGCCTCGCTGGCGGCGGCGCGGGCGGGCGCGGAGGTGACGCATGTGGATGCCTCGAAGAAGGCGATCGGCTGGGCGCGTGAGAACCAGGAACTGGCCCGGCTCGGCGACAGGCCGATCCGCTGGATCGTGGAGGACGCAATGAAATTCGCCGAGCGCGAGGAGCGGCGCGGCTCGCGCTACGATATCGTGCTGTTCGATCCGCCGGCCTATGGGCGCGGCCCCAAGGGCGAGGTCTGGCAGCTTTTCGACGACCTGCCGGCAATGGCCGAACTGTGCCGCGCGATCCTGACGCCGCAGCCGATCGCGGTGGTTCTGACGGCCTATTCGATCCGCGCCTCCTTCTTCGCCATCCACGCGCTGATGCGCGACACCTTCGCCGGCATGGGCGGCACGGTGGAATCGGGCGAGCTGGTGATCCGCGAGAAAGCGGCCGGACGGGCGCTTTCGACCTCCCTCTTCTCGCGATGGGTAGCAAAATGAGCGAGACGCGCCGCGTCGGGCAAGTAAAGGAGGTCACCAGCCTCGCCAACCCGATCGTCAAGGACATCAAGGCGCTGGCGCAGAAGAAATTCCGCGACCAGCAGAACGCCTTCATGGCCGAAGGGCTGAAGCTCATCATCGACGCGCTGGATGCCGGCTGGACGATCCGCACGCTCGTCTTCGCCAAGAATTCCAAGGACAATCCGGCGGTGCAGAAGGCGGCGGCGCGTACGGTGGCCGCCGGCGCGCTGGTGCTGGAGGCGAGCGAGAAGGTGCTTTCGGCGATCACCCGGCGCGACAATCCGCAAATGGTGGTCGGCGTGTTCGAGCAGCGTTTTGCGCCATTGGAGCGCATCCGCCCGGAGGGCCGCGATGTCTGGGTGGCGCTCGACCGCGTGCGCGACCCCGGCAATCTGGGCACGGTCATCCGTACCGCCGATGCGGTCGGCGCCAAGGGGGTGATCCTCGTCGGCGAGACAACCGACCCGTTTTCCATGGAAGCGGTGCGCGCCACGATGGGCTCGGTCTTCGGCATTCCGCTGGCGCGCGCCAGCGCGGACGCCTTCATCTCCTGGCGCCGGAATGCCGGCGGCCTGCTGGTCGGCACCCATCTCAAGGGATCGGTGGATTATCGCAGCATCGACTATGCAGCGGCGGGTCCGGTGACCGTGCTGATGGGTAATGAGCAGCAGGGTCTGCCGGACGATCTCGCCGCCGCCTGCGACCGGCTGGTGCGCATCCCGCAGGCGGGCCGCGCCGATTCGCTCAACCTCGCCGTCGCCACCGGCGTCATGCTGTATGAAGTGCGCCGCGGGGCCTTTCCGATGGAGAACGAATGATGCGGGCGCTGGCAGTCTATGGCGGGGTCGCGGTGGCGGTCGTCGCCCTCGACCAGTGGATCAAGAGCATGGTCGAGGCCGGCATGGAATTGCACCAGCTGATCGAGGTGCTGCCCTTCCTGGCGCTCTACCGCACCTACAATACCGGCGTGGCCTTCTCCATGTTCGCGGAAAGCGGCGACTGGCGCCTCGTCGCCATGGTGCTGGCCGTGACAGGCTTCATCCTCTGGCTCGCCTGGCGCTCGGAACCGCGCCAGTACCTCGCCCGGCTGGGCTTCGCGCTGATCATCGGCGGCGCGATCGGCAATCTGATCGACCGGGCGCTTCTGGGCCATGTCGTCGACTATATCCTCTTCCACACACCGCAATGGTCGTTTGCCGTCTTCAATCTCGCCGATGCGGCAATCACGGTCGGGGCGGGACTGGTCATCCTGCAGGAGCTGGTGGACTGGCGGCGGCCGCCGGCCGTGCCGGGTCACTGATGCGACATTGACCTGGCACAAGCGACGCCGCACAGTTCCGCCGACATCCGACAAAGGGCCCAAGTTCAACAAGGGGAAGTGAGATGCCGGAAAGCTTCAGGGCCATCCTGGTCACCCGCAACGAGGACAAGTCGCAATCGGTCTCCGAAACTGAGCTGACCGAGACCGACCTCATGGAGGGCGACGTCACCGTCGCGGTGGAAGCGACCACGGTCAACTACAAGGACGGGCTGGCGATCACCGGCAAGTCGCCAGTGGTGCGGCGCTTCCCGCTCATTCCTGGCATCGACTTCGCCGGCACGGTGCTGTCGTCGGAACATCCCGACTGGCATCCGGGCGACAAGGTGGTGCTCAACGGATGGGGCGTCGGCGAAACGCATCATGGCGCCTATGCCGGCCGTGCGCGGGTGAAGGGCGACTGGCTGGTTCCGCTGCCGGAGGGCATGACATCGTTGCAAGCGATGGCGATCGGCACGGCGGGCTATACGGCTATGCTATGCGTCATCGCGCTGGAGCGCCACGGCATCGTGCCTGAGCGCGGGCCGGTGGTGGTCACGGGGGCTGCCGGCGGCGTCGGCTCGGTCGCCGTCTCGATCCTCGGCAAGCTCGGCTATCACGTCGTCGCCTCCACCGGCCGGCCGGCCGAAGCGGATTATCTGCGCGATCTCGGCGCGGCGGAGATCATCGACCGCGCCGAGCTCTCCGAGCCCGGCAAGCCGCTCGGCAAGGAGCGCTGGGCGGGCGGCGTGGATGCCGTGGGCAGCCACACGCTCGCCAATGTGCTTGCCCAGACGAGCTATGGCGGCGCGGTGGCCGCCTGCGGACTGGCGCAGGGCATGGACCTGCCGGCCTCGGTCGCGCCCTTCATCCTGCGCGGCGTCTCCCTGCTCGGCATCGATTCGGTGATGGCGCCGAAGGTCATCCGCATGGAAGCCTGGCGGCGGCTGGCCGACGAGCTCGACCATGAAAAACTCGCTTCCCTGTCCACCACGATCGGCTTTTCGGACATCGTCCCGGCAGCGCACGACATCGTCGCCGGGAAGGTGCGCGGCCGCCTCGTGGTCGACATGGGCGCCGAAAGCTAAAATTTGAATCGACCGCCAAAAGGTTCCCTAAGCCCTGCCCGCTATGTTTGCGGGCATGGAAGCGGCACAGAACAGGGAACCTGACCGCGGGGGCGCAACGCTCGGCGCGCTGGCCGAGGCACCGGCGCCCGCCGCCGGCGCCTTTGCGCTGCCGGCGCTTCTCTCGGCCGCGCTCCTGCTTCTGGCGATCCTGTCGGTGGCCGGCTTACCGGCGGAACCGCTCGCGGCGGCACTCGCCGCACTGGCCATCGCGGCCGCGCTGATCGCGCTGCGCGCGCGCCGCGTGCAGCGCCGCAACGAAGCCTGGCATGCGCGCGTCGAAAAGGAACTGCGCGGCGAGACCGAGCGCCTGGCCGACCGCATATGGGAGCTGGAGGAAAGCGACGAGCGGCTGCGCGGCCTCGTCGATGCGCTGGGCGGCATTGTGGTGCAACGCGACCATGAGGGCCGCATCGTCCATGCCAACCGGGTGATGGCCGATCTTCTCGAACGCGACGTGTCGCAGATCGAAGGCCGCATGCTGCCCGAACTGGGGATCGATGTGGGCGTCGTGCCGGATGCCGCCTTCGCCCAGGGCGAATGCCTGAGCTCGACCGACGTGGCGATCGTCGCGCCGGGCGGGAAGCGCTGGTATTCCTGGATCGAGCTGTCGACCCGCGGCGAGGCCGGCGGCAGCGTCTCCCACAGCGCCATTGCGCGCGACATCACCGACCGCAAGCGCGCCGAGATGGCGCTGATCAGCGCCCGCGAGCGGGCGGAACAGGCCTCGACGGCGAAATCGCGTTTTCTCGCCACCGTCAGCCACGAGATCCGCACGCCGATGAACGGCATCATGGGCATGGCGCGGCTTCTGGCCGACACATCGCTCACGCCCGAGCAGCGCACCTATGTCGGCGCGGTCACCACCTCCTCCTCGGCGCTGCTCGCCCTCATCGAAGACCTGCTCGACTTCTCCAAGATCGAGGCAGGCCGCCTCGATCTCGAGCCGCAGCCCATGTCGCCGCGCGAAATGGCGGAACATACGGTCGAGCTGATGGCGGCGCGCGCCTATGCCAAGGATATCGGCATCGGCTGCCATGTCGCACCCGACGTGCCGGCCATGCTGTGGCTCGATCCTGGCCGCTACCGGCAGGTGCTGCTGAACCTCATCGGCAATGCCATCAAGTTCACCGATGTCGGCGGCGTCGCGGTGACGCTGTGGCGCGAGCAGGCCACCGAAGGCGGCTGGCTGGTGACGGAGGTCCGCGACAGCGGACCCGGCCTCGACAGCGCCGATCTCGAACGGATCTTCGAGGAATTCGAACAGGCCGACACCTCGCATACGCGCGAACATGGCGGCGCCGGTCTCGGCCTTGCCATATCGCGCCGGATCGTCGACGCGATGGGAGGCAGCATCGCCGTGCAGGGGCAGCCCGGCCAGGGCGCGGTCTTCACCGTGCGGGTTCCGATCACCGGGGCGGATGCGCCCGCCCTGACCGCCACCCATGTGCTGGAAGGCCGCCGCATCCTCGTCCTGTCGCAGCGCAGCATGGAGGCCGAGATGATCCTTCGCACCATCCATGCCCATGGCGGCGCCGGCGAGATGGCGGCCACGCCGGAAGAGGCGCGCATCGCCCAGGAGCGGGCGCCCTTCGACACGGTTCTGGTCGATGCCGCGCTCGAAACGGTGGACGGAACAGTGCTGCAGGGGCTGCGGCAGGCGGGCTTCGGCGGCCGCGATGCCATCACCCTCATCGCACCCGGCAATCGCGGTCAACTGGCACAGTTCCGCGCCGGTGGCTACAGCGCCTTCCTGCCTCGCCCGGTGCGCGGCGAGACCATGCTGCGCATCCTGCTCAACGGGCAGCAGGCCGAACCGGCCACCGACCGGCAAGCGCCCGCCGCGGACATGCCGGGCGCGGCGAAGCGCGGCGCGAGCCTCACCGTCCTCATTGCCGAGGACAATGAGATCAACGCCATCCTGGCGCGCGCGGCGCTGACCAGGGCCGGCCATGAGGTCCATGTCGTGACCAATGGCAAGGCTGCCGTCGATGCGCTTGCCGGGCCCCTGCGATTCGACGTGGTGCTGATGGACCTGCACATGCCGGTTCTCGACGGCATGGATGCGATCGCGCGCATCCGCAAGGCCGAGGCCGAGCGCGGCGCGCCGCCGATCCCGATCCTGGTCCTGTCGGCGGACGGCCAGGAACAGACCCGCCAGCACGTGCTGGCGCATGGCGCCAGCGGCTTCCTGTCGAAACCGCTCGATCCCGAGGCGCTTGTCGTGGCCGTGGAACAGAAAGCCGCGTGAAATCCGCGCCTATCCGTGCCAATACTCCATAAGATATCTGTCATTGTCCTGTTGCCATGCCGGCGTATGTGCCGCGACATCAGTGGCAAGGAGAATCACCCATGCAATGCGAGCTGATCGAGCAATCCTGCCCGCCCGCACAGACAGGGCCCGAGCCAGTCACGCGCTTCCGCGAGGCGGTCGCCAACGGCTTGCCGCTGGGCCGCATCGGCAATCTGGTTGTGCGCCTCGCCCGTGGCGCCGACGAGATCATGCTGGCGCAGGAAGTGCGCTATCGCGTCTTCCATGAGGAGATGGGCGCCATGGCCAGCATGGCCGACCGCGCCGATCGGCGCGACGCCGACCTTTTCGACGACATCTGCGATCATCTTCTCGTGATCGACACCAGCCTGCCCGGCGGTCCGCTCCAGGGCGTGGTGGGAACCTACCGCCTGCTGCGCGCGGAGGCGGCGACCGGCGGCTTCTATTCGAGCAGCGAGTTCGAGCTCGGCTCGCTGGTGCGCCGGCAGACCCAGCATCGCTTCCTTGAGCTCGGCCGCTCCTGCGTCCTGCCCGAATACCGCTCCAAGCGCACGATCGAAGTGCTCTGGCAGGGGATCTGGGCCTATGTCCGCCATCACGGAATCAGCGTCATGGCGGGCTGCGCGTCCTTCCCCGGAATATGGCCCGCCGCACATGCGCAGGCGCTGTCCTTCCTGGCGCATAATTGCCGCACGGAGCCCGAATGGGACGTGCGCGCGCTGCCCCATCGCTACGTCTCGATGGACCTGATGCCGACGGAGGCGATCGACCCCCGCGCCGCACTGGCCGCCATGCCGCCGCTGGTCAAGGGCTATCTGCGACTCGGAGCGAAGGTCGGCGACGGCTGCGTCGTCGACCGCGAATTCGGCACCACCGATGTCTTCATCGTCCTGCCGGTAGAGACGATCTCGCCCCGCTACGTCGCCTACTACGGCGCCGACGCCCAACGCTTCCAGGCCTGAGCGGCGCGGCGGCCGGTTTGCCCGAGGTCGGAAGCTGGTACGGCACGCTGCGCAAGAATAGGCCGGCCCGGCTGACATGCCGGCGGCGCCGCGCAAGCTGCCGCCTTGCACAAGCCCCCTCTATATGTTCTGCCTTCGCCCCGGTGCGCAACGGCTGGACGTCGACAGGGAAGGTACATGTCGGATACGTGTTTCGTCATCGGCAACGGGCCGTCGCTGCGCGGCTTCGATCTGACGCGGATCGATGCGCGCGAGGCGCTCGGCATGAATGCGGCCTACCGTTTCTGGCGGGAGATCGGCTGGTATCCGTATCATTACTGCTGCCTTGACGACCAGATGATCGAGACGCATCATGCGCAGATCGACCGTCTTTACGCGGAAGGGCATGTCGGCGCGTTTTTCCTTCACGGGCGCTTCTTCGAGCTTCATCCCGACCGGATCGGCAACCCCGCCTTCCTGTCATTCGATCAGGTATCGCCCTACTGGCACAATGCTCGCGGCAAGCGGATGGGGCTGGCTTTCGAGGAACATCCGGCATTCCGCACCAGCGACACCGAGAAGGTGACCACCGGCGCCTATGCAGTCCGCTACATGGCCCATAAGGGGTTTGCGCGCATCGCGCTGATGGGGATCGACCTGCGCTATGTGGAGATCCTGCCCGAGGCGCGGCCGACCGAGGGCGTCGGGCTCGTCATGGCCGAGACGCCGGCGACCAATCCCAACTACTTCTTCGACAGCTACCAGCAGGAAGGTGACCGCTTCAACATTCCCAACCCGGCCGTGCATGCAGGCAGGCTGCACCTGCGCTCGTTCGAACTGGTGCGCGACGATTTCGCGGCCAATGAAGTGGCGGCGGAGGTAGTGAATACGAATCCCGCATCGCTTCTGGCGGAAGCCGGCCTGTTCCCGCAGATGCAGGTCGAAACGCTGCTGGCGTCGGCCGACGCGCGGCCTCGTCTCGGCGCTGTCGTCGTGCCCTGCACGCAGGGCGATGTCGCGCAGATCATCGCCAATCTCCATCTCTGGTCGGATCCGTCCTATGCGCCCGTCACCGAGCAGCCGGACGAAAAGCCTGTGCTTGCCCTCGTCTTCAACAATTCAGGCGCGAAGGAACATATAGCTCCCATCGAGTCGGCATTCGCGCAACTTCCGGTGCGGCAGGCTTTTGCACGGCTGGAGATCGCCTATCTCGATCTTGAGGGCGCGCGCGACGCCTATGTGCGAAGCCATGAGGTCACCGATTCCGAACATGGCTACAAGGCGGGGCCGAACAATCTGTTCTTCGGCGCAATGGCGCTGGCGCGTCGCTTCGGACACTATGCCTTCCTGATGGAAGCGGATTGCGTGCCGGTCCGCGCTGGTTGGCTGAATTATCTGCAAGCCATGGTCGCGGGTCCGGACATGTTCTGGGTCGCCGGCAGCGCCTATCGCGGCAATGACCGTCTGGGAAAGGAGATCGCCCGGCACATCAATGGCAATGCCATCTATTCATGCGGCGATCCCGCCTTCCAGAGCTTCCTCGAAAGCATCTGGCGGCCCACCTTGCAGAAGGTCATTCGCGCGCGCAATCCGCGCGCGGCCTATGATTTCGTGCTGGACTACCTGCAGGAGGGTATCCGCAGCGATCTTGGCGACAATGCGCCGTGGGATTTCTGGCGCCGCCACGCGCATCTGTTCCGCTATACGGATTATGTGGTCAACGTGTCAGGCAATGCCGATCTCTACGACCCGCAGCCGGATATGGTGCTGCGCGCGTTGAACAGCCCGACGACCTTCATCGTGCATTCGGGCGCGCTGGCGCTGGCGGCAAGGCAGGCGCAGGAAAGCGGCGAAATCCCTTCCCCCGCAATGCTCAAGCCAGTCCCGGTCGGTGCGCCGCCCTATCGCCGGCCACTGATCCTGAGGCTTGTCCCCGCCCCGCTTCGCCGCCTGCTCAGGCGGCCCTTCCTCGCCTTGCCGGAGCGTATCCAGAACCTGGTCCGCTGACGGATCGCCGCCTCACGTGGCCGAATTATAGGCGGCGATCACGGCCATGTTGACGATGTCGCTGTCCTTGGCGTTGAGCGGGACGATCTGCACCGGCTTGTTGAGGCCGACCAGCAGCGGGCCGATCACCGTCGAGCCGCCGAGTTCCTGCAGCATCCGCGTCGAGATCGATGCGGAGTGGAAAGCCGGCATGACCAGCACATTGGCCGGGCCGGAGAGGCGGCAGAACGGATATTGCTGCATCAGGCGCGGATTGAGCGCGACGTCGGCGGCCATCTCGCCGTCATATTCGAAATCGACGCGCCGCTTGTCGAGGATCTTCACCGCCTCCTGCACGCGCTCCGAGCGCTCGCCGGCCGGGTGACCGAAGGTCGAATAGGCAAGCATCGCCACGCGCGGCTCGTAACCCATGCGCCGGGCGAAGCCGGCGGCCTCCTCGGCGATGTCGGCGATCTCCTCGGAATTGGGCATGTCATGGACGGCCGTGTCGGCGACGATGACCGTGCGGCCGCGGCACAGCGCGATCGAGGCGCCGATGACGCGATGGCCCGGCTTGGCGTCGATGACGCGGCGGACATCCTCCAGCGCGGTGGAATAGTTGCGCGTCACGCCCGTCACCACCGCATCGGCATCGCCCAGCGCCAGCATGCAGGCGGCGAAATGGTTGCGGTCATTGTTGATCAGCCGCTGGCAGTCGCGGAACAGGAAGCCCTTGCGCTGCATGCGCTCGTACAGATAGTCGGCATAGATCGCGTTGCGGCGCGACAGACGCGCATTGATGATCTCGATGCCCGGTTTGGACAGGTCGACCCCGGCGAGCTTCGCATTCTCGCGGATCACGTCGTCGCGACCGACGAGGATCGCGGTGCCCAGCTTCTGATTCACATAGGAGACGGCGGCGCGCATGACCTGCTCCTCCTCGCCCTCGGCGAAGACGACGCGCTGCGGCTTGCGGCGCACGCGGTCATAGATGCGCTGGAGGGTGGAGGCGATCGGGTCGCGCCGGGCGGAGAGCTCCTGCTGGTACTTCTCCATGTCGAGGATGGGCCGCCGCGCCACGCCAGAATCCATCGCCGCGCGGGCCACGGCCGAGGGGATCGCCGAGATGAGGCGCGGGTCGAACGGCACCGGGATGATGTAGTTCGGGCCGAATTTCGGCCGGTTGCCCTGATAGGCGGCGGCGACATCGTCGGGCACGTCCTCGCGCGCCAGCGCGGCCAGCGCATGGGCGGCGGCCACCTTCATCTCGTCATTGATGGTGACTGCGCGGACATCGAGCGCGCCGCGGAAGATGTAGGGAAAGCCCAGAACGTTGTTGACCTGGTTCGGATAATCCGAGCGGCCGGTCGCCATAATCGCGTCGGTGCGGATCTCCGCCACTTCCTCAGGCGTGATCTCCGGATCGGGATTGGCCATGGCGAAGATGATCGGGTTCTTGGCCATGGACTGCACCATGGCCGGTGTTAGCGCACCCTTGGCGGAAAGGCCGAAGAACACGTCGGCGCCGTCGAGCGCGTCGGCGAGCGAACGGCGGTCCGTCTTCACCGCATGGGCCGACTTCCACTGGTTCATGCCCTCGGTGCGGCCCTGCCAGACGACACCCTTGGTGTCGCACAGGATCACGTTTTCGGGGCGGAAGCCCATCGACTTGACGAGTTCGATGCAGGCGATGCCGGCCGCGCCCGCGCCATTGCAGACGAGCTTGGTGGTCGCCATGTCGCGGCCGGTCACGGCCAGCGCGTTGATGAGGCCGGCGGCGGCGATGATGGCGGTGCCGTGCTGGTCGTCATGGAAGACGGGGATGTCCATCAGCTCGCGAAGCCGCTGCTCGATGATGAAGCATTCCGGCGCCTTGATGTCCTCCAGGTTGATGCCGCCGAAGGAGGGCCCGAGCAGCTTGACGCAATTAATGAAGGCGTCGGCATCCTCCGTGTCGACCTCCAGGTCGATCGAATCGACGTCGGCGAAGCGCTTGAACAACACCGCCTTGCCCTCCATCACCGGCTTGGAGGCGAGCGCGCCCAGATTGCCGAGGCCGAGGATCGCGGTGCCATTGGTGATGACGGCCACCATATTGCCGCGCGTCGTGTAGTCGAAGGCGCGGGAGGGGTCTTCCGCGATCGCCTTTACCGGGACGGCCACACCGGGGGAATAGGCGAGCGACAGGTCGCGCTGGGTCGCCATCGGCTTGGTCGGATTGATCTCCAGCTTGCCCGGACGCCCGGTGGAATGAAATTCCAGGGCCTCGTCGTCGCTGACGGATGGCCCTGCCGGTTCCTTGATGTCGCGTGCTGGCATGCGGTATTCGTCCCTTCCCCTGTGACGGACTCGCTTTTTGTGGAGGTTTGTCGCGCCGCCGGCATTAAGGCTACACTTCGCTCCGGTAAAGCGCCAAGCAGGAATTGCTGTGGCTCGCGGCCGCAGACAACATTTTGGAACGATCCCTTGAACGACGAGACGCCGACCCGCCCCGACAACGCCGTGCCCGTTCTCTCGTCCGAGGGCGCGACGCCGATGATGGAGCAATATATCGAGATCAAGGCGGCCAATGCCGACTCGCTGCTGTTCTATCGCATGGGCGATTTCTACGAACTGTTCTTCCACGATGCGGAGGTGGCATCGCGCACGCTGGGCATCACGCTGACGCGCCGCGGCAAGCATCAGGGCGAGGACATTCCCATGTGCGGCGTGCCGGTGCACGCGGCCGACGACTACCTCCAGAAGCTGATCGCGGCCGGCCACCGGGTCGCCGTGTGCGAGCAGATCGAGGATCCGGCGGAGGCGCGCAAGCGGGGATCGAAATCGGTCGTGCGCCGCGACGTGGTCCGCCTCGTGACGCCGGGCACGATCACCGAGGAGAAGCTGCTCGACCCGTCGCAGTCCAACTATCTGATGGCGCTCGGACGGGTGAAGGGCAATGACGGGCCGAAATGCGCACTAGCCTGGCTCGACATTTCCACCGGCACCTTCCGCGTCGCGGAGACCGCGCCGGACCGGCTGCTAGCCGACATGCTGCGCATCGACCCGCGCGAACTGGTCCTTTCGGACGCCGCCTGGCAGGACGACGACCTGCGGCCGATCATCGACCAGTTGCGCCGTCCGGTGGTGCCGCTGCCGGCGGCGCTGTTCGATTCCACCGCGGCGGCGGCGCGCATCGCGCGCTTCTACGACGTGGCGACGGTGGACGGCTTCGGCCGTTTCGGCCGCGCCGAGCTTTCGGCCATCGCCGGCGCCATCGCCTATGTCGAGAAGACCCAGAAGGAGGCCCGCCCGCCGCTGGCGCGACCCGAGCGCGACGCCGGCAGCGGCTCGCTCTTCATCGACCCGGCCACCCGCGCCAGCCTCGAACTCCTGCGCACAATATCGGGCCAACGCGAGGGGTCGCTGCTGCGCGCCGTCGACCGCACCGTGACCGGCGGCGGCGGGCGGCTGCTTGCCGACCGGCTGACATCGCCGCTGACCGATCCGTCCGAGATCGGGCAGCGGCTCGACTGCGTTTCATTCCTGCGCGAGGAGACGCGGCTCTGCGAGGCGCTGCGGCTCGTCCTGCGCGGCGCGCCGGACATGCCGCGCGCCCTGTCGCGGCTGGCGCTGGGGCGCGGCGGTCCGCGCGATCTCGGCGCACTTGGCGCCGGCTTCGAGGCTGCGACGCAGCTTGCCGGCCTGTTTTCCGGCGCCGCGCTTCCCGCCCGGCTACAGGATGCATGCGACCGGCTGGCGGCGGTGCCCGCCCAGCTTGCCCGCCACCTTGCGCACGCGCTGGCCGAAGACCTGCCATTGCTCAGGCGCGACGGCGGTTTCGTGCGGGCGGAATACGATGCCGAACTGGACGAAATGCGGTCGCTGCGCGACGAATCCCGCCGGGTGATCGCTGCCATGGAGCGCGCGCTTGCCGACGAGACCGGCATCCGCTCGCTGAAGATCCGGCACAACAATGTGCTGGGCTACTATATCGAAGTGACCGCGAACAATGCCGGCGCGCTGACCGGTTCGGATGCCGCCCGCGCACGCTTCATCCACCGCCAGACCATGGCCAGCGCCATGCGCTTCACCACGACCGAACTGGCGGAGCTGGAAAGCCGCATCGCCAATGCCGCCGGCCGCGCGCTGCAGATAGAGCTCACGGTCTTCGACAGGCTGGTGGCCGAAGTGGTGGCGGAAGCCGACGCCATACGCGACGCCGCGGCGGCACTCGCCGAGATCGACGTCGCCGCCGCGCTGGCGCAGCTCGCGACGGCCGAGGACTATTGCCGCCCGGTCGTGGACGACAGCCTCGTCTTCCGCGTCGAGGGCGGACGCCACCCTGTCGTGGAACAGGCATTGCGCCAGCAGCTCGGCGATCCCTTCGTCGCCAATGATTGCGATCTTTCGCCCGTCGAGGGCCAGGCTGCCGGCGCGATCTGGCTGCTGACCGGCCCGAACATGGGCGGCAAGTCGACCTTCCTGCGCCAGAATGCGCTGATCGCGGTGCTGGCGCAGGCCGGCTCCTTCGTGCCGGCGCGCAGCGCCCATATCGGCGTGGTCGACAGGCTGTTTTCCCGCGTCGGCGCCTCCGACGACCTGGCGCGCGGACGCTCGACCTTCATGGTCGAGATGGTGGAGACAGCGGCGATCCTCAATCAAGCCGGCGAGCGCGCGCTGGTGATCCTCGACGAGATCGGGCGCGGCACCGCCACCTTCGACGGTCTGTCGATCGCCTGGGCGACGGTGGAGCACATGCATGAGAAGAACCGCTGCCGGACCATCTTCGCCACCCATTTCCACGAAATGACCGCCCTGGCCGAGAAGCTGCCGCGCCTTGCCAATGTGACCATGCGCGTCAAGGAATGGAACGGCGAGGTCGTCTTCCTGCACGAAGTGGGCAAGGGTGCTGCCGACCGCTCCTATGGCGTGCAGGTGGCGAAGCTGGCGGGCCTGCCCGAAAGCGTGGTGGAGCGCGCCCGCGCCGTGCTCCACCGGCTCGAGGAAGGGCAGATTTCCGGCAAGCCGGCGACGCTGATCGACGACCTACCGCTCTTTTCCGTCGCGGCGCGGCGTGAGCCGCCGAAGGCGGCATCCGACGGGCTTTCGGTGGCCGTTGCCGCTCTCCGTCCCGATGAGATGACCCCCCGCGAAGCGCTCGAAGCACTGTACAGGCTCAAGGGCCTTATCGCCTCCGGCTGAAGACTCTCGCCTTTCGCCGGCAGTCAATGCTAATTTAAGTACTGGCTGCTACAGGTTTTTCGAACCAGAGGGCGAAGCAGGCGGCGAGCGTGAGCCAGCGCAAACCAGAGCCCAGCACGGGCTGGACACTTCTGCGCACGACCGTGATCCCGGTCTGCATCGCATTGCTCGTGGTGCTGGCTGCCGGAGGCTTCGCCGAATATCAGAACCGCCGCGCCTATGACGAGCAGCGCCGCGCCGACGTGCTGACGCGGGTGAGCGTGCTGCGCGCCAAGCTCGAAGGCAATATCAACGGCAATATCCAGCTCGTGCGCGGGCTCGTCGCCACGCTGTCGACCGAGCCGAACATGAACCAGGAACGGTTCGGCAAGCTGGTCGGCGCGCTGCTGGACAAGGGCACGCAGATCCGCCACGTCGCCGCCGCGCCGAACCTGATCGTCACGCTCGTCTATCCGCTGAGTCAGAACAGCCGCGCATTGGGGCTCGACTATACGCGCAACGAGGCGCAGCGCGAAGCGGCCTTGCGCGCCCGCGACACGGGCGAGCTCGTGCTGGCGGGTCCGGTCGCCCTCGTACAGGGCGGGCAGGGCTTCATCGGCCGCTTTCCGGTGACCTATCGGGACGCGGCTGGCCGGGAGCTGTTCTGGGGCATCGTCTCGGCGGTGGTGGATGTCGATCGGCTCTATCGCGACAGCGGCCTCTACGACCCGGATCTTCCGATCGACGTCACGCTTGCAGGCCGCGACGGCCGCAGCGGAGACGGTTCCGTCTTCTACGGCGACGAGGGCGTGCTGGCACAGAATCCGGTGACGGCCGACATCATCCTGCCCTCGGGCCAATGGCAGATCGCCGCCATACCGCGCGGCGGCTGGAATGGCGACCCGCCCAATACCTGGATGCTGCGCATCCTCATGGGCATTGCTGGGGCGCTGCTTCTCGTGCCTACCATCCTCACCGGACGGCTGATCGCCGAGCGCCACCGCTATATAGGCGCCCTGCGCAACCGCGAGAAACAGCTCGAACGGCTTTCGCATCGGTTACGCCTGGCGCTCGACACGTCCGAAATGGCCGTGTGGGAGATGGAACCGGATGGCGGGGAATTGCTCTGGGACGACCGGATGCGCGAGCTCTACGGCTATCCGAACGGCGATAGCCCGATTGACATGTCCTACTGGCTGCAACGCCTGCATCCCGAAGACGCACCGCGCGCCGCGCAGGAATTCCATGTCGCGATGAAGGAAGGGAGCCCCTATCGCTCCAAATACCGGCTCCTCATGGAGAATGGCGATATCCGGCATATCCGCTCGCTCGGCACGCTCTTTCACGACGATGACGAGACCGCACGCATCATCGGCGTGGACTGGGATGTGACCGCCGACGTCACCCGCGCGGAAGATCTGCGCCGCGCCAACCTGCTGACGGAGGCCCGCAATGCCGAACTCGAGGCGGCGAAGGCGCGCATCGAGTACAACGCATTGCACGACTCGCTGACCGGCCTGCCGAACCGGCGCTTCCTTGACGAAGTGCTGGCCGAACATGCCACCCTCTTCGAGCGCGGCGAACAGCATGCCGCGCTGCTGCATATCGACCTCGACAGGTTCAAGCAGATCAACGACACGCTCGGCCATGCGGCGGGCGACGCGCTTCTGTGCCATGTGGCCGACGTGCTCCACGACGTGGTACCGCGCGGCGATTTCGTTGCCCGCGTGGGCGGGGACGAGTTCGTCGTGGTGCTGCGCCGGCCATCGAGCACGGCGGAACCCCGCGCGCGGACGCTGGCGCGCCTCGCCGAGGAGATCCTGACCCACATGCGCATACCGGTGCAGCATGAAGGCCATGAATGCCGCTTCGGCGTCTCGATCGGCATTGCCAGCGACAATGATACGGTCTCGGAATCAACCCGCCTGCTGATCAATGCCGATATCGCGCTCTACCGGGCCAAGAGCCTTGGGCGTAACCGCTACCAGTTCTTCAACGAGGCGCTGCAGGCGGAGATCGTCAATACGAAGCGCGTGGCCGACGACATTCTGGCTGGCCTGGAGAACGACGAATTCATCGTCCACTACCAGCCGCAATTCAGCGCCGACCGGCTGGAGATCATCGGCGTGGAGGCGCTGGTGCGCTGGCGGCATCCATCCGAGGGCCTGCTGGCGCCGGCTGCCTTCATGAAGGTCGCCGAGGAGCTGAACGTCGTTTCGACGATCGACCGCATCGTGCTGGAAACGGCGCTGCGGGACATGGCCCAGTGGAAGAAGGACGGCCTGGCGATACCGAAAGTATCGGTGAACGTGTCGGCGCGGCGGCTCCAGGAAGAGGAGCTCGTCAAGCAGATCGCCGCACTCGAGATCGAGCCGGGCACCGTCTCCTTCGAGCTGGTGGAATCCATCTTTCTCGACGAGCAGGACGAGCTGGCCGTCTGGAACGTGGAACGGATCAAGGATCATGGCATCGACATCGAGATCGACGATTTCGGCACCGGCTATGCCTCGATCGTCGGCCTGCTCAAGCTGAAGCCGAGCCGGCTGAAGATCGCCCGCCAGCTCATCATGCCGATCGTCCGCTCGCCGGCACAGCGCCAGCTTGTCGGCTCGATCATCGAGATCGGCAAGTCGCTGGGCGTCGAGGTGCTGGCAGAAGGTGTCGAGACGATGGAGCATGTCCGCATCCTCCGGACGCTCGGCTGCGAATCGCTGCAGGGCTACGCCTTCGCGCGGGCACTGGCGGCGGACGACCTTAAGAAATTCGTGGTGTCCCGGCGCTGGCGCGAAGCATCCTGACCGGGTGCGGTCGCCATAGGCAACCGCCGCGAAACGGTCTATAGACCTCCTCCGATCAAACCTTCGCGCGCATGGCCAGGATTCCGCTCAAACTCGCTGAAATCGTCGACGGTGATGAACTCCGCGCGGCGCTGGGCGCGCTGACCTGGGACCGGGGCGGCGACGGCTCGTCGCCCGAGGTGCGCGCCGAAGTGGTCAGGCTGCTCAAATCCACGCTCGCCGCCGGACAGGCGCGCGCCGAACAATTGCTGGCGCAGGATGGCGGCGGCGCGGCCTGCGCGGCGCGGCTTTCGCATCTGATGGACGAGATCATCCGCGCGCTCTACGAATTCGCGGTCGACCATGTCTATCGCGCCAACAACCGTTCGTCGGGCGAGCGCATGGCGATGGTGGCGGTCGGCGGCTACGGGCGCGGCACGCTGGCGCCGGGCTCCGATATCGACCTGCTCTTCGTGCTGCCATACAAGCAGACGCCCTGGAGCGAGCAGATCGTCGAATATCTGCTCTACATACTGTGGGACCTCGGCCTCAAGGTCGGCCATGCGACGCGCAATATCGACGAATGCGTCCGCCTCTCGCACCAGGACATGACGATCCGCACCTCGATCCTGGAAGCGCGCTTCATCTGGGGCGACGAGGCCCTGTTCGACGATCTGGTGCGCCGCTTCGACCGCGAGGTGGTGCAGGCGACCGGTGCGGATTTCGTCCAGGCCAAGCTGGCCGAGCGCGACGAGCGCCACCGCAAGGCCGGCGAAAGCCGCTATCTGGTCGAGCCCAACGTCAAGGACGGCAAGGGCGGCCTGCGCGACCTGCACACGCTGTTCTGGATCGCCAAATATGTCTATCGCGTGCGCAAGGGCGAGCAGCTGGTGGAGAAGGGCGTCTTCACGCGGCGCGAATACAACCAGTTCCGCAAGGCCGAGGATTTCCTCTGGGCCGTGCGCTGCCACATGCATTTCCTGACCGGCCGCGCCGAAGAGCGGCTGCATTTCGACATCCAGCGCGATATCGCCGCGCGGCTGGGCTATACGAGCCATCCCGGCCTCTCGGCCGTCGAGCGCTTCATGAAGCACTACTTCCTGACCGCCAAGACCGTCGGCGACCTGACGCGCATCTTCTGCGCCGAGCTGGAGGAGGAACAGGCCAAACAGGTGCCGGGCTTCAACCGGCTGCTTTCCGGCTTTTCGCGGCGGCGGCGCAAACTGGCCGGCACGTCGGACTTCATCGTCGACAACCACCGCATCAACGTCACCGACGACCAGGTCTTCGTGCGCGATCCGGTCAATCTGCTGCGGCTGTTCTGGTTCGCCGACCGGCATGGGCTCGAATACCATCCGGACGCGATGCAGCTCGTCACCCGCTCGCTCAAGCTGATCGACCGCAACCTGCGGCGCGACAGGGAAGCCAACCGGCTCTTCATGGACCTGCTCACCTCGGAGCGGAACCCGGAGTTGAACCTGCGGCGGATGAACGAGGCCGGCGTGCTGGGCAGGCTGATCCCCGATTTCGGCAAGATCGTCGCGATGATGCAGTTCAATATGTATCATCACTATACGGTGGACGAGCATCTGCTGCGCTGCATCGGCGTGCTGGCGGAACTGGAGCGCGGCGAGGGAGCCAGGATCCACCCGCTCTCGCATTCGCTGATGCCCGGCCTCAAGGGCAAGCGCGACGTGCTCTATACCGCGGTGCTGCTGCACGACATCGCCAAGGGCCGACCCGACGACCATTCGGAGGCGGGCGCGCGCATCGCGCGGCGCATCTGTCCCCATATGGGCCTGAGCGCGGAAGAAACCGATCTCGTCGCCTGGCTCGTGGAGCAGCACCTGCTGATGTCGATGACCGCGCAGACGCGCGACCTCAACGACCGCAAGACGATCGAGGACTTCGCCCATGTCGTGCAATCGGTCGAGCGGCTCAAGATGCTGCTGATCCTGACCGTCTGCGACATACGCGGCGTCGGCCCGGGCGTATGGAACGGCTGGAAGGGTCAGCTCCTGCGAACCCTCTATTTCGAGACCGAACTGCTTCTGACCGGCGGCTTCTCGGAAGTTACCCGCGCCCAGCGCACCGATGCGGCGCGCATGCAGCTCGCCGAAACCCTGGCCGACTGGCCGGAACGCGAGCGCAGCCGCTATCTGCGGCTCCACTACGAGAATTATCTGCTGACCGTCGACAAGGACGACCAGCGCCGCCATGCCGACTTCATCCGCGACGCGGATACGCGCCGCGTCCAGCTCGCCACGATGGTGCGGCCGCTCACCTTCGAGGCGGTGACCGAGATCACCGTGCTGGCGCCGGACCATCCGCGCCTTCTCTCCGTCATCGCCGGCGCCTGCGCCGCCGCCGGGGCCAATATCGTCGACGCGCAGATCTTCACCACATCGGACGGGCGGGCGCTGGACACGATCCTGATCAGCCGCGAATTCGAACATGACGACGACGAGCGCCGGCGCGCCGCACGCGTGGGCAGGCTGATCGAGGACGTGCTGGCCGGACGCAACCGCCTGCCCGAGATGATCGCCCAGCGCAGCAAGCCCAGGCGTGGCGCCAAAGCCTTCAGGCTGGAGCCGCGCGTGGATATCGGCAACACGCTCTCCAACCGCTTTTCGGTGATCGAGATCGCCGGGCTGGACCGGCCGGGCCTGCTGTCCGAAATCACCGGCGCGCTCTCCGACCTGTCGCTCGACATCGCCTCGGCCCATATCACCACTTTCGGCGAGAAGGTGGTGGATACGTTCTACGTCACCGATCTGACGGGGCAGAAGGTGGAGAACGCGCAACGCATGGAGCGCATCCGCGAGCGCCTCATCGGCGTGCTCGAAGGCCGGGAAGAGCAGGCACCGTCCGCCGCCGGCCAGAAAGTGGCAGTCCTGTCGCAATGAGCCTGCTGCGCAAGTTCGCCACCGTCGGCTCGGGAACGCTGAGCAGCCGCCTGCTCGGCTTCGTGCGCGAAATGCTCATGGCCGCAGCGCTCGGCGTCGGCCCGGTGGCGGATGCGTTCAATGCCGCATTCCAGTTTCCCAACACCTTTCGGCGCCTGTTCGCCGAGGGCGCCTTCAATGCCGCCTTCGTGCCGCTCTTCGCCAAGGAGATCGAGGCCGGCGGGGTGCAGGGCGCACGGCGCTTTGCGGAGGAAGTGTTCGGCGTCCTCTTCACCGTGCTGATCGTGCTGACTATCGCGATGGAACTCGCCATGCCGCTGCTGGTGGCGACCATCGTGGCGCCGGGCTTTGCCGATGACACCGACAAATATGCGCTGACGGTGCGCCTCGCCACGATCATGTTCCCCTATCTCGCCTTCATGTCGCTGGCGGCGATGATGGGCGGCATGCTGAACGCGCTACGGCGCTATTTCGCCGCGGCGATCGCGCCGGTATTCCTCAACATCATCCTGATCTGCGTGCTGGCCTATGCCTGGCGTGCCGGCCTGCCGGCCGAGGAGCTTGGCCGCGCGCTCGCCTGGGGCGTGTTCGTCTCCGGCCTCGTCCAGCTCGCCATCGTCTGGTTTGCCGCGCGCCATGCCGGCATCTCGATCCGGCTGGCGCGGCCGCGTTTCACGCCGAATGTGCGCCGCCTGCTCTGGCTCGCGCTGCCTGCCGCCATCACCGGCGGCATCACCCAGATCAATCAGCTTATCGGCACGGCCATCGCCTCCATGCAGGCAAGCGCGGTGTCGGCACTCGCCTATGCCGACCGGGTCTACCAGCTGCCGCTGGGCGTGATCGGCATCGCCGTGTCGATGGTGCTGCTGCCGGAACTGGCGCGCGCGCTGAAGGCGGGCAATGAGGCCGAATCCGCCAACCTCCAGAACCGCTCGGTCGAGTTCTCGCTGTTCTTCACCCTGCCCTCGGCGGCGGCGCTGATGGTGATCGCAGAGCCGATCGTGCGCGTGCTCTATGAGCGCGGTGCGTTCGCCGCGACCAACGGCACGCCGACGGTCGCCGCGGTGCTTGCCATCTTCGGCGCCGGCCTGCCGGCCTTCGTTCTCATCAAGGCATTCACGCCGGGCTATTTCGCCCGCGAGGATACGCGCACGCCGATGATCTTCGCGGCCATCTCGGTGGCGATCAACATCGCCATCGCGCTGACTTTGTTTCCGCGCGTCGGCGTCACCGGCATCGCCACCGCATCGGCGGTCGCGGCATGGGTGAACGCCACCATGCTTTTCGCGACCCTTTACAGGCGCGGCCACTGGCAGATCGACCGCCAATTGCTGACCCGCGTGCCGCGGCTCTTGCTGGCGGCCGTCGCCATGGGCGGCATCCTGCTCTTCATCCACTACGAGTGGACGGCGAGCCATCTCCAACCCGAGACGCCCTTTGCAACACAGGTTCTGGCGCTGGCGGCGCTGGTCGTCATCGGCGCGCTCGCCTATTTCGCCATCGCCTTCGCCATCGGCGGTGCGAGCCTCGGCATGCTCCGCCGCAACCTGCGCCGCTCCGGCAAGACGCCGCCCGCGCCGGCGGAGGACTGACCGGTCAAGCCGCCGCGCGCGGCGTGATCCTGTCCAGCGCATCGCCCAGCGCGCGCTTCCGTTCCATCAGGTCATGGCTTGTCTGGAGCCTGAGAAAAAAACCTTCCGACATGCCGAAATAGCGCGACAGCCGCAGGTCGGTGTCAGCGGTAATGGCCCGTCTGCCCAAGACGATCTCGTTAATGCGGCGCGGCGGTACACTGATGGCGCGAGCCAGTGCGTTCTGGCTCATGCCCAGCGGATCAAGAAATTCCTCCTTGAGGATTTCGCCGGCATGCGGGTTGTCCACCTCGAAGGTATCAATGGTAGTCGACGATCTCGACATCGTATGCACCTCCTTCCATCCAACGGAAACAGATCCGCCACTGGTCGTTGATCCGCACGGAATATTGCCCCTTCCGATCGCCTTTCAGCGCTTCGAGGCGATTGCCGGGCGGGGCTCGCAAATCCTCGATCGCTTCAGCCGCATCGAGAAGCCGCAGCTTCGCAAGGCCGCGCTTTGCAATTTCGGCCGACCACCTCCGGCTCGCGGCGCCATGCCACAATCTCTCGGTATCGCGGTCGGCAAGGCTGCGGATCATACATCACCGTATAACGCATAACGTTATACGGATCAATGCTACCTACTTGATCCCATGCGCGCCTTCCGCCATAAGCGCGGCGCATCCAGACCCCGCCAAGCGGCCCTCCACCAGCCTCGGAAACATGCCATGAGCACGTTCAAGCCCCTCGTCTTCTCCGGTGTCCAGCCGACCGGCAATCTCCATCTCGGCAACTATCTCGGCGCGATCCGCAATTTCGTCGCGCTGCAGGAGAAGCACGACTGCATCTATTGCGTCGTCGACCTGCATTCGATCACCGCCCAGCTCGTGCACAAGGATCTGGAAGGCCAGACCCGCTCCATCACGGCGGCCTTCCTGGCGGCGGGCATCGATCCGAAGAAGCACATCGTCTTCAACCAGAGCCGCGTGCCGCAGCATGCCGAGCTCGCCTGGATCTTCAACTGCGTCGCCCGCATCGGCTGGATGAACCGCATGACGCAGTTCAAGGACAAGGCCGGCAAGGACCGCGAGAACGCCTCGCTGGGCCTGCTCGCCTATCCTTCGCTGATGGCAGCCGACATCCTCGTCTACCGCGCCACCCATGTGCCCGTGGGCGAAGACCAGAAGCAGCATCTGGAACTGACGCGCGACATCGCCATCAAGTTCAACAACGACTTCTCGCAGCGCATCGGCGAGCTCGCCCTCGGCGTGGACACTATGATGGGCGACGAACATGTCAACGCCTTCTTCCCGCTGACCGAGCCGCTGATCGAAGGCCCCGCCACCCGCGTGATGAGCCTGCGCGACGGCACGAAGAAGATGTCGAAGTCGGATCCGTCCGACCTGTCGCGCATCAACCTGACCGACGATGCCGACGAGATCGCCAAGAAGATCAAGCGCGCGAAGACGGACCCGGAGCCCTTGCCATCCGATGCCGAAGGGCTGGAAGGACGCCCGGAGGCTGCAAATCTCGTCGGCATCTATGCCGCGCTTTCAGGCCTCGGCCGCGACAAGGTGATCGCCGAATTCGGCGGCCAGCAATTCTCCGTCTTCAAGCCTGCGCTGGCCGAGTTGGCGGTGGAGAAGCTGGCGCCGATCGCCGAAGAGATGCGCCGCATTTCGGCCGATCATGCCTATGTCGATTCCGTCCTCAGGGACGGCGGCGAACGGGCCGGTGCAATCGCCGAACAGACGATGAAATCCGTGCGCAGCATCGTCGGCCTGCTACAGAACTAGGCATTCCAGCAAAGATGCGCAGCGGCTTGCGTTCGGAAATGCGCGAGGCTTGCCCGACGCCGCGGCCAATGCGACATTGCCGAGGCTGGAACCTTTTGAGTCCGGAGGTCGTATGGTTTCAAGACGCCTGATGCGGGAAGCCGGCCACCGGCGCAAGTTCCTCGCAATCATCGACGAGACGCCGGAATGCGAGCGCGCGGTCGCCTATGCCGCAAAGCGCGCGCATACGACCGGCGGCGCACTCGTCATGCTCTTCGTCATCGAGACCGCCGATTTCCAGCAATGGCTCGGGGTGGAGAAGATCATGCGCGAGGAGGCCCAGGTCACTGCCGCCGCAGCGCTCGACAGCCAGGCGTCCAAGGTGCGCGAGAAGCTCGGCATCGAGCCGGAACTGGTGGTGCGCGAGGGCGCGCGCATCGAGGAAATCCACAAGCTGATCGAGGAAGATCAGGACATCGCGATCCTGGTGCTGGCGGCAGGCGGCGCGAAGGAAGGTCCGGGGCCGCTGGTGGCCTCGATCGCCGGCAAGGCCGCGGCCTTTCCGATCCCCGTCACCGTTGTGCCGCAGAACCTGACCGACGAAGACGTCGAAAGCCTTGCATAGGCGCGCACGGATCGCCATTTCCGGCTCGTCATGCGACGGAACGGGCCGCGACAACTCCGCGCTTGAAGCGGGAGCGAAATGAGCCTATTTTAGAACCATTCCAAAAAGGAGCAGCGGCATGTTCATCCAGACCGAAGCCACGCCGAATCCGGCGACGCTGAAATTCCTGCCCGGCAAGGTCGTGCTGGAAGAAGGCACGGCGGATTTCCGCGATGCGACCAGCGCTGCCGATGCCTCTCCGCTCGCTGCCCGCCTGTTCGGCGTGCCGGGCGTCGCCGGCGTTTTCCTCGGCTATGATTTCGTCACCGTGACCAAGGCCGACGAGGGGCCGGATTGGCAGCATATCAAGCCGGCGATTCTCGGCGCCATCATGGAGCACCTGATGTCGGGCGCGCCGGCCATGGCTGCCGGCAGCGTCGAGCGCCGCGCCGAGGCCGACGATGGCGAGGAGTTCTACGACAAGAATGACGAGGAAATCGTCATCACCATCAAGGAGCTGCTCGATACGCGCGTGCGGCCGGCGGTTGCTCAGGATGGCGGCGACATCACCTTCCGCGGCTATGAGAACGGCACCGTCTTCCTGCACATGAAGGGCGCCTGCGCGGGCTGCCCGTCATCCACGGCGACGCTCAAGCACGGTATCCAGAACCTCCTGCGTCATTTCGTGCCCGAGGTTCAGCAGGTCGAGCAGATCGGCTGATACGATCCATCATCGAACGAAAGGCCGGGCTCTCGCCCGGCCTTTTTCGTTTCGCTCATCCATGTTGCCCGGACGGCCGCTCTGTTAGCTGCATTGTGCGGCACCGGATGTCCCTCATCCGGCTGCAAATGCTCTATTTGACGATCACCTTCGCGCCGACTTCGGCACGATTATAGAGATCGATAATGTCCTGGTTGATCATCCGGATGCAGCCGGACGAAACGTTACGACCGATGGAGTTCCATTCCGGCGAGCCGTGGATGCGATAGATGGTGGAGCCGATATAGAGCGCGCGGGCCCCGAGCGGATTGCGCAAGCCACCCGGCATATGGGCCGGCAGCGTGACGCCGCGGGCGGCCTCGCGCCGGATCATCTGCGGCGGCGGCGTCCAGCCGGGCCATTCGGCCTTGCGGGTGATGCGATTGGTGCCCGACCAGGTAAAGCCCTCGCGGCCGACACCGATGCCGTAGCGCATCGCCTTGCCGTCCGCCATCACGAAATAGAGGTGCTTCTCGCTCGTATCGACGATGATCGTGCCCGGCTTCTCACCGGTCGCATATTTGACCACCTGCCGGTGATACTTGCTTGGAAGCTTGTCGAGCGGGACGCTGGGCAGCGTATAGCCCGCATCGCGCATGCTCGAATAGTTGCTGGTGAACATCGTGCCGGTGCAACCGGCAAGCGCTACGCCGACCGCGACGACAGCCGCGACGCGCATTCCCTGCATTATGCCCAGAATCGTCATCAATCCGATGCCCTTCGTCTGCCCGAATCAGGCCACATTTCGACCGCCTTTCCTTATGAAGGGCTTTTCGCCCATGCCAAGTATCGGACACACTGCCGGAGTATCGTAGCTCAGGAACTATGGTAAATCGGCAACATCACTGCACCGCACAGGAGCATCGCATCATCATGAACATTGGCGAAGCAGCACTGCGCTCCGGCCTTCCGGCCAAGACCATCCGCTATTACGAGGAAATAGGGCTGGTCGACCCGGACCGCGGCGCGAATGGCTATCGCGACTATGGCGACGACGATGTCCATCGCCTCGCTTTCCTGCGGCGGGCGCGCAATCTCGGCTTCTCGATCGACGACTGCCGCACGCTGATGGCGCTCTATCGCGACCGGCACAGGGCAAGCCACGATGTGCGCGCGGTGGCCGTCTCCCATATTGAGACGATCGAGGCCAAGATCGCCGAACTGGAATCCATGCGCCGTACCCTCGACCGGCTGATCCATGCCTGCCACGGCGACAACCGCCCCGACTGTCCGATCCTCGACGATATTGCCGGCAGCGCACAGGTGCAAAAACAGGTTCAAAACGTGAACGGATGATGCGATGATGGGTCATGCCCATCGTGTCGCCGATTCCCCTCAATCCGCTTGCCGACGGTCGCCAGTCCGAGCGTGCGCTCGTCATAAGGCGCGGCGTGCAGCGCCTGCTGATCGAAATGGGCGCCGCCGTGCTGCCCGAACTGTGCCTGCCCACTGGTCGGCGCGCCGACCTCGTGGCGCTGACGCGCAGCGGCGACATCTGGATCATCGAGATCAAATCGTCGGTCGAGGATTTCCGCGTCGACCGGAAATGGCCGGAATACCGCCTCTTCTGCGACCGCTTCTTCTTCGCCACGCATCCGGAGGTGCCGGCGCACATCTTCCCGGAGGAATGTGGGTTCCTGCTGTCGGACGGCTATGGGGCCGAGATGATGCGCGAGGCGCCCGAGCACCGGCTCGCCGCCCATGCGCGCAAGGCGCTGATGCTGCGCATCGCCCGCTCGGGCGCGGCGCGCATCACGGCGGCGGAAATGGCGGGGGTGCGGGTGCCAACGTTGGAAAGCGAATAGCGAGTAGCGAATAGGGGAAGATCGGCAGCCCCTATTCGCTACTCGCTACTCACTATTCGCTCTCACGGCATATAGGCGCCGCCATTCACCCACAGCACCTGTCCGGTCATGTAGCGGCTGGCGTCGTCGAGCAGGAAGGTGATCGGACCGACCACGTCGGCCGGTTCGGCGATGCGGCCGAAGGGGATCGTCGCGGTGTAGCGGCTCATGTCCATCTGGTTGTCGGCGCTCTCCTCGGAGCGGCCCGTACCGCCGCGCACGAAGGCCGTGTCGACCATGCCCGGCGCGACGATGTTGACGCGGATGCGCGGCGCGAGCTCCAGCGCGAAGGTGCGCGACATGGCGATGACGCCAGCCTTCGCCGCCGCATAGGAGCCATGGCCGGGACGGATGTAGTGCGCCAGCCCCGACGCCACGGTGACAACCGACGCATTATCCGCCAGCAGCGGCAGCACCGCCTTGGTGGACAGGAACACGCCGCGCAGATTGCCCGACAGGATGTCGTCGAAATAATCCGTGCCGGTCTCGGCCAGCGGCTGGATCATACTGTTATAGCCGGCAAGATTGACGAAACCGTCCAGCGAGGGGCTTCGCGCCGCCAGAGCGTGCATGGCCGCATCGATCGACGCTTCCGAATGGATATCCACTGCAATCGCATCGACGGATGGGCGGTGCCGTTCGAGGGAAACCGGCAGGTCGAGCACCACGACATCGTCGCCGCGCGCGGACAATGCGGCCACCAGCGCGCGGCCGATGCCGCCCGCGCCGCCAAGCACCGCGACATGTTTGGCTGCGGTCATGTTGCTTCTCCAGGAATTGTCGGATGCGCGGTCAGCGCGGAGCGCGCTTGGCGAGAATGCGCTGCAGGGTACGGCGGTGCATGTTGAGGCGGCGCGCCGTCTCCGACACGTTGCGGTCGCACATTTCATAGACGCGCTGGATATGTTCCCAGCGGACCCGGTCGGCCGACATGGGATTTTCCGGCGGCTGCGCACGGTCGGCGCCGCCGCTGACCAGCGCCGCATAGATGTCGTCGGCATCGGCCGGCTTGGAGAGATAGTCCACCGCGCCCAGCTTCACCGCCGTGACGGCAGTGGCGATATTGCCGTAGCCGGTGAGGATGATGGTGCGGGAATCCTCGCGTTTCTCGCGGATGGCGGCCACCACGTCGAGGCCGTTGCCATCGGCAAGCCGCATGTCGACGACCGCATAGGCGGGCGGATTGGCGCGCGCCTTGGCGACAGCCTCGGCGACGGTCTCCGCCGTATCGACCACGAAGCCGCGCGTCTCCATGGCGCGGGCGAGACGGGTGAGAAAGGGCTTGTCGTCCTCGACGATCAACAGGCTGCGGTCGGCGCCAAGTTCGGCGCCCGCATTGGCGGCAATATCGCTCATCCGTCCTCTCCGGCTTTTTTGCACTTCTTTAGAACAATTGAGGGCCGTGTCCAATATTTGCGGGCCGATACTGCCGAATGCTAGGCCGAAGCGGGCAGGAAAGCCGAGCGCGGCCAGTCGATGCGCACTGCGGCACCCTTGCCGGCTTCATCGGCATTGGCGAAGGCGATGGTGGCGCCCGAACGTTCCAGCAGGGTCTTGGCGATGAACAGGCCGAGGCCGAGGCCTCCGCCGGCATTGGCCGTCACGCGCCGCGACATATAGGGCTCGCCGATCCGGTCGATCATCTCCATCGGGAAGCCTGGGCCGTCATCGACGACCCACAGCGTCACGTGGTCGTCATCCCACTGCCAGCGGACCGTCACGGCTTCGCGGGCGAAATCGACGGCATTCTCGACCACATTGCCCAGCCCGTAAATGACGCCGGGATTGCGCCGGCCGACAGGTTCCGGCCCGACGCGCTGCCCCGGCTCCATCCGGATGGCGATACCGAAGTCGCGATGCGGCGCGATCACCTCCTCGATCAGCGAGGTCAGCGGCAACCGCGCCAGATGCGCCTCGCCCTCCGAAGACAGGTTGGTGAGCCGCTTCAGGATCTCGCGGCAACGCTCGCTCTGGCTGCGCAGGAGGACGACATCCTCGCGGAACCGGGAATCGTCGCTGAGCGCGCGTTCCATCTCCTTGGAGACGAGCGCGATGGTGGCGAGCGGCGTGCCGAGCTCATGTGCGGCCGCAGCCGCCAGCCCGTCCAGCGCCGAAAGATGCTGTTCGCGCGCCAGGACGAGCTCCGTCGCCGAGAGCGCCGTGGCGAGCAGGCGCGCTTCCTCCGCCACGCGATAGGCATAGATCGCGGTGAAGGCGATGGAGGACACGATCGCGATGCCGACGCCGACCACATAGAGGAAGGGCATGACGAGGCTCGTACCCGGATACCAAGGCAAAGGCAGGTGGAAGACGGCAAGCGCCGAAGCGATCGCCACCACCAGCAGGCCGAGCAGGAGCGTGACATTGAGCGGCAGCGAGGTGGCCGAGATGATCACCGGCACGGCAAGCAGGACCGCGAAGGGATTTGTCAGTCCGCCGGTCATGAAGAGCAGGCCGGCAAGCTGCAGCGCATCGAATGTGAGTATGCCGAACGCCGCCTGCGGCTCCAGCCGATGCGTCTGCGGAAAGCGAAAGGACAGATAGAGGTTGAGCCATGCCGAACATGCGATCAGCGCGAAGCAGAGCCCGATCGGCATGGGGAACTGAAGCCAGAAGCCGACCACCAGCACCGCTGCGCTCTGGCCGAAAATGGCGAGCCAGCGCAGGCGGATGAGCGTGTTGAGCCGCAGCCGGTGGTGGATCGGTCCTGTTTCGGGCGTCTGCATGTCCTGCATCGTCATGGCACCATTTTATGCGGGCGCACCGCGCCAACCAATGATCTCTTTGTTTTACGCAATCGCTTCAATTTCGTGGCTTGGCGCGGTTCGTCGCAGTTGCCGAAAGCGGATCGTCGGGCCAGACATGGCGTGGGTATCGACCGCGCATGTCCGAGCGCACATCGGCCCATGAACCGCGCCAGAAACCCGGTAGGTCGAGCGTCGTCTGGATCGGCCGATGCGCCGGCGAGAGCAGTTCGAGCAGCAGGGGAACACGCCCGTCGGCGATTGCCGGATGGGTGGCGAGCCCGAACAGTTCCTGCACGCGGATGGCCAGGACCGGCCGCTCTTCCTCATAGCGGATCGGCACATGGCTGCCCGACGGCGCGCCGTAATGGGTGGGGGCGAGCTGGTCGATCCGGCGCTGGAGCTCATAAGGCACGAGCGAGACGAGCCCGTCGCGCAAGGCCGCCGGCGTGATGGCATCGATGGAAGGCGAACCCGACAGGAATGGCAGCAGCCAATCGTCCAATCGCGCAGCAAGCGCCGCATCGGACATGTCGGGCCATGGCTCGCCCAGGCCCCTGTGGAGCCAGGCAAGGCGGGCGCGCAATGCAAGCGCCGACTTCTCCCACGGCAGCAGCGACAGGCCATGCGCCCTCACCGCGTCCAGCACCGCGCGATCCGCATCGGCGCCTTTCGGCGCCGGCAATGTGCTTTCCGACAGGAGAATGGCGCCCAGCCGCTCCACCCGGCGCACGCGCACGCTGCGCCGGGCCGGATCGAAAGCGGATTCCGTGCGGGTGACGATGCGGTCTGCCAGCACGGTCCGCACCGTTTCCTCATCCACCATGGCCGCTGCCGCGATGCGGGCATTCTGCGCCCGGCCCTGAAGGTCGGCGACAACCAGGAAGGACGCCCTGGCGAGCGCATCGGTTTCCTCCAATATTGCGCCGCGCCCATTGGCAAGGACGAAGCGGCCGAGCGCGCCGCGCGCCCGCGCCACCCGGTCGGGATAGGCATGGAGCAGCAGGGCGCCCGCCGTCTGGCGATCATCCCGACCCGCGACGGATACCGAGCCCGCGAGACGGCGGGCCAATGCACGCGCGGAATCTGCCCGCGCCGAACGGTCGGCGCGGAAGCGCGACAGGCGATGGTCGAGGTCGATCCCGGTGCCGCCAAGACCGCGCTCCGTCAGCAGAACGGCCAGATCGGCTGCCGCTTGCGCGCTCCCTGCGGCAGCACCCTCGGTCACCATATGGGCGAGCCGCGCCGGCAAGGCGAGGCGGCGCATCGCCTGTCCAGCGGCGGTGATGCGGCCTTGCGCGTCGATGGCGCCGAGTTCGAGAAGGAGGTTGCGCGCTTCGCCGAGCGCCGGCGCGGGCGGCGGATCGAGGAAGGCCAGCGTCGCAGGCTCCGCGACACCGAAGGCGGCACAGTCGAGCAGCAGACCGGACAGATCCGCCTCGAGGATCTCGGGCGGGGCGAAAGCGGCCAGCGCGGCGGTCTGTTCGGCCCGCCAGAGGCGGATGGCGATGCCCGGTTCGGTGCGGCCGGCACGGCCCGCACGCTGGTCGGCGGCGGCGCGCGACACACGCACCGTCTCCAGCCGTGTCAGCCCCGTGTCGGGCTCGTATTTCGGCAGGCGCGCCAGCCCGCCATCGACCACAATGCGCACGCCGTCGATGGTGATGGAGGTCTCGGCGATGGCCGTGGCAAGCACGACCTTGCGCCGGCCCGGCGGCGCGGGACGGATGGCGGCATCCTGCGCCTTGCCCTCCAGACCGCCATAGAGCGGCACGATATCGACATCGGCCGGAATACGATCGGCCAGCCTTTCGGCCACGCGCTCGATCTCGCGCTGGCCGGGGAGGAAGGCGAGCAAGCTGCCCGGCTCCTCGGCAAGGGCGGTACGAACCACTGCTGCAACGGCGTCCTCGATGCGTTCGTCGGGCCGTCGGTCGCGGTGGCGCAGTTCGACGGGGAAGGCGCGGCCTTCGCTCTCGATTACCGGCGCATCGCCCAGCAGACCCGCCACACGCGCGCCATCGAGGGTCGCGGACATGACGACGAGACGCAGGTCCGGCCGCAGCGCGCCTGCCACGTCGAGCGCCAGCGCCAGACCGAAATCGCCATCCAGCGAACGCTCGTGAAATTCGTCGAAAAGGATCGCTGCGATGCCGGACAGTTCCGGGTCGTCGAGGATCATGCGTGCCAGAAGCCCCTCGGTGACGACCTGGATGCGGGTTTGCGGCGACATGCGGCTGTCCATGCGCATGGCGTAGCCGACCGTCTTTCCGACGTCTTCGCCCAGCAGCGAGGCCATGCGGCGCGCGGCGGCGCGCGCGGCCAGCCGGCGCGGCTCCAGAAGAAGGATCCTGCCATCGCCGCGCCATGGAGCATCGAGGAGCGCAAGCGGCACCAGCGTGGTCTTGCCGGCGCCCGGCGGCGCGACGAGCACCGCCCACCCCTGCCGCTCCAGGGCCTGGAGCAGTGCTGGCAATGCATCGGTGACCGGCAAAGCGGGCAGGTTGTTCATGCCCGCAAATAGCAATGTGGCGCGACCGGACGCAACGCCGCTCGCGGTTTATCGGCAGGCGGCGGGAAACGTCAGGCGGCCGGCATCATCGGCCGATATGTGGGCCGCGCTCGCCCAGCAGGGCCACGGAGACGACGAGGGCAGCGCAGAATGCGGCCAATATGAGCGAAAGAGCGAGTTCGACAGACATGAAAAAGCTCCCGTTTCGCAACAAAACGCAGCGAAACGGGAGCTTGTTCCAATTTCCGTCGGCTGATCCGAAGATCGGTCAGTCGGCTTCGCTGGCCGGTTCGGCGTTGAGCTGGCCGTATTTCTCCTCGCCGATCGTGTTGAGGAGATCGATCTGGGTCTCGAGGAAGTCGATATGGCCCTCCTCGTCGGCAAGCAGTTCCTCGAACAGCTTCATCGTCACATAGTCGCCGATCTCGTGGCAGATCTCGCGCGACTTCTTGTAGGAGGTGCGGGCATCGTACTCGCCGGCCAGATCGGCCTCGAGCACTTCCTTGACGTTCTGGCCGATGCGCAGCGGGCCGACCTTCTGCAGGTTCGGATGGCCCTCCAGGAAGATGATACGCTCGATGATGCGGTCGGCGTGGTGCATCTCCTCGATGGATTCCTCGCGCTCCTTCTTGGCCAGCTTCTTGTAGCCCCAGTCGTCGAGAAGACGATAGTGAAGCCAGTACTGGTTGACCGCGCCGAGTTCCAGAAAGAGCGCTTCGTTAAGCCGCTCGATGATCCGTGGCTCGCCCTTCATAGCTCTTGCTCCCATACTGTCCGCGCAGCCCTCGCACGCGGTCCAGGAAAGTGATGGTTTCCGGCTCGCCGTCATCGCCGCGGCGATGATAATCCTCGGTGACCCGGATGATGGTTTCCACCACATTTGGGAAACAGCCGCAACAGCGGCCGCGCTTCTGAAGGAAGTGATAGACCTTCGCGGGAACGATGAGCTGCCACGGATCGCGGTCGAGAAGCTCGCGGATGGCGCCCTCGATTTCCTTCTCGGTGATCAGATTGCAGTGACAGACAAGCATCAGACGCCCTGGCAACCGCATCCGGCTGACAATACCGGACCGAGCCCGTGCCCGCGAAGATAAGGGGTCGAAAACGGCACAAAAGCTGCCCCGCGCGGACTGTAGCGCATCTATTCCTCCAATCACGCAGGTTCAAGGCCTGCACATCAAAGGGCAGATCCCCCCGCTGAGGGAGCCGCTCGGGTGAAATAGACTCACACTGGCGGGCCCTGTCAACAAAAAGCGGAGCAAAATCATCATCTTTGCGGCATTTGCCGCACCACCCGCGACGTTCAGCCGCAGCGCCGGCAGCCTTTTCGGACGCCCATAAAACGAAAAAGGCCGCCTCCGGAGAAGCGGCCAGTTGCAGGCATGCGGGATGCCCGTGGGAGAACTATTTGACGATGTAATAGTGGAAGATCGAATGGTCGGCCTGGCGGGCGGCGGTGCCGATGATCAGGTGGCGCGTCATCCAGTCGTGCTTGCCGACCGGAGTCTCGAAGGTCGGCGTGATGCGGAAGTAATATTCCGACGGCTCGACCGGTTCCAGCGCTTCCATGCGCTTGGCGACCTCGGGCGACGCATGGCGATAGCCGGTGTTCTGCATGTAGATCTGCGTGCCGTCATCCGCCTCCAGCATGTAGCGGGCGGAGAAGTGCACGGTGTTGTCGGGGCGGTAGAGCGCCCAGTCGCCGCCGCTCATCGGGATGACGCGGCCGTTGAGGCGCGGACCCTCGACCGTGCCGCCGGCGGCGGAAACGAAGCCGCGGACCGAACCGGACGGAATCTCGCCGATCTTCTGGCGGATGCCGAGCTCCATGCGGATCTTGAAGGCAAATTCGAGTTCGAGCTGTGGAACCTGCATCGTCGTTTCCTCCCTGCCATTGCCGGCAATCATTTAACAGATTTAGTATTTCAATACGGAAAGGCGCAGGTCTTTGCAAGGGCCGGCGCGCTTGCATGCCGCCGGGCATGCGGATGACAGTGAGCGCGGGCCGGACCGGCCGCCAGGGAGGAGAGAGACCATGGACGAACAGGCATTGCTGGCGCGCATCGCGCGGCTGGAGGAGGAGCTCCGCGACCTGCGCGACCGACAGGTGCGCGAATTGGAGGACAAGGACGAGATCCGCCGCGTCCAGTACATGTATGGCTACTATATCGACAACCGCATGTGGGACGAGATGCTGGAGCTCTTCGCCGATGACGGCGCGACGGTCGAGATCGGCGAGCGCGGCAAATATGTCGGCAAGGCAAGCATCCGGCGCTTCTATGAGGACGTGCTGAGCGGCGGCCGCTGGGGCCTCGTGCCGAAGGAGTTCTGGAACCATATCCAGCTCCAGATGATCATCACCGTCGCCCCGGATGGCCAGAGCGCCAAGGCCCGCGCGCGTGGCATGGTGCAGGTCAGCACGCTGCCGGTCGAAAACCAGATCCGCTGGGCCGACGGTCCCTATGAAAACACTTATGTGAAAGAGAATGGGCGCTGGAAGATCAAGGACATGTGGTGGGTGCCGGCCTTCTACGCGATCATGAAGGCCGAGGGCGACATCTGGTTCGCCAGCAAGCCGCCATCGGAGGTCTATCCGCCCGACGAGGCGCCGCAGCCGGCGGATGCGACGCTCGGCCGTACATGGGTACCGTTCCACTATCCGCATCCCGTCACCGGCGAATGGACGCCGCCGCCCTCGGCGCGCAAATGGTGAGCGTCACGATGCGCTTTTTCTGGCCGACCTGATCAGGTCGGCCGCCTTTTCGGCGATCATGATGACCACGGCATTGGGCGGCCCGCTGACGATCTCCGGCATCACCGAGGCATCGACGACGCGCAGCGCCTGCGTGCCGCGCACGCGCAATTGCGCATCCACCACGCCAAGCGGATCGCTTTCCGGCGCCATCTTGCAAGTGCCGACGGGATGATGCGCGGTCGAGGCGTGTTGCCTGATATGCGCATCGATCTGTGCATCCGTCTGCACTGCAGGTCCGGGCAGCGTCTCGCGAGCGATGAAGCGCGCGACCGCGGGATGTTCAGACAGTCGCCGCGCCAGCCTGAAGCCCGATCGCAAGGCTTTCCAGTCGCGCTCCGCCGTCAGGAAATTCTGATGGATATGCGGCGCGGCTTTGGGGTCGGCCGACACGGTCCTGACCTCGCCGCGGCTTTCCGGCTTCATCAGAAGCACGCGATAGCCGAAGCCGTCTGTGCCGGGCCGCAGCGCATATTGCTGCGGATTGGCCGGTGCGGCGCGGAACAGGAGGGTGAGATCGCAGCTTTCGCCCGACACTTCCGAACGCACGAAGGCTTTCGTGCCCATGGGCAAGGAGGTCGCCATGCCGGTCCCCTTCAGCACCGCTTGCACCACCATGGCGAAGAAGCGGTCGTAACGGAGGTTCTTCAGGAAGGGGCCGATGCCCTTGCGCTCATATTCCAGCCCGATCGTCATATGGTCGTGGAGGTTTTTGCCGACGCCCGGCACATGGGCGATGGGCGTCACGCCGATGCCGCGCAGGTGATCGCCGTCGCCCACGCCCGACAGCGAGAGCAGATGCGGCGAGTTGATGACGCCGCCGCTGAGGATCACCTCGCGCCGCGCCGCGACCTCATGGCGGACGCCCTTGCGGGAATAGACAATCCCCGTCGCGCGCGTTCCCTCAAAGATGACCCGCTCCGCCAGCGCATGGGTGACCACAGTCAGGTTCGGGCGCTTCAGCGCCGGACGCAGATAGGCGACCGCAGCACTGCAACGCATGCCGTTGCGGATCGTCCATTGCGGCACGGCGAAGCCTTCCTGCGTGGGGCCGTTATAGTCGTCGTTCAGCGGATATTGCAGGGCGGCGCCGGCTTCCACCCAGGCATCCACCAGCGGATCGTCGAGCCCGTTGCGGCGCGTGTCGAGCGGCCCGTCGCTGCCACGCCAGTGGCTTGCGCCGCCTTCCCAGCGCTCCGACTTGCGGAAATAGGGCAGTACGTCCTCATAGCCCCAGCCGGGCAGGCCGGATGCCTTCCACGCCTCGTAGTCGCTTGGATGGCCGCGCCCGTAGGCCATGCCGTTGGTGGAGGATGAGCCGCCGATGATCTTGCCCCGCGCGCATTCGATGGAGCGGCCATCGAGCTGCGGCTCGGGCTGGGTGTCGTACATCCAGTCGAAATAGCGGCGAGCAAAGAGGCGGCCCCAAGCCAGCGGGATACGGATATAGGGGCCGCGATCCCAGCCGCCGGCCTCGATCAGCAGCACGGACACGTCCGGATCCTCGGTCAGGCGACCGGCGAGGACGCAGCCGGCAGAGCCTGCGCCGACGATCACATAGTCAAAGCCCTTGTCCATCGAAGCCTCCCTCCCTTGGCAGATAATTATTTTACATGTTAAACAATCCACGGCAACGTTGTGGAGGAGCAATGAGCAGGCCAGTTATCATTACATGCGCCATTACCGGCGCTGGCGACACGGTGGACAAGCATCCCGCCATTCCGGTCACGCCGGAGCAGATCGCCAATTCGTCCATCGAAGCGGCCAGGGCGGGCGCGGCGATCCTGCACATCCATGTGCGCGATCCGGAAACGGGCAAGGCGACGGGCGAGCGGCGCTATTTCCGCGAGGTGGTGGAGCGCATCCGCGACAGCGGCTGCGACGCGATCCTCAACCTCACCACCGGCGAGGGCGGCATGCTGGAGCTGCGCGACCGCATCTTCGGCGGCAATGTGCTGGCCGAGGATGTGCGCACGCCGGACGAGCGCTTCGCGCATGTGGCCGACAACCTGCCGGAAATGTGCACGATCGACATCGGCACGATGAATGTCGGGCCGAACATCTTCGTTAACACCAATGCCGACGTGACGCGCCTTGCCGACCTGTCGCGCGAGGCGGGCGTGCTGCCGGAGCTGGAAGTGTTCGACGCCGGCCAGATCGAATTCGCGAAACACCTTCTGCGTTCGGGCAAGGTGGCGTCACCGGCCTTCTTCCAGCTTTGCCTGGGCGTGCCGGGCGGTTCGCCGGCCACCGCGCAGGCCATGGTCTATATGGCGAGCCTCCTGCCGGAAGGCTCCCAATGGGCGGCTTTCGGCATCGGCCCGCATGAATTTCCGATGGTGGCGCAGGCGATCGTGCTCGGCGGGCATGTCCGCGTCGGACTGGAAGACAATCTTTATATCGAACGGGGCGTGTACGCGCCCTCAAACGCAGCCCTCGTCGAAAAGGCCGGCAAGATCGTCGCCCTGCTCGGCGAGCATGTCGCCTCGAGCCAAGAGGCGCGCAACATACTGGGATTGAAATGACCACGAAGCCCTTCGCCAACGGCCCGCATGTTCCGGGTCTCGAATTCGCCTTCCGCGTGACCATGTATATGGGCGAGCGCATGCGCTTCGGCACCGGCGCGGCTGGCCTCGGCCGCGGCTATGCCAGCGCCGCGCACGGCATCATCGAGGGACCGCGCCTCAACGGCAAGGTGGTCGAGAACAGCGGCGGCGACTATGCCATCTTCCGCCCGGACCTGACGGTTCAGTTCAATGCGCACTATGTGCTGCAGGCCGATGACGGCACCTATATCTACATGAACAATTCCGGCTACCGCCACGGCACTGCCGAGGTCAACAAGCGCCTCGAAGCCAATGAGGTGCTTGACCCGTCGGAATATTACTTCCGCATGCGCCCGGTGTTCGACTGCCCCAAGGGCCCGCATGACTGGCTGACGCGCACCGTCATCATCGGCGCGGCCGATCGGCGCGAGGACCATTCGATCTTCGACTATTACGCCGTGGTGTGATCAGCGCCACGCCGCCAGGATGCGGCGGTCGGCCTCGTCGACGCGCCGCAGATTGCCGCGCATGCGCTGGAGCAGGTCGCAAAGGGCGGCCTTGTCGGCTGCGCTGAAGCCGTCCAGCAGGGCCTGCTCGCGCTGGACGGCGACGGCGATGATGCGATCGTGCAGCTCGACGCCCGTCGGCGTCAGGTAGAGAAGACGGCGTCCGTCGCTGGCATCGCTGCGGACATGGCCGCTCTGCTCCAGCGCGCGGGCGCTGCGGCTGACGACAGACTTGTTCAGCGCCACCATCTCGACGATGCGGCTGGCCGTTATGCCCGGCTCGTTGGTGAGCGCCGACAGGACGCGCCATTCATTGATGCCGACACCGAACATTTTCAGGTAGAGGCGCGACGCGCCCCATGACAGGCCGTTATTGACGATGCTGAGATGGTGGGGAACATAGTTCACCGCATCGATGGTGAGGCCGCCATCTTCCCGTGGCTTCACGCCCGCTGTCGTCATGCTGCCCACGTCCTTCCCGAACCTGCCCCGCCGGAGCAATTCCAGCAAAGTGCGTAGCGGTTTTGCGTGCGGAATCGTGCAAATACAAGCCCGGCCAATAAACTGTCCGGCCGGCGTTACAAGCCGAACCGTCTTTACCTTTCTTCACATTCGCCGCGAATTGCCGAAACGATCTTGCCCCAGTCTGGCTCCATCGCAGCTCGATGCTGCCGAACCGAAAGGACCCGGACATGGACGAGAAATTCGACAAGACCATCGACCACGAACCCGCAACCCCGCAGCCCGCGCCGCGCCGCTGGAGCCGCGCATGGATCGTCGGCGCGCTCGCCGTCGCCGCAGCCGGCGGCCTGGGCATTGCCGGCGCTATGAGCAATGACGGGCCCGGCCACATGATGGAGCGCAGCGGCTGGGGCGGCCCCGGCGGGCACCACGGTCCGCGCGGCGGCGGCTTCGAGGGTCGCGGCTTCGACCGCGCCATGGACGCCATCGATGCGACGCCCGAGCAGAAGGAGCAGCTTCGCACCATCATGCGCAACACCCGCAACGAGATCGAGCCGCTGATGGACAAGATGCGCGACTCGCGCGGCGCGGTGGTCGATATCCTCGGCGCCGAGACGATCGACCGCGCGGCGGCCGAGAAGCTGCGCACCGATCGCCTTGCGGATATCGACGCGGCGTCGCAGAAGATCACCACTGCCGCGCTCGACGCAGCCTCGGTGCTGACGCCCGAGCAGCGCAAGGAACTGCGCGAAAAATTCGAGGAGCGCCGCGGCTGGGGCCGGTGGTAGACTGCCCGCGAAATCGCAAGGAGAGATCGAAGGCATGGCGGCAAGCATACTCATCGTCGACGATGACGAGCGGCTTTCCGCCATGCTGGCAGACTATCTGACGGGCAACGGTTTCAGCGTCGCCCGCGCCCCCAATGCCACGGCGGGACTTGCCGCCGTGGCGCGCGACAATCCCGACGCTGTGGTGCTCGACGTGATGCTGCCCGACCTCGACGGCTTCGAGACCTGCCGCCGCATCAGGGCGAGCTCTGACGTGCCGGTGCTGATGCTCACCGCCAAGGGCGAGGAAACCGACCGGATCATCGGCCTCGAACTCGGCGCCGACGACTATCTGCCGAAGCCGTTCAATCCGCGCGAGCTTCTGGCGCGGCTGAAAGCCATCATGCGCCGCCGCAACGGCGGCACCGGGCCGGCGGACGTGCTTCGCTTCGGCCGGCTGGCGATCGACACCGGCTCGCGGCAGGTGCGGCTCGACGGCGAAGAACGCTCGCTCACCAGCCACCAGTTCGAGCTTCTGGCGGCGCTTGCCCGCCATGCCGGGCGCACGCTTTCGCGCGAGCAGCTGATGGACCTCGTGCGCGGCGCGGAGCTCGAAGCCTTCGACCGTTCCATCGACGTGCATGTCTCGCGCATCCGCGCGGCGATCGAGGACGACCCGAAGAATCCGCGTCGCATCGTCACCGTGCGCGGGGCGGGCTATGTCTTCGCGCGTTATCAGGACTGACGCATGATCGCGAACCGGTTTTCGGAAAAGATCATGCGTCCACGACGGACTTAACCCATGCGCGCCCGCATCCGCTCCAGCCTGTTCCTGAAGATATACGCCACGGTGCTGGCCACGCTGGCGCTGGTGGCGATCGCGAGCGCCGTCTTCGTTGCCCTCGGGCAGGATGAGGATGCGCGCGGCTGGGCGGCCAGGCGCGACGGTTTCATCGCCGCGATGGTGCCGGCGGATGCTGCGCCCGACGAGCTGCGCTTTGCGCTGCGTCGCCTGTCCGTCGCCTTCGATGCCGGCATCGCCGTCTATGACGCCAATCGCGAGCTGATCGCGCGGGCAGGTCCGCCATTGCCGCACGACATGCTGGAGCGCGCCGGCAGGCACCACCGCGACGGCCGCCTCTTCGTGACGCAACTGCCCGACGGCCGCTACATTGCCGCGCGGCTCAACCGGCCGCCCGGTCCCTCGCCGCGCGGGCCGCTTCTCTATCTCGCCATGATCGCGCTGGTGATCGGCATCGCCGCCTATCCCGTGGTGCGCCATCTCACGCGCCGCCTCGAAGGCTTGCGCAGGGGCGTAGAGAGCTGGGACGGCGCGCATCTGGTACGGGTGCCGGTGGACGGCAGCGACGAGGTGGCGGCCGTGGCCGCAAGCTTCAATGCCGCCGCCGAACGGATCGAGAAAATGGTTGCTGCGCATCGCGCGCTGCTGGCCAATGCCAGCCACGAACTGCGCTCGCCGTTGGCGCGGCTGCGCATGGCGACGGACCTCTACCAGGACAATCCGCGCGACGAGACGCGCGACGAGATCATCCGCAACCTGTCCGAACTCGACATGCTGGTGGAGGAAATCCTGCTCGCCAGCCGGCTCGACCATGTCGAGGCGCTGGAAACGCGCGAGCACATCGACCTTCTGGCGCTGGTCTCGGAAGAAGTCGCGCGCAACGGCCTGACGGTCGACGGCGTGCCGGTGACGGTGGACGGCGACCCGCGCCTTTTGACGCGCCTTGTCCGCAATCTCATCCAGAACGCGCTGCGCCACGGCGCGCCGCCGGTGGAAATCTCGCTGGCGACGGATGCAGGCGGGCCGGTGCTCACCGTGCGCGACCATGGCGAGGGCATCGCCGAGGCCGACCGCGAGCGCGTCTTCGAGCCGTTCTTCCGCCCCAGCGGGCGCAGCGAGCGGGCCGGCGGCTGGGGCCTCGGCCTCTCGCTGGTGCGCCAGATCGCGGCGCATCATGGCGCAAGCGTGCGCATCGACGCGCCGGAGGGCGGCGGAACGGCTTTCGTGGTGAGCTTCCCGGCGTCGGCCTGACCGCCGCCGGGAGAGCGATCAGCGCTTGGTCGACTTGTGCTGGATCGGGTTTTCCAGCCGGCCAAGGCCGGGCACGGTGATGCCGATCGTGCCGGTCATCTTGTTCATCAGCACACTCTTGTGGCCGCGCCGGAAGCGGCCTTCGCCCTTGCCGGTGGTGCCGAAGGAGACGATGTCGCCCGGCTCCAGCGTGAAATAATAGCTGGCTTCCGACAGGCACTTCTCGATCGAGAAGCGGAAGTTCGAGGTGCGGTCGCGGGTGAAGACCTCGCCGTCGAGGTCACCGACGACGTCGATCTCGTTGGGATTGGCGATCTCATCGCGCGTGGTCAGCCAGGGGCCGATCGGGCCGAACGTGTCAGTGCCTTTCGAGCGCGTATGATAGACATAATAGACGTCGCGGTCGTCCTCGCCGTTCAGCCGCCGCCACGTGAAGAATTCCGCATGCGCCATGTCCGGATCGTAGGTGACGGCGATGCTGTCCTTCTGGAACTTCAGCCCGTGCGAGGTCACGTCATTGTGGATCGCATAGCCGAAGACATAGTCGAGGATCTCGCTCTCCGGCACGTCCTTGGCGCGCTTGCCGATGATGGCGCAGATCTCCGGCTCGGGGATCACCGCGCCCCATTCGGGGTCGAGCACGATTGGCTTCTTGTGGCCCTGCAGCGCCGATGGCGGCTTGAGGAAGTAGTTCGGCACGCCCGGATCGACATGCGCCTGCTTCATCAGTTCCTTGTTGTTGAAGGCGACGCCGAGGATCTTTGACGGGTTGGTCACCGGGGCCAGCCAGTCGATCGTCTCCTCGTCCACCGCCGGGGCCTTGTCGGCCGCATCGGCGATGCGCTTCAGCAGCGTTGCGTCCTGCCCTGCCTGCTCGATCAGCTCCAGCGTCGAGGCGGGCGCGTCTATGCCCGCTGCTGCGCAGACCGCGGCAAGCTCGCGCGCGCCGTTTCCGGTGGACACATAGACGATCTTCCTGCCGCCCTTCAGGCCGGTTGCGAATTTCATTTGGCGTTCCTCCGAGGATTCGTTTTGCGCTGCGGGTGCCGCCAGCGCTCATTGGACCATATCGTACCGGGCAGGTGCGGTCCGCGCTTGTCGCCACCTTTCTTATTTCACATAATGAAATGAACAGGGGGTGGCATTGATGCGTTCCTATGATCAGCTCAAGACGGTCGAGAAGACGCTTGTCGTCCTCGAAGAATTGAACAGGCACCCGGCACGCCGCGTCAGCGACCTCAAGGCTGCAACCGGCATACCCGCCCCTTCGCTCGTACGGATTCTGGAGACACTGGTGGGAATTGGATATGTGCGCCAGATGTCGCGCATGAGCGGCTACTGCCTGACCGACAAGGTGCAGGCGCTGGCCGCCGGCTATCATGGCCTGCCGGAAGTGTTCGAGGGGGCCAAGCTCGCCGCCGACGCCTTCACGCGCGACATGCTGTGGCCGGCCTCCATCGCCACCTTCGATGTGGATGCCATGGTCGTTCGCTACAGCACCATCCCGGCAAGCCCGCTGTCGCACAAGCAGTCCACCATCAATACCCGCCTCGACATGCTGACACGCGGACATGGCCGCGCCTATCTGGCCTTCTGCGCCGAAGAGGAGCGCCGCCACGTCTATGACGTGCTCGTGCGTTCGTCCCTCTATCACGGCACCGCCGAGGAGCTGGAAGCGGAGATGGCGCCCGTCATCGCCAGCGCCCGGCGGCTCGGCATTGCGCGCCGCGATCCGCAGGTCGAGACCGGCACGACGACGCTGGCCGTGCCGGTCTGGGTCGGTTCGCGGCTGGTGGCCACGTTGGGCACCACCTTCTTCCGCAACAGCGTGCGCGACCAGTCGCCCATCGTGCAGCGCTTGCTGGCCGCCGGCGAACAGGTCCGCACATGGTCGGCCAGCCCGCGCTCATCCGCGCAGCCGAGGTTTCAGGCATGAGCGCGGGCATGGACCGCATCGCCGACCGGATGGAGATCGCTTCGCTGTCCGACCGTTTCGGGCGCGCGCTCGACACCAATGACCTTGCCATGTTCCTGTCGATCTTCGCCGAGGATGTGGACTATCGCAGCGGCGGGCGGCATCTGCCCGGCACCGCGGCGCTCGAACAATTCTTCACCCAGCGCGCCAGCGGCGGCCGCGTGTCGCGCCATTTCTACAGCGGGCTGATCGTCGCTTTCGATGGCGAGGACAGCGCCACCGCGTCGAGCAACTGGATCACCTTCGGCGGCGCCGGCCCGCTGCCGCTGTCGGGCACCGAGCCTTTCATGGTCGCCGACGTGCATGACAGCTATCGTCGCATCGGCGGCAACTGGCTGATCACGCGCCGCGAGATCGTGCCCGTCTTCCGCAACGAGAACGCGGCCCCGCCTGTGCCTGCGGCCGGGGCGAAGCCATGAGCGTGCGCATGGTCCCTGTGCAGGGCGGCACGCTTGCCGCCGAGATGACCGGTGCGGGACCGGACATGGTCTTCGTGCACGGCTTCTCCCTCGACCGCCGCTCATGGCAGCCGCAGGTCGCGCATTTCGCCAGAACCCATCGCGTCACCACCTACGACCTGCGCGGCTTCGGCCAGTCGTCGCTGCCGGATGGCGAGTACGAGCATGGCGACGACCTGCTGGCCCTGATGGATGCGCTTGGCATCGAAAAGGCGCTGCTGGTCGGCCTGTCGCTCGGCGCCAATGTTGCCATGACCTTCGCCGCACGCTATCCGCAGCGCCTGAGCGGTCTGGTTCTGGCTTCGCCCGGCCTGCCCGGCCACCCGTGGAAGACCGAGCGCCCGCCGGAAGCGGCGGCCCGCGTGGCGGCGGCGGAAGGTGTCGAGGCCGGCAAGCGGTTCTGGCTCGATCATCCGCTGTTTGCCAATCTGGCGCGCGCGCCCCATATGCGCGACTTGATCGCGGTCATGGTGCGCGACTATTCCGCGTGGCACTGGCAGGGCGAAGGCAGGGGAGCGCGTCTCGCGCCGCTGCCGTCGGGGCTGGAAGGCATTTTGGTGCCGACGCTGGTGATCAGCGGGCGGCATGACGTGGACGGCTATCGCGAGATCGCGCGCCACATCGCAGACAGGATTGCAGGCGCTCAGTTCGCCGAGATGGCCGAAGGCGGCCACATGGCGAACATGGACGCGGCAGACGCATTCACCTCCCTCGTGGAGGAATTTTCGAGGCGGCTTCCCCAAGACGGCCGCTGAGCAGAGAGGCAAATATGAGCAATTCAATCCCGCTCGATCTCGAGCGTCCGGGAACCTTTGTCTATACCGAAGAGATGGCCCTGCACGGCTACCGGCTGACCCAGTTCGGCCTGTCGCTGCGCAATCCGGCCAACCGCAAGCGCTTCCTGGCCGACGAGGCCGGCTACATGCGCGAATGGAACCTGCATGACGACGAGATCGCCATGGTGCTGGCGCGCGACTGGACCGGCCTGATCGCCGCCGGCGCGCATCTCCAGGCCATGCTCAAGGTCGCCGCCACCGTCGGCATGAACCTCTACCATATAGGCGCCCACAATGCCGGCCTGACAGCGCAGGAGATGATCAATATCTGCCCGCGCCGCATCTCGGCACTGCCCGGCGGGGCGCACTGATATGGCCCGAATCGTCGGCGGTTTCGGCATATCGCACACGCCCTCCATGGGCATCGAATATGACAAGGGCATCGCCAACGGGTTCGACCCGCGCTGGCAGGAATGGTTCGACGGCACCCGCGCCGCGAAGGAGTGGCTGACCGCGATCAAGCCAGACCGCTTCGTCATTATCTATAACGACCATCTCAACCATTTCGACTTCTCCGCCTATCCGACGCTGGCGATCGGCGTGGCCGAGACGTTCCCGCAGGCCGACGAGGGCTGGGGCCCGCGCCCCTTCCCGAACCTGCCCGGCGACACCGAAATGGGCATGCACCTGACCACGCGCCTGGTGCGCGGCGGCTACGACCTGACCGTGTGCCAGGACCTCGCCGTCGATCACGGCATCTATTCCTGGCTGCCCTATCTGCTGGACACGCCCTGGGATGTGCCGATCACGCCCATTGCCATCAACATGGTGCGCCAGCCGATCCCGACCTCGGAGCGGCTGCATGGTTTCGGCAAGGCGCTGCGCGAGGCCATCGAGGCCTTTCCGGGCGACGAGCGCATCGTCGTGGTGGCGACCGGCGGCATGTCGCACCAGATCAGCGGCGCGCGCTTTGGCATCGCCAACGAGACGCTGGACCGCTACTTCCTCGAAAAGCTCAAGGACGACGTGGCCGAACTGGTCGCAATCCCGCAGGAGGAACTGATGCGGCTGGGCGGCACGGAAGCCGCCGAACTCGCCATCTGGTTCGCCATGCGCGGCGCGCTCTCCGACGATCTCAGGGAAGTACACCGCTACTACACCTTCCCCTACATCACCGGATGCGGGGTCATCGTCTATGAGGAAGCGGCCTGAGGCTGGAGCGAACGGGATCGGGCGGCTATGGTCGCATCCATGACGGATCGTCCGGCACCTTCGCAACGCGCGGCCTATCGCGCCTTTCGCGCCATAACGACGCGCTGGATGGACAATGACGTCTATGGCCACATGAACAATGTGGTCCACTATTCGCTGTTCGACACGGCCGTGAATGGATGGTTGGTGGAGAAGGGCGTGCTCGACATCCGCACCGGGGCACGGATCGGGCTCGCAGTGGAGACCGGCTGCCGCTACTTCGCCGAACTTGCCTTTCCGGACATCGTGACGGCCGGGCTACGCGTAGCGCATATCGGCAATTCCTCGGTGCGCTACGAGGTGGGGCTGTTCCGCAATGACGAGGAACAGGCCGCGGCGGAAGGTTTCTTCGTACATGTCTATGTAGACCGCGCGACACGCCGGCCGGTGCGGCTCGACGATGCGCTGCGTGCAACGCTTCGGGAGATCGCGGCATGACGCAAAAAAGCGACGCCGGACGCCTGACCGACCTCGAGATCCGCTCGGCCGAGCAGGAGCGCACCATTGCCGAGCTTTCCGATCAGGTGGCGGAACAGTGGAAGGTGATCGAGCGCCTGCAGAAGAAGCTCGACGCGCTGACCGAGCGCTTTCTCTCGCTGGAAGAACAGTCCGCGCCCGAAATTCCCGTAACAAGGCCGCCGCATTGGTGAGGCGTCAAATTCTCGCCAAGCAGATGGGCTAGAGGATTACGGCATCCGTAGCGGCTTCGGCCGTTCCAGATGGCCTGACGGTTCGTCCTTTCCCGCCCTGCATCCCGGAAGCGCCTTGAAGAGAACGCGGCTCTATTCCCTCGTGCTTGCGACGCTGGTTGCCGGCAGCAGCCTCGGCCTCCAGTTCGTACCCGAACACATCCTCTTCCGCCAGCGGCTGCTCTTCCCCGTGCTGGAGATGGACCCGGAGCGGCCGTTGCAGGCCTTCGACCACCGCACCCATGACGGGCTCACGCTGCGCTCATGGTACAAGCCGCCCGAGCCGGGACGGCCGGTCATCGTCTATTTCCCCGGCCGCGACGGCAATATCCTGTTCAAGCCCTGGCACCTGTTCGAACTGGCGGAGAAGGGCTACGGGCTGCTGCTGGCCGGCTATCGCGGCTATGGTGGCAATCCCGGCCGGCCGCGCGAATTCAGCATGCATCTGGACGCCGTCTCGCTGGTGTCGCAGGCGGGCGATGCCGGGCTCATGACGGGCGGATATGTGCTCTACGGCTATTCCATGGGCTCGGCTTTCGCCGCCAACGCGGCAAGCGGGCTGACGCCGATGGGGCTGATCCTCGAAGCGCCGATCAGCCGCTTCATCGACGCCGTGCGACAGCAGGCGCGCTTCGTTCCGGGCTGGATGGTGCGCACGCGCTTCGACAATGTCTCCCGGCTGGCGGAACTCTCGCTGCCTATCCTGCTGCTGGCGGGAGGAAGGGATCATGTGACGCCGGTCTCCTTCGCGACATTGCTTGCGGAGGTGAGCCAGCCGCATGCCACGCTCCATGTGATGGAGGACGCCAACCACTTCACCATCATCCGCCGCGGCGGGAAGGCGATCGTGGAATCCTTCCTCGACCGGCTCACGCTGCCGCATATGGACATCTCGCATGCGGGCGACAGGAGCGGCCCTGTTGGGGAGGTGACGGACGGCTTGGCCGCACCGGCTGGCCGGGATATTCTCCAGAGCATGTCTCCCGAAAGTGGGAACCGATTTCGGGACATAACAAAGAGCTAGAACATGGGAAGGCTGCCAGGCGCGAACGCGTCTTGAGGAGGAGCATCATGACCGGGACCGACGATCGCATGGCGCGCGCCGGCGCCTATGTGCTTGGCCTGATGGACGATGATGCGCGCGAGCGCGCCGAGCGCGACATGCTGACCGATCCCGCATTCCTGGCCTATGTGGCCCGCTTTGCCAGCCGGATGGGCCCGCCTGCCGGCACGGCGCCGGAAACATGGCAAACCGTGGCGCAGCATATCGCCAGCCTGCCGCAGATGAAGGGGATGAGGGACGGCGCCGCGCCCGAACCGCGGGCGATTGCGCAGCCGGAACTGCCCGAAGCGGTGCTGCGCAAATTGCGTGCGGCCGACACCAGCCAGCCCGCCCCCGGCGGCACAACGCATCGCTCCATCCTCGCCGCCAGCGTGCTGGTGGCGCTTTGCGTCGGCTATGCCGGCGGGCTGCTGACCGCACCGGCGGCGGGCGTGTGCGCTGCCCCGATGCAGGCAGCAGCGGTGACACCAACGGCACGGTGAGGATCTTCATCCGCAAAAAGGCCGCCGGCAATAAGCGGCGGCCTTCGGCATCTCGCGGGATCGATCAGTAAGGGCAGGCGCTGTCGGTGCTGAAATCGTGCACGGTCACGGTGCCGGCGACGATGTCGGCCTTGGCCTTGTCGACCGCGGCCTTCATCTCGTCGGTGATGAGCGCCTTGTTATTGTCGTCGAGCGCATAGCCCACGCCGTCCTCGGCGAGGCCGAGATTCTTGATGCCACCCTCCAGCGTGCCCGCCTTGGCGTTGGTGAAGGCGTCGTAGACCGCCACGTCCACGCGCTTAAGCATCGAGGTGAGCACCTTACCGGGATGCAGGCCGTTCTGGTTGGAATCGACGCCGATGCCGAGCTTACCGGCATCCGCCGCAGCCTGCAGCACGCCCACGCCGGTGCCGCCGGCCGCATGATAGATGACATCCGCGCCTTGGCTGATCTGGTTATTGGTGATCTCGGCGCCGCGCGTCGGATCGTTCCAGGCAGCCGGCGTGTCGCCGGTATAGTTGCGCAGCACCTTGGCGTCGGCCTTGGCCGCCTTCACGCCGCCGACATAGCCGCATTCGAACTTGCCGATCAGCGGCACCTGCATGCCGCCGACGAAGCCGACAGTGCCGGTCTTGGATGCCATCGCGGCGAGGATGCCGACGAGATAGGAGCCTTCCTGTTCCTTGAACACGACCGACTGCACATTGGGCTGCTCGACCACCATGTCGATGATGGTGAACTTGGTGTCAGGAAATTGCGGCGCGACCTTTTCGAGTGCCGCCGCCCAGTTGAAGCCGGCCATCACGATCGGGTTGCGGCCGTCCTCGGCGAAGCGCAGCAGCGCCTGCTCGCGCTGGGCGTCGTTGGAGATCTCGAACTCGACATAGCCGATGCCGGTCTCCGTCTTGAACTTCTCTGCGCCGTTGAAGGACGCCTCGTTGAACGACTTGTCGAACTTGCCGCCGAGATCGAACAGCAGCGCCGGCTGGATGTCCTGCGCCAGCGCCGGCAAGGACATCGCCACGGTAGCCAGCAGACCGAGAACCATTCTTTTCATGTGATCCACACCCCTGTCTGTTTTGCCCGGCAGGTGCCGGGTCATTATTGGCGGACAGCGCCGCTTGGACCTCAGTCTTGCATGGGGATAGTCAAAATTCCACGCGCAATTTCATCCTCCGAAAGGTGTGCGCCGACCCGGCTCCGGCCCGGCGGGACGCCATGCGGATGGCGCCGCCGAGCAGTTGCCGACCTCAGGCCGTGGCGGTTGCCTGCGGCATCGGGCAGGTCACGCCGGTGCCCTGCAGGCCGCAATAGCCATAGGGGTTCTTGGCAAGATATTGCTGGTGATCGGCCTCGGCGAAATAGAAGGTCGGCGCCGGCGCGATCTCGGTGGTGATCCGGCCATTGCCCTTCGCATCCAGCGCCGCCTGATAAGCATCGCGAGAGGCTACCGCCGCTTCATATTGCGCATCGGTGGTGGTGTAGATGGCCGAGCGGTAGGTCGTGCCGACATCATTGCCCTGCCGCATGCCCTGGGTCGGATCATGGCTTTCCCAGAAGATCTTCAGCAGGTCCTGGAAGCTCACGATCTTCGGGTCGTAGACCACCATCACCACCTCCGCATGGCCGGTGAGACCGGTGCAGGTTTCCGGATAGGTCGGGTTCGGGGTGAAGCCGCCGGCATAGCCGACCGCCGTGACCCATACGCCCTCGGTCTGCCAGAACAGCCGCTCCGCCCCCCAGAAGCAGCCCATGCCGAACCAGGCCGTTTCCAGCCCTTCCGGATAGGGTCCATGCAGCGGCCGGCGCGACACGAAATGGTCGGTCGCGGTGGGAATCGGCCGGTCACGTCCCGGCAGCGCCTCCGACGCGGCGGGCATCTTGATCTTCTTGTTGAGAACATCGCCGAGGAAAAACATCATGGTCTCCGTGGCCTGGGCGTCACGCAACGTTGGCGCGATCGCCGTGGTTGAACTTCCTTGCAGCGCGCCGCCTGCTTCATCTCTTTGCTCTGCGCAATTCCGGGCGCAAAACCGCTGCGCACCTAGACGGATACGAGGCCTTTCTCGCGCCGCGGCCGGTAACCGGCCGCATAGGCCAGCAGGGCCAGCACGATAAAGACCGCGAAGCCCGGCATGGCCAGCACGGCGTCGAGCGCGCGCCAGACCCCGTTGCCGGCCCCGCCGCGCACAAAATCCTCCGCGCTCGCCAATGTCTGTGCCGACAAGGCGCGCCAGCTCTCCGCCAGCGGCGTCATGACGACCATGTCGGCGGCGATCGAACGCGTCGCGTCGATCACCACCAGCACGACGGCAACGGCAAGCGCGAAAGTCGCGATCAATTTGAAGACGAAGCGAAACATGCGGCAGTCCGTGGTCGAGTGATATTTCTGAGGCGCATCCGCTTCAGCTTCTTTCTCACGCATGTCCCCGTCGAGGGACATGCTCCTAAGATATGTCGGCGCGGCCGCCGCTTCAATCGCGGCCGGGCCTGCGATGGCGCGGTTGGCCATGCGAAAGCGCAAAGGCTTGCGGATCGGTACAGTTGTGCACTTGGCAGCGGCGGCTTTATCGACTAGATCAGCCGCGCGACCGGCTTACGAGCCGGCTATGCCCGGACAGGTGGCCGAGTGGTTGAAGGCGCACGCCTGGAACGCGTGTATACGGGAAACCGTATCGAGGGTTCGAATCCCTCTCTGTCCGCCACAATCCGCCGATCGTCATCCACTGTTCCCACCTTGAGTTCCCGCGCTAATATCTGACCGGCAATCAGTTCATCAAACACAGCCATCTGAGATCAGTTGCGCACAGCATTGCGGACTCGCTGGCGAGCGGAGTTAGCCTGATGACAGGCTTCTACGGTCTGAGTATCTACGAAGATGCGATGCGGTCCGATGGCGGAATCCTGACTGTCGACCTCTTGAATGGCAGGGTGATCAAGGGGATACCCTCCTCCGGTCTCGCATCAGCTATCTTGCGCATTCCTGCTGAATTTGACCGCCTCTGCCGCGCGAAAGGCCTTGGGCGAAACGATTGTAAAAGCGCGCTGGCTCATTTCTACACTTCCCAGACTGCCCAGGGGTTCACGCTTGTCGTGGAGGATAGCCTCGGAAAGGTCACTGAAGCTGACTACGAAGGCATTCCAGCTCGCCGTGTGGTTGAGCTTGATCATCTTGGAAGAGCAAGAAGGAAGGCAATTCGCCAACCCTGAGAATGGGGCAATGTCAGCGAATGTCTTGGTGACTGCGGGAGTGCTCCGAATAGGCAAAAGCTTCCGCCCCGTTTGAGTCATTTGCTGGTCGGTTTCAGCACGTCGATCATTTTAAATAATTGATATTTCATAATATTTTTCGTACACCCGCGCGTGGCAGCGCGTTTCCTGTGCCTTGTCTGCAAGAAGGCCCGCCAGTTGGCGCTGACGGGCCTTTCGGGATCACTTCGGCGGATTGCCGCGCATTGGTCCGGTCGCCTAGGCCCGCTTCATCGATTGCACGGCTTGCGGATAGGGTGCCGGCGCGACGGTAACACGAATCCTGGTCTGGGCATGGCGCTCGACTTGCGGCTTGCGTGATCCGCCGTCCGGCTCTCCCCAAAGCAGCTCAAGCTCGGTGCCGATCTCCGCATAGGCGTTGTCGACCACTGCCAGAGACAGCATCTTGCGCTCGTTGGACGTATAGGCGCAGATGGCCGAGTAGCCTACGGTGCTGCCGTCAGGAGCGAGTACGGCATCGCGGTGCTGGTAGCCATAGGCAGGCGTCGGGTAGCGGATCATCTTGTTGGGCACGTCGCTGCGGTACATGGACATCTGCACGCGCTCGATGTCCTCGTCGTTCCATACGAGGGTGACATTCCTGCGCTTGCGCGGTCCCATCTTCTCCAGCGCCTCCCGGCCGATGAAGTCATGATCGAACTTCATGATGCGCTCATAGCCAAGGTCATATGGCGTCACGAAGTAGTCGGTGATGTCGTCGCGCCGGAAGCTGCCGCTGATATTGCTGGACCCTTCCCAGGAATTCGCCGGGAGCCAGGATCGATAGTCCTTCATCTCCGGCGAGCTGTAGATCGCCGGCACCTGATGCCCGATCCAGCCGCTTTCGACCGATGCGCTGAAATAGGTCAGGTTGCCGCCCTGCTTCAGGTCCCATTTCCTGCCGATCCTGAGAAGCTCGGCCTTCACCGTTTCGAGCTGTGCGAAATCGCCCGACAGTTCGACGCCCTTGTGACCGGCCATGCCGTGACGCAACGCAACGACTTCGACACCAGCGATCTGGACCCTGGCCGTGTTGAAGAACTTGATGTCCGGCACGCTGCCGCCGGCTGCCTCCTCGAAGACATTCCAGGCATTCGGGCCGTCCATGCCGAAGCGGAAGCGCTTGCGTCTGATCGGCGGGACCGATTGGGTATTGTCGCGCTCGATCGTCAGGTCATACGTCCCGCGTGAAGCCTGGTATTCGATCCAGTTCAGCAGCGGCATGCCGCTGACGAGCTCGAAGAACTGGTCGCCCAGATAGTAGAGCACGCATTCGCCGATCACCTGCCCGTGCGGATTGCAGCCGACGAACTGCTTTGCCTTGCCCGGCACGAAGCCCTCGAAGGAATTGATGCCGATCCCGTTGAGAAACTTCAGCGCTTCCGGTCCGCGGACGAACATTTCCGGCATGTGATAGGACTGGTCGAACAGGACAACGCTGCGGCGCCAGGCCTGCTGCTCGTCGATCCAGTTGGTGTGTTCCAGCGGCACCGGCAACAGGCCAGGATTGGCGCGACCATGCGGCGATTTGGTGTCGTTGTAGAAATAGTCGACCAGATCCGGCTTGGAACTGATCAACTGCTCCAGTGACGTGTTCTCGTTGCTGCTCATCTCTTGCTCCGTTTGATACATGGTTGGATGGGTTGCCGGGCTTCCTCATCCGGAAGCCGGTGGAATCTGTCGGGCCCCTGTCCTGATGCGATCCGTGAGTTCGGTCAGGAGGCGGCGATCCTCGATCGAGTCGATCGGCGCGCCGATGGTGAGTATCTCGACGCCCAGCTTGCAGAATTCGAGCACCGCGCCGGCGACCGTGGCAGGAGACCCGACGAAGGCTGGGCCCGCGGCACCGCCGACGGCCCTGGCGGCACCGTAAAACAGGGTTGGGTCGTCGCCAGCACCCTCGGCAAGGGCACGCCTGTGGCCGACGGATTGGAGGTCGTCGATATTTGCCGGCCCGGCCTTCGATGCGGTCTCCCACATCGTGTAGGTGTCGCCCGCTCCCTCGATCGTGGCGACGATGGCATGCGCCTTGCGCCAGGCATCCTCATCGGTGGCGGCCATTATGAAGTTGCAGTCACGCCAGAAGCGGAGCGTCCGTCCTTTCGATGCGGCAGCCGCGCGAACCCGTTCGACGAGCTGCCGGGTGCCCGCAAGCGACTCACCCATCATCGCGTAGATGTCGGCGTGTTCGCTGCAGAAGGCGATGCCCTCTTCGGACGCGCCCGCTGCGGAGACGGGTGGGTGCGGCAGGCTGACCGGACGTACCGACGACCAGGCGTTGCGCACCTTGTAGAAGGATCCGTCGAAATCGAACGGATCGGGAGACAGGAGTTCGCGCATGAATATTTGCATGAACTCGCCAGCCCGCCGGTACCGCTCCGGCTTGGGAAGGAAATCTCCATCCCGTTGCATATCCTCGTCAGTCGATCCCTGAATGATGTGAACCGCCGCGCGGCCGCCCGACATTACATCCAGCGATGCGAATGAACGCGCGGCGGAGGTCGGCGCCTGAAGGCCGACGCGATGCGCCACGGCTATCCGCAGTTTCTCCGTTGCTGCCGCGGCCCATGTCGCTGTCACCCACGGGTCGGCATAGGAGCTGCGCTGATTGACAAGAATGCTGTCAAAGCCAAGCGCCTCATAGTCGCGGGCAAAGGCAGCGACATGAGCGGGATCCGGCCGGCGGTCCTTCGCCGGCGCGCGATAAACGGCGACAGTTTTCGCCCAATCGTCTCCTGCGACCGGCGAAACCACCAGTCTTCCGCGCAGCTCAATTTCCACGCTGTTCTCCCGCTAAGATATCGGCCGTCCGATAAGCCCTGCCTCGTCAGGCGGGCTCCTCGAGCTCAAGTTCGACCAATCTGGTGAAATGCTTCAATACATCGGGGTTCGAAAGACCGGACGTGTTCACGGGCCGTCCAAGAATTGTGTCGCGCACAGCCACTTCCGACGCCTTTCCGTTCGCCGAACGGGGAATGTCGGGCACCTGAACGATCCTTGCCGGGACATGGCGCGGGGTCGCCCGTTGCCGGATCGCCTGCTTGACCGCGCTCACAAATTGCGGATCGAGCCGCTCGCCCTGGGCCAGTTGGACGAAGAGAACGATCTCATCTCCGCGCGGAGTAGCCAAGGATATGGCGACCGCCTCCTTGATGCTGGAGAATCCCTCCAGGCCGACATAGATATCGGAGGTCCCCATGCGCACGCCATTGACCTTCAGCGTGGCATCCGAGCGCCCACGCAGCACGAAACGGTCACGCGGCGTGATCTCGGCCCAATCCCCATGCCGCCAGACATTCGGGAAGGTTGAGAAGAACCCGTCCTGGAAACGCTTGTCTTCCGGGTCGTTCCAGAATCCCACCGCCATGGAGGGAAACGGTTTCGTGCACACGAGTTCGCCCGCCCGCCCCCTAAGCGGCATGCCCTCATCATCGAAAACGTCAACGGCAATGCCCAGCGCGGCGCATTGGGTCTCGCCTACATAGACAGGACCCGTGGGATCGCCACTTACAAGCGTCGTATTCACGTCGGTGCCGCCGGCGGGAGAGGAGAGATGCACATCAGCCTTGATGTGCTCATAGACATATTCATAGTGATGCGGCAGCAGCGCCGCGCCGCCCGACGTGACCGTCTCGATGCTTGACAGGTCGTATTTTTCCTGCGGACGCAGCTGCTCCTTGACGAAGCGGTCGATAAGCGGGGGCGGCAGGCGCAGCCGAGACGGCTTTTCACGATCCACCACGTCGAAGATGAAGTCGAGCCCCGGATAGGTGACGGAACCTTCATACAGGACCAGCACCACATCCCAGGCGAGGATCGGAACATAGCCGCTCCAGATCACCCAGCCCGTCGACACCGGCCAGAAGCAGACGTCTCCACGATGCACATCGCTCTGAAGGACCATGTCCTTCAGGTGCGAGATGAGATGCCCGCCGGCATGATGGATCACGGCCTTCGGCTTGCCGGTCGTTCCCGAGGAAAAGAAGACGAACAGCGGCTGTTCGAACGGGAACCTCTGATATTCGATGGTCGATGCCGGGAACACCCGCACATAATCTGGGAGTGCCACGGCTTTTTCAAAGCCGTTCAGATCGGGTTGCGCTTCGAGATGCGGCACCACGATCACGGTTTCGATCGACGGTACACTGGCGGCAAGCGCGGACGCCTTTTCCAGCAGGCCGTGGCGCTTTCCGCCATAGCTGTATCCGTCGGACGTGAAGAGTATTCGCGGCTCCACCTGCGCAATGCGATCGAGCAGGGCCTGCTCGGAATAGTCGGGCGAGCATGCACACCAGACGGCGCCGATCGACGCCGTCGCCAGAACCGCCACGATCGCCTCGGGAATATTAGGCAGGCATGACACGACACGGTCGCCCTCGCCTATTCCCGCCGCGGTCATGGCCGACTTCAGGCGCGACACCCCGTCATAGATCTGTGTGTAGGTCACTGTCCGGCGGGGCTGGTCCTCGGTCAGCGATACCAGCGCGATGCGGTCGTCCCGGCGCCGGAGCACATTCTCCGTGAAGTTCAGGCGGGCATCGGGAAACCAGCGCGCGCTCCGCACGCTTTCGCCGTTTTCAAGCACCCGCTGGCCCTTCTCGCCGACGAAGTCGAAATAGTCCCAGAGCGTGTCCCAGAACGCCTCCATGTGCTCCACTGAAAAGCGCTGCAGCGAGGTGTAGTCAGTGACGCCGGCATCGTATCGCGCCGCAATTCGCCGCACGATCTCCGTGACGTTCGCGTTCTCGACGCGCTGCTGCGACGGGGTCCAGATCGGTTCCATTCTGATTTCGTCCTGCTATGCCGCTTGCCGCTGCGCCGCGATCGCGGCATCGACCTCGTTGCGAAGCGTTTCCGTATATTGGGGATAGATCACCGACAGCTCATCCAGCACGCGGTCGCGCAGGAGTTCGAGAAGCGGCAGACCGGGACCTGGCGTTTCGCCGAGGTTCGGCGCTACGTCGAAATCGAACCCGGTATGCTCGTTGACCTCTTCGAGCGAATGGCCGGGATTGAGCGTCTCAAGCGTGAAACGGGCGCGCTTGCGGTCGAAGGAGAACACGCAGCGCGGCGTTACCAGCGCGACCGGACCGCCGGGATGATAGACCCCCGGCTCGCTGGTGCCCGGCGCGCTGATATAGTCGACCCTGGGAACAAGCACCCGGCGCGTGTGCTCCTCAAGGAAGAGGATCGTGTTCTCGATCATCATGTAGATCAGCGGCGTGCCGCGCGATCCCGGCCAGCGGACCTTCAGGGTCGGATGGTCGCCAATGCCGATGAGATTGACATTGCCGCCCCCGTCGATCTGCCCGCCGCCCATGAAGAAGGCATCGTAGCGGCCGGTCGCCGCGCAGTTGAATATCTCGGAATAGTCGTTGGAAAGGAAAAGGTAGCGCTTGTCGCCCAGCATGGTGATCTGGAGCCGGTCGCCCGAAAGGGCGCGCTGCAACAGGCTGGCCGTCGCGGCGGCTGCCGAACCGCCACCGACGAAAACATGCCTGCGGCCTTCGAGCAGGCGCGTCAGCGTAGTGATGAACAGCAGACGGTCGCTCATCAGGCCACCTTCCTTTCGTTGAAAACAAATTCCTGCAGATAGGCGTCGAACCCCTCCTGGGTCGCCGCTGCCTTGGCGTAGCGCCGGAGATTGGCCGAATCCTCGGCATGTATCTCGCCAAACCGCATCGGCCACGTCGCATGAGGCACATGGACCGATGCGCGCACATATTGCGCGGGCAGGACCCCGGCCCTCATGCGTTCATCATCGAAGAGATTGCCGTCGTACCAATTCTCGAAGGTCGCAATCGTAAATGCGGCGGCATGCGTCAGGACACGGGTATGCCCGTTGCGCCCGATCCAGAGGTTGCCGGCGCGGTCGGCCAGCGGTGCATGGATCAGCGCCACGTCCGGCCGGATCGCAGGCACGAAGAGAATAGGATCGTGCGGCTCGAAAGGATTGGTGCCGACCTTCCACTCGTCGGAACGCAGCCTGACGACGTCCGACCCGATGATGCCGCGCACGGGCATGAAGGGGATTCCCCTCTCGCCGGCCGTCAGCGCTGCCTCGATCGCCGGGCAGGTCGATTCCTTGACCTTGATGCGACCTTCCCTCTGGGCCGCCACATAGCGCGGCGCGGCGCCATATTCGCCGAGCGAGATCACCCCGGCCTGAATGGAGGCGACGCAGCCGGCGCCGATGAGCATGTCGACTGTCCGTCGTCAGGGTTTTTGGGACAACAGGCGGCGTGAGCTAACGGAGGCTCTGGTCCATCAGGTTTGTCACATTAGGCCGCTGCATCTCGATGAAGCAAGCGGCGCTGTTTGATGGTTTC